>Ga0194134_10000001_pt1 | contig 621630 bp, 485 predicted proteins | sample TA2KigOff0mmetaG_FD_148602 | JGI IMG/M metagenome (GOLD analysis project Ga0194134, IMG submission 148602) | Freshwater microbial communities from Lake Tanganyika, Tanzania - TA2015056 Kigoma Offshore 0m | ecosystem: Environmental > Aquatic > Freshwater > Lake | place: Tanzania: Lake...
GACCGCCGAGCAGCTGGAATGTCGCAAGGTACGTATTCTGTACTGCGAGGAATCCGGCAAGTCTGCGGCTGACGAGTTCGCAGTCGACGCCAAATGGCTGCAGAGCGGTTTCGAGGGCCCCGGCAGCCGCTTCACCGCTGGCGGCGTCGGGAGTTTCCACGAGGAAATAACGGGCGCCGGAAATCTCCGGCGCGATCTGTTTGAGTCTGTCTGCGGCCATCACCAGCACTCCCTGGAAAATGCTGCTGTCCAGCATACCCACAACCTCGAGAGCGTGCGTGGGGGCCTCGGCATCCGGGAACAGAATCAGGTCACCGATTTTTTTCTTCAGGCTGAACTGCAGGGTATTCAGGTCGCCAATGACAGGAATGACTGGCAGCGGCTGCTGAGCTGAAGGGACAGTTCGTGGTTCCAGCTGTGTATTGAGTTTGGTCCATGGCTGCTGGCCGGGTGTGTCGGCAAAACGGAAACCGCCGCGAGCGATAAACTCGGGTGAGGCCCCCAGAATTCCGGGCATTGTGGTCTGGAAGAGGTTCAGGCAGCTGGCGTCGTCACCAGGTCGCAGCGGGAAACTGTAGATCTGCGTCCCGTCGGGCAGTCGGGTGGCGTCACTGGTGTCAAGGCCCAGTCGCAGTCGGCCTGCGGGTGCGTTCAGGTCGAACAGAATGGGCTGGGAAGACTCAGCTGCCAGGCGAAAACCTCCGTTGCCGGTTCGCAGCTCGGGGGTTTCACTGACGGGATTCCGACGTCCGGCTCCGACAGCCACAATCACAAATGCGGCAAATGCAATCAGCGCGGCGGTCAGCAGGCTGCGCTGGGGATTTCGCGCGGCGTTGGCCAGCGACAGGCTGGTGAGCGACGCGACCGGAGAGCCCGTCACAGCAGCTCCCGCACGTTTCTGCAGCAGTCGTTTGAGACTCAGCAGTCCTGCGGTCAGCCATGCAAACCCGGCCAGAAAGAAGCACACAATCGTCCACGACATTCCCCCGAACGCTTCCGAGGCCGGCAGCAGTCCGGCCATGATGGTTGCAGGCAGGCCAACAGCAGCAGCTATTGAGCCGAAGTAGAGCAACTGTCCGAGCAGACCGGCGATGGGGCCAGTCGGACCGGGCTGCTGATCGGACGCCAGTCCCTGCAGCAGTTCGCGAGGTTCACGGCGGGTCGTGCGGCGGACCGCATTCCAGATGACAAAGACCGAAAGTCCAAAGGACACGACTGCGGCGATCAGCAGTGACTGCGGACGCAGCTCAAGCTGAAGAAAGGTGGTTCCGATGGCACCGACCCACCAGGTGGTCAGTCCGTGAATCATCAGCTTTGCAAACTGCACCGCCAGAATCGTTCCTGTCACAGTTCCCGCCAGTGCCACCAGTCCGCCTTCGGCCGTCAGTAATCGCCGGGCTCTGGCCGGAGTGAACCCGACAGCTTCCAGCAGTCCGATCTGACTGACTCGCAGTCGAACTCCCAGCTGAAACATTAGCGCGGCCAGCAAAATTGCAGACAGAATCAAAAAGAAGCTGAATCCGATAAACAGCCACGTGAAGTTATTTGCACCGACGGCAGCCTGCAGACCTTCTGCTCGAATCGGCCGAATGGCCAGTCCGAGTACAGCGGGCTGCAGCAGTGGCTGAATCTCGGACCTGAGCCGATCGCTGAGGATTTGCAGTCGATCGGCCGGCAGGGCGACATCCGAAGCGACTCGAATGGAGGTGTGTCGGCCAAAACGACTTTTCCAGAGCTGTTCAGCGGCAGCGAGGGAAACAAAGGCTTTGGGTGCGGCTCGGTAGTTTTCCCACCATGAGTCGTCGCGGGGTGTGATCCGTTCCATCTCCATGGGGAACGGTTGTTTCCAGTCGGAGAAGCTTTCGGCGTTGGTGACTCCTTCGACGAATGGCGTGAGGCTTCGATCGAGCGAGACCGGATCATCGGGCTTGAGAATTCCGCGGACGGTGAACGAGCGGCGGGTTTCGGGAAGTTCTCCCTGGCTGCCGACTTCGTGCCAGCGGGCATCCACGCTGTCGCCAACGGCCACCTGCAGATCTTCGGCCAGCCAGGCAGACAGGACGATCTCGGAATCAGGCAGTTGCGGTACCGGGCTGCCATCATTCAGCAGAAACGGTCCCAGCGGTGCGGGCTGAGCAAAGTCGATGCCGGCAACAATCGAGTACATGGAGTACCGTTGCTTAGGATCGGTGCGGGCTGCTGCCGACAGTTCATTGACGAGATACACCTGAACGGGCGCAGCGGTCACACCTGTACTGCGTGCGGCGGTGAGGACGGCGGCAGAGAGTGAGTCTGAGAGGATCATGGTGTCGCTTTCGACAGACAGGCAGCCACGATCTTCAAGTGATCGAATCTGCAGTCCGACGTCTGCCAGATCGATTGTTTCGGCAACGGCCTGCTGCAGCTGCTGTGCCTGATCCAGGTCCTGCCGGATGAGGTCCTGCACATCATCTGCGGTGGTCTTGAATTCGGCCGCTGGTCCTCCGATCAGCAGTGTATTGATCCGGCCGGGTCGAGCGACGGGGTTGCGGCGAGTGGCCTGCAGTTCCTGCAGGCTGATGCGCTGCTGAAAGGTCTGCAGAGACAGGAAAGCGTTATGCGGCAGCTGCTGTGAGGGTCGCAGTGAAAATCGGGAGGCACCGGCTGTTTCGGGCAGGATTCCGGTGACGGGCAGCACAATTTCCACGGTGAGATTTTCGCGTTCGCCCATGAGGCTGTCGCGGGGTATGGAAGATGGCAGTTCCACCCATGTGGAAACGGAGTCTCCCACGGTGGCTTTGAGTTCCTGTGCGGTCCGCCAGCCGAGGACCACGCCGTCGGCGGGTGGTGCGGGAATGTCAGCGGTGTTCAGCAGCGACCAGTCTGCTGCATGCAGGCCCAGCAGAGTGACCGCGGTGGCGCGGTGCATCGTTCCGGCCGGATCTCGGCGTTCGACGCTGCCGTTCAGCAGCAGTGCCGGTGCAGTGACTGCAGGTTCGTTCTTGCGAGCTGCCAGTTCCTGAGCCAGTTTTTCACGGAAGAAGACGGGTGCATGAATGGCGTGAGAAATGCCGCCAAGTCGACTGAGGGTCATTTTCCGCAGGCTGCCGCGCACGGAGTCGCCGACGATCAGGCTGCCGCCGATAACGGCGGTGGAAACGGCGACCGCCAGCAGCACCAGCAGGTGAGTGCGTCGATGCCAGAGCAGACTGTTCAGCAGCAGGTGAAGCATGGGTGTGTTCCGGGTGAGGGCAGAAGTCTGTTGTGCCGGACTGTTCAGCGGAATTCGATGGGCTGCGGGCAGAAGCGACGCAGGCGATCAGGGTCAATCTGGACACCCAGTCCGGGGGCGTCAGGGATCTGCAGGCAGCCTTCACTGTCAATCACGAATGGTTCCGTGGTAAGTTCATCGATGTAGGCGCAGGGGGTCAGATATTCCACATAGCGAGCGACGGGCAGGAAGGCAGAAATCTGCAGGTCCGCCGCCAGTCCGATGGCCGTATTCCAGCCGTGCGGGACGACCTGAACATTGTGATCCTGGGCCATCCAGGCGATGCGGCGGAACTCGCTGAGACCGCCGTTCTTTGTGACATCCGGCTGGATGATATCGACGGCATGACGCTGCAGCCATGGCTGAAACGCCTGACGTCGTGTGAGCACTTCACCGCTGGAGATGGGCACGGGGGACACACGAGTCAGTTCGACGAAACCATCAATGTCATCGGGGGGCAGTGCTTCTTCGAACCAGACGATATTGTAATCGGCCAGCATTTCGGCGGTGTTGCGTGCCCAGTTTGTGCCGTGTGGCCAGAACTGCTCGCTGCCGCCGGCATCGACCATGAGTTCAACGTTGTCTCCGACGACACTGCGAGCGGTGCTGACAAGCAGTTCATCGAAGGTGCGATCGCGTCGACCGAAGGGACGCCAGCCCATTTTGATTGCCTGGAATCCGCGAGCCACGACGCTTTCGAGGCTGCGGGCCAGCAGGTGCGGTTCATCGAACAGAATGGAACCGTAGGGTTTAATTCGGGATCGGTAGTTGCCGCCCAGCAGTCGCGAGACGGACTGGTCGCAGGCCTTGCCCATGATATCCCAGAGGGCGATATCGATGCCGCTGATGGCGTGAGTGACTGAACCGCCTCGACCCTGCCAGAATGTCGACTGGTGAAGCATTTCGGAAACTCGTTCGGGCTCATTGGCCGGCTGGCCTTTCAACAGTGGCCAGAGCAGTTCGACGGCGCCGGTGATCAGTTTTCCCGAGGTGAAGCAGCTGCCGAATCCCTGCAGTCCCTGATCTGTGTGTACGATGACGAGAGTGTGCAGGTTTTCCTGCGGTTCGTGACCCTGTGGCCAGCCGCCGTCTACGGTTGCACCTGTCAGCGGACACACATCGATTCCAGTGACCTTCACTGTCCCGCTCCTTATTTCACTTGCAGTGAAAATAGCTGTTTGGGCGATTTTGCGAACGGCAGCATACGAAAAGGGGGGCGGGAATCGTAGTGTGCGAGAAAACAGGGTGTGTCTGCGGGAAGGCTGGCTGACGGGTCTTGCAAAAGGTCGGCGGACAGTTGAGAGTAGGGAGCGATTTTGGGGGGTGTTTTCAGGAAAAGCAGCGAGTCATCAGCGATGAAGTTTTCACAGCCGGAGGTCTTCGATATCCCGCGGCTGCTGCGTGAGTCCAGCCTGCAGCACGTGGAGTATCATCCGGTGCTTCCCAGCACGAATATTCTGGCAATCCAGCTGTTGCAGCCTTTGGTATCGCGCAGTCCGGCTTTGGTGCTGACAGCCGAACAAACGGCTGGTCGCGGTCGCAAGGGGAATCTGTGGTGGTCATCGGCTGGTGCGCTGACGTTTTCGCTGGTGCTGTGTTCTCAGCAGCTGCCGCTGACTCCTGAAAGGCGACCGCTGGCTGCGATAGCAGCGGGGATGGCTGTGCGTGATGCGCTGTGCGGGCTGGCGCCTGAGCAGGAATTTCTGCTGAAGTGGCCCAATGATGTGCTGAGCGGACCGCGGAAGATCTGCGGAATTCTGGCCGAGCAGCATGGAGTCGGTGATGAACAGGCGCTCGTGATTGGTATCGGGGTGAACGTCAACAATTCCCTGCTGGAAGCTCCTGCTGAGATTTCACGTCGGGCCGTTTCTTTGGCGGATCTGCTGGGACGACCGCTGGATCTGACTGAAGTGCTGCTGCAGATCCTGCTGCGACTGGACGCCAGAATTCAGCAGTTCAGCAGTCAGCCGCGGATGGCCATGTCGGACGCCAACAGGTGCAGTGTGCTGAACGGTCGTTTGGTATCGGTGCAGCAGGGGGAGCATGTGTGGCAGGGCACGTGTGTGGGGATTGACGAAGATGGTCTGCTGGTGCTGCAGACTGAGCAGGGGATTGTGCGGTGTCCGACCGGCATTGTGAGTCAGTGGTAGTGACGTGCAGCGGGTCAGCAGACGCAGCGTAGTCTTTCCTGGCCCTGTTCCTGCGGTGCCGGGGACAGCGGAACGTGTGTTTATGTCAGGGGCTGGGAAGAACCGAACGAATGCTTTGATGTGCATCTTTGAGCAGGAAGCAGATTTCGTCGCCCGTCAGACCATGCGGCCAAAAGCGGTTCCCCGCGCGAGAACTCGGCTGCTGGCGTGGTGCCTGCCGGGCAACCCAGAGACCCTTTCGGTGTGCATCGCCACCGGTGCACTTTATTAGTTCGTTGCCTGAGTTCAGGAGTGACTCTGTCCCCGTCGCATCTGCCCGCCCCGCGAAGTAGACAGGCTTTCGAGGGAGACGCAGGGAGGGGCAGCTTGCTCTGATCCGGTGGCATTTTTATCGCTGCTGAAAGTGGCGGTAATCAATGTGCTGTTTCCAACCGGCAATCCTTGCGCAGACAAAATCGCGGCGGAAATCAGGCTTTCCGCCGCGCACACAGATTGGCTGTGCGATCTTTCACGTGTCCCACGGGAGGTCTTGCTCCCTTTGGGTGTGCCCGACAGGCTGTTCAGAGCCGTTCGGCCATTTTTTGAGGTGTCCTTACGCTGACGACCTCGCCCACGGAAAGCCAGGCTCACGTTTGCCACCAGGTCACAGATTCCCTGAACAGGCAAGGCCCGGCGAAACTGCGGGTCTTGAAATCGCTGTTCCCACGGCTATGCCATGATGTCCCACAGGGGTTGGGCGCCTTCGACGCCGACGAGTGAGTTTTCCAGACCACTGAAGTAATAGGTCAGTTTTTCCGGGCTAAGTCCCAGCAGGGCGAGAATGGTGGCGTGCATGTGTTTCACATGACATTCGCGGTCTACGGCACGACTGCCCAGCTCGTCCGTGCCGCCGTAGCTGACACCGCCCTTGATGCCTCCGCCCGCCATCCAGACCGTGAAGCCATAGCTGTTGTGGTCGCGTCCGCTGCCTTTGGCATACTCGGCAGTGGGCTGGCGTCCAAATTCACCACCCCAAACGATCAGTGTGTCCTGCAGCAGTCCTCGTTCCTGCAGGTCCTGAATCAGTGCGGCCATGGGCCGATCGGTTTCGGCTGCATGCAGGTTGTGATTGGCTTCCATGTCGGTGTGAGCGTCCCAGTTGTCGTCATTGTGGGCACCACCGGAATAGATCTGCACAAAACGGACGCCGCGTTCCACCAGTCTGCGGGCCAGCAGGCACTGCCGTCCAAATTTTTCGCTGCGGGGATTGTCCAGTCCGTAAAGCTGCTGGGTGGCCTGAGTTTCCTGGGACAGGTCGACAGATTCCGGTGCCGAGGACTGCATCCGCCACGCCAGTTCGTAGCTGGCAATCCGTGCTGCGAGGCTGGAGTTATCAGTGCGAGTCTGCAGGTGCTGTTCGTTCAGTTGTCGGAGTGTATCGAGCATGTATCGCTGTGGCTGTCCGGCGAATTCCTGAGGCGGCTGCAGATCCAGAATGGGTGATCCGCCTGAACGCATAACAGACGCCTGGTATGTGGCTGGCATATAGCCACTGCTCCAGTTCTTTGCACCGCTGATGGGACCACCGCGAGGATCCAGCATGACGACGAACCCAGGCAGGTTTTCGTTGACACTGCCAAGTCCGTAGTTCACCCATGAGCCGAGGCAGGGATGCCCGCTAAGAACGCGTCCGGAGTTCATCATGAGCATGGCAGAGCCGTGAATGGGCGAATCGGCCGTCATGGAGTGGATGAAGGCGATATCGTCGACTTTTTGAGCCAGGCTGGGGAACAGGTCACTGACCCATTTGCCGCATGCGCCGTACTGCCGGAATTTCCAGCGAGGTTCCACGATGCGACCCTGATTGCGATGCCCGCCGCGACCGAAGGTCTTCACTTCGATGGTTTTGCCATCCATTCCGTACATGCCGGGTTTGTAATCGAAGGTATCGATCTGGCTGGGGCCACCGTACATATAGAGGAAAATGACGTTTTTCGCCCTAGGCTGGAAGTGTGGTGCCTGGGGAGCGAGGGGATTGCGGAAGGCGGGCGCGGTCTGATCAGCGAGTGCAGATCGCTGAACACCATCAGCATTCAGCAGTGATGCGAGCGCCAGTCCGGGGAAACCACAACCGGACTGCCAGAGGGTTTCGCGACGAGTTCGGCCACAGAAATTGCGTACGGCCATGCAGCACCAGGAACAGGTATCAGCCAGATTCGGAAGACGAATGAGCAGTCACAGAGAATACCGGGGCGGACGCTCGGAAAACAGCCGGAATCCGGGGAATTTTGGGCTGCATTATTGTGCGGACGAGCGACTGCCGTTGGGGGAACCCACGATTGGCGTGCCGTCCGGCAAGGGCCGCGCCGCGACTCGCAGACGCAGTCCGTGAGCCAGCTCGCGGATGGCCGAGAACTGCTCAAACGAATTTTCATAGACCCAGATCGTCACCACGGAATCCGGAGGGCAGGTTTCCAGCTGCTGGCGAAATCGCGACCCTGGTCGCAAAGCATCAGCCACGGGTTCCTGCAGCAGCGATTCTTCGGCCTGCAGCTGCCACTTCGAAACACTGACGCGGACTCGCAGATCCCCGGTCTGCAGGGATTCGAGGGCTGAGCCCCCTTCCTTTTCAACCGTGTATTTCATCGAATAACCGCCCGCCGGTCCAACGACACCTTCGAATTGGTTAAATCGCATGATGGTTGAGCGGCGAGCGAGCACCTGGTCTTTCAGGCGATCCAGCAGATCCTGCAGCGGAAGGATACTCACCTTGCCACCGTCAACGCGAAAATGAACATCATCGGATTCCACCGGTTTGGTGACCGGTGAGAGTCGATGATTCAGTCGATCGGCCGGCTGTGACTGCTGCTGAACGTTCGTCAGCTGTTCTGTCAGCTGCAGAGTTTCCACGGCGACAGCTCGAGTTTTCTGCTGGGTTTGTTTTTCGGTATCCAGCGTGCGTCGCAGTGCAGCTTCCAGCTCGGTGTGCTTCTGCTCAGACACTTTCAGCGAGTTCTGCAGTGAGGCAACTCGAGCTGCGGCAGCATTTCGTTCGGCCGACAGTTTCTGTTCCCGGCGTCCCTGTGTGTCTCGCTGCGTCTGTTGAGCGGTCAGTTTTGCCCGAACTCCGGCCGTTTCCTGCTGTGCAGCCTGTGAATCTGCCACGACACTCTGCAGCTCCTGCTGCAGCTGTCGTTCATCTGTTTCAAGGCTGGTCAGGCTGCGTTGCAGGCTGTGGCGATTTTGGCTGGCAGCCAGGACAGCCGTGTCCTGTTTTGCGATAAGTGCTGCTGCTGCGGCCGCTGCTGCTGCGGTCCGCTCAGCCAGTTCGGGATCTGTCGGCAGTGGCTGGCGCTGCAGGCGTACCCCAACGACGACGATCAGGATGATCAGGATCCCGACGATATTGCAGACCACGTCAAGAAAAGAGTCGGATCCGAATTCCAGTTCCGCTCGCTGTGCGCGTCGACTCATGGCTGAGCCTCCAGCGCGTCCGGCACTGAGGCGTACCCGATCTCATCAGCGGGCAGCATGTGCGGAGTGATTTCGTACAGAGTCACAGACTGAATTCCGGTTCGTTTGAGGGACTGAGCGAGCGGCTGTCGCCATTTTTCGCCACCGGGGCTGACAATGAATCGCACGATCGGCAGCAACTGATCATCGGGGCGGCGGCGAGCATCTGCCAGTTCCTGATTCATTCCTTTAAACAGTTCAGCTTCGGCCACCGCCAGCTGCTGTTTTCGCAGGTCCAGTGAGGGCTGCTGAGCAACGGTCAGGTGCTGATCATCGAGAAAGACGACAATGCCGACGGGTGATGCCAGTGCTGAATTGCCACGGACTCCCGCCGGATCAATTCGCCGCAGCGTGTCCTGATCAATGCGGGATGCCTGTCCGGGCTGACCGGCGGTCTGTTGTTCACCGGCTCGGCTGCGGGATTTTCGGCTGTCGGAATCTGAGACACCGGGGAGTCGGCTGCTGGCTGATGCGGCAGCAGGTTCGGGCTGCGAGGGCTGATACCACGGCATGTCGTCAGGCGTGGCTGTTTTCGGTGCGGAGGCGGCTGTGACGGCCGTCTGCGGGGCTGCAGCAACTGGTGCACCAGCTTTGGGGGCTCGTGCTGCAGCACCTCGCGGAGTTGGGGAGAATGCATCGCTGCGGCTGCCGACAAGTTTTGATCCCTGCAGTGATCCGTCGCTGTCGAACAGGGCGTCTGAGAAACGTTTCTCACCAGGGGCTCGCAGTGTCGCCGCGGCGTCTGAGGGTACTGTGCTGCTGGGCGACAGCGGGGCAGTGGGATCGGGCTGGCGCTGTTCGCGGATGGCGGCCAGTGATCGGCGAGTTTCTTCAGCTGCCTGATTGAGTGCTCGCTGCCTTGCATAGTTTTCGGCGAACTGTTCGGCCATCTGTTCAGCCTCTGCCGCACTCATCCGACCATTCACGGGATTGGCAGCTCGAGTGGATGCGCGACTGGTGTAGAACGAGGGAGGCGGAGCCACTCCACCGGCATAGTAACGATTCTCCAGTCGGCGACGGGACTTTGATTCCTCTTCCATCACTCGCCCGTCGGATCTTACGGAAAGGTGACGTTCGGGCGGCTGTTCGGAATCTGCCTGCTGACCGGGTGTGAGTCCGCGTCTGGCCAGTTCTTCCTGAGTGATATCAAACAGGCGAGCGTACAGTTTGTCACGGCGACGGAAGGCTTCCTGCAGTGCCATTTGCACCGCGGGGGGTTCAAGGAGATCGGCGTCCTTGACCACCACTTTTCGATCAGCGGTCAACAGTTCGTAACCATAGTGAATTTTGGCTTCCGTCAGAATCCTCTGAGCTCCGTAGAATGGCAGGCTACCACCAGGGCGAACAAGCAGCAGCACGTACGGCTCGGCAGTCAGTGACCGGCCAATGCGATGCTGGTGAATGGCCAGAATTGCCGACAGCAGAGGGTTATCGCGAACCGGGAACTTTTCCATGTCGGCCATTGTGATGCGGACAGCGTTTGGCAGAAATTCGAAGCCACCGGCCGACACCTCGACGACGATGGGCGTGCGAGTGGTACCGGTGGAATTACTGAATTCCACCAGCGTACGAACCCCGGACACAGCAGCGGCCTGGGCTTCTGCCGACTGGATCTGTTCGCGGAGGGCCACGATGGCGGATTGTTTTTGAAACAGCTGCAGTTCAGCTTCTTTAATGGCGTCTTCTGCGCGAGTCAGTTCGTCGCGTTTTGCCAGCAGGGCCTGTTCGGTGGCTGTCAGCCGTGCCAGCAGCTCAGCTTCTTCCCGCTTCAGCAGCTGCAGATCCGTTTCGGTGGAAGCAGCCGGGGTGCTGGTGGCGGCCACCTGCAGCTTAGCCTGCAGTGTGGCGAGCTCCGTGCGAGTCCGGGTCAGCATCTGACGTTTCTGGTCCAGCTCGTTTTTGAGTGTGTCGACTTTTTGCTGAAGTCTGGTCAGGCGACTTTGCAGTTCGCCTGCACTCTGTTCAAGTGCCTGCAGTTCAGCGGACCGATCAACAGGCTGTACGATGGCGGCGGAGGTGTCCGAGGCGGACAGTTCCGCCTGCTGATCGTGGCGGATTTTGCGAGTCATCACCAGCAGCAGCAGAATCAGCGAGCCCATCGCGCAGACGAGTACTGCGAGAAAGGGGAAGAGTGAAACGCTGTGCTGATGTTGCCGCCGAGCCATGATGTTCTCTGATCAGAGCGTGCCGTCGCAGGGACTTCAGGCGGCTGACCGCAGGTGAGTTCTGGCAGTGAGGGCCGCGACGGCAGCATTTAGACTGCTGACCGTTTGTTCGAGTGAATCGACGATCTGCAGAGCCTGCAGATTCTGGTTCAGCTGGTCCTGCAGTCGAGCCAGGCGTTCTTCAGATTCGGTCAGCTGCAGCAGAGTGCGACCCAGCCGGTGCAGCTCTTCGGTCTGGCCGACGGCCGACATGGAAGTGGTCTGCATGGCCGACTGCCAGACGTCCACTCGCTGCACAAACGACGACATGGCCTGCTGAAACTGGTGAGAGACGGTTTGGGAGCTTTGCTGCAGTGCGTTTGCGTAGTTGTCTCGAGCCAGTGCGAGGGATTCCCGGTGCTGGCTGAGTGTGGCTTCCGTATCAGCGGCGAGATGGCGGGCCAGCTGGGATGTCTGCTGGCTGAGTGCGGCCTGCCAGTCAGACTGCAGTGACGCGAAGCGGGCATTCCAGAATTCGGCCTGCTGAGCAAGCATGCGAGCTGTGAGTTCAGCAGCTTCGGTGCCGCTGTGCTGCTGCGAGTCAGCGGTCTGCCCGAAGGCCGGCAGCAGAGCATTGATGCCGAACTCTTCCAGTTCGTTCAGAACCGACTGTTCGGCTCGTTCGATCAAAAAGGTGCCGAATACCAGTAGCATCGACATTCCGAGGGCCTGAGCGGTGGTGTCGAAGGCGACTGCGAGGCCTGACGTGACTTCGGGCAGTGAGGAATCCAGCTGTTCCGGAGTCACATTGGCGATAGCCATGGTGATGCCGATGACGGTTCCGAGGAATCCCATGATGGGCACAGCCCAGGTGACGGTTCGCACTAGCTGGAAGCTTTGAACAAGCCGATCGACAGACAGATCTGCGAGATATTTGAGGTGGTCATCGAGAGCCGCATCAGCTCGCCGCGTGAGGTGGTGCAGGATGTCCTGAAGCCGCTGGCCGACGGCGGTGCCGAAGGTGTCTGCGGCCGGGGCGGAATTGATAAAAGTGGTCAGTTCCGTGACAGACTGATTGCGAGGCGTTTGTCCGGCAGACCAGTTGTGCCGGGCAGCGAAATCCCGAACGGCAGAGAGCGTTCGTCGTTCCCGTGGCAACGCTCGCAGCTTGTTCCACAGGAGTGCCATCCCGAGAAAGAAGATGGCGGACGTGACGTATTCGAGCGGATGTCCGCAGAAGTAGCGATGGAAGAATTCTGTGCCGTTCAGCGGGGCGGCGATCCACGGGCCGACAACATAAAACAGGACAGTGACGCCCACTGAACCGGAAGCGACGGGCCACAGGGAGTGTGCAGCATAGCGAGCGGCGTGTTGCGCGGATGCGGTTGCGTCAGCGGGCTGAGGAGTACTGTGAGTCTGCACAGGTGAATCCTGCTGTTGAGCAATGAAAAGAATTTCTGCGAACAATACTATTTCCGACGTCTGCTTCGGGTGGTGTTTCCGGATTGAGAAGCCTGAGGTAAGTTGTTGCAGGAGGGCAGTGGAGTTGAATCGGCGAATGCTGCGGAGCATGACGGCGTCAGCGGCAGAAACTGCAGCAGCAAGCTAGCGTTAAGCTTTGCCTTGTCGTCAGCATCGTCATTGGCGGCAGGGCTGGTTGAGCGAAAATTCGCGGTGGGGCAGTTGACAGTGGTCAGTGATCAGGCCCGTCGATTTGCAGGCTTTTGGTCTCACTCAAAGCCGTGAAGGAGGAGGCCGCGAAAGGAAAGGTGTGGGGTGCGGGCCAGGCGCGGCACTGCAAGGTGCTGTCGTGCTCGATTCGGGTGATGGCGATTTTGTTGCCTTGCGCAAACGAAAAACCCGCACCTGGCAGCAGGCCTGGTGCGGGTTTAGGTTTTGAGTAGCAGAGAGCCACGGAGAAAATCAGTTCAGGATCTTCTCGGTGTCCTTCACGATCTTGGAGATGGCTTCGGCGTTCAGTTCGCCGGATGCCAGTGCGTGATTGACCTTCACATTGGAGTCGACCCACATCATGACGGTGACGTCGGCCTCCTTTGCAATCTTGTACTTCGCTGGTCCGACGCTGTTTTCGAAAACGGTCAGCGGGGACATGGCGATTTTGTTGTCGTCAGCAATCTTCTTCAGAGCGGTTTCCTGAGCATCCGGATCGTCGCTGAGGACGGTTACGAAGGCGGCCATTTTCTTGTCTTTGTTCTTACCGACAATCGCGTCCAGTTCCTTCACCAGTTTGGTGGTGTTTTCATCCATCTTGCGGACGAACAGGCTGACTACCGGGCGAGCACCATACTGGCAGCGGTAGCACAGTTTTGTGCCAGCAGCCGGCCCGGTGATGTCGGTGACGTAAAATGCCGGTGCAAACTCATCCAACTGCAGTCCGGACTTCAGGTCGCCCGCATTCACGGTCTGCAGACCAAACATTGCAACGCTTGCCAGACACAGTGCGAAAAACTTCTTCATACGCTGACTCTCCCGAAGAAACAATCTGAAAACAAACGGTCCGCTACACGGGACTGCCTGAGCCACAGCAAATTTCCGAATTCAAACAACCCTTAGTCTTACGCTGTTGATCCTTCAGTTCAAGCGATGAAGTGTCTTCTGGCAGGGTGACGACGGAATTATTCGGCCGCTGCGGTTAGACGTCGAACGGTTTCCAGGACATTCAGGGCATCTTTTTCCGGATCAACGGCAGTGTTCTTGCGGGCAATCTTCCCGTCTTTCCCAATGATAAAGGTCCAGCGGCTGGCAGTGACGCCGCGGGCCAGCACGTAGTCGGTGCCATTGACGGTTCGAGTGATCTGGTCCCCGGCACGAGCGGGCACGCCAAACTGCCTTGCCACTTTACCCTCTGAGTCGGACAGCAGGGAGAAGTTCAGTGTGTGATGCCGATGGAACAGCTGCTGGCCGGGCAGCAGGTCACCACTGACCCCCACAACCTCGATGCCCTCGGACTGCAGCGACTGCAGCTGGTTGCGGTAATGGCAGACCTGTCGAGTGCACCCGCTGGTGAACGCCGCTGGGAAAAAGAAGACAACGACGTACTTTTTCCCGACATGTTCGTCGGATTTCCAGAGCTGTCCGTCGGTTGCCAGCGCTTCGAACGACGGGACTTTGTCACCTTCACGAAGAGTCAGGTCGGGAACGGAGGCAAAAGCACCGGTTGGCAGCGGGAGCGAGTTATCATCGGCGACACAGGAGCCGTCAAACGGCATCGGCAGCGTCAGAAGCAGACTAAAAATTACCGGAACACGCATTAGAAAGCTCCGCGGCCGAATCACAAAAATTCGATTTTGGTCGCTGCTCCTTCAACGACAACACTGAAAATCCGCCAGCTCCGTCAACCGAAGACTGCAACATTCGGCCAATTACCGCAGGGATTAGAGGGCAGTCGACGGGCTCATCGTGCAACACGGTGAAACGGTTGCAGCAGGCTGTGAGACGGCTGGGAAATCCATGGCAGGAGAACTGGCAGGGCTGTTGGCAGGGTCTGAGCGCAGGTGAGGCGCTGGCAGGGAAAATTAGAATATTCACGATTTGCATCCCGGTCAAACCGACAATTTGCAGAAGTGGCGGGATTTTCGGGAATCTGAAAACGCGCGGTGCGGGCTAGTCGCCAAGCGAAAACAGGCGGCGGATGGCCTGCAGCAGACCTTCGGGTGTACCGCCGCGAGCTTCGTCTTTGAGTGCTTCCAGAGGCGGGTGCAGCAGTTTATTAACGATCCGACCGATGGTCGCTTCGATTGCATCCCGTTGCGAACTATCGAGGTTTGGCAGTTTGCGGAACAGGCGATCCAGTTCAGCCCGGCTGATGTCGTTCCAGTGTTCTCGCAGTCTGTTGATGACTGGCCCGGTTGCCCGGTGGTAGATTTCCTGCATGAACGTGCGAGTTTGATTATTGATGATTTCCTGTGCTTTGTGGATTTCGCTGCGTCGTGCCTGGCGGTTGCGTTCGCAAGTTTCTTCAAGGGCATCCAGGTCATACAGGAAAACGTTTTCATCCAGTCGGGCGATCTCGGGGTCGAAGTCTCGCGGGGTGGCAAGATCGAGGATGAAGACAGGCTGCTTTGCGGATTTGTGGCGTGCAGCAGCGAAGCGTTCTTTTGTGATCAGCGTCTGGGATGCGCCCGTGGTGCTGACGATCACATCCGCTTTTGCCAGCCACAAGTCCAGTTCAGAAAAGTCGGCTGCTTCACCCCTGAACGTCTGGGCCAGCATTTCAGCTCGTTCGCGACTGCGATTGGCCACCACTATCTTGCGCACACCCTCGGACTGCAGATAAGTCAGTGTCTCTGTCGCCATTTCACCGGCACCGATCAGCAGCACGGTTTTATTGTCAAACCGGCTGAAGATGCTTTTCCCGAAGTCTCCGACCGCTACGCTGGCAATGGAAACTCGGCCATCCGCCAGAGCCGTTTCGGTGCGTACCTGTGCTGAAACTTTCAGGGCATACTGGAACAGTACATTCGTGAGCGGCCCGCAGGCGGAATTTTGCTGGGCGACGCGATACGCTTCCTTGACCTGACTGACGATCTGCGGTTCACCCAGCACCATGCTGTCGATGCTGCAGGCCACCTGAAACAGATGGGAAACCGCATCTGCACCGGAATGTGCCAGGACAGCTCCGGTGAATTCATCCGGAGGCACATTATGGAACTGGCTGATGAAACGTGTTATGTCATCGAAGCTGACGCCGTGCTGCCGGCGTTCATCGGCCGCATAGATTTCTACGCGATTGCAGGTGGACAGGACCACGATCTCTGATTCGGGGTGTCGAGCGCGCCACTGGGTATAGGCTTCCGACAGCTGCTGCTGGCTGGAGAACGCCAGTCGCTCCCGCAACTGGACTCCAGCTTTATGATGATTGCAGCTGATGACCAGCACGTTCATATCGCTGATCCTTTGCTGGCAGGGTCTGGTGAGGTTTCAGCCGATGGAGTCTGCCGACGAGCGTTGTCTGCTGGACGACCGTGAATGGAATTGAGTGAACCGGCTCCAGCCAGCAGCATCGGTCCCAGCACTGTGAGCAGCAGGAAACCGCCGCTGAGAAATGACAGCATGGCTACCGATCGGCCGGGCTGCTGAGCCGCTTTCATAGTGCGAATCAGCACGGCCACCATCGCCAGCCAGACCACAATCGTGGTAACAATGGTTGGATCTTCCCAGGGAATTCCCGCCTGCCGCGCATCGCGTGACATCGAAATCAGCAGAAAACCGGTCAGCAGTCCGACAGTCAGGCAAGGTACGGAAAAAAGTACCATCCAGCGATTCCATGCCGCCAGGTTTTCAAGACTGGGCAGCGTCAGTCGCATCAGAAAGCGAGATCTGTTCCGCAGCCGCTGATGGTGCAGCACATACATCAGACCGGACAGTGCGGCTCCGGCGACCGCTGCGATCCCCAATACCAGCGAGGCTGCATGAAACATGCCCCAGCGTCTGAGTGACACTTCGCGGAGCGTGCCAGCCGCCTGGGGGCTGGCGAACAGAGCTGCTGTGACCAGCAGCAGTACAGCCGGTAACAGAAACAGCCCGTGGGCCAGTTGTCGGTGGAAAACTACCAGAATCAGATACAACAGTCCGCCCAGCCACGCCAGCACCAGCAGCCAGTCCTGCTGGCTGGTCAACAGCGGCGGCAGATCTTCGACTCGACTGCGAGTCAGCAGGAAGGATGTGTGAGCGAGAAATCCGGCGCCAGCGAAGGCGATGGCGAGGGTACGCAGAAATGGGGCCGGTTTCCGCAACAGCAGCAGGACCTCGAAACCCAGTGATCCGAGGTAGCTGAGCAGAAAGCAGTAGATGTGAACTTTCTCGAGGAAGCCCACGGGGTGGCTCCTGGGGGCGGCAGAAAACAGGTTGAAGCTGTCGAGCAGACGGGGGGGCCGTTTGCCGGGGGTGCTCGGGCTTTCCAGCCCGAGCTACGGAGGGCCCCGGATGAAGTAGCCGATTACCTACTTTAGGACTGGCTGGCCATTTCTTCCAGAACTTCCCGAACGGCACTCAGACCTTCGTCCAAATCATCTGCCGAGACGTTTAATGCCGGTAAAAGCCGTACAACCGTATCGTTGGTGGCGTTCACCAAAACCCCGCGTTCCATGCATTTTGCCACAGCCGGGCCGGATGGGATGGTCAGATCGATGCCGATCATCATGCCACAAACCCGCACTTCGCGAATAATCGGCAAATCTGCCTGCCAGCCCAGCAATCGAGTTTTGACGGCAGCCGATACCTTTTGAATGTGCTGCAGCAGGCCTTCCTGCTCAATCGTTTCGCCCACAGCCAGGCCAGCAGCCATGGCCAGCGAATTGCCTCCGAATGTGCTGGCATGCATCCCGGGTCGCAGGTCGGCCGCGAATTCGTCGCGGCAGATCATCGCCCCGCAGGCAACTCCGCCTGCCAGACCCTTGGCCAGAGTAATCACGTCAGGCTGGACCTGCAGAGTCTGATATCCAAACCAGGTTCCCAGTCGTCCCATTCCGGTCTGCACTTCGTCAAAAATCAGCAGCAGGCCGTGTTCGTCGCACAGGGTTCTGAGGGTTTGCAGGAATCCCGGTGCCGGAATTCGCACGCCACCTTCACCCTGCACCGGTTCAATCATGATGGCGGCGGTTTCGTGATCGATCAGGCTGCGAACGGTTTCGATATCGTTCATTTTGGCGTAGCGGAAGCCGGCCATCAGCGGACCGAGGCTTTCGTGGTATTTGGGTTGGGCTGTGGCGGTGAGTGCTCCGAAGGTGCGGCCGTGAAATCCGTTTTCAAACGTAATCACGCGATACCGATTTTGTGCCGAACCATGCAGTCGTGCCAGCTTGATGGCCGCTTCATTAGCCTCTGCACCGCTGTTGCAGAAGAACGCCTTTCCAAAACCACGACTGCACAAAAATTCTGCGAATCGCCCCTGCTGTTCGATGTACCAAGTGTTCGGCACGTGGATCAGCCGTGCTGCCTGCTCTTGTATGGCACGCACCAGCCGCGGCGGCGAATATCCCAGAATATTGCAGCCCCAGCCGGGAAACAGGTCCAGGTAACAGCGACCGTCTGCATCCCAAACGCGCGAACCTTCACCACGGACCAGTGCAATCGGCTGCCGACGATAATTGGGAATCACGTAATCGTCGAACAGATCGATGATCGCCTGGCTGGCTGACAGTGCTGTGGCAGACATGAGCAGAACTTTCTGAGTTGAGGACTTCTGTTACTGACAGACAGTCTTCAGTCGTGATGGGTTCACCAGCGGGTCAGGGAACGATTTCCGTGCCCACCCCGGTGTCCGAATAGATTTCCAGCAGTACCGAATGCGGCATGGCCGCATCAACAATATGCACCTTGCGAACACCGGCGTCCAGGGATTCCAGTGCCGCTTCCACCTTCGGTACCATGCCGCCGGCGATTATACCATCCGCAATCAGGGCTTTCACCTGCGATCCGGTCACATGCGAAAGTCGGCTGGCAGGATTCTTCAAATCCGTCAGAATTCCAGGAATATCACTGAGAAAGATCAGTTTTTCGGCAGACAGGGCACAGGCGACCGCGGCGGCGGCGGTGTCTGCATTGACATTCAGCCGATGGCCAACACTGCTGAGTGCCAGGCTGGGGATCACAGGGATGGTGCTGGTCGAGCAGACGCGGGAAATCACGTCCGTATCCACCTGCACCACCTGACCGACATGCCCCAGATCAACCGGCTGGCCCTGCTGATCCTGCAGCGTCAGCTTTTCTGCAGTCAGTACGTTTTCTGTGCCAAAGTGCAGCCCGGTGGCGCGACACCCGTGATGATTGATGCGATCCACAATCGACTGGCTGATGTCCTGCACCAGCACGCGGGAAGCGATCTGCAGCGTGGGCAGATCCGTGTACCGTCGTCCGGCGACGAAGCGAGGCTGAATGCCGGCCTCGGCCATGGCGGCGGAGATGGTCTTGCCCCCGCCATGCACAATCACCGGCCGCATCCCGACCGTTGCCATGAACACCACATCGACCAGCAGGCTGTCGACTGCAGCGGCGTCATCCAGAGTGCTGCCACCAAGCTTGATGACCACGTATCGACCGCGAAACCGCTGAATCCAGCTGAGTGCCTCAATCAGCACTCGCGCCTTCCGTATTGCTTCGTCCATCGTTCTGCCTGATTGCTGTCTTTAATTCCGGGCAGTTTGTGCCGCGGCGGGGGATAGGAGATTCTACGATCGCATGGGCACAGATTAAACGGCGAAGTCGGGAACCAGTTTTCAGTTTTCAGTTTTCGGTTGCAGGCGATTCAGATTCTCGTTCAGCCACGCATCGGCATCGGGAGTCTCGGTAAAGGGTGCGGCAAGGTCAGCCGCAGCGGCGGCGGCGTCAGCCGCGTCGGACAGGTCGTCCTCCAGACGTGTTTCCGATGCGACTCGAGACTGCTTTGCAAATTCAATTGCCGGCAGTGCCAGGTCGCGCAGCAATTGCAGAGCTTCGGCAGCGACCAGCTGGTTCTGGCGAAACAGGGCATGTTGCTGTCGCGCGGCTGCAGTGACGGGCCGCAGCCCGGCACGACGTGCCAGCAGCCGCAGCCGAGACAGCTCATACCAGTGACTCACCAGCAGCACCTGTGGCGGCTGTTCACCGGCAGTTGCTGCTGGTGCACTGTACTGCAGCAGCAGGGCCGGCAGTGGCAGTGGCTGGGCATCGATCAGCAGTCGCTGTTCCGGGAGCCCCTGCAGTTCCGCCGCCGCCCGCAGCTGCGAAGCCTCGGGCAGCGCACCCGTCTGCTGTATGCGACACAGCAGCAGGCGAGCTGCAGGCTGTCGCTGCAGTTCGGCAACAGCCGTCCGCAGGCGATCACGCAGGGCGTCCGACAGATCGCCGGTTTCGGAATTCGGGCAGAGCGGGACGACGATCAGCCGAGTTTTGCAGTCTGCTGGAACTGGTCGAACAGCATCCGACTGAATACTAAGCACCGGGAAAGTGGTCACAGTCAGCCCGGCTGCCAGCAGCATCGCGAACCATGACGACCGTCCTCGTAATGCCAGCGAGCCGCACCACACGACTCCAAATCCCGTCACTGCCAGAATCAGCAGCAGGCCAAGCGGTCGGGCGAGGGCAGCCGACCGAATCTGATCGCTGGTTTGTTCGCTGGCCAGCCAGACGTCGCGGCCACAGAATCCGCAGCAGGCAAGAATTGTCAGAAAACAGATGGCTCGCAGAGGCCCGGGCAGGCCGGGAGCCACTGTGAAAAGCAGCAGCAGGGGAATGGTGAAGGCTGTGAGTGTGAGTGCTGCAGCAGCGGGCAGCGGGGCCAGTGAAAACAGCCAGCCATCGACGAGGCTGGTGCCCCACTGTAGCTGCTCGGCCAGACTGCACATCAGCAACACCGCCAGCCCGGCAGCAGCACCGCGGGAAATCGCGACCCAGCCAGGCGCATGGCTGGGCCGAAGCTGGGGCATAGGTGGCAGCAGACTGCGTCGAGGTTTCATGGCGGGCAGGTCCGGCAAACAAAGCGGGGAGGTTTTGCTACAGGGGAAGCATAGCGACTGGGTGGTCTGCGGGGACAGAGGGTTTTTGGGCCACGAATGGCGGGGATTGAAATTCGATCGGTACTTCGTGATCGTAAGCGAATTTTTTGCCCCTGGTTTGCGTTTGTTACGTCGGGTCTGCGGGGACGGAGAATTCTGAGGCCACGGGTGAGGGCGGATAAGGGGGCCGGGGCGCCACGGATGAACACTGACAGGGGTGTTTTTGCCAAGGATGAACACGGATTTTCACGGATGGGTCACGGTGAGGTGATGGTTTTTTGAATCGCGAATGGGACGAAGGAACACAAGGTGAGCGGGCGGGGTGGGGCGTTTGATGGGTCGCACGGGACCTGTATGCCGTATAGGTTGAACAGGACCCACAGGGCCTGTCGCCGAGGGTGCTGCTGTGGCGTGTGGCTTGCGTCAGCCGTGTTCGATGCGGCAGAATGGCGATGAAAATCTGCGGGGTGCAAAACGCTGTGTTCTGGCAAGATAGTGTTCGTGTTGGTCTGGAAGCGAAGGGGGACATGCTGGACATGCAACGTTTGATGCTGCAAGTATTGCTGCCGGTGCTGCTGAGTATTTCGGTACTGCATGCGCAGGATGCTGCGAACGATCAGTTCACCCCGTTTGGTATTTATGCGGCGACTGCGCCGCGGGCTGCGGCAGCGGAACCGATTGTGACCGGGTTGCCGCTGCAGCTGCAGCGGGGTGACCGCATCGCCCTGATTGGAAATACTCTGCTGGAAAGGTCTCAGGAGTTTGGTCACTTTGAGGCGATGCTGCAGCAGATGCATCCGGAACTGCAACTGGTGGTTCGGCATCTGGCATGGTCTGCTGATGAGATCGGACTGCAGCCGCGGCCGGCGAACTTCGCTGATACAGAACAGCATCTGGTTCATGAGAAGATCGATGTAATCATCGCAGCCTTTGGCTTCAATGAGTCGTTTGCCGGTGTATCGGGTTTGCCTGAGTTTCAGCGGCAGCTTGCTGAGTGGCTGAAGTCACTGCGCACGAAATCCTTCAATGGTCGTTCAGCTGCGCGAGTCGTGCTGGTGTCGCCAATTTCCTGCGAGAATATCGCTGGAGTTCCGGCGGCAGACCGGAACAACGCGAATGTGCAGCTGTACCTGCGGGTGATGCAGCAGGAAGCGTTGCGGCAGCAGACCGGGTTTGTCGATGTCTTTACGGATACGGCAGCGGGCATGCTAAGCCCCGGCACGGATCTGACTGTCAACGGGATTCATCTGAATCGCGAGGGCGATCGGCTGTTTTCACAAGTGCTGCTGAGAGGTCTGTTTCAGCGCCAGCCGCCTGAGCCTGACGGAACGCTGCTGGAAACTGTTGTCAATAAAAATCAGCAGTACTTCCGCCGATTTCGGCCACTGAATACGTTTTATTACACCGGTGGTCGCAACAAGGAGTACGGGTATCTGGATTTTCTGCCGGCAATGCGGAATTTTGATCTGCTGGTGAATCACGAGGATGCGAGAATTCACTCCCTCGCCGGTCAGCAGCCGCCGGTGCCGCTGCTGCAGCCGTCAGAGCTGCCGGCACTGCCGGCGGTAAACCAAAGCCGTGGTGCGAACGAGTGGCTGTCTGCGGCTGACGAGCTGAAGGCGTTTCAGGTGGACCCGCGATTTGAAGTGTCGCTGTTTGCGGGTGAAGAACAGTTTCCGGATATTGCCAATCCGATACAAATGCGATGGGATTCGCGCGGTCGACTGTGGGTCAGCTGTTCCACGACTTATCCGCACGTGTATCCGGGTCAGGAGCCACAGGATAAGCTGGTGATTCTGGAGGACACTGATGGAGACGGGCGGGCGGATGTTTCGCGGGTCTTTGCGGACAATCTGCACATTCCGCTGTCGTTTGAGTTTGGTGATGGCGGGGTGTATGTCTCAGAGCAGCCGCAGCTGACGTTTATGAAGGACGAGGACGGCGATGACCGGGCTGATCAGCGGCAGGTGGTGCTGTCGGGATTTGGGACTGAGGATTCGCATCACGCCCTGCACGACTTCATCTGGACTCCGGACGGCGACCTGCTGCTGCGGGAGTCGGTGTTCCATCATTCTCAGATTGAAACTCCGTGGGGGCCGGTGCGGCAGCAGAACAGTGGCTGGTTTCGCTGGGAGCCGGCGACTCATCGGCTGGTCAGTTTCGGCAGTTACAACAGTACGAATCCGTGGGGTGTGACGTTTGATGACTGGGGGCAGCACATGGCCAGTCATCCGGTATACGCCGCGGCGTTTCATTCGCTTGATCCGCCTTATCCTCAGCAGCATCCTGCACCGAAGGGCCTGCAGGCGTATTCGGGTGTGTGTGGTCATGAGCTGGTGGATCAGCCAACATTTCCGGCCGAGCTGCAGGGCAGTTTCATCAAGGTGCGTTACAAGCCGACGAATCGGGTAGAGATTCTGAAGTGGAAATCCGGTCCGAATGGTTACGAGGAGGAGTACACTGGCGACCTGCTGTTTTCTACGAATCTGAGCTTTATCCCGGTGGATTTGCAGTGGGGGCCGCGAGGCGATCTGTATGTGTGTGACTGGTACAATCCGGTAAAGGGCCATATGCAGTATTCATTGCGGGACGAGCGTCGGGATCGGCATTCCGGGCGAATCTGGCGAATCACGGCCAGGGGTCTGCCACTGACTGCGCCGGCGGTGATTGCGGATGCGACGACTGAGCAGCTGCTGGAACTGCTGAAGCGTCCTGAGTATCGCGTGCGTTATCGGGCGAAGCGTGCGCTGCGTGAGCGGGACGTCGAGTCCGTGCGGGCGGCGCTGGGAACGTGGGCCGAGCAGCTGGATCCGGCAGACCCGCGATTCCGACATCATCAGCTGGAGGCTTTGTGGGCTTATCGCTGGGCGGGTCTGGCCACCATGGCGGCTGCTGTGGAGCTGTCGGAACCAGTGGTTCCGGAGCCGGGTCCTGCTGCAGAGGCGCGGCGCGTTCCTGTCAGCCTGCTGCGTCAGCTGCTGGTGTGTGAAATTCCCGAAGCGCGTGCTGCGGCAGCTCAGCAGCTGCGGTGGTGGCATCCGTGGCTGCCGGATGCGGCCGAGCTGGTGAATGCAGCGGCCAATGACGAATCGGGTCTGGTGCGGATGGAAGCGGCCATCGCGGCCAGCTACATCGGAACTCGCGCGGCCTTCGACGCCATGCAGGATGTGCTAAAGTATCCGCGAACTGGTGCTGTAGGCTATGCCATTACCTGCGCACTGGGTTCACGAACTTTGAAGCGTTACTGGGAAGCGGATCCGCAGTCAGAGATTGCTCGGCTGCTGAAGGCGGCAGCCCGGGAAACGGAAATCAAGGAACCCAAACCGACGAAAGTGGAGGCGGCCTTTGATCGCCGAGCGAATCTGAAACTGGTGAATATCAGTTGTGTCCCTGAGCGAATGCTGTTTTCGCAGACCGAGTTTATGGTGCAGCCTGGTCAGCCGATCAAGCTGGTGTTCACGAACGCCGATGCCACAGACCACAATCTGGTAATCGTGCAACCGGGTGCTCTGGCTGAAGTCGGCGTTGCGGCCAACCTGATGGCGAAGGATCCGCGAAATGCGACGAGCGACTTTCTGCCGCCGGACAAGAGCGAGCTGATTTTGCAGGCGACAGCGATGATCGGCGGCGGTCGGTCGGTACAGATTGATGTGCTGCGTTTTGAGGCGCCACAGGAGCCGGGGCTGTACCCGTATGTCTGCACGTTCCCGGGTCACTGGATTGTGATGAACGGCCTGATGGTGGTAGCGGGCAGTGAGCAGCAGGCGCGTGAGCTGCTGGAGTCCGGTCGTCCGGCGCTGGTGCGAGAATGGACGATGGCGGATTTTGGGGACTTTGAAACTCAGGTGCTGCCAAAAACGGATGAAGTGCTCTCGCGGGGTCTGGCGGCCTTCGTGAAGGCTCGCTGCAATCAGTGTCATGTGGTGGCTGGTCAGGGAATCAATCTGGGGCCGGATCTGACGGAATCGGTCAAGCAGCTGAAGGGTATCGAGCTGTTGAGGCAGATTCTGGAACCTTCGCTGAAGATTCACGAGAAGTTTCAGTCGCAGCAGTTTGTGCTGAACGACGGCCGCGTGTTTACGGGTGTTGTGATGCAGGAAACTGAGCGGCAGGTGAAGATTGCTGCCAATCTGCTGACACCGAACACTCTGACAACGTTTTCGCGGACAGACATTGAGGAGCGGGTGCCGCTGACGATTTCTCCGATGCCGGCGGGACTGTTGAATTTTCTGACGAAGCAGGAGATTTTGGAGCTGCATGCGTATGTGGAGCGGGGTGATTTTCGTTTGCCTGAGCATCTGCGAAAGCAGCATTTACCAAGTCAGCAGAGCGAGCGGCAGTAGTGCAGTGTGCGTGGCCACGGATGAACACGGATAATCGCAAGGGTGGTTTTGAATCAGGAAAGGACACGAATGCGCCGGGGCGGCGTGGGCGTTTGCTGAGTCGGAAAGGTTCACGGGTCCTATGGGTCCCACAGGACTGATGGGGCCCATAAGTCTTGTAGTTCCAGTAAGACTGTGTGATCTGTTGCCCATGGCTGCACGAGGCGAGCGGTGGACGGGAGTCCGCGGGTGCTGTTCAGTAGCTGGTCAGTGGCGGAGTGTCTGTTGAGCGGTCGGGACGGCTGTGGTGGGCTGGTGTTTTCGGTTTAAGGCTCAAGGGGGGCTGGTGGTTGCACAATTGCTGACCAGCCGGCAGAATTCCTGCCATGCAGCATCCTTATTCAGACATTCCGGAACTGGCTCAGACCGGCGCATCGATCGGAGTTTTACGGATTCCGGTGGAGCAGGACGTTCCATTCACAGCGCGGGTGCGGTCGATTGTGGATTCGCCCGAATTTCAGCGGCTCCGCCAGATTACTCAGCTGGCACTGGCGTCGCGTGTGTATCCCGGTGCGACTCATACGCGTTTCGAACACGCTCTCGGCGTGTATCACAATTCGCTGCGTTACCTGTGGCAGCTGGGGCGCGATAGCCGGTTTGTCAGCACCGTTTCTGTGCATGATGCTGAAGTGCTGATTGTGGCGGCTTTGCTGCATGACATCGGACACTGGCCGTTCTGCCATCCGATCGAGGACATGGCGCTGCCGCAGATGCCGCCGCACGAAGCGTTTGCTCGTGAGTTTATCGGTCCAGGAACGGAACTGGGGGATGTTTTGCAGAGTGCCTGGGGGATTGCTCCGGAGGAAGTGCTGGACGTCCTGGTCGCTCGCACGTCGACTCCTTCCAGCCGTCTGCGGCGTTCGATCCTGTCCGGTCCGATTGATATCGACAAAATGGATTACCTGGCGCGGGACAGTCAGCACTGCGGTGTGCCGTACGGTCGGCATTTTGACCGGCATCGTCTGATGAATTCGCTGATTGTGAATGCGGCCGGCGATGGCCTGGCGATCACTTCGAAGGGCCGCACGGCGGCCGAAATGATGGTGTTTGCCCGTTACGTCATGTTCACCGAAGTGTACTGGCACCATGCAGTGCGCAGTGCCACGACGATGTTTGCGCGAGCATTTCTGGAGCTTTTGCCGCAGCTGGATTTGAATGAGCTGTTTCGGATGTCTGAGTCCGATCTGATTCGGCAGCTGCGCAGTGTGGCAGCGGGCAGTGCGGCTGAAAGGCTGATGGAAGGTGTGTTTGGACTGCGACGGGGGTTGTACAAGCGGGTGGCTGAGTACAGCATCTTTCATGAGGAGGGGCTGTACCGTCAGTTTCGACAGATGAACTGTCAGCAGCTGGCGGCGTGTTCCGAGCAGCTGGCCGAGCATTTGGGGGCAGCGGCCGGATATGCGGCGGGCCGCCTCGATCTGCTGGTGGATGCTCCGCCGCAGCACCGCGAGGTGGAATTTCGAGTGGACATCTTTCTGCCGTCTGAGCAGCGATTCAGGCCGCTGCGTGAGGTGTCACCGATTGTCGATTCGATGGCGCGTACCCAGTTCGATGACGGTGTAAAGAAGGTCCGTCTGTTTGCGACTCCGGAGCTGCGTGATGCGATACGTTCGCGTCTGAGTCCGCAGCAGACCGACGAGATTGTGTCGCGCGTGGCCGGGGGCTGAGCCACGGCAGTTTAGCGGGCAGTCAAGGTGGGGAGGGGGAGGGCAGGCAGCGGTCGGGGCACGGGCAAAAAAACAGCCGGCGGGTGTGAGCCGCCGGCCGGGAAGGATCTGGATGGCGGTCAGGCTTCAGCTGAACAGCTGCGGGATGACTCGACCGTCACGCACGATCATCACCGGTCGGCCGGTGGATGTGTGGTATTCATAGGTGTGGTCGATGCCCATCGCGTGGTAGAAGCTGGCGGCCACATCGTCAGGTGAATAGCCCTCGTGCTTCGGCATTGAGGCTGTTTCGTCGCTTTCACCCAGAACCTGACCACCACGGACTCCGCCACCGCCCAGCAGCATGAACATGTTGCGTGGATAATGGTCGCGACCGTTGCGAGTGGAATTGATTTTGGGGGTACGCCCGAATTCACCGGTGACGTAGACCACGGTGGAGTCCAGCAGTCCGCGAGCAGCCAGTCCGGTGAACAGCGCTGACAGGGCTTCATCCAGCGGCGGCAGCTGGCGGGTCTTCAGGGCCGTCCAGTTGTCGTTGTGGGTATCCCAGCCGCCGTTGCTGACCGTCACGAAGCGGACGCCCGATTCCACAAGTCGCAGTGCCAGCAGGCAGCTGGCCCCCAGCGGAGTGGCGCCGAACGCTTTGGAAAACTCGGGAGATTCCTTCGAGATGTCGAACGCTTCACGAGCCTTTGTCGATGAAATGACGGTATGTGCCTGGCGGCCGAATTCATCCATGCCGTCCAGCAGCTGACTGTCCTTTTCAACATCGCTGAAGGTGCGGTCGATCTGGGACAGCAGGCCGCGACGACGCTCCAGATCTTCCACAGTCAGGCCACCGGCCATCGTGATGCCGCGGACGCGATAGGCCTGGCCCACGACCGGGGTTGAGGTGGTGTTCATCGGAGCATATTTGACACCCAGATAGCCGGGACGCTGTGAGCTGTTCGGGATGGCGACAAACGATGGCAGTTCTTCCTGCCCTGGTCGCTCTTTGGTGATCACAGCACCGTAACCGGGGAATTCGAGTGACGGCAGCGGACGGTTGCCGGTGTTCACGTATTTTGTACCGAGTTCGTGAGCGGCCACCGAATGCGAAACGCCTCGCAGCAGCGTGAATTTGTCCATGCAGGCCGCCAGCTTCGGCAGATGCTCGGAGATCGTCACGCCTGACAGACATGTCTGAATCGGATTGAACTCACCACGGTACTCAGAAGGAGCATCGGGCTTGAGGTCGAATGTGTCCATGTGCGATGGACCACCATTCAGATTGACAAAGATGGCTGCTTTGCCTTTGGCGTTCGGATTCACGTGACTGGCGGCTGCCAGCCGGGAGTAGCTGGCCAGAGTCAGTCCGGTGGTGCCAAACACACCGGCTCGCAGAAAGTCGCGTCGAGTTGTGCCGTCACAGTTTTTGAAGATTGCCATTGAAGTGCTCCGGAAAAAAGGGGATGCCGTTGTATGCGGGGGCTCGGGCTTTCCAGCCCGAGCTGTGGTTCGAGGGTTGGGGTTAGTGGTTGACGATGAATTCGCGGGTGTTCAGCAGTGCCCAGAGGACGCCGCGAATCCCTTCCACCGGGTCTTTTGATTCAGAGATCCAGGTTTTTGCGGTCTGCAGTTCCGAATCGGTGGGCATTCGGGACAGAGTTCTGAGCCAGGCGTCGGTGATGATGGTGTCGGTGTTGAGCTGTGTGGTGGCTGCGGCAGCGACATCGGCCGTGTCAGGCTGACTGTCCTGCTGCGGATCCGCTTCGATGACTCCGCGAGCAACGGCCTGTTTTCGCAGCGTGCGGATCTGGTTTTTCAGCGAAGCGATCTGCTTTTCTGACTGTTTCTCTTCGGCGGCGGCCAGCTGATCTTCCAGTTTTTTCAGCTGCGTGCGGGTACGGGCCTGCTGTGCGGCTGCCGTGTTATCACTGCTTTTGCGGGTGAACTGCAGGCCGCTTTGTTTGCAGGTTTCTGCCAGCCAGCCATCCTGGGCATCCAGCATCGACAGTACCTGGCCATCATTCTGTACAAAAATCGTCTGCAGCAGGCTGGGTTCGTTCGAACGATCGCAGTCGCAGTTGCTTTCGCGGATTGAGCGACCGAAGACGGTCAGAGCATAATCAGCGGGGTTGCGATTGCGCTGCCGCAGTCCGGATCCTGGGATAGAAAGAGCTCGTTTGTCCAGGGCCGTGACGAATTCGGAATTCTTTTCGGTGCTGAGTGAAGCCTGCATCATGATGTCCAACGCGATCTCGGCGGGCAGGCGTCGGGGCACTGCGCGACTGAAGTTGCGTTCGTCCTGGCGGTTGGTGGAGTTGGGGATCCAGCTCAGCTGATAAGTGCGGCTGTTCAGAATCTCGCGGTGCAGCCACTTCATGTCGAACTGATGTTCGATGAAGCCTTTCGCGAGGTAGTCGAGCAGCGGGGCATTGACAGGCGGGTTGGCCTGGTTCAGGTCGTCGGCTGGCTGTACGATACCCACATTGAAGTAGGAGGCCCAGATGCGGTTGACAAAGGCTTTGGCGAACAGCGGGTTTTCCGGTGAGCGGATCCAGTCCATCAGCGGCTGTCGGGCATCTTCAAACTGTGTGAGATCAACGACCGGGCCGGCTAGTACTTTGGCGGTGGACGGAGCCGGCCCGTTGCCGCGTCGCTGTGGCGGAGCATCGGGGCGGTTGCGGGCAGCAGCACGGGCCTGAACCTTCGTTGTGTAAACTTCGCCCAGTGGCACGGTTGCACCTTTCGCCAGCTGCTCGGCAAGGACTCGCCGCAGGTCACGGATGTTTATGGCATTGCCCTTCAGGCCTGTGGTTCCTGCGAGTTCGGCCAGCATTTTGTCGTAGTCGGCTTTAGCATCAGGCCGGGCATTCTGGCGACCGGTGGTGGCCTTGAAGAAACCTTCGAACTGTTTGAAGTCGTCCTGGGTCCACTGGTCAAACGGATGTTTATGGCACTGAGCACACTGGATGCGGGTGCCAAGGAAAGTGTATGCGAAGGCAATCACGCGATCTTCGGAGGACTGGAAATTCTGGCGGGCCCAGAAATGGGCCAGTCCCTGGCGTTCGGCGTACCCGGAAGCTCCGGGGCCATCCTTGTGATACAGCTTCGAAACATTCTCGCAGTACTGCTGATAGGTTTCGCCAGGATTGCGGCTGTTGGCCAGCACAATTCCCTCGACGATGCGGTCCCACGGCATGTTTTCGCGAACGCGTTTTTCGACCCATTCGTACCATTGTTTGGAGGCTTCGGCCTGCACCGGGGTGACGTTGTTCAGCTTGTCGTCGCTGTTGCCCGTGATATCGCAGATTTTTGTGGTCCACCAGGCGACGTAGCCCGGTCGTTCCAGCAGTTGGTCGATTTTTCGGGAGCGTTTGTCGGGGGACTGATCTGCCAGGAATTCGCGGATTTCTGCGGGCGTGGGCAGGGTGCCGGTGACATCGAGACTGGCGCGGCGAAGGAATTCGGCATCGGTGCAGGTGTCTGACTGAAGCACGCCGATTTTGCGAAGTTTCTGTACGACCAGTTCGTCAATTTTTGTGGGTGCTGCGACCTGCGGGTACTGATCGCCGTATTGCGGAGTGACCGGGCGAATGACGGGTACGGGGACGACTGCACTGTCGTAGAAAGCAACCACGTGTGTGTCGCCTGGTTCGGCAGCGGTAACCAGGCCCCCGGCGGTGATGTCGGCAATCTGGTCATCATTGGTCTGGAAGCGACACAGCGCGGTGACATCTTCGCGAACTCCATTGGACCAGACTGCAACGGCTGTCAGCGGCTGCTGCTGACCTGCAGCGATGAACTGGATTTCGGCGGGCGTGACGTCGAGCTTAACGAGTGTGGGCGGATCCTGGATTCGCGGCGGGGCGCCGGCCTGCACCCAGCGCTGCATCAGGTGATGTTCCCAGCTGCCCGGTTTCAGTCGCTGCCCGCCTTCGTGCTGAATTTCCATCAGGCCCTTTTGCAGGATCAGGCTTTGAGCAGCCGTTTCGGTATCGACGCGACCGTAGAGCTCAGCATGGTCGGTGGCGAAGTCGTATCCGAACAGCGACAGTCTGAATCCTCCGCGTCCCTGGAACGAGCCGTGGCAGGCGCGGCCGTTGCAGCCGAGCTTGCCAAGCAGCGGGACGATGTGTTTCTGGAAGTCCGGGGCTTCTGCGACCTCTGCAGCGGCAAATCTTTTTGCCACTGACGGTACAACGGTTGTCGCGGGTTCATCAGCGTGAAGGCTGGCGTTACCGGCAGCCAGCAGGGCCACGAGCACAACGAGGAGAGTGTAAATTCGCATGCGAGTTTCCTCAGTCCTTGACTGAATCTAACGAACGTGGCATCAGCGTGAGCCTGGCGAGGGGCTGGTTGCTGCCGGTTCCTTTTCTGATGACTTCGTAGCGGTGTTTTTTTTGTCGCCAGTTCTGTTGGTTTTCTGTATTTCGGCTTGTTTTGCGGCGGTGGTAGCGCGGCGTGAGAGCTGTTCCCATTCTGCCTGAACGCGCTCAGTTTCCGGCTGCCTGAAGGATTGCAGTTGTTCGTCGAGTTTTTGCAGTTGTTCGGTAAGTCGTTGTTTTTCGGACTGTGTTTGTTCCAGTCGCAGCTGTTGTCGGCGGGTGATCAGTTCGCGAACTTTGGCTTCGGTTTCAGCATCCGGTCTGCGGGACCAGCGGGCCATCAGTAAGCGGATCTGGGAATCCACCTGCCATGCACGAAGCTGCGTCTCGTAGCGAGCGGGGCTGCGTTCCTTCAGTCGCTGGATGGCCTGAGTCTGTGGCACCAGTTCCCGGAGGGCTCGTTCAAATTCTGCCGGACGCGACTTTTGCAGTTGCGTCAGCAGGGCGGCCAGTTCCGCGTGATGTTCAGCGACGAATGTCTGAGCAGCATCGCGTTCCTCGTCAGAGATTGCGGGCCGTGCCGGGGCAGCGACACCAGGTGCCGGCTGCTGTGCCGAGATTGTGCCGGTCAGCAGGGTGAGCAGGATGAGGGAACTGTAAGACAATGAGTGCGACATGCCTGGGACTGTATGCTTTCGAGGAGTGTTCAGAACAGGGCTTCTTCTTCGTCTTCGGCAGTGTGCTTGCCGTCTTCAGCGGATTGCTCCTCCAGGTCGAGTGCTGTGAGCAGCCAGTCCGGTGGTTCCGGCAGATCGTTAGCGGAGGTCCAGGGATCACTGTCTGCAAGACGCCGCTCGAGGTTCTCGGACTGCAGCAGAGATGACAGTGTGACCGCGTCATTGAGCTGTTCGGGGGGCCCCGAACGGACGGCACTGAAGACGAGGCCGAGCGCGGAGAGTGCTGCGACAGTGGTGACAGCGACGAGAGCCTGGCCACGGCTGCCGCGACGAGACACGGTGAGTGTCTGTGAGGCTGCCGGTGTCATTGCCTGAGCTGGCGGTGTATGACGCAGTGTGAGCAGCAGTTCGGTGGTGTCCGCCAGCTGCTGACAGAGCTGCTCGTCGTGCAGCAGCCGGTCTTCCATCTGTGTTTGCTGAGCGGGAGTGAGTTCTCCGAGGGCGCAGCGGGCGAGCAGCCAGGCGAAGTCTGAGGATGTATCCAGGTTATTTTGCATGTCAATTCCACAGGTCATCAGAAGGAATTGTAGGGAAGTTATTCGTCAAGCAGCTGTCGAAGTTTTTGATCTTCGCGAAGTCTGAGGAGACCACGACGCATCCAGGTGAGTACTGTGCCGAGTGGCAGATTCATATCTGCGGCGATTTCGGCGAACGTTTTGCCTTCGTAGATACGGCGGTGAATGACTTGTTGCTGATCGGCCGGCAGATTTTTGAGGGATTCTCGGACGGCCTGCCGGACTTCTTCACGGATGAGCAGTTGTTCGGGTCCGCGGTCAGCGCCGCCGGATCTTCCGGGTGGACTGCTGGCCAGCGCTGTGTTGACTGAGTGATCGCTGCTTTCCGGGGCTGGCGAGTTCAGTCGTTTTTGTTCGCGGAGGACGCCACGAGCTTCATTGAGGGCAATGCGGAACAGCCAGCCTTTGAGGGTTGGGAGCCTGACGGAGTGTGCCGCCTGAATTGCCTGAACAAATGTTCTCTGATAAGCGTCTTCTGCGAGTTGTGGTTGTCGGAGCAGTCCGAGGAGGAACAGTTTGAGTGTTTTCTGGAGTTGCAGACAGGCTGCTTCGACTTCGGCGCGGGGGTTTGAGGCATCCGGTGGTGGTGAGCCTGCCGGAGCATTTTGATCATCAGCAGGTTGTGGACCAGCCGTTGTCAAATGAGCCAAACCTCCTGCGACAACTACAGATGAACCCGGATGGCGGATTATTTCAAAAAATGTTTGCGAGGTTCCGGGTTGAGGGTGGAAAGGTGCAGGCGATAATAGGAATGACAGCATCCGGCATGCCGGAGGCTGTTTTTTCGAAAAAACAGGAGCATATGGCCGAGCTTTCCCATATTCTCTTGTTTTTCTGACCGTGCGGATTGCCAGGAATCCGGTAACAGATTGCACAATCCGGTTTCGCGGAAATCTTCTGTTGGTTTTTCAGAGGCGTTTGCGTCCGATACTAACAGGGATTGCATTCGACGGGCTCTGGTTGCGCCCTCAGCGGAACCGGGGCGTTTATTGGCTGTGGCTGGCGGGCGGTGTTTGGCACTTGTGCGGCATCGGTCCGATTCTGCATTTCTTCAGTGACGTTTGTCGGGACTGAACGATGGGATCAAATTCTGGCGTCCGGCACGTATTTCGTTCGATTTTCTCGACGTCCGCTCAGCGTCGTCGTGCGGTGTTGCGCCGGACTTTGGCTGTGGATGTACTTGAGCAGCGAATAGTCCCGGCGCTGGTTGTGCCAGTGCTGAACAGCCTGCCGAATGCTCCGGTGAACATCTACCTCGATTTCGACGGGCACGTGGAAAGTTCCAACTGGAACGGCGGGAACTCGTTTACTACTCCGGCCTTTTCGGTGGACAATGACGCGACGGATTACAATGCGGAAGAGCTGCGACGGATTGAAGAGATCTGGTATCGCATTGCAGAAGATTTTGCTCCTTTCACCGCGAACGTCACGACTGTCGAGCCGGCGACAATCAACGATTTTGAATCTGTGCGGGTGGTAATTGGCGGTGATGGCGGCTGGAGCAACAGTGGTGCCTATGGTCTGGCATTCCTCAATTCATTCTCTTCGGGTGCCTCAAACAGCGTCTTCGTATTTTCTGCGATCGATCCGTGGCCCAAGAACGTTGCGGTAGCGGGTTCTCACGAGGTCGGGCATGCTTTCGGGCTGTTCCACCAGACCTCGGACAGCAGCACAGATGACTACCGGTCCGGCGATAATCGGCTGGGCCCGATCATGGGAAGTTCTTATGCCGCGCTGCGTGATGTGTGGGATATTGGTCCCAGCTTTAGCGTGGGCGGAATTCAGGATGACATGGCCGTGATGACTCGGCCGGACAACCGGACTTTCCGTTTCCGGAACGACGACTTTGCCTCGACCGCTGCAACCGCCGTCTCGATCCCGGCTGTGAATGGTGTGGTCAGTGTGGATGGTGTACTTGAGACGAACAGCGACAGCGACTATTTCCTGATTGAGGCGGATTCTGGTCCGTTGACAATCAGCCTGCTCACTCTGGATGTCAATCGTTTCTATCCCGGTTTGAATTTGAACCCCGGCACAAATCTGGACCCGATTCTGCGGCTGTATTCCGAGTCGGGGACGATGCTGGTCGAGGACAATCCGTCAACCAGCCTGAATGCATCATTAAGCACAACGGTACAGCGAGGTCGCTACTATCTTGAGGTGACGTCGATTGACGAGCCTGGTGCGGTTGGTAAGTACAGCCTGACCGGCAACTTCAATCCGCTGCCTTCAATTCCCGTGATGACCGGGCCGACTGGTGTTGTCAGTGAGCCCTTGCCGTCGTTCATCTGGACGGTAGCTGCCAATGCAGCCAAGTATGAGCTGGAAGTGGATAACCTGACCACTGGAATTCAGCGTTATTATACAGCCACCGAGGTGGCGACCTCGCATCAGGCGCTGACGCAGTTTGTGGAGGGCAACTTCCAGGCTCGAGTACGAGCAGTGACATCTGGCGGGCTGAAGTCGGAGTGGAGCAACTACGTTACGTTTTCGGTCGACGTCCCTTCCCCGGGAACTCCCAGCATCATCCGTCCAATTGGCGAAACTGGTCTGTCGCTGCCGGTGTTTGAGTGGACTAAGCCGGCCAACGCCACTTCATACGAGTTGCTGGTGAATAATGTGGACACTGGTGAACGAGTGATCTACAAGACCAATTACATCGGCACGACCTATGTACACTTTACGCCGCTGCCTGACGGTAATTACACGGCGGAAGTGCGTGCCAGCAATGCGATTGGCGAATTGAGCGGCTGGAGTCGGCGGGTTGATTTCACGATTAAGGCTCCGATTCCGACAGCACCCGTCCTGAAATCGCCCAATGTTGTGACCGCCAGCCAGAATCCGCGCTTCACCTGGGATCTGATTGAAGGTGTGGCCTACTACGACCTGTGGGTGAACAACCGCACGACTGGGAAGGCTCAAGTTTTGCGCAAGACGGACATTTCCGGCACCGCGAATTTCTATGATCCTCCGTTCTTTGAGCAGGGTGTCTACGTAGCGTGGCTGCGCGGGGTGAATGGGAACAATGTGGCGGGTCCGTGGAGTGCTCCGAGGACTTTCACTGTTGACGTGCTGCCCCCCGGGAAGGTCAGCATTATTGCTCCTGTGAACCCTGACAAATCCACCCTGATGACGACATTGAATCCTAGGTTCGAGTGGACGTCAGCGATTCGCGGGGTGCGGTATGAATTGTGGGCCAACAACGTGACGACCGGTCAGTTGCAGATTATTCGTCGCAGCGACATCACGGACACAAAGTTTACTCCGCTGGCCAACCTGACTCAGGGCCTCTACCGCTGCTGGGTACGTGCCATCAACTCGGCAAACGAGGTCGGCGAGTGGAGCAACGTTTACACGTTCACAATCGACGAGGCGACTCCGCAGGTCCCGGTGATCACGGGCCCGGCGATCAATCCGGCGGGATCTGTGGACAACGCGAATCCAACCTTTACCTGGCGGATGGGAACGGATGCTCCGTTCTACCAGTTCCTGCTGTTTGAAGTGAACCCGCGGACCAGCCAACTGTCGATCTACATCAATCAGTTCGGCCTGACTCAAAAGTCCTTTACGATTCCCTTTGACAAGCGGCTGAAGGAACAAAGCTATGTGGCTCGTGTCCGAGCCTACAACCTTTCGGGTGACTACAGTAGCTGGAGCAGCGATTACCGTGTGCGAATCGACGTTCCGGACCCCGTGACTCCGACGCTGCTGGGACCCGGCGGAACGCTGAACGACAATACTCCGCTCTTCAGATGGACTCATGACAAATCCAGCTTCCGCTATGAGATACTGATTCGGGACCTTGAGCGAAACGAGAACATCGTGGTGCAGGTGTCGTCATATGGTGTGAACCCCGATGGTACTCAGGCGTTCTACACATTGCCAGACAACATGGCGCTGCGTAACAGCACTTATCGCTGGTGGGCTCGGGCCTTCAATTCGATGGGGGCATCTGGGGCCTGGAGCAACGCTGGTACGTTTGTGATTCGGGTGACGGCTGCCGAGAAGCCTGCTGATCAGCCACTGGCAGCATTGCCCAGCCAGACGCTGCTGGCATCTTTGCCGCAGCGTGCGGAGCAAGCTGAGGTGCGACGGGCTGCCAATGAGGCTGTAGCAGTTGATCACGAGTATTCCGAGGTCGCTCCGGTGGAACCTGTCGTTAAGATTGTGCCGACGAATGTTCCGGGACTTCCTGGCGAGCAGTCGATGGAGCAGCAGTTGATCGACGAGGCTCTGTGGCGGCTGATCAACCCGGCTGCGGTGGTGTAGTCCGAAAAAATTCGCAGCTGGCTGTTCTGTGATGGTGTGAATTTGACAGACCCGGGAAGGCAGCTTCCCGGGTCTTTTTTGGTTCATGCCGTGGGAACAGTGGTCAGTGAGGCGAGCCGCAGACGGGAGTTCGCGGGTGTGCGTTTTGCTGCACTGCTGGCGGCTACGGCATCCGTGCTGCATAAGTGCGGGCGGATCAAAGTGGTGTGTCCCCCATCACCCGGTTGCCCCATCACCTATCCGGTGGCATCGAGCGGTGTTTTGCAGACAGTCGGTCTCACGTGAAGACGCGACGCCGCGAAGGGAAACGCAGAGTTCTGCTGCTGTCCGCGTGAAAAACTGTCCGCTGCTCCTGTCAACTTTCTCGAATCTGTCTGCAGCGGACGATGGGGCGACAGGGTGCATTTGAAAACAGAAGCAGCCGGTGGTCTGGCGGGACCGTCGGCTGCTGACTGGTTTGCGGACGCACGACGGGCGCTCAGTCCAGTTTGGCTTCGATGGTTTCGCCGCCCTTGATATCCACTTTGCGATCCATAGCTCCTTCGAGGTACTGTTCCGGGATTTTCTTGTCTGCCAGATCCTTTTCAGTTCCGGAGATGAACCACGTGTAGCTGCCGGGGGTGACTGGAGCGATGGCAGTGCCATTTTTGATGTCGAGAGCGGCTGGCAGGCCGTCGCCGACAGGCTGGAAGTTGAATTTCAGTCCGTCCACCGGGGCACCGCCATGCGTGACGTTGACTGAGACATTCACTGGATCGGGGTTGGTACCGACGGGGAGATTCTGGCTGCAGCCGACGAGAGTGAGCAGCAGGAATGTGCAGAGGCATTTCATAAGTTAGGTATCCTGTGCGAAGCAGGCGGAATGAAAAACCGGGAGGCTCAAAGAACTTCCCGGCGGAATCAGGAGTACGGATATGTCAGGCAGTCATGTGCGGGGATCAGAAGTCACCATTGATGCGGCCATCAGCAGCACCGGCGATGTGCTTGTAGACCAGCACGTCAATGTTTTCGCTGATGAAGCGAACAGAGCCATCGCCCATCACCGCCTGGACGCCACCGGTATGCCAACTGAACGGTTCGTCATTCGGACCGCAGTTATTGTTGACCCAGCGGCACTCCGGTGGGCCACCCAGCGGAGCAGCGTAGGCGTTGGGACGAGCGACTCGGGAACCAGGAGAAAGGGCATTGCTGGGGCCTGACAGGCCGTTAGTTGCTGCATCGGGGTCGGCCCAGGCGTACATGCGGCGACCACCGGAGGCTCCGCCTGACCATGCCGGACCTTCACCGTTTGGAGACGGGCGGCTGGATAGCGAGCCTACAGCACCGGCAGACGGGTGTGCGCGACCGGCGTCTTCGATGCAGAGGACGGTGTTGGAAGTCCCATCGGTGATGGCTCCCAGTCGGCGTCTGGGATCACAGGAGAGGAAGCCTTCGATTGTCATGGCGACGCGACGAGCAGAGGTAGTCGGGCGAGTCCCGATCGGGCTGGTGGCGCCGGCAGAGCCGTCTTCGATGTCACTGACTGCGATGAACATGTAGTCCCACAGTCCGAAGCCGTCCGGTGCGCGGCGTCCGGTGTCCAGCGGAGTGCTGGGGCAGACGAAGGACGGGATCTGAGTCTTTGCAGCAGCCACTGTATTCGGGAATTTGGGATCGTTGTAGAGGGCGCCGATGGAGTTTGTGTTCAGCTGAGTCGTGACATAACCGGCAGCCGCCATGTCGGCGAATTTCAGCTGGTGGTCCATCTGCTGGTAGACATTGGCCTGTTCAATGTAAGGCAGCAGCAGTGTGCAGGGCGACTGAGACATGTAGGTGGTGGAAGCACCGCCGGTGCTGTCGCACTGGCCGGAGTGCGGCAGGCGGCTGTAGGTGCTTTCGAAGTTGTGAAGGGCGAGGCCGATCTGCTTCAGGTTGTTTTTGCACTGTGTGCGGCGGGCAGCTTCGCGAGCCTGTTGGACAGCGGGCAGCAGCAGCGAAACCAGAATGGCAATGATGGCGATAACCACCAGCAGTTCGATCAGGGTGAACCCCTGCCGCGAGCCGGGGCAGCTTTGCGGCTGTGTACGACGATTCTTCATGGAACACCTTTATTCAACAGGAAAAAAAGAAGCCGGAGCTGATGATGCCTCGGAGTACCGCACTTGATGCGGCCCTGCAGGAAATGGTGCCGAGGAGCAAGCTGGCAGGTACGGACTCCGATGTGCAACGACCTCAGAAACACTCCACACCTGCACAAAGGATCCATCTGTCGATGAAGAAAGTTTGAAGGCAGTGTGAATTATGTCTTTAGAGGATTGAGTGAGAGGGCTGGGGACGGTGATCCTGAGATCAGGATCGCTGTTGACTGTTAAAATCGGGTGAATGGTGAGCAGGAAAGACGGGCAGCGACCGGGGCTGGAATGACGCCGGGGACGAAACAGTGGTCAGTGATCAGTGGACGGTCAGGTGAGCCGCGGACGGGAGTCCGCGGGTGTGCAATTTGTTGCACTGCTGGCGGCGACGGCATCCATGAAGCACGAGTGCAGGCGGTTCAAAGTGGTGTGTGCCCCATGACGCCCGCCCCCATTATCCGGTGGCATAAGGGGTTGTTTTGCAGGCTGCTGGTCTCACGCAAAGCCGCGAAGGACAACCAAGAGGACAGTATTCAGTGTTCGGTATTCAGTGAGGCGAACTGCGGACGGGAGTCCGCGGGTGGGCGTGCCGGTTGCACCGATTACTGTTTACTGAAATCTGAAGGTGATATTGCAATCCGAGCAAGTTGTTTAGTTCAGAGTTGCCAGCCAGGCCAGCAGGTCGGCCAGTTGTTCGGGGGTCAGATTTCCGACGACGCCGGCTGGCATCACGGAAATTTCCTGTCGCACTCGGTCTTCAATATCATCCTGAATCAGATCGCGGGCGATGCCTGTGGTGTCACGGAGTGTTACGGTTTCGGCGCTTTCGAGCACGATGAAGCCGGTGTGTACCTGACCACTTTCCATGGCGATGGCCCAGGTGTCGAAGCCCTGAGCGATGCGGCGGCTGGGCTGCACGATGGATTCGATCAGTTCTTCGCGTTTGTAGCGTTTGCTGATATCGACGAGGTGCGGGCCGCGGGGCTGCTGGCCATTGGCGAAGGAGTGGCAGTTGATGCAGGCCTGCTGGCGGGACAGCAGGCTGCCTTTTTCTGCATTTCCTGCACCGGCTGCCATGGTGCGTGCGAGCACCTGTTCCCAGGGGAGGTTGGCAATCAGGTTGGGATTGGCCGGGTCAGCTTTGGGCAGTTCGATGGGCCGGTCTTCGGCCATGGCCGCAGTCTGCTCAGAGACTCCTTCGAGACTAACCACGTGTCGTTTCAGGATTGCCAGCAGTTCAGTTTTCTGAGCCTCGCTGCTGTCCTGGAGGGCGACGTTAACTGCTGCGGCGATGCGATCAGATTCGGACCATTTCTGTCGATCGTAGTAAGGTCCGCTGGTATCGGGTCGGGTGCCCCACCATTTGGGGCTTTCGGCGGTGAAGTCACCTTCGCGGTGGTAGAGACGCACGAGAGCGGTCCAGAGTTCGCTGCGGCGGCGGAGGTCCCAGGTTGTGCTGAGTTTCTGGAACAGTCCATTGACGGTGGCGGGCTGGTGTATTCGCTGCAGTGCAGCCAGTGCGGGCTGTTCCAGCGGGGTACCGATGGCTGCGAGGCAGGTGTCAACGGCCTGCAGGTCGACGAGTGCCTGCACGGCCAGATGCGACAGGACTCGACCCGGATCCGGATTCCGCCAGGCGTCAGCGTGGCCTTCTGCGGCGGGTTCGGTGCGAACGGCAGCCTGCAGCAGCCCGCTGGCGGCGCGGAGGTCAGCGTATCGACCGAGTGCCGTGATGGTGGCCGCCTGGACTCGTGGATTCGGATCATCCAGTTTGCTGAAGATGGGTGAGAACAGAGCTTTGTCGAGTTGTGAGCGTCGATCGGTGGCGGCGCGGATTGCCTGTTCTCGCAGCAGCGGGTCCAGCAGAAGTGCGGCGAAGGCACTGCGGAACCCGTCCCAGTCTTTTTGTCGGAGTGTCCAGAGTGCGGCGACGCGAGCGTACGGCGGGCTGGCGTTATTTCGCGCGGCGGCGACGAGTGCTGCAGCGGTGATTGACGGTCTGCGCAGAATTTCGCGCTGGGAGTGCAGTCGTCCGGCATCAGCGGGATGTGTGAGTGCAGCGACCAGCTGTTCGTCGGACAATTCGGAAAAGAAGGGGGCAGGTTTGGGAATGAATTCTTCAGGAGTGATGAGTGCAACGAATCCGACATCAGGGCGATCGAACGAGAAGCCGCCGTCTTTCCAGCTGGAGACAAACAGTCGTCCGCTGGCGTCGGCATCGGCGTCCGTGGGCCGCGGGATATTCAAAAACGTGTCCTGCTGGGCATCGAAGGTAGCGCCGTGTGGCGGCAGTCGATGGCTGAAAACTTCGCTGCGGCCCCAGTCGCAGGTCAGCAAAATGTCGTTGTGCGACTGTGGCCAGCGGGCATCCTGAAAATACAGGGATCCGCAGCCGGACCCGCCGCCGTAGTCTGCCAGTGGCGGCATGATTTCCTGAGTGAAATTGATGTACTGTGAGGGGTAGCCGTAATTGGCGGTCTGCATTATGTGGGACAGGCGGATATCCCAGCCACCACCGTCGTTGGTGTTATCGCGAGTGAAGACATTGAGGAACGGATCGATGGCGATGTCTACGATGTTTCGCTGACCCCAGCTGAAGAATTCCATCTCAGTTCCATCCGGACGGACTCGCACCACCCCGCCGCCGCGGCGTCCGAGTGTTGTGCCATCGCGGCCCACGGCTTTTTGAAAGCCGAAGTCTCCGACAGCGATATAGATCCAGCCATCGATACCGAGACGGATGCCATTGGTTGTGTGGTCGGCACCGCGTTTTTCAACTTCTTCCGTGCTGATGCCTTCGATCAGGATCTGGCTTTCATCGGCGGTTCCATCTCCGTTCAGGTCGCGGAAAACAGAGAGAAGCGGCGGGTGCAGGACCCACAGTGAGCCGTTGTCCCAGACGAGTCCGCGGGGGTGATCCATGCGGGCAAAGTCGTTGAAGCGGTCCGCTTTGCCATCGCCGTCAGTATCGATGCAGCGGACAACTTTGCCGCGGCCGGGGTCTTTTCCCAGCGAGCCCTGTTCGTCTGTTCCGACGAAGACTTCACCGCCGGGTGATGTGGTGAGGCAGACCGGGTAGGTGACTTCGGGTGGTGCAGCGAAGACGGTGCTGCGAAAGCCGGCAGGTGATTTGACATCAGCGGCGGATGCCGAAGCTTCTCCGCCTGCCGAGAGTCCTTGGGGCAGAGGAGGCAGGTCTCCGGGGTAGGCTTCGACTTCGCGGATACTGCCCCAGCCACCATTTGATCCCAGAAATGTGATTTTGAGGAAGCGGATATTGTCGGCCGTGACTGCATCGGTGGACAGTCCGTTGCGGCGCTGATTCTGGGCGTGATCGGAGATTGTGTTCCAGTTTGTGCCGTCGGCGGAGGTTGCCAGGCTGTAGCGGTAGGCAGTCTGCGGCTGTTCCCAGTGAATGCGGATATTCCGAATGCTTTGGGGGGTTTCCAGGTCGAGGGTCAGAGTTTCTCTGGTGTCTGGCCCGGCGGCGCACCAGCGGGTGTCCAGTCGACCATCGACAGCCTTGCCGGCGAGATTGTTTTTGGGAGTTTCCTCGCTGGAGGCAGTGGCTTTGCGATTAAAGACCAGGTTGCCTTCACCGCAGCAGCCCTGGGTGAGTACCGGTGAGTCTGAATTCAGGGGCGCGGTCACCAGGGCGCGGACCCGCTGATCCTGTTCGGGCGAAGCCGGCGAAAAGTGTTGATCGGGGTCCTGACCGACGGCCCACAGCAGTCCGCGGGTGAGCATGTCGAGGTAAACGGGTTCGGCCATCGTTTCGCTGTAATGTCCGACGGTGGTGGCGAAGACTTTGGTCCCGCGGTAATTGTTGGTCCAGACGCAGACCTGTGGTTCGTTATTGTCCTGGCGTCTGGCGGAAGCGAGTGGTGTGGCGGTGTCGAAGACTTTTGCGGCGTGGTAGAGTTCGCCTTTGGGTACGACGAAGCGTTCTCCGAAGCCCGCCATGATTGGGTTTGCAGGCTGCAGGTTGTCGATAGTATACGAGTAATGCGGGCCGTGTCCGGGGGACTGCACCCCGCAGAATTCGAACCACCGGTCATCTCCGACGCGGTAGCAGTGCATGGCGCAGTGGATGAGGATAGCGGGGACGCCCTGCTGGTGTGGTCGCAGGATGCCATCGACAAAGTCGCGGTCTTTCACATCGGCAAAGCATTCATTGTGAACGACGATGTCGAAGCCATCGGCCCACCTGGGATCGTTGTAGAAGGGGATTTTGGTGTCGGTTGAGGTTCCGCCCTGATGCACGACGGTCCAGACGACGTTCGCGCGGGCGGAGATGCCGCGAGTGAGGATCAGTTTTTGGCGATCGTACTCATGGCAGCAGCCGCCAGTGATCAGCAGTGCGCGGATGGGCCGAGTTGTCGGCTTCTGTGTGCTGGCGGGCCGCGTGGGGTCGGGCTGCTGTGCGGAGGCTGGCAGCAGGGAGGTGAGCAGGAGCAGAGCGAGGGTGATATGCGGGATTGCTGGGGGCATGGCGGGAGGCGCTGATTTCCGGGAATTTGGCTGCGGACGATCGACAATTCGCTCAGGATACTGTGACAGGAGCCGGTTCGCCAGTTGTGGCCGGCGTGATTCGAGGTCAGCGGTATTCTCAGGCAGAGATTCCCTTTCGCTGGGACCGCTGCAGTGTGTTGTGGTGCTGTGTTGTTTCGCTGCGGGTGCTTCGTTATCCTGGGTTGTTATCGGGTCGCGGTTCGCAACGGGCCGGGGCGGGTGAATTTCGACGGGCGAAGCAGAGAGCGGGTTTGGTGATGACCGAAAAAGTAACGATTATCGGTTCGGGTCCTGCGGGCTGGACGGCTGCGATTTATGCTGCTCGGGCCGAGCTGAAGCCGCTGGTGTACGAAGGTGCAGAGACGGAAGAAAACCGTCTGAAGGGTACTCTGCCGCTGGGTCAACTGTCGCTAACGACGGAGGTCGAGAATTTTCCGGGGTTTCCGGCTGGTGACATGACCGCTTACCTTGATTCTTCGATTTCTGAGCAGAAGCGTCGGTACATGGCGCCGCATCACAAGCAGGGTGTCAGTGGTCCTGAACTGATGGAGCTGATGCGTCAGCAGGCCACCAACTTTGGTGCTCGAGTGGTCACGGACGATATTGTCGACGTGGATCTGTCGCAGCGTCCGTTTACCTTGAAAACTCTGAGTGGAACCACATTTCAGTCGGAATCCATCATTCTGGCGACGGGAGCGCGGGCCAACTATCTGGGGCTGCCTTCGGAAGAGCAGTACAAGAACCGGGGCGTCTCGGCCTGTGCCGTGTGTGACGGGGCGCTGCCACGTTTTCGCAACCGTCCTGTGGTTGTGGTGGGTGGTGGCGACAGTGCGATGGAAGAGGCCAATTTTCTGACGAAATTCGCTTCGGTGGTGTACATCGTGCATCGTCGGGATTCATTCCGGGCCAGTCGAATCATGGCTGAGCGGGCGCTGAACAATCACAAGATTCAGGTGAAGTGGAATTCGACGATTGACGAAGTGCTGGGTGACGAGAAGAACGGTGTAACGGGGGTCCGGATTCGCAGTACGACGAATTCCGGCGAGACGGAGATGCTGGAAGCGACGGGATATTTTGCGGCCATCGGGCATACGCCAAACACCGAATTTCTGCGTGGGCAGGTACGAACGAACGACAAAGGCTACATCGTCTGGACAACAGGGCAGCGTACGTACACTAGTGTTGAGGGTGTTTTTGCGGCCGGGGACGTGGCGGACGATTATTTTCGTCAGGCGATTACGGCGGCGGGAACAGGCTGTATGGCTGCATTGGACTGTGAGCGTTGGCTGGCATCGCGGGGCATTGAGTGACGAAGGTGGTGATGTGAAAAATGCCCGAGTTTTCGCACTTTTCTCCTGACGGCGCGGTACGGATGGTGGATGTTGGCGGCAAACCGTCGACTCGCCGTCTGGCTCGTGCCGAGGGTCGCGTGTTAATGCAGCCGGGGACCTTGCGGTTAATCCGCGACCGTTCCGTATTAAAGGGTGACGTGCTCGAGACAGCACGTCTGGCGGGGATTTTGGGGGCGAAGCAAACGCCATCTCTGATTCCGCTCTGTCACTCGCTGCTGCTGGAGTCGGTATCCGTGCGATTTTCGTTTCCGGACGAGGCTACGATCCTTGTGGAGGCGGAAGTTTCGGCCGAGGGCAGGACGGGTGTTGAGATGGAGGCTTTGACCGCTGTTTCGGCGGCTTGCCTGACCATTTACGACATGGCGAAATCGGTCGACCGGGGTATGGAGATTGGTGGTATTCGTCTGCTGGAAAAGTCTGGTGGTCGTTCCGGGCATTATCTCCGAGGTTCCGAAGGGGCCTGACAGATGACAGTGATCGAAACAACACGGGCTCGCCTGAAGCAGCGCATTGTTGACGTGCTGGCAGAAGATCTTGCTGCTGTGCGGGATGAGTTATCTCGGCAGTTTTGCAGTCCCAGCATGTTTGTGCAGGACGTGGCTGAGCATGTGAGTCGTTTTCAGGGCAAACAGATTCGGCCGTTTTTGCTGCTGCTTTCGGCTCGAGTGAGTGGTGTTGGTCAATCTGAGCGTCGTCGGGCTGCTGTGCTGGCTGCGGTAGTGGAGATGATCCATGCGGCGACTTTGGTGCATGATGACGTGATTGACGACGCGGGCCTGCGTCGTCATGTGTCGACGGTGCATCGTCGCTGGAACACAGAGACCAGCGTGTTGTTTGGTGATTATTTGTTTTCGCGTGCTTTTCATTTGGCGGCGACGACGGGCGACGCTGAGGCCTGTCGGCTGATCGGGCGGGCGACGAATCGTACATGTGAGGGCGAGCTGAACCAGATTGGTGCTCGTCTGGAGCAATCCGTATCTGAGCGGGATTATTTCCGTGTGGTTCATGGTAAGACTGCTCAGTTGTTTGCTGTCAGCTGCCGTTTGGGTGCCAGGGTTGGCGGGGCTGTGGACCGTCTGCAGGGTCAGTTGAGCATCTTTGGCAGCCGACTGGGGATTGCATTTCAGATCGCAGACGACGTTCTGGATCTGACGGAGACGGCAGAAGCAACGGGTAAGGACAGTTGTAACGATCTGGCGAATCAGCGAATGACGCTGCCGATTCTGCGTGCGTTGCGTCTGGGCAGTGTGGAGGAGCGAGAGCGAATTCGGGGATTGTTATTTTCTGCGGACGCCGGTGACCAGAGAGTGTTGCGGGAATCGGGGTTGCTGCAACGCGGGCTGGAATCAGCGCAGCAGTCCTGTGAGCGTTTTGCTGAGCGGGCGGTTCGGTGCCTGCGACATTTCCCGGACAGTGAGGAGCGACGGTTGCTGGAGCTGATGGCCAGTTATTCGGCTCATCGTTCTGAGTAGCGGCCGGGCGGGTGAAGTGTGTTTGTGCCGCGAGACGGCATGATCGGGGTGCAGAGCGGCGGTTAAAGGGCAGCGCCTGGGCAGGAAAGCCCGAGGCACCTTTTTGTCCCCGGGGCAATTCGCCGGTTATAGAAGTGCTGAGGCGATCAGCTGCAGTCCGGCAGCGATGATTGCTCCGATGATCATCCACAGGACGGCGATGGGTGAGACAACGTTTTGGTTGCCTGATCTGAGCAGTTGTCGGAGTGGTGTTTCGGGATAGACGGAGACGGGTTGTCCGTTGAGTGTGGAGCGGAGGTCCTGTTCGAAGAAGGCCATTTTTTGGTAGCGGTCATTCGGATTGACCTGCAATGCTTTGATGCAGATGGCGTTGAGTTCTGCCGAGATTTTCTTTTCGGGAGCTGCTGCGCGTGGAGACCGAGGCGGGTCATCGGTCAATTTTCTGCGAATTTCGCGGAAATTGCGACCGGACATGAAGCTTTGTCCGGTGAGCACTTCGTAGAGAATGACTCCCATGCTGAAAATATCGGACCGTTCATCAACGTTACCGGTTTCGACAGCCTGTTCGGGGGACATGTAGAACGGTGTGCCCTGCACGTCGCCACGACCGGTCAGTCTGCCGGGAATTGTCTGTTGTCCGCTGCGGATGAACTGATCGACTTCGTCATCATCGCGCAGGTTGGAGACCTTGGCGAGTCCCCAGTCGAGTACCATAATTTCGCCGTAGTCTCCAATCATGATATTGGCAGGTTTCATATCGCGATGTATGACGCCATGGTCATGTGCGAAGGAGAGGCACTGTGCGCACTGGACGAGCACCTGCAGTAGTTGCGGGATGGAATATTTTTGGATGGTGGCGGCGTCATTTTCGGCGATGCGGTCGAGGATATCGCTGAGGTCGCGACCGCGGAGCTTCTTCATGGTGAAGTAGGCGTTGCCTTCGGAGTCGCGGCTGAGTTCGTAGACGGGTATTGTGCAGGGGTGAGGGATTTGTGCCGTGACGCGGGCTTCGCGGAGGAAGCGTTTTTGGTAGGTTTCGAGGTTTTGAAACTGTGGTTGCAGCGTTTTCATGACGACGGTGCGTCCGAGATTTTCGTCGACGCAGGTTCTGAGTATGGCTTCGCCGCCCTGTGTCAGGGGTTGGAAGTCCCGATACCTCATGAAGCCGTTTTTCACGTGCTTCGGCAGATCCCGATCGGTATCTGCCATGTTGATGTTGTCGGTCACAGCGAAATCCTGCGTAAGCCTGCCATGTGGTACCGCGATGCGGGCGGCGGGTAGATGAATCCGCCGGAAATCTTAGCGGAATGGCGGATTTGGCCCCAGAGAAATCCCTGATTTCTGCGGGATCGTTGCCACGGAGGCTCCTGCTGCTTATGCTGAGAGGGTACGGAACAGTGCTGCAGGATTCCTTAGGGGCCACTTCTGCCGTTCTCTGCGCTGCCCGTACACCCTGCTGATTTGCTCGGCGATTCTGCCAAAAAGCAGAACGTTTGTGTTGGCGCAGGGCTGTTTTCCGTGTTAGCTGGCTGTTTTTCGACGGCTGTTTCACCGGGGATTTGTCATGGAATCTGTCAACCGTGCGCCATCAGGGGCCGGGACATCCGGGACTGCGATTTTGGCCTCAGGTCGATTTCTGCAGATTTTTGCCAGTCTGGTGCTGGCATTGACTGCGGGTTCGGTGCGTGGTCAGGAGCCTTTTCTGCAGTTTGTCGAAGGTCTGCGGCAGCGTGGATACTACGACACGGCGACGGAGTATCTCGATTCCCTGAAGGCTCGCACAGACGTACCGGCTGAGGTGCGTGACGTGCTGGATCTGGAGCGCGGGGTGACTCTGCAGCAGCAGGGTGCGGTATCTCGCGTTGAGGACGAGCGTGAGAAAGCATTAACGGACGCTGCGGCGGCGCTGCAGTCCTTTTTGGCTCAGCACGGTCAGCATCCGCGGGCTGCGATGGCCAATAGTTTGCTGGGCGAATTGTTGTTCAACCGTTCGGAATCGCTGATCTGGAAGACGCTTGACCAGGAATCTGCAGAGGCTCGAGCACCGCTGCAGGCAGAGGCTCGCGGACTGATTGACCAGGCGCGGGGCATCTTTCAGACAGCGCATGACCAGTACAAGGCGCAGTACGAGAAGTTCCCTAAGTTTATTGACGAGTCGAAGGATGAAGAGTTGCTGCAGCAGCGGGAGGAGGCAGAGAAGAGTTTTTTGCGAGCCTTGCTGAACCTGGCTCGCTGCACGTACGAACGTGGTCAGACTTTTGACAAGGGTTCGGAAGAACGCAAACAGACTCTGACGCAGGCAGCCAAGGAGTTTGAGGACATTCACACCAGTCGTCGCACGAATTCCGTCGGTCTGTATGCTCGACTGATGGAGGGCAAGTGCTTCCAGGAGCAGGACGACATCGGGCGTGCGCTGGGGATCTACAATGAGATTTTGGGGCATCCTTCGGACAAGCCTTTTATGCAGTCTTTGCGTGGCACGGCGAAGCACTTTCGTCTGATTTGCCTGAACGACCCGCAGCGGAACGATTACGACGTGGTAATTCAGGAATCGCTGCAGTGGGCGCAGGCCAATCGTCAGCTGACGACCACTTCGTACGGGCTGGGGATTTTGTGGGAGCAGGCAATTGCTGAAGAGAAGAAAGCGCAGACTCGCGAGATGCCGGAGAAAGAGAAGTCCGACCTGCTGCAGTTTGCGCTGAATCATGCAGAGCAGGTGGGCAAGTATCCGGGCGCATTTCGCGAGCCGGCTCTGGCGATGTCACGGCGACTGAAGGTGGTTCTCGGTGAGAAGGAGCGTGAGCCGCGGGATTTTGCCACAGCGTTTGAGCGTGCGCGAGGCATGATTACACAGATACAGGGTCTCAGCGACGATGTGGCTCGCGCTGCGGACGATGCAGAGCGAACGGCGAAGCGTGCGGCGCTGGACAATCACCTGGGTGAGGTGGCGCGTCTGCTGCGGCTAACGCTGGACCTGCGGGATCCGGGCAGTGATGCGAAGGCGGTCGCTGACACTCGGTATTTGCTGAGCTACGTGATGCTGCGTCAGGGCAATGCTTTGGATGCGATTGTGCTGTCGACATACACGATGGCTCAGGATCAGAAATCGGCTCCGGAAACAGCTCTGAACTGTACGGAAGTGGCGATGGCCGCGGCGGTAGCGGTATGGAATCGCGGTGAGGGTGATCGCGACTTTGAGACTCGATTGCTGAAGGATGTGTGTCAGGAGATTCTGACATTGTATCCGCAGTCCAGTCGAGCGGGTGAGGCGCGGATGCGTCTGGGGAATGTGTATCGCACGCTGCAGCAGCCTTTGGAGGCGGTGAAGTGGTTTATGGAGGTACCGGAGTCTGACCCGCAGGGTGCATCAGCGCGGATTGCTGCTGGTCAGTCCTACTGGGCCGCATGGACTCAGAACGCTGCTGTGTCTCTTGAGGAGGGAGCGGAGCCGCCAGTGTCTGCTGAAGAGACAGCGCGGTGGAAGACAGAAGCGAAGACGCTGCTGATTCAGGGCATTGAACTGACTCGGGCGAAGGTTGGCAACATGAGTCTGCCTGGTGAGGAGTTGGCAGCGGCTGAGGTTTCGCTGGCGGCAATTCTGAATCAGGAGGGTGATTTTGCGGGCGCGATTGGTCGGCTGACGGCGAATGCAGAGAATTCCGTAATGGCGGCAATTGAGTTGCCGGAGGGCTCAGAGCGTCCGGAGGCAGGCATTCAAAGTCGTTCGTTTGCTGGTCTGGCATGGCGACTTTTGCTGCGAGCCTACGTGGGGACTCAGCAGATTGACCAGGCACTGCAGTCGATGGCTCAGCTGGAGAAAGTGGGTGGCGACGACATTTTGCAGGCCTACACGCAGCTGGGCATGGAACTGCAGGAGGAGTTGAAGCGTTTGCAGGCGGCGGGCGAGGCTGAGCGTCTGGGGCAGGTGCGAACGTCATTTGAGCAGTTTTTGGGGAAGGTTTACGAGTCGCGGAGTAAGACGGACTTCAATTCGCTGTTGTGGATTGGAGAGACGTACTACGGGCTGGGTCAGGGTGTGGCAGCGGATCCGTCGGCGGCCGAGGGATATTTTGAGAAGGCGGGGAACGCGTATTCAGAGATTCTGCAGCAGAACCTGATATCCGCAGACGGTGCTCCGGCGGTCCAGTTGCGGCTGGCGCGATGCCGTCGTCGTCAGGGGCAGTTTACTGAGGCTTTGCAGCTGGTCGAGACGATTCTGACGGCCAGTGTGATGAACCTGGACGTGCAGTTTGAGGCAGCGCATATACTGAGTGACTGGGGTGAGAAGTCTGAGCCGGAGCGGCTGAAGCAGGCGATTTTGGGCCCGCCGGCTGTTGATGGCAAGCCGGCAGTGGTGTGGGGGTGGGTGGCGTTGTCGAAGCGGCTGCGTCAGCTGGTGACGAAGGATCCGAAGTCAGAGTTTCGACCGCGATTTTTTGAGGCGCGGTACGAGCTGGGGAGTGCTCGCCGCCGGCTTGCTCGAGTGTTGCCCGACAAGTCTGCCGGGACAGCTCAGCTGAAATCGGCGATGGCTGAACTGGCCAGTCTGGTGCAGGCTTATCGGGATCTGGATCCGCCCACGTATGCTCGGTTTGACCGTTTGTATCAGGACCTGCAGGCGGATCTTGGGGAATCTCCGACGCCGCTGGCTCAGGCATCTCCTGCGAGTGAGCCCGAGCCGGAGTCTGAGCCGGAGCAGTCAGTGGCGACGGCGGTGCAGCCGGTGCCGTCCGCAGCAGCGGCTCCTGCCGCTCAGTCTGCGGGCGGTCTGACAGTAGTGATTGTGTCGGTGGTTGGTTTGGCGTTGTCGGGTGGGTTGTTGGCAATGATGCGTCGTCCGAGGGAGAAGCTGCCGCTGTCCAGTTCCGCTAGTACGGCGAAGATTTCGGTGGCGGTACCTGAGGTTTCGACGGCCGGATTTCCTGGGGACCTGCAGATTGAGGCTCCGCCGGAACTTGATTTTGCTCAGCTGGCAGCGTTGCCGGGTATTGGTGGTCGATCGGCTCGACCGGCCAGCCGTCCGGCAGCGAAGCCAGCGGCTGGTGCGGGTACTGGTGGTGCAGCCGGTGCAAATTCGGGGGTTCCAAAGCCTCGTCCGCGTCCACCGGAGGGTGGCGGTGGCCAGGCACCGGGAGCTGGTTCGAAGCCGCGTCCGGCTGGTGAGGTTCGCCCCGGGGGTGAGAGTCGTCCTGCCCGACCGCCTCGTCCGCCGAGGCCCGAGGGTGACAGTGCGGGCAGTGCGGGTGGCTGATTTGTGGTTTGGTGTTGAGTTTTTTGATTGTTATGATTTGAAGCAGTTGTGGGCGTCGGTGATAAGCAGCGGGAACAAGCCATGAAAAATTTTTGGTGTGTGCTGAGTGTGCTGGTGCTGGCGGGCGGATTGCAGGCAGCCGATCAGGTGACTCGCCGCAGCGACCGAGTGGTGCTGCGGGGCGAGCTGACGGAGTTGAGTACGACGTCATTGAAGATGAAGCTGCAGAACGGGCAGGAGTCAGAGATTCCTGTTTCGGATGTGCTGCAGGTGCGTTTTGACATGGAGCCTCCGACGCTGGTTCAGGCGCAGTCGAACGAGCGGAGCGGTGCGCTGGCGGCGGCACTTGAGAAGTACCGTCAGATTCAGATGGAGTATAGCGGGGACGACAAGCGAGTCCTCGTGGAGATCAAGTTCCTGATTGCTCGAACTTTGATCCGTGCGGCTCAGGCGAACCCGGCTGAGTCAGCGGCAGCTGAGAAGGCGATAGCGGCGTTTCGCAGCGAGAATCGGGCAAATTTCCGGTATTTGGAGGCGACGTTGCTGGAGGCGGAGTTGCTGGCATTGGATGCGGGCAAGTCAGAGGCAGCGAAGGCGTTACTGGCGGAGGTTCAGCAGACGACTGTGAAGGGTTTTCGTTTGCAGGCGGGTGTGCAGCTGGGTTTGCTGCTGCTGGGTGCAAAGGAAACAGACAATGCTCAGGCGGCGTTTGAGAAGGTAGTGGATGATAGTGTGGGTGACGCGTCTGTGGCGGGTGCGATGTTTGACGGGCAACTTGGCAAGGCCTTGTGTCAGAAGACAGCGGGCAAGGTTGACGAGGCATTGGCGACGTTGACAGAGGTATTTGCAAAGGCCAAGGAGTCTGAAACGAAGACTTTGGCTCGAGCATGGCTGCTGAAGGGTGACTGTTATCGTGAGAAGGGTCTGCCGCAGGATGCGCTGATGGCTTATTTGCATGTGGATGTGCTGTATTCCTCTGAGCCGGGTGTGCATGCGGAATCGCTGTATCATCTGGCGACGTTGTGGGGTCCGGCGGGGTATCAGAATCGGGCGGATGAGGCACGTGCTCGTCTGACGAATTCTTATCCGAATAGTCGCTGGGCGAAGCAGTAGCTTAAATATTCCGTCATCTGGACGGTGGTTCACGGTGGCGAGTTCCTGGAAACTTGCCTAAATTGTGCAGTCAACTTCCTGATCCGGCCCGAGCCTCAGTGGTTACTCGGGTATTCCTGGAGAATCTGACAGATGAAACAAGTCGTTGAATTTGGACGTTGGTCTGCTGGTTATCGTGCGGCGCTGTTCGTGCTGCTGGCGGGTATTGCGGTGCTCTGGCCGGGGGCTGGTTTTGTGCCGGCTGTGCTGGGTCAGGACGAGCCCAAGGCGGATGCTGCTGCGGCGCCGGCTGACCAGCCGGCCGAGGCGACGGCAGATGCAGCGGCTACGGCGGCACCTGACGGGGCAGCTCCGGCTGTTCAGTCGCGTAGTTTTCTGGCATACATCTGGAACGCCTGCGGCTGGTTCTGGGGCCCGGCGTTTTTGCTGGTGTCTTTCATTCTTGTGGCACTGATCATGATGAATCTGCTGCAGGTGCGGCGGGACGTGCTGTTGCCGGCTCAGTTTGTGGAGGAATTTGAGCAGAAGCTGAACGCGAAGGACTTCCAGGGTGCCTACGAGTATGCTCGCGGTGACGACTCATTTGTGGCTCGCGTGCTGGCATCGGGCATGAGTCGGCTCAGTCGTGGCTACGAGGAGGCTGTCGAGGGGATGCAGGAAGCGGGCGAGGACGAAAATATGTCGCTCGAGCATCGTCTCAGCTATGTAGCTTTGATCGGCACGATTGCTCCGATGATGGGTCTGATGGGAACGGTACAGGGGATGGTGAAGAGCTTTGACAAGATTGCGATGAGTGCTGTTTCTCCAAAGCCTTCGGATCTTGCCGAAGGTATTTCCACGGCACTGGTGACGACATTGATTGGATTGATGCTGGCAATTCCGGCGATGGTATTCCACAGCATTCTGAAGAACCGAATTCAGCGAATGGTGCTGGAGATTGGCATGGTGAGTGAAAGCCTGATGGGCCGTTTTGCTCAGGTGGGCAAGCAGAAGACTGCTGGTTGATTTGGTCTTCTGTTGAGTGAGGCTGTACTGAGCCACCGTGGAGCCGGTTTCGATGAAGATCAAGTCTGCCAATGCGACGATCCCTGAGATCGATATGACTCCGATGATCGACATTGTTTTCCAGTTGATTACTTTTTTTATGGTGATCAACAATTTTGATCAGAACGAGGCTGACGAGCGAGTGTCATTGCCACGGGAACAACTGGCGAAGCCGCCGGCGGTCCAGCGGAAGGACGCGTTTGTGATGAATTTTGGTTTTGAGCGAAATAAGGATGGATCGCAGGCCAGTCCGGAGCCGTATCTGTTTTTTGGTGACGAGCGACTGACACTTGAGCAGGTGCGTCCGCGTCTGCGTCAGGAGTCACAATTTTACAGTGCGATCGGGACAAAGCTGGAAGACGTGACCGTTGAGATCCGTGCGGATGCTCAGATTCAGTCGGGCATGGTGCAGGAACTGATTCAAATGTGTCAGGAGCAGGGGATTGAGTTCCAGCGATTTGCCCTCAAGGCGACTCAGAAGTCTGTCCCGTAAATGTTTTCGGTGCTGTGGATCGACTGGGTATTTGGTCAGTGGCCGGGGCGGTTTTGGTTTTTGATTAATGCCGCGTGTTTGGGACTGGGCTGTCAGCCATGAAGCTTCGCAATCGGGTGACATCGGGAAAGATTGCTCCGGACATGACGCCGATGATCGACGTTGTGTTTCAGCTGCTGATATTCTTCATGTGCACTCTGAAGGTGATTGAACCGGAGGGGGATTTTGACATCAGTATGCCCTTGGGGGCTCCCAGTGCATCCACGGTAACGGATGCCGAGCTGCCGCCGTTTAAGGTGCGGATGGAGGCGGATGGTGCGGGTGACTTGCGAGCGTTGTATTTTAACGGTTCGAATCTGGGTGCGGGCGAGCAGGCTTTTGCGCGTCTGAACTCTGAGGTTTTTCGGGCCATAACAGCGCTTCAGGCGATTGGAAAAGAGCAGCAGGAAAAGCAGGAAGTGGAGATTGATCCTGACTACTCGCTGCATTATCGGTATATCATTAATGCAATTGGTGCCTGTTCCGGTCGGCTGGGCACGAATGGTGTGCCTGTGCGTTACATCAGTCGCATCAAGTTTGCTCCCCGACGCGAACCCTGACGGGGGGATGTTGTCTGCCGGTCCTTTGCTTTACAGAAACCAATCTGGTGACTCAGGGTCCTGTTGATTTGAATGCTGTGCTGCTGTCGTCTGACCAGGTCTCTGAGGCGTTGCGTTTGTGTGCGCAGCGCCGTGCGGGATTTCAGCAGCAATATCCGTTTGAGTCTCGCTGGTTTCGCACTGAACACGGTGTGCAGCACTATGTGGACGAGGGCAGTGGTCCTCCGCTGCTGTTGGTGCATGGAAATCCGACGTGGAGTTTTGCGTGGCGGCATTTGATCTCGGGTTTGTGTGACCGATATCGGGTGATCGCGGTGGATCATCTGGGCTGTGGTTTTTCTGAGAAGCCGCAGGATGCGTCCTTATACGTGCTGCACCGTCATATAGATCGTCTTACGGGCCTCGTGCAGGCGCTGGGTCTGCAGGGCGTGACGTTGTTTGGTCACGACTGGGGTGGTGCGATCGGCATGGGCTGTGCGGGGCGGTTGCCGGATCTTTTTAATCGTTTTGTGCTGATGAATACTGGTGCTTTTCGCAGTCAGGCGATTCCGTTGCGGATTGCTTTGTGTCGGATACCGGTGCTGGGTCAGTTGGGTGATCAGGGGTTGAATCTGTTTGTGCGTGCGGCTTTGTGGATGGCGGTGGAGCGACCGTTGTCGGCTGCAGCGCGGGCGGGCTTGCTGGCTCCCTATGGTTCCTGGCAGCAGCGGATTGCGGTGCATCAGTTTGTGCAGGACATACCGCTGAACAGCGGGCATCGCAGTTATGCGGCGTTGTGTGCCGTTGAGCAGGGTTTAACGCAGTTTCGCAGCCGTCCGATGCAGCTGATCTGGGGGATGCGTGACTGGTGTTTTACTCCCCGCGAATTCCTTCAGGGTTTCCTGCGGCATTTCCCGGAAGCTCGAGTGGAGCGTCTGGATGATGCCGGGCATTATGTATTCGAGGATGCTGCGGAGCGGGTGCTGAGTGTGTCGCGGCAGTTTTTACAGTCGACGGACGGGGTGGTTTGAGCAGCCGGCGGTCTGAGTCAGGGAGCCTGCAGCCAGATTCCGACATTATTGCCATTGGCGCGTTCTGAGACACCCAGTTGATCAGCGTCGGGTGTGAGTAGTTTCAGGCCGTTGCCAACGGGACGATTGAGCAGCTCGATTTTGTCGTCTGTGGTTGCATCATTGTTCCACCATGCGAGGGTTGAGGAGCCACCGCCGTCCATGTTGATGGCATCACTAGCACCGTATTCCAGCAGCCACTGGCCCAGTTCTGCTGTGGTGGCTCCGGTGCTTGAGTGGCGGCGGCCATCGACAACCAGTACGAAGAGCAGGCGGCGGTTGGCTGACAGTCCTATGGCTGTGCGGGGGTGCAGATCAGCTCCTGAGGGCTGGACTTGACCATCTTTCAGGCAGAGAGCAAAGCCGCTGACTGCGAAGTCCATTTGGGAGGGATCATCTTTGCCTGTGGCGGTGCAAATGGATGCTGTACCGTCGCTGGTGATGATCAGTGATGGAGAGCCGGAGGGTGGTGAGACGAGTTGTCCGCGGCAGACGGCGAATCCCTGGAGATTGGCGGGTGTTTCTTCGTCGAAGGGGGCGGGCCAGGGTGTGAATGCATCGGCATTGAAGGCGAGCACGACGGGGCGGGAGTCGGCACGTTCTGATCGCAGGAAGCTGCGGACGGTTTGCCGGCGTGTTTCGCGGGTATCTGGCTGCCATTCCGAGATGCGACCGGTGGTGGTCAGTTTCAGTCCGGGTTGCTGCAGATCGATGCGAACGGCGTGACGCCGGATGGGGCGGGGCGACTGGAGAGAATCCTGGATTAGGAGTATGCCGGGGGCCAGCTGTCGAGCGGTGTTCCAGTCGGGCGGGGTGTTTTGCGGGGCTGGTGTGACGAGCAGCAGGCAGCAGAGTGTGAAGAAATGCAGCATGGCGGTGATGTCGCTGGGAACGGGGGGTGGCGTGTCCGTGGAGTGGAATCGGCTTGCTTCGAGTCACGGCCCGTGATACGGTGGCGGTTGATCCGGATGAGATCGTGTTTTAGCTGGTGCCGGCTGTTCATTCCATGGAGAGTGCATTGACGATGAGATTCTTTACAAAAACAGTGGGTTTGTGTTTGGTGTATGGGCTGCTGGGGCTGGTGGTTTCAGAGGTGCGGGGGCAGCAGTCGGGGTTTGCCGACGGGCGGTATCCGAAAGATCAGTGGGTGTCGCTGTTTAACGGCAAGGACCTCACCGGGTGGACTCCAAAGATCCGCTATTGCGAGCTGGGCGAGAATTTCGACAACACCTTTCGGGTGGAGGATGGTTTGCTGAAGGTGCGTTATGACGGTCCTGGTTATAAGCAGTATGGCGAGCGTTTTGGGCATTTGTTTTTCAAGGACAGTTTCAGCAACTATCGGTTTCGGGTGGAGTATCGATTCGTGGGCAGTCAGTGTCCGGGAGGTCCTGGCTGGGCTTTGCGGAACAGTGGTGTGATGGTGCATGGTCAGGATCCGGCGACGATGCAGAAGGATCAGGATTTCCCGGTGTCGATTGAGGTGCAGTTGCTGGGTGGCAATGGGAAGGACCCGCGAACTTCTTCTAACCTGTGTACTCCCGGGACCAACGTGGCGATGAAGGGCGAGCTGAAGCTGCAGCACTGCATTAATTCGACGTCTCCGACTTTTCACGGCGAGGACTGGGTGACGGCTGAGATTGAGGTGCGGAACAATGAGGTGATTCGGCATTTGATCGGCGGCGAGGTGGTGCTGGAGTACAACAAGCCGCAGCTGGACAAGCGGGACGAGTCGGCGCGACGACTGATCAGGGGTGACGAGCTGATGCTGCACGGTGGCACGATTTCTCTGCAGTCTGAGAGTCATCCGATAGATTTCCGCAAGGTGGAGGTTATGGTGCTGGGTGAGTGAGAGTACCGGGTCAGCTGTCTGAGTCGGAAGAAGGGGGCAGGTGAGATGCTGCGGTCGGTGTGTGGTGTGTTGCTTCGCGGATGTGCGTTTTCGGTGGCAGGGGCTGTGCCTCTGCTGTCGTTTTCTGCTGTGCATGCTCAGCTGGCTCCCGGTACCGCTTATGTGTTTCCTCCGGCGTTGCAGCCCGGCACGACGACTGCGGTGCAGCTGGGCGTCATTGATCCGACTCCTGACCTGCAGTGGTTTGTGCATGATGCGAGGCTGAATCTGCGAATTCTGGGGCCGGCGGGTGATTTTCATCTGCCGCCTCCGCCCTACTGGAAAGGGCCGCGAGGCGGCACGAATGCGCCGCCAATTCCGCGTGAGGTACCTGCTGAGCTGACGATACCTGCTGATCAGCCGGAGGGTTTTGTGTACTGGCAGGTTGCGAACGCGAACGGCATTTCAAAGACGGCTCGTTTCCTGGTCAGTCGTGGTGCGGAGATTGTGGAAACGCGATCGCGGGATTTGCCGCAGCGACTGCCGGCTTTGCCGGTATCTGTGGCCGGCCGTCTGAGTCGTTTGACGGAGGTGGATCGTTATGAGCTGACGGCGGAGCGTGACGGGCCGATTTCGATTTCTCTGATGGCGCGGCGTCTGGGCGCAGATTTCCGTGGTTTGTTGCAGGTGCATGACGAAACCGGTCGTCTGCTGGCGGATTTTTCGGACACGGAGGGTGTGGATGGCGGGCTGACTTTTGCGGCGACGGGTGGTCGGCGATATGTGGTTAGTCTGCACGATGTGGATTTCCGGGGAGATCGGGCATCTGTGTATCGTCTAAGTTTTTCGGTGGGTCCGCGGGTGTTGTGCACGATTCCTGCGCGTGGTCGTCGTGGTGCGACGATGGATGTTGAGTTTGTGGGCAGCGGTCTGCAGACGGGTGGTAGTGGTGTGGAGGTATTGCGTCAGTCGGTGCAGCTTCCGGCGGATGCTGTGACTGAGGCGGTGGTGCAGTTGCAGACGGCATGGGGTGCGGTGCCGGTGCGAATTCCGCTGAGTGCCGGGGACGAATTGTCGGCAGGGGCTGATGCCGTGCAGGCAATTGTCGGGGCTGATGTGGCAATAACGGGCCGTCTAAGTCCTCAGCGGGAGGAGCAGCGTTATGTGTTTGAGGCTGCGGCCGGTGAGAAGTTTTCGCTGGAGCTTCAGTCGGCGGCGATTGGCGGGGCATTGGACACGCAGTTGGTGGTGGAGGGACCTGATGGTAAGCCGGCTGGCGAAAATGATGACAGTACAGGTACCGACAGTCGGCTGGATGTGACAGCGGCGGCACCCGGCAAGTACACGTGTGTAGTGCGAGCGGCTGAGTCTCTGACGGGGCGTGCGGACGATGTGTATCGGTTGCAGTTGCAGCGTCAGTCGGCAGATTTTCGGCTGTTGGCTCCGCAGCAAATGCTGTTGCCGTCGGGGGGGCAGGTGGAGGTGGCGATTTCGGTGCAGCGGCAAGGGGGATTTGATGGCGAGATTGTAGTTGTGGCTGAGGGTTTGCCGGCGGGTGTGACAGCGGAGGGTGACTGGAAAATCCCGGCGAGCAAAAACGACTTCAAGGCGATACTGAAGTCTGCTGCGGATGCGGCTGTGATTGCGGCTCGGGTGCAGTTTCGTGGTACGGCTATGGTGAATGGCACAGAGCAGTCCCGGGTGGCTCTGACCGAGGGGGCGGGGACTTTGTGCCCGACATCTCTGGCGGATCGGCAGGTTTCTGGCAGTGTGCTGGCGATGACGATGGCAGCTCCGATTGACGTGTTGGTGATTGACCGAGAGCGCCAGCGAGACGTGCATCGAGGCACAACGTATCTGGCCGAGCTGGAGATTGTGAGGAAGGATGGATTTACGGGTGAAGTGACGCTGGTGATGACAGGTCAGCAGGACCGCAACCGGCAGGGCATGAAAGGTGACACGACTGTGGTGCCACCTGGCGAAACTCGGGCCTTTTACCCGTGTTTTATGCCGGAGTGGCTGGCCACGGACATTACGAGGCGGATGATTGTGCACGGGATTGTGGTGGTCCCGGATCCCCGTGGGAACCTCCGATATCTGACGAGGCCAGGGGATGCTCGAATCACGATGATCATGGAGGGTGCTTTGCTGAAGCTGGCGCTGGGTTCAGCCAGTGTGTCGGCAGAGCAGGGCGGGGCAGTGGAGGTGCCGATCAGCATCTCGCGTTCGGCGCGACTACCATTACCTGTGACTGTACAGCTGCAGGTACCTGAGGAACTGCGTGGTGTACTGCGTTGTGCACCCGTAGAACTGGCTGCGGGAATGGATACCGGAGTGCTGAGAATTGAGGCAGCTAAGGACGGTCGCCTGCAGGGTGTCTGGCCCTTGCGGGTGACGGCGACGGCGCTGCAGGATGGTCGCTGGCCGGTGGTTTCGGAGTCTGAGCTGGAGCTGGGATTTCCGGGGGGCTGTCGGTGAGGTTTGGTTGAAGGTGACGGGGAAGGAAACGAGAGCGGGGCCGTCGATTTCGTGTAGCGAGTGTTTGTGTTGCCGAGCGTCCGCAGGTTGGTATAGCGTTCCGTTTTGGCAGCGGTGTTGCGAGCATTTGCCATATTTTCGGCGGCAGTCGGGAACAGATTGATCCTGCGAGCAGCAGTGGGGGCAGGATCGTACTTGCTGTGTTGTGGTGCAGAGCTGAAGCTTTCGACGACGTCGCCACTGAGCGGCGGCGGGTCAGCGATACCCTGGGCATTGGAGTTGGCTGCTGAAAGTGCGAAGGAGTCTGCCATCAGCGGCTGCACAGAAGTTCGGCCGCTGGGGTATCGATAGACTCGATCGGAGCCACTGTCGCAGATCCAGACATCCATGGAACCATTGGACGAATCGACGGTAATTCCGGTGGGGCTGCTGTTTTCCGGGCTGATACCCCAGGCGGAGTTGGCAGTTGAAACCCCTGATCCGTTCAGCTGATAGCGGAACACGCGGTCGAACCCAGTGCCGTCATCAACAACCCAGAGGGAGTTTTTACCGCTTTGTGATCCGAAAACGACGTCCTTTGAAGTTGTATTTCCGGAATTGAGGGCGAAGTTGGCGGTGGCTGTCTGAGTGCCCGCATCATGCGACGGGCCACCTGAGCCCCGGGGCGGGGAAGGTCTGCTCTATCCTGTGGTGCGGTATTTCGGTTAGTCAAATCCGGTCCTGTCTGTTTTGCCAGGATTTTGCGGACTGCGCGATTTGCCCGAAATAATCAGCGAGGTAGCAGTTCCAGAGATCGTATTGCCAGCTGGCGGACTCGACATTCATCGACAGCCACCGATAATCCGGGTTCCAGCAGTGAAAATGCGCGACCGGCTCGGCCAAACGTCAGATCCTGTTCCGTCAGCCGATCGCGTACGAGGAATCGGTCGAAGCTGCCTTCGAGGAACCATAGGTCTGAGACGCTGCAGGCGAAATGTCGTCCGGCGGCCGACAGGATTCCGGTTTCTCCGACCTGGCATCCCAGCTGACAGCGGATGCCGTGTTTGCGGGCCAGCTGTACCAACTGCAGGGAGCGCAGAATCCCCCCGCACTTCGAAAGTCGGATGTTGAAGGCATCGCACCACTGTCCGGTGATTGCACGCTGTGCGTCTGCGGCAGAGCAGAGGGATTCATCGAGTATTACAGGCAGGCCGGCCGGCTGCAGAAACTGGCGTCTTACTTCGCCGAGGCCGGAGACTTCGGTGTGCGGCACGGGCTGTTCGAGCGACAGTGGCTGGAATTGCAGCAGTGGTTCGACCTGTTCACGCAGGTTTTCGCAGTGCCAGGCTTCATTGGCATCCAGTCGCAGTCCGCAGTGACGCCCGAGGATTGTGCGGGCACGTGCGAGGCAGGTGACATCGGAAAGTCCGGCGGTGCCGACCTTCACTTTCACCTGCTCAAACCCGAACAGCCGCATTTTGAGGGCTGACAAGATCTGGTCCGCCGGGGACTGCGACGTGAGGACTCCGCTGTACCTGACTGAGGAGGTGAACTGCGAGATGTCAGTGAATTCCGGCTGTTCGCGAATCAGATCTGCCAGCGATCGTCTGCAGCAGCGTCCGGTGGCATCGAGCAGGGCCAGTTCGAGAGCGCAGCGGACGGAGTTCCCGAAGCATTCACGGTGCGTAGTCTGTGAGTTTTCAGCAGCGGAGTGCAGTGGCAGGCGACTGACGGCGTACGCAGTGGCGAAGGGGTCGGTGAAGCGTGCATCTGCGAGCGTGGACAGGCAGGTGTGAGCCAATTGGTGCCATGCCGTATCAATGGATTCGCCGGTGACGTAAGTTCGAGGCAAGGCTTCGCCCCACCCGACGCTGCCGTCTCGCAGGACACAGCGAATCAGCAGTGTGTCGTTGTCTGTCCGTGTGAAGGACGCGTGTCGCACCGGTTTGCGGAGCGCGATGGGAACATGGAAAGCGGTCAGTCGGTGGATCTGCATGTTGGCAGGCTGCTCAGTCTTCAAGCTCGGGAATGGGCGCGCCTTTCGCGATATCGGAGCCTTCCCAGTTCAGGCGTCCGCTGGCGTGGTCATACAGCAGGATGCGGTCGCGACTGCCTGGCACCGGTTGCAGGCTGTGCGCGGGGGCGAGGAGGCGGTGTTCGGCCAGCACGCTGGCGTGTGCGGGGCTGCTGGCGAGGTTCTGCCATTCATGGGGATCCTGTTGCATGTTATAGAGTTCTTCGGCGCCATCGGCGTAGCGGATGTAGCGCCAGTCCCGACTGCGGACGCCGTGGTTATCATGATTGTGGGTGGTGATAGCCGGCCATGGACGCGGGGTGGCCGCATTTTGCAGTTGAGGCAGCAGACTGTGGCCTTCCTGCTCGGCCGGGGCGGGAAGGTCACAGAGAGCAGCAAGGGTGGGGTAGATATCGAGCAGTTCGGCGGGTTCGTGGCAGACGGCATCGGGCTGAACACCAGGGCCGGCAAAAATCAGAGGGACTCGAGTTGACCGCTCCCACAGCGAGTTTTTCCCGGTGATCAGTTTTTCGCCGAGGTGCCAGCCGTGGTCTGACCAGAGCACCACAATGGTATTGTCAGCATGGGGGCTGTTTTTGAGTGCATCGAGGATGCGGCCAATCTGGGCATCGACGAAGGCGGTGGAAGCCAGATAGCTGCGGACAAGGTTTTTCCACTGCCGTTGATCCTGCAGAAACTTGAGTCGTGGTTCGGGCAGTTTCCAGTGCAGGTACCAGCTGAAGCGCGGTGTATCATTTCGATCATCGGGCTGAACTTGTGGCAAATGCAGCGTGTCATCCGGGAATAGGTCATACCATGACTGAGTCACGTAGCAGGGCACATGAGGCAGGAAGAAGCCGGTGCAGAGGAAGAACGGCTGTGTGTGTTGCTGCTGCAGTTGTTCGATGGTCCATGAAGCGAGCTGGTAGTCACCTTTCTCTTCATCGCGGTGGGGAAACGTGCCCCAGTCGACGAGGGGGTGTTTCGAGGGTGTGCTGACGAGTGGACTGGAGGGGCGGGGGCCGATGGCTGAAGCCGGTCCAACGACGTCGAATTCGTTGTCGGAGGGTTTCCTCCCGTAGGCCCCGTGATAGATCTTGCCTGCCATGCGTGTGGAGTAACCGTGCTGCCGGAAGAATTGTGGCAGAGTGACGCGATTTTTGAGTGTGCCGGCGTCGCGGAGTGTTGGTGCGAGGCCGTAGACACCGGAGGAGGAGGGGCGGCGACCGGTCAGCAGGCTGGACCGTGAGGGGTTACAGAGTGGTGACTGACAGTGGGCATTGGCAAAGAGGGTTCCTGAAGTCGCCAGAGCATCGATATTGGAAGTGCGTGCCTGTGGATGTCCCTTGAGGCAGCCGATCCAGTCATTTTGATCATCGATGGCGATCATGAGGACGTTGGAGCGTGCCGTGTTATGCTGGTGGTCGGCGGCTGCTGAGCTGAGGAGGCAGCAGGCGAGGAGGCATGTGCGGAGCAGCAGCGGTCCGGCGGTGTGTTGCATTTCGCGGCCTCAAATGTGGCGAGGTGACGGGAGGGGGTTGGGTGCGGGTGGGGGCAAGTCGTTGCCGATTTAGCTCGAATTGTCGCGAAACGGTGGACTGAGGGCAAACGAGCGGCAGTGATGTGGTGGGTTGTCATGTCAGAAAATGTGGTAATTTCTGCTGAAAAGCCAAAGGGGGGGTGAAGCGGTCGCCGGCAGCCGCCGATAAACAGGGGGCCTGAAAACGGGGGTTGAGAGGGAGGGTAGTGGCGGGACATGTCTGGCATGTCCAGTGCTGCTCGCACTCTTAGGAAAACTCGCCGAATCGGGCGACCGGAGACTGGACAATCGGGCCCAAAGCTGGCAGGATGTCCGCCCCCGAATTTGGAAACAGCTTTCGGGGCGTATAGCTCAGATGGTTAGAGCGCAGCTCTGATAAAGCTGAGGTCCGTGGTTCGAGTCCACGTACGCCCACTGGCGCGGGTTGCGTACTTTTTTGGGCCCTTTCAGGGGTTTTGAGAAGTGCGACGTCGGTGACTGTGGTGGGAAATGGCTATCTGTGCGGTTTGCCTTGTCAGGGATCTGGCGTGGTGAATTGTTTTTGGTGGCTGTGAGCCGAGATGGACTCTCGGCCATGAATTCGGGGACGTAGCTCAACTGGGAGAGCGCTGCCCTTGCAAGGCAGAGGTTGTCGGTTCGATCCCGATCGTCTCCAGTGCTGAAGAAGAGAAAACGAGAAATCCTCGGCAGCGGGATTGACAGGGGCCACAAACCTCGGTACACTCCCCCGCTCGCAAAAAACAACCCTTCGGGGAAATGCGTTTTGCGACTGATCTTTGACAATCTAATGAAGTCTAAGTGGCATCTGTAAACGTTTCCGAGCGAAGGGCTTGGGGCGAAAGCCTTAAGTCTTTAGAAAAGAATCGTGTATATGTCGTGGCGATTGATCAAATTGGCCAGATATATAAGGGCGTGTGGAGGATGTCTTGGCGCCAGAAGGCGATGAAGGGCGTGGAAGGCTGCGAAATGCCTGGGGGAGCTGTCAAACGAGCGTTGATCCTGGGATTCCCGAATTACCGTTAGCTGAATACATAGGCTAACGGGGCGAACGTGGGGAACTGAAACATCTAAGTACCCACAGGAAGAGAAAGCAAGAGCGACTTCCCTAGTAGCGGCGAGCGAACAGGAAACAGCCCAAACCGTCGGCATGTCCGGCGGGGTTGTGGGGCTCACATGTGGAGTTACAAATCTGACGGTTAGGAGAAGCAGCTGGAAAGCTGCACCATAGGGGGTGATAGTCCTGTATCCGACAACTGATCAGACTCCGTGAGAAACCCCGAGTAGGACCGGTCACGTGGAACCCGGTCTGAAGCTGGGAGGCCCATCTCCCAAGGCTAAGTACTCTCTGGCGACCGATAGTGGAAAAGTAGCGCGAGCGAAAGATGAAAAGCACCCCGGAAGGGGAGTAAAAAGGACCTGAAACCACACGCTTACAAGCTGTCGGAGCACATTGTTGTGTGACGGCGTGCCTTTTGCATAATGATCCGGCGAGTTACTGTCGACGGCATGGTTAAAGTCTTAAGGACTGAAGCCTCAGGGAAACCGAGTCTGAATAGGGCGAATTTTGTCGGCGGCGGTAGACGCGAAACCCGGTGATCTACCCATGGGCAGGTTGAAGCGCGGGTAAGACTGCGTGGAGGACCGAACTCACTAATATTGAAAAATTAGGGGATGACCCGTGGGGAGGAGTAAAAGTCTAATCAAACCGGGAGATAGCTCGTTCTCTCCGAAATAACTTTAGGGTTAGCCTTGAGCCATTGCGTCATGGGGGTAGAGCTACTGAGCTGGTTTGGGGCCCTTCCCAGGGTACCCTGCCTATCCAAACTCCGAATACCATGACGTTTACCTCAGGAGTTAGTCCATGCGGGAGAAGCTGCATGGTCGAGAGGGAAACAACCCAGATCGCCTGCTAAGGTCCCAAAAATTTGCTCAGTCACAAAGGATGTCTGAGTACTGTGACAGCCGGGATGTTGGCTTAGAAGCAGCCACCATTTAAAAAGTGCGTAATAGCTTACCGGTCGAGTACTCTGGCACCAATAATGAACGGGAGTAAGCAAATTGCCGAAGCAGCGGGCTCGCAAGAGCGGTAGGAGAGCGTCCTGAATGCGTTGAAGCGATACCGTGAGGATTCGTGGAGCGTTCAGGAGTGATTATGCCGGAATAAGTAACGATAAAGCAGGTGAGAATCCTGCTCGCCGTAAGCCTAAGGTTTCCTGGGGAAGGTAAATCCGCCCAGGGTTAGCCGGTCCCTTAGTCGAGGCCGAAAGGCGTAGACGATGGAAAGCAGGTTAATATTCCTGCGCCTATTGTGGTGGACGTTGGGTGAATGAACATCGGGGTGTTGGTAACCCCCGTACCGCAAGGTCGAGCTTTCGGGCGAAGTGTTCTGCAGCACAACCAAGAAAAGCCCACATAATATGACCGTACTAAAACTGACACAGGTAGGCGAGGCGCGTAGCCTCAGGCGCTCGGGAGAACGCTGGTTAAGGAACTCTGCAAATTGGCCCCGTAACTTCGGGATAAGGGGTGCCATCGAAAGGTGGTCTCAGCAAAGCGGCACTAGCGACTGTTTACTAAAAACACAGGTCTCTGCGAACTCGTAAGAGGAGGTATAGAGACTGACGCCTGCCCGGTACCGGTAAGTTAATAAAGACGGTTAGCTCTCGGGCGAAGCCGGCAATTGAAGCTCCGGTAAACGGCGGCCGTAACTATGACGGTCCTAAGGTAGCGAAATTCCTTGTCGGGTAAGTTCCGACCTGCATGAATGGCGTAACGACTGGTGCACTGTCTCAATCAGCGACCCGGTGAAATTGTAGCCGTGGTGAAGATGCCACGTACCCGCAGCGTGACGGAAAGACCCCATGAACCTTTACTGCAGGCTGATACTGTCACTTGGCACGTTTTGTGTAGGATAGGTGGGAGGCGGAGAAGTCGGTACGCCAGTATCGATGGAGCCAACCTTGAAATACCACCCTGAACTTGTTAGGTGTCTAACGCTGACCCGTGAACCCGGGCGGCGAACACTGTCAGTTGGGCAGTTTGACTGGGGCGGTCTCCTCCCAAAGAGTAACGGAGGAGCTCAAAGGTACCCTCAGCCTGGTTGGCAATCAGGCGAAGAGCGTAAAGGTAGAAGGGTGCTTGACTGCGAGACAAATGAGTCGAGCAGAAACGAAAGTTGGACTTAGTGATCCGGCGGTTCCGAATGGAAGGGCCGTCGCTCAACAGATAAAAGGTACTCTGGGGATAACAGGCTGATCCCGCCCGAGCGTCCATAGCGGCGGCGGGGTTTGGCACCTCGATGTCGGCTCATCACATCCTGGGGGTGAAGAAGCTCCCAAGGGTTCGGCTGTTCGCCGATTAAAGTGGTACGTGAGCTGGGTTTAAACCGTCGTGAGACAGGTTGGTCCGTATCTGCTGTGGGCGTACGAAACTTGAGGGATATTCTCTTTAGTACGAGAGGATTTGGAGGGACGCACCTCTGGTGTTCCTGTTGTCACGCCAGTGGCATCGCAGGGTAGCTATGTGCGGTTGTGATAAACGCTGAAAGCATATAAGCGTGAAGCCATTCCCAAGATTAGGTTTCGTTTGACTCCCCTGGAAGACCACCAGGTTGATAGGCTGGCTGTGTAAGGCATGAGAGTGTCTGAGCTGACCGGTACTAATGGAGGAATATCTGGTCATTTTGATCAATTGTCAGACGCACTTAGACTTCATTTTGATTATACACACGACACCGGGCTCTGCCGCGGGTCGTGTGGTTTCCCGGTGATTTACTTGCAAGGAAACACGCGTACCCATTCCGAACACGAACGTTAAGCTTGCAAGGCCAATGATAGTGTCAAAAGCGCGAAAGTAGGTACTGCCGGGATCTTCCATCTAGCCGCACTCTTCGGAGTGCGGCTTTTTTTATGCGCGCACGGAACCGGGGGAACTGATGGCTCACCAATGGACTCCTGACTCATGGAAAAACTGCGTTGCTCGACAGCAGCCGACGTACCCGGACCGGGCCTCTCTGGCGGAAGCACTGAAGCGACTTGCTTCGCTGCCAACACTGACCACCGCGTGGGAGGTCGAGAGGTTGCGGAATGAGCTCGTGCTCGCAGACGAGGGCCAGTCGTTTGTGCTGCAGGGAGGCGATTGTTCTGAAAGTTTCGAGGATTGCAACTCCACGGCGGTATTGCGGAAGTTGAAGGTCCTCATACAGATGAGCCTTGTGCTGATTGCCGGGGCTCGGAAGCGAGTGTTGCGGATTGGCCGAATTGCGGGCCAGTATGCCAAACCGCGTTCGGCAGATCTGGAGCGGCGTGGTGACGTTGAGCTGCCCAGTTATCGGGGTGATATTATTAATCGTCCCGGGTTCAGTCTTGAAGAACGGACGCCGGACCCTCAGCTGATGTTGAGGGCTTTTGAGCGTTCGGCGATGACGTTGAATTTCATCCGTGCGCTGAGTGAGGGCGGGTTTGCAGACCTGCATCATCCCGAGAACTGGGATCTCGAGTTTGTGCGGAATACTCCGGGAAGTCGCAGGTATCAGCATCTGCTGGATTCACTGAGTGATTCGATTCGGTTTATGGAGGTGGTGTCACCGGGGGAATTGCATCAGTTGCGGCGGGTGGACTTCTTCACTTCTCACGAAGCTCTGCTGCTGCATTACGAGCAGGCGCTGACGAAGTCTGAGCGTCAGCGAGGCTGGTACAACCTGGGTACTCACATGGTCTGGATTGGCGACAGGACTCGGGAAGCTTCCGGGGCTCATGTGGAGTATTGTCGAGGGATTCGGAATCCGGTTGGAGTGAAGGTCGGGAACTCGATGACGCCGGAGGAGTTGGTTGAGCTCACAAGGATTTTGAATCCGGAGAATGCGCCGGGTCGTTTGACACTGATTCATCGATTGGGTGCGGAGAAGATTCGGGAAAAGCTGCCGATGCTGGTTGATGCAGTCCAGAGTGCTGGCTGTCGAGTGTTGTGGAGCTGCGATCCGATGCATGGGAACACGCACTCGACTCGGTCGGGCCTGAAGACTCGGTCTTTTGACGACATCATTTCAGAGATCATCAGTGCGTTTCGAATCCACAAAGAGCAGGGCAGCAGGTTAGGCGGGATTCATTTGGAGTTGACGGGGGAGGATGTGACGGAGTGTACGGGGGGACCTGGGAATCTGACGGAGTCAGATTTATCTCGGGATTATCGCAGTACGGTGGATCCGCGTCTGAATTATGAGCAGTCGATGGAGGTTGCGTTTTTGCTGGCGGAGCAGATGCGTTAGCGTGGCGGTCTTTTTTGGGTCCTTCCGGTATTTGTGTGGGTAGGCCGCTTTCTCCAGCTCCACCAACAAAGGCAGAAACCCCCAGGCTTTGAACAACGTCACATCACTAAAAGTCGTGGAACGCGATGGCCCGCCAAGGCGTCTTTCTCACTCGAATGCTGAGCTTCATCTGCCTGCTCCTCAACGCCTCGACCCACAAGATTCCCGGATGGACCTTTTTTTGGGGGTGCGTGGGTTTAGGCTGCTGTGCCGTCGGTTTCACTTTGTCAGCATTGCCGCGACGTATTCCTGGGGCGTTTTGTGTGCGACATTCTCGGCTCCGGGATAGACCAGTTCGCATGGCACCTGAAATTCTGTGAGTTTCTCCTGCAGCAGGACTCCGAAGTTCGCTGAGTGTGTGGGGTCTTTTGCTTCCTCGCCCTTTGCCGGCGGGGCGTTGTAGTTGAGGTAGACGGGTGGATCCCCGGCGGACACGAGGTGGAACGGGGAGTATTCCTGGATCCAGGGCATAGTTTCGTCGCGTCGGGCGAGGAACGCATCGAAGTCGCGTTGTTTTTTTCCTGCGACGAGTTTGAAGATGCCGAATGCGTGGCTGCCGTAGTTGCTGTTGGGAGTCCATTCCTGCATTTGGCGTGGATCGAGGGTGGTTTGAGCACCGGTAACAGCGGCGCAGTTTGGTCTGCTGGATTCTCGAGCGACTGGATCTGTGTTGTTGGGATCAGCGAGATCATCGTGGAAAGCGAGCCACAGACTCGTGCAGGCTCCGGCTGATCCGCCGGCGGCAGCGATTTTCTGCTTATCGAGATTCCATTCGCTGGCTTTGCTGCGAACGAACTGCAGTGCGCGAGCTGCATCGTGCAGGCAGGCTTTGACGGGAGGCTGTACACCGTCGGCGAGTGCCTCTTCGATAAAACGATATTCGATGGAGACGACAGAGATTCCGTGTTTGCGCATGGCGGGAACCCATGTGGCCATGCCGGACATGCGATTTCCGTTCTGCCAGCCGCCTCCGTGGATGTAGACGAGGCAGGGAGTGGGAGTGCTGGATTCGGTTTTCCAGAAAGTCAGAACTTGTTTTGGGTGTGGGCCGTAGCTGACGGATTCGATTGTTGGTGTGGGTGCTGGAGCATCTTTTTTTGCGGTTTTTTGTTTTGTTTTCGCGGGTGTTTTTGCAGAGGGCGTTTGTTGGGGCAGATTTTTCTTGGTGGTTTCGTCGGCGTCGGCGGTGAGAAGCAGACTGGCAACGAGCAGGAGTGGCAGCAGAGCTCGCAACATGGCGTGTCGTTTCCTGTGTTTGGGGGCGGAGAGGGAAGTCAGCCTAAGACGAGTGGCTGATTTCTGTAGCTGAGATCCAGCAGTTCGATGGGGTGCAGGACACATGTTGTGAGTCCTCGCTGCTGCAGGTGTGCCTGGAGTTGCAGCGAGCATCCGGCATTTCCGGAAACGATAACATCTGGTTCGGCGTCGAGGAGGCAATCTAGTTTGCGGGTACCGAGACGATCGGCCATATCGGGTTGAGTGAGGTTGTATGTTCCGGCGGCGCCGCAGCAGAGTTCGGCTTCAGCGATGTTTTTCAGGGTGATGCCGGGAATCATGTTGAGCAGGTCGCGTGGTTGCTGGCGGATTTTTTGGGCGTGCTGCAGGTGGCAGGCATCCTGGATTGCCACAACGGCGCTGATGTGTCCGGAGGGGCGAACGGGTCCCAGTTTCATCAGGAATTCGTGAATATCCATGACTTTTGCGGCAAAGTCGGATGCTGAGCTGAGTGTCTTGTTGTGGGGGTCAGTGGTGTTGTGCTGCAGTTCTTCAGCGATGTGACCGTAGTCTTTCAGCATTGAGCCGCAGCCGGCAACATTGACAACGATGGCGTCCAGCTGCTGGTCAGCGAAGGCAGCGGCGTTTTGGTGCATGAGGCTGACGGCCGGTTCTGCGGCACCTGAGTGATAGTGGATGGCGCCGCAGCAGGACTGTGCGGCGGGAATGACGACGTCACAGCCATTTTGCTGCAGGACTCGGGCTGTCGCCCAGTGTACATGGCGGAACATGGCATCGGCGACGCAGCCGATGAACAATCCGACTTTGGCGCGTCGCTGTCCGATTGCGGGCAGGAAGGCTGGCAGTGGTGGTTCGCTGGGGCGCAGTCTGGGAAGCTGGTTGTGCAATCGCTGAATTTTGGCGGGCAGCAATCGTGTGAGTCCGCTGTTTCGGAGCAGTTTGTCGAGTCCGAGGGATTGCAGGAGTCTTGCGGGCAGCAGTGCCCAGCGCAGTCGATTGCGCCAGGGGAAGAGTCCGTAGAGTATCCAGCGGTGGAACCAGTTATTGGCGGCTTGTTTTGCGGCGGGCGTCTGCTGCATTTCGACGCGGAAGGGTTCCAGCAGTCTGCCGTACTGAACTCCACTGGGGCAGGCGGTTTCGCAGCTGCGGCAGTCGAGGCAGGAATCGAGGTGTCCCTGGACGGCGGGCGTCAGCTGTAGTCTTCCGTCGACGACGGCGCGCATGAGGTAGATGCGACCGCGCGGGCCATCATTTTCATTGCCGGTTTCGACATAGGTGGGGCAGGATGCGGTGCAGAGTCCGCAGTGGACACAGTCGAGAAAGCGGTCGTAGGGGATGGACTGTCCGAGGACCGGGAGCGAGCCGGGGGAGTTGTGCTGCTGTGCGGACACTGGGGGATCCTGACGGAGGCGATCTGTTGTGTGTGTGGATTTGCAAGTCTCTGATTATTGCGACTGGGGACATGTTCGGAAAACGATTTGCCAGCCTTTTGCTGTGGGACTTCAGCTGGTTCCCAGGGCTTGTTGCAGGCGGGATGTATAGGTGCGTACTGTGGAGCTGAGTGGTGCCGGGACAGCGGTGCGGGCGTGCAGGACCTGCAGGCTGCCGGGGCCGTCATTGATGAGTTGCTGCAGTACTGAAATTCCGGTGAGTTCATCTGTGGCGGCGTGTTGTTCGTCTGGGGGTGCGGGCCAGCACCACAGTCGTCCGTTGCCTGCGCGTCCGAAGGTGCAGCAGTGCAGTCGATTCATGGCATCGATTACGGCGCACACCTGAGAGGGCGGGATTGTAACGGCGGCCAGCCATGCGGGTTTGGCAGCGGGGTGGCTGTGCTGCTGGGCGAGGTGCAGCCACTGCTGCGGCGCGTCGGCCGGGAGTTCTGTGCGGATCCATGCTGGCAAATCGCGCAGTTCGTCAGTGATTGTGGAGACCTGCCAGTGGCAGGCTTCGGCTGGTCCGTCAAACCCGATCAGCAGTATTGCGGCAGAGTCGAGGTGTGTGGTGTTTCGATCGGTCAGGAGAGTCTGAGGGTTGAGGAGTGTGGGGAGGGCTGATTTTCCGGCGACATCGAGGATGACGGGAGTGGTTGCAGTGGTGTTGAGTATGCCGAGTGCTTTTTCGAGGTTTTGCAGGCTGCGAAAGCCGGCGATGATGAGCTGTTGTGTGGCGGGCAGTGGTCGCACTTTGAATGTGACGTGCAGGAGTTTACCGAGTGTGCCATTTGAGCCTGTCAGCAGTCGGCACAGGTCGTAACCGGCAACATTCTTGACGACTCGCCCGCCGGCATGGAACTGTCTTCCGTGTCCATCGAGGGCGGCGATGCCGATGACGTAGTCGCGGAGTGTGCCATAGCCGTACTGTCGTGGTCCGCAGTGGTCCTGCAGCACCAGTTCGCCAACGGTGGCCAGACTGGTATGAGCATCGATGGGCAGTGTCTGACCTTCCTGCTGCAGAATTTGCAGCAGCCGGCTGAAGGCGATGTCGGCACCGACGGTGATTGTCATATCCCGTGCCGGGTAATCGATGACGGCATCGGTGTTGGCGTGAGCGGAGGTGGCGATTTCGGGATTCTGTGCCGGGCTGGTCATAGGTTTCCGAACTGCTGTTACAGGTCCATCAGTGCAGCGCAGGAACGGCGCGTAAAAAAACCTCTGCCAGGTGTGCTGAGCAAACGCTGTTGACGCCCATTGATCAGAATAAAAAGTGGGCACCCGTTGCCCGGGTCATGTGATCCGAGACATGGTCGGCGTGACAGTCGGCCGGGATCTGACCGGGTTCCCTATTGGGTTTATCTGTAGGGTCAACTTGTTTTGCTGCAGACAGAGCTGCCAGAGGTCTGTTGGAGACGATACGCGGGTGCAAGGGCCTATGCAAGTGAAAGAGACACCGGATTTTATCTTTGGAATTTCACTGGGATTTTCCACGATTCTTCTGGTATTCTTTGCATTTGTCTGCATTGGGTGTTCCGGGTGCAATGTTTTTGCCTGTTCTGTAAGCTCAGAAAGGCTGGCCATGCTGTCAGTGCTGTTTCGCACAAATGCTGCAGCTGGCCGTCGTGAGCTGATCCGCGTGGGTGCGCTGGGTGGTTTGTCGCTGGCTGGTCGGGGTCTGCCGGCAGTGACAGGCGAGCGTGGCCAGCAGCGTTCAGCCGTGTTTATCTTTTTGTTTGGCGGTCCCAGTCAGCTGGACATGTGGGACATGAAACCGGCGGCTCCTGTGGAGATTCGCGGTCAGTTTCAGCCGATTTCCACATCGGCTCCGGGTGTGCAGATTTGCGAGCATTTGCCGCAGCTGGCGGGGCAGATGCACCGAGTGTGTCTGGTGCGGTCGATGAATCATCGAATGCCGGTGCATGGTCCGGCGTGCAGTGAGTTGTACAGTGGTCGACCGTATCCGTTGCCTCCGGTGACTGATCAGGCTCGTCGGGAGGACTGGCCATCGCTGGCCGCGCTGCTGACTCGTTCATCTCTGTTGGCATCAGGTCTGCCGCCGGCGATAGTGTTGCCGTGGCATTCTCAGTTTATGGGTCAGTCTGAGCTGATAGCGGGTCAGAGTGGTGGTCGGATGGGTGAGCAGTTTAATCCGTTTCTGTTGCGGGCTGGTCTTGACGGCGGTCAGTTTGATGCTGCGGAGCTGCAGTTGCCGGATGCGTCAGCGGGGCAGCGGCTGCAGCGGCGGACAGCGCTGCTGCAGCGACTGCAGGAAACGCGGATCGCGGGGCGGGATGTGTCGGAGTCGGGTGGACAGGGTGTGGGGTCTGCAGCGGCTCATGTTCGCTGGCAGCAGCAGCACGACTCGGCTGTTTCGCTGTTGTCCGGCGGTCAGCTGGGTGTGGCGGTGGATCTGGAGCGAGAGCGTCCGAAGGTGTTGGCGCGTTACGGCAGCTCGGTGTTTGGACGCAGTTTGCTGGCGGCGCGGCGTCTTGTGGAGGCTGGCGTACCGCTGATTACGGTGAACTGGTATGACGATTCATTTCACGACAAGGTGTCGCCTCACTGGGATCAGCACAACCATATTTTTGCGTCGTTGAAAGATCGCATGCTGCCGATTTTTGATCGGGCGATGGCGGCGTTTGTGGGGGATCTGGGTGAGCGAGGATTGTTGTCGACGACGATGGTGGCGGCTGCCGGTGAATTCGGCAGGACTCCCAGAATAGGCCAGTTCACTCAGAATGCGATGACAGAGAAGTCGGGGCGGGACCATTGGCCGCATGCGTTTACAGCGCTGCTGGCGGGTGGAGGGATTCGGGGTGGTCAGGTATTTGGTTCTACGGATCATCAGGCTGGTCAGGTGCGGGACAATCCGGTTTCTCCGGCGGATCTTACGGCGACTTTACTGGGGCATTTGGGGGTATCGACTGACGAGTCGTGGTGGGATCCGATTCAGGGGCAGTGGCAGAAGAATTCTGAGGGTCAGCGGATCGCTTTTGAGTATGACTGACAGTGCCTTTGTGGAGGATCAGGAGGTGATCTGAGTTGCAGCCGGGGAAGATTTCGCGTGTGCCGTCGGGCCAGTCAATGGTGATTTGATCAATCTGCTGGCGGTTACCGAGTCCGAAGTGCAGGGTGTGTTCGCTGGCAGACTGGTAGCTGCCGCCTCCGTTGAGGAAGGCGACCTGCTGGAAATCGGCAGTGGAGACAGTAACGACCGCGCCGATGGCGGTTCAGCAGGACGGCTGCGACGGCGATTGTCAGCAGCAGTGCGGCAAGCATCAGAGCGCGACTGGCAGCAGTTTTCATGGAGCCTCCGAGGACGGCGGATTGGTTCGCTGCGAGATGAAACTATAATGCTGACTGCGGGGGTGAGGCCAGTTTGATAACCGGTGCAGTGTATTGGCGGGTGACAGATGAGTGAAGTGGCGGGCGGCAGGGTGGTGACATTTGATGAGCTGGCGGCCAGTCGTCGCGACTGGATTCAGTCGGTGTTGCGGGAGTGGTGTCGTCGGGCGAGCGTGAAGGAGCTGCGGAAGGCGGAGCTGGAGTGGTTTGATCTGGCGGGTCGAGCCGATGCCGGGGGGACATTGTGGAAGTGGGCGTGGGAGCGATTTCCGGAGGCGGTGCATGGGGAAATGCCGGGACTTGACGAGACCTACGAGCTGCTGGTGGAACTGCGCGATGGACGCAGGCTGCGTGGTTATCCGGATGCTCGGCAGAGTATTCGGGGCCAGCTGGTGTTGCTGGGGCGAGCGGATGATGGCGGCTTGCGGCAGTTGCCTGCTGTGCAGCTGGACGATGTCGCGGGGATGTGCCGCTGCTGAGGCGGAAATAAAAAGAGGAATCCACATTGTGGATTCCTCGGCTGTTTTCCGTCGGTTCACAAGGAACCGCAGGAGAGTACTACTGCGGAGCCGGCAGCGGCGGGGGAGAGGCAGTGTTGGCTGCCTCGTCTTTAGGGGCTTCGGTCTGTGTTGTGGGAGCGGTCGGTTCACCGCCACCACCACCGCAGCCGACAGCAAATGTTGTCAGCATGAGAAAGCAAAGGGCAAGACGCATGGATCGATCCTTTCAGGATCCTGTTAAAACGGCTGATTTTGTGTGAGTGCCGGAAACGGCTGCTTCCGGCACTCATCACGACCGTTCGGCATTATGTAAAAACGCTGATTAAAAGTCGACCTGATCAGAATTCGCCGATGACGTTGCTGTCAGCCATTGAGGCGAGGTTCATGTAGGTCTGTCCGAGTGCTCCGTTGCCGCCATTGATGTTCTTGCTGATGGCGCGAACTGCACCGTCAGCCATTGCGAACTGAACGATTCCGGTGTGGAAGCTTTCGAACTGGTACCAGTTTTGAGTGGCGGTGTTGTTGAGCCCCCATGCCGCGGGGAATCCACCGGCCATCATCCAGCGCCAGTTGTAGAGATCGCCGCCGGTGATTTCACCGAAGAGGAATGTGTTGCTGGTACCATCTGTGATGTCGCGGAAGTTGACTTTGAAATCACGGGTCCCGAAGACGCCTTTGTACTGAGCCCAGCTGGCCCAGCGCTGAATGTTGCCGAGGAATCCCGCGACGCCCATGTAGTTGGTAGCGCCGGTGCCCTGTTCGCCAGCGAAGAGACCCAGAGTGAAGGTGCCGCCGGAAGCACTTTCGTTGAAGTGCATGCGTGACGGAGTGTTTCCGCTGGTACTTTTCTGCGGGTCAGAGGGGCAGAGGAATGCGGGGATAGTGAACCGAGCGAGGTTCCATGTGGTAGCATCGACAAAGTAGCGAACCTCTGGCAGGTAGGTGTTTGGTGACGTGCCTGGTCGGAAATCGACACCCTTCCAGATTGCGATCTGCTGGTAGAGGTTGTCCTGTTCGATGAATGGCAGCAGTTGTGGGAGAATGCCCATGAACTGGTGCTGATTAAAGGTCAGGTTCAGCGGTCCCTGACCGCCCCATGCGACAGTGATGGGTGGTCCGTAGCATCCGCGTGGCATGGCGTTATAGACGTCATGGTGGTTGTGACAGGCAAGGGCAATCTGTTTAAGATTGTTCTTGCACTGGGTGCGGCGGGCGGCTTCACGGGCCTGCTGAACAGCGGGCAACAGCAGTGCGACCAGGATCGCGATAATCGCGATCACAACGAGCAGTTCGATCAGCGTGAATCCACGCCGATTTGCAGCTTGCAGGCTGCGAGCAAACTTTTTCATCAGACATCCTTCAGCGACAAAAGAAGAAACAACGCCATCGACGACTGGTCAACCATCGAACGATGGCTGAAAAATTTCGAGAAATAACGCAAAGCAGGCTTTGATGTTGCCAGGTCAAACGGTACCGAGAGGCAACTGAATCGGCTAGATTATCAAATGTTTCATCCGGAAACGAACAAAAGTCTCGAGCAAAAGTTGCACCCTTGGGCCATAAATTCACGACATTCGCGGATGAGTCACGAAAGTTTGAGCGAGAATCATCTCTAATGCAAAACAAATGCCGGGGACTGTGATCAGAAATCCTGAAAAAAAGTTGCGAATGAATGATTTTTGAATCTGGAGAGGCTGTACGGGGGGCTGTGGTGCCTGTTTTTTAGGCAATCTGTTAGGCTGATGAACGGGAGAACTGTGGCGGAGGGCCGATCAGTTGCGCAATTTGCAGCGTTCGATCGGGGGCTCAATCTTCCGTGACCGGCGGGTTTGCGATTAGACTCCGGGGCGGGTTCCGGTATTTTGAGAATGGATGCTCAAATGAAGCCTTTTGTCCTGCGTTCACTGGTGATATTGCTGGCGTTTGTGCTGACGCTGGACCAGGTCTGGTCGTGCCCTTTTTGTCTGGCGCCGCCGCAGACGTTTTCTGAGCAATTTGTGCTGTCGGATTTTGTGGTGGTAGCTGGTCTGCTGCGTGTTCAGCAGGCTGCTGAAGGACAGCCGGCCAGCAGTGTGCTGCGAGTGCGTGCGGTTTTGGCGGGTGCCGAGCCGGATCTGAAGGCCTGCGGGGTTAAGGCCGGTGCTGAAATCGTGTATCCGGGCGAACTGACGGGTGAGCCTGACGATTTATTTCTGCTGTATGGCGATCGGGGTCTGCCGTCAGAGCCGCCTTTGCTGGAGACATTCAGTCTAGGGGGTGGTGTCGCGGGTGGTGGTGCGGCCGTAGTTGATGCGCGGGTGTTGCCTGCTGCGAGTCGTGGTACGGTGAATGCCGGGGAACCAGTGGACTGGACCGAGAATCTGGCGATCAGCGAGGCATGTTTTGAGTATTTGCGGGGTTTGCCTGTGCGGTCGCGGCCTGCGGCTTTGCGTCTGCAGTATTATGCTGTGCATCTGGAATCGGCGGACGCTGAGGTTGCGGGTGATGCGTGGGCAGAGTTTGCGGGTGCGGCGTACGAGGACGTGAAGGCGAACCGCAGTTTGTACCATCCAGCCCGATTGCGGCAGTGGATTGGAGATCCGCTGATGAGTCCGGAGCGTTTGGGGCTCTATGGTCTGTTGCTGGGTCTGAGCGGGGACTCGAGTGATGCGAAATTTCTGCGTCAGCACTTTTTGAATTCGAAGACGGGCGAGTTTCGGTTTGGCGCGGAGGGTTTGCTGGGTGGGTATTTGTTGTTGACAGGTGAATCGGGTCTGGCGGAACTGGAGCGGGAGTTTTTGGGGCCGGGTGGTCGTGACACAATGCGTTTGGCGCTGGCTCAGGCTCTGGATTTTTTTCGTACTTACGAGCCGACCGTGATCGGCCCGGAGCATTCCAGTCGTTGCATGCGGAGGCTGGCGGCTGGTTCGGTGCTGAGATTTACGGCTGTGAGCAGTCTGGCGCGGTGGGGTGACTGGGGTGCATTGCCTCAGCTGCTGCGTCTGGCAGAGTCGGAGATGGGTCCGATTCGTCCGGCAAGTGCTCAGGGTGTGGCACGCAGTCAGGGTGAGCGAGAGCGGCAGCTGTCGGGAGTGCGACCGATTGTGGAGTTTGCTGAGCAGTGTGTGCGGGCGGGTGGAGGGGGGGTGGAGCAGGCAGCGGCAGCGGAGCAGTTTTTGCGGCGGGTGCGAGCGGAGTATCCGGAACTGCAGCGGGTGGCTGAGCCGGAATTCCAGGCTCCGCAGTGATTTCCCTCCGCCGAATCCCGATTTCGCTCGAAATCCAGTGGCATGACAGCAGTTTTCCGGTTCTACTTCGGGGGGAGAGTACGGGATTTTTCTGCCGCCTGGCGGGAGCGGACCAGCATGCGTTTTTCGATTGGTTTTTCCGACATTTGCGTCGGACTGTATCGGCAGTGTCTGATCTGTGCTGTGCTGCTGTCAGCGGCTTGTTTCGCTTCTGTATCGGCTCAGGACCCCCAGCTGCGTTTCGGCTCAGACGTGCCTCGTGAGGTCGAGCAGATTTACGAGCGTGGTTTGAAGTGGCTGGCGGCGAATCAGTCAGCGGAGGGTGGCTGGGACGGCGGCGACAAGGGTCCGGGTGTGACGGGGATGTGTGTGATGGCTTTTCTGGCCAGCGGAGAGGACCCGAATTTCGGCCCGTATCGGAAACAGATTCGGCGGGCGGTGCGCAGCATTATTCTCAGCCAGTCCGGTGAGACGGGATTTTACGCGGTGAACATGGGTCATGGCAGTATGTATCACCATGGTTTTGCCTGTCTGGCGATGAGTGAGGTGTATGGCGTTCTGGACGAATCGACGCTGTGGGCGGGAGCTGAATCTGCAGCAGCGGCGGCGGGCCCGGCGAATGATCAGGGTCAGCGGCCTTCGGTGGGTCAGTCACTGGAGCTGGCAGTGCGGGCAGCGGTGACATCGCAGAAGAACAATCCATTTCATGCGTGGCGTTATTCGCCGGATGCGACAGATGCAGATACTTCTGTATCTGGTGCTGTGCTGATGGGTTTGCTGGCCGCGCGGAATGCGGGGATTCGTGTGCCGGACGAGGCTGTGGATCAGGCGATCGACTATTTTCGGTCGATGACGACGAATCGGGGCGAGGTGGGTTATTCGGGCATAGGTGGCGGGGGTACGGCCAACATCAAGGCCATTTCAACATTGGTCTATGCGATCAGCCAGCGGAAGGATCTGAAGGAGTATCAGGCGGTACTGGGTCGAATTACGGCGGATCTGGAGCATCAGGAATACAGCTATCCGGAGTATTACCGGTATTACATGGCGCAGGCTTTGTTTCAGGGTGATTTTGATTCATGGCAAAAGTGGAATCGTCGAACGGCGAAGGAGCTGAAGGAGCAGCAGGGCGAGGACGGCAGTTTTGAGAGCAACCATGGTTCTGCCTATGGGACGGCGATGTCGCTGCTGGCGATGGCTTTGAATTATCGGTTTTTGCCAATTTACGAGCGATGAGCTGCAGGGTGTGTTGAGGAGTTCATCTGTGACAAACCGTCTGCTGTGTGCAGTGGCGTTGCTGGCAGTGGCTGCTGGCGATGTCTGTGCAGCGGGTGAGGTGCCATCATTTCGGCACGAGGTCATGCCCGTGTTGTCTCGTGCCGGCTGCAGTCTGGGGACCTGTCATGGGAACCAGAACGGCAAGGGTGGACTGCGGTTATCGCTGCGTGGACAGGATCCGGATCTGGACTACACGACACTGACTCGCACCTTGGGTGCCAGGCGGGTCAATGTGCAGCAGCCGGAGGACAGTTTGCTGTTGCGGAAGCCTTTGATGCAGGTGCCTCACGAGGGTGGTCGTCGCTTTGGGGCGGATTCCTTTGAGTACCGCCTGTTGCGGGACTGGATAGCGGCCGGCATGCCTCGGGATGGCGGTGTGGCGGGCGGCAGCGGGCAGGTGCGATTGAAGCGATTGCTGGTGGAGCCTGGTCTGGTGACTCTGGCGGGTGACCAGCGGACTCAGCAGCTGACGGCGACGGCGGAATTTTCTGACGGGACACGTCGGGTGGTGAATGATCTGGCGGTGTTTGAGTCATCGCATCCTGGAGTGCTGGTGAGTGCCGCGGGCGTGGTGGATTTTGGCGAGGTCCTGGGGGTTCGTCAGACGACGGTTACGGTGCGTTATCTGGATCAGCAGCAGGTGTCGCGAGTGGAGTATCTGCGGGGTGTCTCGGATTTTCATTTTGAGTCTCCTGTGGCGGTCAATGCGATTGACGAGGCGGTCTTTGGTCAGTTGCGTCGGCTGCAGTTGAATCCGGCGGGTTTGTGCAGTGATGAGGTGTTTGTGCGGCGGTTGTATCTGGATTTGACCGGCCTGCTGCCGACTCGCGAGCAGGCGGAGGCATTTTTGAAATCACCTGCTGTAGATCGCCGTGCGCGGCTGATTGACCGGCTGCTGGAGTCTGAGGAGTTTGTGGACTTTCAGACTTTGCGGTGGGCGGATCTGCTGCGAGTGGAGGACAAGACGCTGGATGCGAAGGGTGTTTCGGTATTTCATCAGTGGATTCGGTCCAGTGTGCGTGCTGACCGTCCGTTGAATGAGTTTGCGGGAGCGCTGACGGGTGCGCGTGGCAGTACGTATACGGAGCCGGCGGCGAATTTTTATCGAGCCCTGAGGACTCCGGAGGAGCGATCTGAATCAGCAGCTCAGGTGTTTTTGGGTGTGCGGCTGCAGTGTGCTCGGTGTCATAATCATCCGTTTGACCGCTGGACTCAGGATGACTATTACGGCTGGACGAATTTCTTTGCACGTGTGGACTACAAGATTCTGGAGAACCGTCGTCGGGACATCAACGACAAGCATGAGTTTGACGGCGAGCAGGTTGTGTACATGAAGGCTCGAGGCGACGTGAAGAATCCTCGCACGGGCGAGCGTGCTGAGCTGCGGTTTTTGGGTGTGGCGGATCAGCAGTTATCAGCTGCGGCGGGTCGTGACGGTGCGGATCGTCTGCAGGTGTTGTCGGAGTGGTTATCTTCGGAGCGGAACGACCGTTTCGTGGCGACTCAGGCCAATCGCATCTGGCAGCAGCTGATGGGTCAGGGAGTCGTGGATCCGATTGATGATTTTCGTGGTACGAATCCGCCATCGAATCCGGCGCTGCTGGAGGTGCTGGTACGGGAATTTCGGGCTGGTGGCATGCGTGTGCGTCCATTGATGCGTTTGATTTTGAATTCAGCGGTCTGGCAGCAGTCGGCGGAGTCGGCTGCTGGTGTGGAGCTGTCTGATGCTGACGCTGCGCCGCTGTTTGTGCGGTCTGTACCGCGTCGGCTCACGGCGGAGCAGCTGCTGGACGGCATTGGTCTGGTGCTGGGAGCAGCGCCGCGTTTTGGTGGTCAGCCTGCGGGTGTGCGAGCGGTACAGCTGGCGGGGGTGCGTGGCGGTGGTCATCGTTACAGCCGTCCGGAGTCGGGCGATCGGTTTTTGTCGCTGTTTGGCAAGCCTGGTCGGATCCAGACGTGTGAGTGTGAGCGTCTGGGCGAGACGACTTTGGCGCAGACGATGGAAATGGTGAGTGGTGTGGTGGTATCGGATCTGCTGGGTCGTGCGGAGAACAGGATCAGCGAGTCGCTGCGTGCTGGAGAACCGGTGGAATTGTTTGTGGAGGATTTGTGGTGGCGAGCGCTGAGTCGTCCGCCGGTGGCGGCGGAGGTGCAGGCGATGGTGCGGCATGTGGCTGAGCAGGCGGATCATCGTCGTGGTCTGGAGGATGTGGTCTGGGCGGTGCTGAATTCGAATGAGTTTCTGCTGCGTCAGTGATTGTGCGGGGGTGCGGTGATGGGTGGCATGCTGTCAGGTGTTGGAAGGTTTCAGCGGCGGGATCTGTTGCGGGCTTATGGTCCGGGCCTGCTGGGTCTGACTTTGCCGCGCTGGCTGCGTGCTGAGGAGCAGTCTGCGTTGAGTCTGCGGGCGCGGGCGAAGTCCGTGATTTTCCTGTTTCAGTGGGGTGGTCCCAGCCATGTTGACACGTTTGACATGAAGCTGCAGGCGCCGACCGGGTATCGTTCGCTGTTCAGTCCGATTGCCAGTTCGGTACCGGGTCTGCCGGTGTGTGAGCATTTGCCTGAGACGGCGAAGGTGCTGCATCATTTCGCGCAGATTCGGACGGTGCATCATACGATGAACAATCACAATTCGGCGGGTTACACGGCGCTGACCGGGTATGAGCCGCCGATTGATGATCAGCGTTTGCGGGAGTCTTTGGATTTGTTTCCGGGTTATGGTTCGGTGGTGGCAGCGACGCAGCCGGGGACGGGAGATCTGCCGCAGGCGGTATCGTTTCCGTATCAGATTGCGGACGGCAGTACGACACCGGGGCAGCGGGCCAGTTTTCTGGGGAAGCAGCATGATCCGCTGTTTTTTCAGGATGACCCCAATGATCCGGCGTTTCGGCTGTCGCAGCTGACTCTGCCGCAGGGAGTGTCGCTGGATCGTTTGGGCAGTCGGCGAGGTCTGCAGCAGCTGATCAATTCGCAGTCTCGTCAGCTGGATCGATCGGCGGTGGCAGAGGGTCTGGATGCTTATTATCTGCGTTCCCTGGAGCTGCTGAATTCGGATCGGGTGCGACAGGCGTTTGATTTATCGAGTGAGCCGGGGGCGTTGCGTGAGGCGTATGGTCGGACGACTTACGGTCAGAGCTGTCTGTTGGCGCGGCGGCTGGTGGAGCATGGTGTGAAATTTGTGACCGTGTATTTTGCTCCCAGCATCGGTGGTCGCAGCAAAACAGATGGTGGCTGGGACACTCACGGTTTCGATAATACTCGAATGTACGAGATTCTTCCGGAGTGGCATTTGCCGGTGACTGACCGCACGTTGCCGACATTGATTCGGGATTTGAATGAGCGTGGTTTGCTGGAGGAGACACTGGTGGTCTGGATGGGTGAATTCGGCAGGACGCCGAAGATCAATGACAGCATTAGTCGGGACCACTGGCCGAAGTGTTACACGGTGTTGCTGGCTGGCGGTGGTGTGCGTGGTGGAGCGGTATACGGGGCATCGGATCGTCATGGGGCGGTACCTGATCGGGATCCGGTAACGGTGGGTGATCTGGCGGCCACGATGTATTATACTTTGGGAATCGATCATACTCGGGAAGTGCATGACAATCTGAATCGGCCGTTGCCGTTGGCGCGTGGTCGTGCTGTGGCGGAGATTTTTGGCTGAGGATCGCGGGCAGAGTTGAGGGTGGCACAGATGCAAGAGCGAATCCGGCAACTGGTATTGGTGTGGTGTGTGCTGAGTGCAGCGGGGTTTGCGCAGGAGCCGCCGGAAGTGTCCGATGCGGAGCCTGTGGCGGAGTGGAGTTTTGACGAGGGGTCTGGTGGTCTGGCGAGTTCGCTGGGCGGCTGGCGGCCGGTGGATGTACATGGTGCGCCGGGACTGCAGTCTGCCGGGCCTCGTCCGCCGGAGTTCCCTGGTTTTGCGGCGGAGAATCGCAGTTTGCAGCTGAACGGTCGCTCGTGGCTGCAGTTTGCGGACGACGGCAGTGGTCGGCTGAATTTTGCGAAGGGTGAGGCGATCAGTCTGGAAGCGTGGGTGCGGAGCTCGTCGCTGCGGGACGGTCAGCAGGTGTATGTGATTGGCAAGGGGCGTACGGGTCGTCCGGGCACGAAGAAAGAGAACCAGAGCTGGGCTTTGCGTTTGCGTGGTATGGGTGGTACGGCGCGAGTCAGTTTTCTGTTTCGATCGGCGGATGTTCCGGCGGCGGCGAATTCGGCTGGTCAGGAGACGGCGGCGGCAGCGGGTGAGCTGCATCGCTGGAATTCGAACGTGGGCTTTTTGGCGGACGGTGAGTGGCATCATGTGGCGGTGTCATTTCGTTTTGGCAGCAGTGATGCTCCGGTGGCCTGGATCGACGGTGAACCGACGGACGGGTCGTGGGACATGGGCGGCAAGACCAGTTCGCGGATACCTTATGTGGACGACGATCAGGTTTGGATTGGTTCGTCGATGGGGGGCAATCCGGAAAGCAGTTTTCAGGGTGAGCTGGATGGTGTGGCGGTATGGCGGCGGATGCTGACGGATGCGGATCTGGCGGTGCGCTGGCGGACGACGCGTCGTTCGGTGTCGTTGCCGGAGCTGGCGGCAGAGCAGTTGCCGCGTGGTGCGGTCAGTGTGGATGTGCGGGAGTATGTGAAGCAGTCTGATCCGTGGAATCGCGAAAGGACTCGGATCACGATGCGCTGGGAGCAGCCGGTGATGGCACTGTCGCGTCTGCCGCGGAAGTACATCGAGGGTGGTTTGATTGGCGATCGCAGCAATCCTTGTGTGGTGCGACTGCGAGCGGTTGTAAGTACAGATGCAACTGAGACTCGAGTGCTGCTGCGGGCGCGGAGTGCGGCACGTTTGCGGGTAGACGGGCGGGAGGTTGCGAAGCTGAATCTGCTGCCTTATGCATCGGACGGTCATCAGGACGTACCAGTGCCTCCTGAGCCGCTGTATGCGGGGATGCATCCGGTGCAGGCCGGGGATCAGGAGGCGACGGCAGAGATCTCTCTGGTAGCCGGGGAGCATGTGATTGAGCTGGAGACTCTGGCTGGCGGTAAGAGCATGCGTGTTGAGCTGGGTGAGACCGTGGTGGCACTGGGATCGCCGGAGCGAGGATTTGAGGTATTGACGACCGGTGCGGCCCGGTACGGACTGGACGAGTCCGGGTGGAATCGTTTGCTGGCTGAGCAGCGGCAGTTCTTGAGTCATCTGGAGTCTGAGGAGCGTGATCGGCTGGGTGCTGAGGAGCGGGAGTACTGGGCGACGCGGCATGCTGTTGTGCGGGAGGTGGTGGGTGCTGATGCGGCCGAGGTTGCTCCTGCTGACGTCGATCGGCTGTTGCTGAAGGTGCTGGCCGATGAAGGTCTGCAGGCGCGGCCGCTGGTTGATGATCTGACATTTTTGCGTCGACTGTCGTTGAGTACGGTGGGTGTGATTCCGACTCCCGAGGAGCGGCAGTGGTTTTTGTCGCAGCAGCCGGGGCAGCGTCGGGAACTGGCAGTGGATCGGTATCTGGCGGATTCGCGGTGGGCGGACCACTGGGTATCGTACTGGCAGGACGTCCTGGCGGAGAATCCGGGGATTTTGAAGCCGGAGCTGAACAACACGGGGCCGTTTCGCTGGTGGATTTACGAGTCTTTTCTGGACAATCGTCCGACCGATCGTTTTGCGACTGAGCTGGTGATGATGCGTGGCAGTCGTCTGGGCGGTGGTCCGGCGGGATTTGCGATGGCTTCGCAGAACGACGTGCCGCTGGCTGAGCGTTCGATTGTGCTGGGAGCGGCTTTTGGTGCGCGGAATTTTAAATGTGCGCGGTGTCATGATTCCCCGGTGAACGAGGTGTCACAGAAGCAGTTGTTTGAAATGGCGGCACTGCTGAATCGTGGTGCGATCAGCATTCCGGCGACCAGCAGTGTACCGAAGGGGCCGGATGGGCAGCGGAACGGTCGTGTGACGGTCAGTATTGAGCCGGGCACGGTGGTGGCTCCGGCGTGGGCATTTGGTGAAGCGGAGGGGGCTGCTGATCCTGTGTGGCAGCGATTGCTGCGGAATTCGGCGGATTCTCGTGAGCAGCTGGCGCTGCATTTGACGCATCCGGTGACATCGGATTTTGCGAAGGTGATGGTGAATCGATTGTGGTCGCAGTTGTTTGGTCAGGGATTGCTGCGTGAGCAGGATGACTGGGCGGGCAGTCGCGGTTTGCATGGTGAGTTGCTGGAACTGCTGGGTCGACAGCACATGGCAGTGGGTTATGACCTGAAGGCCACGGCTCGACTGCTGTTGCTGACTGCTGCGTGGCAGCGTGAATCTGCTCCCGAGGATGCTCCTGTGGCCCGTTTGTTTGGTGCAGTGACGCTGCGGCGAATGACGGCTGAGCAGTTGGTGGATTCGCTGTATGCCGCTGTGGGCAAGGGTTTTGATGCTGAGCTGCTGACACTGGATCCGGAAGGTCGTCGTCCGGATGATTCATTTTTGAATCTGGGGCAGCCGCAGCGGGCCTGGCAGTTGTGTTCGCTGTCGAATGAGCGTGATCGTCCGGCGCTGGCGCTGCCGGTGGCTCAGAGTCTAGTGGATTTGCTGGCGGTTTTTGGCTGGCGAGATTCGCGGCCGCACGGGTTATCTGTGCGGGACGATCAGGCGACGGTGCTGCAGCCACTGACGCTGGCGAACGGGAATGCGGGGCATCGGCTGGTGCAGTTCAGTGATAATTCAGCGGCGACAGAGGCGGCGGTGCTGGCGGAGAGTCCGGAGCAGCTTGTGACCGAGCTGTTTCGCCGTCTGCTGACTCGGAACCCGACGCCAGATGAGCTGAAGCAATTGTCGGTTGAGCTGCAGGAGGGCTTTGCGGACCGGCTGGTGCCGGGTGCGACAAAGCGGCTGCTTAAGTCACGGCGGAATTCGGTGAGCTGGTCGAATCATTTGAATTCTGAGGCGACTCGGCAAAAGCAGCAGCAGGAAGAGGATGCTCGTGAAGGTGATCCGCCGACGCAGCGGCTGCGAGAGGAGTGGCGGCTGGTGGCGGAGGATGTGGTGTGGGTGCTGCTGAATTCTCCGGAATTTGCGTTCGTGCAGTAGTCTTGAGTGTGTTGGGCTGAGTGCATGGTTTAGCGAGTATGAATGGCCGCTGCGATGCGGGCATTGAGTGTTTCGATGGCCGGCTGATTTTCGCTGATCCAGGGCAGGCACAGGTGCGCGTGGGCTCGACTGGGTTCGACAAATGCTTCGTGCATGGGGCGAACCGTCAGTTCGTACTGAGTGGCGACGGACTGCAGTGAGCGAGCTCGTTCGCGGGTATCGCGAAGGGCGCGTCTAAGCAGCCGCAGGTCTGCAGGTGTGTCGACAAAGATGCGGAGCTGCAGTTTTTCGCAGAGTGCGGGTATGGCAAAAAGCAGGATGCCCTCCAGCAGGATAACGGGTGCCGGCTGTATGATTTTCGTTTGTGAAAGTCTGCGGTGGGTGGCGTAGTCATAGACGGGCTGCTGGATGGAGTGGCCCAGCATGAGTTGATCGAGCTGCTGCAGGAGCAGGCTGTTTTCGAGCGAGTCCGGGTGATCCCAGTTTCCGCTGCCGTCGGCCAGTCGGGGCAGTTCCGGCAGATCGTGATACCAGGAGTCATGACTGAGTCTGCAGATCTGGTTTTTCCAGGGTCCGGAGCAGAGGTGATCTGCGACAGTGGATTTGCCGGACCCGGAGCCACCGGCGATTCCGATCAGCAATTGTGGCCTGGTCATGGTGCGGGCGGTCTTTCGGGGGAGGATTGGTGCGGGTTGATTGTTTTTTGGGTGGAGGCTATGGCGGTGGTATTCAGGTGATACACTGTCGGGCTGACTGGGTTGAATTTAGATTATTGAGGGGCGAGCAGATGGCCAAGGCGCATGGTGTGAAATTTGTGGAGATAGTGGATCGGGCTCGGCGTGAGATTCAGGAGTGTACGATCGAGGAGATGTGTTCGCGGCGTGTGGCGGGCGATCAGTTTTTGCTGCTGGATGTGCGTGAAGAAAGCGAGTATGCAGCGGGTCGGATACCGGGTGCGCGGCATTTGGGCAAGGGTATCATTGAGCGGGACATTGAGGAGTTGGTGCCGGATCCTGGGACACCTTTGGTGCTGTACTGTGGTGGCGGTTATCGGTCTGCGCTGGCTGCATTGAATCTGCAGCTGATGGGGTACACGTCAGTGATTTCGATGGACGGTGGTTTCCGGGGGTGGAAGGATCGTGGTCTGGAGATTGAGCATTGAGGCTGGTTACAGATTGAAATTCTGGTCGCTCATGGGGCTGTAGTTTTCGAATCGCATGAATTCTTTGCGCCAGGTGAGTCGGATGATGCCTGTAGGACCGCTGCGGTGTTTGGCGACGATGATTTCTGCTTCACCAGGTCGATCTTCGGGGTCGTAGGCGTCTGGTCGATGCAGGAACATGACCATATCGGCGTCCTGTTCGATGGCCCCGCTTTCTCGCAGGTCGGCCAGTCGCGGTCGTTTGTCTTCTCGCAATTCGACGCCTCGGTTGAGCTGAGCGAGTGCGACCACGGGGACTCGCAGCTCTTTAGCGAGGAACTTAAGTCTTCGTGAGATCCCGGCGATCTGCTGTTCGCGGGGCGCATTTTTATCTTCCGGTTCAATGAGCTGCAGGTAGTCGATAATGATGATGCCGAGTTGTGATCGGCGGTGCAGTCTGCGCGATAGAGCGGCGATCTGTGTCATGGTGCGTCCGGGTTTGTCGTCGATGAACAGCGGCAGTCTGGCGAGGTCGTCAGAGGCTTCGACGAGCTTCGTGTGCTGGTCTTCGCTCAGGTTTCCGGCGCGGAGGTCGTGACCGTTGATTTTGGCGGTGATAGCGAGAAAGCGTTCGGCCAGTTCAAGGTTGGACTGTTCGAGACTGAACAGGAGGACGCCTTTACCCGATTTGCGGGCGACGGCTCCGGCGATATTGCAGACGAACGCTGTTTTGCCCATGGAGGGTCGTGCGGCGAGGATGATGAGTTCGGTGGCCTGAAAGCCGGTGGTTTGTTCATCGAGGTCGCGGAATCCGGTGGTGATCCCGGAAACGTTGCCGGTTTTGCGCAGTCGTTCATCGATGCGATTGAATGCATCCATCAGGATATCGCTGATGGCTATGCTGGCAGTACCGCTTTGTTCTTCGACGATGCTGAAGACTCGCCGTTCTGCACTTTGCAGCAGAGAGTCGATGTCATCGGCTGCGTTGTAGCAGTCAGCGAGGATTTCGGTGCAGGTGTAGATCAGGCTGCGCTGCATCCATTTGTCACGGACAATATCAGCGTAGTAGCGTACGTGAGCGGCGTGTGGGACGGTTTCGAGGATTTCGGCGAGGTACGCAGGGCCTCCGACCGCATCCAGTTCATTGCGACGAATCAGTTCTTCCGCGAGGGTGATGGCGTCAATACCGCGAATACCGGCTTCGTAGAGCTTATGGATGGCAGCGTAGATTTTCTGGTGAGCATCGCTGTAGAAGTGTTCGACTTTCAGGGATTCGCCGACTTCGTCGATGGCTTCGTTCATGAGCAGGATACTGCCCAGAACACTTTTTTCTGCATCGAGGTTCTGAGGCGGGAGCCGTAGTTTGTCTTCGGGCGGAGCCTGGCGGGATCCGGAGTTGTTATTGCGGCGGGAGCGTCTGGGACGAGATTCGCCGGAGTTGTCAGAGGACATTGGAGTTGTGCCGTCGGGTTGTGAAAAATCCCCAGGCAGAAGTCTGCCTGAGGATTCAGGATGCTGGTCATGAGCAGTGCAGGCTGATTACTGCGGACTGCAGATTGAGGCGGGAGGTGATCAGCCGCTGGTGGTTGAGGGCACGACCCAGACCTTGACTTCGGACTGTACTTTTTCGTGGAACTTGAGTTTCACAGTGTACATGCCCAGCTCTTTGATTGGGCCTTCCAGTCGTACATGCTCGGCTTCGACGGCGTGGCCGGCAGCCTTGAGCGCTTCGCTGATGTCGCGGGCGACGACTGAACCGTAGAGGTGATTGTCAGAGGTTGCGTGTGCTTCGATCGTCGCGCTGTACTTGCTGACAGCTTCAGCGATTTTCTGCAGCTGCTTGATGCGGCTGACTTCGAGGGCAGCCAACTTTTCGCGGTGCTTTTCGACCATCCGCTTATTGTGCTCGGTGGCAACAGTGGCTTTGCCCTGTGGCAGCAGGTAGTTGCGTGCGTAACCGGGCTTAACGCGGACGATGTCGCCACGTTTGCCGAGGTTTTCGACGTCGTGAACGAGCAGTACTTCGACGTTGCGTGAGGAAGGAGCAGTAGTACCGGCCATTGCTAAGGATCCTTGGTTCAGAATGCCAGCGGCCCGAACGGCCGAAAGGCTGTCAAGCTACGTTTTTTCTTCAGAAAGGTACGTCGTCGGCACCGGAGGGCATGTCGTCATAGAACGTCTGGTCGGGGCTGCGGTCGCTGTCGGCAGCAGCGAAACCGTCAGCAGCGGGCTGCTGTCGGTAAGGCTGGCCGCCTGATCGCTGAGCACCGCCGCCACCACCACCGGGAGCATCACCGCGCCCGCCGAGCAGCTGCATACCGTCAGCAACTACTTTCAGCTTCGAGCGTTTTTGTCCGGTTTCCTTGTCGTCCCACTTGTCCTGCTGCAGTCGTCCTTCGACGAGAACCGGGCGTCCCTTGGCCAGATACTCGCCAGCAATCTCGGCGGTGCGGCCCCACAAGGTGATGTCGATAAACGACACTTCCTCGCGACGTTCATTGGACCGCTTGTCCGTGTAGTTGTGATTGATGGCCAGCGTGATATCGCAAACTGCTGTGCCCCCGGTGGTGTAACGCACCTCGGGATCACGAGTCAGGTTGCCCATCAGGATCACTTTGTTGAACGAGGCCATAGCAGGACTCCGTTACCAGATCACTCAAATTCCGGGGCCGGTGCTTCCTGCTGAACCGGCACGGCGCCGGTCAGAGCAGCGACGTTGGCATCAAAAATGCTTTGCGGGTGACGAATCACCATGTGGCGAATGATGGTTTCGCTGAGCTGTGACTGGCGAACCAGCGTCTTCATGCCTGAACCTGGCATTGTGAACATCACAATGTAGTGCAGGCCCTTTTTCATGCCGTTGATTTCGTAGGCCAGTTTGCCGTCGGCCCAGGGGCGATGTGCGACAACTTCAGCGCCCGCCCTTTTCAGGACGTTCATGATGTCGTTGATGACGGCATCCTGGTCTGTCGCAGATTTGCCACTGTCGACCAGAAACATGCCTTCGTAATAATGCGGCTTTACGACTTTTTGCACTGCGACAGTCACGGAACGGCTGCTCCCTGTTAAAACACCCGCTGACGAATCAACGGAATCGAATTGAAGCTCACGAATCGGACGACTTGTTGTATCGATTCATGACTTCCGTCAAACCCTTGCTGACCCAGACCTGGACCGAGTCTGCAGAACTGGCGAGCGTTTGCTGCACCTGCTGCTGCTGATCCGACCGGAACCTTGCCAGCACCCAGTTTACCGGATCCGTCTGATCCGGCGGACGCCCAATACCCACGCGGAGTCTTGGCACCTGATCAGTGCCCAGCCGTTGCAGGATATCAGCCAGCCCCTTCTGCCCCCCGGATGACCCGCCGGCACGCCAGCGGAGTTTTCCCAGAGGCAAATTCATGTCATCACACACCACCACCAAATCCTCGGGAGGCACCTGGTAGAATCGCAGCAGAGGCTGCACACATTCGCCGCTGCGATTCATGAAGGTCAGAGGTTTCACGAGCAGAACTTTTTGTCCGCCAGTGGTCACCTGCTGAATTTGTCCCTGAAATTTTAGTTGTGGTTTTTCTGCCAGCCACTGCCGGGCCAGGAGATCCACCACGTCAAACCCAATGTTGTGCCGAGTACCCATGTACTGGAAACCCGGATTTCCCAGACCAACAACAACCTTCATGAGAAGTTGTCAGCTGACCTTGCGAGGATCATAAAGTTCGGCAATAAGGGTATCAGCCGCTGTGACCAGTACCGCATGGTCCGGCAACGGCAGATCCCCGGCCTTCACCACGTCACCAACCTGCATGGCACCGATCTTCACCTGAATCGATTTGGGAATCCGGTAGTCAGGACAGTTCAGTGTAATGCGTTTCAGATTCTGCTTAAGAATACCACCGTCCTTCAGGCCGACTGGTTCGCCACGCAGTTCAACCACCACATCAACAGTGGTGCGACCTGCCGGATCCACGCGACGCAGGTCCACATGCAGCACCGTTGTGCTGAATGTGTCCCACTGCAGTTCCTGTACAACAGCTTTATCCACCGCACCGTCCAGTTCGACATCCACGACGGAAGATCGAGTAGCGATAAGTTGTTTAACAACTTCGGAGCAGATTGATACGGAGGCACCCGGCTTGCCAAGACCGTAGACGTTGGCAGGAACGCGACCAGCAGCGCGAACCAGACGAGCACTCTTAGAGCCCGGCAATTCACGACGCTCAACCTTCAGCAGCAGATCTTCCGACATTGAAACAACCCCGAAAAAACCCGGACAGGACAACCGCAGGCCAGCCAGACACCGGTTGTCAGTCAGCCAGTTGCCGGCAGACAGCCAACCACAAATTCCGCTGGTGCAGAAAGTAGTTTGAAAGACAAGACCCTGAGCACACTAAAGGCGGTGTGAATCAGCGATGTTCGGCTGCAACGCAGAGAATTCCACAGCTTTTACGGTGATTTTTGCCCAAACAGCACCCGGCAGCCGGGGAAATACCCGGAAGCCGGCAAATTTGCCCCTGAATTTCGGCCGGAGTCTGTTGAGATGCCGGTGCGATGCAGGCGCGCATGCGGAGCCGCTGAAGGCGAAATGGACCAGAATAACGCGGCGGAATTCCAGCTTCAACAGAAGATCGTGCAGTTTCGGGGAAATCGCAGACGTGGGCATCCAACAGACGGCAATGCAAACCCCCAGCACTTATTTAAGAGTACTGCCCTTATGTTCATCATGCGGCATCGCGAAGGACGTCGTCGATCACCTGACGACGACGCAGCCGGCGGCGAACGCGAGACATCCAGCGGTCGTCGTCCTCCGTCGCTTCGCGGAAAAAGGACCCGGCCAGCAGGCGGTAAAAGAACAGCAGAGTGAAAGCGCCGAATACAGCCGCAAAGAAGCCTTTGGAGCTGATCGGGTCGATGGCGGCGTCGCGCCAGAAGAACAGCGCGGTTCCGCAGCCGATCACGCTGCCTCCGATGCCGATCAGCATGGTCGAGACTGCGCCGCCGGGGTCGCGACCGGGCATGATCGCTTTGGCGGCGAGTCCTGTGAGGGTGCCGAAGCCGACCCATCGCAACAGCTCGTTGACGCTGGATCGTATAATTTCCATCACTTCTGCTTCAGTCATCTGCCAGCGACTCCTGCTGCCCGCAGTTCCTGCAATGCTGACGCCGAGAAATATGTGTTACCAGGAGGGGGGCTGGTTCAGGCGTCAATTTCGGTCACTTTCCGTGGACTTTTAGCAGATACCGGTTTGCAGTCAGCGCCAGTCGCGGCTGTGGCGGTGCAACTTTTGAGGTGTGTTCGTGGCGAGGTTCTGAGTTGCAGCAGAAAGTGCCGTTCTCAGTCCGGCTGGTGCTGAAAGCGGGGGACGGACTGACCGGCGACAACCACAGATTCCTGAAACATGCTGAGTGGTCGCACCCAGAGGGAGCGGTCGCCGTAGTCGGTGCGGTACACGACGAGTGCCTCTTCGGTCTCGGAGTGTCTGGCAACACCCAGCACAACGTAATTTTGACCTTTATAGTGCCGGTAGCGACCGGGTACCGGGTGTGCGGGATCTGCAGGCTGATTCACTGGACTGGGTCCGGTGTGAGGGTGTGCTGGTTATTCAAGGAACGGATCGAAACCTGCGGGCGGAAAATCGACATCACTGGTGTTCGCTGGTTCGGTTTCCTGCTGGATGTCCTGCTGGATGTCAGGAGCAGGGCTGCGGACAAATTCAGTGAGAGCAGCGGCGGCATTTGCGGCAACTTTTTGCAGCGTGGAGGCAGAAGCTGGTCCGGGTTCCCGGGGAGCTGTTTGCTGTTCACCGGCGACACTGGCAACTCGCATCTGTCGAGCATCTTCGAGCAGTGAATGGGCATGTTCTTCCAGGGAAGCCGTGACTTCTTCAAGGACGGGCAGGGTGCTGGTCTGCGGTGGCAGGCCGGACCGTGGAGCGGGTGATTCGGCGGCTGCGGGATCTCCGAAGATGCGTTTTTCGAGTTCTTCGGCCTGTTGCCGAATCAAAGCGGCTGCCGGGTTTTCCGGGCTGGCAGCGGGCCGTGCTGAACTGGGAGCGAGGGGCTGGGCGGCTGTTCCCTTCAGGCCGTTCTGTACATCAGAATCGGAAAATCTTGAGTTTTTTTCGTCGGGGCTGGCTTTGCGGAACGGGTCAGCCGGCGTCTTACCACCGGGCAGCGGACGCGGCGTCACGGCGGTGAACGGGATAGGCCGTTCGCCTGGATTGGGAGTTGATTCGACGACGGGTTTTTCGGTGCGTACGAAGGTGTTGTCTTCTGAGCGTGCGGAGCTGCGTGTGCGTGGCCGGGTGCGATCGAGGAACCCGCGCAGTTCGTCGAGGGTGGCGGTATTTTCGGTGAGTGTTTTGCGGAGTGATCCGGCAACGGAATCGGCGATCAGTTCACCAGAACCATTGGCGAGGATTGCGCGAGCCAGTTCGGGGCGATCCTGCCAGCGATCGGCGGACCAGCCGCGGATATCAGACCAGGTGAGTCCGAGTGACTGCTGTGGTGTTCTGGGGATCACCTCGAAGCCGCTGTCCGTTCGCAGCACATGGAACTGCAGCGAGAAGAACATGGCTGACGCACCGAGTGTGGCGCCAATGAGAAAGGGCCTGGTTCTGCTCACGGGAGTTTCCTGATCTCTCGGGGAGGCAGTCTGGAGAAGTATCTGCCTTTTGCGGGGGGCGCGGTCGGACAGACGCGGGCAAACCTACCACGCGTTTGGGTTGTGACTTTGGGAAATGTCGGAGGGGGCTGTGGAAAACAGGGAAAAAGAAATCTGGTCGCCGGTTTGTTCTTTGCAGCCGGTATATCTGGCAGTTTCGGAGCCTGTTTGCTGACCGCTGGGGCTGGGCTGGGGCTGGGTGGTCTGCGTTGAGTATTTGGGTTGTGTTGTGGTTGGTTTTGTGGTTGGTGGAGTTTATGCTGGCCGGGTGAAGCTGCTGTGTTGCGGTGGTTTTGTGCGATTGGTGTGCCGGGTGTTTTGGGGTGTTTTTATGACTGACGGGCGGGTTGATGGCAGTGCGATGTCTCGCGGGCAGTTGTGGGCGTGGTGGGTCAGTCTGCTGTTGCTGCTGGCAACGATGCTGAACTACATGGATCGTCAGGCGTTATCTGTGATGTCGAAGCGGATCACGGGTGAGCTGAGAATTTCCAACGAGCAGTATGGCGACCTGGAGTTTGGATTTGGGGTGGCATTTGCGGCAGGTTCGCTGGTGTTTGGGGCGATCGCGGATCGCTGTTCGGTGCGGTGGCTGTATCCTGTCGTTTTGCTGGCGTGGTCAGCGATGGGTGTGCTGACGGCGTGGTGCAGCAGCTTTCAGGCCTTGCTGGTGTGTCGAGTGCTGCTGGGTTTCTTTGAGTCGGGTCACTGGCCGTGTGCGCTGCGAACGACGAAGACGATTCAGACGGGCAGTCAGCGATTGATGGGGAACAGTATTTTGCAGAGCGGTGGTGCCTTGGGAGCGATTGTGACGCCGTTGCTGGTGCTGGCGATGGTGGGTGGCAGTGAACTGGCGGGAGCCTGGCGATTTCCGTTTCAGGTGATTGGTGGTCTGGGAGTGGTTTGGGCGTTGATTTGGTTATGTTCGGTGCGGGGGAGGGATTTGCCGGCAGCGGGTGTATCTGGGTCGATGTTGGAGGAGTCGGGGCAGCACTGGCTGCTGGAGTGTCTGAGCAGTCGGAAGTTTTGGGCGCTGGTACCGGTGGTGATGACATTGAATATTACGTGGCAGCTAATTCGTGCCTGGCTACCGAAGTTTTTGCAGGAGGGTCGGGGTGCGACGGAATCTGCAGCTTTGTACTTTAATTCGCTGTACTTTGTGGCGGCGGATGTGGGATGCCTGGCGGCTGGTGCTGGTGCGTTGTATTTGTCGAGCCGCGGCATTTCGACGCATCAGGCGCGTCTGCGAGTGTTTGGCGTATGCGCAGTCTGTACAGCGCTGGCTGTGGCAGCGTCGGTGCTGCCTTTGGGGCGTCCGCTGTATGGTGTGTTGCTGCTGGTGGCGGCGGGGTCGCTGGGGCTGTTTCCCTGTTATTATTCGATGTCGCAGGATTTGAGTCAGCGGAACATGGGTAAGGCGGCGGGTGTGCTGAGTGCGATTGGCTGGCTGACAGCTTCCCCATTGCAGAAACTGTTTGGGATTGTGGTGGACAGGACCGGTCGGTTTGACGAGGGATTGGCGCTGGCCGGCCTGGCTCCTTTGCTGGGTTTTGTGTGCTTGCTGCTGATCTGGCGGGATTCTGAGCAAGTTGTCCGGGACGGGACCGGCGGTATACTGTGAGCGGTGACCGGGGGATGCGGCAGGCTGTGCAGCCGGCTGGCCTGACGACGGGGATTCAGTACGGGGCGAGTTGATGAACAGCAAACGAGCGATGTCCCAGCTGCTAAAGCATCTGACGGCACTGGGTGTGACCCATCTGCCGAAGGTGGAGGTGCAGGTGCGGCGTGCAGCTGGCGAGGTTTCGCGTCCGGTGTTGGCAGCAGCGGACGTCTCGAGTGCTCCTGCGGCGCGTCGTCCGGGGAAGCCGGTGGGTGGCAGCGGTGCGGCGGCTGTTGTGCAGCCGCTGCGTCGGATACCGGGCCTGGAGGCGGCTGAGGGTGGTGGCGATGTGCGTCGGCCGGAGGCATTGCCGGAAGTGCAGCGATTGCTGGTTGGTCCGCTGGTGGCGGCTGGTGAGCGTCAGGAGGCGGCCTGTGCCTTGGCGCAGCTGGTGGCTGGCTGTCGTCGTTGTGGTGAGCTGGCGGACCGCAGGACTCAGACGGTCTTCGGTGCGGGTAGTGTAACGGCGGAGGTGATGTTCATCGGGGAAGCTCCGGGGCAGGATGAGGACGAGCAGGGTGTGCCGTTTGTGGGAGCGGCAGGTCAGCTGCTGGACAAGATTATAGGAGCCTGTCGTCTGCGTCGGGAGGATCTTTACATTTGCAACGTGCTTCGCTGTCGTCCTCCGGGCAATCGTACTCCGACGCCTCAGGAGGCGGCGAACTGTCGGGAATTTCTGGACGCGCAGATTGAGATTGTCCAACCGAAGTACATTGTGTGCTGGGGTGCGGTGGCGGCGCAGAACCTGCTGGGCGTGACGACTCCGATTTCGAAGCTGCGTGGTCGGCTGCTTGAGTATCAGGGAGCGGTGGTGCTGGCGACCTATCATCCGTCTTACCTGTTGCGAACTCCGGCGGCCAAGAAGGATGTGTGGGAGGACATGAAGCTGTTGATGCGGCAGCGGGGAGTGGAGCTGTCCTGAGGTTCCAGGGATGTGCGGCAATTGTCTGGCTGGACTGAGTGTTTGGGGGGTGTGGAGATGGACAGGTCTGGGCGGCGTGACCAGGATCGAGACGGGGCAGTGACGTCGTCTGGTGAGCAGCGTTTGCTGTCGTTGGATGCGTTGCGTGGATTTGACATGTTCTGGATCATGGGCGGGGATACTCTGGCGGTTGCTGCCCTGAGTCTGTATCCGGATGCTCGGTCAGTGCGGCTGCGTGCGCAGTTTGAGCATGTGGAGTGGGCCGGTTTTCGGTTTTACGATCTGATTTTCCCGTTGTTTCTGTTTCTGGTGGGTTGTGTGATTCCGTATTCGCTGGGTCGGTATCAGTCGCAGCCCAGTAAAGCGGCGCTGCGAATTCTGCGGCGGGTGGCACTGCTGGTGCTGCTGGGACTGACTGCAAACGGTTTGTTGCGGCTGGAGCCGGCAACATTGCGGTATTGTGGGGTGTTGCAGCGGATTGGTGTGTGTTACGGAATTGCAGCGACGCTGTATTTGTTGTTTCGGGTGCGCGGGCTGGCGCTGATCACGGCGGGAATTTTACTATGTTACTGGGCAGTGCTGGCGCTGGTGCCGGCTCCGGGCGGGGTACCGGGCGACTATTCGAGGGTGGGGAATCTGGCTGGCTGGCTGGATCGTCGGCTGTTACCGGGGCGGATACTTCCGCAGTGGTATGGTTTTGGAGACAACGAGGGTTTGTTATCGACGATTCCGGCGGTGGCGACAGCGTTGCTGGGTGTGCTGGCGGGCTTGTGGCTGAAGAGTGGTCGGTCGGGTCTGTTGAAGGCAGCTGGTCTGGCGGTTGCTGGTGTGGTGCTGGTATTTGCTGGTTACGAGTGGGCGCGCTGGTTCCCGATCATCAAGAACATCTGGACCAGTTCTTTTGTGCTGGTGGCGGGTGGTTACAGTTTGCTGCTGCTGAGCGTGTTTTATTTGTTGATTGATGTGGCTGGTCTGCGTCGTCTGGCATTTTTCTGGTCGGTGATCGGCGTGAATGCGATCACGATCTACATGGTGCCGCGATTTGTGGATTTCGATCAAATTGCGGCGTTTTTTGTCGGTGGAGTTGCGAGGCAGCTGGAAGGTCAGTGGTCTGCGGTGTTGCTGGCGACGGGCGCGCTGGCGGCGCAGTGGCTGTTTCTGTACTGGCTGTATCGGACGCGGACGTTTTTGCGTCTTTAAGTTATGTGTGTGCAGGCCGGTGGTGGCTGATTATGTGGAACTGAGCAGGCTGGCAGCCAGTCTGAGTGCTCCTGTGGCGGCGTTGTGCACGACGGAGACGACGGGCAGCCAGCGGTTGTTGCTGCTGAGGTGAGTGACGACGGCCTGCAGCAGAGCGGGCTGCTGTGTCAGTACAGCTCCGGCGGCGGTCAGCGGCAGCTGTTGTGGCAGCAGCAGTCGATCGGCGACGGTGCGAACCATGACAGCGAGGTCCTGTCCGGCGGCGGAGATGATGGCGGTGGCAACGGGGTCGCCGGTGCGGGCGATTGAGAAGGCGAGGGGGGAAAGTTCGGCGATGAGTGCGCGGGGAATTTCTGCGGAGTAGATTCGGGCGACGAGATCGGAGGCGGTGCTGATCTGGAGTTGTTCGCAGACAGCCGGGGAGAGCTGGGTTTGTGGCCCGCGACCATCGGCGGCGCAGACGACGGCTTTGAGTACTGCTGAGCCGATGGCCCAGGCGCTGCCTTCATCACCCATGAGCCAGCCCCAGCCTCCGGCGCGTGCGGAGTCTCCGCTTGAGTTGCAGCCCCAGGCGAGCGATCCGGTTCCGGCGATCAGTGCCACACCGATGCCGGTGCCGTTACCGGCGGACAGCAGAGGAACGGCATCATTGACGACTCGGACATGTTCTGCGAGTCGTGTTTCTGAGGCCCATTGCAGGACGACACCGCGATCGGATTCGCGATCGGCTCCGGCGAGTCCGAGGCAGGCGGCAGCGACTGTGCAGCGGGGGATTCCGGCCAGTTCGAAAGCGGAGTGGACGGCCAGATCGAGATTTTGCATAGCCAGTCGTGGTCCGACGGCGCGCTGGTTGGAGGGTCCGGCGGAGCCGGTGGCGAGAATTTGATCAGGGGCATCAGTGGTGCTGAGCAGTGCCAGTGTTTTGGTACCGCCGCCGTCGATGCCTAGCAGGAGTGAGTTGTTGGCGAGCATATGAGTGGTGTTCACAGTCCGTTGCAGGTTTTGAGGATGACATCGAAGTGAGTGCGACCGAGGAACTGGGATTCGGCCAGCAGCAGACAGCGGCACAGCCTGCCGCTGAGGCTTTGGCTGCGAAGAGGCACCTGGAGAGTGATGGCGAGGGGCAGGTTGCCGCCGATGGTGTGAAGTTGTGTGAGTCCGATGGCATGCTGATCGAGCAGCAGTATGGAGCCATCAGGGTCCGCAGCAGCAACCTGCTTTTCGTCAGGCAAAAAGGTGAACGCGGTGGCCTGTAAATGGGGGATTTTCCAGAGCAAAATGGGTTTTGCAGCGGTCAGGTCCCAGCAGGTAAGTTCGGGTGCGACGGTGTTGACAACGAGGCGACTGCCTTCGAATGAGAGTTCGAATTTGTCTACTTCATTTGCGAACGAGATTTGAGTCAGTTGTGTCCCGGAACCGTCATGAACATCAAGGACGTTCTTTTCCGCAGCGACTTCGACGCGCCGTTCGTTGCAGGAGATTACGAACGCGTTGAGTGAGACACATTCATGGATTGGTTCTGAAACCAGCATTTTCGATGCACTGACGACGGCAGCAGCATTATCGCGAAGAGTCTGTATTAATTCAGCTTTACGGTTGGGCTGAGCTGCCAGCTCTTCGGGTTGTCGCAGTTTTGTGATTCCTTCGGTCCGTTGTTCCGGGATACTGGAGTTTGCGATGCTGTTGGCTTCTGAAAGCAATTTTCCGATCTCACTTTCCAGTTCGTTGATTCTCAGTACTTCGCTGTAGATGGCGATGGCACTGGTGGAGACCAGCAGGATGGTGGCGAGTGCGGAGATGGCGGAAACCAGTTTGTGTCGAGCGATCAGTCGCCACAGTTGTTCGGGAGCGGACACAGGGCGGGCCAGAATCGGGCGTCCGTCAAGGAATCGCTGCAGGTCTTCGGCCAGTGCCGCCGTAGACTGGTAGCGGTCTTCCGGCGGCAGCGGCAGGAATTTTGGGGTAATGACGGTCAGATCTCGGGGGATCCCGGGATCGTGACTGCGGAGTGACGAGCGGCTGCAGGCACTGATCTGCTGTTGCAGACTGCGTGTGGAGTGGCTGGTGAAAGCGGGTTGCAGCGCCAGCATTTCATAAAGAGTGACTCCCAGAGAATACACATTGGAGAGTGTAGTGGCGTGACCGTCGCTCTGTCCGGGGAGGAACATTGTGGTGTGTTGCGGACGTTTGGCAAGGCCGAAGTCGGTGAGCCAGATTTTCTGTTTTTCATCGATGATGAAGCTGGAAGGTTTGAGGTCGCGGTGCAGGACATTGTTCTGGTGGGCGAAATTGACGGCTGCTGCTGCCTGCTGCATCCATGCGGCAATCTGCCTGCGGCTGCGGGGAGGGACGCTGGTGCACTGGCCATGGCGGTATGGCAGCGCGTCGAGTTCCGCTCCGGGAGTGAACGCCGACCCGGGTGCTGCTGCCGGGTCTTCCCCGTCGCGTTGTTTTTTCCAGGCGCTGATGACCTGAGACAGTGAGCAACCGGCGATGAACTGCATGACGAAATAGGGTCGCTGAGCCTCGGGGAAGACGTCGTGAAGCGGCACGATGTGTTCGTGCGAGAGGCTGGAAGCGATGCAGGCTTCTTCAAGCAGACGCTGGCGTGACTGTGTCCAGTCGAGGTGATGGAGGACTTCAACGGCGACTAAGCGATCGAGGCTGAGTTGAGTGGCTTTCCAGATGGATCCCATGCCCCTGGTGCCGATGCGTTCGATGATCCTCAGGTCAGTGGTCTTGGCTTCAATTTCTTCGCGGGGCGGCTGTTTTTGTCGATGTGAACTGCTGGCCTGTTCGAGTTTCTGCACGGTTTTGAGGTGGCATCTGAGCTGATCAGCGACGTGCGGGTACCGCCGAGCGTACTCAGAAGGATCCGGTTGTTCACCCCCGCGAAGCTGTTCAACAAATTCCTCGGCGATTCTGTCAGACAGTCTTTCCTTGGAGAAGGAGCCTGTTGGCGGTGATGTGGCTGTCATATCTGTAGACCTGATGCCGATTATCTACCTAAGTGAAAACATCAGCGCAGCCTACGCTGCACGGCAGGAATTACAAGTTTTGTGGGGTGGTGGTGTCAGCAGCGTTGTGTGAGCGGGACCGGACTGGGGGGATTTAGGGATTTTTCCGTTGTCTTGTGCGGCGGGATGGAGAATTGGGTGAGTGTGGGATTGTGAATTTCGGGATCTGCTGCAAGCATGGTGGGCACAGATGTGGTGGTCAGGTCCTGCTGTTCCCGCCGGCCTGTTGAAAGTCTATCTCGGTACAAAGCTTTACCGCGTGCTGCGTCCTCGTTTTGATGATTCTGACGTGATTCAGGAATTGGCGATGCAGAGGCCTGGCAAGGAAGCTTCGTTCGAGTATCTGCGGAGGTCAGGTCCGTTTAGAAGCATGCAACTGCTGGCAGGTCGACGACTGTACGAGATGGCTCGTAAGCATTTCGATGGGGGAAAGCGGGATCCTCTTCGTGAGCAGCATTTTGAGGACGACGCATCGCGGGTGTTTGGGCTGGCTGAAATGCTGGCGGATTCGATGCTGTCACCGTCTAAGTATCTGTAGTATGCTGAGGCGGTGCTGAATTTGGACAAGGGTTTGGGTGAACTGAGTGCGGGGGATCGTCAGATTCTGGAATGGGTACATTTCGAGGGTCTGACTTGCGGAGAGATTGCTAAGCGACTGGGCATCGAGGAAGGGGCGGCGCGTTAGCGTTACGGTCGGGCGCTGATGCGTCTCAGTGAGATCGTAAAGCGGTTTGACAGTGAAGACGGTGCTGGTGGGTCAAAGCAGTAATGTTGGCTGAGCGGGGGCTGGGTGCAGTGGCAGAAGAACCAATAGTACGAATGGGCGAAACGCAGGCAGGAGTGACTCGCCCCAGTGTCTCACCAATATATCAGACGACGGCTTTTGACGTGCCGGATCTGGATGTGCTGCAGCAGCTGTACGCGGGTCAGGTAACCGGCGACATTTATACTCGCGACAGCAACCCGGGGATGCGGGCATTGGCGCATTCTGTGGCAGCTTTGGAGGGAACCGAGGCGGGAGCGGTGTTTGCATCGGGAATGGGATCGCTGGGCAGCATTTTTCTGACGCTGTTGTCTGCCGGCGATCATGTGCTGACAGCGCAGTCGTTATACGGGAAGACTCTGCAATTGGCTTCCCGTATGCAGCGTTTTAACGTTGCGGTGTCAGCCTTTGATGTTCGTGACCCGCAGCAACTGGCTAAGCGGCTGCGTCCGGAGACAAAATTTGTGCTGGTGGAAACGGTAGCCAATCCGCTGCTGGAGGTTGCCGATATTGAGTCGCTGGCGTCTGCGGCCGGTACTGTACCGCTTATTGTGGACTCCACTTTTACGACTCCTGAGCTGATCCGCCCCTGCAGCCTTGGTGCTGCTGCAGTGATCCACAGTGCTTCAAAATATTTAAACGGTCATGGTGACGTGATGCTTGGTGTTGCCGCAGGCAGCCAGCAACTGATGAGCAGGCTGAATGAGACAGCTAGTATTTTCGGGCAGAATGCGAATCCGTTTGAATGCTGGCTGACGCTGCGGGGGCTGCGGACGCTGCCGCTGCGGATGCAGCAGTTGTGTCGTACGACCTGTGAGCTGGCGCGGTTTCTGAGTGTGCACCCGGCTGTTGAGCGAGTGTATCATCCATCGCTGCTGCAGCATCCTTCGCATGAGCTGGCGTCGCGTTTGTATCCGCGGGGCACGGGCGGGATTATAGCGATTGAGCTGCGAACGGGCGGGGCGGACGGTGTGGCCACGGTAAATCGATTTCTGCGAGCTGTTCCGCAGCTGCCGTTTTCACCGACACTGGCAGATGCGCGGACGACTTTGTCGCATCCGGCGCTGACGTCGCACCGGTTTCTGTCTGCGGCAGCGCGGGCTGAGGCCGATATTTCTGATGCGCTGGTGCGGATTTCCGTGGGTCTTGAGCCACTGGAAGTGCTGCAGCAGGAATTTGATCGCGGTTTGCGGTCTTTGCTGTCCTGAGAGATCAGCGCGGGGGCAGCAGTTGTTGCAGCAGTTGCTGCAGCAGGCTGTGATAGTTTTCGATGCAGGTCTGCCAGTTGTAGTGCTGGCGAATTTTCTGCTGTGCTTCCTGTGCCATGCGGGCAGCCTTGTGGGGCTCTGTGATCTGCATCAGCAGGCGGGTTGCCAGGTGTTCGGCGTTGCCGGGTTCAAACAGTCGACCGGTCAACGGATCATCGACGAGGTCGAGGCAGCCGTCGACAGCCGACGCGATGACGGGTGTGCCGGCAGCCTGAGCTTCAAGCAGGACGTTTGGCAGTCCTTCCCAGCGCGAGGTGAGGACCAGCACGTCCGCCATGCGGATCAGGCTGGCAGCATCCGGTCGCCAGCCAGCGAATTGCACGATGTTCTCCAGTTCACACATCTTGACGCGGTGCTGCAGCAGACTGCGCAGTTGTCCGTCACCGACGAACAGCATCCGGATTTGCCGAGGCAATACGGACTGCTGAGCCTGCAGAATGCGAAAAGCGTGCAGCAGGGTTTCCGGATCCTTCTGCGGCTCCAGCCGACCGACGCTGAGGATCACGTAATCGCTGTCATCGAAACCGAACTGACGTCGATCGGCGGGTGGCTGTTGCGAGAATTGTTCCCAGTCCACACCGTTGCGAATTACAGAGATCTTCGATTCGGCCAGGCGGCTGATGCGTCGATGCGAGGCCGCTACCCGCTGGCTGACGGCCACGCAGTGTGTCGTCCAGCGGGCAGTCAGATACTCTGTCAGCATGACTGAAAATCGTCGATCGGCCACTCGGATTCCTGAGACGTGCAGTGGAATGCCGGCCAGTCGGCAGCCGATGCGGCTGGCCACATTGGCATGATGCAGGAAGGAGAGCACTAAGTGCGGACGCTGTGCGCGGAGGCTGGCGGCCAGACGAAAGGGGGCTCTGACGTCCATAAAACCACCGCAGTTCAAATATTCCACGGGAATTTCTCGGTCCCGCAGTTCCTGACCGAGCGGTCCGGGGCCACGCAGACAGATCACGCGAACCTTCCAGCCGGCGAAGACGAGACCCTGGGCGAGGCGGACGAACGCTTTCTCAGCACCTCCGATGTCCAGCTCGGTGATGACCATACAGAGTGCGGGATGCGGGGGATTCTGCTGATGCACGTGATCGCCGGGCCGGGTGCTGGTGATTGAAAATTTCTATGGGGGTGACTGCGGTCTGATCCCTTTGCGACTATGATATCGCCACAGGTGCCTACTGTCAGTACCGTCTACCAATACGCGATCAATCTGCAGATCTTAGCACATGAGCATTCCTGATCCGGATCTGTTATCGACTTGGCAGTTCGAACTGCCGGAGCACCTGATTGCCAGTCGTCCGTCGGCGTCGCGAGACGATTCGCGTCTGATGATTCTGGACCGCCGGCAGGGGACGATTGAGCATGCCGGGATTCGCGATCTGCCGGACCGGCTGTGTTCCGGAGACTTGCTGGTATTCAATAACACTCAGGTAATTCCGGCGCGACTGTTTGGATATCGGGAACAGACGGGTGGGCGGTGGGAGGGTTTGTATGTGGAGACGGCCGGCAGCGGAGACTGGGTGCTGCTGTGCGAGACTCGCGGGAAACTGCAGCCTGGTGAGCGAATACTGGTCATTCCGGCAGACTGCTGGCTGCGGGAAGACCTGCGTCCCGAATCTGCCGGCAAGTTTTGTCGACTGACTCTGACGCTGCTCAGCCGTACGGCCGACGGCAGTTGGCTGGTTCGCCCTGACGACCAGCGAACTGCGGTGCAGCTGCTGGAAGAAAATGGATCTTTGCCACTGCCGCCTTACATGGGGCGAAAGATCGCTGACCAGACGGATCGCGAGCGATACCAGACGACGTACGCCAGCCAGCCGGGTGCGGTGGCTGCGCCGACGGCCGGTCTGCACTTTACGCCGCAGCTGCTGCGGCAGTGCGGTGAACGTGGTGTGGGGCGGACTGAACTGACGCTGCACGTCGGACCAGGAACATTTCGTCCGGTCACGACCGAGCGACTGTCAGAACACCGAATGCATGAGGAATGGTGTCGGCTGCCGGAAACGGCGGCAGCTGCCATTCGTGAAAAGTCGCCGGCAGGACGCCTCGTGGCAGTGGGAACGACATCTGCTCGTACTTTGGAGGCGGCCGCGACCGGGGCTGAGTTTCCGGCTGCCTGGGAAGGCCGCACGGCTTTGTTTATTCGACCGGGCTACGAGTTTCGAGCGGTGCAGGGGCTGCTGACAAATTTCCACCTGCCCGGTTCCACACTGCTGGCTCTAGTGGCAGCTTTTGCCGGTTTTGAACTGGTAATGGATGGATATCTGCGGGCGATAGAGAAACAGTATCGATTTTACAGCTATGGCGATGCGATGCTGATTATGTAAGTTTTTGAGTACTTGCAGATGAGAATCGACTATGAACAAATTTCGACAGGTTGTGGTCTGGGCTGTTTCTGCGGTGCTGGTCGCGGGCAACTCGCTGGTTGCGGCGGAACAGAATCAGCAGCAGGCTGTGGGACATGTGCGAGACATTGTTCTCCCGCAGGGCACACTGCAGGGTGTGGTGGTTAATCGTCAGGCTGTGCCTGTGGCCGGACGCAGGATTCAGTTGTATTTCGGAACCGCCCGAGTGGCGGAAGTGGTGACGGACGCTGCCGGGCGTTTCCAGGTGCAGGGTGTGAGAAACGGGCTGCATGGTGTCCGTGTTGGAAGTTCCGGTACGGCGGTACGGTTCTGGGACAGCCAGAGGGCACCGCAAACAGCGGCCAGGCACCTGGTGTTGGTGCTGGATGAAAGCGTGATTCGCGGTCAGTCCGGTGAAGACGGCTGTGGCGAAGTTTGTGCGGAAGGCTGTGGCGAGGGCTGTGTGACGGGCTCAGCGGCCGGTCGCCGCAATCTGGCTGTGGCAGCACTGCTGCTGGCTGCTGGCGGTACGGCTGCTGTGATCGCCATTTCGCAAAACGACGATGACTCACCAGCCAGCCCGTGAATATATGAACACGTATTGACTGGCAGGCAAGGTTTTCAAGAGAACGCCGATGACTTCATCGGCGTTTTTTAATGCGCATCTGGAAAATCCTGCCTGATTGATACAACCAGACTCAACGCTACAGCCGGAAAAGTTCGATAAACAGGATTAACTGTTGTTGTCGTTGCAAGCTGACATCAGCGATCGTCGGCGATCGGGCGTTGCTTAGGGGGATTTCCGCCGAGCAGGTGGCACTTGCGATGCAGGCAGCATGATACGGGAAGCCTGCCCACTATAAGGAATACGACGGTGAAGCGTCCGGGCATTGTTGCAGCAGGGGCAATTGGAGCCGCGACCTCGATCTTTGTGCTGTTCAGTCAGCACATGCGACTGGGTGCGTCTGAAGAGGGTCAGCGTTCCTTTCGGGAAGCTGTCCGCAAGAGTCCGGCTCAGGAGATGGTGGAGCAGGAGGACGGAGTCCGCCTGAACTACTTTGATTCGAGCTGGGAAAAGGTGTTGCAGAGTCTGGCGGAAAGTCAGCAGCTGACGCTGGTGATGAAGCGAGTTCCGCCGGGCCGATTTGCTCGTCGCGACAAGACTCGCTACGACCTCAATTCGGCAATTCGCATTTTGAATGCCGAGCTGGAGCCGCAGGGTTTTCGACTGCTGCGTCAGAACGGTTTTCTGATCGTGCTGGATCTGGATGAGGCTCGCACGGAGTATTCCCGGCCACGTCTGACCGAAGAGTCGGCTCGTCGTCGCACTGCTGCGCCGGCAGTGGCTGACGAGGTGGCTGAGTTGTCTGCCGAAGACTCTGAGGAACGCCGTTCGGTTCAGCCGCAGCGGCGAGCGTCTGTACCTGCCTCAGCGACGAAGGGTGGTCGTGTGCAGCCGGCTGTTGGTCGCGAGGCTGTCGCGGGCAAACGAATTCGGCCAGTCTCCGGGACCTCACAGGGGCTGCTGCAGGACGCTGCTGCTGCTATGGAACAGGAAACGCTGGCACTGAAGGAGGGCAATGCCGCGGATGTTGCCCGTACTTTGTTTGTGGTGTTCCGCGACCGGGCTGAGCTGGAAAAGCCAGGTTTGAACGGCCTGCCGGGCTTCGTAGTTCGCAGCAATCCCGCCGATGGAAGTACTGCCGAATCTGCAGTGATGTTTCGTGTTGGGATTAACCAGGATGAGAACGCGCTGATCGTGGAAGCTCCGACGCAGCGAATTTCGCACCTGCGAAAACTGGTGACGGATCTGGATCGTCCGGCTGATCCGACCGGGGAGTCGGCAGTGAAGGTGGTTCCCAACGAGAATATTCCGGCAAAGACGGCAGCGCAGCTGAATCAGCAGATTCATCAGCTTGTGTCGCTGGCGGACGAGCAGCGACAGGAATCGCCGGCGGAGGAGCCACGTGCTCGCACTCTGGCTGGTGACGGAGATGAGTCTCCGGCGATCAATTTGCGTGGCGACGTCACGATTCAGGCCCTGGAAGACCTCAAACTGCTGCTGCTGAAAGGCAATGCAGCCGACGTGGATCGCGTTGAGAAGATCATCCAGCAACTGGAAAAGGTCAGTGTAGGCTCGCTGCCCAGCGTGCATTTGCTGACGCTTGAGAATGTGGATTCGGAAGCTCTGGCAAACCTGATGACGGATGTCTACGAGCAGCTGGCTGAACTGCGACAGCGGACGACCGGCAACAATCAGAAGACAGCGTCTTTCCTGCCGGTGGTGCAGCCGAATGCCCTGCTGATTATTTCTTCAGAAGTCGAGCGCGAGTCGATTCTGGAGCTGGCTGTGAGTCTGGACAAGCCACTGACGCCGGATCTGGAGTTTGAAGTATTTCCTCTGAAGAGTGCGATTGCCTCGCAGGTCGTCACCTCACTGGGAACCTTCTATGCTGATCGACCAGGTCTGGGAACATCGCTGCGAACATTTGCTGATGTTCGCACAAACTCGGTTGTGGTCCAGGCCCGTCCGAACGAACTGGCGGAAGTGCGTCGGCTGATTGAACGCATAGACAGTGATGAGCCTTCAGCGACCTCCCGCATGAAGGTGATTCGTCTGAAGAATGCGGTCGCAGAGGAACTGAGTGCGACGATCAGTGAGGCGATTCAGTCGGTAATTTCTCCGCCGCAGCAGAATGCCACGCAGGGTGGTGCCGGCTTCGGGAATACTCAGGGATCACAGGAGCTGCGTGACAACAAATCGGTGGCGGTGGAATTTCTGTCATCGGCGGGTGGAGTGGAAGAGCTGATCCGATCGGGGATTTTGGCGGATGTGCGAGTCAGCTTCGATGCGCGCTCAAACAGTCTGATCGTGTCAGCGACGGAAGCCAGTATGGGCCTGATGGAAGCACTGGTGCGGGAGCTTGATCAGGCACCTGGCGCGGTGTCCGAGATCAAGGTGTTCACGCTGCAGAACGCCGATGCTCAGCAGTCTGTCGACCTGCTGACGACTCTGTTCGAGAGCAACAACACCGAGGACGCGCTGGGGATCCAGCTGGCTGGTACCGAAGGTTCTTCCAGCAGTCTGATTCCGCTGCGTTTTTCGGCTGACATTCGCACCAACACGGTGCTGGCAATCGGCAGTGCAGAATCGCTGAGTGTCGTGGAAGCCGTGCTGCTGCGACTCGACTCGGACGACACTCGCCAGCGAACGACGACCGTGATTCCGCTGCGAAATGCTCCAGTTGATCTGGTTTCCCAGTCGCTGCTGGATTTTCTTGAACAGCAGCAGTCTTTGCAGACCAGTTCAGAAGACCTGATCAGCAATATTGAACGGATCCGTCAGGAAGTTCTGGTAGCCGCTGATACCAACAGCAACTCGCTGATCGTCAGTGCTTCACCTCAGTATTTCAATCAGGTCATTCAGATTATTGATCAGCTGGATGCTCAGCCGCCGGAAGTTGTCATTCAGGCGCTGCTGGTGGAAGTCAGTCTCGATGCAACGGACGAGTTTGGTATTGAGCTGGGATTTCAGGATCCGCTGCTGTTCCGTCGCAGTCTGACAACTGCCACGACCGGCAATCCGGGTCTGAACTTCAATCAGACCAATGTGTCGCTGGGAAACAACTCTGCCGCCAACACTTCGGGCAACGTGGGGACTCAGGGCCTGGCCAATTTTTCGCTGGGTCGGCAGAACAGCGATCTGGGATTTGGCGGGTTCGTGTTTTCTGCTCAGTCTGATGCTGTGAGTGTGCTTTTGCGAGCCCTTGCGTCGCGACGTACGGTGCAGGTGCTGAGCCGTCCGCAGGTTCGAGCAACCCATAACAACGAAGCTTATGTGACCGTGGGTCAGCTTGTCCCGGTGGTGAACGGTGTGACTCAGAACGGTCTGGGTACGGCCAATCCCAACGTGTCGCAGCAGCAGGTCGGGATTACTCTGCGAGTGACTCCGCGAATTACGCCTGACGGTGTGATTGCCATGAGTGTATTTGCGGACAAGAGTTCGCTGTCAGGTGAGGGTGTGCCAATCTTCACGAGTGTGGCCACGGGGTCGATCTCGTCTCCGATCATCAATCAGTCACAGGCTTTGACGACGGTCAATGTACCGAACGGTCAGACGATTGTGATCGGCGGTATGATTACCAAGACGGACGAGACGCTGGAGCGGAAAGTACCGTGGCTGGGTGACCTGCCCATCGTGGGCCGTGCCTTCCGCTACGACGGCACAACTTCGGCACGCACTGAGTTGCTGATCTTCCTGACACCGCGGATTGTGCTGAGTGATCTGGATTCAGAGCTGGTGAAACAGGTTGAGTCTGAGCGGATGCACTTTATTGAATCTGAAGCAGAAGCGATTCACGGACCGCTCTACAGCGTGCCGGGAGCCGCCGACGGAGAAATTCGAGAAGGTGACGTGCTGACTCCTGACAGTCCGGTCGAGACGCTGCTGGAGCCCGATGGTGCACAGGTGCCTCGGGTACCAAAAGCCGATCCGGGACCACGGACACGGACGCCCTGAGCAGACAGTTGAATGATGCGGAATCTGGCTATGACTGAATGTAAAGAACGGCCCTGGTGGCGACGACGGACAGCGGCAGGACTGCGGACTGCAGGGCAGAGCCTGCTGCTGCTGGCGGCTCTGTTGCCGGCAGCCGGATGTTCACCCACCGGCTCGTTCTTCAAAAGTTCCGCATCGATGCTGCGTGACCCCGGACGGCTGATCGGTCGTCCGACCTATGAACGCGATGTCGTCAAGATCGTGGCACTCTGGGAAGCTGCTCACGGCAAAGGAATGGACGGGAAGAACTGTCGAGGTTTTGCCGGACAGGTCCTGTTCTTTGGGTCGAAGGTGGAAACAGGGGTGCGGGTCAAGGGCACAGTTCGGATTACGCTGTACGATGAGTATGATCCGGAGGCCGAGGAAGAGCCTCAGCCACTGCACCAGTTTGAGTTTACTCCTGAGGCCTGGGACGTGCATCGGGGTGAAGGCACGCTGGGGCATTCCTACAGCGTGTTTGTTCCGTACGTGAATAAACACCGTAATCAGGTCAACTGTGCCCTGCGAGTGGATCTGGTTCAGGAAGACGAGCGAATGGTCTCATCGCGTGACACGGAAATTCTGCTGCCTGGTCGGGACACAAAGAACGCAGCAGCCGCACGGACACGGGGTTTCATTCACGAACGACGCATTCCCGACGTTGACGCCCTCGAAACCTCCGGATCCGGGGTCGCTGCCGACCACACAGGTGCTCAGACTCCACTGCCGACGAAGAGCGGTTCTCAGCTGAAGTCGGTTTCCATTCCGCTGCCGCGGCGGTAGCCGCTGAGCCTGACCGGGAAAACTGGTCTTTCCGAAATCGCCCAAACCGGACTATGCTGCCGCTCGCCTTGCGGCAGAATTTGCCGGTCGGAGTTCTGATCCGACGGATTTTGCCGCAGTGGCATCCGGGTTGCTTTACCGAAACTGACCGCAGGTGACATCCTGTCAGCTCGCCAAAAACCTTGAAAAAACGGACGTTTTCAAAGTTCCGCGACTGGCAATTGTAAATTCGGCAGCCTGCTGAGGTCAGTTTTTGTAACTCCTGCAACCGCACACTTTGGCATGGAAGCCGTCTATGAAAACGTTGCTGCTGCTGCTGCTGGTCCTGTCGCCGACAGTGTCGTTCGCTGAAGAATCGATACCGCCCGTCCAGCTGCTGGATTTCACCGCCAGCTACTGCAAGCCCTGTCAGCAGATGCTGCCCATCCTGAAACGGATGGAAAATGACGGATTTCCCATTCGCCAGGTGGATATTTCCGAGCAGCCTGACCTTTCAAAGAAATACGGTGTGCAGGCTGTGCCGACGCTGATTTTGCTGGTCAACGGCAGAGAAACTGAGCGTTTTGTGGGACTGACCGATGAAGCTGTGCTGCGGCGCGTGATGAATGCAGCAGCGCGGCAGCTGGCAGAACAGCAGCGTGCGCTGAATCCGCCGGCGGCCGCACCGGCACCGGCTGTTCCGCCAGCTGAGTCTCAGGTGGAGGAACCAGCCGGGGGAAAATCTCTGGGTGACCTTTTCGGCAAAATGTTTCCTCGCTGGGGGCGAGCTCAGCGGGACCCGATTATCCGCGGACAGTCGCCGGAAGTCACCGCCGCTCCTGCAGGCCTGGCGCTGGCTGAAGCGGCCACAGTGCGAGTGACGGTGGAAGGTATAACGGAGGACGACGGGAACAAAGTTCGTGAAACCGGCACCGGCACCATTATCCACAGTTCGGCAGACGAAACCGTCATCCTGACCTGCTCGCACTTCTTCCAGGGGCTCAATGTCAAAAGTACTCGCACTTTCGTGGAAGCTTTCGTGGCTGGTCAGGCACAGCGACTGCCGGCTGAGGTTGTGCTGGGGAATCATCGTCTGGATCTGGCGGTCCTGCGAATTCGGCCGCAGCAGATGCTGCCTGCTGCCACGCTGGCGACAGCAGCGGATGAGCTGGTGGACGGACAGGAACTGGTCAGTTTTGGTTGTGACGAGGGGGCTCAGCCATCGCAGCTGAAAGTGACTTTACTGGATCAGAATCGTTACAATGGGCCTGGCAATCTGGTGTGTTCAAAATCGCCCGCCAGCGGTCGGTCTGGTGGCGGTCTGTATGATGCTGACGGACGTCTGGTCGGAGTCTGCAGCTGTGCCAATCGAAACCAGGCTGAAGGCCTGTACATGTCCCGCAGTGCAATTGATGAACTGCTGGCTCTGGACCGGCTGAAATGGCTGCGCGAGCTGCTGACTGTGCCGCAGTCTGAGCCGAAAAATCTGGCGGAAGCGGTGCCGGCAACGGAGTCGGGTAATGAGTTTCATGAGCTGCTGGAGGAGCCGTTTCCGGGGCAGACTGAGGGTAAGTCCGAAGAGTCGGGCGGGTTCGTGAGTTCCGTCGCGGAAGCCGGGGCAGATGCGGATTTCCCGGCAGCTGAGCCGGCGGCAGACGCAGCGGCGTCGACTGCGACTGCAGCGGCGGGTCCTGAGGTGACGGTGATTATCGATGATCGCCAGCCGGGGGCTCAGAAGAAAGTGATCGTGATTCCGCGGGCATCCCCGTGGCTGATGGAAATGCTGACGGGGGACAAATCGGAAGTCCCGTCTCAGGCTCAGGCTGTGTCCCCGGCGATGCGGCGGACGGCGGCGAAAAAGTCGACTGCTGACGTATCTGCAGCCGTCGAGGCAGCTTATCCGCGGTGATGGTGCAGACATCCGGTGAACCAGGTCCGGCCGGCGGCTGTCTGTTGATGCGAGTGGTCCTCTTATCGGTAAAATCAGGTCAATCGGCAGTGGCGGCTTGTGGCGTACTGCTGTCGGGACGTTTTTCGGAACTGGTTCCCTGGAAAACTCTGTGCTTGTTTCCGCCTGGAATCCGAGTATACTGGGCCAGTCGATGTCGGTTGGAGAGATGGCAGAGTGGCCGAATGCGCATCATTGCTAATGATGTGACTCCAGAAATGGGGTCCGAGGGTTCGAATCCCTCTCTCTCCGTTTGTAGTGCTGTCACCGGATTTTCGGCCCGCACCTTTAGTGCGGGCTTTTTTGTTGTCTGGTGTTGTCTGGTGCTGTGAACGATGGCACAGTCTGACTCGGGGATACCCGCTGCTTCGCGATTTACTGCCAGTTTGCAGGCGCGACTGGACCACCTTGCAGCGCGACAGCAGCTGCGGGTTCGTGCTGTGCTGCAGCGAACTTCGGCGGTGGATTGTCATGACGGTCAGCGGACGCTGATCAGTTTCGCCACCAACGACTATCTGGGGCTCTCCTGTGAACCTCGTGTCTGTCAGGCGTGGGCTGAGGTTGCCGGCGGGCAGGCGGGTTCAGGATCGAGCCCGCTGGTGGCGGGGCGTGGTGAGTGGCAGGTCCGCCTGGAGGATCGGCTGGCGCAGCTGGAAGGTTGTGCGGGGGTCGTTCTGTTTGCTTCGGGCTATGCGGCCAATCTGGGGACCCTGATGGCACTGGCCGGCAGTCGTGATGCGATTTTCTGTGATCGCGAAAATCACGCCAGTCTGGTGGACGGCTGCCGAGCCTCGGCGGCCCGGTTCTTCGTGTATGATCGTCAGCAGCCGGAGCGACTGCAGCGCAGTCTGGCGCGCAGGCGGCAGGATTTTGAACAGGTGTTTCTGGTGACTGATACCGTTTTCAGTATGGACGGGTCGCTGGCGGATCTGCCGTTGCTGTCTGAGTTGGCTCGGACCTTTGATGTGGTGCTGGTGGTGGATGAGGCACATGCAACGGGAGTTTTTGGGGCTGGAGGGCGAGGGGTTTGCGAACTGCAGGGGGTACAGCAGGATGTGGCGGTGTGCCTGGGCACGCTGAGCAAGGCGATTGGTTGTCTGGGTGGCTTTGCGGCTGGCAGTCAGCAGTTGTCGGACTGGCTCTGGAATGCTGCTCGCAGTCAGTTCTTTTCGACGGCGCTGCCGCCGGCTGTGTGTGCAGCGGCAATCGCTTCTCTGGAGATACTGTTGAGTGACACGCAGCGTCGGCAGCGACTGCGACAGCGTGCCGGTCAATTGCGGCGACTGCTGCAGGAGGGCGGGTTACGGCTGGCCGGTTATTGCGGGGCGCCGGCGGATGCGACACGACTGAATCCCGACGACAGTCCGATTGTGGGAGTGCTGCTGGGCACTGAACAGGCAGCAGTTGAAGCCTCGAAGCGGCTGAAAGAAACAGGCTTTCTGGTGCCGGCGATTCGTCCGCCGACGGTAGCCGACGGAACCTCGCGGCTGCGGTTGTCTGTTTGCAGTGAGCACACAGAGGAGCAGATTGCCGAGGTGTCCGCGGCTGTGCTTCGCGCGTGCCGGTGAGACGCCGGGGAATAGTGGTGAGTGGCCGATGTGATTTGCGGGCTTCGCTGCCGCATTTACTGAATGACAAAACTTTGACCATATTTCGGGATCACGGGCAGTTCATCAGAGCAGTCTGTGGCTATGTCTGCGAGTGCCTGGGCGGCATTGAGTTCTCCGTGAACGATATAAGTTTCGCCGGTGCCGCCGCGTTTCTGCAGTTCGCCAAACCACCAGCGGAAATCATCGGCATCGGCGTGGGCTGACAGACCGTTGACAACTTCTACGCGGGCGCGCAGGGGAATTCGTCGTCCGAAGATGCTAACTTCCGGGCGACGTTCCACCAGCCGTCGCCCCAGCGTATGCTCGGCCTGAAATCCGATGATCATGACTGTGTTGCGTTCATCATCGAGCGCGTGTTTCAGGTGATGTACGATGCGACCGTTTTCGCACATCCCGCCGGCTGCGATGATCACCAGCGGGCCCGTCGTGCGGTTCAGGGCCATGCTTTCGCCCTGGGTTCTGACATATGTGAGTTCAGGGAAGCTGAACACATCGTCGTCCTGCCGCAGTGAGTCTTGCACATCGCTGTCCATGTCATCGGTGTGCTGGCGATGCACGTCTGTCAGGCGAGTGGCTAGGGGGCTGTCGATAAACACGGGAACGCGGCATAACTGACTGCGATTGCGAAGTTCGTTGAGCAGGTAAGCCAGCATCTGCGTGCGGCCAAGACTGAAGGCCGGAATAATGACTCGACCACCCAGTTCGGCGGCCCGGCAGATAATTCGCTGCAGTTCGTCACTGACATTCGCGGTGTCCGGGTGCTGGCGATTGGCGTAGGTGGACTCGCAGATCAGGACATCGCAGCGTTCCACGGTTTCCGGGTCCATCAGGATGGGCTGGTGGCGGCGTCCGAGATCGCCCGTGAAGACCACGCGACGGATTTCGCCGGCATCCAGCAGCTCGAGCTCACTGATGGCAGCGCCGAGCACATGGCCGGCATGCAGGAATCGCAGTCGGACTCCCGGTGCGATTTCCTGCCAGTCGTGCATGGGCTGGGGGTCGAACAGTTTGGCTGCGTGGCGGGCATCATCTTCGGTGTACAGCGGCCCCGGGATGTGCGTGCGGTCGCGATAGTGCTTGCGCTGCTTGTAAGCGGCGTCTTCTTCCTGGATTTTGGCGCTGTCGCGGAGCATGATGCTGGCGATGTCGGCGGTGGGTGCGGTGCAGCAGATCGGACCGCGAAAACCGGCTTTCCAGAGTCCTGGCAGGTTGCCGCAGTGGTCGATGTGTGCGTGAGAGAGGACAACGGCATCCAGTTTTCGGGGCAGGCAGCGGAACTGTTCATTGCGGAGCCGGCATTCTTCTTCGCGTCCCTGGAAGAGGCCGCAGTCGAGCAGGATGCGTGCTTCGGTGGTTTCGAGGAGGTGCTGGCTGCCGGTGACTTCTGAGGCGGCCCCAAAAAATGTCAACTTCATGATCCGCAGGTCCTTTTTTATGTGGCTAAGGGAGTGCGTTTGGGGCGTGCTCTTCAAGCCGGAATGTGCACATGCTTACACCTTATCGTCGCAGCAGACGTTTTTCGAATATTTTCCGCGAATATTCAGCGAACGCTGCGCGTTAAAAAAATGCGTTCGGCTGATTTTGTGGTTTCTGCAGCGATCATTCAGTGGATATTCTCGCTGGCCTGTGTGTCAGCCTTGCGGCAGCGGTCCAAAAAAGTGGATTTTTTTGCAAAATCCCGCTGATTCGTGGCGAAGAGTTGTATAACGGTGGCTGTAGTAGTGGTTAAGCTGTGGTGCAGGGTTTATTTTGATCTGGCTGCGTTTTGCGGCCTTGTGCGGTGTTTGGAGCTGTCATGAAGCGGCGTGCTGAAAATTTCGGGGTCTCTGTTACCGGCCGGAAGTTGTTTTCGGTGGTGCTGTGTGTGCCCGCGCTGATGTTTGTGACAGCTTTGTCGTCTGCGGTCGTGGCTGACGAACCGGCGGGCAAGCCTGCAGCAACGGGTGCTCCCGAGGTACCTCTTGGTGAATTCATAGACCAGCAGATTCGTCAGGGCTGGTCTGACAACGAGATTCAGGCATCACCGGTGGCTGGTGATGAAGAGTGGGTTCGGCGGGTGTATCTGGATCTGGTCGGCCGCATACCGACTCTGACTGAAGCTCGTGAATTCCTTGCTGACAAGAATCCTCGCAAGCGTGCCATCCTGGTGGATGCTCTGCTTGAGAACGAGGACTACGTGCGGAATTTCACGACGATCTGGACGAACAATTCGATTGGCCGTGGCGCTCCGCAGCGTGTCAGTCGCATGGGTATGGAAAAATTCTACCGCGAGGCATTTGCGAAGAATCGTCCGTGGAATGAGATCGTGGTGGACATTTTGACGGCTTCTGGCCATTACGAAGAGAACGGCGCTGTCAACTACATTTTGGCTCAGATGCAGATGCCGGACGATGCAGTGCAGCTGACTGCCATGACGACTCGACTGTTTCTCGGACTGCAGGTCCAGTGCACTCAGTGCCACAATCATCCGTTCAACAAGTGGCAGCAGGACCAGTTCTGGGAGTTCAACAGTTTCTTCCGACAGGTTGACAAGCGTGATCATCGCAAGCTGGATCCGAAGACAGGTCGGCAGGTCGATGATTATTCGGAGGTTGTCTGGAAGGAGTTCACGGGTCCTGTGTATTACGAGAAACGCAGCGGGATGATGCAGGTTGCATTTCCGCGGTTTCAGGGTCACGAGGTAGATCCGGGTGTCGGTGTGGACCGTCGTGCAGAGCTGGCGAAGCTGATCACCGAGCCGGCTGGCACCGAGCCGGCTGGCGGCGAGCCGGCTCAACTGGCCCAGGCGATGGTAAATCGCACGTGGAGTCATTTCTTCGGCTACGGGTTTACTCGACCTGTCGACGACATGGGGCCTCACAATCCCGCCAGTCATCCTGAGTTGCTGAAGCGTCTGGCTCGGGAATTTGTGGCAGCCAATTACGATGTGAAGCATCTGGTGCGGTGGATTGTGTCCACCGAGGCGTATCAGCTCAGCAGCCAGCATGGTGACAAGAACAAGATTGACGATCCGGCGGCTGGTGAGATGCCGCTGTTCAGTCACATGTATCTGAAGTCGATGCAGGCTGAGCAGCTTTATGACTCTCTGATTGTCGCCAGCAATGCTCACCAGTCCGGCAACGGCACCTGGAGCGCTCAGGAGGAGCAGCGACGTCGCTGGATGCAGCAGTTTGTGGTGGCGTTTGACAACGACGAGAACGATGAGTCGACGACATTCAACGGCACGATTCCTCAGGCGCTGATGATGATGAACAGCGAACTGATTGATAAGGCCTGCAGTGTTGAGCGGGGCAGCTTTTTGTTTGAGCAGATGAGCAGTCCTGGCGGTGATCCGCAGAAGATCAACGACTTGTACCTCGCCGCTTTGACTCGCAAGCCAACCAAGGCTGAGCTGACGAAGATGCAGAAGGCGCTGGCGCGGTACGGTGCGACGAAGCTGAACGGATATCAGGATATGTTCTGGGCATTGCTGAATTCGAACGAGTTCATCTTTATCCACTGAGTTATTTTTATTGTGGACCACGTTGAAGTTTTAAGTGTTTTTTACCTTCCGGGATTAGCAAGAGGTGTTTGCAATGTCACTCTGGACCAACTACGGAATGAATCGTCGCCATTTCATGCAGCATATTGCGACGGCAGCGGCCACGATCCCGGCGATGAATTTCCTGTCACATGTGCAGGCCAACGCTGACGTATTGAAAAGCAGTCAGAAGTCCTGCATTTTGATGTGGATGGGCGGTGGTCCTCCGACGATCGACATTTGGGACCTGAAGCCAGGTTCGAAGAATGGTGGCGAGTTTCAGCCGATCGATACGGCGGCACCGGGCGTGCAAATTTCTGAGCACATGCCGGAGACGGCAAAGATGTTCGCCGATCTCTCACTGGTTCGCTCCATGAGTACTCGGGAAGCCGACCACGGCCGTGGCCGTTACTACATGCAGACCAGTTATGTGCCGAACCCCACTGTAGTGCATCCGACCTTTGGTTCGGTGGTCAGCTACGAAATTGGCCGCAACCGGAAGGCTCTGGAGATTCCGGCCTTTGTATCGGTTGACGGAGGAGCTGGTCAGGCGGGTTTTCTGGGCATGAGTCATGCTCCGTTTGTAGTGGACAACACCGGACGGATTCGCAACGAGCCTTCGGAAGAAAGCCGTCAGCGTCTGGGTGCTCGTCTGACGATGCTGGACGAGATTGAAGCTGGCTTCATGAATTCTCGTCGCGGTGAGCTCCCGAAGGCTCATCAGGACGTCTACAAGAACGCAGTCAACCTGATGACTTCTCGCCAGATGGCTGCCTTTGACGTAGCGAAGTCGGATCCAATGCTGGGTCTGGAAGCTGAATCCGATGCAGTCCGTGATGCTTACGGTCGCAACGGTTTTGGTCAGGGCCTGCTGATGGCTCGCAGACTGGTGCAGGTTGGTGTGCCATTTGTGGAAGTGAACATGGGTGGCTGGGACCTGCATACCGGCGTCTTCGATACTCTGAAGAACCAGCGTCTGCCGCAGCTTGACAAGGGAATTGCGGCGATCACGGCCGACCTGAAGGCTCGTGGTATGCTGGACAACACGGTCCTGGTGTGGATGGGTGAATTCGGACGAACTCCGCGAATCAATCAGGACGTGGGTCGTGACCACTGGGCGGCATCATGGAGTGTGATGCTGGGTGGTGGTGGTCTGAAGAATGGTCAGGCGGTTGGTGCGACTGACAAGGACGGTGTGCAGATTGCGGACGGCAGCAAGGCCTATTTGCCGGGCGACATCTGGGCGACCGTGGCGCATGCGATGGGGATTCCGATCAACACGGTGCACACATCGAAGCGTGGTCGTCCGATGAAACTGGCCAACGGCGGAACGCCGATTCAGGAACTGATCGGCTGAGATTTCTGGCGGAAATCGCTGGCAGGATGGCTGGCGTATTTTGAAGGAATTCGGGCATGCCCGGCTCTCGTTGAGGGCCGGGCATTTGTCTGGAATCAGCGAGCGGTGAATGACTGACGCAGCACCTGACAGTGGCCAGTCGTCCGGGGCGGGCGGAGGCGGTCCGAACGAAGAGTTCGTGCGGCTGTTTACGACGATGCAGCGACCGTTGTATCTGTCGATATTGCCGATGGTGCATACTCCTGCTGACGCCGAAGAGGTGTTGCAGGAGGCGAACGTGGTGATTCTGAGCAAGTGGATTCAGTTTACTCCGGGCACCAACTTTCTCGCCTGGGCTCGCGCGATTGCTCGCCTTGAAGTCCTGCGATTTCGTCGTCGCAGTTTTCATCGGGTGCAGTTGCTGGATGATGACGTGATTGAGCTGATAGCAGAGAAGCAGGAAGCAGAGCAGCTGGATCTGGATGAACATCGCGAGGCTCTGGTGCATTGTGTGGGGCGACTGCGGCAGGCGGATCAGGATTTGATACGTCGACGATATGCGGCGGGTGCCAATGGTGATCGTGTCGCGGGTGACCTGGGGCGTCCTGCGAATTCGGTATATCAGTCTCTGGGGCGGATCAGGCGGATGCTGGTGGAGTGTGTGCGGCGGCGTTTGGCGGGCGGGGGTGCGACATGACGACGCAGGGTGCTGAGTCGGTCGGGCAGTCACCGGAAAATGATGAACTGTTGCGGCTGGCGAATCTGTGGTGTGAGGGTGACTTGGGGGACGAGCAGTTGGCCCGGATGCAGCATTTGCTGCGTTCCGACAGTGCTCTGTTGTCGCTGTTCGTCCGTTTCATGCAGGTGCATGGAAGTCTGGCCTGGGATGCTGGTCGTGTTTTGGTGGATCCGCGTCACAAGCTGGGTTTGGAGGCAGCGGCAGTAGCCTGTGTGTCAGACCCGGAGTTGTTTTTTGCCGACTCGGTGTGGTTGCGTGCGGGCAGGGGTCGTCGCTGGACGGTGGCAGCGGTTGCTGTGTGTTGTCTGTTGCTGGCAGGTGTATCTGGCTGGCTGGCTGGTCGCCACCACGAGGCTGCTCCGGTGCTGGTGCATGCTGTTTCGCAGCAGTCGTCTCAGCAGGCTGTTTCTTCGGACGTTGTATCGCCCGGGGCGTCTCAGCAGGATCCGGTGATTGCCGAGCGGGCGCCGCTGCAGCTGAACGGTCTGGTAGCTTCAGGTGAGGCAGCTGGTGGCGTGGCTGATGCCGGGCATACGGAATCTGAAACACCGGCGGTGTCGGAATTGGTATTGCGTGGAACAGTAACGGATGCGACGGTGGTGGCTGAGATTGACCGTCTGCTGGAGCGTGGCTGGACGGAGAACAACGTTCAGCCGACGGCGGCGGCCAATGACTATGAGTGGGTTCGAAGGACTCGTCTGGTGCTGACCGGTCGGATTTCCACCGAGTCTGAGGCGAACGACTTTGTGAAGTCGTCTGATCCGCAGAAGCGTCAGCGGCTGGTTGCTCAGCTGGCTGCAGATACGGCGACGGCTGAGAGTTTGGCAGAGGTATGGACGAATCTGCTGATTGGCCGCAGTAATGCTCGCAAAGTCGATCAAGACTCCTTGTGGAGCTTCCTGCGGACGCAGTTTGCGGGTAATCGGCCGTGGATGGAGACAGTGGGTCGACTGATTGCGGCGGAGGGTCGCAGTGATCGTCAGGGCGAGACCAATTTTTTGTTGGCGCATTTGAACGATCAGGCGACTCCGGCAACCGCCGTGACTGCTCGCCTGTTTCTGGGGCGTCAGGTGCATTGCACTCAGTGTCATGATCATCCATTTGCGCGTGAGCGACGGCAGGACGAGTTCTGGTCACTGAATGCGTTCTTCAAGCAGGCGGTGCGTGAGCGTGTTGACCAGTCTTCTTCGCTGCCGGGTGCCGTGGTCTGGTCGCTGCGTGATGATGGCCGTGAGGGGATGACGTTTTACGAAAACCTGCGGGGCCAGCAGAAGGCGGTGCTGCCTGAGTTTGACGGTCAGGTGGCGGAATCTTCGGGTTCCCGCAGAGCGGCTCTGGCGAGGCTGCTGGCTGAGGATGATCAGCTGCAGGTTTCGAAAGCCATGGTGAATCGGGTGTGGGCGATGTTCTTTGGGTATGGGTTTACGAATCCGATTGATGACATTGGTCTGCACAACCCCGCCAGTCATCCGGAGCTGTTTGACTATTTGACGAAGGCGTTTGCGGAATCGGGATATGATTTGCGTCGTCTGATGAACTGGGTAGCGATGTCAAAGGCGTTTGGGTTGTCCAGTGAGCAGCCGGAATCACTGGTGGCCACTGATGATCCTCAGGAAGGTGGCCTGCCGTTATTCTCCCGCATATATGCTCGCCCCATGGGACCGGAGCAGGTGTATGATTCGCTGCGGACGGCGATTGTTTCATTGTCGGGGCGAGGCGATGCCGTTGTCGAGGGTGGTGGAATTCGGCATCGACGTGAGTGGGTTGAGCAGTTTGTGCGTGCCTGGGGTACAGACGACAACGAAGAGTTGCTGGTATTTGGCAGCGACATTTCGCAGGCTTTGCTGATGATGAACGGCCGGGATCTGGAGCAGGCAATCCCGCAGGCGGCGGCAACGGCTGTGAATGGTGCACAGGCGGATGGTCCGGCAGTGGCGGTCTCATTGCGGCATCTGGCACTGGGTACTTTGAATCGCGAACCGACAGCGCGGGAGGAGCGGATTTATCGGAACCGCTACCGCACGCTGACTCACAGCATGTCTGCTCAGGATGCCATGAAGACAGCGGCAGAGGACATGCTGTGGGTGTACCTGAACAGCAGCGAGTTTATTTCGGTGCACTGACCGGCTGACCGGCTCAGGTGATTGGTGCGGGCGGTCGGGTCAGTGAGAATCTGGCGTGTTCAAGGAAGCAGCGTACAGCTTCCAGTGCCGTCTGATCGGACATCAGAAAGCTGTGCAGGCGGGGAATGCGCAGGAAGTCAGCTGCGCCTTGCAGGCGAGTGCTGGCGACAGTGACAGTGCCGTCATCATCGCCGGGCAGCAGATGGTTGTATCCTTCATCATCGCCTCGTCCACCCGCGATGACTCCGAACGGAAACGCGGGGACAGGCAGACTGGCAAGTGCGCTGCCGGTGCCACTGGCCAGCTCTTGTCCGGCCGGTCCCCAGATTGCCCGGAACAGGAAGAACTTCTTCAGCATACCGGCCAGTTCGGCTCCGTGATTGGGAGTTCCCATCATGATGAGTCGATGGCAGCGGGGATCCGGCATGTCCTGCAGCATGCGTCGCACCACAAGTCCGCCCATGCTGTGTACGACGAAGCTGATGCGATCGGCAGAGGTTAGCGACTGGATGAGTTGTTTGAGATAGTCTGCGCAGTCCGCCAGTGAGACTCGAGTGCTGGGATAGTCGAATGGCACGGGGCAAACAGGCAGATCTGCCAGGGTGCGGGCGACGGCGTGCAGGGATTTGGATGAGCGTCCAATTCCGTGAATGAGCACAACAGCGTGTCCGGTATCGGGTGGCAATTGTCGATCGAGAACGATTGCTTCGAGTGCCGAGCGGCATTCGTCTTCGGTACCCGAGGTGTATCGGCGATCGTTGGCGTCCAGCAGTCGGAAGTGACCGGTGAAGACATTTCGCTGGATGCGAAAGCCAGCTCGGAACGCCACGTCGCCCCAGAATTGACGGCCACCCAGTGTTGGCAGACCAGGCTGCGGGACGTTGTCAGTGGATTCTTCCGGAGCCGGCATGGCGGAGTCGTCTGCAGGAGTATTGGGGATGGCTTCGTCGGCTACCTGACAGTTCTGTGATCGTCCGGCAATGCCTGCGGCTGCTGTTGTCAGTCCGGCAAGCATTGTGCGACGGTTGATGATCATCTAGGCTGTCCGGGCAGCAGAGATATGGTTTTTCAGGAAAACAACAGTTCGAGGTCTTCGACGGACAGATCTTTCAGAACGTTGCTGCTGTCATCACCAGCGAGGATGGCATCGGCCAGTTCACGCTTTCGTTTCTGCAGCTCGGCAATCTTTTCTTCCACAGTATCACGACAGATCAGGCGATATGCAAACACGGTGCGAGTCTGTCCGACGCGGTGAGCTCGGTCGATCGCCTGAGCTTCCACGGCGGGGTTCCACCATGGATCCAGCAGGAACACGTAGTCAGCGGCGGTCAGGTTCAGACCGAGTCCCCCGGCTTTCAGGCTGATCAAAAATACTGGGCAGGCCGGGTCGTCCTGGAAATGCCCAACACGGGCCTTGCGGTCACGAGTCTTGCCGTCGAGGTATTCATAGACAATACCGTGGCGGTCGAGGTGTTCGCGGAGAATGCTGAGCATGCTGGTGAACTGTGAGAACACGAGGGCTTTGTGGCCTTCGGAGATCAGTTCCTGCAGGTGTGGTACCAGCACGTCCAGTTTGGCATAAGGCTCTGATTCGTCGCCGCGTTTCAGCAGGGCAGGGTGGCAGGCAGCCTGTCGCAGCCGCAGCAAAGCTTCCAGCACGTGCATGCGAGTTTTGGCGATGCCCTGTTCCTGCACCATTCCCAGCAGCGAATCGCGATAGTGCAGTCGCAGTTCGTCGTACAGACGTCGCTGTTCCCGTTCCATATCGCAAACGATAGTCTCTTCGAGGCGGTCAGGCAGTTCAGCTGCCACCTGTTTTTTGGTGCGCCGCAGAATGAACGGACGCAGGCCTTTGGCCACCATTTCACGCGATTCACGGCTGTCCGGATCGGAAATGTGAGTGCGGAAGGCCGTGCTGCGTCCCAGCATGCCGGGATTCAGGAATTCAAAGATGGACCAGAGGTCTCCGGCGTTGTTCTCAATCGGGGTACCGCTGAGTGCCAGTCGGAAGTTGGCTTTCAGCAGCCGCGATGCGCGGGCAATCTGCGATGACGGATTCTTGATGGTCTGGGCTTCATCAAGCACAACATAGTCGAAATCGATGTCCTTCAGCACCGCGATGTCTCGTCGGATGGTGCCGTATGTGGTCAGGATCAGATGATGACGACTGAAGTCTGCTCGCGAATTCGCCCGCTCCAGCCCCGTGTATTCCATCACCCTTAATCTGGGTGCAAAGCGTGCACATTCGCTGGACCAGTTGAACATCAGTGATCGAGGCACCACAACGAGCGACGGTGGCGGCGTTTTCACGTCCTCGAGACGTCGCAGCAGCATCGCAAGGAACTGCACGGTTTTGCCGAGACCCATGTCGTCCGCGAGACACCCGCCGAAGTTGAAGTCACCCAGAAATTTCAGCCACGACAGGCCCTCACGCTGATAACCTCGCAGCTCGCCCACGAAAGTCGCCGGAACTTCCACCTGCTCAAGCCCGCTGAAGTTGCGGAAGCGTTCCAGCATTCGTTCGAACCCGGCGTCAATCTCGACCGTTTCCTGCGAAGCCAGCAGAGCATCCAGCAGGGCGGCCTGTGAGGTGGAGAATCGTAGTCCGTCCTCGGTTGTGGTGCCGAGCCCCGAGATCATGCCGATCTGTTCCAGCCATTCTTCGGGCAGAATCCCCAGCGATCCGTCATCCAGTCGCACCGTGGAATCGCCACGCTCGAGCGAACGCAGCAGTTCTGGGAACGATACCGAACGACCTTCAAAATCGACCTCTGTATGCACGTCAAACCAGTCGGTATCCGAACTGACCCGGAAACGCAGCCCGCCCGCCTGACGCACCTTGCTGCCGTCCGCGAACACGTTCCAGCCACCTTCCACCAGCTCACGCACCGCGCGACCGAGGTCCCGTCGAGCAATCTCGACGTTGACCGTCTGCTTCAGATCACCGAGGCGACGCCGGAAACCCGTCTGCCGCAGACGCTCCCAGCATTGACCCTCAAAGCTGCGATCCCGAATGATGCAGCGACTGTTTTCACGCTGCACAACGGCCCAGCGAGCACTGCTGCCGGATACCGGCAGTCCCATGTAATCGAAAATGACTTCCGCATTGAGCGAATCGTTGCGCCAGCGGGTCATCGGGGGCGCGGAAATGCGGAGCATTGGCTGGGGCTGAACACGAACCTCTTCCAGCTGCAGCTCCTTCGGCAGATCCAGACGCGGCAGAGACGGAATGTCCAGCAGCCGGTCCACAAAATCATGTTGGTCCGACAGCGGAATTTGCAGCGGACCAGCCGCAGTCAGCCCACGCATCCACTCGGGTGCACCAAAATCGCGGAGCAGGCAAATGCTGTCACTGGTCACCACAAATCCACCAGGAATCACCAGCGGAACTTCGGACAGTTCCAGCACTTCGTCGTTGCGCACCAGTAGACCGCTGACCTTCCAGCCCTCGACTTCGGTGTCACGACGTACTCGTATCGTCAGCTCCCACGGCTCGCCTTCGTCCCACGACAGATGCTGCTGCCCGGCTTCGTCACTGCCCAGGATTCGCAGACGACTGCTGCGACACATGTCCGGAAGAATCAGCTGACCCAGTTCCCAGGGCACCTGGAAACGGTGTGCCGATGTTCGCAGCTCGGCCTGCTGAGTCGACCAGTTGGTACGCTCTGGAATCGCCCCCGCCAGATACGACAGAAACGTCCGGTCGTCCTCATGCTCAATCTGATCCAGTTCGCCCGGACGCACCTTCAGCGGCTTGATCTTTCCCCACTGTCCGCCCGCACGCCGCTGTCGCTGCGAAGCCTGAATCACCAGTTTGCCGGATTCGCGGCTGGCTTCGATGTCCACTTCGTAAAAAATCTGGCGATCTTCGGCATCACCGCTGCCACGCGAATCCGGAGTCCCGCTCATTTCGCCTGATAATTCTGCCAGGCGAGCTTCCCAGGGGCGAGTCGGTCGGACGGGAGCCGGCGGACGAGCCTTCGCCTTGCCACGCGGCATCCGCGATTCACCGTCCGGATCAGGACTGCCGGAATCGAGGTCGTCCGCCGTCAGCGGCGGATTCAGTACAGGAGCCACAAACGGCAGCAGACGCCCCGGACGAATCGCCGGATTCACGAATCCACGCTTATCAGCCGCCAGCACCGTACCCCACAAATGCTTGCACGACTTGCTCTTCGTAAACTGATCGCAAGTACAAAACAGACTAATGTCCTCAGGCTGGTAACGAAGCTGAGTCTGGTACTCGGCCCCGTCTACCACCACACCGAAGACGTTCTCTGTCGTAACGCGAATCAAAGAGACCCGCTCGGCTTCAATGTACGCCGCACCGCGATGACGCAGGTCCGCTCGGAATCGCGACTGCAATAGCTCCGCCAGTGTCATAGGTCAGCAAATATCTGTATCAGTGGGAACACAGTCAGTGGTTTCTGCACGAAACGATGACCACACCCCTGGAATTCTGTGGAAGCTGCTGCACACAGCCCTGCACCCGCCCCGCCAGCCATGCCTGTAGAAACAAGCATCCCTGGTACCCGTAGTCCGCTGCCACACTGCCAACCAGACCAGACCAGCGACGACCGGTCCCATCGGCTGGCTGACCGCAAAACAGCGGACCGCGAAGCCTAATCAATTAGGGGCTCGCTGACCAGAACAGCTCGCCGGATTCGCAAACTCAGTCACAGGTCCGCGCATAAAAAACCGGATCGAAGAGAAAAGAGCAGCCTCCGTGCCAAAATGCCATCCGTGAATGAGCGTTTTGGCCGCCGCCAGTTCCTGTTGAGTGAGCCAGCCGCGGAAAATCAAGGTTCCCCCGAGCTTCGTCGCTCTTTTCTGCTTCGATCCGTTCTGCGTCCAGGTGAAAACAGGTTCTCTGCCAGACTCACTGCGTCAGTTGCTTAAATAATTCGCCAAATTCCGGCATCTCGTCCCGCTGGACCGCATTCCAGGCGTCCCGATGCCACAGCTCAACACAAATTACAGCGCCTACAACCACCAGCTCCTCGCCCGCCACACAGCCCAAAAATCCCCGAAAACTCTCAGGAATCAACAGCCGTGAACGATTCGCCAGACGCACAGTCTGATGACGAGTCGACAACAGACGGCCCAGCCTCTGCACGTCACCCCAGCGCTGCTCCATCCGGCCGGCATCAATCTTCTGTCGCAATAAAGCGATCCCGCTGTCCAGCCGCTCCTGCCAGGCCGCCGGACGCCACAAACTGCAGCAGCCAGCACGCTCTTTCGACAGAATCACGTCACCACCTTCGTCCGTGACAGACTCCGCCAGATCAGCAGGCAACATCAGTCGAAAACGATCGTCGATCGTTCGCCAGTGCTCACCAGTGATAAACATGGCTGACAGTCCGGAAGGGGGCGGGGACAGTGCTCGGGCTGGAAATCCCGAGCTACGCTTTGCAGGGCCGTCCGAAACCTGCGGAGGTCAGCCTAGCGGGCAGAAAACCCACTTTCAACAGTATTTCAAAGATCATTTTGGGATTGTTTCCCACAGCGATCTCAACAATACGCAGTTGAGGGGTGCGAGGCAAGGCTCCGCCCGCTACAGCCGCGCGGATTTTTCCGATTGCAGGGAAAAATGCGGCTGATGAGGGGTGTTTTCGGCGTGTTTCAGGGCTTTTCGGCGATGACGACGGCACCTGGGGCCAGAAAAATACCCAGCGTGTGCCAGAGAGCAGTGCCCAGTCCGAAACTCAGTTTCACCGGCAGGCTGGTTTTTTTGCTGTGCACAGCTCCCCGCGGAGACGCGCTGACGATGCGAAAGCCTGTCTGTTCAAGCAGCCCCAGCAGGCTGCCGAGGGGCATTGAGAACCGATGATCATTTACCGCTCGCCGCAGCAGTTTCTGGCCGGCCGCGGGAGTGACCTGCTGCAGCCGGGCTCCGAAGGTCGCCAGCCACGATTTGTCCACGACTCGCATTACCAGCAGGCCACCGGGTTTCAGGCGATCATAGATCTGCCGCAGCTCGGCGGGCTGGTCGGGCCAGTAAATATTGGCGTCCAGCACTGTGATCACATCCAGAGGCTCGGCGGTCAGCCGGAATTCTTCAGCCCGCCCGCATACCTGGCCCTGAAATCCCAGTTTTTGCACGTGTTTGACGGCAGCGGGCACGATGTCGTAGCCCAGTACGTGGAACCCGGCTGCTGCTGCTGCCTGCAGAAAGCCGCCATAAGCACAGCCCACATCCAGCAGCGTCCGCCCGGCCGGACTGATCAGTCGACGGATACTGTGCAAAATGGACTGATACATCAGTTCCTTGAACGCGTTCAGCTGGGCACCCTGTTCAGAGTCACCCCAGGTCATTTGCTGCGTATGTTCGACTTCCGATTCCAGGGCATACTCCCGGTCCATGAAGTACGAGTGGCAGTCGCTGCACTGCAGCCAGTTGGTTTCACCGCGAGCATTGACGAACCGCCACGCGTGCGCAGCAGTTTCCGCAGATGCGCCGCAGGCCGGACAGCAGCCTGAGCCGGCTGCCTGGGTGCGGGTCAATTCCTGAGCGATTTGAGAGAGAGACCTGGCGGCCGACATCTCGCAGGGTCCTGTTGTGTCACGGCTGAGCAATGGTGGCGGCAGGTGTCCTCCACCGAGCAGGGCAGTATCGAGCAAGTTTCGTAATGGTGTCAATACGGGTGTGTCCGGCAGCCGAAACCGGGCTCGAAGTTGCAGGAAAATCACAAGAAAGGCTCGTTTTGGAGCGGCATTTTTTGCTGACACGGACGGATTGGGCTGACGGGCGGTCGCAGAACCGGCCCCGCCAGGTTGAATCTGCAGTCCCGCTGACCTACTCTGTGCTTCCTACGGAATCACTGCAGACTCTTTTACGAGGCTGTGTCTCATTCGGAACACGTCATGATTCTCAGCGGCAGCGAAATCAGGGCTCGACTTGGCAGCGATATAAAAATCGAACCGTTTAATGAGGATCAGCTGAATCCGAACAGTTACAACCTGCGGCTGCACAACGAACTGCTGGTGTACGAAGAGATTGTGCTGGACATGCGTCGCCCCAATCGCTTTCGCCGTCTGGTGATTCCGCAGGAGGGTCTGGTGCTGCAGCCGGGTCAGATGTACCTCGGACGCACCATTGAATATACCGAGACCCGCAATCTCGTGCCGATGCTGGAGGGCCGATCATCGATTGGGCGTCTGGGCATGTTTGTGCACGTGACGGCGGGATTTGGCGATGTCGGTTTCTGTGGATACTGGACACTGGAGATGATTGCGATCCAGCCGATCCGCATTTACCCGGGAGTTCAGGTTTGTCAGATCTTCTATCACACGGTGGAAGGCGACATCACGGAATATCACGGTGGCAAGTACCAGAAGAATTCAGATATTCAGCCCAGCTTTCTGTTCAAGGAGTTGTCACAGCGTGAGGATCGGCAGATGAAGCTGGGATTTGAGGACCAGTCATCCCGGGGTTAGCTGCCGAGTCATCGCGGCTGGTGAATAAAAAATTTTTTTTTGCACTCGAACCCGCGAAGAAGGCTGGGTGGTGCTTTTGAGGGAGCTGCCTTGCCGGCAGGGCCGTGGCTGGCAGAGCGCATCGCATGAGGTTTGTACCTCCTGTGTGATTCCTTCGCGTGAGCCAGCCAGTCTGCCGAGGTTCCTTGTGTGGCTGGGGCAGGCATTCCCGCGGCGGGCAGATTTCGGGCTGGAAAGCCCGAGTTGCGGACGAGGAAACATACGAGGAACAGGAAAAAGGGATTGCTGTGGCTAATAAGCGGAGCCTGTGAGTTGCGGTCTGAGTCCGGGCTCGGTAGTCGGGGAACTGGTACTTTGACGGACCTGCGAGGCAGGCTCGTGCCGGGTCATCGGGGGGAGCAATCGGGGAAAGCATTCGATGCGGTTGAACGACGTGGTGCTGGCGTGTCTGGCGATGTTCAGCTGGTGTCTGCTGGCGAGTTGCAGCGAGGGGCAGGCCCAGACGCCGCCAAACATCATCGTGATCCTGGTGGATGACCTGGGGTATGGCGACATCGGCCCGTATGGCGCAACTCTCCAGAAGACCCCGGCTCTCGACCGCATGGCGTCGGAAGGTCTGCGGCTCACATCATTCTACTCGGCACCCGTTTGTTCTGTCGCCCGGGCTCAGTTACTGACCGGCTGCTATGGGGCTCGAGTGTCGGTACCGGGAGTGTACTTTCCGGGTGGCGGTCAGGGTCTGCATCCGGCGGAAAAGACGGTGGCCGAGTATCTGCGGGAGCGGGGTTATCGAACGGCCTGTTTTGGCAAGTGGCATCTGGGTGATCAGCCAGAATTTCTGCCGCTGCAGCAGGGGTTTGAGCGTTACGTGGGGATACCGTATTCGAATGATATGCAGCGTCGTGCGAAGGGAGGCCCGGATCCGGTTGTGCCGCTGCTGCGGGATAATGCCGTGGACCGTCTGCTGCGGGACGAGGATCAGAGTGAAGTGACGAGGCTGTACACGGAAGAGGCTGTGCGGTTTATCCGTGACGCTGGCGAGCAGCCGTTTTTTCTGTACCTGCCGCACACTGCAGTGCACACTCCGATCTGGCCTGGAGCCGCCTTCCGCGGTCGCTCGGGCAACGGCCGTTTTGGTGACTGGGTGGAGGAGGTGGACTGGAGTGTGGGGCAGATTCTGGATGAGCTGCGGCAGCGGCAGCTGGATCGCCGGACTCTGGTACTGTTTACCAGTGACAATGGTCCGTGGCTGATTCGGGGAGCTGACGGAGGCAGTGCGGGGCCGCTGCGAGGTGGCAAGGGCAGCACGTGGGAGGGTGGTGTGCGAGTGCCGACAGTCGCCTGGTGGCCCGGGCGAATTCCAGCGGGACGCAGCACTGACCGAATTGCCGGTACGATTGATGTCCTGCCGACGTGTGTGGAGCTGGCTGGCGGGGTGGTGGATTCTGAGCGGACGGTGGATGGTCGCAGTCTGACGTCGCTGTTATGTGCGGAGTCGGATCCGCCGGCGGTCGCTGGACGGCAGGAACACTATTTTTTCTCGGGTTACATTTTGCAGGCTGTGCGTCGCGGACCGTGGAAGCTGGCGGTGGTGGTGCAGCCGCAGACTGGCGATGCGACGGCTGATGATTCGCAGGTTGTGCCGCGACTGTACAATTTGGAGGCGGATGTGGGCGAGCAGCGGAATGTGGCGAGCGAGTATCCGGAGCTGGTGCGTGAACTGCAGGCGCTGGCGAAAGCACAGCAGGCCGCGATTGGTGGTGAAGCAGCGACCGAGCGGCGACCTGCCGGTGTGGTGCAGCAGCCGCGGACTCTGTATGAAATGGAGCCGGCTGCGGACAGGCAAAAGCCGAAGCAGTCGTCGGCGGGACCGTTCCGGCCGCTGGATCTGGTGGAACCTGTGGCCGGTGAGACTCGCAGCGGCCGGAATGCTCCCCAGATCGCCGGTCGAGCATTTCGGGTGCAGGTGGACTTTGTGCGTGAGTCTGAGAGCGGCGTGCTGGCAGCTCAGGGTGGTACAGCGGTGGGCTGGTCGCTGTGGTTATCGGAGGGTCGGGCAGTTTTTTCGATGCGGCAGGGTGAGCGAGTGATCGAGGTGCGATCCGATCGCCTGGAGTCAGGTCGAGCGGTGCAGGTGACAGCTGAGCTGCAGCGTGACGGGAAGCTGCGGCTGTCGGCGGACGGCGGAGCGGCAGCGGAGACAGCGGGTGCGGGTTTACTGCAGCGTCAGCCGCAGGAGGACTTCTGTGTGGGGATGGACAACGGTCAGCCTGTTGTGGATCCGGCCGGCGGTCACTTCCGCGGTCGGATCATCCGATTGCAGGTAAAGTCGCCGTGATCAGTGGTTAGCAGGCAGTGGTTAGGCGAACCGCAGACGGGAGTCTGCGGGTGAGAGTGCGAATGCGGGCACTGTCGGATCCGGCTCGCCGGGTGCGATTTTTTAGCTGTACGCTGTTTCACGGGGGCGGTGGGAGGATTTTGTGGGGATGTCAGCTGCCGGCGGCCTGCAGGACAGCGTCTTCGACAAAAATCGGCAGGATCGGGGAATGATGCACTGCGATCGCGAGGCCGTCGCTGGGGCGGCAGTCAATCGGTATGATTTCCTTACCCACTCGAATCTTCAGTGTCGCGTAGTACGTGTGATCCTTCAGCGACGAAATCATCAGCTCCTCAAACTGCCCCTGTAACGCATCCACGACGTTGCAGAGCAACTGATGTGTCAGGGGGCGAAACGGAGGACTGTCCAGCAGCCGACGGTTGATGGCAACCGCTTCCGTCTGACCGATCACGATCTGCAGCGATCGATTTCCGCCAGCTTCGGTCAGATGAACCCAGTGCTGATCGTTCAGATCGCAGTTGACGATACGGGACAGTTCCATGCGGACAGGCACAAGGAAGGCTCCTGAGTGGGAAGTGGTCAGTGGCAGTCGCCTGCGGGCAACTGACCACTGTCCATCAATCTGATCACTGATCACTGATCATGGGAGCCGGCGGACTTTGAGATTACGGAAGTAAACTTTGCTGTCCGGGTCGTGGGCCTGCAGGGCGAAGGTGCCGTCACCGAGGCGGCGTTCGAATTCGGCTGAGAAGGCAGGTTTGCCTTCCGGTTCGGTGTAGTCGACGGTGATTTTGTCATTGATTTTGATGACGATGTGTCGTCCTTCGACGCGGATGCTGGTTTTGTACCATTCGTTGTCTTTCAGGCCGGGGTTGGGGATATCGACAACACCGTACAGGCTGCCGGATTTCTTTGGGTCGGACTGAGTGACATTGACCTGGCATTCCAGTCCGTAGCGAGGCCAGCCGGTTTCCTGGTAGCGGGTATGAAAGTAGATACCGGCGTTGCTGCCGGGGGTGGTCATGACTTCACATTCGAATTCGAAGTTTTTGAAACTGTCTTTTTCGGCGGCGTAGAACAGGTGGCTGCGGGGACCGTGGCACACCAGGTTTCCGTCGACGACTTTCCAGGAATCCTTGTTTTCGCTGGCTTTCCAGCCGTCCATGGATTTTCCATCGAACATGTTTTTCCATTCGCCGTTTTTGTCGGCGGCGAAGTTGGCAGTGGTGAGTGACAGCAGGGTGGCGGTCAGCAGCAGTGTTGTGCGCAGCATGGAAGGTCTCCGAGGACAGGGAAGTACAGAATCAGGCGGGCAGCCTATCGAATCTGTCTGGCGGACGCCAGATACCTCAGATTTCCGTTCCCAATTCCCCGGTTATTGCCTGCGATCGTTTCGCATGGTATGTTGTGGGTTTAGCAAGACAGCAGACGGGGCGGCGAATGACCAACAGAAGAGGGCGTAGCGATGCTGAATCTGACTGGCAACGGGACTGCTCAGACGTGCGACGGGACGACTCGTCGGGACTTCATGCAGGTGGGGACTCTGGGGGTCGGCGGCCTGTCTTTAGCCGGTTATCTGCAGGCGGAAGAGCAGGGGCAGGTGGCCAGCGGTCATGACCAGCGTTCGTGCATCATGATCTTCAACTTGGGTGCTCCCAGTCAGTTGGACACCTTTGACATGAAGCCAGAGGCACCACTGGAGGTGCGTGGACCCTTCAAGCCGATCGCGACGACCGGCGGTTATCAGCTGTCCGAGATTTTGCCTCGGCACGCGCAGATTGCTCAGCATTTGTCACTGGTTCGCAGTTGTCATCACACGGGTGCCGCGGTGCATGATGCTGGCTGGCAGATGATGCAGACGGGTCGTCAGTTTCAGGGTGGCGTGAATACTCCGCATGCCGGTTCTGTAGTCAGCTATCTGCGTGGTCGGCGTTCCGATCTGCCTCCTTTTGTGGTGTTGCCTGAGACTATGGGTCGTGGAGGCGGCAACCTGCCGAACGGTCAGGCGGGCGGATTTCTGGGCAAGGTGAATGATCCGTTTGCGCTGATGGCGGATCCTTCGAAGCCGGATTTCAAGGTGCCCGACCTGCTGCCCCCCGCGACGCTCCCGGAAGTCCGTCTGGACCGTCGTCGTCGGCTGCGGGATCTGGTGGATTCGTCGGTGCAGGATTTTGAGGCGACTGAGAATGCGGGGATGATGGGGCGGAATTTTGAGGCGGCGTGGCGACTGATGTCCAGTCCGGCTGCTCGCAATGCATTTGACCTGCAGCAGGAGTCTCAGAGTGTTCGTGAGCGTTATGGTTTGAACCGTTTTGGTCAGTGCTGTCTGCTGTCACGCCGGCTGGTGGAAGCGGGCGTCCGGTTTGTCACGATCAACACGTTTTTGACGGTGTTTGACGAGCTGACCTGGGACATTCACGGGTCGAAGCCATTCACCTCGATTGAGGGCATGCGTGACATTGTGGCTCCGCTGTATGACCAGGGTTATTCGGCACTGCTTGAGGATCTGCACCAGCGTGGTCTGCTGGACAATACGCTGGTCTGCAATCTGGCTGAATTCGGCAGGACTCCGAAGGTCAACCCGGCTGGCGGGCGTGACCACTGGCCGCAGTGTTTCACGGTGGGTTTTGCGGGTGGTGGGGTGCGAGGTGGTCGGGTGGTGGGAGCCAGTGACCCGATTGGTGGCGTTCCGGCTGACCGTCCAGTGCAGCCAGGGGACGTGATTGCCACGATTTTTCACAGTCTGGGCCTGAAGCTGGATACGCATTTGCCGGGTCCGGCTGGTCGTCCGTTTCCGCTGGTGGATTTCGGTTACCGTGAGATCCACGAGTTGTTTGCGTGATGGTGTGTGGACGGCGGCCGGGCGATTTGAGTACCGGGGAAAGAAAGTGTTTTCACGGGAAGTGCTCGGGCTGGAAAGCCCAAGTTGTTTTTTGGCCTCGGTTGTGCCGTCTACTTGAACTGGAAGATATCTGCGGTGGGCAGTTCTTCGAGGGACTTCAGTCCGAAGACGCTGAGGAATTTCGGCGTGGTGCGGTAGGCGATATCTGAGCGTTTTTCGCCGGTGCGTTCGATGGCCACCAGCTGCAGTCTCAGCAGCTGCCGCAGTGCGGTCTCAGCGGTGGGATTTTCCACCTTCTGCAGAGCTTCGGTGGTGGCAGGCTGATTCCAGGCGATGAAAGCGAGTACTTCGAGTGTTTCCGGTCTCAGTTTGACACCGCGGGGGCCAGTGCCGAAGGAACGTGTGCTGATGTTAGCAAATTCTTCTCGAAGTTCCAGGCGATATCCGCCTTCGTACATGCGGATTTCATAGGGGCGATTTTCGCGTGACCAGGTGAGGTTGAGCGAGTCGATAATTGACACGGCGACTCGACTGTCAACATTCTGGCCGATCATGGAGGCCAGTTTGCGGGCGGTGAGTGCGACGTCACCGCCGACGAACAGTGCGGCTTCGATGACTTCCCTCGGAGTGACTCGCCGCACACCTTCCACCAGCAGCGTTTGTGACTGTTGTTCGGCGGTGGCAGCGTGAGTCTGCAGATCTTCTGCCAGCTGAGCGCCGATGGACAGCCCGAGAGCTCCGTGAGCTTCGTCAACACTGGCCGGTTCGGCGAAGTCGACGAGGGCGGAGCCGATCTGCTGTTCAGCGGCGTGGAGTGCTTCGAGAGCCTGGCGATAGGCCAGTTCAATATCGCTGAAGTTCAAGGCTTGTTCGCCAGCACCTTCATCCGGCAGATGATCTGCGGGATCATCCGGGTTGTGATCCGAGAGTGGCATGGCGACAGGTCCGGGGGTGTCGGGAATTATTCGGCTTCGAGGTTTTCTTTGGAGAAGGCGGCCATTTCCTTACCGATGAATCGCAGGATACCGGTATCGAGGCTGATGGAGGTCAGCAGGTGTCCGGCTTCGGCTTTGACATCAACGACGATAGAGTCGCTGCCTTTTTCGAAGGCTTCCAGTCCACGTGCGCGGCTGCGTTCTGCGGCTTTCCAGGCGGACAGTGCTTCGCGTTCTTTGGGTGGAGTTTGTTTGCTGTAGAAGTCATTCATCTGCCGGGCCCATGGCTGCATGGAAATTTCGAGGTGCACAGCGGCGGGAGCGGGTGCTGGTGAGGCGAGTGAGTCGAGGGATTTCTTGAGTGAGTCGAGGGCATTTTCGCCGGAGGACAGCCAGACGTAGTCGGTGCCGACAGCGACGAACGTGTCACGACGGACGCCAAACAGCCGATCGAAGATATCCAGCAGCCCTTCACCCAGCTGAACTCGATGAATTGCGTAATCGCCCACTTTGTCCACATTGAGTTCCACCTGTGTCCCCGGGTGCATGTCTTTCATGCCGGGCAGTATGTCGTTCAGTGCTGCGGCATTGGCTGCATTGTAAGCTCCAATGCTGTTGAAGCCGCCTTTACCATCCGGCACGGATTCGACGAACACGTTCATCCAGCCTGATTCGATGCCGGAGCGGAGGTGGGTGATGATGTCGGAGACAGTTTTGTCTATGGCCGCTTTTTCGGAGGCGGGACGCTGGCTGACAGTTTTCAGTTTGGCGGAGATTTCATCGCGAACAAGGTTGAGGAAGGAGACCATGCCGGCTTTGCGCATGTCGTCCACGGGGTGATTGATCCGCAGTGAGAGAGCTGAGCCGGGGATTCGGGCGATACCGGCGAAGGCATCGGGCCGCGAGTTGAACTGCTGCAGTGCGGTGGCCAATCCGGTTTCGGGGATCGCCGCGAGGTCACCCTGAACGCTGAGTTTGGGGGCATCGGGAGTGGCATGATCCATCTGCATGGAGATTTTGAGTTCCTGCGATTCCGCAGCGGCTCGTTCCACCTCATCCAGCATCAGGTTGCTGGACAACTTTCGCATATCGTAGCGGGTGGCTGTTTCGTCGGGGCGTTTCTGCAAGGCGTCCATGGTGGACTTGCGGCTGCCGGCGAAGATGGTGCGACGATGCTGCTGTCCGGCTGGAGTGGCATCCGGGTTGAGCAGCCGCATGACGGCGGTGGTGCCATTTGGGAATTCGCCGGTTTTGGTGGCGAGGGTCAGTTCTTTTAGGCTCGGCAGGCTGCTGCGTTTGGAGGACATGGTGAGAATGAGGTATTCGACATCGGAGAGGACTTTCATCCAGCCGACATCTTCGACGGCTTCGGTGCCTGGAGTGGCTTCCTGTTCGGAGTCCAAGGTCATGTTGAACTGGTAGAGGGAGGTATCTTTTGTGTCGCGTTTCAGTTCGTATCCGAGTCCTTCGACGTTGTCGCGGAAGGTCTGGAAGCCGCCATCGAGTGGCAGTGCTACGAGGTATCCGGAGGGCGTCATTCCGGCGAGCACCTGGACCTGGAAAGGCCGGCTGCTGTCGATTCCGGCGACGAATGTGTCAATGAAATCTTCGATATTTGACCACTGCTTCTGTTCTGCGGGGGTCCCCAGATCCAGCAGGGACTTGAGATCTTTCTTGAGCACCTGAAAACCGGGGTGCTGGATGGTGATCTGCGAGTCCTGGGGGGTTTGGGCGACCGCCTGGCTTGTGCAGAGCAGGATGAGAGCGAGTGTGGAAGTGAGGCGGGTGATGAGTTTCATCATGGTTCACCGAATTCTGTTATGGGGATGCCGGACAAATTCCGGCTGCTGGCCTGCATTGTATTACAGGATTTCAAATCGGGTAAAGACTGGTTATGGCAGCCGAATCGGCTTGAGATTGCGGTGTTGAAAGGGTAGGAAGGGGCGGGATGGGGTGAATTTGTTCAGCGACAGCCAAAAGATGCGGAATCTGCATGCCTCGTGATTTTCTGAAGGGCGTTCGGGATTTTTACGACGTGATCGTGATTGGCAGCGGTTTGGCTGGTCTGACGTCTGCCAATATTTTATCGCGTCAGGGCTACAGTGTGCTGCTGCTGGAGCACCACTATCAGCTGGGCGGGATGGCGACGTGGTTCAAACGCTCGCGGGGCCATATTTTCGACATTTCCCTGCACGGATTTCCCTACGGGATGATCAAAAGCTGTCGCAAGTACTGGTCGAAGGACATTGCCGATTCGATTGTGCAGCTGAAGGGCATTCGATTTGAGAATCCTCAGTTTTCGATTCGCACGACGTTCAATCGGGACGATTTCACTCGGCTGCTGATTGAGCGTTTTAGGATTCAGCCTGAGACGGTGCAGCAATTCTTCGACACGGCTCGCGGGATGAACTTCTATGACGAGCAGTCGCGAACGACGCGACAGCTGTTTGAGCAGTTTTTTCCGGGTCGGGATGATGTGGTGCGGATGCTGATGGAGCCGATTACGTATGCCAACGGGTCGACACTGGAGGACCCGGCGATCGCTTATGGGATTGTATTTTCGAATTTCATGCAGAAGGGTGTGTACACATTTCAGGGAGGTACAGACGCCCTGGTGAATCGCATGAAGGAAGAGCTGCTGAAGAACGGAGTGGACCTGCGGATTCGCTGTCTGGTGGAGCGAATCGAGGTCAGTGCGGATCGGCGTGTGCAGGCGGTGCATGTGAATGGCCGGCGGATTGGCTGTCGGGCGGTTGTTTCGAATGCCAGCATTCGCAGTACGATTTTGGATCTGGCGGGCGAGCAGCATTTTGACCGGCAGTTTGTGGATGCAGCGCGGGGGGTGCGGCTGAACAACAGTTCGTGCCAGGTGTACATGGCGCTGCGTCCGGGCGAGGGATTTGATCCTGGCTGCGGAGATTTGCTGTTTCATTCAGAGCATCGAGGATTTGACATTGATGCGATGCTAAGCCGTGATGTGAGCAGTCGCACGTTCAGTTTCTACTACCCGGAGACTCGACCGGGCAGTGATCGCTGGCTGATTGTGAGTTCGACGAACGCGCGGTATGAGGACTGGGCAAGTTTGTCTAAGGAGGATTATGAACAGGCAAAGCGGGATTTGATCGAGACGACTCTGGACTGTCTGCAGCAGTATGTTCCGAATGTGCGGCAGGTGCTGGATCACGTGGAAGCTGCGACTCCGAAGACCTTTCAGCGATATACTCGACACCCCGCCGGTGCGTCATTTGGGACGAAGTTTGAGGGTTTGCAGGTGAGTCGGGATCTGCCGCAGCAGGTGCAGGGGCTGTATCACGCGGGCAGTGTGGGGATCATCATGTCCGGCTGGCTGGGTGCCGTGAATTACGGTGTGATTGTCAGCAACGATGTAGACAAACTGCTGGGCGGCCCAGTCTAGAACAGGACTCGCCGCTGAAAAACCAGGATCAATTCCTGGGAGTTTTCGGGGTTGGGGACAGCGCTGACAAGCTGCCAGCCACGGGCACCGACGTCGTGAACGACGTTGCTGCCGCGGAAATCTCCGTCTTCGTCGGTTTCCAGATAGTACGTCATGTACTCCATGCGGGGTGTGACAAGAGCATCGAACAGGAGCCGGGTGAAGATTTCGGCTGTCCAGATGGTCAGAATCAGCAGGAACAACTGTTTCCAGGACATGGCTGGGTCCTTTGCGGGGGCTGGCAACTCCAGATGTCTGTTCCGGACGGCCGGGTTGCAGGAAGGGGATGCTGTGGCAGATTCTGGCGAAAATCGAGGATTGAGTTAAGGGGAGTTGTCTGGGGTTTCGCAGTCTGCTGGAAAACTCCATGCCGGGCGTTGCCAAAAGTCATCATGGTGACCGGTTTTTGGTGCCTGAAAACAACAATGTCCGAAACGCAGCAGGAGGGTGAAATTCTTTGTTGTGAGTGGGCGCAATTGACCTGTTCAACTGAGTTTTAGCGGGTAGTTTTGGCAGTCAGTCAGAGCTGCATCGGGTGGGTGTGGCAGGCTTCCCGGCCAAAGAGAATCAGGAGAGTCAGACTCGTGAGCACACGAAAAAAGCAGCGACTGAGCTGTCGGGTGGATGGTCAGACGGCGGTGGTGCAACTGGACGACATGGAAATCTGGGACGGCGCGGATCTGGCACTGCTGCGTGACGTGCTGAACCGTCTGATTCAGCAGGATGGTTTTCGTTCGCTGGGGGTGGATTTGACAACGGTGAAGTACATTCCGAGTGGTTTTTTCGGGATGCTGTTTGAGTGGTATGAAGCGGGGCTGGAGATTCTGCTGTTGCGTCCGCAGGACAATGTGCGGCAGATGCTGTGGTTTCGTATGTTTTTTACGGAAACAAGCTCTGGTCGCTTTAGGCTGACGGACGCGGACATTCGCAATAATACTCCCAGCGAGCAGATTGAGTATCATCGGCGTTCGTTCATGAGTGCTCTGGAGGCTGGCGAGTTGCTGGAGGACGTGGACCTGGATGCGGATGCTGAATATGCTGTGAGTGGCTGAGTCTGGGTGTTGCTGTCAGTCTGGCGGCGGCGAACAGTGAATTACGGGCCATGCGTGGCAGCGGGAGGCTGTTTTGCGTGGCCTGTTGTGTTGCCGGAGTGGTGGATTGGGAGTTTGGGGGAACGTGACAGAATCTTTCCGGGAACAGGGTGGAAAAGTTGACGTTCCGAATGGAACTGCAAATAATCTGCACCGGGCAGCGAATATGTCGAAATTTTTCTTCGGGTTCGCTGTGTTCCTCGGATGGGTTCTCGGGGGTGCTGCGATTCCCGCGAACCTGAATTTTTTTGCGGTCGTGCAGGATTGATTTTTGGAATTCGCCGGTATGCTGTCGGAAGTTGAAGCAAAGGTGAACGCTGTCAGCGGTTGAACCGCTGGTGGCAGGGTGCTGTGGTGGCGGTTGACCGGGGTGTGCTTCGGATCTTTCGTTTGCTGCAGGCTTGTGATTTGAAATGCGTGTGTCTCACACGGAGGCACGGACACTCGTCAGAAATACCGGGACCGCAGGGTCTCAGGGTTGTTCAGTTTTCAGTGGGCCTTGTATTCGCCGGCTGCGCGTCGGCTGAACTTCAGTGCTCATGCAAACCTGAGCAGCCTCGCTGCATTTAAGGGGAATTGTGTGTATCGTCTGAATACCGGATTGAAGGCGATCATTGACAAGGGCAGGGAACGTGGATTCGTAACTGTCCAGCAGGCTCATGGGTGGCTTCCTGATGAAGGTGGCGATCCGGCGATGGTTGACAGCCTGATCATGGAACTGGACGAAGCTGGTCTGGACTTCATTGAAGATCCGGATATCAGGCTTGAGCCAGAGCCAGTGGAAGAGGAGGTGAAGCAGGCTCAGGCTGAGCGGACGGCTCGGGCGCTGCTGGGTCCAGAGACATCGGCCCTGTCTTCTCGTGATCCCATTCGCATGTATCTCAGCCAGATGGGCAACATTCCGCTGCTGACGCGGGATCGGGAAATTTTTCTTGCGAAGCAAATCGAGGTGACTCGCAAGCGTATGCGTCGCCATGTGCTTGAGTCTGACTTCGCCTTGACAATAGCGGTCGAGACCATTGAGAAGGTTCGTCGTGGCGAACTGCCATTTGAGCGGACTCTGCGAACATCAGAGACGGAAGAGGTTCGCAAGGAGCAGATTGAGGGTCGTATGGAGGCCAATCTGCGGACGCTCAGGCATCTGATGGAAGTCAACAAGAGTGACTTCCTGCGCTGGAGGACTCTGCCTGAAGGTTCTCGTGAACGGACCCCGCTGGGCAAACAGATTCTGACTCGTCGTCGCAAGATGTGCACGCTGTGTGAAGAACTCAGCGTCAGGACTCATCGGCTGCAGCCGGTAATGAAGCGGATGCTGCAGATTGGTGAGCGTATCGAGCAACTGCAGGACGAGATTTCCTGTTTGCGTGGTATGCGAACTGCTGATACTGAGCGCGAGGCGCTTGAGCGTGAGCTGGAAGAGTACGTGCAGATGCTCATGGAAACACCTGAGCAGTTCCTGCGACGCTGCCGTGAAATTCGTCGTCGCATGCAGGGCTGGACGGACGCCAAGCAGAAGCTCTCGGGCGGTAACCTGCGACTGGTGGTTTCGATTGCCAAGAAGTATCGCAATCGAGGGCTGAGCTTTCTGGATCTGATTCAGGAGGGCAACGCCGGCTTGATGCGTGGTGTCGAGAAGTACGAGTATCGTCGAGGCTACAAGTTTTCGACATACGCCACATGGTGGATTCGCCAGGCAATTACTCGCGCTGTTGCCGACCATGCTCGCACCATCCGTATCCCGGTGCACATGTTCCAAAGTATTTCGATGCTGAAGGCCAAGGCGGAAGAGATTCGCCAGGCCACCGGCCGTGAACCCAGCAATGAAGAGCTGGCAGAAGCGGTGGGTATGAGCATTGAAGAAACTGAGCGGATCATGAAGACTTGGAAGCATCCGATCAGCCTCGATACTCCGGTCGGCGAAAGTGAAGACAGCAGCTTTGGTGAGTTTCTGGAGGACAATCACGAGAGCAGCCCTGCGGAATCTGCTGCCAAGCAGATGCTGCGTGACAAAATTGATCACGTGCTGAAGAGCCTGACGTATCGTGAGCGTGAGATTATCAAGCTGCGTTATGGTCTGGGTGATGGCTACAGCTACACGCTGGAAGAAACCGGCCGCATCTTCAAGGTGACTCGTGAGCGTATTCGCCAGATTGAAAGCAAGGCCCTGAAGAAACTCCAGCATCACACTCGAGCGGTTCACCTGAAGGGTTTTGTGGACGTCGATGAATCGACACCGCTGCCGGCAATTGAAGAAGAAGAGGCGGTTGATGTTGAGGACGTAAGTCTGCTGTGAGCAGGCTGCGGATTGCTGAGGAATCAGAACGACCGGGTATTCCCGGTCGTTTTTTGTTGGTATGTCGGCGAGTGCAGCTTATTGCGGCTGCAGCTCCGCCGCCGTCAGAGCTCGCAGATGAATCCGCAGATCAGACAGTTTTCCATTCAGGCTGCCGTTCATACCGGCGCCAATTCGCAGCGGTGCGGTCGAATGCAGATGGATGGGCTGATCATCGGGGATGTCGGCTTGCGCGACCTGTTTGCCATCGATATACAGCAGTAGTTGGCTGCCGGACCGTACAGCGGCGATATCGTGCCATCCGACGGGGAAGGCTGCGTGATGCTGAACGGAAGCGCCGGCCTGAACAGACCAGATGTGGCCGGAGGGCAGGGTGCTGCAGTACAGGCGACCGTGCAGTTCTGCCAGTGTCCATGCGCGGCGATATTTGACGTCAGGCGTACGGTCAAGCTGGGTCAGTTTCTGCCAGGTCCCGGTTGCTTCGTACTGGTACATCTCGGCCAGCGGCAGTGTGCCGGCCAGCAGTCTGCCGTTGTGAACCAGCATGCCCATGACTTCCAGTTCTTCGCCCAGTCGACCGCAGTCCACCCACTGATCCGGTTGGGCGAACCGATAGACGCGTCCGCTGGGCCACGTGCCGACGAACAGTTTTCCGTCGTATTGTGCGAACGAGTAGGTTTGTGTGTTATCGCCCAGTCTGCCGAGGTCGGTCCAGGAAGTTCCGTCCCAGCGGTAAACGAATCCTCCGTCGTAACTGCCCGCATAGAGCGATCCTTGCCAGACCGTCATTGCCTCAACGCGACGGTCAGCTGATGCCCCGGGGTCAGTGGTGGTGGCCTGAGGCACGGGCAGTTTTGTCCAGCTGCCATTGTCTTCAAGACGAAAGAAGCCTGCGGGTTTGTAGAGGGACGAGGCGTGCAGGCGTCCCTCGAACACGGCCAGTCCGCCGATCGCTTCGACTGCCGGCAATTGTCCGCAGTCTTCCCAGCGACCGTCCTTAGTCATTTTGAAGATTCGACCGCCGAGGTTTGTGTTGGGTGATTCGGGCAGGCTGGATCCGGCAACTCGGTATTTCCCGGTACCAACATACAGCTGATCTGCGAGTTCGGCCATGGCGGTGACGCTGTTGGACTGATCAGGGGCTCCACAGTCGATCCACTGGCCGTCGCTGCCAAGTCGATAGACATGGCCGGCCTGACCAGCATCTGGTTCACAGGTGCCAACGAACAGACTGTCTTTGTGGACGGCCATGGCGAACCCCAGCAGTGCATTGCCCGGTTTGCCGTGGTCCAGCCACGGTGAGAGCCGATTGTCATCGATGCCGAAGTGCAGTTGCCGCAGGGATGCCTGACTGGACGTGACTCCAGATGCTGTTTTCAGTGTCAGGTGAAAGCCGCGGCGAGTAGCGGGGTCGTACTGGCTGATGATGTCGCCGCTGGGTCCGTCAGACTGCGGGCACAGAACTTTGGCTGTGATGGTGAAATCTCCGGTACCGGGATTTGGAGCGTGGCTGGCAGGAATTTCGATCCATGAGCCACTGGCGGGGAAACTGGCGGCATCGGTGACCGTGGCTTTTCCCTGCAGCGTGGCTGGTGCGGCGGGCAGCAGGACATTGGCGGGAGAATTTTTGAGTGGCCACCAGGCGGCAGGCGGAGTTTTGTCGGACTGGGCCAGTGCGGTGGCGGGCAGCAGCAGGGCTGCGGACAGAGTGCGAAGCAGCATGCGGAAGACTCCGGAAAGTGATCAGTGGTCGGTTTTCGGTTTGGCGAGCGGCGGACGGGAGTCCGCGGGTGTGGTTGCTGGGTGGCACAGGTGTGGGCTGCTCCAGTCTGTGATTGCAGGGATACCATGACGATGCGGGTGCTGTCCAGACAAGTGGTCTCACGCGAAGCCGCGAAGGGAAACGCATGGGGCTGGTGTGATTTGCGTAATGAATGCTGCGCATCTCCGTTCAATTCTCTCAAGTCTATTTTCTATGGCAAGGCTGCCAGCGATGGTGGCTGCTGGTGTTTTTGAAGCACGAATGGACTCGAATGCGGGGGTCTTGGCGGGCTGCGGTTCCAGGGTGCTGCTCCACCGCACCCCCAACCCCTCGCCGCTGGAAGGGAAAAAGGGGATGGGGATGATGCGTGAGCGGTATCGATTCCCTTTCCGCGGCCCAATGCTCCGGGGAATTACCAGCGGTTGTCCGGGAGGGAGCGGGGGCGATCAGTCGTCAGTGGCCGAGAGTTCGCGGGTGTGAAAGCCGGAGGTGCGGTGTACGTGCCGCTGATTGTGACGCGAGGATTGTGGGATGATGGTTGGACGTTGTGGTGGCTTCAGGAATTGGCAGGTGGCTGTTGTCGTGCGCGGATGGCTTCCAGTACGGCACTGTTGTCGCTGGCGCCGAATCCCAGTGCTTCGGCTTGTTCGAGGAGTTGCTGGTGGGCATTGGTGAGTGCGAGTGACAGTCCGGCTGCTGCCGCTGTTTCCACGATCAGTCGGACATCTTTGAGGTGTTGCGACAGTCGCGCCTGTACGGAGTAGTCGGCGGCGATCATTTTTGTGCCTTTAGTATCCATTTGTCGCGAATAGGCGGCGCTGCCGCGGAGCACTTCCAGTGCGGCTGATGGTGAGATTCCCTGGGATGCGGCGTAAACCAGCCCTTCGGCGAGCGCAGCGCGGTTCAGTCCCAGCACGAGGTTAGTGACCAGTTTCATGCGGGAGGCGCTGCCGGAGCAACCGACGTGGAACACGCTGCTGCCGAGAACCGGCCAGAGATTTCGGCATTGCTGAAAGATGTCGGGTTCACCGCCCACGATCACGCAGGCTTCCCCGCGGCGAGTTTGTTCACTGGAGCCGGAGATGGGGGCATCGAGCAGTGCGGCCCCGGACTGCTGCAGGCGTGCGGCCAGATGTTCACTGAATTCCGGGCTGCCGGTGGTGGTGTCAATCAGGATTTGGCCGGCTTGCAGGGCGGGCAGAAACTGCCCCAGCACCTGTTCGACCACGTCACTGGAGTACAGGCTGATGATAACGCGACGGCAATCTGCGATCGGATTGTTGCTGGGGATGGCGCCACGTTCCGTCAGGGGGCCGATTTTTTCCGGCGAGCGATTCCAGATGTGCGGCCGCCAGCCGAATTGCAGCAGGCGTTCGGTGATCGCAGTCCCCATCAGGCCGAGACCGATGACACCGATGTGTGGATCGTGGTCGGGATGCATCCAGGTGGTCTCCAGTCTGTTGTCTTGGGGGCAATCGTAGCGTCTGGAGCATAGCAGTTTGGGGTTGCTGGTGAGAACTGTTTCGGTGAGGCTCGTTCTTTTTGAATGTGCCGGCTGTTGCGGATGGGGTGTCCGTTCCAAGTGCTCCTGCTGTGTCGATTTTGACGACTGTCAGCAGAACTGGGGGGCTGGGGAGTGGATTCGGCAGATTCCACCGGAAACATCTTGCCTTCGCGGAAATCGCTGATCGATATCGGAGGGGCTGTGGGTGAATTCAGGATGAATTTCCCCGGCGGTTTCGGCCCTGTTTGAGACGGGTTTGAGGCGGCAGGAGGTACGGCAGACAGGCGGAAGGATTCGCGCCGACAACATATAGAACTCCAGATGGAGTATCCCTGGATGGCGCGCGGAAGTATCTCAGTACTGGGTTCGGCAGCTTTGCTGTCGATTGGCCTGGCCGTCGGCAGTCAGTTGGGTGTGCCACCTTTGTCGCAGCCATTGAATGCGGTGCCACGGGAGGGTGAGCGGGGGACTGCAGCGCCATCGATTGCCATGGCGCTGATGCAGAGTGGCGAGCATATTTCGCAGGTGTCGAATCAGGTGCTGCCATCGGTGGTTCACATTCAGGCGGTTCGATCAGAGAACGATCGAAAGGTTGAAGAGACTGGTTCCGGTGTGCTGATGCGATCTGCCGGCGTCCGGGGTCTGTTTGTGGTCACCAATCAGCACGTTGTGCGGGGGGCAGATCTGAATGCGGTTGACGTGCTGCTGGCTGACGGGACCAGCGTTCATCCGCTGCGGTCTTATCGTGATTCAGAGAGCGATCTTGCGATTCTGCAGATTCCGGACGGTGGTCAGCCGTCAGCCGAGTGGGGTGACAGCAGTTCCGTGAAGATCGGCCACTTTGTGCTGGCTGTTGGCAGTCCGTTTGGTCTGAGTCAGTCGGTGACTCTAGGCATTGTGAGTGCCAAGGGGCGTCGGGATTTATCGCTTGCCAGTGACCAGTCGGTAACCAACCAGGATTTCATTCAGACGGATGCGGCGATCAATCCAGGCAACAGTGGCGGACCGCTGATTGATATGCACGGGACAGTGGTGGGGATTAACACAGCTATAGCATCAAATGGTGGTGGCAACGAGGGGATTGGTTTCAGTATTCCGAGCAATATGGTGCGACGGGTGTTTGAGCAGCTTGTGACGCACGGCCGTGTGCGGCGGGCTTATCTGGGGGTGGAGCTGGACAATGATTTCAACGAGACTACGGCGAAGCGTCTGGGGCTGACACGGGCTCGCGGTGCTCGAATCATGCGAGTCTACAATCAGAAGAACAGTCCGGCGGTGCGGGCTGGTTTGAAGCCGGACGACGTGATTTTGAAGTTCAATGGTGTGGAAGTTGTGGACGAGAACCACCTGATCAACCTGGTGAGTCTGTCGGACATTGGTGTGGCAGTGGATCTGGAAGTTTACCGTGGTCGGCAGCTGTCGATGCTGGCGGTGACGCTGATGGACCGTGAGGAGTACCGGACTGCCGAGGATCCTCGGAACACGTTTAATACTCGCTGAATGCGGAATTTTCCTGAGAAAACCCGGTAAAAGGCTTCCGCTGCTTCGAAAACCGTGCGGCTTTGAATCAGGCGGTTTGCAATCTCGCCGTTCAGCCGGATAATGGCGGGGTGCCGGAACCTGTCCGGCCGGCTGCGTTCGGTTAGTTGCTGTGAAAGAATGCTGATGTCCGAAGAACACCGGACGGCGTCCGGCGATGTTTCTGCCGGGAATACTGCTGGTCGTCGCGCGTTGCTGCCCATGGATCCGCAGCTGAAGGATATTCAGCCTGGCGGCGGGGTCATTCTTCATCTTGAGCAGCGCTGGGGTGCAGTGCGACGGGCGCTGTTAAAGACGTTTTGTCGCGGTTACGTGCAGCGAATGGCAGCCTGTCGTCGGGGGGACTTCAATCCGTGTCCTCACGAGGTGCTGGATCCGCGTGACCTGAAGTTTTACCGAAACCAGGGCGGCTGGTACTGGGATGCGGCTGACGACCCGTTTGTCTGGCGGGATGAATTGCCATTTGCGCGAGTGGGCCTCGCCGAACTGCTTGTGATGACTCTAACAGCCAGCACAATCAGCGGTGGAGCTGCTGGTTTGGCGCAGCGGCTGACCGGCTGGCTGCAGCTGTGGTCGTGGCTAGTGTGTGTTGTGGCTGCGGTGGCTGGTCTTTTGATTGTCTGGTTCTTTCGCAACCCGCGTCGCGTGGTTCCGCTGCAGCCGGGACTGGTGGTATCACCGGCAGATGGCAAGGTTGTGGATATCGAGCAGTTGCCTTACGACGAGTATGTGGGTGGTCCGGCGGTGAAGATCGGTATTTTTCTGTCGATCTTCAACGTGCACATCAATCGTGCGCCGGTAGCTGGTCGCGTGATTGGCCTGAAGTATCGACCGGGCAAGTATCTGAATGCGTTGCGTCCAGAGTCGGCGCGTGAAAACGAACAGCTGGCTGTACTGCTGGAAGAACATGCTGCTCCGTATCGCGGGATGGTTGTGCGTCAGATCACGGGCGCAATTGCTCGCAGGATCGTCTGCTGGCTGAAGCCCGGTGATTCGCTGCAGCGTGGCGAGCAGTTTGGGATGATCAAACTGGGTTCACGTACTGAGCTGGTGATGCCGCAGGAGGCCGGGTTGCAGATTCAGGTGCGTCTGGGTGAGAAGGTGCAGGCGGGAAGTTCGATTTTGGCACGTTACGAGGAAGCGTCAAAATGAAACCTGCAGGCCTTGAGACAGGTGGCGAAGCGGATATGGCCGAATCGCCCGTTCGCAGGACTCGACGGCAGAAGGTTTTTGCAGTGCTGCCGACGCTGCTGACGCTGTGCAACGCGGCCTGTGGTTTTGGGGCTATTACGATTACGGCCAAGGTGGGGCCTGAGCATTTTGGTGGCAGCGAACTGTTTACGGCATCGCAGCTGATTTTTCTGGCGATGCTGTTTGATATGCTGGACGGCAGTGCGGCTCGACTAACGAACCAGACCTCGGACTTTGGTGCTCAGCTGGACAGTCTGTGTGACGCGATCAGTTTTGGTGTGGCTCCGTCTTTCATTTTCCTGCAGCTGGCTCATCCGGCACATCACCTGATGGATACGATCGCGATTGCTCCGTTTCATTTTCACCCGCGAATTTTGTGGGCGATTGCAGTGCTGTTCATGGTCTGCGCCATTCTGCGTCTGGCTCGATTCAACGTAGAGACTGACGAGGAGGATTCGCATGAGTTTTTCAGCGGGCTGCCGTCGCCGGCTGCGGGTGGAGCTGTTGCTTCGCTGCCGATCGGCATGAATGAGCTAAAAGGGCAACTGGGACCGGGTGGCAATCTGCATGGGCTGGCAGCATTTGAGCAGTACATCTGGTCGGCGCTGGTGGTGTTGGTTCCTTTGGTGACGTTGTCTGCAGCCGTCCTGATGGTGTCGCGTCTGAAGTACGCGCATCTGTTTAATCAGTTGGTGCGTGGTCGGCGTGGTCGGATGCAGATTTTGCAGATCGTGTTTAGCCTGATGCTGGTATTTATTGTGCGCGAGCTGGCGCTGCCGGTGTTATTCGGCTATTTCGCATTTTCGGCACCGGTAAGAGCACTTTGGCAGCGACTGCGACGTCAGCCGACTGCACCGCAGGGGCAGCCTTAGCGTGAACGCTTCGCTGGCGGCAGGGTCTGCCGATATGTGCGGTGTGGCCGAGCGAGCGGGGCTGGTATGAAGCCTTATCTGCTGATGCTGGGCGGGGCGTTTGCGTTTTCGCTGATGGGCATCTTCACTCATGCTGCCGGGCGTGTATTCGACTGGCAGATCATTGCACTGGCTCGTTCCGGAACAGCGATGGTGATAGCCCTGTCACTGGCTGCTGTCGCGCGCACAGAACTCGTGTTTTTGCGGCCGAGGACGCTTTGGATTCGCAGCATTGCCGGCAGTTTGAGTGTGCTGTGCAATTTTTTCGCGATGGCTCATCTGAATGTAGCAGATGCACTGGCATTGACCAATATGTTTCCGGTGTGGATTGCGGTGTTATCGTGGCCGGTGCTGGGCCGGGTGCCAGGACGTGATGTGTGGATCAGCGTGTTCTGCGCAATGATGGGTGTGGGGCTGATGCTAAAGCCAACGGGCGAGGGTGGTTTGGGAACGTTGCTGGCGGCCACCGGTTCGGTCACCAGCGCTGTTGCGCTGATGGGTCTGCATCGTCTGAAGCAGATCGATGCCAACGCCGTGGTGGTGCATTTTTCGGCAGTGTCGGTATTAATTCTGCTGGGGCTGCTGCTGCTGCTGCCCGGTGAGACAGCGTGGCCGGTAATAATGACGAAGCTGCAGAGTGACGGCTGGCTGTTGCTGGGTGTTGGTCTTGGGGCGACAGTGGGACAGTTGCTGCTGACTCGCGCATTTGCCATTGGTGCTCCGGCGCGAGTCAGTGTGGTGGCTTTGTCGCAGGTTGCTTTTGCGATGGTGATTGAATCGATCCTGTGGCAGCGATCGTATGAGGCAGCGACACTGCTGGGGATTGGGATGGTTTTGGGTCCGACAGTCTGGATGCTGTTAAAGCGGAATGTGCGGAAGTCAGAGTCTGCGGACGGGAACGATGCGTGAGTCTTTCATGGGCTACGGACAGGCAGGGATGCCATGGTGATGTTTTGAGCCACGGACGGACGCGAATGGGGCAGCCTTTTTTGCGGTGGATGCACACGGATCGGCACGGATGTATCGCAGCGGTCGTGCCGGTGGTGTACGGTCAGCAGGCAGTGGTCAGGTGATGGGTTGATTTTGGTTTGTCGGAGTGGGGATTTTCAGCCGGATTTCATCACCGATTTTCAGATCCAGTGCGGGGCCGGAGACCTGCAGTGTGAAGTAGTGGCCGATCTGATCAATTACGACGGCGCCTGCGGGTGCGGGGACGAGCCACTGGCACTTGTTATCCATGGTGATTGCCGGGAAGCAGGCGACTACGCACAGTTCAAGATTTGGTCGGGTAACAACCAGTGCGGGAATGCCAGCGTCTGTTTCTGGATTAATCGCGCCTGGTGCTGTTGTACTGGTCTCGACAGGCAAGGGGTTACAGACGGCCGATCCGTGGAAATCCGGCAGCAGCTCGACGGGAAGTTGCCCCAGCACAATGCAGCAGTCGGCAGCGTGACTGGCTGCAGAGTTTTCGGAACCATCAGGTCGCAGCATCTGCAGGGTATGCTGGCACATCGTCAGCCCGGACTGTAGTGCGCGTCGCTGCAATTCCGGATCAGTTTCGACCTGGCAGGGGTTGCGCAGAAACAGGCCTCGCAGTTTGAGTTCGGATCGTCGTCGGGTAGCGGCGATGAGGCTGGCGGCATCCGGTCCGGCGGTAATTCCCGAAAGTTGTCTGCCGAGACTTAATTCCACGAGTATAGAGATCGTCTGGCGGGCAGCTTGAGCGGCAGCGGCGACCAGTTCCACGTGTCGGAAGTGTCCGACCACGACAGTAACGGAATGTGCCATGGCCAGTGTGGTTAGTCGCGGGATGTCCTGTGAGCGAACGATCGGGCAGCACAGCAGCAGTTGGCAGTCGTTGGGCAGGGAAGGCGGCAGTTGTTCGGCAGCCGTCAGATCATCACAGGCCAGTTCAACAGGGCGGTGTGGTGCGTGACTGAGCAGCGGCTGCAGGATTGTGGCGAGATGCCGGTCAGTGCAGGGCAGACTGATTCGCGGGCACCAGGCTGTGGCTGTTGACAGAGACTGCAGGGTTTGGTTCACGGAGCAGACTCCAGTTGTTTCTGCAGGGCTTTTGCGCGATGCAGCCGAGCGGGATTGCCCCAGGCCGGATGCAGAATTGAGACCACCTGCAGCATGCGGAGCGCATCTTTGCGTCGTCCATCGGCAGCAGTGGCTTCTGCCAGTCGCAGCGAGGCTTCCAGCCAGAGATCGTCACCGGACTTGTGCTGACTGCGAATTTTTTGCCAGAAGCTGATCAGTTGGTTTGTGGCTGGCTGGTTTTTGCGGGTGGTTGCTGGCAGAGTCTCGGCAACTGTGGCGAGCTGTGACAGCTGTTGCGGGTTCAGTGGCAGCAGCAGCAGTTCGGTCAGATGTTTCACGAGTGTTTCGGTGTTCCCTGAAATTCTGGTCAGGCGTGCTTCAACGCTGAGCCACTGCAGTTTTTGATCAAAGGAATCATCGGGCTGGCGAAGAGACTGATGCAGGCGGGAAAGTCGTGCAGCCAGTTGCGGCGTGCCAGGTTCTCCGGGCTGGCTGATGTGTGGCAACAGCAGCAGCAGGGCCAGCTGGCGAAGCTCGGGTGAGCTGTCGCTGAGTGCCTGCAGGATTGGTGTGACGGTGTTGTCTGGTTCCAGCAGTCGGCAGGCTGCAAGGAGTCTGGCGGAGCGTGCTGCGGCGAGGCTGCGCTGTTGCAGTTCCGCAAAATCGTCTGGAAGTCGGGGGCTGTTTTCGCTGTCAGCAGAGCTGATGGTGTTGACCTGTTGTGCGATGGCAGAGTCTGTCGTGCGAGCCAGCAACTGCCAGTCGCTGGCGGAGGGCTCTGAGTTTGTTTGCCAGAGGACAGTGGCGGCCAGCTGCAGTGAAAGTGCTGTGGCGGCGGGGTGTTCAGGTGGTGTGGGGCTTGTGCTGAATTCGCGGAATGTGCTGATGAGCTGCTGCAGGTGTTGGCGATTTTTTTCGTCGGCAGGAGCGGCCGGGCGGGCAGCCTGAGTGATCAGCAGGTCTGCCAGCAAGGCCAGCAGTGAGGATTGATCGAGCGATGGTGCTGTCGGGGCGGGTTTATTTTGCAGCAGCAGCCAGACGACGTCATCGGCGGCCAGCAGCGGGTCTGCGGACCGCAGATAGCGGATGCGATACAGGCGAGCGGCCGGGGCTGTGTTCTGCTCAGCATAGTTTTGCAGATGCAATTCGACAGCATCGCGATAAGCAGCCTGTCGAATTGTTTTGTCTTTGTCCGGGGCAGTCGTCCAAAGTTGTCCGAGGCAGTACAGTCTGAGCAGATCAGCGCTGGCGGCGCGGGCAGTATCCTGCTGCTGCATGAAAGCGGCGGTGGATTGTTCCAGTTCGGTGAGTGCTGCGGTCCAGTCAGCCAGTCGCAGCGACAGTTCTCCGGCCTGCATCATGGTATACGCGATGACGGACTGTTGTCCGGAACTGGCGGCAAGTTGTCGGAGTTCACTGCGTGCGGTCTGATAATCTTCGCCAATAATGCGTTCATTAATGCGTTCCAGCGTGCTGGCAGCTTTGGGTCCGACCTGCAGTGACAGAGCAAATCTCTGCTGCAGCCGCTGGGTGGTCTCAAGCAAGACACCGGATGTTCGGGTCAGCAGTTTCTGGGCGAGCTGTTGAAATTCGGTGGCTGTGTTCAGTAGGGACTGTTGTCTGTCGGCGGAGGCATTCTGCATTTCCAGCAGCAGTTCATGCAGTCTGAGCAGTGCGTGCAGACGCAGCAGCAGAAGTTGTGGATCTTTTTGCAGGTCATCTTCGACGGAATCGTTAGACACCTGCAGAGCCTCGGATGGTTTTCCCTGCAGCAGCAGCAATCGCAGTTGCAGAGTGGTGGCTGCGAGGCGATCGGCCGGGCTGCGGGTGTCGGGCTGCAGTCGACGGAGCTGCAGTTGACAGGCTGGGAAGTCGCGGCGATCGAGAAGTGAGTTTGCCAGCAGCAGTCGGGCGGCAAAGCGGTCGGCATCACCGCTGCTGCGTTCCAGTGATTTGCAGTCTTCGTCCAGCTGTTTTTGGAGGGCCGGGATTTCGTTATCGTCGGCCAGTCGCGAGCGGGTGTGCAGACAGTGTGCGATGGCGAATTGCAGCCGCAGGCGGGAGGAACGTACCAGAGTGGGATCCAGTTCTGAGCGGAGCTGTTCGATGTGTTTGAGCAATCCTGTTGCGAGTTCTGATCCCTGCTGACAGGCCGCCAGAGCGAAATCCCGACGGTGGCCGGAAAGCAGCAGTGATGTGAGTGGCGGCTGAGCGGAGTCGAGAGTGAGCAGTTCGGGCTGGCATTCGAGTCGGGCTGCTGTGGCCAGCAGTTCCACCTGACGAACTCGCAGCAGCACTTCCGTGACTGGTCCGGGCAATCGTTCGGTGATGAATTCTGTGATATCGGTGGCTGCTTTAGTAACCAGTTCCGGGCGTTGTTTTGCGGACAGCAGGGGCAGCTTCTGTTCGCAGCCATCGGTGATCAGCAGCAGCCACAAAGCCTGCTGATTGCGGCTGGTGGATGCTTCCAGTTGTCGTCGGCAGTGCTGTTCAGCCAGGTCAAACAGCAGGCGTTCGTGCAGAGCAGCGATGAAGGACTGCTGTCCATCCGGCAGCAGGGCTTCGTCGGCGGTCTGAGCGATACAGCTGGCCTGCAGGGCCAGCAGGAGGGTGATCGAGGGCAGGGCAGATTTCATACTCGGAATTGTAACCATGAAAGGTGGGAAATACCCAGCCTGAGCAGTGTCAGCAATTGTTGCGAGGGCAGTTGTTGCTGGTGTGACTTGTATTCGTGGATTTGCCTCGGCGATGATATGGGAGTGTGCTGTCCGTGCCAGAGCCATAGCGGAGGAGAGTGAGATGTTGAGAGCGGGGGCTGGGTTGTGTGTGGTGGCGTGATGTTCAATCTGGCAGCAGTGCTGTTGTCCGGTTTTCTGGCCGGGCGTTGTCACGGTGAGGACTGGAACGCGTTTCGTGGTGTATCCAGTCCGGTGGTGCATGGCCGGCGTGTTTATGTGACTTGTTACTCGGGGTTCTTTGCCCCGGGGCAGCCTCGGGGAACTCAGGCCGATCCGCGACGGCATCTGATTTGTGTCGAGCGGACCAGCGGGAAGGTGCTGTGGCAGCGTGAGCTGGAGGCGAAGCTTCCGGAGGAGGAGCGGATTCGGGATCACGGTTTGGCTGCGAGCACTCCGGCCTGCGATGCTGCCGGCGTGGTTGTATTTTTTTGGCAAGACGGGAGTGATTGCGTTTAATCATGAGGGTTATGAGAATTGGCGTGCAGATGTTGGCTCAAAGACTCATGGCTGGGGTTCCATTGCGTCACTGGTGCTGTACGGGAACATGGTGCTGGTTAACGCGAGTATGGAGAGCGAGTCGCTGCGGGCGCTGGATCGACGCACGGGGCGGGAAATCTGGAAAGTGGATGGGAACAAAGAGTCCTCGAACACTCCGGTGATCGCTCGCAGTGGTACCGGGCGTGTAGATCTGTTGCTGGCGATGAAACTGGGAGGCAGTGGTGATGTGACGGACAGTCTGAGATTATGGACCAGCATGAAGGGGGCCAATGTGACATCACCGGTGTTTCACGATGGTCATCTGTATTTCATGAAGGACAATCGTGAGAGTGTATATTGTTTATCGGCGGAAACGGGCGAGGTGGTCTGCGAGCAGCGTGTAAATCGAGCTTGTCAGGTGTATGCATCGGCGTTGTTGGCTGGCGGGCGAAGTTATTATCTGACGCGGGAGGGGCGGACGATTGTGGTTCCGGCAGCCCCGAAGTTTGAGGAGCCGGGTTGCAGCCGCCTGCGTGACGGTGATCAGTTTAACGGCAGTTTTGGGGTGGATGGGAATCGACTTCTGGTGCGTTCGGACCGTTATTTGTACGCAATTGGCGGGAAATGAGGGTTGGGAGGCATGCGGGCTGATTCGTGGGCGGGATTTTCCGTCGGAACAGGTGTTGGAAGTCAGCGGTGCTATCGTCTTTAGGGGTGTGGTTAAGCGTACAGAGGCGTCCGGGTGACGCTTTCTGACGTCTGGAAGGGCTGCATGACCAGTTCGGATTCCGCATTGGCAGGTGTGCCGGCACGGAGTGAAGAGATTGCCTGTTTTTACCGCGAAAACTCGCGTGAGCTATGGGCCATCTTTTACTCCATGTGCAGCGACCCCGAACGCGCTCATGATGCGGTACAGGAGGCGTTTGTTCGCCTGTACCACCATCAGGGCGAACCGGTGCGGGACCTGCGGGCGTGGTTATTGCGGGTCGGTCAGAATTGGCTGCGGGATGTAGCTCGGCGTAAGAGCAGTGGCTGCAGTCTGTTGTCCGGTTTGGATGAGTTTACAGGTCGTGTTGTGGATCCGCGGGCGACAGCGGAGCTTCATGAGCGTCAGCAGCAGATCCGGTCGGCAATGGCAGAACTAAACGAAGACGACCGCCGGGTGCTGGTGATGAAATATTCGATGGACTGGTCAGCGGCGCAAATGGGAGTGGTGATGGACTGCACTGCTGCGGCGATTGACATGCGGTTGTCGCGGGCCAGGCGACGGCTGGCAGAAATACTGGTAGAACAAGGGTATCAGCATGAGTAGTTCTGACAATGGTGGTGGTCGAGTGGCTGGCCAGCTATCGGACCAGCAGATGGATCTGCTGTTGCGTGATTTCTTCGCGTGTGAGGTTCCTGGTGCATTGCCGGTGGCCGGCCGTGTGGTGCCGCAGTTGCGTCGGTATCCGGAGGTGGCTGAGCGTGCAGCGGTCCGCCCGGCTGCAGTGGTTCGATCTGCGCGACTGGTGGCGGCTCTGGCCCTGGCTGCTTTGGCACTTTGTGCGATGCTGCTGAATCGGCACGCAGAGCGAATGGCGACGGTGGCGGCGAAAGCGAAGGCTGCTGCTGCGGAAGAAACGATGCTGGTGTCTCCGCAGGGGTCTGCGGGTAGCCGGCAGGCTCCAGTGGGGGCAGATGGCTTGCTGCTGCAGGAGACTGATCAGATTCAGCTGGCGCCTCAGCGATAGTCGGGGGTAATGGCGAGTAGTACGCCGCGCCAGGGGGCTATTGGATTGCGGGTCCGGCAGGCGGAACAAAACTTGCGCGGGTCTGGAGGAAGGCCTGCAGCAGAGTGGCGGGTGCCGGCGGGCTGGCGATGGTGAAAGACAGCAGGTCTGAGGTGACAGTGAGAACGGCAGATGCGGCGGTGAGCTGCAGCGAGCACCAGGTGGTCTGTCGATCATAATCCAGGAGCACTCCTGCCGGCCGCAGATCTTCCATGCGGTCAATCAGTTCTGCGACATCGATGGACATGGCGGGCGTGAGCTCGACTGTATCGAAGAAGCCCAGAAAGAGGCTGGCGATTTCGGGTGAGTCGATGCATTCGGTGGAGTGCAGATCGGCCAGTTGCCAGCGCCAGACGACCTCGGCCGGATTATCGGGAGCGAGTGCAGCGCGGATTTGGTATTCGAACCAGGGTGTTGTGATGGCTGCGAGTCCTGCTTCGGGTTCCGTGACGATCAGGTCTGTACGGCGGCATTTCAGCTGGCGGCGAAAATCACTGAAGCGATGTTCGAGGTGTTCTGCCAGATCATCAGCGGCGATGCGTGCGACGAACGCTGCTGTGTGATCATTGTATTCTGTGGGCAGCTGATGAGATTTGCGGTAGCCTTTCAGATCGCGGACGCGTGAGCGTCGTGTTCTGACAAGCAGGACAGCGGGCAGAGCAGTATTGGGTGACTGGGGCATATCTGGAGCTGCAGCAGGGTGTCTGCGGTGCGGGCCTGGATTGAACGAATCGGAGTGAGGAATTGCACCTGATGTGGAATCTTAGAGAATAGCGTCAGCGGATTGCAGTGACGCGGACCGGCGGTCGGGCCTGAAAAGCGGGATTGCAGGCTGGAAGTGCCGTGGAGAATGTGTGATGGGATGGACGTTGGCGGATAGGGTTCGGGCAGTGCGGCATCTGAAGCGTCAGGATACGGTGCTGCGGGGGGTGATTGAGCAGGTCGGGCCGTTGCGACTGAAGTCTGCGGGGGTTGGTTATGCAGTGCTGGTGCAGTCGATCATTTCGCAGCAGATATCCACGGCCGCAGCGGCAACAATTGGTCAGCGACTGCGGCAGCTGGCAGGGGGCGGTGAGTTGAGTGCGGAATGGGTTGCCGAGCTGTCTGATACGCAGTTGAAGTCAGTGGGCATATCACCGCAGAAGCTGTCTTATTTGCGTGATCTGACGCGATGTACACTGGAGGGAGTGATCAGTTTTCGGCTGATCTCGCGCAAGTCAGACGAAGCGGCGATTGAGGAACTGACTCAGGTGCGAGGGATTGGCCGCTGGACAGCTCAGATGTACCTGATTTTCTCGCTGGGGCGTCCCGACGTGTTTGCTCCGGATGATCTTGGGCTGCGGAATGCGATGCAGCGGCTGTACGGTCTGGGTGAGAAGCCAGGCCGGCTGGAACTGGAGCGGCTGGCGGAACGGTGGCGTCCGTGGCGAAGTGCAGCCAGTTGGTATCTGTGGCGTTCCCTGGAGTTTACGGATCCGCCGGAGGATTAAATCTGTCAGGTTTCTGCGGCTCGGAATTCGGGCAGCGGGTATTCGGGCAGCGGGACGGCCTGGGCGTTTTCTGCCAGTTCCTGCAGGCGCAGCCAGCCGCGAGTGATGAGTGTGGTGCGATGCTGAACGTACAGTGGATCCAGTTCACGGCGATCAAAGAAGCCGGTGGCACAGACGGCAGGAAAGGCCGGGTCATCGATGAACTGGGCATTAACGGGATTGCAGCGGAGATGCCGTTCGGGGGCTGCCAGCAGTTGTCGTGACGGCAGTTCACCGATGACGAATCGCAGGTACAGATCGCTGTCACGAATCGATTCCACTTCATCGCCACAGACATCACACAGATATCCCTGTTCGCAGCGAGCCATGGTGTTGGGAACCTCTGTTTGACTTGTGGGTTAAAAAAACAGCCGCTCGCGGAATTGCGGCGGCTGTCGGGTGGGTAGTTTAGTTGCTGGTTGTCAGCGAAGCGAGGCTGGGTAGCGGCGAGACAGAGCACCGCCGCCACGATTGCTTAAACTGGCATTGCGAATCGGCATATTGCCCTGAAATGCGCCGGGCTGGACAAACTGTTGCTGCTGTGGGTATTGAGTGTAAGTGCCTGTCCACGGGTTATGCATGGGGGTGCCTGGCATCATTGCGGGGTTTTGGAAGCGGGCTGTGGCAGCGGCGGTCCATGCAGGGGCCTGTTGCCAGTTCTGCTGCGGCGACCAGACTCGGCTCGGATGCCAGGTATTGGCGGGGCCGGGGCCGGCGTAGCCGGGATACCATTGCTGTGGTGTCCCGTATGGAGAGATCATGGTGACGGGCGGAATCGGCTGTGTGATTGAGCCGGGTGATCCGCCGGCACAGCCGCAGTCACTGGAGGGAGCAATTTCTGGCATGACTGGTGCTGCACAGCCAGGTGATTCGACAGCAGCGGAACCGCATGAATAACAGCAGTCGCTTCCGAGCATAGTCCCGGCCATCATGGGTGCTGTCTGCATCCATGGCTGCGGCTGGTAGAACTGTGGCTGCGGGTACTGCGGCTGAGCAAACTGTGGCTGCGGCATCATGGCCAGTGGCGGCATGCTGCCGCAGGGGTCACAGCAGGGATCCCAGGCGGGTGCATAGATCGGCTGTGGTGCGGCGGGAGCCGGGTAGTTACCGTTGAACTGTGGCTGCCATGCGAGTGCCGGCTGTGGCTGTCGGTACCCATGGTGCAGGTTGCGGTACCAGTTTCCCGGGTAATGTCCGAGGGCGCCATTTTGGTTGCGGATGTATCCGTAGCCCAGCCAGTCATCGATGACTTTCCAGCTTGCGTATGGTTCATTCTGGTATGTGTTGCCGTATGCGCCGGCGTATCCGGGGTGAATATGCTGGCAGCCAAACAGCCAGTACAGCGGGCACAGCAGTCCGCAGGCGGTGGCGGTTTGTGCCGAGATGAGGAAGATCACAACAGCCAGCAATGTGATTCTGCGTCCGGAGCTCATTGGTTGAATTCCTTGAGCCAGCAAATGGAACTGAGAAACGAAGACCGGCGGAATGTGGCAGCGGGGAATGCAGCCAGCGGCTTCCGCAGAGGAGGGCGGAACAATAAAACCGGATCTTCCGCGGGGAAATCGGAAATTGACTCAAGTTCCGACTGAGGCCTGATTTTGGTGAAGGCCATTTTTGTGAATCGGCTGGATTCGCCGTTCAGCGCATCAGAACGGCAACTAAAGTCAGCAGCAGCAGTACGATGACGGAGACAAGAATCGGCAGTTTTGGCGAGTATCCAGCAGATCCTGCCGGAGTCTGTCGTGTGGGGGCGGGGGCTGTTGGGGCAGCCTTTTCAAACAGGTCTCCGATGATGCTTTTTTTGTACCCTGTGGTTTCATCTCGCTGGTCATCGATGGGCATTTCGCTGTCATCGAGCAGGATTTCGCCGAGTCTTCCCTGGAGTTCACGGGCGGTCAGGGGAGTGGAGTGATCGTTGTCGATGAGGCTTTCCAGCAGTCGAGTCAGTCGGGTCCTGACCGGGGTTGCTGCGTAGTCCTGTGTGTGTTCGTTCCCGGATTTCTGCAGCAGTTGTTTGATGAGCACACCAAGGTCGCGGAGGTCTGTCTGGACCTGGTCTCGAGACGCGAAAGCGCTGACGCTGATCAGTGCGGGTCTGGTGTTGGCCAGTGCTGTTGAGCCGGCTTGTCTGGCGGCTGCCAGCCAGCGGTGCAATCCGAGTGCAGTGATGGTGGGTTGCAGACCTTCAGACAGCAGGACGGTGTCAGCGGCGATTGCTCCGTGAGCAAGTCCAAGGTTGTGCAGCTGCTGCAGAGCGGAGCTGATCTGCCAGCAGATATCGATGACTTCATCGGTGGACAGCCGGTTTTCGGAGGCCATGACGGTGGCCAGTGACGGAGCGTCGGGCGGTTCCATCCAGCACAGCAATTCGCCGTCGGATTCTGCGAAGCCGAGGAATCGCTGGATGCAGGCATGTCGCAGCTGCAGCAGGGTGTCCCGATCGGTCTTCAGGGCCGCGCGGAACTGCGGCAACTGTGACAGTTCTTGTGAAAAAATCAGAAGCTGCACCGTCCGTCCGGACGGACGGTGCACTGCAAGCATCAGCCGCCAGCCATCTGCCTGCTGCAGAGTCTGCTGTCGATCGAAGTCGCCTGTCTGCGTCGAGGACATGGCATCAGGTGAAGTCGGAAGGATTTCCGAACAGCCCGCCACCCTTACCTGTGCCTGTACCACCGCGCAGGTTGGTGTTGCGTGGCTTGCGGGCTTCTTCGGGTGTTGCCGGACCCTGGTCTTCGGCTTTGTCAGGCTTGGCTGATTCCGGACGCTTCTCGAGGGCTTTCACCGACAGTGAAACACGTTTGCGTTTGGTGTCGACGTCGACTACCTGGAATTCGCGAGTTTCGCCGACCTTCAGAATTTCGCCCACGCTGCCGACGCGACGCCACGCCAGTTCGCTGATGTGCACCATGCCTTCGAGCCCGGCTTCCAGTTCGACAAATGCGCCGAATTCTGCAAGGCGACTGACGGTTCCGGTGACGTTGCGTCCCTGAGCATAACGTTCGGCGGCACTGGCCCAAGGGTTCTGAGCCAGTTGTTTCATGCCCAGGCTGATGCGTTTCTTCTCGGAATCCAATTTTAGAATCCGCACGTCAATCTGCTGTCCTTCAGTGAGCACATCCTTGGGGTGGTTGATGCGTGACCAGCTGATTTCCCCGATGTGCAGGAAGCCGTCGACAGGGCCTATGTTGACGAAGGCACCGTAATCCTTGATGGTCTTGACGATACCAGGGTAGTCCTGTCCGGCTTCGACTTTTGTCCAGAAATCGGTTTCGCCTTCGGCACGTTCGGCCTGCAGCAGGGCCCGGCGACTGACAACGAGATTACGTTTCTTCGGATTGACTTCGGTGATCTGCACCGACATTTTCTGGCCGACGTACTGTTCGAGGTTACCGGCAAAGCCCAGTTCGACCTGGCTGGCCGGCATGAAGGCGCGCAGATTACTGACGGTTACCTGCAGGCCGCCTTTGTTGACTGCAGTGACAAGGCAGTCAACGACCTGACCGGCGGCCAGAGATTCCCAGTTGCCGCCGGCGCGATGTCGGGCGCGGGGAATGCGGCCTTTGATCAGACCGTCGGCACCGGCCGAGTCGATGATGACATCCAGTTGGTCACCGACATTCGGCTGTTTGCCTTCGGCAAACTGGGTGACTTGCAGGACGATATTGTGCAGCAGACCGGCCTCAAGGAAAATTTCGCCGCCATGAATGGCCTGAACGACACCTTTGACCTTGCTGCCGACAGCGATCTCTTTGCCGGCAGCGGCTTCTTCCGGAGCCACTTCGGCGGTGACAGCCGCGGGAACCGCAATATCGCCAGACATCGCTGCCGCGATCTGGGCTTCGAGGTCGGCTTCCAGTTCGTCTTCTTTGGGAATTTCGACGGGACCACTGCGACGGCCGGAGGGTGCTGCAGCGGTGTCTTCAGGCTGCGGTATGGCGTCCGTGGCGGCAGCCATCTTTTCGCGAATGCGAGCACCCGCGGAGTCTGTTTCAGCGGCTGAGGACTGAGCAGCGGGTTCTGCAGGGGGTGCTGATTCGGTCGGCGGGTTTTGCGCGGCCATTGCTTCGGCCGGGGCCGCTGCGGGCTGTGCAGGCCCAGCCTCAGATGATGCGGCGGAATCCGTTGTCAGGGAAGAATCAGGTTGCACTGGGTCCGTTGTCATCGTTTTTTGCCCCGTCAGAACAGTTCCGGCCTGAAGGCACAGAAAACGTCACGCTGAACCACTTGGTACAGAAGTTCGGGGTCACTGGCAGTGTCCGAAGTCTTGTGAAATGGTCAGAGACAAACCAGTTCAGGATCCTGTCTGACTTCAGGAATGAACTGGGTAAATTGCTGCTGATGCTGAAGAATGTTGAAGAAAAGACACAGTTCTCCAGAACGAGCATACCGAAATTCAGAGCCGTTCGCCAATCAAACAGGGCCCGGTGGCAAGTTCCTGTGTGGATTTTAGGTGATTTTGTCGGAATTACGGTGGTGCAGGCAGACAGCCAGATCAGCAGGGAACGGGGGTTCGGGAAGGCTTTTTCAATTTTCGGAGTCGGCTTGAAGATCTGACGGGACTCATCACGTATTCGCATATTTCCCCGATAATCTCGAGGAAGTGCGAACTGCAGCGCAGGGGTCCGTGGTATGAATGTGTGTTGCGAACTGATTTGGGGTTCCGGGAGTATCTGAGATGCGTTTTCGTTGTGTGAATTTAATTCTGCTGGTTGCAGGTTTCGCTCCTGGTTTGTTGCTAACGGCTGCCGAGCAGCCTGTGGATTCCAAATCAGCGCGGCTGCTGAAGCCCTCTGAGCATGGTGTGGGACAGTTCATTGCGGATCTTGAGTTTCAGGATCTGCAGGGTCGCTGGCTGCGACTGTCGGACTATCAGGAAGCAAAGGCGCTGGTGATCGCCATGACCAGCACATCGTGCCCGCTCAGTCGCAAATACCTGCCAGCCCTGACGGCTATGGCTCTGCATTACGGTCCGCGATCAGTACAGTTTGTGCTGGTGAACAGCATTCGCACGGACGATCGCCGGGCGATGCAGGCGGCGGCTGCGGGGCTGCCGGCAACGGTCCCGTATGTTGTGGATGCGGATGAATCGCTGCTGCGGCGACTGCGGGTAGTTTCCACAACGGACGTGCTGATTCTGGATCCGGCGCGGACCGTGCTGTATCACGGCGCGGTGGATGATCAGTACGGTGTGGGGTATGCTCTCGATCAGCCGAAGCGGAAGTTTCTGACGGATGCACTTGAGTCGATACTGGCGGGCGGATCACCGGCAACGGCAGCCACGACGGCACCGGGATGTGTCCTGGAGGCTGACACAAATGCTGCCGAACCCGTAGCCGTGACATGGCACAACCGGATCTCGCGTATACTTCAGCAGCGGTGCATGGAATGTCATCGCACCGGCGGTGTAGCTCCGTTTACTTTACAGACAGCAGCCGAAGCAGCGGCTCATGGAGCGATGATCAGGCAGGTCGTTGCCGACCGCACCATGCCGCCGTGGTTTGCTGCGAATGCTCCGCAGCACACGGTCTGGTCCAACGACCGATCGCTGACAGATGCCGAACGCCGAGATTTGCTGGCGTGGCTGGACGGAGGTCGTCCGGAAGGTGATCCGGAAGATGCTCCGCAGATGAAAGTCTGGCCTGCTGAATGGTCACAGGGTGCCCCCGATCAGATCGTGCAGCTGCTGCAGCCGATTCGGGTGAAGGCCACGGGTAAAATGGCTTATCAGTATGTGAATGTACCATGGAATGGTGATCAGGATCGCTGGGTACGGGGGTACGAGATTCAGCCAACGGACCGCAGTGTTGTGCATCATGTGATTGTGAACGTGCTGGAGCCCGGGCAGCAGGGCAATCGCCGCGAAGAGGGCGTGGGTGGCTACTGGGCGGCTTATGTGCCAGGCAATTCCGGACAGATGTATCCGCCCGGGTTTGCTCGCAGGCTGCCGGCCGGGGCCACCTTCCGCTTTCAAATCCATTATACTCCGAACGGTACCGCCACAGCCGATCAGCTGCGAGTCGGTTTGTATTTTGCTGACAGCGAACCGAAGTATGAGGTCAGGACGATTCCTCTGGCCAAGGTGAATCTGTCCATTCCCCCGAACGCGGGCAGCCATGTTGAGACACTGACGCGTCCGGTGCCCATGGATATTCCGGTGCTGGCCTACATGGCGCACATGCATGTGCGCGGCAAGGCTTTTCGATTTGAGCTGCAGGATCCGGACGGGGTTCGCAGCACTCTGCTGGACCTGCCGAAGTATGACTTCAACTGGCAGCTGCGTTATGACCTGCAAGAGCCGCAGGTGCTGAAGCAGGGCAGTAAAGTGCTGCTGACGGCTGTGTACGACAACAGTGCTGACAATCCGGCCAATCCGGATCCGTCCCGAACTGTCCGCTGGGGCGATCAGACTGATGAAGAGATGATGATTGGCTATGTGGAAACGTATGCGGCACCAGGAGAACGTCGCAGTCGCAGCGGGGGCCGTTCAGTGTCGTCTGCGACCAGCAGTGCTCAGGTGCTGTTTGCTCTGCTGGATCAGGACCGCAGCGGGCTGCTGGATCGAGCCGAACTGGAGCGGGTGGGGGAAAGATTCCCCGGACTGAAATCCGAAGAAGGTTTGCTCGAGCGAGTTTTTCGGGAGTCGGACAGTGACAGTGACGGAAAGCTGTCGTTTGCGGAATTCGATGCTGCTCGCGAGGAGATTCGTCGCCGCTGAGCGGCCTTAAACTGGAAAGCAGGCAGGATCATGAAACGAGGGTGGCTGTTTGTTGTGTTGCTGATCTGCGGTCGACTGGCTGTTTGTCAGGAGCCGGCAGTTTCACAGCCTGCGGCGACGGCTCGCCCAAGTACCGGAATGACTCGGGTTTGGCAGGTGGATGGTGTCGAGCGTCAGGGGCTGGTGTATGCCCCTGAAACGGCGAAGTCAGAACCTGCTCCGCTGGTATTTTGTTTTCACGGCCATGGTGGAAACACTGCGAATGCCGCGCGTTCGTTCCGAATGCACGCTGAGTGGCCGCAGGCCATTGTGGTTTACCTGCAGGGCCTGAAGACTCCGGGACAACTGACTGATCCTGAGGGCAGGAAGCCGGGCTGGCAGAAATCTGCCGGAGATCAGGGAGATCGGGATCTGAAGTTTTTTGACGTGGTGTTGCAGTCATTGCAGCAGGACTACCGCGTGGATGACAGGCGAGTGTATTCGATGGGGCATTCCAATGGAGGTGGCTTTGCGTATTTACTGTGGTCGGAACGCGGGTCAGTATTTGCTGCGCTGGCTCCTTCAGGTTCTGCAGCATTGCGACTGAAACGTCCGCTGGCTGCAAAGCCGGTGCTGCACATTGCTGGTCGGAATGATCCGCTGGTGAAGTATTCCTGGCAGGAACGGATGATTGAGCGTTTGAAGACGGATCAGAAGTGCGGATCCGGTCGTCCCTGGCAGGGTGGGGTGACGGAGTATCCGGCAACCAGCGGAGCTTCCGTGTTTACGCTGGTGACGGATGAGGGGCATAAGTTTCCAGCGCGAGCCCCGCGGCTGATTGCGGATTTTTTTAGGCAGCACACGAAGCCGGACGAGACTGCCAGCGGTAAGTCGTTGAACTGAGCTATGCAGACTAATTGATGAGTCGCGGACTCCCGTCCGCGACGTGGGTGATGTTTGAGCCGCGAATGGCTGGTTATTTTTTATGGACGTGCCACAGGTCTGACAGATTGCGAAGGGCTCTGGGATGCAGTGTCAGTCGCCCCCGAATTCGTCTTCATAGTCAGCAATAGCGGCTCGTACCACCTTCTCAGCATGAGTTCGATCGTAGATGTGGTCGATCTGCACCTGCTGCGAGGTATCCCCGGGCATGACTTTGTACGTGGTGAAGTAATGTCGCAGGCGCTGTACGAGGGCCTGCGGCAGTTCATCGAGATCTTCGACGTGTGACCAGATGTTGTCCTGAGCGAGGACGCCGATGATTTTGTCGTCGGCTTCACCGCCATCCAGCATCGGCAGTCCGCCGATTACCCGGACGTTGACGATGACTTCGGACTTTGTGATGGGGCGTTCGCTGAGCACGCAGATGTCGAGCGGGTCACCATCACCACGTCGAGCTTTGGGCATCAGCTCGGCGACTCGCTGACCACAGAATGTGCGGGGGATGAAACCGTATAAAGCCGGAGGCTGGGACGAGGTTCGCTGTGGCCGGTCGACTCGCAGATACCCGGTGACCTTGTCAACTTCGTATTTGACGAGGTCGAAGGGGGAGATTTCGATGAAGGCATGGACCAGGCTGGGCGGGTTTGGTCCGACTTCCAGGCCATGCCAAGGGTGTGGACGCCAGCGGAAGAAGGGTTTGGGGAAAGCCATGCAAGGAATCCGGAAGAAGCCAAAACTTGAATCTGTGTTCACTCTAGAGTACAGCCGGTCAGGGCTGCCACTGACACGACGGGACACCTAATGAAAATTCCCGCAGTCCGTCCGGTATTCCGGAGGTCGGCACAGGGGAAGCGGTCGTCGGTTCAGCAGTCATAGTACAGAGCGAACTCGTAAGGATGCGGACGTTGCAGGATGGCATTCACGTCTGCTTCACGCTTGTGACGGATCCAGCGTTCAATGACGTCGGGAGTGAACACGTCATTGCGAGTCAGGAAGTCGTGGTTGTTTTCGAGGGCCGTGAGTGCGGCATCCAGTGAAGAAGGAGTGCACTCAAGTCCGGCTCGCTCTTCGGGTCGCAGGTCATACAGATCCTTATCCTGAGGCATGCCGGGGGACAGCCGGTTCAGGATACCGTCCAGCATTGCCATCAGAACTGCTGACGCTCCGAGATAGGGGTTGCAGGCACCATCCGGGCAGCGGAATTCGAGCGCACGTCTGGATTCCTGACCGGAATTAGCAGGAATGCGGATGGCGGCCGAACGGTTGCGATAGCTGTAGGACAGGTTTACGGGGGCATCGAAGCCCGGTGTCAGACGACGGTAGCTGTTGGTGGTCGGGCAGCAGAACGCCAGCAGTGCCGAAGCGTGCTTCAGGATGCCGCCGATGGCATACATTGCGGTTTCACTGAGTCCTCCGTAGCCGCTTCCGGAAAACAGGCACTGATCACCCTGGAACAGCGACAGTCCCAGATGCATGCCTGATCCGTTGTCGTTCCAGATCGGCTTGGGCATGAAGGTGGCAGTGCGACCGTGGCGATGAGCTGTGTTGCGGACGATGTATTTCAGCCGCTGAGTGCTGTCACAGATGCGGACCAGTGAATCGGCCTGCAGGGCAATTTCGCACTGGCCGCCCGAAGCCACTTCGTGGTGCTGACGCTCAGTGCGAATCCCGCTTTCTTCGAGCTGCATCATGATTTCGGTGCGCAGGTCCTGGAATCCATCCTGGGGAGACAGCGCCAGATAACCTTCGCGGTGCCGGATGGCTGAGCCGCCGCCGCGCACCGCCTGGCCGCGATTCCACTGACCCTCTTCACCGTCCAGGTAGTAGAAGCCGTGCTGTTCACGCTGATCGAAGCGGACACTGTCGAAGACGAAAAACTCGGATTCCACTGCCAGCTGCACGCGGTCGGCAATTCCGGTGGACAGCAGCCATGCTTCGGCCTTGCGAGCGATATTGCGGGGGTCGCGCGGATAGGTCTGGTGCGTCACCGGGTCGCGGACATTGCACAGCAGTGCCACCGTCGACTTCAAAAACGGATCTACAAAACAGGTTTGTGATTCCGGCACGACCTGCATGTCACTTTCGTGGATCGCCTGCCAGCCAGGCATGGACGAGCCATCGAAGGAAAAGCCGTGTTCAAAGCTTTCTTCGGTCAGTTGTCGCACGGGAATGGTGAAGTGCCGCATCGAACCGCAGAAATCTGTGAACCGTAGATCGATCGCCTGAATCTCACGCTGTCGACACAGCGCCAGCACTTCACGCGGCGACATATTACTTTGTGACATGTTTCAAAAACCCCTTTGAGCCACGAATCTGTGCCCTGTCAGCACCAATTCTCAACCAGCGTTCCCGTCGAATGCAAACCGCAGACCACTTTCCGGCCGACTTTCGCCAAATACTGTATTTCTGAACAGATTTCCATCCAGGTTCTGCGATGAAATCAGGATAACTGCATTTTGGGGCTGCGAAAAAGTGGAAAAAGGAGTCGGGGTGGTGGGGTGGTAGGCTGATTCCGTGCAGGAGAATCGCAGTGCGAGCGGGCTGCTGCCTGCTTTTTAGCACGCAGCTGTTCAAAAAACAGTCAGTGATTGAACAGGAATTCGCGACTGCTGAGGATTGCCCAGAGTACATCTTCGAGGGCGGCGCGGCGATCTTCCGGGGTGGCTGCTTTCTGCAGTTCGGCGAGTATACCGTGTTGTTCTGCGGCCGAGGGCAGTCGGGCGAGGCAGGTGAGGCAGACTTCCTCGAGGATTTGTTCATTGGTCATTTCGGAGGCCAGCCATTTGGTCAGACGATTGTCTGCGGCGGCCAGTTTTCCGTTGAGCGTCTCGCCGTTGGAAAGGTGCAGTGCCTGGACCATGCTGGGTTCATCAGAGCGTTCGCATTCGCAGGTGATGCGTCGCTGGTTGCGTCCGAAGGTCTGCAGGAACCAGGACTCCACGGCTGAGTCCTGCAACTGGATGGCGCGCGTACCCCGGGGGTAGGCATCGGTGGGTTTGATATCGCTGCCGGAGTAGACGATGTTTTTGAATTCGGTGGGGACATCGGTAATTTGCGAAATGGCGTCGAGCATGACTTCGGCCAGCATGCGGCGCGGGAAGCAGCGTGAGTATTGACGCTGATCCCCGGCGTTTTCGGGCATTGGTTCGCTGCTGCGCTGCCAGGTTTCGGACTGCAGGATGGTTCGCATCAAAGCTTTGAGGCTGAACTGGTGCTGCACCAGATGTGCGGCGGCGGTGGCCAGCAGTCGTTCGTTGCTGGCGGGGTTGGATGTGCGCATGTCGTCGACCTGTTCCACCAGTCCAACGCCAAAGTAGTTTTTCCAGACGCGATTGGTGATTGAGCGTGCGAAGAGTGTGTTTTGCGGGCTGACGAGCCAGTCGGCGAGGTATTCGCGGCGGTCACCAGGTGCATCGAAGTCGATGGGTTTGGCATCCAGTGCGGCTGGTGGCTGAGGTTTACCGGTACGCGGCTGCACAAGTTCACCGGACGAGGCGATTACGAGAGTACGTTTCCCATCTCCATTACGGGCGTCTCCGCCCCATCCCTTAGCCCGGACTCGAGAAAACAGATTGGCAAAGGCGTAGTACTGGTCATTGGTCCATTTTTCGAGCGGGTGGTTGTGGCAGCGTGCGCAACCGATGGAGAGTCCGAGGAAGGCTTGGCTGACGTTTTCTGCCATGTCTTCCGGAGCCTGGTGTCGGGCAAAGAAATTAGTGGCTCCATTTTCTATGCTGGAGCCTTTGGAGGTTACCAGTTCGCGGACGAAGCGGTCCCAGGGGGCGTCAGTGGCGACCTGCTGGCGGATCCAGCGATACCAGGCGGCGATGGCGTCGGGTCGCAGTTCGTTGCCGTTCAGCAGCAGCAGGTCAGACCAGCGATAGGTCCAGTAGTCGACGAATTCGGGTCGTGCCAGTAGTGATTCAATCAGGCGGTCACGTTTGTCGGGAGCGGATTCGGCGAGGAAACCGCGGACCTCGTCGGCCGTGGGCAGTGTGCCGATGGTGTCCAGAAATGCGCGGCGGATGAAGACTTCATCGGAGCAGCGAGGAGCAGGTTTCAACTGCAGCTGCTGGAGCTGATCGAGCGTAATGCCATCAATGAAATTGCGCCGCGGTGCGGCAGTATAAACTTCGGCGGGGATGGAATTTGGCCAGGGGACAGTGATACCGGCGATGACAATCTGGCTGGAGAACCAAGCTGTGACAGCACCTTCGCCCGAACCCGTGACAGTAACGGTGCCGTGTTCATCGACTGAGGCCACGGCTTCGGTCGAGGCGGAGAATTTGGCCAGATGTGTGACGTCTTCTGAGCGTCCGCTGGAGTAATGTGCGCGGACGAGCAGCGGCTGCGTGCTGCCGACCGCCGCAAGGACTCGATCGGGAATCACTTCAAGGCGCTGCAGGAGGTCATCGGAATCGGACGGCCCGGGGGCTCCGGCGGCAATCCATTCTGAGAGGATGCGATAGCCAACGGAATCGGTGTTCAGCCGCAGGCCGCCCTTGTGAGGTACGGCCATGGTGGGTTTGGTAAGCAGCAGGCTGGTGGCGGGGTCAGCCAGTTCGACGCGGCGTCCCAGCTGCTGCTGGACAGTTGTCAGGAAGTCACGTTCAGGGTCGTAGCCTCGCAGCGACAGGCGGAAGCCACCCTTGCCCGCGAGGGCTCCGTGGCAGGCACCGGAGCTGCAGCCCTGGCGGGCGAAGACTGGTTCGACGTGATTGCGGAAGGACCACGTGGCGGGCTGGTCCATGGCGACTACGGTCACCTGCTGAATGGCAGCAGCGTGGGTATTGTCCTGGAGGCGGATGGTGGTTGAGCCGTTGCTGACGGGAATCAGGCGGCGACCCTCGACTCGCACAATTTTCGGATCATCACTGACAAGTTCAGCGGCGGTATCGGGCCCGACGGCGATGTCGTTGCGGAAGCGTTCGACGAGTACGAGGGACGAGTCTGCCGGGCCGTGCAGCTGCAGCCGGGCGGGCAGAATTTGCAGCGTCTGGCCGGGATCGGCGGATGTGGCAGACGCCAGCAACAGCAGTGTGAGGCAGACCGGCAGGCAGCGGAGCAGCATTGGGGGAGTCTCCCCAGGAATTCAGGAAAAGTCAGTGCAGCGGAACCAGCGAATCATCAGCAACGCGTGCTGTGAATGCAACTGTGAAAAAACGTTTGTTTTCGCTGGTTTCCGCATTCTGCCTGAACGTTATGGTGTGCGGCTGTGGTGCCGAATCGGGAAATCCGAGCAAATCGAGGGTTGTGGAAACCGGAACAGTGGGCGACAATTGCAAGAGAGTCAGTGGGCAGGGATTAATGGGCAGGGGACTTTGGGTGGGCGGTTTTCGAGAACGAGTACCGTCCGCCAGGGCGGAGTGAGTACGAGTACGAGGGGAAGTTTTTTGCCCTTTTTTACTCGTGCTTAAATCGATTGCTGGCTGACCACTGACCACCGACAACGGCCTGCCGACAGCTTTTTGTTTCCCGTGCGTCTTGTCTGCGGTAGTGGCGATGTTAGTGGTGTTTTTGCGGGTGAGTGGGTTTTCAGCAGGAGCTAGCGGTGCCGCTGACAAACACAGATCGCAGGTTGCTGGACGACCTGCTGGCGGGGCATGCCGGCAGCTGGCGGCAGTTTGTCGATCGTTTTACGGGTTTGATTTTGCAGGTGATCCGCCAGACGGCTCAGGCGCACAGTCTCAAATTTTCCGCCGACGACAGTGAGGACCTGTGTGCTGAGACTTTTGCAGAGTTGCTGGTGCGTGACAAGGCGGCGCTGCGGACGTTTCGAGGTCGCTGTTCGCTGGCGACGTGGCTGGCCGTGATTACTCGGCGGATCGTGGTACGAAAGCTGACGGATCATCGATGTCGGCAGGCTTTGGGGCATGTGCAGGCGCATCAGGCGGCGGTAGATTTTGCGTCTTCTGAATCTGGAGCGGGTCAGCGTATTGAGCAGCAGGAGCAGGTGGAACATCTGCTGTCTGCATTGCCTGAGGAAGCAGCCCGGCTGTTACGGGTGGTTTATCTGGAAGGCTGCAGCTACGCCGAGGCGGCTTTGCGTCTGGGGCGTCCGGAAAATTCGATTGGCCCGCTGCTGTCCCGGGTTCGGCTGATGGTTAGTGGTCAGTGATCGGTGTTCGGTCAGGCGAGCCGCGGACGGGAGTCCGCGGGTGGCGGGGATGCTGTGGGCTGCGGCTGCTGAGTTACGGGCCTTCGGCTGCGGTGGCAGCGAATTGTCCGTTGCATTGTTCAGTTAGTTTGCCGGTTTGATCGACGTTTAGAAACATCACATCGAAGCTGGCTCGCTGAGCGATTTCGAGGCCTTTTCGGGGGCCCAGCACCATCATGGCGGTGGCGAGGCCATCGGCGGTCATGCAGGACGGATGTACGACAGAGACGCTGGCTGGCGGATCGGCAACGGGTCGACCGGTGCGGGGATCGAGGACGTGTGAGTAGCGGCTATTTTCGATGACGAAGAAGTTGCGATAGTCGCCGGAGGTAGCGATAGAGGTTTTTGAGAGCTCGAGGATTTTGTGCAGGTTACCGAGCGGCGATTCGACTCCCAGTCGCCATGGTTCGCCCGATCGTTTGGGTGTACCGGCGCGGTTTTCGCCGCCGACATCGACGACGTGAGCCGTGAGTCCGCGTTCGTGCAGCAACTGTGAGACTCGATCAGCGGCGTAGCCTGGTGCCAGTGCATTCAGGCTGATCTGCAGTCCGGGTTTTGTGCGACGAATGGCGGGTGGTTCGCTGCGGACTTCAATGTACTGAGTGCCCAGCAGTTTGAGTGCCGCGGCGATTTCCGCATCAGGTGGAACTCGTTTTTGTTTCGTGCGACCGAAGCCCCAGGCTTCGATGAGTGGTGCGAGTGTGATTTCTAGTGCGCCTTCTGTGAGTGTGTGCAGTCGTTTGGCCTCTGTTGTCACCAGCAGCAGGTCGCGACTGACGGTAAACCAGTCGGTGCTGTCGCCGGATCGGTTGAATCTGGAGATTTCCGAATCCGAGTCCCAGGTGGACATCTGGCGGTTCAGGTCGGCGAAGACTGCTTCGATGTCCTGCTGCAGCTGAGCGGCATTTGGCGGGCTGGCCGAGTCGATGACGAGGGCGTAGTAAGAGCCCATGGTTTTTCCGGAGATTCGCAGTGGTTCCTGGGCGAATCCGGGAGCTGGGAGCAGGAGGAGGAGTGTGAGCAGGGCGGAACGCATGTGGGAGAAACCGGGTAAATGCTGGTGGTGGGGAATTTTTCTGAATGATAGCAGGGTGAGCGGGGATTTATGGAGCAGAGGTACGCTGCGGCGCCAGTTTTCTGAACTGTCGGTCTGTGGGCTTTTCACCTGCAGGAACTCCCGTCAGAATACTGTCCGTCGAGATTTGGGCAGTGGAACTGCAGTTGATGAGTATCCGAGCTGGGCAGGGGAGCAGGTAGTCATGCAGCGAGTGATTGTTCGTCCGGAGCGACTGGATCTGGATTCTCCAGGTCGTCGTGATTACTGGGTGGCTCTGGAGCACGACAGTATCTGGGGCGATCATTTGCTTCCGCTGACGGTGTTTGTTGGTCCGGAGACTCAGGATGGTCAGGGCCTGGTTTCGTTTGGATCGAACCATGGGAACGAGTATGAGGGTCCGGTGGCCTTGAAGCATCTGGTGCGTGAGTTGCGGATGTCAGATGTGCGTGGCAGGATCGTTCTGATTCCGGTACTGAACCCGGCTGCATTTCTGGCGGGCACCAGAGAAAGCCGTCTGGATGACGGAGTGAATCTGAATCGTGCGTTTGTGGACGGAGCGGGTCGGAATCCGGCGTTGTCCGGGATTACTCATCGGATCGCCGATTTCGTCCGCACGTATATCTGGCCGCGGGTGCATATTGTTTTGGATCTGCATTCCGGCGGCGATGTGGCTCGTTTTGCGATCTGCGCGAATTTTCATCCGATTGATGATCCGGTGCTGGGGGCGAAGATTGAAGAGACGGCGAGCTGGTTCGGGACTCCGGCCCTGATGGTCTACCAGAATCAGACTCCGGGTCTGCTGCCTTCTGAGGCTGAGCGGCTGGGGAAGATCACGGTGGGTACAGAGCTGGGCTGGGGTCGGGCGGTGAACCCGGAGGGTGTCCGTTATGGTCGGCAGGGGGTGCTGGCGGCGCTGATCAACAACGGGTTACTGCACGGCAGTATCGAACCAATTGCGCATCATCGCGCAGGGACTCAGCGGAAACTGGAAATGGTCGATCGAGACTGTTTTATTCCGGCGCCTTTTGCGGGGCATTATGAGCCGCTGGTGGAGTGTTGCACTGCGGTGAGGAAGGGGCAGACCGTGGGTCTGCTGCATGATTTTGATCAGTTTGATCTGGAGCCTTATCCCTGTGTGGCGGCTTTGGATGGCGTTGTGCTGGCGCAGGCCTGGGCGGCTCCGGTGCCCAAAGGCCAGCATATTGTGGTGGTTGCAAAGGACATCACCTGAAAACTCCGGGAAAAATCCTAAAAACGACCTTTTGACACGTGCTGCAGCCGGCCTGCGGGAGAGAATTCCTGCACCGGCCTGCCTGATTCTTTCCTGCCTTTTGTGATACAAGATCTGTGGACATGAAATCGACCGTACATCCGCTGCAGGATGTGAATATCGTTGGCACATCGCCGCTGATTTCTCCGGTGCAGCTGAAACAGGAATTTCCGCTTACTGATGCTTTGGCCGAGCACGTCTGGCAGTCGCGAAATACGGTATGCAGTATTCTGCGGGGCGACGATCCGCGAGTGATGGCGATTGTGGGTCCCTGTTCAATTCACGATCCCGGTATGGCTCTGGAATTTGCGGCTCAGCTGAAGACTGTGGCGGACGAAGTCAGCGATATGCTGTTTGTGGTGATGCGGGTGTATTTTGAGAAGCCGCGGACCACAGTGGGCTGGAAGGGGCTGATCAACGATCCGCATCTGAACGACACTTTCGACATCGTCGAGGGGCTCCGGAACGCTCGTCAGATTCTCTGCCAGGTCAACAGCACGGGTTTGCCGGCAGCCACTGAGATGCTGGAACCGATTACTCCACAGTACATCTCAGACCTGATCACTGTCGCCTCCATTGGTGCTCGTACCACCGAATCGCCAACTCATCGGCAGATGGCCAGTGGTCTGTCGATGCCGGTGGGGTTCAAGAACAGCACCGAGGGCAGTCTGGAAGTGGCCATCAACGCCATGAAGGCGGCTCAGGCGCAGCACCGTTTTCTGGGCATTGACGGCAGCGGTCAGACCTGCGTCATGACGACTCGCGGCAATCAGTATGGTCACCTGATTCTGCGGGGTGGTCGCAATGGTCCCAACTATCAGGCCGAGGCGGTGGCTGAAGCCAGTGCGATGCTGCGAGCTGCCCATTTGCCGCCGCGACTGCTGGTGGACTGCAGTCATGCCAATTCCAGCAAGGACTATCGCCGTCAGCCGCAGGTTTGGAGTGATGTGATTGGGCAGCGTGCAGCGGGCAACTCAGAGATTGTCGGGCTGATGCTGGAAAGCAATCTGCTTGAGGGGGCTCAGGCACTGGGTGCTGATCCTGCCAAACTGCAGTACGGCGTCAGCATTACGGACGGCTGTATCAGTCTGGAGACGACCGTACAGTTGCTGCGGTCTGCTCGCGAAATGCTCAAACCCGGTCGCAAGTTCGGGTGAACGCGGTCATTCAGAGGTGTGAAGGGGTGGCTGGGCATGCGGGTATTAAGCCGTGAGCAGGTCAGGCGTTTGGATCAGGATGCGGTGCAGCAACTGGGTCTGTCTTCACTGCTGCTGATGGAGAACGCAGCGCGGGGGTTGTCTGTTGCGGTCAGGCAGCTGCTGTCGCTGCCGAGTTCTGCCGCGGGTGTCGGGACCGATGCCGCTGCCGGTGTTTTGGGGCGGATTGTGATCGCTGCTGGTGCCGGCAACAATGGAGGTGATGGTTTGGCGCTGGCGCGGCTGCTGGCGGCTGAGGGTGTGCCGGCGGAAGTGCTGTTGTTTCGCTGCGGTCGGTCACTCAGTCCGGATGCGGCTGCCAATCTTGGTTTTCTGCAGCGGGCCGGGTTGTTGGTGTCGGAGTGCTGGCCGCAGCAGAGCGGGGCGATATTTGCGGGGCTGAGTGCAGCGGATTTGATTGTGGATGCGCTGCTGGGAACGGGCGTCCGGGGAGCTCCGCAGGAACCCCTGTCTCTGGTGATTCAGCAGATCAATGCCAGTGCTGCCAGGGTGCTGTCGGTGGATTTGCCTTCGGGGCTGGATTGTGACCTTGGTACAGCGGCGGGGGACTGTGTGCGGGCCTGCCTGACGGTGACCTTTGCGGCGATGAAACCAGGCTTTTTACTGGAAGAATCACGGAAATGGACGGGTGCTGTGCAGGTGTGTCACATCGGCATTCCGGCCGGCTGGAGTGGCTGGCCGGTGTCTGAAGAAACCGGGCTCGTGGCAAACCCCAACACAGAATTAACACAATCTTAACAGTTGCTGCGTTTAATCCCGACTGGGTCTGTTTTAGCCGCGTTTGCGGGGGTTTCTTCAGGAAGGTCGGGGCTGGTTGATGAGCGTAACGTCTTGTGTGGTCAGGGGCTGGGGTCCTGCGGTTTTGCTGGCGCTGACGGCAATGTTGTCGGCGGGCTGTTCGGTTGAGTCTGTAGATGCTCCTGCTGCGGCAGTGAAGGCCGGCGGCGAGGCGACTGGAGCGGCTGAGCCTGCGGCGGGTGGTGAGAAGAGAATTCAGGTGGACGGCAGCAGCACGGTGGCCAAGGTGGCTGCGGCGGTGCAGGAGGAGTTCACGAAGAAGTTTGCTGACACGAAGGTGGCGTTGAAGGTCACGGGTACTGGCACGGGCTTTAAAGAGATGATTGCCGGCCGGATTGACATTGCGAATGCGTCGCGGCCGGTGAAGGCGACTGAAAAGGCCGACTGTGAGAAGGCAGGGATTGAACTCGTGGAGTTGAAGATTGCCCTGGACGGTCTGACGGTTTGTGTGAATGCGGAAAACGACTGGCTGGACACCATCACTGTGGCTCAACTGAAGAAAATCTGGGAACCGGGCAGTACAGTAAAGACGTGGAAGGACGTGAATCCAGAGTGGCCGGACGTTCCGCTGTCGTTGTTTGGTCCGGGTGAAGAGTCGGGGACGTTTGATTACTTCACGGAGGTGATCAACGGCAAGGAAGACGAGATCACGGAGAATTACAGTGCCAGCGCTGACGACAACGTGACGATCACAGGGATTGCCGGCGAGAAGGGTGGCATGGGATTTTTTGGCTGTGCCTATTATTTTTCGAATCGAGACAAGGTGAAGGTGCTGAAGATTTCGGCAACGGACAGTTTGGCGGACGGAGTTGAGCCTTCGGTTGAAACAGTGCGAGCGGGAGCATATAAGCCATTGTCACGACCGCTGTTCATTTATGTGAAGAAGAGTTCTTTGGCGAAGCCTGAAGTGCTGGATTTTGCCAAGTATTTCCTGAACGAAGGCCAGGCTCAGGTGGGAGCGGTGGGTTATGTCCCGCTGGAGGCATCTGAGTTGTCAGCGGTAAATGCGGCACTGGATGCTGCGGTGGCTGGTGCTGGCAAGTAGTGCCGGATTTGGCAGCGGGGTGTTTGCGATGGGCAGCCGCGGGGAAGAGTGCTGATGCCGACGTGGGCTGCACGGAAAATCAGTCGTCGCCATGAAACGCTCATACGCTGGGTGTTGTTTGGGTGTGCTGCGCTGTCGGTACTGACGACTGCTGCCATAATCTTCGTTTTGCTGAGCAATGCCGTGTATGCTCCGGGAACAAAAACGGCATTTTTTGAGCGGGTGTCGCTGTGGCAGTTTTTGACGACAGCGCGGTGGAAACCGACTGACGGTCCGCGCGGTCATTTCGGCATCTGGCCGTTGCTGGCGGGTACTTTGCAGGTTGCGGTGATTGCATCGCTGGTCAGTGTTCCGGCGGGGCTGGGTGCTGCGATTTACATGAGCGAGTATGCGCATCCGCGTGAGCGTGAATGTCTGAAACCGGTGCTGGAGATTCTGGCGGGGATACCGTCGGTGGTTTACGGCTTTTTTGCTCTGAAATTCATTACTCCGTGGGTACTGAAGCCGCTGTTTTCCGGGCTGGGTCTGGAGATTTCGATTTTCAACAGTTTGAGTGCTGGGATTGTGGTTGGCATCATGGTGACTCCGCTGATTGCCTCACTGAGTGAGGACGTGATTCGAGCGGTACCGCGCAGTCTGCGTGAGGCTGCCTATGCTTTGGGCAGTACTCGTTTTGACGTTTCGACTCGGGTTGTGATACCGGCGGCTTTGTCGGGAATTCTGGCATCATTTCTGCTGGCATTTTCGCGAGCGGTGGGTGAGACGATGGCGGTAGCGATTGCTGCTGGCGGCAATCCGCTGCTGACTCTGAATCCGCTCTGGGGGGCTCAGACGATGACCGGATTTATGGTGCATGCCAGCACGGGTGACAGTGCGGCCGATTCAATAAGTCGGATGAGCATGTATGCGGTTGGGATAACATTGTTTGTGATGACGCTGTCGATCAATCTGCTGTCGGGCTGGATTATGCGGCGTTATCGCGAGGTGTATCAATGAGTGCGGCAGCGGGTGAGCCTGCAGGGGGTGCGGTGTCGGTCAGTTTCACGCTGGGTGCGGAGGGTCGGATCCGGGGTCGGCTGCGACTGTCGCGAGCTTTTATGTGGCTGTGTCGACTGGTGACGTATGCGTTGCTGGCGTTGCTGGCGGTGCTGCTGCTGTCGATTGTCTGGAATAGTCTGGAACGTTTGCGGCCGGATTTCTTGAGCAATCATTATTCGATGAATCCTGAGCGCTGCGGGATTTTGGCGGGGCTGTGGGGAACATTCTGGCTGGTGCTGCTGACGGCGTTGTTTTCGATACCGATTGGCGTGGGGTCAGCGGTGTATCTGGAGGAGATGGCGAAGGACACGTGGCTGATGCGAGTGATTCGCGTGAATCTATCGAATCTGGCGGGTGTGCCATCGATTGTGTATGGGATTCTGGGTTTGACGGCATTTCGTCCGCTGGTGATTCAGCTGCAGACGCTGTTTGATGGACGGCATGCAGTGAACGTGCTGGGGTTGTTTCGTTTGCGGCTGCTGAAGCTGGATATTTATGACGGCAATGTGCTGATTGGTGCCATGACAATGAGTCTGGTAATTTTGCCGACGGTGATTATTGCATCGCAGGAGGCATTGCGTGCGGTGCCGTCAACGATCCGAGTGGCCTCGCTGGCACTAGGAGCGACTCGCTGGCAGACCATTTGGCGGCAGGTGCTGCCGGCATCATTACCGGGGATTGCGACGGGTGTGATTCTTTCAATTTCGCGGGCAATGGGTGAAGCAGCGCCGCTGATGATGATTGGCGTGCTGACGGTAGCGTCGATGTGTCCTGGTGGCATTGAATCTCCGGGGCAGTTGCTGACGGAACCGGGTCGAGTGCTGTCGGTGCCATTTGATCAGTTCACGGCGATGCCGGTGGAGATTTATGACTGGTCGAAGCAGCCGGACCCGCAGGATCGTTTCACGGCGGTGGCGGCGTCAGGAATTTTGGTGTTGCTGGCGGTGCTGTTAACGGTCAATGCAGCGGCGATGATTGTGCGTTATCGGGCGGGACGTCAGCTGAGGTGGTAGAAAGCAGTGCTCATGGGATCCAGCGTTTCCGGTCTGTCAGTACCTCCATCGGTTCCCGGCGTGGATCGCAACCTCGACACATCGGGGCATGCGGCAGCCATTGATGTGCAGGGAATGAATTTTTATTACGGCGAGCAGCAGGTGCTGTTTGATATTGCGCTGAAGGTGCCGGAGCGGTCCGTGACGGCTCTGATTGGCCCTTCGGGGTGCGGCAAAAGTACCTTTTTGCGGACATTGAACCGGATGAATGATCTGGTGGACGGTGCACGGTGTACGGGTCAGTGTCTGGTGGAGGGTCAGAACATTATGGATCCGGCGGTGGATGTGGTGCTGCTGCGGAAGCATGTGGGCATGGTCTTCCAGAAGTCGACTCCATTCCCCAAATCCATCTTTGACAATGTGGCTTATGGTCCGCGGGTGGCGGGTGAGAAGAATCGGGCGGTGCTGGCTGAGCTGGTGGAATCGTGTCTGAAGAAGGCGGCATTATGGGAGGAGGTGCGGGATCGGCTGCACACTTCGGCGATGGCGCTTTCGGGTGGTCAGCAGCAGCGATTGTGCATCGCCAGAACATTGGCGACGAATCCAAAGATTATACTGATGGACGAGCCAGCTTCGGCTCTGGACCCGGCCAGTACGGACCGGATTGAGAACCTGATTGGCGAGTTGTGCAGCAATTACACGATCGTGATTGTGACTCACAACATGCAGCAGGCTTCGCGAGTCAGTCATCAGACGGCCTTTTTCTTCAGGGGCCGGCTGGTGGAATGTGGACCAACGATGAAGATCTTCACCAGTCCGGTAGAAAAGCAGACGGAAGACTACATCACGGGTCGTTTTGGCTGATCTGGAAAACGGCGTGGTTGCTTGTTTTCATGCCGTATTAACCATTTTTTAACAATCCGCAGGCAGACTTCTGTCGGGTGCTGCTGCTGGATCTGACTGATCAGGATTCGGTCGATGACGATTCATTTTGTTCGGGAAATGGAGCACCTGCATCGCAGTATTCTGTCGATGTGTTCGACGGTGGAAGAGCTGATCCATGATTCGGTTGACGGGCTGCGGTCCAGTCAGCCCGGACTGGCTCGCGAGCTGTCGGGGCGTGACGGAGAGGTGGACGAGTGGGACATTCGGATTGAGGAAGAGTGCCTGAAGATTTTGGCACTGTATCATCCGGTTGCGAATGACCTGCGGCGAGTCACGGTTGTGATGAAGATCTGTGGTGAGCTTGAGCGAGTTGCTGACCTTGCGGTCAGTATAGCCGAGCGTTCAGCCGGGATTGCTGGGCACGGAGGATTTCCGATGCCAGAGCGTCTGACTGAGATGACTTGCGAATCGCTCAGCATGCTGCATGACAGCATCGATGCGTTTGTGGAACAGAACACCGAACTGGCTCGGCGTGTCTGTCAGCGTGACGAAGCGGTGGATCAACTGAATCGGCAGCTGATTGATGACGTTGTGTCAGTGATGAAGCAGCGGCCGGATCTGGTGGAATCGGGGCTGCATCTGTTTTCGGTGATTCGTCATGTGGAACGTGTGGCGGATCACGCAACGAACATTGCGGAGGACGTGGTGTACCTGGTGGAAGGTGCCATTATTCGGCATCCCAGGCTGCCGCGGAGGACAGGGAATTCCAGGGCCGGTGGAGCTGAGTAGCCGTCCGGTTCGCAGAAACAAGGCAACGCTGGCCGTATGCAGCCAACGATCCTGTTGATTGAGGACGAGCAGTCGATCGCGGATGTAGTGATCTACAACCTGCGGAAGGAAGGCTTTAACGTCCAGTGTGAGCGGGACGGTCGCGGTGGTTTGGCGCGAGCTCAGACGCTGTTGCCGGACCTGGTGGTGCTGGACCTGATGCTGCCGGGCATTGACGGCCTGCAGATCTGCCGCGTGTTGAAGGGTGACCCGAGGACTCGGACGATCCCCATCATGATGTTGACCGCGCGGAGCACGGAGACTGATGAAATTGTTGGCTTCAATATGGGTGCTGATGACTATGTGACGAAGCCATTTCGGGTCCAGCCACTGATACATCGGGTGAAGGCGCTGTTGCGTCGAGTGGAAACGGCGGAAGTCGGCAAGAGTGTGATTGGTTTGCACGGGATTGAAATTGACCGAGTGAATCACACAACTCGGGTGAACGGAACTGAGCTGGATCTGACACCGACGGAATTTCGCATGCTGTGGACGATAATGTCCCAGCCTGGCCGTCCATTTTCCCGCAACGAGCTGATGGAAACGTCGCGCGGGGAGGACGCCAATTCTTTGGAACGCACGATTGATGTGCACGTACGTTCGCTGCGAAAGAAGCTTGAACCGCAGGGGGATCTGATTGAGACCGTGCGGGGTGTGGGATATCGATTTGTCAGGAAGTGAGGGACAGTCGGCGTGAAGGGCCGATCAGTTCCAGAACTTTTCACCGTGCCAGTTGATGGGCGGGTGTGTGACAACTTCGACGTCCCCGCTGACGCGGGTCTGGCAGGCGAGGCGAACTTCTTTGCCGGGGTTGCTGAGCATCTTGATGCCCAGCAGCGGGTTCAGCAGACGCCAAAGACGTTCCAGGATGCCGGGGTTGCTGACTTTTTCTGCACCTTTGGCAACGATTACGTTGCAACTGCAGCATGTGCCCAGACCCATGCAGTTGAAAACTTTGTGGGGGCCGGAATAAAGCTGGACACCGTTCTTGCGAGCGATGGTGCGCAGGTCTTCACCTTCTGCAGCGTCAACAGTGACTTTTTCGTTGACAAACTTGACCTTGGGCATGACAGAGGACCTTCGGCGATTCTGGATGAAGACTGGTTATCGTTCACCAGCCGACCATGCTAGTGCTGCCGAAGCCTGAATTCCAGATGCGTGATCCGGATCCCGACACTGGGAAGGGCTGTTTTGGCGGATTTCGCGGTTTTCCGGCAGGCTGACCGAGACCGGGGCCAGTAAATCGCGGAATTCGTGCTGGCAGGTCGAGCAGATATCGGTTGAGCTGAAGCTGCGGAGACGAGATGAGGCGGGCGGTTGCGGACTGCGGTGTAACTGTGGCAGCACCTGCCGGATGATCTGCCGCAGGGCATCGCGGCTGCTGCAGTGCGGGCACAGATGATAAGAAACGGCCGCACGGGCCAGGCGTGCCAGCAGTGGCTGCAGGACCAGCCAGGCCTGCTGGTTAGTCAGCAGGCTGTCCGGATCGGGGAACTGCGTGGCGACGGGCAGTGGCTGCAAGGGGTGCAGATCAGGAGTTTCTTCGTCAGGAATGGCCAGCAGGCAATCCAGCTGCAGTTCTGTGAGAGCTGGTGATGTTGTGTCGGCGGGGCAGGAGGGCAGTTGGCAGTTGTGGGCATGCAGGCGGACGAGCCCGTCGGGTCCGTGCCAGGCAAAAGAGCATTTGTTTTCTGGTGCTGGGCGGAACAGGCAGTGACTGAATACGCCGATCTGCCGGGGGTGTAAACGTGGCCAGCAGCGGAATCGGTCTGAGTGTGTGTGAGCGGTGGCGGGTGAGTTGAATAACAGGGTCTTTCCGGCGAGGGGGCCTGGGAGATTGCCGACCAGCGACAGCAGGACGGGGGGTTGGGGAGCGGCTGTGGTGCCTGGCTGCAACCAGCCGTCGACAGTGTTGCGAACATCGTTACGGATGACGCCGCGCAGCAGGCCGTCTTGCAGTCTGATTGTCATACCGCAACCCTTAGCACGGAGTTATATAAAAGATTACCAGGGAGGCATTACTTATCTACCTTATAAAAAGATTGGGGGACGATGGCGGGAGCAGTTGCAAAGAATTGTCAGAAAATCCGAAATCACTGCAGGTCGTACAGTTCGTCCTGAAGCTGCGGGTTCTGCAGGTTGCCCTGAGTGACGAAACCGAGGCGGCGGCGAGTCATCTGTGCGGCCTGCTCCGGGAACACATAGTTGGGGCCGGGGACCTGCACATGAGTGGCCCAGCTGAAACGTTCCACATGGCCATCCAGAAACGCGACATTTGCGGAGTCATTATGGCGGAAATGCACGGTGGGGAAATTGCTGCTGGGAGGTTCCAGCAGCCAGTTTTCTTCGAAGCTGAGCTGAACGGGGTAGAACTGCAGCAGATTGACGGCTGCACTGTCAGCAAAGGCGACGGTGGTGGACAGTGAAGTGACGTCGCGAAGGCGGCGACAGGCGGGAATGCGGCTAAGCCGTCCCTGCCAGTCCGGCGGCAGCCATTCGATACCACTGGTGCGTGCCAGATAACGACCGTTGTACCCGTAACTGGTGGCTGGTCTGCCAAACCGAACTCGTTCCATTTGCGATGCTCCGAAATCCGGACACTGGAACGACGCGTAACTGGTTTCCATGTAAGGGTTGAGTGGTCCGGCGGCGAAATCGAGGCGAGCCGAGATATTAGGGTTCTGGTAGTTGACGTTGCCGAACCAGAAGCGGGCGTTTCCTGGGGCGCCGCTGAAGGTCTGCAGATATCTCAGATGCTGCTGATCTTCGATGACATAGGGAATCAGGTGTTCGCTGTAGACATCCGCGTAGTTGTGCATGGCCAGTACCAGTTGTCTGAGGCTGTTGCGGCACTGAGCACTGCGAGCGGCAGCGCGGGCCTGCTGGACTGCTGGCAGCAGCAGGCTGACGAGGACGGAAATGATGGCCATCACAACCAGCAGTTCGATGAGCGTGAAACCGCAGTGGCGGCGAGGAACGGAACGCATGAGCAGATCCCTGAGAAAAGGTGCATGGGCGGATCAGGGAGTGGCGATCGTTCACAGGTCAGCGGCGGCTAGCGCGGACTGGTGCACAGAAACAGAGTTCCATCGCCGGGGATCCCCAAAACGCGAGGGAGAACCGGAATATCAGTCAAGGCAGGTCTTCTGGCTTACGGATCAGCCTGACACAGCGCCTTCCCGGACATATGTCTGCAGTCAGACAGCAGATCCAGTGGCATGCGGCTGTGGCAGTCCCCGATTACAGCGGCGCGACCGCGACGGATTTCCGAAAACCTTCGGTCACCGTCTTCCCTTTTCATCTGCACCCGCGATGAAGATTAATCACCGCCTGCAGACACCCTGACAGAGCGTGCCTGAACGGGCACGCAGCCGCAGTCTACAGTTCGGCCCGGAAACGGCAAGTTGGCCAGTGGTCAGTTCTCAGTGTTCGGTTTGGCGAGCCGCGGACGGGAGTCCGCGGGTGTGAGTGCTGGGCGGGTCCGGGTGTGGGCTGCCCCCTGCTTCTGTTGCCGGGATATGGTGATTATGCTTGGGTTCTAAAGACAGTTGGTCTCATGCGAAGCCGCGAAAAGAATCGCACCAGGGCAGTGGTTAGTGGGCGGTTTTCGAGTACGAGTACGAGGGAAAATTTTTTGGGGTGTTTTGCGTTTTTCACACTCGTACTTAGTCCGCCCTGGCGGACGGTACCCGTACTCGACTTTTACTCGAATCGCTTGCTGGCGGTTGTCCGGGTGGGTGGGGGCACCCCATCACACATGATCCCTCTTCCCCGGTGGGGGTGAGGGGAGGGTTTTGTGTTTGCAGTGCGGCCCCGGTACGAGGGGCCTGCACAGTTACGTGTGCCAGCTGTGGTTCCCGGTTCCTGTTGCCCGTCATTCCACCGGCGGTATGATCCCGAAGTCTCGGATGGTCAAAAGTGCTGAGAACGACAGACCGCGTGCTTTGAATGCAGCTTCGCCGCCCTGCAGTCGATCGACGATGCCTACCACATGCGCTACTTCGCAGCCAAATTCCTGGACTCGATCCACAGCCTGCAGTGCACTGCCGCCGGTGGTGACGACGTCATCGACAATGACGACTTTGTCACCGGGGCTGATGGGGCCTTCGATGAACCGCTGAGTTCCGTGGCCTTTGGCTTCTTTGCGGACCATGAATCCCTGCAGATCGCGATTTTGTGCAGCGGCCGCCACAAGGACTCCGCCGACAATCGGATCGGCGCCGATTGACATGCCGCCGAAACCGCTGAACTGGATTCCCTGCAGCAGTTCGAGCAGTCCCCAGGAGATCTGCAGCAGTCCTTCAGCACTGAGCGTGACTTGTTTGCCGTCGAGGTAGTAGGGTGATTTTTTGCCGGAGGCCAGCGTGAAATCACCAAACTTCAGAGCTCGTTCACGGATCAGATCCATCAGTCGACTGCGATTGTACATGGCAAAATCCTGGCAGCCGCGGCAGCGGCAGAGTAGGGATGAGCTAAAATCTCTGGCAGAATAGAAGATCGCGGCAACGCGGGCCACCGAGGCCGGGGAATTTCGCGAGCCGGGACGGGAGGTGGCGGTTTTGAGCCACGTATGGACACGAGTTTTGTGGTGGCGGACAGGTCTTGCGGGTCTCCCTGGACCTGCATGGCATCGCATGACGAGGGGAGCTGCGGGGGTGCAGTCTGCGGGTGACCGGTGGCCCAGTACTGCACAGGGCAGGGCAACTGTCAGCTCATTGGGATCACGCGTTTTAGCAGCACGGCCGGGGCGACCAGCAGAATGATTGTCAGCGCGTGGTCTGCACTGCCGGTTAAGGCAAAGACCAAAATTCCGTCCAGAAAGATCAGACACAACAGCATCAGTCCGACGGTTTGCTGCAGCAGTCGCGGGATGTTGCGAGTGATTGCGGCAGCGGCGCGCATCGTGAGATCCAGTCCCAGCAACAGCAGTGCCATGCTGCCACCGCGGATCGACATCAGGGTCGCACCCTGACGACTGATCAGCACAGCGTCAATCGCCAGTCCCGCCAGCAGCACCAGCAGGCCGCCAGACAGGCCGAACCGGCTGGATACAGCAGCCTCATTGCGAGCGAACCAGGTGACACCGACAATATACACCGCAAGGGCTCCTGCAGCCGTCAGGACAGTGCCTGATGGCAGTGTGCCGAGTGACAGTCCGACACTCGAACCCAGGACAAAGTTGAGAAATCGACAGGCCGCCATACCAAATGGTCCTGCCGGGGTGGATTTGAGATACGTGTTGTAAGCGAGGACTGCCGTTGCAGTCAGCACGGCATACAACGCGGTTGCTGCCGACAGGCACGCGGCTGTACCAGCACCCAGCACCAGCAGGAGTGTTCCGAAAATCGCCGCTGCTCGACGACTGATCTGCCCCGATGGTACCGGCCGCTCCGGTCTCTCCACCGCATCGAGTGCTGCATCGAAGACATCGTTCAGGACCATCCCGCCCAGATACAGTCCCGCGGTGGTCATGGCCAGCAGCCACAGCTGCAGTGCGGGCGGCGCCTGCGCGGGACTGGAAATGAAGCAGCCGCACAGGACATTCGAGATAGCCGTAAATACGGCAGGCAGCCGCATCAGTCTGAGCCATGCCAGCATGTCAGAATCCTCGATCCCCAAAAACCCGATCAGTGAAAACGACGAGCCGTCAGAATGGAGTGCAGCTGCGGATCCAGCAGACTGCTGATCCGCAGACTGGCCATGCTGAAGTCCCCGGCAGCTGTGTGTCGATTCGGTACCGACACCACGAATGCTCCGGCCGCCGCTGCAGCTCGAGTCCCGGTTTCGCTGTCTTCAAGCACCAGCATCTTAGCAGGCTCGATCTGCAGTCGACTGGCGGCTGTCAGATAAATCTCCGGGTGCGGTTTCCCGTGTGTCACATCTTCCGCTGCCAGCGTGAATACAAATCGATCAGCCAGCCCGGTTCGCTGCAGCAGCCACTGCATGTAATTCTGTGGTGATGAGGTGGCCACTGCGCGCGGAAGTTGCGCCTGATCGGTCAGCTGCAGAACTTCGTGCAGTCCCGGCATTGCTGCGACAGAGTGTTCCGCGAGCGATCGAAACAGTTCTTTTGTTTCTCGCATCAGGTCTTCAATGGGTTCCGGCAGGTCGACAAGGGCCTTCAGTGCACTGAAGGCTTCCACCGGGCGACGTCCCAGCATCGCGCGGCGGATTTCATCCGTCATCACCAGCCCTCGACGATTCATCAGTTGCTGCCCGGCCACTTCGAAGATGTCTTCGGTGTTTAGCATTGTGCCGTCAAGGTCGAACACAACGGCGTGAATTTCAGTTGCAGCGGGCAAGACAGCAGATCCTGGGCAGACGAAGGGAAGCGAGGAGTCCGGATATTCTGATCAATTCGCTGCCCGTAATCACTCCGAACGGCAAGTTGCGGTTGAGAAATTCCTTTTCACAGGAGTTTGCACCATGAAAGGACACTCAATCGGCGAGTGTTGATTTTTTTCAACACGGATGAGTGGGAGGATGGGAAACGGAGTTGTGTTTGATTTGGATTGTGCGGGGGGGTGTGGCTATGCTGGGTTGGATAAGACAGGTTGAGGTCTGCGGTGAAGGGGCTGGGCAGATGGCGGGAGCGGGTGTTTTGTTGACAGTGCAGCAGGCGTTGCAACTGGCGCTGCAGTCGGCGTTAGTGATGGACGCAGAGGACGTGCTGCTGGAGCAGTCGGCGGGACTGCGTCTGGCCACAGATCTGCTGGTACCGCGTGACCAGCCGGCAGCGGACCGGGCGATGATGGATGGTTTTGCAGCAGGGCAGCCCGCAGCGGGGGCTGAGGCTGAGTCGCAGGCAGCAGCGACGGCTGTGTTTGAGGTGGTAGAGACGGTGACAGCGGGGATGGTGCCGCAGCGGCTGCTGGAACCTGGCCAGGCGGCTCGGATCATGACGGGTGCGCTGGTACCCGCGGGGGCGCGGTGCGTCGTACCTGTAGAGCGTACGGTGCTGCTGAAGACAGAGAGTGCAGAGCGGGTCAGTGTGCCGCTGGAGTTTCTGAAACCGCAGGCTCATATTTTGCCCGCCGGCTCACTGGCTCGCTGCGGGGAAGTCCTGTTGTCTGCAGGGACTCAGATCCGTGCTCAGCACATTGCATTGCTGGCGGAACATGGTTTCGCGCAAATTCCCGTGCATCGTCGTGTCGAAGCGGCGGTACTGGCTACGGGCAACGAGCTGGTGCATCACTCAGAGAGTCCTCCGCCTGGCTGCATTCGCAATTCGAATGCTCCCATGCTGCAGGCTCAGCTTTCAGCAGTCGGAGCGATCCCGCGAATGCTCAGAACAGCTCAGGATTCGCTGGACAGCCTGCGTTGTCAGATCCAGACGGGTTTGCGGGCGGATGTCTTGCTGCTGACCGGCGGAGTTTCAGCGGGGGTCTTCGACCTCGTTCCTCAGGTGCTGCGAGAGGAGGGAGTGCAGCAGATTCTGCATGGAGTGCGGATGAAGCCTGGAAAACCATTGTTTGTGGGTGTGCTGCGACAGTCTGGCCGGCAGTGTCTGGTGTTTGGTCTGCCGGGCAATCCGGTCAGCAGTCTGGCGTGTTTTGAGTTGTTTGTGCGTCCTGTGCTGGATCGGATGGGTGGTCGCACGTGCGTGTCAGCGCTGCGTGCCTTGCTGACTCGCAATTTCACAGTGCGTGGTGATCGCACGGTCTGTCAGCCGGTGCAGCTGCGACTGTCCGAGGGGCATCTGACGGCAGAGCCGCTGGCATGGAACAGTTCGGCCGATTTGAAGTCAGCCAGTGACGCCAACGGGATGGCAATTTTTGAACCGGAGCGGGGCGAATACGTGGCTGGTGAGATGGTGCAGGTAATTAGCTGGGACGGCTGGGGTTGAGAGTGTTCTGGATTTGCAGCCGCTGTGGTGCAACAGAAAGCCGAGGGTGTGGGTGCCGATACTGACAAAGGAATATTTGGTGGAGTCGAATTCGCCATTTGCGGGAGTGCGGGCAGACCGTCTGGTGCAGCATCTGGCGGGCGGATCGCGTTCGTTTGCCACTGGTTTATTTGATCATGACTGTGTGCAGCTGAACGGTCAGCCTGAGCCTAACAGTGGTCGATTGTTATCGGTCGGTGATCAGTTGCGTGTGTGTTACGAGCAGGGTCGTCGCTATTCGCATCGTCGTCGTCCCGAGCAGCAGCAGAATCGCGGTTTTCGGGTGGTATTTGAGGATGCGGATCTGATTGTGGTGGAGAAGTCGGCCGAGCTGTTGACGGTCCCTACAGATGGTCGCGAGCCTCATACGCTGATTTCGCGACTTGGTCAATATGTGCGACGCACCTCGTCGATTCGCAGCGTGCATCTGGTGCATCGGCTGGACCGGGGTGTGTCGGGGCTGCTGGTTTTCGGTCGAACTCGTGAATGTGCTGAAGAGCTGCAGCGGCAGTTTGCGGAGCGGAAGCCGGAACGTCGTTATGATGCATTGACTGCGGGTACGGTCTTGCAGGATCGCGGTACGTTTCGCAGTTATCTGGCGACGGGCAAAAATCTTGGTCGTTATTCGGTACGTGATGCGGATCGTGGCGAACTGGCGATTACTCATTACGAAGTCGCAGCGCGAATTTCTGAGAACGTTCGCAGTCCCGCAGTGACTCATGTGCAGGTGCGGCTGGAGACCGGGCGTCGCAATCAGATTCGGGTGCAGTTTGCCGAGGCCGGGCATCCGGTGCTGGGTGACGACCGTTATCGACCGGACCTGTGGTCACGAATTCCGTGGCAGCCGAAACGTCTGGCGCTGCATGCGTCATCGCTTGGGCTTGAGCATCCTCGAACGGGCGCATCGCTGCTGTTCGAGAGTGCTTTGCCGGACGAGTTATCGGGATTTCTGAGGTATGTGGGAGCAGGAGTGTGGGAAGTGCAGCGCGGGCGGAAATCGGGACCGGCGGAATCTGCCGGTTTTTGAGGTGTGTCTGACCGGCTGGCGGGTGTGGTGGTGCTGAGGAGGTTCAGCTGGGGGGTGTTTGGCGTGCCGAGTCGGGCAACAGTTCGTCGATAATTAGAGCAGCGTCAGGTTCTGTATTTATTGAGCGGAGTGTGAGTGATGTCCGTTTCTGGCGGAAGGTCTCGAGCCATGTCGCGGCGACCGCTGATTTCGATGCTGCATTCGCTGTCGTCGCGGGAATCGCGACGCCGTTTGTGGCATATTACTCCCGGTTTACTGGCCTTCCCGCTGCAGTTCATATCGCATGCGGACCCGCTGTCACCGACCTTGCGAGGTATCATTCTGGCGGTGATCTGCGTACTGGCAGCACAGATTTATCTGGGATTTCGCCGTATTCAGCGTGAGCAGCGTGAGAATGGTCTGTGGGCTGTGGCCGGGTATGCGCTGTCGGTGCTGGGGACGGTTGTGCTGTTTCCGGATCGGCTGGAAGTGAGTTTGGCGCTACTGGCAATTCTGGCTTTTGGTGACGGATCAGCGACGGCTTTTGGAAAGATGCTGCGGGGGCCGGCACTGCCGTGGAATCATGGCAAGACGTGGGCCGGATTTCTGGCGTTTATCATCAACGGGTCGCTGATGGCCGGCTGTATTTACTGGGGCGAAACGCAGAATCCTGAAGCACTGGAAGCCCCCTTATCAATGGGCCGTGCTTTGGCTTTAACGGTACCGGCTGTGGTGCTGTGTGCAATTGTGGAATCAGTGCCATCGAAGATCAACGACAACGTGCGAGTGGGTCTGGTGGGTTCGGTTTCGCTGCTGCTGTTGAGCTGTCTGAGGTAGGCAGAGGTCCGGGGGGGGCCACGGATTTTTTGCCACGGATGAACACGGATTGCCACGGATAATCGCAGAGAGCGAAGTTGGTGGTGAGGGTGTGGAAATTCGCAGCGGTTGTGGTGTCGGGGCGGAAGGCGCGCGTGGGGGTAGTAAACGTGCGGCCGGTGTGAGCGAGCGGGGATGAGGTCTGGACGCGACGACATGACCCGGCTCGCCGACGTTCTGGGCTCCTGAATGGCAGGCTGGCAGCGGTTCAGGCGAAGGCTGGCAGGCGATAGAACTTTGTGGCGTTGCCGTGCAGCAGTTTTTTCTGGTCGTCCAGCGGGCGACTGGCGATGAGGGTTCGCAGTGTGGTCAGCCAGTCCTTGTAGGAACCGCCCAGCAGGCAGACCGGCCAGTCGCCCCCAAAGATAACTCGATCCGGCCCGAATGTGTCGAGGCAGTGATTGACGATCGGAGCCAGTGTTTCTGTGAATGGTACCCCGGCAGGAGCTCGAGCAATGACTCCGGAGATCTTGCAGATCACATTCGGGCAGTCGGCCAGTGTTTTGATGTCATCGCGCCACTTTGCGGGATCATGCAGTTTGGTGTCTGACTTTGGCGGAGTTTTCATGAAGGCAGCAGGATCAGCATTGCCGCAGTGATCGACGATGAAGCGGGTCCCGGGGCATTTGAGTGCGAGTGCTGCACCGTCGGCCAGTTCACCGGGTCGCATGCAAAGGTCGAAACTGAGGTTCAGTTCGCCCAGCAGCTGCATGGACTTGACGAACTGATTTTCGAGGCACATGCCGGCGGCGGCCGTTTCGGCGTGCAGCACCTGACGAACTCCGCGAATTTCCGCAGCCTTGGCCAGTTTGCGAATGTAGTCACCGAAGGTTTCCAGTCCGGGTCTTCCGGAGATGACGGCGGCGACAGTTGGTGCTTTCTTTGAGCGGCAGATGCTGACCAGGGTTTCCGCTTCAAGAATATGATCTTCAGGTCGTACGTCGACTTCCATGTAGACGGCCTGAACGACGTTGAGCCCGGCGGTGGCAGCGGCATATTCAGCCAGCCCGTAGTTCTGCTGCAGCACGGCGGGGGCACCTGAGAGCCACGGGAGCTGCAGTTTTTTCAGATCCCAGAGGTGCTGATGTGTGTCTATGGCGGGAATCAGATCGCCGCCCGGTGCGGCGCTGGCCGAGCTGCTAAGCACGGTGGCCCCGGCTGCGGCAGCCGCAGCTGCCAGAAAATCGCGACGAGAGGCTGAAACACCGGGCCGGTTTGAAGGCATGGGGGCACCGCAGGGTCAGGAGTTATGGTGGAGCAGGATCAGGCAAACGGGGCAGGGGAACTTACTTTGAGCGACGGTCCGTGCGATCGCGCCACGGCAGTTCCAGATCTTTGGCATTTTTGGTCAGGAAGTCGATGATGTCTTTCTGAGTTGTGGCGACGAGGCTGGATTCAAGGAATGCCTCTGCGTGTGTGGAGGTATTCGTCAGCAGCATTTTGCGACTTTCCTTGAACTGTTCACCTTTCAGTTCGATGCCCTTGAAGACCTTTTCAGCATCAGCTTTGTCTGTTTTATTGCCACCACCGGCAACGACATAGATTGGCACGGCCAGTCCTTTGATGGATTTCAGAATACCGGCGGTGTTGATGCCTTTGACGGAGGCGTTGGGGCTGTACAGGACAAGTGCTCGAACGTCCTGTCCGCGGGGCGTCCTTTGATCCAGCGTGGGTGCGTCGGGGTACGGTGTTTTAGCCCAGTCTTCCACAGTGAAGGCGGCGGCTACCATGCAGCTGGACCCCATGGCGACAATGCTGAGTTTGCGGATGTTGAGTTTCTCGTTGCGGTGTTGTTCCATCAGAAAAGCTTTGATGGATTCAAGGTCGCCACTGGCCATCAGTGCGTAGTCAGCCGGTCCGATTTTGACGGGCAGGGGTTCTCCGGCCGGAGACATTGGTACGCTGTCGCCGTGTTTGCGGAGATCGGCAGTGACCACGGCGAAGCCAGCTTTTTGCAGGGCCACCGCGGTGGGCAGGAAGAAGCGGCGATTGCGAGTGTCTTTGGCCACGACGCCATCTGTGGAATTCAGCAGGATTACGCAGGCAGATTCGCGTCCGGCCGGCGATTCATAGTATGTGCAGTGAATTTGCCAGCCGTCGGGGGTGGGCAGCACCAGATCCTGAACTCCGTCCTTCGCCGCGGACTGTGTCAGTGGTGTTCCGGAGGGTGATTTTTTGGCGTCTGCATCGGTCTCGGCATCTTTCTGATTTTTTGCCGGCGGGGTTTTGGCCTGAGCGTGTGCGGCAGGAGCCGTGGCGAGTTGGCAGGCGATCAGAAATGCGACGACGGAAACAGATTTCCAGATGGTCATGGAACAACTCCGGTCAGTGGTCAGCTGGAGGGCGAGCCGCAGACGGGAGTCTGCGGGTGTGATTACTTAAGGAACAGTGCAGCGGGTGATCTCTTCGCTGGCGTTTGTTCGGTCCATGTGTTTGTCGTTGTGTTGAGTCTTCTTTGCCCCCTCACCGCCGACCCCTGTCCCCCGCTCCGAGGGCGCGGGGAGGACTGGTGGATGGCGGGGTACTTAGCCTGTTACTCCCGGCCCTTTTTTTTGGGGGGGTGGGCGGGGGTGTTGGCAGTGTGGTTTTGGCCTATTGTCCAACGCCTTCGGCGAACTGGAAGAAGTCGAGGATGACCAGTGGGTTGGTGCTGCCGGCATTGCGGTTGGTGGGTCTGGGGAATCCATACGCAATGACTCGACCGCTGGACAGTTCAGCGACGTAGATGATGCCGAAGGCCGGCTGGACTCCGCCTGACGACCGCAGGTTGGCTGGTCCGGTGACGATTGCGTAGCGGGGATCCGGAGTATTTCCGGTCTGGAAGTCAGCGGCGACGTTGTGCATGTAGCGGTTGGAGAATTTTGAGGTGCTTTCGTTGATGGCTCCGCCCACCAGCATACCGGTGAGGTTATTCAGTACGAAGACGCCTTCCGGGACGCCGGTTTCCTGGAGTGGCACTGTGATCATGGAGAATTTGTCGTTGCCATTGGCGACGGGTGCCTGTGCCTGTCGCTGTGGCAGTACTGTGAGAGTAGCGGTGGCGGCGACGACACCGGCGCAGAAGATGGCCACGGATCGGAGAAACGGAGTTTTCATGAGGTTGCCTTCGAGAATCGCTCGACAGCGGGGCATCGAAACCATCACGATGCTCCTGATTGCGTTACAGAATGATATAATTTCCTCACCGCGTCGACCATGAACGGGTCTGAATTGCGGTTTTTCATGGTGTAGGCTGTCTGTGCAGCCTGTCTTTCCTGCCGTTTTTTACTGTTCTGCCATGTCCAGCCAAACTGAAACCATTGAAATCTGTCTGTGGAATGAGATTCGTCAGCGGGCTGCTGAGCGGGCTGCTGCTGAGCCTGTGCTGGCCAGTTTCCTGCACGCCACGATCCTGAACCACCATGAGTTGGCTGAGGCTGTCAGCTATCATCTGGCGGACAAACTGTCTTCAGAGACTCTGCCGGCTATGCAGCTGCGTGAGATCATGCAGGAGGCGATGGCGTCGGATGCCGGGATTTTGCAGTCGGTGTGTGCCGATATTCGGGCGGTTTTGGAGCGTGATCCGGCGGTCAAGTGTTGTCTGGTGCCGCTGTTATTTCTGAAGGGCATCCATGCTTTGGCAGCCTGGCGTGTGGCGGCCTCGTTATGGCGACAGGGGCAGGAACTGATGGCGGTGTATCTGCAGAATCGAATTTCAGAAAAATTTGCGGTGGACATTCACCCGGCGGCTCGGATTGGCCGTGGAATTCTGATGGACCATGCGACATCGATCGTGATTGGTGAGACGGCGGTGATTGAGGACGACGTTTCCCTGCTTCACGAGGTGACTTTGGGTGGGACAGGCAAGGCGACGGGGGACCGTCATCCGAAGGTGCGGCGTGGTGTTTTGATCGGTGCGGGTGCGAAAATTTTGGGAAATGTTGAGATTGGGGCGGGTGCAAAGGTGGGTGCCGGCAGTGTGGTTTTGCGGGATGTGCCGCCAAACTGCACGGTGGCCGGGGTTCCGGCGGTGGTGGTGGGGCGTCCTGCTGGCAGTTTTCCGGCGCTGGACATGGATCACGGCATCAGTTCAGAAGACTCGATTTAGCCGGTTCTGACCGTCTGCGGCGTCTGGCAGTGGCGATTCTTTGAGAATTCCTGCGGCAGAAGCGGGGAAACGGATTGAGGTGAGTGGCGGGGGTCTATGATGGCGGACGTCCGGCAGGCCGGTATTGATTTTGGGCGTGTCATTTCAGGTTTTGGTCACATTTTTTCAGGCAGTGCTCATGGCTGACCCGACTGGCGATATTCTGGAAACCTTTGAAAATCCTTTTCCGCACCGCAACTTTGTGGTGGAAACGATTGCTCCTGAGTTCACTTCAATGTGTCCCAAGACGGGTCAGCCGGACTTTGGAACACTGACCATTACGTATGTAGCGGACAAGGTGTGTTACGAGCTGAAGTCTTTGAAGATGTATTTGCAGCAGTACCGCAACCACGGTGCTTACTATGAGCGTGTAACGAATATGATTCTGGACGATCTGGTGGCGGTGACACAGCCGCGGTGGATGAAAATCGAGGCTGCATTTACTCCCAGGGGCGGGATCCGGACGAACGTGATTGTGGAACACGGGCGTCGTCCCGAGTAGACTGCAGCGACAACTGCTGAGTGATCAGGCCCGCGGGCATCGGCAGACGCCGACCCGGCGGGCCTTTTTTGTTCTGGGTTGCGGGTGAAGTGTTTGGGTTTTTGTGGGAGTGCTGCAGTGGCAAAGGCATGGGGTGGGCGATTTCACCAGGCAACGGATACTCGAGTGGAAGCCTTCACAGAGTCGATTAGTTTTGATCGGCGGCTGTATGCGGTGGACATACGCGGTTCGATGGCTCACGCCACGATGCTGGCCAGTGTGGGTTTGATCACCTCAGAAGAGCGCGATCAGATTTGTTCGCATCTGGATCAGATTGGAGAGGAGATTGCTGCGGGTCAGTTTACGTTCCGTCAGGATCTGGAAGACATTCACATGCACATCGAAAACTCGCTGATCACTCGGATTGGCGACGTGGGTCGAAAGCTGCATACGGGTCGCAGTCGCAACGATCAGGTTTCGACGGACCTGAAACTGTATACTCGGGATGCTATTGACGATCTGGATCGTCTGCTGGCGGACGTGCAGCGGGCGTTTGTGGATCGGTGTGAGCTGGACGCGGGTGTAATTCTGCCCGGGTATACTCATCTGCAGCGCGCTCAGCCGGTCCTGGCGGCTCATTACTGGCTGGCGTATATTGAGAAGTTTCAGCGGGACCGGGAGCGTCTGGCGGACTGTCGACGGCGGGTGAATGTGAGTCCATTGGGGGCAGCGGCTTTGGCCGGCACATCGCTGCCGATTGACCGCCAGATGACAGCTCGGCTGCTGGGTTTTGACTCGGTGGCCGCCAACAGTCTGGACGTCAGCAGTGATCGTGACTATCTGGCGGAGTTTGTGTTTTGTCTGTCGTTGATATCAGTGCATCTGAGCACGTGGGCTGAAGAGTGGATTTTGTGGTTTACTACGGAGTTTGGTTTTTTACGATTGCCGGACGCGTACACGACGGGTTCGTCGATTATGCCACAGAAGCGTAATCCGGACGTGCTGGAACTGATTCGTGGTCGCACAGCGCGGGTGACAGCAGCGGTGCCGCAACTGCTGATGCTGCTGAAGGGATTGCCGATGGCATACAATCGGGACCTGCAGGAGGACAAGCTGGGTGTCTTTGCGGCACTGGACGCGCTGCGTCCCTGTCTCGAGCTGGCTCCTTCGATGATTGCTGGAGCGGAGTTGCAGCGGCAGCGGATTGAGTCGCGTCTGGACGATGGATTTCTGGATGCGACAGCGCTGATGGAGTATTTGATTAAGCGGGGAGTTCCGATGCGAACGGGTCATGAGACGGTTGGCCGTCTGGTGGCTCATTGTGAAGCGCGGGGTTGTCGTCTGGCGGAATTGCCTTTGTCTGAGCTGCAGGAGGCGTGTGGATTGATTGGTGAGGACGTGCGGGAGGTGCTGGGTGCGGTGAATGCGAATCGTGCGCTGCAGAGTTTTGGGTCGGGCGGTCAGCAGTCCGTGGGGGCTCAGGTGGACGCCTGGCGACGTCGTTTGCTGCCTGGCTGAGTCAGTGGCAGCGGGATCTGAGTCCACCATTCACAGGAATTCTCACCTTGTGGATTTTCCCCGGATTCACGGTCGTTATTCGGTGCAGCCCACTGATTCTCAGTATTTTTGGCTGGCAGCAGGATCGTTGTCTGTGGCGGCTGGTGGGCAGGTTGGTGACCGGATTCAGGGCTTGGCTTATGGTTCGCAGCTGTTTTCTGGTGGTGATGTTGCTGGTGCTTGCCGGGGTATTTTCTGCCCCCGTGGGTGCCCAGTCGGCGTCTGCTCCATCTGCAGCAACTCCGATTCCGCTGATTTTTGATACGGATATTGGCAACGACTGTGACGACGTGCTGGCACTGGGTCTGATTCATTCACTGCAGACTCGCAATCGCTGTCGGCTGATTGCGGTGACCATCACGAAGGACCACGACCAGTGTGCTCCGTTTGTGGATGCGGTAAATACTTTTTACGGTCGTGGCGACGTGCCGATAGGCATCTGTCGCTCCGGGGTGACTCCGCAGCAGAGCCGATTTACCACTTTGGTGAATGAAAAGCAGGGTGATGCAGACCGTTACCCGCATGATCTGCGCAGTGGTCGTGATGCTGCGGATGCAGTGGCTGTATTGCGGCGGGTCCTGGCAGCTGAGGCTGACGGTTCAGTGGTGATTGTGCAGGTGGGTTTTTCGACGAATTTGGTGAATCTGCTGAGATCGGGTGCGGACGACATTTCGCCGCTGACGGGCCGAGAGCTGGCATTGAAGAAGGTGCGTCTGGTGTCGGTTATGGCCGGCGCGTTTGCTCCGGTCAATGGTCAGCCGCACTACGAATACAACGTGGTGGAGGATCTGGCTGCGGCAAAATCTTTGGCTCTGGAGTGGCCCACGGAGATTGTCTACAGCGGATTTGAAATTGGGCTGGCGGTGCCCTATCCGGCGGTCAGTATCGAGCAGGACTATTTGTATGTGCCGCATCATCCGTTGCGGGAATCGTACGTGCTGTACGAGCCTCCGCCGCACAATCGTCCGACGTGGGATCTGACCAGCGTGCTGTATGCAGTGTATCCGGACCGCGGCTATTTTGGTTTGTCGCCGAAGGGCACAGTATCGGTGAATGAGAAGGGTCTGACGACACTGGCCCCTGGTGAAAACGGCCTGCACCGTTATTTGACATTGACGGCCGAGCAGCAGGTGCGGGTGACTGAGTCGTTGGTGCAGCTTTGTACTCAGCCGCCCCGGCAGTCCGTGCCATGACCGATGATTGGCGGGTGCCGCGAATTGTGGTGGTGGGTTCAGTGAATCTGGATCTGGTGCTGCGTTGTGCGGTGATTGCGCGTCGAGGCGAGACACTGGCCGGGCGTGATCTGCAGGAGCATTTTGGCGGCAAGGGGGCGAACCAGGCGGTGGCGGCAGCGCGGCTGGGTGCCGACGTGTGGCTGATTGGTCGTGTAGGTGCTGACAGATTCGGAGATGCGCTGTTGCAGGGACTGCAGTCTGCCGGTGTGCGAACGGAGCATGTGCAGGAAACTGCTGGTGCCAGTGGTGTGGCGGTGATTCAGGTTGAGGATTCGGGGCAGAACAGCATCGTGGTGGTTCCCGGTGCAAATGCTGGTCTGACAGCGGCCGATGTGACAGCGGCGGCGGACGTGATTCGTGCTGCCGACGTGCTGCTGGTGCAGTTTGAGGTACCTCTGGAGGCGGTCGAAACGGCGATTCGGACTGCAACCGAGGCGGGTGTGACGGTGATCGTGGACCCGGCTCCAGCGCAGCGGGACGTGTCTTCGGTGATTCTGTCAGCGGACTGGCTGGTGCCGAACGAGACTGAGGCGGAGGTGCTGACGGGGACAGTGGTGACGGAGCGGTTGTCGGCGCAGCGGGCGGCTCAGCAGCTGCAGCGGCTGGGTGCGAAGCAGGCGCTGGTGACGCTGGGTGGTGACGGCGTGTTGTTGGTTGATCGGGCGGGTCAGGTGCAGGTGGCTGAGCCGTTTCGGGTGTCTGCGGTGGACACGACGGCGGCTGGTGATGCATTCGCGGGTGGGCTGGCTTATGGGCTGGGCAGTGGCATGAGTGAGTCAGAGGCAGTGCGGTTTGCCTGTGCCACCGGCGCGCTGGCGACGACTCGGCACGGGGCTCAGTCAGCGGTTCCGACGGGTGCAGAAGTACGGCGGCTGCTGGAGCAGCAGCCGGAGGCAGGCTGGCTGCTGCGTTGTGCTGACTAAGGGGGCAGTTCCATGCTGCGGGGAATGGTGCGTGTCCTGCTGTTTGGCCTGATCTCGACTGGATGTTCGTGGGCAGTGACTGCAGCGGCCGAGCGTCCGAATGTGCTGTTGATTCTGGTGGATGATTTGAAGCCGGCGCTGGGCTGTTACGGAGATGCGGCCGCGAAGACTCCGCAGGTGGATGCACTGGCAGCGCGAGCGATGCGATTTGAGCGGGCGTACTGCAATCAGGCTGTGTGTGCTCCGTCCCGGTTTACTCTGATGCTGGGGGCTCATTCCACCAGCACGGGTTTGTATCATCTGCATAGTCGTCTGCGAGATCGCTGGCCGGCGGCCGTGACATTGCCACAGTACTTTGCTGAGCACGGTTATCTGACTGAGTCGCTTGGTAAGGTCTTTCATGTGGGGCATGGTAACGAGGGTGATCCGCAGTCGTTTGCGGTGCCGCATTTCGGGGACCGTGTGATTGAGTATCTGGATCCGGCCAGTACTGGCGGAGGCCAGCTGACTCGGGAAGAAGCTTACTTCACGAACCAGCAGCTGCAGAATATTCGATCGCTGCCGCGTGGTGCGGCCTTTGAGAACCCGGAGGTGGCTGATGAGGCGTATGCGGATGGTCGTGTGGCGGCGGAAGCGGTGCTTAGGCTGCAGACCGCAGAGCGGCGACTGCGCGATGGCGGTGCTCCGTTCTTCATGGCGGTAGGTTTTGTGCGTCCGCACCTGCCTTTCAGTGCTCCGCGGAAGTACTGGGATCTGCATGTTGCGGATCGACTGCCTCAGCCGCAGCGTCGACAGCTTCCCGAGGCAGCCCCGGCGGTCGCCGGCAAGCGTGGCGGTGAGATCAGTAACTATCTGCCTGTTCCGGAAAGTGGCGAGGTGGATGGTGATTTACAGCGTGAGCTGATTCATGGGTATTACGCGAGTGTCAGTTATGTGGACGCACAGATTGGGAAAGTGCTGCAGGAACTGTCACGTCTGCAGCTGGATCGATCGACGATTGTGGTGCTGTGGGGCGATCATGGATTTCATCTGGGCGATCTGGGTATCTGGACGAAGCACACCAATTATGAGCAGGCGAATCGGATTCCTCTGCTGATTGCGGTACCGGGCCTTGCGGGCGGCGTGACGGCTCAGCTGGCCGAGTCTGTGGATCTGTATCCGACACTGGTGGAACTGGCCGGTCTGACGCGACCTCGGTGCAGTCCTGCACTGGACGGAGTCAGTCTGGTGCCGGTGCTGAGTGATGCCGGGGCGCGTGTTCGCGATCATGCGTACCATGTTTTCCCGAAGGGCCGTTTAGGGCGAGCGATACGGACGGAGCGTTATCGGCTGGTGGAGTGGCACAAGGTTGGTGACGCAGCGGTTGAGCCGGAGTACGAGCTGTATGATTACGAGACGGATCCTCTGGAGAGTCGCAATCTGGCGGCTGAGCAGCCGGCGGAACTGGGGCGACTGCAGCAGATACTGGCAACGTATCCACAGCCCATAAAACCGTAGTGCGGGGGGATGATAGCAGGCATGCAGACAATCGGCAGTGATGTGGAGCTGGAGGAAGTGCTGAGCCGGCCCGATGCAGCGGTGCTGCAGGCGGTGCGGGAGCTGCAGGGTGACTTTGTGGTGCTGGGTGCTGGCGGCAAGATGGGGCCGACGCTGTGTCGAATGCTGCGTCGAGCGCTGGACGCCACGGGAGGTCAGCAGCGCAGGGTGCTGGCGGTGTCTCGTTTTCAGAGTGGTGGTGCAACAGCGGCGCTGCTGCAGCATGGTATTGAGACGTTGTCCTGTGATCTGCTGGACCGGGATGCGGTATCGCGGCTGCCGGCCGCGGACAATGTGATTTTCATGGCAGGCCAGAAATTTGGGACCAGCGGTCAGCCTGAGCAGACGTGGGCGATGAATGTGCTGGTACCGGCGATTGTGGCGGAACGTTATCGGTCAGCCCGGATTGTGGTGTTTTCGACGGGGTGTGTGTATCCGCTGATGGCGGTGACAGGTCGGGGGGCGCGGGAGGATGATCCGCTGACTCCACCGGGCGAATATGCGTCTTCGTGTGTTGGTCGGGAGCGGATGTTCGGTTATGCGTCTCAGCGTTATGGAACTCGGGTGCTGCAGTTTCGGTTGTGTTACGCGATTGATCTGCGTTATGGAGTGCTGCTGGATGTGGCGACTCGCATCGCTTCCGGTCAGCCGGTGGATCTGTCGATGGGCTGGGTACAGGTGATCTGGCAGGCTGATGCGTGTTCGCGGGCGATTCAAAGTCTGCAGCATGCGGCGTCACCGGCAGTGGCGCTGAATGTGACGGGGCTGCGGCGAATTTCGGTCCGCGAGCTGGCTGAAAGGTTTGGTGCATGTCTGGGTCGCAGGGTGGAATTCAGCGGGACGGAGGGTGCAACGGCGTGGTTGTGGGATGCGACTCGTTCCTGTGAGCTGTTTGGGGATCCGCTGGTGTCACTGGATGAGATGATTGAGGCGACTGCGGCGTGGGTGCAGCGTGGCGGCAGTACTTTGAACAAACCGACTCATTTTGAAGTGCGTGATGGAAACTACTGAACTTCGCAGTCGATTGCAGCAAGGCCTTGTGATTCCGGCACATCCGCTGGCATTAACGTCAGAGCGGAGGCTGGATGAGCGACGGCAGCGCGCGCTGACTCGCTACTATCTGGCGGCGGGCGCCGGCGGGCTGGCTGTGGCTGTGCATACGACGCAGTTTGCCATCCGTCAGCCTCAGCACGGCCTGCTGGAACCCGTACTGGCTCTGGCAGCAGAGGAGGTCGGTCGTGCCGGTCGGCAGACGGTGCTGATTGGCGGCATCTGCGGTGCGACAGCCGAGGCGGTGGCGGAAGCACAGTTGCTGCAGCGGCTGGGTTATCACGCCGGGATGGTCAGCCTGGCGGCTTTGGGGACGGCCAGTGAGGCAGAGCTGATTCAGCATTGTGAGCGGATTGGTGAGGTGTTGCCCTTGGTGGGTTTTTATCTGCAGCCGGCGGTTGGCGGTCGATTGCTTTCAAGTGTCTTCTGGCGTCGATTCGCAGAGATTGAGCAGGCTGTGGCGATCAAGATTGCGCCGTTCAGTCGCTATCAGACGCTGGATGTGGTGCGCGCGGTGCTGGAATCCGGGCGGACAGATCTGGCTTTGTACACCGGCAATGACGACAACCTTATTGCGGATCTGGTGACGCCTTTTCGTCTGCAGGGGCGCGAATGTCGGATCGTGGGTGGTTTACTGGGGCACTGGGCGGTGTGGACGCAGCGCGCGGTTGAGCACCTGCGGCGGTGTCATGAGGAGCCTGTTTCGGCGGAGCTGCTGGCTTTGAATGTGGCGGTCACGGACTGCAACGCGGCGTTCTTTGATGCGGCGAACGGGTTTCGTGGGTGCATAGCGGGCTTGCACGCGGTGCTGCAGCGGCAGGGGTTGCTGGAGGGGATCTGGTGTTTGGACGAGTCTGAGGGATTAAGTCCCGGTCAGGCAGCGGAGATTGAGCGGGTTTATCGCAGTTATCCGGAATTGTCGGACGATGAGTTTGTGCTTGAGCAGCGGGACGAATGGCTGGCAGGGTGAGCGTGGCTGCGGGACTGCGGCTCGCCCGACCGCGCCTTCGCTTGCCCGGCACTGTGGCCGACTGGCGGAGCCTTGCTGCAGCATGGCTGGGCGTTCAGTTTTTGGTCGGTGGATTTTCGCCGCAGGCTCGCAGTAGAGTCCGTTGCACGGCAAGGTCATGTGCGTAGGGGAAATCCGTCGCTTTTTCACCGCGGATGATGCGGGCCATGTCGGCTGCATCGTCCACATAACGAACATATCGCGGGAAGCTGATGTCCTGTGTGCCGGCTTTGAAGTTTCCGTGCGCCGCTGACAGAGTCAGTGTGGCGGTCGGATTGTCCAGTGGCTGCAGATGGAAGGTTCCTGCAGTACCGCAGACTGTCAGATGTCGCCGTCGGCCTCCGTCTATTTCCAGCGCTGTGGTCCGAACGGTGGCGGTTGCCTGAGCATACTGCAGGACAGCCAGCATGTTGTCGTTCAGGCCATCACTGACTGATGCTGAGTGGCGGATATACGGGGTCACGTCAGTCGGTTCGCCAAGGATTCCCACAACCAGATCCAGTATGTGGCAGCCCAGTTCAAACATCATGCCACCGGGAAACTGGGCCAGTTCGGTGCGGTCAGCAGCTGCCACGACTTTACTCATCACTGTATGCACTTCAAAGATTTGTCCGAGACAGCCATCGCGAAGCAGTTGTCGCAGCAGTACGATGCCCGGGTTGTAGCGATACATGTAACCCATCTGTATCAGCAGCTTTTGCTGTTTGGCGGCCTGCAGAACGGCGGCGAACTGTGGCAGCGACTGCCCGGCTGGTTTGTCGATGTGCACGTGTTTGCCGGCGGCCACACAGGCAGCAGCGTGATCCAGCAGATCACGGACCTGTGTTTCCACCAGCACTGCCTGCAGTCCGGGTGTGTTGAGAAGTTGTTCCCTAGTCATCCATGGCAGATTTCGCCACGGGTCGCGATCCTGGGATGCTTTACGGAGCTGTTCATCCGGTTCCACAATCCCGACAACTTCATAATCGGGGTTGTTGCGGTAGACTGATAGTTTTGAGGCATGTGCATGTCCGACGCCGATTTGCCCGATGCGGACTGGTCTGCGGGAACGGGTGGCGGCGTCAGAGACGGCACAAAGTCCGGCGGCAGCAGTGGCCAGAAAAGTGCGGCGTGCGGTGAGAGCAGACAGCATGTGAATGACTCCGAAAACGGTTGATGAACCACCGTATGGGCGGTGCTCGGGCTGGAAAGGACGAGCTACGAAGTGGGGTATGGGGTGGCGGGCGGGGGCCGTTATTTTTTGCGGACTTTGGCGGCAGCTTTTTTCCCGCCATTTTGCGGCGGAGTAGTCTGCTGATCGGGCAGTGCGGGCAGTGGCAGGTAGTCGAAGTCAAGGATCATTTTTTCAGCCAGTGCTTCCCGCAGTTCCTTTTCAACTGCGGCCGTTTCGGGTTGACCTGCAAGGTTGTTGAGTTCGGACGGATCGGTATCCAGATCGTAAAGTTCATAAACGGGTCGGGGTGAGGTGAAATAGGTGCTGATGAGTGGTGCGGGCAGGGTTTTGTCGCGGGCTGCATCGGTCATTTGTTTCCAGCCGGGTCCGGCGGCGGAATCGACGGGCGAATAGGGCACCCAAGGTGTGCAGTTGTAGATGAATTTCCAGCGATCGCTGCGAACGGCTCGAGCCAGATCGAAGCCGGAGCTGTTGATATCTGTTTGCACGGGCGCATTGGATCCGTGCGAACCGCGTTCAACAAACACGTATTTGCGAGGAGTGAACGGTTCATTTTTCAGCAGCGGCAGAAAACTTTGGCCGCTCATTTTTGGCCCTGGTTCAATGCCGGCAGCGGCCAGCAGTGTGGGGGCGACGTCTTCACCGCTGATCAGCGCCCTGGAATCTCCGCCGGGCTGCACAACACCGGGCCAGCGAATCAGGAACGGCACGTTTGAACCAGGGTCATACAGAGACCCTTTGCCATGTGGCAGTGCAACTCCGTTGTCCCCGGCGAAGACAATCAGTGTGTTGTCATAAACGCCTTTCTGTTTCAGCACGTCCAGCACATTTCCAACGGTGCGATCAAGGCGATTGATTTCGGCAAAGTAATCGGCCAGTTGTTCGCGGAGTCCGGCCAGGTCGGGCCAGTGAGCGGGCAGATGTAGTGCTGCGGGGTCAGGTCGGAACTGCGAATCAGTATTCCAGGGATGATGCGGATCGCTGAAATTGGCCCACAGGAAGAACGGACGTTCGGCAGGTCTGGCGTCGAGGAAAGCACCTGTCTGAGCCGCGACTTCTGCATCACCGCAGGTATTTAGAAAGTCTGTTCGATCAGCAAATGTGCGAAGGTTGTTTTCGTCGTAGATGCGATTGAGTGCGGGCGAATTACGGGACGCTCCATCAAGATGGAAGCTGCGTCCGCAGATGCCGGTGTAGTAGCCTGCGTGCTGCCGGAGCAATTCGGGGAGAGTAATTTCGTCGCGAGGCAGTGGTGCAGAAAAGCGGGTCATGCGAGCGGCGACGGCGGAGCGTCCGGTCATCAGGCAGGCGCGGGATGGTACACATTGTGGTGCTCCGGTGAAGAACCTGTGGAACCGCATGCCTTCGGCCGCGAGCTGATCGAGGACCGGAGTGCGGACGTTCGGATTTCCGTAAGTGCTGAGGAACGGGTAGCTGTGGTCATCGCTGAGCAGCAGCAGGATATTGGGGCGTTCTGCTGCGTGTCCGGTAGCGGACACAGCCGTGCTGATGGTCAGAAGCAGGCAGCGGAAGCAGGTCAGCAGTGGAGCGGGGTCAGACATAACGGGGGTACTTCGAGGGAATCAGGGGCGAATGGGCAGCCACTGCTGCAGGTTAGTGATTGGGGCGTGTGGAGACAAACGGCGGGCCGAGGGTGTTTGGCCCCGTTGGCCACGGAGCGTGGTGTCTGGAGGGGCGTGCGGGTTGCCACGGATGTTCTGCGATACGGATTGACGCGGATTTTCGCGAATAATTGCGTGAAGTGTGTGCGGGAGGGCGAGTGGTGCCACGGATGTGTTTTTCGCGACGGATGAACGTGTCAGGAACACGGATTGTCGGTCGGCTGGAAAGTCGTCAGAATTCGTAAACCCCGTGTTTTTGCTTTGCGATGAAGGCTGATTCGCAGTGGCTGGAAGTTGGCGGGTGATTTTTGTGGTGTTGTGGCGGCGCGGGTGTCAAAGGGGTCGTCGGATGGGTGTGTCTGGCAGACTGAAGTGGCTGTTGCTGTGTGTTGCGTATTGCGGCTGGTTGCCGTCACTGGCAGCGCAGTCGTCGCAGTGGGTGTTGCCTGATCTGCCGGGGCCGCTGGTGCAGCGTGTGTTGTTTGACAGTGCTGCGGCTGGTCAGCAGGTCAGCTGTTACGTGTCTTTGCCCCCCGAGTATGACTCGCAGCCGCAGCGGCGTTATCCGGTGTTGTACTGGCTGCACGGTATGGGTAATGGCAGCACGGCAGTGACTCAGGTGGCTCAGCGTTATCAGTCGGCGATGCGCGCCGGCCGCATGCCTCCGCTGATCATTGTGTTTCCGAACGGTCTGTCGGCGGGGATGTGGTGTGACTGGAAGAACAGTACTGTACAGATGGAGACAATTCTGGTTGGGGAGCTGATTCCGCACATTGACGGTGTGTTTCGGACTGTGCGTGGTCCTGAGGGCAGGATCATTGAGGGTTTTGGAATGGGGGGGTATGGTGCGGCGCGGCTGGGTCTGCGGCATCACGATTTGTTTGGTGGGGTGTCGCTGCTCAGTGCTGTTCCGTTGCAGCTGGATGCAGGTGCTGCGGCGCGGCAGTTGTCGGAGGGCGGTGAGCAGGTGCTGCTGGAGGTGTATGGCGGAGATCAGCAGTATTTTGAGGCACTGAGTCCGTGGCGGATTGCGGAGTCTGAGGCGGGCAGTCTGCGCGGGGGTCGTGTGATTCGGCAGGTTGTGGGCGAGCGTGATGGGACATTGCAGGCCAGCCAGAACTTTCATCGTCATCTGGAGTCGCTGGGGATTCCTCACGAGTATCGGCAGTTGTCAGCAGTTCCGCAGAATCTGAATGCGGTGCTGAATACTCTGGGTGAGGACAACTGGAAGTTTTATCGTCGTGTGCTGGCTGGTCTGGTGCCGCCGACGCTGACGGTAGAGCCGTCGCAGCGTCCGAATATTTTGGTGATCTTTTCTGACGATCATGGCTGGGCGGATTTGGGAGTGCAGGGAGTGGATGCCGACGTAAGGACTCCGCACCTTGACCGACTGGCTCGAGACGGCGTGCGATTTGAGCGGGGTTATGTGACGGCGCCGCAGTGTGTGCCATCTCGGGCGGCGCTGCTGACGGGGCGTTATCAGCAGCGTTTTGGTGTGGAGGACAATAATCACGGTCCTTTGCCGCTGAGTGAGCTGACGATTGCTGAGCGGCTGCGTCCCCAGGGTTATGTAAGCGGCTGGGTGGGGAAGAGTCATCTGGATATTGGTGCTGCGAAGGGTGTGGAGAAGTCGCAGCGGATCCTGCCCGACCACATGCCTCAGCACCAGGGGTTTGACGAATATTTCCGGGGTGAGCAGCGGCAGTATTATGCATCGCATGACCTGCTGGGTCGTCCCCTGTCGAATGCTCCGCAGGTGATTACAGACAATCGTTTTCGGGTGGTGGTACAGACGGAGGCGGCACTGTCCTTTTTGGATCGTCGAGCGGCGGAGCCTGAGCGGCCGTGGTTTTTGTATCTGGCGCTGTATGCACCGCATGTGCCGCTGGAGTCACCGGAGCCTTGGTTCAGTAAGACCCCTGAGCACCTGCCGCTGCAGCGCCGGCAGGCGCTGGCGATGATTGCGGCGATGGACGAGGGGGTGGGTCGAATTCGCGAAAAGCTGCATGAGCAGGGCGTGGATCGCCGGACGCTGATATTTTTTATTGGCGACAACGGGGCACCTCTGGGGACAGCGTGGGATGGTTCGCTGAATCAGCCACTGGCGGGTCAGAAGGGGATGCTGAGTGAAGGCGGCGTGAGGACTCCATTTGTCGCAGCCTGGCCAGGCCGATGGCCGTCGGGTGCGGTGTATTCGCAGCCGGTCAGCAGTCTGGATGTGGCAGCGACGGCGGCAGCCGCTGCTGGTCTGGGGCCTGATCCGCAGCTGGATGGTGTGGATCTGACGCCGTATGTGACGGGGCAGAGCAGGGATGTTCCGCATGAGCGTTTGTTTTGGCGCTGGGGATCACAGTCAGCGGTGCTGGAGCTGCCGTGGAAGCTGATACGACTGGGGAATCGTCCGCCGCTGTTGTTTGATGTGTCGACACCGGAGGGCGAGCATCAAAGGAGGAATCTGGCAGCGGAGCAGCCTGAGGTGGTTGCGCGACTGGATCGTCGACTGCGGGAGTGGGCGGCGCAGCTGCAGCCCGCGGGATTGTCGGAGGACGCTTCGGCATTCAGTCGTCGGCATGAGGAGTTATTTGGCGAGCATGAGTTGATTGCAGCGGAGCGGAGGGCGGCTACTGTTCCCGACGATGGCGGAGTGATTCAGGGCTGGATCGCGCGGAACGGTGTGCTGCGGAAGACAGCGGCGGGGGTATTGCTGGAGGCTGAGTCTGGGGCGGGTGGGGCGCGGGCATTTCTGACCAATTCGCGACTGGACTTACCGGGTCCGGTGACGATGGTGCTAAGAATTCGGGCGGTGTCTGGCGGGACGGGGCCGGGAAGAATCACCTGGAGGACTCGGGAGGCCAGTTTTGCCGAGCATCAGGTGTCAGAGTTTCGCTGCCCGGAGGGGGCTGAGTGGCGAGATGTGAGTGTGGAGCTGGGTGAGCGATCTCGAATTCAGCACGTGCGGATTCAGCCGCCTGCGGGTGCTGAGGAAGTGGAGATTCAGGCGATTGAGTTTCGCGGTGCTGGAGAGGTGGTGGAGTATCGGTTTAGCGGTTGAGCGGATTCGGTGTTTTTTTTTGCAACAGAAAGGCAGATCTGACGCAGTTCGTGCTTCAAAGGGGAATTTGGGTTCGATTTTACTTGACGGGCGATCAGGGGGAACTCAGCGGGACTGATGGTATTTCAACCGGGATTTGCTGGCGTTGCCGACAGATTCCCGAGATGATGTGTGCTGTTGCAGTGCAGTCAGCATCGGCGGGAGTTTTGTGATGAGCATGGACCAAAAGCTGCGTGTGGAAATGCCGTCGCGACGGCAGCTGTTGCAGGCAGCTGGTACGGGTCTGGGATTGCTGGCATTACCGGGCCTGCTGCAGGCGGACGGCGTTGCTGGCGGGGACAGTCCGCTGACACTGAAGTCTCCCCCGCAGGCTGCTCGGGTGAAGCACATCGTGCACATCTATCTGAACGGCGGTCCTTCTCAGGTGGACACGTGGGATTACAAGCCTGAGCTGACGAAGTGGGGTGGCAAGCGACTGCCAGTGGGCAATCTGACGACTGAGCGTGAGACTGGCGTGGCGCTGGCATCGCCGTTTCGTTTTGAGCAGTACGGTGACAGCGGGCTGTGGTGCAGTGATGTGTTTCAGAAGACAGCTCGGTGGCATGCGGATCGAATCTGCGTGATTCGTTCGATGTTCGCGAATACTCCGAATCACGAACAGAGCATGCGGCTGATGAATACGGGCAGCGAGCGTCTGTCGCGTCCGAGTTATGGTTCGTGGCTGACCTATGGTTTGGGGTGTGAGAATCAGAATCTGCCAGGATTTGTGACATTGTGTCCGGGATTGCCGGTGGCCGATTCGTCGAACTGGCGGAGTGCATTTCTGCCGGGAATTTATCAGGGCACCTGGCTGGATACTCGCAAGACCAGTCCCGTGGAGCTGATAGCCAACATCCGTAATCCTCAGACGCCCCCGGCGGAGCAGCGTCGGCAGCTGGATCTGCTGGGTCGTTTGAATCGTCGGCATCAGCAGTCGCGGCAGGAGGATGCAACCCTGGAGGCTCGGATTCAGTCCTTTGAACTGGCGTATCGGATGCAGATGCAGGCGACGGATGCGCTAGACATTTCCACTGAATCCAAAGTGATTCACGATCTGTATCAGACGAATACGGTGCATGGTCGGCAGCTGCTGACAGCGCGGCGGCTGATTGAGCGGGGTGTGCGGGTGGTGCAGTGTTATCACGGGGACGTGCAGCCGTGGGATTCGCACGGGAACATCGCCGGCGAGCATGCTCGACTGGGCCGCGAGGCTGACGGGCCGATCGCCGCATTTCTGACGGATCTGGCGCAGCGTGGTCTGCTGGACGAGACACTGGTGCTGTGCGGCGGTGAATTCGGAAGAACTCCTGCGGTGGAGATGCCGATTGGCGGGGGGGCTCCAACGGGTCGCGACCACAACCATCACGGATTCAGTGTGTGGTTGGCGGGTGGTGGTGTGCGAGGTGGTCTGGCCTATGGCAACACAGACGAGTTTGGCTATCGGGCCGTAGAGAATCGGGTGCACGTGCATGATCTGCATGCCACGATGCTGCATCTGATGGGTTTTGATCATGAGCGACTGACGTATCATCATTCGGGTCGGGATTTTCGACTGACCGATGTGCATGGCAGGGTGGTGCATGAGATTCTGGCGTGAGCGATTTGATTGGCTGAGTGTGGTGTTGTGCCTGCTTTGCGGTGCATCTGCAGTGAGTGCGGATGAGCTGGAGGCGAAGGTTGCGAGCTGGAAGAAGGACTACGAATCGCGGGTGCTGCCGATCATTCGTGAGCGTTGTCAGCAGTGTCACAATGCTGAGAAATCTGAGGGCGAGCTGGATCTTTCGAAGTTTACGACGGGCGATCAGGCATATGAGGCGGCGGATGCCTGGGAGCGAACAGCGAGGCGAATTCGTCTGAACGAGATGCCTCCGCAAGGCAGTCCGGGTCTGAGTGATCGGCAGAAGGCCACATTTCAGAAGTGGGTGGATACTCGCCCCAATCAGGATCTTTGTTCCCAGCTAGCCTCCGAGGAGACTCAGAGCTGGTATCGGGGCTATGTAATGAGTCGTCGGCTGACGCTGCTTGAATATCGCAATGCGGTGCGGGATCTGCTGGGGCAGTCATTGCCGGCGGGTGAAGAGCCACCGGTGGATGGGGCAGGTGGCGAGGGATTTGATACGGTCGGCGATGCTCTATTTACGTCGACTTTGCATACGGAAGCCTATTTGCTGCTGGCTGATCGACTGGTGGACCACGCACTGCCGGCCGGTCGAATGGAGCAACTGTTGTCGGCTGGGGGCGAGCAGTTTGGTGGTGTGCTGCGGGGTTTGTTGAGTGATTCGCAGTGGCGACTGCTGGATGCTGCTGTGGCGGTGGACGGTGGCGGAGCAGAAGTGCAGTCAGCTGTGCGGCAGCTGATCGCGGGTTTTGCGCGGCGTGCGTGGCGACGACCAGCGACGGAAGACGAGCTGGCCCGTTTGCAGCAGCTTTATGCAGCCTCGCAGCCTCGCCTGAGCAGCGTTCTGGCGGCTGCTCGACAGCCGCTGAAAGCGGTGCTGGTGTCGCCGCATTTTCTGTTTGTGGTTGAGACGGAGCCTGATAAGACGGGCGTGTTGCCGCTGACGGAGCATCAGCTGGCGACTCGGCTGGCCCTGTTTCTGTGGTCATCGATTCCGGATGAGGAACTGCTGGCGGCGGCTGACGCTGGTGTACTGGCCGACGAGCAGCGATATCGTCAGCAGATTCGCCGTATGCTGTCAGATCCCAGGTCTGCCAGTTTGGGAGAGAATTTTGGTCTGCAGTGGCTGGGGTTGCGAAATTTTGGCGGAGTGCAGCCGGATGCCGGGGTGTATCCGCAGTATTCCGAGTTGCTGGCTGGTGATTTGCGTGAAGAGGCTGTGCAGTTTGTGTCGGGCGTGTTTTGTGAGAACCGGCCATTGACGGATCTGCTGGCGGCGGACTATGTGGTGGTGAATGGTCGGCTGGCGCAGCATTATGGGTTATCACTGCCGGCCGATGCCGGGTGGCAGCGGGTTGCAGTGCTGGATGGTCGTCGTGGTGGCGCAGCGACTTTGGGGGCGGTATTAACGGCTGCTTCTTATCCGCGCAGAACCAGTCCGGTGCTGCGTGGCCGCTGGATTTTGGATGAGTTGCTGGGTACGCCTGTGCCACCTCCGCCGCCTGGCGTTCCGCCGCTGGATCAGTCGGTGGCCGAATCCGGCAGTCAGACGCTGCGGCAGCGGCTGGAGCTGCATAGGCAGAAGCCGGAGTGTGCATCGTGTCATGACCGGATGGACCCGCTGGGCTTTGGGCTGGAGAATTTTGACGGCATTGGTCGCTGGAGGGAGACGGATGCGGGGCAGTCGATCGATGCTGCCGGTCGTCTGCCGTCTGGTGAACAGTTTGCGGGTCCGGCCGAGCTGAAGGCTGTGCTGTTGGGGCGGAAGGGGGATTTTCTGAATCATTTCAGCCGCAAAATGCTGGGGTTTGCGCTGGGGCGTGAGCTGAACAAGTTTGACACGTGTGTGGTGGAAACGAGTGTAAAGAAGCTGCAGGAGAATGGTTATCAGAGTCAGATTCTGATTGAAGAAATCGCGTGCAGTTATCCGTTCCGCAACCGATATTACAAGAAATCTGATCCGCCGCCGGATCCGGCAGGCGGTCGTGGTTCGCGACTGTTTCAGGAATTGCAGCGGTTTTCGGAAAAGGCCGCTGAGGCTCAGAAGAAGGCGGCTGAGGAAAAAGCTGCAGCAGAAAAAGCAGCAGCCGAGAAGGCTGCTGGGGAGCAGCGGTCGGAATCGTCTGATGGTGGCAGCTGAGTTTGGGTTTGGCTGTCGGGTGCTGGTTGATTGAAGGGAACGAGTGATGGCAGCGGGGCAGGGTGCAGTCAGTGGTCTGCGGGGTGCGGGTCGTCGCGGTTTTTTGCGGGGTTGCGGCGCGGCATTGGGTTTGCCGTGGTTTGAGTCGATATCGGGTGTGGGGGTGGCAGCGGCGGCGGGGCGGCCGGCTGCTGGTCCGCCGGTGCGGGCCGCGTTCATTTATTTCCCGAATGGAGTTTGGGAGAAGTCGTGGGTGCCTGAGGGTACGGGTCGGGACTATGCGCTTAGTCCGACGCTGCAGCCGTTGTCTGAAGTGCGGGATGATGTGCTGGTGCTGACGGGACTGGACAAGAAGAACAGTCATGGCGGGGACGGTCATTACGCGAAGACGGCCAATTTTCTGACGGGAATGCCGGTAGCGAAGACGACAGGCAAGAACATCAGCAGCGGGGGGATTTCGGTGGACCAACTGATGGCTCAGCACGTCAGCCAGTGGACTCCGCTGCCTTCACTGGAGCTGGGTACTGAGCCGGTGATCAGCGGTATCGACAGCAATGTGGGTTACACTCGGCTTTACGGGTCGCATATTTCGTGGCAGTCGCCGAATCGTCCGGTGGCCAAGGAGATTAATCCGCGGCTGGTTTATGAGCGTTTGTTTGGTCGTCGGCTGGCTGGTCAGACAGCGAAGGCTGAGTCGTATCAGAATCTGCTGGATTTTGTGCTGGAGGATGCTGGTCGTTTGCGTGGCAAGCTGGGGCGGGACGACCAGTTTAAGCTGGACGAGTATCTGGATTCAGTGCGGGCGGTGGAGCGGCGGATTGAGTTTGCGGTGCAGTCGCGAGCTGAGGGCTGGCAGCCGGACCCGCTGTCGGCCGAGGTGCAGCCGCCGGCGTCAGGCATCCCGGCGGATTTCCGCGAGCACATTTCCATCATGCTGGATTTGATGGTGCTGGCATTTCGCACTGATGCGACTCGAGTGGCATCGATGATGTTTGCCAACGACGTATCGGGCCGCAATTTTTCGTTTCTGGAAGGCGTCAGTGGCGGTCATCACGAACTTTCGCATCATGAAAAGAATGACGCGAAGATTGCTCAGTATGAGCGGATCAGTCGCTGGCATGTCGAGCAGTTTGCGGGGATGCTGAAGAAGTTGAAGGCGATTCCGGAGGGAGACGGTTCGCTGCTGGATAACTGTCTGATTCTGTTTGGCTCGAGCATATCAGACGGCAATCGTCATGACCCTGACAATCTGCCGATTCTGCTGGGCGGACGCGGGGGCGGTGTGGAGTCTGGCCGGCATATTGCCGCCGAGGGCAGTGTTCCGCTGTGCAATCTGTATTTGTCGATGCTGGATCGGATGGGTGTGGAAGTGGAGCGATTTGGTGACAGCACTGGTCGTCTGATCTGAGATCGCGAGATTTATTCGGCATTGAGCAGCAGAAATTTTTGAGGCGGTGCGGTGACCTGCTGTCCCGTTGAGAAGCTGACGGTCTGTGGCTGCTGCGTCAGGTTCCAGACGATGCGGGAACGAGTGTTTCCGTGATGGAATGTGGCGGTCCACGGCGAGTCAGCAGTATCGCTGCAGTCGGGTGTTCCCAGTTGCTGCAGCATTGAGATCCAGGCGAATGTGGCAGCCTGTGAGTTGCCGGCTTCGTACTGAAAATCGGCCGGTCTTTGCTGCCGCATTCGTGCGGCATCCTGCGGATCACTGAGTGCTCGGTACATCCACATCAGGTCGGCCCAGCGGTCGAACTGTCGTCCGTCGTTGCCATCTCGAGCGGCATTTTCCCGTACAAGTGCGGCGAAGTTTTTGGGGGGATAAGCGGGGTGTCTGCCAAGGTACAGTGATGCTGAAGTGAAGGGCAGAAAGTTGATGCCGTGCACTTCTTCGGGATTGTCCGAGAACCATGTCCCGTTGGCGCCTTTGCCGCCCCACACCATGGTGACAACGGATACGGGCCAGGTATCGGGGAACAGGTCATCATGGACATCGAACCAGTATTCATCGATGGCGGCAGTTTCGACGGCCAGCAGCCACGCACCAAGTTCTCGCAGCTGTTGATCATGCAGTGCTTCACCCAGCAAAAATATTCCGAACCAGGCATTGATGGCTTCGCTGGAGGATTCGATATTGTTGCCGTCTCCGAAACGTGCGTGTCCGCTGGCCCATGAGTGTCCGGCCCAGGGATCGAAACAGCGGAGAAACGGAAACATGGGATCGTTTCGATCCGGGGCAGCAATATCGCGAATCAGCAGCATCAGGCTCTGTTTCCAGCGTTGTCCCCAGGCCGGATCCTGCAGTGAGAGTCGCGCGGCAGCGTGGAGGAAGTAGCCGTAATGAAAGTGATGATCATTCAGCTGGTCATCACTGCCATAGCTGGCGGGCAGGCCGATCAGTGTTCCCCAGTTCGGATCCCAGGCAAACAGGGCTGCGGCAGGCTGTGCGGGCTGGCCCGCGGCATCATGTGCCGTGAGAAAGTCTTCCAGCACTGTGCGCAGTCGGCGTGTGCAGTCAGCGGTTAGTTCGGGCTGTCCGGCCTGTTCAGCGAGGGGCAGGAGCGTGGCCCATTTCCCCAGTTGTTTGCCGAGCCAGTAGGTATCGCCTTTGAGCTGAGGTTCTGCGGCAAGATCAGCTTTGAGCAGCGGGACAATTTCGCGTCGTGTGGCATCGTTCAGCAGCGGCAGTGCGGGCAGCAGTGGCGGCAGTTTGTGTCGGGTTTCAAAACGGCTGCCCTGCAGAACTTTCATGGGTCCGCGGATGGAACTGTATTGCAGCGTGGTCAGCTGTGCGGAGGTGTGTCGCCACTGGTGTGGGTACAGGCAGAGCAGGGTGCCGGATTCCGTGCCCTCATGGATGTGCGTGGTGACTTCGAACGTTGTGCAAACCTCGTTCGTTTCCGGCAGGTACTGCCATGCTGCCTGCGAGCTGACGACATGTGTGCCGGCATATCGCAGCAGCAACTGCAGGGTTTCCGGCTGATCATCCGGAATGCTGGCGACGGTGAACCATGATTTTCCGCCGGTTTCAGCGATGAATCGGTGAGTGTCCAGGCCGGTCCAGCGAGAGCCTGTGGGGGCGATCAGGGCATAGCGGCGCTGATTGACCTTTACGACCAGCACATGTGCGGGCAGATCAGTATTCTCGATCTGCGGCGGCTGACGGAAGCTGATGGCCGGACTGCCACCTTCGCAGATGGCATAAACGAAGGGGGATCCGTGTCCAAAGGTCAGCAGCAGGGAGTGCTGTCCCTGCTGCATGCGTGCGGTGACGAACCAGTCACTGAAGGATTCGACGACGGCCTGCGGGAAGGCCGTGACTTCGGAATGTCCGAGGATCAGGTCGCTGCCAGGTGCTCCGATATGTCCGAAGATTGCGGCCTGGCTGGCGGTGATACCGGGTCCGGCCAGGCGATTTGCAGGCCCTGTGGCACCGCCTGCACTGCGAGGGGATGCGGATACATGGGTTCCGAGAGCGGGACCCATGCAAGGGAACTCCACCAGTCATTTGTGGGCATGGGTCCCTGCAGCTGCGGGCTGCGGCAGATTTTAGTCGGAGGTCCCTTGCTGTCTGGTGGCAGGCCGATCAGCCATGAGCCGCTGCCGGAATCCGCGCGGGCAACCTGTTGTGCCTGTGCGGCCGGCAGGGGCCAGGCGAAGCACGCGAGGATCAGCAGCAGCAGCCTGCAGCGGGCAGTTTTCAGCATATGCAACATCCACAAGGTCTAGTCGACGAACATCAGCTCATTGCTCATGAGCAGCACGTGGGCGAGTGATTCGAGGGAGTTTTCGGCAAGAAATGCCGTGAATTCCTGCATTTCGTCGGGAGCAGGATCGCGTCCCCAGGCGAAGTTGCACAGTCTGCTGACGGTGGCTTCCGAAGTTTCGGCTTTGCTGCGTGCTGCCAGTGCTTTGGCGCGAGCGAGGATGAACTCGGAGTTCAGTGCGAACAGTGCCTGTTGCGGTACGGTGGTCTGCGAGCGTCGGGGGGTGGAGGTATCGGCATTGGCGAAGTCGAAGGTCTGGACCATGGCCGGGATATTTTGTCGTTCGACGAACGAGTAAACGGTGCGGCGCAGGTTGCTCGGTTCGGTAATGACCTGTGGTCTGCCGAACATGGTGTCATTGAGTTCCCCGGAGACGAACAGCAGTGAATCGCGCATTTGTTCGAAGTCCAGTCGGCGGCGGTTGGCTTTCCACAGCAGGGTATTCTGGGGATCGCGTGACAGCTGGTTCTGCAGCACAGTATTTCCGTCGCTGCCGGACGTGCGCTGCCAGGCGCGGGAGGTCATGATCAGTTCGTGCAGTGGCTTGTTTTGCCAGCCGTGACGGATGAACCAGTCAGCAAGGAAGTCCAGCAGTGGCTGCTGCAGCGGGGCTTTGGTCTGCAGTCCGAAATCACCGGGGTTATCGACGAGAGGTTCGCCGAAGTGGTGCATCCAGACTCTGTTCACCCAGACTCGGGCAGTCAGCGGGTTGCGATCATCAGCGATGGCGTTGGCGAGGTTCAGGCGACCGGCACCATCGGCGAATGGCTGTCGTTCGGGGCTGAGTGCGGCGAGGAACTGTCGTGGTACCGGGTTGCCTCGCAGCACCGGATCCCCGCGCTGGAAGATCACTGGTTCGCTGAGCAAGCTGTTGTCGGCAACGATCATGGCGCGTGCTGCGGCATGCGGATGTCGGACGGCGATGGCATCCAGTTCTGCTGTGAGTCCGCGGAACTTGTCTCCGGGGGTGCGATCGAGGTAAAACGTGGTGTCCTCCTGCGGGAACCAGACCGGTCCGTCACGACCGATCAGCAGAGCAGCGAGTGGATCGTCGGCGGCAGCACCGGCTTCCCAGGTGGTTTTCAAAACTTCTCCGTAGACCGTGGCGATTTCGGCAGGCGTTTTGGGAGCGGCCTCGACGAGTGCGCTGATGATCCGCGAATCGACGCCGCGAGCCATCCAGAGATCGGGGCGGGGCACGGGATCTTTCAGCAGGTCGTGCCAGGGGCCGAAGACCGGATCATCGGGAAATGCCCGGCGAGCGATCGTCTGTCGCCAGCGTCGTGTGATCTGGGGACGCAGCTGATCGGGTACCAGTGACAGGAAGAAGATGGCGGTTTCTGAGACATCCGGCTGAGTTGTGGCGACGTGTACGAGGTAATCGCCAGTGCGTTCCCGAGCCAGTTTGAGTGTGGCCTCGTAGTGGGCCAGTTCCTGTTCGCGAACCTGCTGCAGTTTAGCGGTAAATTCGGATTCGAAGGCGGCACCGGCCGGGGGCACCGATCCGATGCGAGGTCGTTCCAGCGGTTCTGAGCAATTGGCGAAAACGCCGTAGAGCGAGTAGTAATCGGCGGTGGGTATGGGATCGAATTTGTGGTCGTGGCAGCGGGCGCAGGCCAGCGTGAGTCCGAGAAACCCGCGTCCGACAACATCGATCTGGTCATCAATGACATCATGTTTATTGCGGTCGAACATGCGACCGAGTGTGAGCAGTCCGAGTGCGGCAAGTTCTGGCGCGTCGTGTGGCAGTCCCATCCGATCGGCAGCCAGCTGTTCGCGGATGAACTGGTTCCAGGGGCGATCATTATTGAAGGCATTGATAACGTAGTCACGATAGGTCCATGCGAAGGGCCTGATGCGAGCGTCACCGTACATTAAAACCCCGTCCTTTGCATCTGAATAACGGGCAACATCCAGCCAGTGTCGGCCCCAGCGTTCACCGTAGTAGGGTGATGACAGCATTTCCTGCAGCAGTCTGGGGAAGTCATCGACGGTGGTGCCGAGTTGGCGGGGTGTGGGTGGCAGTCCGAGCAGGTCAAAGGAAGCGCGGCGAATGAGAGTTCGCATGTCGGCCGCCGGTGCTGCAGTGAAGTTTTGTGCCTGCAGTTGTTTGTCGATCAGAAAGTCAATGGGATGCTGTCCGGGTTCGATAGTCGGCGGCTGGATGGGCTGGAAGGCCCAGTGAGTCTTTGCGGAGACTTCGATGGGATTGACGACTGTCTGTCCGCTGCGAGGATCGAAAGCGCCGTTTCGAATCCAGGCAGTCAGATCTTCCTGCTGGGCCGGCGTGAGTGGTGGTCCGGCATCTTTTGGGGGCATGCTGAGTTCCGGATCGCTGCCGTTGACAGCGCGGATTAGCAGACTGTCTGCGGGATTGCCTGGCACGATGGCCGGGCCTGTTTCCCCGCCGCGTTCCCAACCGCTGCGCAGGTCCAGCCGCAGCCGGCCGGATGCTTCATCGGGGCCATGGCACTGATAGCAGCGATCGATCAGCAGCGGTCGAATACGGGACTCGAAAAAAGCCTGTTTTTCGGCTTCATCTGCGTGGAGGCAGGTGTCATACCCGGGCAGCAGTGACAGCAGCAGAATGATGGAAGGGCGACGGAACATACCGACGGCTTTCGATACAGGCGGGACAGAACACGAGCAAACCTCGGAATGGCTGATGCCAGTATGATCCGGTGCGGGCGTGATGGGAAGTACTGTGCGGCAATTTTCTGGCGTGTCTCCTGATTGCTGTGAATTGGGGCGGTCTGCTTGTGTCCGGTTCGAATCGGCGAATTTGGCCACAGCTGATTTGCCACCGGCCGGAAACCGCAGCCCTGATCGGCAGAAACAGCGACTGTATACCGGGTGCGGGGGGATTGTGGTTCTGCTGGTGCAGCGGGTGGCAGGATCACGACTTTCCAGCAGTTCGTCGGTATCTGTATCTTCCGGCTCGCTTAAGTTCGATGGATCTGCTGGAAAGTTGCCGTAATGAAATCACTGATGTCAATGTGTCTGGCCACGCTGGCCGGAAGCTGTATTTGTGCCTGTGCTGCAGCGCAGGAGTCGTGGTTTGATGCGCCAGTTTGCCGTGAGGCTCCGCAGGAACCGGAGTCGTGCCCTGATCCGGATGCGGGATTGCTGGGGCGAAGTTACGGCGATCTGCAGTTCCTGCGACTGGATGTCTCCAGCGATGTTCCGGGAGTGGACTTTGACCTGAAGGGTTTTCAGACGTCCTTCAACATTCCGGCGCGGTGGAATTCCAGTCTGCCCGAGTTCATGGGGCAGGACATATTTGTGACGACCACCTGGCTGTCGACGACCCTCGAAGACAGCGGAGTGCTGACCGACGTGGATGCGCGGCAGTTTACGACGGGTATCAACACGTATTTCTATCTGACGGAAGACGTGCGTCCGTTTTTGCAGCTGGGTGTAGGCACCGAATTTGCGCGGCTGCGAATAAGTGCACTGGAGGGCAGTCTGGATCTGGGAGACCTGAACAGTCGTTTGGTGGCGAATCCTGGTCTGGAAATCGATCTGATGGATGACTTGGCCTGGCGGAGTGTGATTTTGACGGCGACTGAGGATCGTTTTGACGAGTCACTGTATCAGTCGGAACTGATTTACTGGGTGAGTGACAAGATTTATCTGCGGGGTGGTGCGGTTGGCGATATCCAGAACGACGCGTTTGGCTGGATTTTCGGCGCCGGCTGGGCGTGGTGATCAGCGGGTTCCAGGAGACCAGAGCGGTGGCGTTGGCAGTATGAGGCCGGGGCAAACGGTCTTTCTTTCACAGCGCCGGCTGCAGTCAGGCAGAATGATCGCTCTGACGTGGACCTGCGATAGTCGCGGCATCCGGCACAACTGGCAGTGCGCAAACGCAATGGACTGCCGGGCCCTGATGCAGCCCGCCGTTGGGGCTGCTGTCACAGAACGCTGTTACCAGTAAAGGTGTGATTTTGGCGTGAAGGGGTGGTGCGGAGTGTGAAAGGGGGTGTTTTTTTAAGGGGTGTGCTCGGGCTGGAAAGCCCGAGCTACGGTGTTTGTGCTCGGAGTCTGCACGGCTTGGACAGTCTGCTTGCGAGGTCCTGCAACAGGCGCGATGTTTCATTCGTTTGCTCGGTTGAAACAAGGCAGACCAACGCAGGATGAGCAAGTTGTCTGCCGCGTTTCTGTGCCGCGGTTGTGATGTGCGAAACCTGTTATTCGTGAGGCAGTGCCGCTTCTGGTACTCCGGTGATGCGGGACCAGCGGTGGCGAAAGTCCGGCTGACTTAACAGTGCGGGGTTCAGCAGGCCGTGTGGTCGACGTCCCAGCGAGATATCGAGGAGGCTGCGGCAGGCCATGCGGCCGATGTCGCGAAACAGTTCGTCGGTCCAGGCGATGGAGTGCGGGGCCAGCAGTACGTTGTCAAAGCGGGCGAAGCGGCTGGGCTGCACAACTGGTTCTTCAGTGAAGCAGTCGAGTGCGGCACCGGCCAGTTGCCCGGCGTCGAGGGCCACTTCAAGGGCATCTTCGTCGATGATTCCACCGCGTGCCGTATTCAGCAGCCAGGCATCACTGCGCATCAGAGCCAGCTCGGCGGCTCCGATGAGGCCGCGAGTCTGATCGGTCAGCGGACAATGGATGGAGATAAAATCGGAGGCCTGCAGCAGTTCGTGCAATGGCACCAGACGAACTCCCAGCTGGTCGGCAGTTGTCGGCGCAAGAAACGGATCGAACACCAGCGGTGGCTGCATGCCAAAGCCCTGCAGCAGACGCAGCAGTTCGCGTCCAATTCCACCCAGTCCAATGACGCCCAGCTGTCGTTCCCGCAGTTCGCGGCCCATAAATTTTGTGCGCTCATGCCATTGTCCTGAGCGTACCAGTCGGTCCTTCACCAGCACGTGATGCGACAGGGCAATCATCCAGCCAATGGTGGCTTCTGCGACAGGGCGATCGACGGCACCGGCGGTAATTGTGACCAGTACGCCGGCTGCGGTGCAGGCCGGCACGTCGACACTGTCATACCCGACTCCGAAACGGGCCACGACGAGGAGATCGGCAGCCTGTTGCAGTGACTGGGCGGTGACCTTTGCGGTCAGTACGATGACTCCATTGCAGTCAGCCAGCTGCTCGGCCTGAATCACCGGCTGATGTTCTTTAAAGGGCTGGATCAGCACATGCGGCTGACCGTGGAATTCGTCCAGTCCCAGATCACGAAATTTTGCCTGTCCGGACTGGTCATAGAAGTCAGCGGTCAGTGCGGCGCGGAAGTTGTGTGCAGCGGGTGTGGTCATGTTGCTGGTCCTGATTGTGATCCTGCGGTGACTGCCAGCCGTTCTTCCACCAGAATGCGTTCGGGACGGGGCCCGGCATAGACCCAAAGCATGGCCATGGGCATGCCGGAATCATTGCGGAAGTAGTGGACTCGCCCCCGCGGCACCATGGCAGTCTGGCATTTTTGCAGCTGATGCGACTGTCCTTCGACGAGGCAGGTGGCCTGACCTTCGATGATGCAGATGGATTCGTCGAAGTCGTGCAGGTGCGCGGGTAATCTGCCACCTGGCAGAAACCATGCATAACCACCGCTCATTTCGAGGCCAGGCAGCAGGTCAGCATTGAAGTGATCGATAAAGGCGGCGTTGGGGCCGACACCCTGAACTCGAACCGCCGTGCGAATCCTGGTAACTCGCTCTGCCCCCGGCAGTCCTGTGCAATCTGCCGGCATTTCCACTTCTGTAAAGGATTGCGCGACCAGTGTGCGAGCCGGGGTGTCTGATGCCATGGCAGTGTGCAGTCGTGCCGGTGTGCTGCTGTCGGGGTTGTGAGCGGCATGGGGCAGCCAGCGTGGTATGGTGATATTGTCCAGCGGCCCCAATTTATAGACTCGCCCTTCGACCAGCATTTCCAGCTGACCGCTGAGGACAGTAATTGATTCGCTGAACGGGTGCGTGTGGTAATCGAGGCTGGCGCCGGGCTGCAGGGTCACGAGGCTGGTGGTGAGCCGGCGGGCTGAATTATGTGCACCAACAAGTGGTCTTACGCTGACTCCGGCCTGCAGTTCAAGGTCAAATCCAGCGGTCGGGTCAGCGATCACTGCGGCGCGATCGGGCAGCATTTCGGCTGGTCTGGCTGTCAGTACGGCCTGCAGTGGTCGACTGTCGCGGGCATCAAGACTGGCGGCCGGCAGGCAGTCGCGGCCGACGGTGGCCAGGGTCTGATGCAGTGACCGCAGCAGCAGTCCGGAGTCGGTTCCCAGTCCCAGCATGCGGAATCCCTGGGCCTGTCTTTGGAGTAGATTTTCTGTGCTGGTGGCGAGCAGTCCGCAGTGTCGCCCGGCCTGCAGCAGTACATCTTTGAGCTGCAGAATCTGCTGAGCGATGCCGAGACCTTCCCACTGACCGCGGAAGCCGGCGGATGCTGAGAAATCGGCCGGTCCAAAAAAGAACACATCAACTCCGTCAACCGCTGCCAGCTGCTGAATGTGCGGGACGGCGCGGATGCTTTCGAGAATGGGTACGACGAGCACCTGTTCATTGGCTTCGGCGGTGTGTTCGGCCATGCACTGGCCCCACGCTGTGGCTCGTTCACCCCCGATGCCGCGACGACCGGCTGGCGGATAGCGGCAGTCCTGCACGGCTTCGGCCAGTTGTTCGGCAGTTTCGATCCAGGGGATTACGACACCGTCGGCGCCGATGTCGAGGGCGCGTTTGGTCAGTGCGGTGCTGCGTTCGGCGAGGCGTACGAGCACGACGGTATCGCTGCGGAGTGCCGCCCGGATGTGTTCGTTGATTTCCTTCCAGTCGAGGTGGCCGTGTTCGGCGTCGACCACCACCCAGTCGACTCCCAGTGCCACCGCCATTTCGGTGAGCGAAGCGGATTCGAGTGTGACCCAGAGTCCGACGACCGACTGTTGCTGCTGCAGGCGGCTACGAAACTTTTTCAGAGCTGCTGTTTTCATGAGTTGCTTCAGATCTTTTTGAGGTGACCGAAGGAGTTTTCCATGGCGTCCTTCAGCAGGCTGCCATCATTGGAATAGACGACGAATCGCGCACCCTGGCGAATGGTGCGTTCCGCCTGATCTCGCTTACCAAACCAGCAGCCGGCGGCAACGTGGGAACGATTGCAGATATTGATGATGTTCTGGATCTGGGCGATCAGATCCGGGTGATCATATTCGTTGGGGATGCCCATGGTGGTGGTCAGATCATTGGGGCCGACGAAGATGGCGTGCACGCCGGGAATGCCGCAGATGGCTTCCAGGTTCTCGATACCGCGCAGCGATTCAATCATGGGGACGAAGACGGTGTCTGCGCAGCGATCATTTTCGATGTAATCGCGAGTTTTCTGGCTGGGCCACTGATTGTCTCGGAGGACTTTTTCCAGTGCCGCTCCTTTGAGCGGGCGAAAGAGAGCGGCGGCGGCCATTCGGCGCGCGTGATCGGGCTGTTCGACATAAGGCACGACAACTCCGTCAAACGAGTCGCAGACTTTGGAGACATCATCGGGATCGCGGCTGTGTGTGCGGGCGAGACAGGCGATGCCGCGGGCTGCGAGGGCGTACCGGATGGGGAGAAATTCTGCGAGGTCGAGGGCATTGTGTTCGCAGGTGACAATGACAAAGTCGAGTGCATTTTCCGGCAGAAAGTCCACGATGGAGGGCGTGGTGGTGTGCTGCAGGAACGTACCGAAGACGGTTTGACCGCGCTGCAGTTTTTCACGCAGTATGCGACCTGTTTTGGGAACTGGCATGGTGGGGCTCCGGGAACGTGAGGTCAGTGGTGTGGCTGGCTTAATGATAATGCCGCAGAGTCGCGGATGAAACGCAGGGGGGATTTTGAGCCACGAATCCACACGGATCGGGACGAATAAACGGGTAGCTTTGCCGGCCGCTGACAATTGCGTTTTGCCGCGTGTCCAGGGAAGATGATTGCCGGCAGCTCGTGGCAGTTAGCATTTACGGGGCGTCTAAGCCAATTGTGTGAGCAGACGGTGCTGTGTGCTGCCAGCAGTTTAGGGGAAGGTGGCGGGATATGTGCGGGCGGGCTGAACGGGGATTGCTGAGAATATTGCGGGTTGTCGGGTTCTGTGGGGCCCTGTTGGCGGTATTGCTGAGTGTGTCGGCTGACCGTCTGGTGGTAGCGGAGCAGTTTCAGGCGGGTGCCGCAGAAGCCGATGTGACTCCGCAGGAGCCTGTTCCGATGTGGGGTTATGGATCGCGTCACGCGGCGCTGTCAAAGGGTGTGCAGGAACCATTGCAGGCGAATGTGGTGGTGGTGCAGGCAGGTCAGGATCGTCTGGCGATTGTGGGTCTGGATCTGGGTCGATCACCATCAGAGGAGTCATTGCAGCGGATTCGGGTCCGACTGCAGGAGCAGCATGGGATTGCGCATTCATTTCTTGCTGGATCGCACACGCATCACGGCCCGGTCATGGAACTAAGTGATCGAGAGAATCGGGGGCGTGGTCGGTTTGACGCAACGCTGCGTTATCATCAGCAGCTGGAGGATGCGATTGTGGGAGCAGCCGGGCGAGCGGTAGCGGAGCTGCGTCCGGCGAAGCTGGCGGCTGGCGGAGCTGAACTGGAGAACTTCAATCGGAACCGACATTCCGAGCAGCAGCCGGCTCCGCTGGATGCGAAGCTGAATGTGCTGCGACTGGATGATGCTGAGACGGGCAAACCGATTGCGGTGGTTGTGAATTTTGCAGCACATCCGACCAGTTTGCCGCAGGAGACGCTGAAGTTTTCATCGGACTTTGCCGGAGCCCTGCGTGCCGAGATCGAGGCATCACATGGTGGTCAGGCGGTTTTCATGCAGGGAGCGGCTGGTGATCTGTCGACGAATCGCGGTCCGTTTGGTGATCACAACAAGTACGGTGCGGCATTGGGTCGAGAGGCCGTAAAAGTTTTGCAGCAGTTGCAGCCTGAGGCGGTCGAGAAGCCTTCGATTCGTGTGAAGGAAGAGCGTTTTACGTTTGCATCGCGGGTTGATTTTCGGAATCCGCTGGTGCAGGCGGTATATGCGACGGCTTTTTTCCCTGAGCTGGTGCTGAACTTTGTGGATGAGTATGCAGACGGGATTCGTCCGCGGCTGACAGTGGCTGTGTTGAATCAGCGAATTGCCCTGGTGGGGGTGTCGGGCGAGTTTTTCTGTCAGCATGCGATTCGTCTGCGGCAGCGATCGCGTGCCGAGCACGTGTTCTTTTTCGGGTACTGCAATGGGTACCATCAGTATTTTCCAACGATCGAGGGTGCTGCTGAGGGCGGATACGGTGCTGACAGTCAGGTGGCGCCGGCTGAAGTGGGTGCTGGTGAGCGGATGATGGACAGGGCTTTGCAGTGGATCTTTGAACTGCAGGGGACTCGGTTCTGAAACCAATCTGTGAATAAAGAAAGACGACAGTGCGACGACTGGTGTACCTGGCTGTGGTGGTTCTATTTTCGCTGCACGTGGGTGTAGTGCGGGCGGATGATCCGATTCGTGTACTGATCTGAGACGAGCAGCAGCCGGAACAGAAGCAGGCGTACGGGGATCGTTTTTTGGGTGAGACGATAGCAGACGCTTTGCAATTACGGCCGGGTCTGCACGTTCGCAGTGCCAGTCTGCGTGATGCTCAGCAGGGACTTTCAGCGCAGCAGTTTGACCAGACGGATGTGCTGGTGGTGTGGAGTCATATCCGTGTGCGTGAGCAGGATGACGCGCTGATTGAAGGTGTGGTGCAGCGGGTGCAGTCCGGAAAGCTGGGGCTGGTGGCGATTCATTCGGCGCACTGGCACAAGGCTTTTGTGCGACTGATGCAGGAGCGAGCGAAAGCTGATGCGGTGGCCGGCCTGTCAGAGTCCGAACGGCAGTCCGCAGTGTGGCAGTATGCCAATGATGCTCCTTATGGAAAGGCGGTGAAGGATGGTGATCGCAGAACACCGTTTTTGGAGCGAGGGGCGAGCAATGTCTGGAAGCTGACGCTGCCGCAGTGTGTGTTTCCGGCTTGGCGTCCGGATGGCGCGGCCTCACATGTGACGACAAAGCTGCCCGAGCATCCGCTGGCGGCTGGTTTGCCCAAGACTTGGGACATCCCGCACACGGAGATGTACGGTGAGCCGTTTCATGTGCCGGAGCCTGATGAGGTGGTGTTTGAGGAGCGCTGGGATAAGGGCGAGTATTTTCGCAGCGGGTGTGTTTGGCGTGTGGGTGCGGGGCGGGTGTTTTATTTTCGTCCTGGTCACGAATTGTTTCCGGTGTTTCTGCAGAAGGAACCATTGCAGGTGATCGAGAATGCGGTGCGCTGGCTGGGTCGGGGCTAAGGATCCCGGCTTTAGTTTTCGTGTTTACCGTTTTTGCGGCGGTAGAGTTTTGCTGTGGCCTGCAGTTCTTCGCGGACCTTGCGGACCAGCAGGCTGTGTTTCAGTAGGCGGGCCTGCGATCCGAAGCTCAGCACCCAGCTTTTGATCTCGTGCAGGCTGCGCAGGTTCAGTGACATCAATGTGCGTCCGCCGGGTTTACGATAATCCATCAGTAGTGTGCGTTGCTGCTGGACAGCCTGCAGCAGCAGATCGATCAGTTGATCGCGTGTTGAGTAGTCACTGCTGCCGGGCAAGCTGAGGTAGAAACCTTCAGCCAGTTGTGCATGGAACAGTGCGGCTCCGGAGAACAACGGGGATTCCAGTCGCTGGAAGACAGTGTGAATGCCTTCGAAGAAAGGCGTACCGGCGAAAGGTTCCAGCAGCCTGCGTCCCATACACAGTGACAGCAGTTCGAACAGGCTGAATTTCAGATTTTGAACCTCTGGTGCGATGCGCCAGTATTTGTGGTTATGTTCGCCGCTGTGTTCCTGCAGTGGCAGCCCGATCTTTCGCAGCAGGAGCAGATCATGACAGCAGGTGCGTTCGGTACAGCCTTCAGCTTTTGCGATATCGGCAACAGGCAGGCCGAGTGGTGTTTGTGACGGTCGGAAGGTGAGTCGCAGTAATCGTCTGAGTCGCGGTGAATCTTGATTTGATACGGGGTGGATTTCCTTTGCAGCAGGATGAACGAGGCAGCGTGGAATTGGTGCAGACGGGTGCGGGTTTGTACCATGCGTGGTCGGACAGCCTTTTGTCGGACCATCGAAACAAAGTGCGCGGAATTTTTGGATTTTTGGAAGCGAGACGGAGCGGCTGTGGTGCGGGGACGGGGCGTGTTGTGTGGTACGGATGGCCAGGCATTTTGCGGAGATCGACATTCCGGGTAGGATACGGGCAGGGTGGTGGCTCTGGATTTTCGCTGTCGTTTTCTGAGGGTCAGCTTTGTGAACTTTGTTTTTCGCAGTTGCCTGCTGCTGAGCGGGCTTGTGTGTTGTGTGTTCGGAGTTGCTGCAGTGTTTGCGGACGAGCCGGTGCGTGCGGGTCGGCCGCAGCCTGGTCAGCCTGAGGAAGGTGAGATGGCCGGCTATTTGCTGGTGCCGCACACGAAGGTATCGCAGGACTACAACGCTGGATTTTCGATGTACGTGGCTGCGTGGCCTTTGCTGCAGCATTATCCGGGTAATCGTTTTCAGACGGGTTTGTTTGGCACCTGGATGTTTGCTCAGTACCCGGACGACAACCACGAGGATAAGTATTCGGACATAGAGGGGGGGCTGGGCTGGTGGCGGGATACTCGCTTCGCCACAGAGACTCCGAAGTTCATCATGGGTGGTGTGGCGCGGAATTTTGTGGAGTGGGCGAATGGACCGGGGGCGGGCAAAGGTCGTGACTGGCAGAAGCCGAGCGGGAAGTATGGTGTTGCGCAGCTGAGTCCGTGGATTCTGTGGCCTCCTGACGGTTTGAATCTGAAGCAGGGCACCTGTGGCGAGCTATTGGGTTATGGTTATTTGCCGCTGCCGCTGACTGAGCCGAAGGCGACGACGAATGGAGCGGCGGTGCCGACGGGAAATCAGTCGTGGACCCTGTTTTTGAATGCTGGCAATTTTAGGGGACCAGTGGCTTTCTTTACTCCAAGTTTCTGGTCGCGAGCGGGGATTGTGGATCCAGCTGTGAGTGGGATGTTTTTGGATGAGAAGCCATCTCAGCCGAACAAGGCAGTACAGATGGAGACTCAGTATGTCCCGGCGTGGCAGGGTAAGGACAGCAGTGGCTGTCTGTATGCTCGAGTTGCGCCGACGGCATTTCCGGGTGGTGAGGACGGTTCGTCGCCGGTGGTGCATCGTATTTCGGCGTACAATCGGCGGGCGCTGTGGGATGGTGTGCGGGCGTGGTTTGACGGGGGTACAGCGGCCAGTGGTCGAATTGATCCGACGGCAGCAGCGGTGCATCAGTTTACGGGTCAGGGTGGAGCGACATGGCAGATTTACAAGCCTCCGGTGCCGCGAGAGCAGAAGGTACCGATTGGCTGGTCGACCTTTGCGACTCCGATGGCGCTTGATGCAGAGACATTTGGTTATCGCTGGGATCAGCAGGTGACAGCGCAGGCAGGTTGGGGTGCCGGACCTTTGGTGCAGTTGCCGGAGTATTATCGGATGGGTGAGGGTCGGAACGGTCGACCTCAGTGGCAGGCTGTATCGGCTGCTGATGTTCCGGCGGAGACTGGTCTGGCGGGAATAAAATTTGAGCGAGCGAGGCGTCCGCCGACTGAGCCGTATGTGACGCCGGAAGAGTCTGACAGTTGCTGGAAGGTTCCCGGGCCTAAGGCTGGACCGTTTCGGGCATTTCCGGGCGATGGCAGTGTGGTGACGTACTACTGGTATCGGTTTGCGGACCAGCCGGCGTTATTGAATGCGGACTTGAGTGACGGTGAGCGTGAGGAGATTCAGCGTCGAGCGGAGTTGCTGCATCGGGAGTGGACGAAGGACCGGGAGTATCTGCCACCGCCGGCGCGGGGCAGTCTGGCGGACATTGATCCGGCGCTGATTGTGACACCACCGGCCGGTCTGGAAATTGGTTACGTGCCAATTGTGACGCGGCAGGGTGAGGCGGAGTGATAATGAGCACTTTTGAATAGTGCTCATCATATCGTTTAATGTTTACTGTTCAGCAGCGGCAGCTACGTTCGTTGCCTCAAACACCAGCAGTGAAATACCTTTTGGGGTATGGCCGGGAGTTTCCATGATTTGAATGCGAACATCACCCAGCAGCATTTCGTCGCCGTCTTTTAGAGCCAGATGTTCGAATTCAGCATCGGCACGAGTGCCCTGCAGATCTGGGCACTTGCCTGGTTGCGGAGTTCGATGTGGCCGGCGAGAAAAGCGGCGTGAAAGTGCGTCAGAAAGACGAAGCGGTTGGCGTATCCGCCTGCGGCGGCATCATCGAGGTACTAATGGATATCGAGATGTGGATCCACAACAGCAGCAGTTTTCGTGCGTTCATCTGCAATCAGGTATGACGCGTGTGCGAGGCAGTTGAGATAGTACTGTTTAAGGATCATGATTGTGCTGCTTTGGGTTGTGTTGAGCAGTTGCCGGCGGAAGTATCGGCGGTGGTTTTGACCTGGTTCCATGGCATGCGGGCAAGGATCAGGGCCATGCCACAGGTGTCGGTGATACCGGCGAACATCAGGCCTGCACCAACGAAGGCGGACAGTCCGGCGAAGCCTGGATGGAGCAGTATGCCGAGGACCCCGCCAGTGAGGGCCATGAAGCCGGCACAGATGCGGACCTGACGTTCCAGGGAGATCGTGCGACGACCGCGGACGACCGTAAGTCCGGCCTGATCCCATGCGAGAGTACCGCCTTCGACGTTGACAACGTTCGGGCAGCCCGCTGCCTGAAGTTTTTCGCAGGCCTGTCGACTGCGGTTGCCGGAGCGGCAGATGACGTACACTGGTTCGGGGCCTTGGTGCAGTGCGAGCACCTCACCAGGGTTGAAGGCTTCCAGCGGGAAGTTGTGTGCGGTGGCAGCGTGGATTTCGCGGAATTCGGCGGGGGTCCGTACGTCGATGAGTCGGACAGTTCGTCCGTTCTTGATCGCATCGTGCAGTTCTTTGGCAGTGATGGTTGGGACGCTCACAATGTGCTTTCCTCGAAAAACTTCTAAATGCAGTCAATTTCCGGCTCATTTAGATTAATAGATCGGAACATCACGACATGTCAATAAATATTTTGGGTGAATTCCTTCGCGGTGTGAATTTGTCTGGCTGGGGATACTGGAAAGTGGTGGCGTATTTTGATTTGTGCGAGTAGTTTACGGGTGGGCTCATGTCTCGGACGATCTGTTTTTTGGGGGATGGGGTGACGAGCGATGCAGTGGTCTGAATTTTGTGCGGGTCCTGGCAGTCGCCGTGAATTTTTGCGTGCGGGAGTTTTGGCGGCAGGTGGGCTGACGTTGCCGCAGCTGCTGGCGGCTCAGCGGGCTGCTGCGTCACCTCGCTGCAGTGTCCCCGAAACGTCAGTGATTTTGTTCTGGATGTGGGGTGGTCCCAGTCAGCTGGAGACATTTGATCCGAAGCCGGAGGCACCGAGTGAGTATCGGGGACCGTTTGGCTCGATTCCGACGAATGTCCCGGGGCTGGACATCTGCGAGATTTTTCCTCGTCTGGCGAAGGTGGCGGACCGGTATTCGCTGATTCGTTCTGTGCGTCATGAGATGTCTGCGCACAATGATGGATCGATTGAGATGCTGACGGGGAAGACGCCACAGCGTCCTGATCCGACATCGCTGGCGCATTCCGAGCATCCGGACATGGGGATGATCACCAGTCGAGTGCGGGGGCGCCATCCGGCGGGTCTGCCGCAGTATGTGGGTATTCCGACGAAGCCGTTCATGACTCGGCCGCAGTATCTGGGCGTTCGTCATACAGCGTTTGTGACCGGGGATCCATCGGTGCCGGGATTTCGTCCGGCGAATTTGCAGCTTGATGCGGGGTTGAATGCTGGTCGACTGTCGGATCGGTTGCAGCTGTCGACGCAGTTTGATCGATATCGTCGTCAGTTTGATGGTGGCGTGATGGCGGGCAGTGGTGAGTTTCATGAGCAGGCGTATGAGCTGCTGTCGAGTGTGCGAGTTGCGGAGGCATTTGATCTGGAGCGTGAGTCAGCGGAGCTGCGGGACCGTTATGGTCGGACGTTGTGGGGTCAGAGCTGTTTACTGGCGCGGCGACTGGCTGAGGCGGGAGTGGGACTGATAACGATTGACGCGCAAGCTCCGCAGAATGGTTTGAAGCGTTACTTCAGCTGGGACGACCACGTAATCCCGATGTATGACTGGGATCTTGGTCCGGCGATGCAGTTTCGTGCGCGGGACATGGATCCGGCGCTGTCAACGTTGATCGAGGACATTCATGAGCGGAGTCAGGACCGGCGGATTTTGTTGGTAGCGATGGGAGAATTCGGGCGGACGCCGCGGCTTTCTTCGTCGGGTGGTTTGCAGGGCCGGGATCACTGGCCGCATGCGATGTCGGTACTGGTATCCGGTGGTGGCTGGCGGATGGGTCAGGTGACTGGAGCGACGACGGGTCGGGCGGAGTATCCTGTTGAGCGTCCGCTGACGCCGCAGGATCTGCTAGCCACAATTTACCGTCATCTGGGGATTGATCCAGAGCATGAGTTTCTGGATTTCGCGGGGCGTCCGCAGCGAATTTTGGCTCACGGCCAGCCGATTCGTGAGCTGTTGTGACAGCTGGTCCTGCGGGGGCCTGGCTGTTGATCCGCGGGTGGGTTGCCGCTGCGGTCTGAGTGGCACTGCGGAATGGATGGCAGCGACTGGCGGTTGTTTTACGAGTTTAGCCAGGCAACCATTGCGATGACTGCAAACAGACCTCCCAATCCCATTAGAAGGAGCCCCTTGGCCCCCATGCTGCGGCGGAACTCAACGCCACGAGGCAGAGATCTGGCAACTTCGCGAAGTTCATCTGCGGGCACAAATGTGCGAATAAAAGTGTTGCGGCGAGATGAGAAGAACCAGGTGAAGCAACCGATCAGGACGAAGCCACATGCCGCAGCGAAGCCGGTCTGGATACTATCGCTCATTGGTGGCATAGCGAGTGAGCCTTTGGGAGTCAGGACAGACTGGCGAGTCATGATACCGAATGTGTGGACAACCACGTCAACCGCAGCTCAAAGTCTCGGACCGCCTGCGAGGGTTCTTGATCTGCCATTCGACCCGGCGCAAAGCGGTTCTCCTGACCACTGGCTGGATTTGAACTTTGTAACGTTCGACCATGATAGAGCTTACAGAAAGTCAGGCCGATGTGCGCAGTCGGGGCCCGAGTTTATTGAACCTTCAGCAATCAGGTCACAAGTCGTTGCCTAATAACAAAATGAGCCCTCCGACGTTTTACCGCCTCAGAGTGTGCGTTGAATCGCAATCGTTTTTTTGATTTGCGGTCGAATCGGGGTAGTTTCGGGTAGAAGTGGGTAGTGCCGGCGACGATGTCCGTGCCCGGTATGTCATCCGCTTCGGGTGTGTGGTGTACTTTTAATTTTGAACTTTTTCCTGCGATTCTGTTGTGCGGTTTGCCCATTGCAAGGCCCGAGTGATGGTCCTGGCGTATGACGTGCGTTCGTAGTATTCCCCGGGCGGGCGTGCGGGATCGGCGTGCGGCGTGCGTGCGGGCTGACTGGGAGTCATCGGGCTACGGCGTTCCTGTCGTCTGGCGGCGTTGCGGTCCGCTTCGGCGTCTGCAGGTGAGAACAGGTATCGTTCGGGATCCGGTGTCAGGAACGGCGTCAGCAGGGCCTGAGCGCGGGGCCCGAGGAACACGACCCGGGCCCGGCCATGGTGCTGGGTTTTGTGGGTGTGCGGTCGATACTGCCAGGCGTCAGGCCGTGTCGTGTCGATGTCCGCCAGTCGCATGATGACGACTTCCCCCGGTCGCATGCCGGTGGCCAGCTGCAGGTCGACCATAGCGGCCAGCTGACGGCTCAGGAACGGTTTGACGGCTTCCACGTGCTGCAGATCCACGGGTTTGACCGGGGCAGACTCACGAGCGGCGGACCGGCCCCAGCGCAATCCGGTCACGGATCGGCAGGATTCGTAAACGGATGGCAGGATCCGTTCGTTTTCTGTCGCCCAGCGCAGCATGCGGACGATTCGGCGGATTGCTACGTTGATTCCCGTGCGAGTCCAGCCGGCGGCAATCATGACTTCCCGGACGTCTTTAAGCTTTCGTGGCCCGAAGTGGGCGACAGTCTCACGGGAGTACTTTTTGACCAGTGGGCGCAGGGCTGACCGAATGGCGGATACTTCCGACGTGGGCTTGTCGTTTTTCCGATAGTAGGTTTCGGCGTAGTCGACGTACAAGACAGCCAGGCGGCCTATCGTGACGGATTCCCGGTCCACGTCAAACATGCCCCCGAGGTACCGTGAAATCAGGGCTTCGTAGCGTTCTCTGGACTGCGGGGAATTCCACGGCCCGAGGTAGTGTGAGCGGCCTTTGAGACGGCCCCGGGCCTGACCCGTGGGCTTGTGGAAAGTGTACTGCGGAATGCGTCTTGCCATGACTGAGCGGCCCCGAAGTGGGTAGTGAAGTGGGTAGTAAGTCCATTTCACGCCGCGCTGACCGGTCAGGTCAGGTTTCCGTAAATGACGGAACGGCAAGGATTTAGGGTGTTTTTTAAGAATCGGGGCGACACGATTTGAACGTGCGACCTCCTGCTCCCAAAGCAGGCGCTCTAGCCAAGCTGAGCTACGCCCCGATGCGGCGCTATTGCGCCGGTCTGGCACTGTAGCGGGAAGTGCGGGGGATTTCCAGAGGATGTTCGGGGGTTTGTCGGCGGTGGTGATGGAATGTGGGCGGATGGCTGGCTAATTGGGTGACAATCCAGCTTTTTCCCGCAAGAATAACGCTGTGTACGAAAGTCTGTTTTTGACCTGAGACGGCACAATCGGCGTTCAAAAACGACTTTTTTGCAGGGCAGGTGTCGGGCTAAAGTCTTCGCTGCGATTTGTCCCCGGTGTCAGGAATACCCCCCCCAAAAAAACCGGCTGGAATTTCACGGGGTGACAGGAATTTATGAGTTTATTTGAGGCGGCAGAGCAGCAGAATCGGGACGGTGCGCGGCCATTGGCAGCTCGCATGCGGCCTCGTGCGCTGGAGGAATTCCGCGGTCAGCAGCACATTCTTGGCGAAGGCCGGCTGCTGCGACGCATGCTGTCGGCTGACCGGATCGGATCCATGATTTTTTATGGTCCGCCAGGCACCGGCAAGACAACTTTGGCGGAACTCATTGCCCGCCAGACTCGCCGGCGTTTCGAACGTCTGAACGCCACAACAGCGGGTGTGAAGGAAGTGCGAGAACTGCTGCAAGCGGCTACCGACCGATTGTCCGTCGCAGGGACTCAGACCGTTCTGTTCATCGACGAGCTGCATCGATTCAGCCGCAGCCAGCAGGACATTCTGTTGCCGGATGTGGAGAGCGGGGTGATTTCGCTGATTGGTGCCACTACGGCCAATCCGTTCTTTTCCCTGGTGGCTCCGCTGATCAGCCGTAGTCAGGTGTTTGAGTTTCGCGAGCTGACTCAGGAGGACCTGCGGCAGCTGCTGCTGCGGGCACTGACGGATACTGGGAGGGGCCTTGGAAGTCTGGGGGTGCAGGTGGATGAGGCTGCTCTGCAGTTTCTGGCCACATTGAGCGACGGCGACGGTCGGCGGGCTCTGACGGCTTTGGAAATCGCCGTGCTTTCTGTGGCGAGGACAACCAAAGTTGTGGATCTGAGTGTTGCTGAAGAGTCGATGCAGAAGCGTGTCGTGCGTTTTGATCCCGGTGGCGACGATCATTATGACGTTGCCAGCGCGTTCATCAAGAGCATCCGCGGCAGTGATCCGGATGCAGCTTTGTACTGGCTGGCGCGGATGCTGGAGTCCGGCGAGGATCCTCGGTTTATCGCTCGCCGCCTCGTGATTGCGGCATCTGAGGACATCGGCAATGCCGACCCGCAGGGTTTACCTTTGGCGATGGCGGCATTTCAGGCGACAGAAACGATCGGCATGCCGGAGTGCCGCATCAACCTGGCTCAGGCCACCACTTATCTCGCCTGTGCTCCGAAGTCAAACGCGGCTTATGTGGGCATAGATCGTGCTTTGAGTGATGTGCGTCAGCGGTCTGTGCTGCCTGTGCCGATGCATCTGCGTGACGGTCATTATGCGGGTGCTGACAGGCTGGGGCACGGAGTTGGTTATCAGTATCCGCATGATGCGGCGACTGGCTGGCTACCACAGGACTATCTGGGTGTCGAAAAGGTTTACTACGAGCCTGTGGATCGTGGTCGTGAGTCGCATTTTCGCCGCAAGCTGGACGATCTGCGTCGCCTGCGACTGGGTGAGTCACCGGTGTCAGGGGAAGGTGGTGGCACTGGTGACGGAGTCTCTGGATGAGTCGTGTTTTGCGATATTCTGCCGGCGGTCGTCTGCATCCTCCGCTGCTGTTTGTGCTGCCATGGAGTCTGGCGGTTGTGCTGCTGTTAACGCTTCTGTTTCTGCTGCTGAATTTTGAGACGATGGACACCAGTGACAGTCTCGACCGCTGGCTGATCCGCTGGACTCGTGCGACGGGAAATCCGGACCGTCTGGCAGGGCCGCCGTTGCTGCAGGAATCGCTGCGTGACATGACATCGCTTGGTGGTTATGCGGTTTTGATTCTGGTGAGTGTATTGTTTGCGGGTTTCGCATGGGTGGAACTGAGCCGGGGTGTGTGTTGTTTTTTTTGGGGTACGGTGTGGGGGGGGTATTTTTTGGCGGTGGTAATGAAGCTGCTGGTGCAGCGGGACCGTCCGGATGTGGTGCCGTATCTGTCTTTCGCGCGGGGGGCTACAAGTTTTCCCAGTGCTCATGCGATGATGTCGGTGATTGTGTATGGGTCGATTGGGCTGCTGTTGTCAGCGCGAGTGCGGGATCGGCATCTGCAGCGATTGTTTACAATTTTTCCGCTGCTGCTGAGTGGTCTGGTGGGGATCAGTCGTGTGTTTATGGGCGTGCATTATCCGACGGATGTGCTGGCCGGGTGGGCTTTGGGTTTGCTGTGGACGTGGGCTGCGTTTCGCCTGCGTGAGCGCTGGGTTGTGGGTCGAGCGGAGGGGGCAGACGCATGACGGGCAGGGCAGCGGAGTTTCAGTTTTGGTGGGTCTGTCTGGTCAATGTTTGCAGTCAGATATGTGGTGGTCTTGCAGTGGACCTGGTTTGTGGTGATGAACTGTTGCCGGTACCCGATCGGCTGGTGGTGCTGACGTTTGATGATTCTGCGAAGTCGCACTTCACAGTGGCTCGACCGCTGTTGAAGGAGTATGGGTTTGGGGCGACGTTCTTCATCACGGAGGGCTTTGATTTTCGGGAAAACAAGCGGGACTACATGACATGGGAGGAGATTCGGCAGTTGCATGAGGATGGTTTTGAGATTGGCAATCACACGCTGGATCATCTGGGGATTACAGAGCAGACGGTGGGGCAACTTGAGGGGCAGCTGGCGGGGATTGAGAGTCGTTGCCGGGAGCATGGCATTCCGGCTCCGATGACACTGGCGTGGCCTGGCAACGCCTGGACACCGAAGGCGTTTGACGTGCTGCGGCGGCACGGCATTGTGCTGGCGCGTCGTGGTGGTTCGCCCGAATTTCCCTATGATGAAGGCCGAGGTGTGGCATATGAGCCAGGTAGTGATCATCCGCTGTTGTTGCCATCTGCCGGGGATGCTCGACCCAAATGGACGGTGGATGATCTGATCCGAGCGGCTCGCCAGGCACAGGGTGGTCGGATTGCGATTTTGCAGTTTCACGGTGTCCCCGATACTGCTCATAACTGGGTCAGCAGTTCGCAGCAGAATTTCGAGGCGTATTTGCGGTATTTGAAGCTGGAGAAGTATCGGGTGATTGCGTTGCGGGATTTGCGGAAGTATGTGCGGACGGAGGATTGGCCGGCTGATCCGACGGCGATTATGAAGAAGCGAACAGGGGGGGTAGGAGGTCAGTGGGGCAGTGGTGTAGCAGGCGGTTGGTCTCACGCGAAGGCATGAGGGCGTGAGGGGAAGCGTACAGGGCTGAGGCGATCTTTGTGGTGACATGGCGGATTTGTTTTTAACGTTCTCGAATCTAAATTTTGTGGTATGGATGCCGAGGTCTCGCGTGATTGGCATGGGCTGGGAGCGATCGGTAAACTGGTGGGCTGTGGTTCAGTGACTCCCGCCCATTTGGGTGCTCCTGCAGCAGAAGATGTTTTATGGCAAAACCCCTGTTTCGTGGCGTCTGTGCCTCGTCGGTGACTCCTTTCCATCCGGATGGATTGTTGTGGCTGGAGCGATTGCAGCCGCACATTGACTGGCTGATTGGGGAGGGCGTGAATGCGATCTCGCCTTTGGGCAGTTCGGGCGAGTTTCCGGCATTGGAGTGTGATGATCGGCGGCGTGTGCTGGAGGCTGCGATTCAGGCGGTGGCAGGTCGTGTTCCGGTTGTTGCCGGGACTCATGACTACTCGACAGCTCGCACGATCGAGCTGAGTCGATTTGCCGAGCGGTGTGGGGCGGATGCATTGCTGATCGTACCACCCTACTACATGGCACCGACTCCGATCCAGGTGATGGATCATTATCGGCGGATTGCGGAGCAGGTATCGATACCGATTCTGGTGTATCACAACATCCCGCTGACGTCGGTGGATCTGACGACAGATCATTTGCTGCAGTTATTTGAGGAGCGGGCGATTGCGGGAGTGAAGATGTCGCATCCGGAGCCGGATCGGCAGTGCCAGCTGCTGCAGGCAGCCGGGGGACGATTTGCGGTTTATGCGGGGATTGACACGGCGGCGTTTGAGGGGCTGTGTCACGGCTCGCACGGCTGGATTTCAGGCATTCCCAGCACTGTCCCCAGACCGGCTCGCAGGCTGTATGAGCTGATTGCGGTGGATGGCAATCTGCCGGCTGCTCGCGAGCTTTGGACTCGGCTTGCTCCGCTGATGCGAATGCAGTTTCAGGCATATCATTCGCGTGGCGAAGGGGCTCACTGGTTCAGCACGATGAAGGCAGCACTGAATATGATTGGTCCGCCGGTTGGTGATCCGCAGGCTCCGATTCGTCCGCTGCCGCCGCAGCACCGGGAAACTCTGGCGAAACTGCTGCAGAACCTGGGGTATCAGGTGGTCAGTGATCAGTAGGTGTGAACGCTGCTGGGGCCGAGGGGCTTTTGCGATTATGGTGCTAGCCTGGGTTTGTGTTTGGGTTGTGGCTTGTTGGGGCGGGGTGATGGCCTCTCACCTCCGGCCCCTTTCCCCCGTTTCACAGGGGCGAGGGGGGCGAGGAGTGGTCAGTGGACGGTGAACTGGTGAGTGGTGGGTGGCGAGCTGCGGTTGCAGAGAGGGTGGGACTGATGCGAGTGGTCAGGCGTGTCTTGAGTGTGTGGCTGTCAGTGGTGCTGGTTGAGGCGGTATGTGTCGGCTGGGCGGTGGCTGATGGTTCGACTGGTGTGCGACCGAATGTGCTGTTTATTATGGCGGATGATTATCGTGCCGAGTTGGGTGCTCTGGGCTCTGCTGCCAGGACTCCGAATCTCGATCGTCTGGCTGCTGCGTCTCGTGTTTTTCGGCATGCTTACTGCCAGCAGGCGGTGTGTAATCCATCGCGGTCGTCGCTGCTGACGGGTCGTCGTCCGGATACGCTGCAGATCTGGAACAACAGCGTGCACTTTCGCGAACGTAATCCGGATGTGATGACGCTTCCGCTGTGGTTTCGTCGTCACGGCTATCAGGCTCGCTGTGCCGGCAAGATCTTTCACAACTGGCACACGAAAATTCACGGTGACCCTGTTTCGTGGAGTGCACCTGAATTCCTGCATTTTGCCAATCACGGGGATGATCTGGCGAAGGTGACCGGACCACTTCCCGTGAATCATGCAGTGACCACTAAAGGGTTTGGTTATGCGGGTCCTGGGATTTGCGAGTGTCGTGATGTTCCGGATGAGGCATATTATGACGGTCGAGTGGCCGCCGAGGCTGTGCGTTTGCTGGGGGCTTTTAAGGATCAGCCATTTTTTCTGGCGGTTGGCTTCTGGAAGCCGCATGCGCAGTTCAATGCTCCAATGAAGTACTGGGATCTGTACCAGCGGGATGAGTTGCCGGTGCTGGATGGTCGGCGTCCGGAGGGAGCAGTGGAAGCGGCGTTTCATCAGAGCACCGAGGTGCTGGGCCCTGTGGCTCAGCAGAAGGTGCCATCAGCGGCGCAGGCAGCGGAGATGCGTCACGGCTATTTTGCGAACATCAGTTATTTTGACGCGCAGGTTGGTCGCGTGCTGGCTGCTCTGGATGCGTCCGGTGTGGCTGATCGCACGATTGTCGTGTTTCTCAGTGATCACGGTTATCAGGTGGGAGAGCACGGTTTGTGGGGCAAAACCTCGAACTTTGAATATGACGCGCGGGTGCCGCTGCTGATTCGCAATCCGGTGGGCGGCACCCAGCCGGGCTCGACCGACAGCCTTGCGGAGCTGATTGATTTGTTTCCGACATTGACCGAACTGTGTGGTTTGCCTCAGCCGGAGGGTTTGGAGGGATCCAGTCTGGTGCCGGTACTGCAGAACGCTGAGGTTCGGGTGAAAGCGGCTGCCATGACTCAGCATCCACGTCCGGCGTACTACGATCGGACTCCATCTGGCGAGCCGCAGTTGATGGGTTACAGTGTGCGGACGGCGTCTGCGCGTTATACGGAGTGGCGGGACTGGGCAACTGGCAGGACGACGTCGCGGGAGTTGTATCTGCAGTCGGACGAACCGGCGGAACTGCGGAATGCGGTGGACGACCCGGCTGCCGCGGGGGTGTTGCGTGAGTGTGTGGAGTTATTGTCGCGGCATGGGCATGGGCGGGCGTTGTGAAATAGCGGAGGGACTGCGGGTTGGGGGTTGGCTGGTGGGAGGGACTCTGTGCAGGCAGGGCTTTTCGGACACGAGCAGGGGGAGGGGTGTGAGTGCGATTACGAGCAGAAGAACGAGCAGGAGCGGGATGAGGGAGTGTGATTTTTTGTGAGGATGTTTGGGGAGTTGGTTTTGAGTGTCGTTAGGAGGTTTGGGAGATGCGGTATTTTTGGGGCTTGGGTGTTGTGCTGCTGGTGTTGGGTTTGTGTGGTGATCTGCGATCGGGTGAGTCGGTTGTGGAGGCGGCGGTGTCGCGGCCGAATGTGCTGTTGCTCTGTGTCGATGATCTGAAGCCGCAGTTAGGCTGTTACGGAGATGTGCTGGCGAAGACTCCGAATCTTGACCGTCTGGCGTCTTGCGGTGTGCGATTTGCGCGTGCGTTTTGCAATCAGGCGGTGTGCAGTCCATCGCGGAACGCGCTGCTGACCAGCCTGCGTCCTCAGACTTTGGGTATTTATGATCTGGGCACAAATTTTCGTCTGGGCGTTCCGCAGGCGGTGACGCTGGGTCAGCACTTCAGGGCTCACGGATACCATGCCGAGAGCCTCGGGAAGATTTTTCATGTGGGTCATGGCAACGGCGACGATGTGCGTTCGTGGGATGTGCCAGCATGGAAACCGAAGGCGGGGCAGTACGCTGTAGCAGCGAATGCGGCTGGCGCGGCGGAGGGCAGTGACGCCAAAGGTATGGCGTATGAGTCGGCGGATGTTCCGGACAATCAGTATTCCGATGGTCTGATTGCAGATGAGGCGATTGTGCGGCTGCGGTTAGCTAAGGAGCGTGGTGTGCCGTTTTTTCTGGCGGTGGGTTTCCTGAAACCGCACCTGCCTTTCGTGGCACCGAAGAAGTACTGGGATCTGCATGCGCGGGGCGAGTTTTCACTGGCTGGCTTGCAGGTTCCGCCGAGGAATGCGCCGGCGTGGGCGCCGCAGTTTGGTGGTGAGCTGCGAAATTACCGGGACATCCCGAAGCAGGGAGTGTTGTCAGAGGATCTGCAGCGGACTTTGATTCATGGTTATTACGCGGCTGCCAGTTATATGGATGCGCAGGCTGGTCGGGTACTGGACGAGTTACAGCGACTGGGGCTGCGAGATAATACGATTGTTGTGTTATGGGGGGATCATGGCTGGCATTTGGGTGATCACGGGATGTGGTGCAAGCATACGAATTATGAGCAGGCAGCGAGGATTCCGCTGATCGTTTCGGTGTCTGGCGGTACGTCGGGAGCAGTCAGCAGTGCTCTTGTGGAGACAGTCGACATCTATCCGACTCTGGCTGAGCTGGCGGGTTTGCCGCAGCCGTCTGGAGTGGATGGGCGGAGTTTTGCGCGACTAATGACAAATCCGGCAGCGGTGCACCGTGACCATGTGATTCACGTCTATCCGCGATCGGCTGAGGGGCGTGGCAGTTTGCTGGGTCGTGCGATTCGGACGGAGCGTTTTCGGATGGTGGAGTGGAAGCCACCGGGCGGCAAAGTGACGGATGCTGTTTATGAGCTGTATGACTATGTTGCTGATCCTCAGGAGTCGGTCAATCTGGCGGCTGAGCAGCCTGACACGCTGCGGGCATTGCAGCAGCTGCTGGCCAAGCACCCGGAGGCGAAGCCACAGGTGAAGGCTGCTGTGGAAAAAGCCGGGAGGAAGGGCGGCGCCGGGGGCAAGCAGGATCGTGGTGCGATATTTGATCGGCGTGACAGGAACGGGGATGGCAGCTTGTCGCGTGAGGAGTTTTTGGAGGGGCAGTCGGATGCGGACAAAGCTCCGGGGCGTTTCCTGAAATTTGATGTGAACGGAGACGGGGTGTTGAGTCGGAAGGAGTTTGTGACGAATGGCGGTGGGGAGTGAAGCTGGTGCGGGTGGCGGGCCAGTGAGGAGTAAGGATTTTCATGGATAAAACCCGGGTGTGAAGGAGCGTTTGTTGCGTCACGCGAAGTCGCGATGGGAAACGCAGAGTGCTGCGGTGTGGTCGAGCACGAGCATGAGAACGTGCAAATTGGAATTGATTATGATGAGAGAGTGGGTCAGGTTGGGGCTGAGCGGGGTGAGGGGAGTGATGCGAATTTTTTTGTTGCTGGCTGGATGGGGTGTTGTTTTTTGTGGCGGGTTGTGGGGGCAGGAGGAGTCTGCGGCGGGGGTAGTGCGGCCGAATATGATTTTGTTTTTGGCGGATGATCTGGGTTGGGGTGATTTGGGTTGTTATGGACATCCGCTCATCAGGACTCCGCATCTGGATCGTTTTGCCGGCGAGGGTTTGCGTTTGACCTCCTGTTATGCGGCCAGTGCGGTTTGCAGTCCGTCTCGATCGGCGCTGCTGACCGGCAGGACTCCGCATCGCAATGGTGTTTACACGTGGATTGCGGAGGGTGCTCCGGTGCATTTGCGGACATCGGAGAAAACGTTGCCTGAGCTGCTGCGAGAGTCGGGTTACGGGACGTGTCATACTGGCAAGTGGCATTTGAATGGTTTGTTCAATCGACCGGAGCATCCGCAGCCGGACGCTCATGGCTACGACTGGTGGCTGGCGACTCAGAACAATGCTGCTCCCAGTCATCACAATCCGGTGAATTTTGCGCGTAACGGAGTGCCGGTAGGTCCGCTGGAGGGGTATTCGGCGTTGCTGACGGTGGATGAAGCGGTGCGCTGGCTGAAGTTTGAGCGTGACCGCAGTCGTCCTTTTTTCCTGACCGTATGGACTCATGAGCCTCACTACCCGATCAGTGCTGCGCCGGAGTATCAGCAGATGTATCCGGAACTGCAGGATCCTGTGCAGCGGGAGCATCATGCGAATGTGACACAGCTGGATGCGGCTTTTGGCCGTCTGATGCAGGCACTGGACAGAGAGGGGCTGACGGATGAGACACTGGTGGTGTTTACCTCGGACAATGGTCCGGAGGGTGACGGCGTGAAGACTCCAGGTCGCGGTTCGACGGGTGGTTTGCGTGGTCGCAAACGGCATTTGTATGAGGGCGGGATCCGGGTACCGGGTCTGGTGCGGTGGCCGGGTCGAGTGGCGTCGGGGATTGGGAGTGATGTGCCGGTGATCGGGAGTGATTTTTTTGCGACGCTGCTGGCGGCTGCCGGTGTCGCGGTGCCGACGGATCGTGTGCTGGATGGTGTGAGTGTGCTGCCGGTGCTGACGGGTGCGTCGTCATCGGTGGAGCGTCCGCGTCCGTTGTACTGGCGTCTGCTGATGGCTCCGCAGATGAAGTTTGCGGTGCGGGCTGGAGACTGGAAGCTGCTGGCGGACGAGCGGATGGAGAAGTTTGAGTTGTATGACTTGCGTTCGGATGAGCGGGAGACGACGGACTTGCGGGAACGTGAGCTGGAGAAGTTTGCGGAGTTGCGGGCGATGCTGACAGCGCTGACTGCTGAGGTGGATGCTGAAGGCCCGGACTGGTGGAAGACACTGAGTCCGAACGGCGGCAGTCAGCCGAAGGCGAAGCAGGAGCCGGGTGTGAAGAAGGGTAAGCAGCGGGCGAAGCAGCCGGCTGCAGCAGATTCGGAGCGGCAGGGGGTGCAGTGATGAGACCTTTGAGCGGTGCAGCGGGTATGTGCAGACTGGTTCTGGTGTTGCTGTGTGTGTTGTGCCGGGGTTTTCCCGCCAGTGCTCAGCAGAAGCCTTATGACGTTTATCCGGCGGCAGAGCCGCCATATTACCGGGTGCGTTACGAGGCAGCGAAGGAGCCGGGAGATTTGATTTTCCCGGTAAATTATGCGCTGTGGGTGCCTCCGGGTGTAGAGCGACTGCGTGGTGTGGTGGTGCATCAGCACGGTTGCGGCGAGGGTTCCTGTCGTTCGGGTCTGACGGGTGCGTGGGATCTGCACTGGCAGGCTTTGGCGAAGGCTCATGATTGTGCACTGTTGTCACCATCTTATGAGCAGCCGGAGGGTGCGGACTGTCAGCAGTGGTGTGATCCGCGGAATGGATCGGCGGCTGCGTTTCTGCGGGGATTAAGGGACCTGGGTGTGGCCAGTGGTCACCCAGAGTTATCTGAGGTTCCGTGGGCTTTGTGGGGTCACAGTGGTGGTGGTCACTGGGCGGGTGGCATGGTGTTGTTGTATCCGCAGCGGGTGGCAGCGGCTTGGCTGCGTTCGGGAGTTCCGTTGCTGCAGGCGGATCCCGGTCGAACGGGGATTCGTGCGCACGAGTTTCCGGAGGCGGCACTGGGTGTGCCGATGATGTGCAACCTGGGGACTCAGGAGGGTGTTACAGTAAAGGATGGTCGATTTGCGGGTGTCTGGCCGGCGAATGAGACATTTTTTCGGTTGGTGCGTGGTCGGGACGGGCTGATTGCGGTGGCGGTGGATCCGTTGTCGAGTCATGACTGTGGCAATCAGCGATATCTGGCGATTCCGTGGCTGGACGAGTGTTTGAGGCGTCGTTTGCCGATGTCGTCTGCAGCGGGTGCAGAGTTGCGACCGGTGGAGCCGGGTGACGCCTGGCTGGCACCTGTGCTGGGTGGCGTGGCGGTTTCAGCGGCCGGTTTTCAGGGTGCGGTGAACAAGCTGGGCTGGCTGCCGGGCGAACTGATAGCGCGGCGTTGGGAGCAATATGTGCGGGACACTCGAGTGACCGACCTGACTCCGCCGCCCCAGCCCGTGAATCTGCGGGTGAGTGGTAAGGAGCTGACGTGGGAGTGTGAGGCGGATTTGGAGAGTGGTCTGGCGGGGTTTGTGATTGAGCGGGACGGGCAGGAACTGGTGCGACTGCCTGAGCAGGGCAAGAATCCGTTTGGTCGTGTGCTGTTCCAGAATCTCCAGTACAGTGATACTCCAACGCTGCCACTGGTCCAGATGCGGTATGTGGATGAAACCGCGGAGTCGGGGAAGTCGTATCAGTATCGAATACGAGCTTTGAATACGGCGGGTTTGTGAAGGCTGAGTCTGTTGCTGGCAGCTATGCGGCGTGTGTTTTCTTTGTGGGGGCACCGAGATGCGACATGCGGGAGTGGCGTTGTTTTTAGCGCTGGGTTGTTTTGAGTTATCGTGGCGGACGGGTGCGAGTGAGGGTGGCAGTACGGCGTCGGCGCGATCGGCGTGGCGGGACGAGGTGCGTCCGGAGCAGCTGCCTGGTGCTGCCAGTTTTCTGGCTGCCCGCTACGACGGCGCTGATGCGCATATGCTGGAGATAAAGCAGACGGCAGACTGGCGTGCTCTGGAAGAGACCCAGTTGATGGCTCGAGTGCTGGATCTGGTGCAGATGGTAGCGACGGCAGGGGGGAGCAGGCTGGGTGAGTGAGCATCCGGCCTGCTGTTGTATGCAGGTGAGAATGAGGCCAAGCATAAAAGTGCGATTGTGCGTTGAGAGGGGCACACGCGGTGTGCAAAAACAGCGTGTGTTTTGAGGACGGAACCTGGGCTGGTAAGACCGAGCTGCGGTTTTGTTCCTGGTATCAGAATATTTCTGCGTGTTTGGCCGGCTGGCGGGTAAGTGGTGGGGCGATTCAGGGGCTGGAGTCGAGTGCTGTTTGCAGAAGTCTGGTCCAGACTTTGTAGCCGTTGTCATTGAGGTGCAGGTCATCGTCTGCCAGCAGGTCTTTGCTGGGTTCACCGGCGGCATTAAGACCGGCGGGCCAGGTATCGACAAAGATGGCGAGCGGGTGTGTTTTGCAGAGTTCGCTGACGAGCTGATTGGCTTTGATGGCTTTGTCTCGGATGGCCCAGCGTTTGATGCTGGGTTTGATGCCGAGGAACACGACTTTGCGGCAGCCGGGCAGTATTTGTGCTTTGTTCAGGAGCAGCTGAAAGTCTTGGAGCACGGTTTCGGGAGATTTGCCGGCGTTGAGGTCATTGTCGCCTGCGTAGAGGACGATGGTGTGTGGTTTGGCGGGAGTTACCAGGCGTTCGAAGAAGTGGACGGAGTCTGCCAGTTGTGAGCCGCCGAAGCCGTGGTTGACGGCGTTGAGCGAGGGAAAGGACTGATGAATTTTCCAGCGGCGAATGGAGGAGCTGCCGATGAACACGACATCGCTTGTTGGGGGCGAGCGTTTGGCGAACGCCTGTTCGAGTTTTTGGACGTCCGGTTCCCAGCGTTCGGGTGATTTTTTTGCGGGGGCCGATTTTTCATCGAGGGGAGCTGCGGCGAGTGCGAGGCAGAGTGTGAGGGGGATTGCCAGCAGCTGGAAAGCGCGGAAGTGAAGGCTGTTTTGCATGAGTGGGTCTTTGGCCTCGGGAAATTGTGGATTGGGATTGGCGTGGGTGTGGGCACTTGTGGGGTGAGATGTTAAAGAGGGGAGTTGCTGAAAATCCAGTGAAGTGTTGGGGTGTGATGGTGCTGGCCAGGTGGTTTGCTGAGTTGGGGGGCAGCGATGCGGATTGTGCTCATGGGTACAGGAGAATTTGCTTTGCCGGCATTTCGTGCGGTGCTGGGGTCAGAGCATCAGGTTGTCGCCGTGGTGACTCAGCCGGACAAATCCGGTCGGGGGCATCATCAGCATGTGAACGTTGTGAAGTCACTGGGTGAGTCTGCGGGGGTACTGGTGCTGCAGCCGGAGCGGGTGAATCGTCCGGAGGTTTTGGAGGAGTTACGGGGGTTTTGTGCGGATGTGTTTTTAGTGGCATCGTATGGTCAGATATTGAAGTCCGAGCTGCTGTCGATTCCTCGTTTGGGGGCTTTCAACCTGCATGGGTCGCTGCTGCCGAAGTATCGCGGGGCGGCTCCTGTGCAGTATTCGATCTGGGAGGGCGAGCGGACGACGGGTGTTACGATTTTTCAGATTGAGCCGGCACTGGATTCGGGGCCGATGGTGGGGAAGGTGGAGACGGAGATCGGAGAGGAGGAGACTTCGGGTGAGCTGATGTTGCGTCTGGCGGAGTTGTGTGTGCCGCTGACTCTGGAGGTGCTGGATCAGTTATCGCGTGGTGTGGTGCATTTTGAGAGTCAGGATCCGGCGGGTGTAGTATTGGCTCCGAAGATACCGCGGGAGGCAGGTCAGCTGGATTTTCGGCAGGGTGTACGGCGGATTGACTGTCAGTTGCGGGCATTGCAGCCGTGGCCGAAGTGCAGTGCGGTGTTGTTGCGTGAGGGTCAGGAGCCGTTGCGTTGTTTATTATTGCTGGGGAAGCGATGGGCGGGTGGTGAGCCGGGTGGTGTGGGCGTGGTGCGGGTATGTGACGGTCGTCCGGTGGTGCGTTGCGGTGATGGCTGGCTGGAGATTCTGCGAGTGCAGCCGGAGGGTCGGCGGGCGATGGACGGTCGTTCGTTTGTGAATGGCACCGCGGGGCTTGGTGGGGCTATTTTTGCGGATCCGCAGCAGAATTCCTGAGTGTGCGTGGGCTGTGGGGGCGTTTTCAGGAACGGTGCGAGCTTTGCGGGATTTGGCAGATTTTGGCGGTGGTTAAGCTTTGCCGTAAGTCTCTTTAAGGTTTTGGTTTGCGTCTATTACGAATTGTCCGAGATCGTGAAAGTTGTTGTGACGGGCGTGAAATTTTACCGTTTGCGTGAATTTGGGCGGGATTTTGCCTTTGGAAGCTCGTCCACTTTTGCCAATTTCCGACCCCAGCGCAGTAAACCCCGAATTTTACCGTTAGAATTCACGATTTGAGGCACAGGAAGGTGGCTTCGGGGAATTGGGGTGTGCGACGGATTGTGGGTGCTTTGAACCCGTGTTGAGCGAGTGATTTTGCATGACCGCTGAGACTGCTCGAGAAGTTGTAATTACGGGTATTGGTGTGTTTTCTCCGATTGGTATCGGCCGTGGGGCTTTTTGGTCGGGTCTGTCGGAGGGCCGTTGTGGTCTGAAGCGTGTGCAGCATGCGTCGTGGGTGGCTGCGCCTGGGTGTATTGGCGGTGAGGTCAGTGATTTCAACGACGAGACGGCGAAGAAAGAGCACCTGAAGACGCTGCGTAAAAGTTTGAAGGTGATGTGTCGTGAGATTCAGATGGGTGTAGCTTCGGCGCTGCAGGCGATGGATGACGCGGGTTTGTCACCGGGCAGTGTGCCACCGAATCGTATCGGCTGTGATTTTGGTGCGAATCTGATGAGCAGTCCTCCGGAGGTGATTCTGGAGGGTGCGCTGCGATCGAGGACTCAGCGTACCGGCAATCTGGCGTTTGACTACGACCAGTGGGGTGAGGTTGGGATGCCGGGTCTGGAGCCGTTGTGGCTGTTGAAGTATTTACCGAACATGCCGGGTTGTCACATTGGGATTGCATTGGAGGCTCACGGCCCGAACAATTCGATTACGCATGATGAGGCATCGGGTGGTTTGGTGCTGGGCGAGGCATGCAATGCGATTCGTCGGAACCGTGCTGACGTGATGGTGGCCGGCGTAACGGGGACTCGTCTGCACACAGTGAAGGCCTGCCAGTCTGCTCGACTGGACCGGCTGGCGGACGGTCCTGCGGAGCAGCGGCTTCGTCCGTTTGATCGTGCTCGCAGTGGCGAAGCGCTGGCGGAGGCGGCCTGCAGTCTGATCCTTGAGTCGCGTGCTCACGCTGAGGCTCGCGGGGCGAAAATCCTGGGAACTGTTCTGGCGTGTGGAGCCAGTTCGGTGTCTGGTCGGGACGGTATGGCTGACGAGGCTGAGGCGGTGTATCTGGCCGGCAAGGCTGCTTTGGATCGAGCCGGTGTTTCTGCTGCAGAGCTGGGGCATGTGAATGCCTGCGCCAGTGGCAATCCTGAGCGTGATGGTTATGAGGCGATGGGTTTGCGGAAGTTGCTGGGATCGGTAGCTGACAGTGTGCCTGTGACGGCGATCAAAAGCTATATTGGCAGTTCGGGCAGCGGAGCATCGCTGGTTGAGCTGGCGGCTTCTCTGTTGTCGCTGCGTGAGGGTTCGATTGTACCGACGCTGAATTACACGACAGCGGATGAGGTTGCTCCGTTGAATGTGGTGCATGGTGCTGCTGCGAAGGCTTCCAGCGGTCTCTTCCTGAAAACCAGTGTGACTCGAATGGGTCAGGCCAGTGCTGTGGTGGTGCGAGTCTGATTCTGACCGGGTGGCAATATGACAGCGTCTGGTTCGGTTGGTGGCGGTGATGCGTTGTCAAAGCTGCGAATCCGGCGTGACGAGCCAGTCCGCGGTGGTAGCTGGCTGGGTCGTTTGATGCGATTGCTGTTGACGCTGGTGGTACTGGCCCTGTTGGGTGGTGCAGGCTGGATTTTTAGTCGTTCGCCTGGGATGCTGGCGGATGCCGACCGTCTGATGGAGTCGGTGCGTTCGAAGCTGGAAGTGCGGGTGGTGCTGGCCAGTGTGGAGGAGGGGCGAGCGGCGGACGCGACTGTTGTGGCGACCGGTTATCTGCAGTCTCGTCAGCAGGCTCGCATTGGTGCTCGAGCGACCGGTCGCATCGAGGAGGTGCTTGTCGAGGAGGGCGTGCGGGTTGCGGCGAACGACGTGCTGGCGATTCTGGAGCATGCGGATCTGGATGCATCGCTGGCTGCAGCGAAGGCTTCTGCGGCGCGTTGTCGCAGTGAGCTGCTGGAGCAGGATGTTGTGATAGCGAGGACTGAGCGGGATCTGCAGCGAGCGGAGAAGCTGCTGGCTGGCCGCACGATGACTCAGGCGGAATTCGATACAGAGAAGTTCGAGTATGATGCGGCGCTCGCGCGGCGGGAGTCTTTGCAGGCGGCATTGCAGCTGGCGGAGGCGCGAGTCCAGGAGGCGGTTCAGCTTCGTGAGAACATGTTCGTGAGGGCTCCTTTTGCCGGCACGGTGATATCGAAGGATGCAGAGCTGGGTGAGTCGATCATGCCAGGCGGCATGGGTGAGGCATCTGGGCGTGGTTCGGTTGTGACGATTGCCGATCTGGAGCATCTGGAGGTGGACTGTGATGTGAAGGAGGACTTCATCAGTCGGGTGCAGCAGGGGCAGTTGGCCGAGGTGGCAGTGGATGCTGTGCCGGGGCATCGATATCGGGGTCGGGTGCGGAAGGTGATTCCGATGGGCGATCGGGCTCGGGCGACGGTGAAGGTGCGGGTAGCTCTGGAGGATGCTGACCAGAAGCTGTTTCCTGAGATGAGCAGTACGGTGTATTTTCTGCCTGAGGAGTCTGGTACTGGCGGGGACAAGGTTACTGGCGGCGGGCTGGCGGCAAAGGCTGATTCCGGGCGGCGGATATTCTGTCCCAATGATGCGTTGCAGACAGCGGGCAGTGAAGTTTGGGTTTGGGTTGTGGGAGCAGAGGACCGTTTGCGGCGTGTGGCGGTGCAGACGAGTGAGAAGAAGGAGGGCCGGACGGAGATCGTGAGTGGTTTATCCGGCGGCGAGCGTCTGGTTGCGGGCAGTTCGCCTGAATATCGTGATGGTCTGGCGGTGAAGGTCCTGCAGTAACGAGTGCTGACTGAGTCTGGTTGTGCGTGTGATGTTGTGTGTGTGGGGGGCTGTGCAGTGAGCGGATCTGTGGGTGAGCGTTTGGTGGTGGTGCGGAATGTGAGCAAGGAGTTTCGCCGTGAGCAGCTGGTGATTCCGGTCCTGAACGGAATGAATCTGGAGCTGGAGGCGGGTGGTTATCTGGCATTGATGGGGCCATCGGGGTCTGGCAAGACGACTTTGCTGAATCTGATCGCCGGTCTGGACCGACCGACGGCGGGTGAGGTGATTGTGTGTGGTCAGGATTTGTCACGTTCATCTGAGGGTGAGCTGGCGAAGTGGCGGGCGCGATACATTGGTTTTATTTTTCAGATGTACAATCTGATTCCGGTTCTGACGGCGTATGAGAATGTTGAGTTACCACTGACTCTGACTTCGCTGAGTCGCCGAGAGCGAGACGAGCACGTGAAGGCAGCACTGGAGGTTGTGGGGTTGACGGAGCGGATGGATCATTATCCGCGGCAGTTGTCGGGTGGTCAGGAGCAGCGGGTGGCGATTGCGCGGGCGATTGTTACGGATCCGTCGCTGCTGGTTGCAGACGAGCCGACGGGTGATCTGGACGCTAAATCAGCTGGTGAGATTCTGGATTTGATGCAGCGTCTGAACACGGAGTTTCAGAAGACGATTGTCATGGTGACTCATGATCCCGGCGCAGCGGCTCGGGCGAAGCGTGTGCTGCATCTGGAGAAGGGTTTGCTGGTTTCCGATTCGGCGGCTGGAGTGCAGGGGTCGGTGTGATGCATACGCTGAAGTACATCTGGCGGAACATGCGGCGCAATGCAGTGCGAAGTTTGCTGACGGTTATGTCGGTGGGATTCAGTCTGGCACTGATGACGGTGTTGTATGGTTTTTTGGCATCGCAGGACACGTATCGGGATGCGGCGTCGCAGGCCAGTCGAGTGGTCGTGATGAACATTCAGGGCTTTAGTGGTCGTCTGCCGATTTCCGCGCTGGATGATGTGCGTGGAATGGATCATGTGGCTGCTGCGGTACCGTTGTCCTGGTATGGTGGCTCGTATCAGGACGAGCAGATGCCATTTGCTCAGTTTGCCACGGATCCTGAGCAATTGTTTGATGTGTGGCCTGAATATTCATTGCCGGCTGAGCAACTGGAGTCGTGGAGGCAGAACCGTCAGGGCTGTGTGATTGACCGGCGTATCGCGGATCGTCGTGGCTGGAAGGTGGGTGATCGAATTCCGCTGAAGGGCAATCTGTATCCTTTTGATCTGGATCTGGAGATCTGTGGAATATTTGATTCTCCGAAGAACACGGATTCGGTGTATTTCCACTGGAGTTATCTGAACGAGGGTCTGCGGCAGCAGAATTTTGCTGTTTTGGACAATGCGGGAACGATCTTTTTGCGAGTGGATGAGTCTGTTCAGATTCCGGCGGTGATTTCTGGAGTGGACGATCGTTTCGGCAGCTCGGATACTCCGACGCGTTCCCAGACGGAAGCCGCTTTTGCTCAGATGTTTGTCGACATGCTGGGCAACGTGCAGGTGCTGATTCGGAACATTGGTCTGGCGGTTGTCTTTTCGCTTTCGCTGGTGACAGCCAATTCGATGGCGATGGCGATGCGTGAGCGAGTGACGGAGATTGCGGTGTTGAAGGCGATAGGTTTCAGCCGTGGCCGCATTTTGAGAATGGTGCTGGGCGAGGCGTGTTTGACGGCGATCAGCGGTGGTGTGCTGGGAACGGGGATTGGCTGTTTATTTCTGCAGGGTATGAATCAGGTCTTGCCGCAATTTTTCCCGTTTACGGTTTCAGAGATGCTGGGACCGTGGGTCAGTTATGGTCTGTTGGCGGCGATATTTTTGGGATTTGTGAGCGGGATAGTTCCGGCGGTGCGAGCAGCGCGGATGTCGGTGGTGGATGGACTGCGTCGAATAGCCTGAGTGATCTGTCTGCGTGTGGTTGTGTGCAGATTGCTGACTGCTGATGGGGTGTGTGATGATTCCGGCGAAATACAATGTTCGTAATTTGCGTGTCCGCTGGATGACAACACTGATGACAGTGCTCAGTACGGGCCTGGTCGTATGGGCATCGGTATTGTGTTTTGGTCTGACGGACGGATTGCGGTATGCGTTGCAGGTGACGGGTCACGAGCTGGATCTGATTGTGCTGCGGAAGGGTTCGGCGGACGAGATTGGCAGTGGTCTTGAGCAGAAGGTGGCGCGTGAGGTTGCGACGTTGTCGGGGATAGCGAAGGACGGAGCGGGTCGTCCGATGTGTTCGGTGGAATTTGTGACGATTCTGACGAAGTCGCGGCGGAACAATGGGGGTACTGTGAATTTGATCGTTCGAGGTCTGGAGGATGTGGGTCGCGAGCTGCGTCCGGACTTTCGGATTGTCGAGGGGCGTGATTTGGAACCTGGCCGTTTTGAGGCGATTACCAGTCGCAGTATGGCGGCGCGTTTTGAGAATCTGGCGATTGGTGAGAAGCTGGAGGTGAATCGTCAGTTTTTTGAGGTTGTGGGATATTTCGAGGCGGCGGGCAGTGCGGCTGAGTCTGAGGTGTGGACAGATTTGCGGGATTTGGGTTTAGCGCGAAAGTCGCCGGCGGCGGTCAGTTCGGTCTGTCTGCGAGCGGAGAGTGCGGGTCAGCGTAACGAACTGCAGCGCCTGTTGCAGGATGACAAGCGATTTCAGATGAAAGCGATCTCTGAGGAGCAGTATTTTGAAGACCAGATGAATCAGTCGAATGCGATTCAGTACATAGGTTACATCATTGCTGGTTTTTTGATTTTTGGTGCGATGTTTGCGGCGGCGAACACGATGTTTGCGGCTGTCGCCAGTCGAGCTCGCGAGATAGGCACGTTACGGGCGCTGGGATTTTCCCGGTCAGCAATTTTGTCGTCGTTTTTGTTTGAGGCGATTTTGTTGTGTTTGCTCGGTGGGCTGCTGGGTTGTGTGGCGACGCTGCCGTTTAACGGTCTGTCGACCGGGACGATCAATCAGTTCAGTGAGATCACATTTTCCTTCCGCTTTGGGCCTCGCGTGCTGGCTCAGGGCGTAATGCTGGCGGTGTCGATGGGCCTGCTGGGCGGAATCTTGCCGGCGATTCGGGCGGTGCGGCTGAATATCGTGACGGCACTGCGAGAACGCTGAAGGTGTGGCCGGAAGTGTTGGTGCTGAAGTACTCGGCAGGGTCAGCACACCTATTTCGGGACTACTCGGAATTGCCTGTTGGTGCATTTTCTGCCGGTTGGGAAGGACCGTGGACGCACAGTTTGGTTAATTTCCTAACGCCTAAGAAGCGATTGGACTTGAGGCGTGTCGAAAGAATTCGCAGAATCTTGGCAAAGTGTCCGATTCTTCTGATGTGAGTCATTGGGGGGGCAGCGAATGTCGGATCTGCAGACCAGCCTGCTGCTGATGACGACGCTAAGTGCAGCATTTGCTGTGCTGGGGGCGGTACTGCAGGGTCTGCGTGGCGGTCGTCCTTTGGCAGTGGCTCTCATTTCTGTCACGCTGCTGATGTTTGTTTATGTTCTGCTGATCTGGGACACACCGCTGATAGTGCGGCTGCTGCCGTTTTCTGGTGCGATCATTCTGGGTAACTGGCTGCCGCTGATTGGATCATTTTATTCGGGTGTTTGTTTTCGGGCGACCAGTGTGCCGCGGCTTCGCCGTGTAGTTTTGTCGTGTGTTCTGCTGGGTCTGTGTGGTTATTCACTGGCCAGTCCGCTGCTCGGCAAGCCTCCTGTGTGTGCTCGCGTTGAATTTGAGCGGGTGCTGGAGTTTCAGACGACTGACACGACCTGTTCAGCGGCCTGTGCGGCCAGTTTGCTGCGGATGCATCAGATTGATGCGACTGAGCGTGAGATGGCTGAGCTCTGTCTGACTCGCGAGGGGACTCACTGGCTGGGTCTGTATCGCGGTTTGAAGGTGAAGACGGCGGGGACGGCCTGGGATGTGGTTGTTGAGAGTGTTTCGGGTCAGTCTTTGCTGCAGCGTGGCATTGAATCGGGTGTGCTGTCGCTGACATTTCATGGCCGAGCGGCTAACCGATCATTTGAAACAGGCTTTCAGATGCAGTCCGGGCATTCGGTGATTTGTCTGGGTCCGGGAGATTCGGGCAGGCTGCAGGTATTTGATCCTTCTCCGGATTACGGTTTTGAGAGCTGGGACCGGAAGCAGCTTGTTCAGGTGGAGTCAGCGGTTCTGGTGCGATTGGTGCCGCGTGACGGAGTCGCTGCTGCTGGGCAAAACGTTGCAGATCCAAGGCGACTTCAGGATCACAACGTGGTGTACTGGGAACGCCAGCGATAAACCGTCGGGTGAAACCGAACAGGGCGACCATTGCTGGTCGCCCTGCGGTATTCAGGAGCAGTGTGTAACTGTCAGGCAGTTGCTGTTTCTTCAGCCGGGGCTTCAGTTTCGACAGCACCGTGGAATTCCAGTTGTTTTTGGTCACCCACTTCTTTCAGTCCGACGTGGATGACATTTTTGCCATCGAAGGTGCCTCGCAGCAGTTCTTCGGACAAAGGGTCTTCGATGTATTTTTCGACACTGCGTCGCAGCGGTCGAGCACCGTAGTCCAGTCCGTCACCGGCCTCTCCTTTGTCGATGATGAAGCCCCGGGCTTCGTCAGAGAGGACCAGTTCCTTGCCGCGTTCTTTCAGGCGTTCGAAGACTTTGCGGAGTTCAATGTCAACGATCTGCATCAGTTCGACTCGAGTCAGCTTGCGGAAGACCACGACTTCGTCCAGTCGACCGAGGAATTCGGGTTTGAACTGCTTCTGCAGTTCGTGCATCAGGTTGACCTTCATTTCCTCGTAGGTGCGTTCTGCATCGCGTTCTCGGAGCGTATGCAGACCCATGCTGCCACCGTGTGCCATCCGTGCGGCACCGGCGTTGGTGGTCATGATGACGATCACGTTCTTGAAGTCGACTCGACGACCGAAGCTGTCGGTCAGGTGTCCTTCTTCCATGATCTGCAGCAGCATATTATAGACATCCGGGTGCGCCTTTTCGATTTCATCGAGCAGGACAACGGAGTAGGGCCGGCGACGGATCTTTTCTGTGAGTTGTCCGCCTTCGTCGAAGCCGACGTATCCGGGGGGGGCTCCGATGAGCCGGCTGACGTTGTGTTTCTCCATGTATTCAGACATGTCGATCTGAATCAGAGCATCTTCATCGCCAAACATGAATTCGGCTAGGGTTTTAGCGAGCAGTGTTTTGCCGACGCCAGTGGGGCCGCAGAACAGGAAGGCTCCGGTTGGTCGTTTGGGGTCTTTGAGCCCGCTGCGACTGCGACGCACCGCCTTGCAGACCTGGGTGATGGCCTGTTCCTGACTGACGACTCGCTTGTGCAGTTCCTGCTCCATCTGCAGCAGTCGAACGGCATCTTCGCTGGACAGTCTGGTAAGCGGGATGCCGGTCATGCGAGCCACGACTTCGGCAATGACTTCGGCATCGACTACACCGTCAGTCTGGCGGGATTTTTCGCGCCATTCTTCGGTGAGTTGGTCTTTCTTGCGTCGGAGCTTGTCGGCCTGATCGCGGAACGAGGCGGCTTTTTCGAATTTCTGTTCGGCGACAGCTTCTTCCTTGGCGTTGTTCAGCCGCTGAATTTCTTCTTCTAGTTCCTTCAGGTCCGGCGGACGCACCATGGACTTGAGTCGGACGCGAGCACCGGATTCGTCGATGACGTCGATGGCTTTATCCGGCAGGCAGCGGGAGGTGATGTAGCGAGTGGACAGTTCGACAGCTGCTTCAAGGGCATCGTCGGTGATCTGCACGCGATGATGTTCTTCGTAGCGGTCGCGCAGTCCTTTGAGAATTTCGACAGCCTGGGCCGGATTTGGAGGATCGACCATGATGGTCTGGAAGCGGCGTTCGAGTGCTGCATCTTTTTCGATGTACTTGCGGTATTCATCGAGAGTTGTAGCGCCGATGCACTGAATTTCACCGCGGCTGAGTGCAGGTTTGAGGACGTTTGAGGCATCGATTGCCCCTTCCGCCCCACCGGCACCGACCAGTGTGTGCAGTTCGTCAATAAACAGAATCGTATTGCGGGCTCGTCGAACTTCGTTCATGACGGCTTTAATGCGTTCTTCGAACTGGCCGCGGTATTTGGTACCGGCCACCATCATGGCTAGGTCGAGCACGATGATGCGACGATCGGCAAGGATGTCCGGGACGGCACCATCGACCACCATTTGAGCAAAGCCTTCGACGATGGCGGTTTTTCCGACACCAGCTTCACCGAGCAGTACGGGGTTGTTTTTCTGGCGACGGCAGAGAATCTGTATGACGCGTTCGATTTCACGTTCGCGGCCGATAACGGGGTCCAGTTTTTTCTGCCTGGCCAGTTCGGTGAGGTCGCGACCGAAGCTGTCGAGTGCGGGAGTTTTACTGCGGTTGGCGCCTTTCTGCTGAGTGGCACCTGAACCACCACGTTCTTCGGCTCCGGGTTCGGCTGATTCCATGCCGTGTCCCAGCAGGTTCAGGACTTCATCTCGGACGTCTTCAAGCTTGAGTCCGAGGTTCATCAGGACCTGTGCGGCCACACCTTCCTGTTCGCGGAGCAGTCCCAGCAGCAGGTGTTCGGTGCCGACGTAATTATGGTTGAGGTTGCGAGCCTCATCCATACCATATTCGATCACCTTTTTTGCGCGAGGTGTTTGCGGAAGTTTGCCCATGGTGACCATATCTGGTCCCGTCTGGACAATTTTTTCTACTTCGATGCGGATCTTGCGGAGATCGACATCGAGATTTTTCAGGACATTGGCGGCGACGCCTGAGCCTTCCTTAACCAGTCCCAGCAGGATGTGTTCTGTGCCGATGTATTCATGATTGAATCGCTGGGCTTCCTGATTGGCCAGTTGCATAACCTTGCGGGCCCGATCCGTGAAACGCTCGTACATGATGCATTCCTGAATTACTTGTGCCGAAACGCCGGACTGAGGTCACGACGGGATGATTTGAAAAGGCTGTATTGTGACTGGTTTGGGCAGTGGCGTCCACCCGGAGAGGGTTTAGAGCACCAAAGTGGCCGCTGCCAGTCTGCAAACCAACTGTAGCGGGAAATTCCGGCCAGGCCTGTTTTTTTTCGGTTGCTGCCGGAAACGGTCAGTGATTTTCCCGGATTTTCCTGTTGCTGTCTGCTGTTGCTAATGGTCAAAGACCGTCGTTCCCGCAGTTTTGCAGAAAAAACCGGCCTGGAGGCGGATTTTCCGAGTTCTCGGAAGGGCAGGGGATCAGGTGTACCGGACGGCGCGGTGCCGCGGCTCGAAGAATTCCGGCAGCAGGCTGTCTACCTGCAGAAGTCCTTTGCGAGTCAACCGGAGTGTGTGTCCGTCGAGTGTGAGGTAGCCGGCATTTTGCTGGTTGGCGAGTGGTACGGCGAATTCGGTCAGCGTATCGACGTTGTATTTGCGATCAAGGCGAGCGAGGTCGACCTCACCTTCCTTCATCAGCAGCACCAGTTCCCGGATCAGCAGCTGGTGCGGGGTTGGCCTGAGGGCGCGGTTGATCGGCAGATTACCTGCCGCTACGGCTTCCATGTAGTCCTCAATGCGATCGAGATTCTGGTAGTGGACTCCCTGGAAATGTCCGAAGGAGGACACGCCGGTGGCGAGCAGATCGCAGCCGCGCCAAACATTGTCTCGATAGACAAATCGGTCTACATCGGGGTTACGAACGAGTTCATTTCCGCTGGAGATGTGGTAGCCCGCAGCCAGCAGACGATCCATGGCTTCGCTGACCCAGCGGCGTTTGGTGGGCCAGTCAGCAACTGGTGACTGCAGCCCCAGTTCGCGAATCTCCTTTGAATAGACCGTGTTGAACGGCAGTTCCATCTGGTAGATGGTGATGTTGTCGGGTGCCAGCTGCAGTGTCTGGTCAATATTGCGGTGCCAGTTTTCGTCGGTTTCGCCCACCATGCCGGCGATCAGGTCAATATTAACCTGCGGAAAGCCGACGCTGCTGATCCAGTTCCACGCAGTGAATACTTCCGGGGACAGATGTGCGCGTCCGTTTTCTTCCAGAATTCGATCGTTGAAGCTTTCGACGCCGAGGGAGATACGAGTGATGCCAATGTCGCGGAGCGTTTCCAGTTTTTCCAGACTGAGTGTGCCGGGTTCGCATTCAAAGGTGACTTCTTCAGCCTGATCCCAGTTGATCCAGGTACTCATTCGTTCGCGCAGGGATCGCAGTTGTTTTGAGCTGAGGTAGCTGGGGGTACCGCCGCCAAAGTAGACGAATTTCAGTGATCGCGAACCGATAGCTGACCGGTGACTGATCAGTTCAAGCTCGGCGATCAGAGTACGCACGTAGTCTTCAATCGCTTTGGCATTTTGATTTGTGTAAACGCGAAAGTAGCAAAACTTGCAGCGTTTGCGGCAGAAGGGGATGTGGATGTAGAGGCCCAGCGGAGTATTGGCGGTGCTGAGCGGACTTACGTCAAGGGCCTGCAGTGCCTGGGGGACAAAGTCACCGCTCCATTGTGAAAACGGCGGGTAGTTGGAGATGAAGTAACTGCCGACCTCCGTGGTGGCTGCGGGGGCAGCAGGGATTATGAGTGGCAGCTTGGCCGGGGCGGGATCTGAGGCAGGTACCGGAGTGCTCATGACTTTATCCGAAATGCAGCAGTACAGCGGTTACGGAGTGGCGGGACGATTCAGGAGAAACACAGCAGTCTGCCGTTCTGCTGGTCTTCTGAGGCGATCAGAACACCTTCACCGATGGCAAGTCCTGCGGTGATATCCCTGCCGGCGTTGAATTTCCAGATTTCCCGTCCTGTCTGCAGGTCAAGACCGTAGATGTTTCCATCGCCGGAGCCGGTGAAGTAGCGGTTGTCGATAGCGACACCCGAGCATTCAATTTTGGCGCGAGTGGCGAAGGTCCAGACCGGCTTGCCGGACTGCCGGGCTACGGCATGCACCGTTTTGTCATGACCGCCGACAATAACCAGTTGATCGGTTACGACAGCGGAGGCGTGGAAGGGCATTTCGCGGGGGCCGGGATATTTCCAGACAACCTGCCCCTGACGCCAGTTAACACAAAGGATCAGTCCGGTGTGAGTACCGACGTAGAGCAGGTCATCGACGACTGCGGGTGAAGCAATGAGGAAGGATTCCAGGGGCATGTCGCGGAATTCCTTTCCTGTTTCAAGGTCGATGATTCGCAGATGTTCGTCACAGCCGGCCACGAATGTATAGTGGTCGGCAACTGCTGGTGAGCAGTTGATGCGGTCGTTGGTCTGGACCTTCCAGATTTCAGCCCCGGCCTCGGTCAGGCAGTAGAGGCAACTGTCATGGGAGGCGAGCAGCAGTTTGTCTTTGAAGCGAGCGACGCAGCCGGCGATTTCGGAGCCGGTGGTGAAGTGCCACAGTTTTTTTCCGGTGGTGCAGTCGAGTGCATGCAGGACTCCGTCTTCGTCACCCGCATAGACGGCGTTGCCGGAAACGAAGGGGGCGGCTTTAAAACCGGGGGCAAATTTTTTCGGATCGGGATCTTCGATGGAGCGGTATTTCCAGAGTTCTTTTCCGGTCTGCTGATCGATGCAGTAGAGGAAACCTGCCAGTGCGGGTGCGTACACTTTGCCGTCGGCAATGGCAACGCAGCCGACCCAGCCGTCGGGCGAGCTGAATTCCCATCGCAGCGCGGGGCTGGCGGCGAGGGTCCCGCGAGCCAGCCCGCGCTGATCGGGCGCCCCCCGAAACGAGCGCCACGCGGTATCGGCGGCGGCATCCTGCGCGGCGCGGCCGGAGCTGACCGAAACAGTGGCTGTGGCGAGTACCCCGAGCAGCTGTCGACGGGACAGTCCGCGAACCGGTTGAGGGACATCGGCGGCAGGGACCGGAGTGTGGGAGTATCTGGTGGGCATGGCAGCGGGCGGAATGCGGGGACTGACGGTGTTCTGGGACAGCAAAATCAGCGGCAGAACGGCAGTTCGGCCAGTTTTCCGGTCTGCCGCTCGGCGTGAATTATAGCAGCCATCCCGGGGGCTAAATCGCCAGATTGTGTCCGCGACGGCGGTTTTCAAAGGATTCCGCCGAATTTTCCGCTGCCCGGCGGTTTGGATTTTCACGATTCCCGGCTGTCTGTATAGTGAAAGGATTGCTCAGAATGTTTCCTCCTTCCTGCCCCTCACCCCACTTTTTTCTCGGGAGCCCGCCCATGAAACCCAGCCAGTGTGACTGTTCGGCAGGTCGTTCGAACGTTGACCGTCGTGCGTTTGTGAAGGGCCTTGCAGCAGCGGCAGCGATTGTGCTGCCCGGTCGCAGCCTGCAGGCCGGGCTGTATTCCGGTCCGTCCCGTGCAAGTGCGGCCGAGACTGCTGTCACAGAGCTCTACAGGACTCTGACCGACGACCAGAAAAAAGTGCTCTGTCTGCCCTTCGAACATGAAAAGCGACATCGAATCAGTGCGAACTGGCACGTGACAGAGCCAACGTTGGGGCAGCAGAACTTCTTTACGTCCATGCAGCGTGATCTGACGGCTCGGGTTGTGAAGGGCCTGTGCAGTGAAGAAGGTTATGCCCGGCTGACTCGTCAGATGGATGAAGATGCGGGTGGTCTGCATGAATTCAGTGTGGCGTTCTTTGGGCAGCCAGGCGATGAGGCTCAGCCCTTTGAATTCATGCTGACGGGACGTCACCTGACACTGCGGGCCGATGGCAACACCGTGGATCGGGCGGCTTTTGGCGGTCCGATCATTTACGGGCATGATCAGGTGGATCCTGTGGCTTCGAAGAACATTTACTTCTATCAGACTCAGCAGACCGATGCGGTGTTTCGTTCGCTGACGGCTGATCAGGCTGCCAGGGCTCTGGTGTCTCAGGCTCCGGCTGAAGCTGCAGTGCAGTTGCAGGGCGAGGGTGGCAGATTCGCCGGCATTCGAGTCGGCGAGCTGAACGCTGAACAGAAGCAGCAGGTCGAGCAGACACTGAAAGTGCTGCTGGCTCCTTATCGCACTGAAGACGTATCGGAAGTGATGGATATCGTGAAATCTTCCGGCGGTCTCGATCAGTTGCACATGGCGTTCTACAGCCAGGGTGATCTGAGCGGTGACAAAACGTGGGACATCTGGCGTGTGGAAGGGCCCAGCTTTGTTTGGCATTACCGGGGTGCTCCGCACGTTCACGCCTACATCAACATTGGCATGAAAAAGGCCTGAGTCAGAACTGTTGGTGTGCAGGCGGATTAATGCTGATGAGCTGTGCAGTACCCGCGATCCGAATCAGAGCAATGATGGTTTTCCTGTGGTGCGCATGCGGCTGAGGGGCTGATTTATGCAGCACGACTGATTGATGGTCGTGCTGCCCAGCCTGTCAGCGATGTGACGCTGGTAACCGCCAACGGGAAAGACATGCGGATTGTTCCGGCCTTCGCAGGCAGGCGATCGTGTGATTGATCTGCGAAAATACACGGCGGTTCCGGGCCTGATGGATATGCACACCCATCTGTTGTCTCAGCATTCAAAGGATCCATGCACCGAAAAATTCTTCATGGAAGATTCGGAGTATGTCCTGCGATCCACCGTGTATGCTCGGCTTACTCTGCTGGCCGATTTTACGACGGTGCGTGAACTGGGTGATAACGTTGTGAATTCGGTGGCTTTGCGGCGGGCGATTCGCGAGGCTGGATCATTGTTCCTCGAATTTACCGGCCGGGAAATCGCTGGCGACGTCCGGTGGCCATGCGGACCCCAGCAGCGGGCAGAGGGGGCGATTTCGCGTGGATCCGGGTCCGGTGGACGGTGTGATCAATGGTCCTGGTGAAGCTCGCAAAGCAGTTCGTCCGCGGTACAAGGACGGTGCTGACCTGATCAATCTGACAGCAATGGGTGGCGTCCTGAGTTTTGCGGCCAGTGGCCAGAACCCGCAGTTCACGAATGCCGAACTGCAGGCGATTTTTCGAGACTGCTTGGGATTACGGCGTGACTGTCGCCGTGCGTGCTCACGGTGCCGAGGGCATGAAGCAAGCGGTGCTGGCCGGGGTGGATTCGATTGAGCACAGCATCTACATGACTGAAGAAATCATGGGGCTGATGAAGGAACGCGGAACTTTCGGGGTACCGACCAAAGTGGCGGGTGAGTGGGTTGCAAAAAAGCAGCGGAGCCCGGGTATTTTCCGGACTTGGTGTGTCCCAAGGCGGCGGCAATCGGTCCGGCCATCCGCAGTACATTTCAGCAGGCGTACAAGGCCGGAGTTAAGATTGCATCTGGCACAGACAGCGGGGTATCGGTGCACGGCGAGAATGCTCACGAGTTTGAGCTGATGGTGGAAGGTGGGATGCCTCCCATGGAAGCGATTCAGTCGGCGACTCTGCAGGCCGCGCGACTGCTGAAGATCGAAGACACGCTGGCACGCTGGAAGCTGGTAAGCTGGCTGATGTGGTGGCTGTGGATGGCGATCCGCTCCAAAGTATCAGTGCGATGAAGAAGGTCGTGTTTGCCATGAAGGAAGGTCAGGTTTACCGAGAACCGTGAGGATGCAGTTGGCGAATCGAGTGGCTGACGGCTGATCGAATGACAGATACAGCGATGGTTCGATCAGTTCCACTTCCATGATGGCTGGCTGACCTGTGGGCAGTCGCACCAGATCCACTCGAGCATACAACAGTGGTTGCGGGCAGGAAAGCAGGCAGCGTTCCGCGCAGGCGATGATGTCCTGGCCAGGCTGAACGCTGCTGATGATCCCCCCGTGCTCCTCCTGAACCCGAAAGTCGCCTGCTTTTGGCGTTTTCAGAACAGCGTGACTATAGTTGCCGTAGAAGAAGATCAACGAGTATTCGCCGGTGAGGATGACGCTGTCGATAAACGGCTGGGCGAGTGCGGTCGTGTGGCAGAAGGCGGCAGCGGCCTGCTGCAGAAGTTCCGGTCGGGCATTCGCGGGCAGCCGAAATGCATTGTCGGCATTGGCCCCGATCAGAGGCTTAACGACAACTTCCGGGGTGTTCCAGTAAGCGGTGAGTCGAGCCAGTTCGGAGGCTGAAGGTGATTCCAGCCAGAGTGTCGGGACGATAGTGTGGCCGGCCTGCTCCAGTTCTCGCAGGTAGCTTTTGCGAATGTTCCAGCGCACGGTTTCGAGGGAATTGAGCAGGCGTGCTGAAGACTGTTCGATCTGCTCAAGGACTGCGAGGAAGGCCTGCGGATCGGTCTGGTAATCCCAGGGCGAGCGAATAATGACCAGCGAGTACTGATTCCAGTCGGGAGCGGGGTGGCGCCAGGAAACTTCACGCACAGTGATCCCGGCCTGCTGCAGCTGTTCGACCACCAGCTGATCGTAGGCTACGAAGTCGGCCAGACTGTCCATGGTCAGGAAGGCAATTGGCTGCATAGGTTATTCACTGAGGCTGGCTGACGTTGTGAATCAACTGCATGGTTTCCAGCAGAGGCAGACCGATGACGCAGGTCAGGCTTCCGGAAACTCGCTTCACGAATGTAGCAGCCAGTCCCTGTACGGCGTAGCCTCCGGCTTTCCCCTGTGGCTCACCGGTGGCCAGATACCAGTCGATCTGTTGTTCGCTGAGTGTTGCGAATTCAACTTCGGTCGTAACGATCTGTGACTGCATGTGTGTTCCGCGCGAGACGAGCACGGCGGTCAGAACGGTGTGTGTTTTTCCGGAAAGCAGACGCAGGAACCAGTCGCGAACATCTGTTCCGAGGAGTGCCGGGCCGGGCTGCTCAAGCACTTCGCGGCTGCCGTCTCGCGGGCCGGCAACGACGGTTGTGTCAGCGACCACCAGAACAGGGGGGCAATTCCGGTCGAACCATGGCTGATACGGCAGTTGTGCAGCAACATCTTCACGCTTCGCGCGGGCAATCTGCAGCAGTCGATCTTTGATCTGTGTGTCGTACTGCAGTTTGTGGAAGCCGGCTTCTGTGGCCGATGCGGGGGGCAGGCAGACGAGGCGTTCTGCGCCGACGGCTGCGGAGAGCAGATCACGTCGTCGCGGCGAGCGGGAACCGAGCACGATGCGGTTTGCCGCTGAGGCTGTGGTGGTGTGCAGCAGCAGTTTCTGGTTTGCTGGTGTGCCGAGCGTACCGGACATCAGACTGAGTCTCCGTTGACGGCCTGCCATGCCACCAGAGAGTCTCGGATGGGCTGGACATCATGAATACGCAGCACGTCGACTCCCTGAGTGGCCATCGCTATGGAAACTCCGATTGTCCCGGCCAGGCGTTCATCCACTTCTCGACCCAGCAGGCGGGCCAGAAAACGCTTGCGTGAATGACCAATCAGGACAGGACGCTGCAGGCTGTGCTGCAGGTGAGGAACGGCCTGCAGCAGCTGCAGATTGTGTTCGGCCGTTTTTCCGAATCCGATGCCCGGATCGATGCACATGCGTTCGGCCGGAATACCGGCCATCAGACAGCGGTCCACCTGCTGTTGCAGGAACTCGGTCACATCTTCAACGACGTTCCGGTAGGACGGATTGAGCTGCATGGTTTGGGGAGTGCCCTGAATGTGCATGACGCAAATTCCGGCATCAGCGCTGCGGCATACATCCAGCATTTGCGGGTCGAAGGTCAGGCCGGAAATGTCATTGACAATTTCGGCGCCGGCAGCGAGCGCCTGCCGGGCCACTTCAGATTTGGTGGTGTCGATACTGATGGGAATACGGACTTCTCGAACCAGTCGCTGTATCACCGGAATGGTTCGCCGCAGCTCCTCGTCAAGGTCCACGGGGCTGGCACCTGGGCGGGTTGATTCACCGCCGATATCAAGGATATCTGCACCGTCATTTTGCAGACGCAGCCCCTGTTCCACGGCCTGGTCCAGAAGTTGGAAGCGACCACCATCGGAGAAGCTGTCCGGGGTGACATTCAGAATGCCCATCAGCAGCGGCAGTTGCCGGCGGGTGAGGTTGCGAGTGCGGAGGAGCCAGGAGTGATGCATTGCGATGATCCGATGGAACGGTGGCTGATTCCATCAGGATATGCGATTGGATGCCGGACATCCAGACGCCGCGGATTCTTCCGGCGGGGCCAGAGCAGCAGATTCCTGCTGTGAAATCCGTTCGAAGGCTGAGATATTGCCGGCGGCGGCCAGGCGATCGAATTCGGATTCGTCGAAGGCTGGCAGGGCTGTGGACATCAGGGCAAACCCGCTGCCGATGCACAGGATTGACAGCAGCAGTGAAGTGCAGATCGCCGGGATGGACAGCGTACTGGTCACGGTGCGAACGGTATCGGTCAGAAAGGCCACTGAAAGCACCAGTGAGACACCGGTGCAGGAGAATAGCAGTCCCAGCAGAAACTGACGCGGCCTGAGGGCGCGACCGGAATGTGGCAGGACTGGTGACCGAGGGGCGGGCTGGGATTTTGACAGGGGTCTGGTCCTGCGGGTGCCAGGATACTGCAATTCCTGTTGACTGATTTTGTCGCTGCGATTTGCAGCCGGCCGGCGATGCCCTCTGCGGAAACGATCTATTCAGATTGCCGGTTCTGATCGGTCAAATGCAGATGGAATGACTGCGGATCAAAAAAAGTGGCAAATTAGTAATTCAGGCGTCCGGCTGATCTTCACTGTAGACGGGGTGGAAGCCGAGTGTGTTCATGGCGAGGATTTCGCGGGATTTCATCACACTGCGGTCGGCGGGTTTCAGGTCGTCGTAACCGCAAAGATGCAGCAGGCCGTGAACAACGTACAGGGCCAGTTCGGCGTCAGCTGACCAGTTCCCTGCCAGGGCCATCTGTGCAGCCATTTCAACGCTGGCAATGATTTCGCCTTCGATCGCCGCACCGGCTGCAGGCAGCTGATCGGAATCGTATTCCGACGGTTCAGGCAGGGGCTCATCATCGACCGGATCTTCCAGATCGTCCGGGGGCAGTTCAGATTCGTCAAAACCAAGCTGAAAGCTGATGACGTCAGTTGGGTAATCGTGCTGCAGGTACTGGCGATTGATGCGATGTATGGTCTGGTTGTCGACGATGCTGATGCTGACGATGGCTGAGACCAGTTTTTCCTGCTGCAGCACGGTGGACACGGCAGTCTGCAGGAGGTCGGTGTTGACCGTGAATGCAGACTGCTGACTGACGATATCGATTTCCCAGGGCATGGTCGGGCAGCTTATTTCGCAGTTGAAGTGCGGACCTTTTCCTGATGTTCGCGATCGAGTTCTCCGGTTTTCAACTTTGTCCAGTAGGCGTCGAGTTCGCGACGAACCTTGCCTGACAGCAGCAGCAGGCCGACCATATTGGGCAGCATCATGCCGAAGATCATCAGGTCACCGAAGTCCATGACATTGGTGGCCGAGATGACGGAGCCGAGGAAGGTGAAGACCAGGAAGATGGTTCGATAAACCATCGAAAAACCTTCGCCGAACAGGTAGGCCCAGCAGCGTTCGCCGTAGTAGGACCACGAAATCATTGTGCTGTAGGCGAACAGGAAGGTGGCACAGGCAAGAGCATAGCGGAAGCCCGGGATTTGGCTGTCCATGGCGAGCGAGGTCAGGGAGGCTCCTGAGACTGCCGTGGCTACATTTTGGTCATTCAGGGTGAACTGTGCTTTGTATTCAGCCGGAAATGCCGGGTTTTGGTAGTCGTAGGCACCTGTGATGACAATTACGAGGGCGGTCATGGTGCATACGACAATGGTGTCGACAAATGGTTCCAGCAGTGCCACGATACCTTCGCGTATGGCGTAATCGGTCTTGGCGGCAGCGTGAGCAATGGCGGCGGAACCGACACCCGCTTCGTTCGAAAACGCGGCACGCTTAAAGCCCCAGACCAGAACTCCGATGAAGCCGCCACGGAAGGCTTCAGGCGAGAAGGCCGAGGAGAGGATCAGTGAAAAGGCGGCTGGTACAGCTGAATAGTTCTTCAGCAGGATCAGCAGGCCCGCCAGCACGTAAATGCTGCACATCACGGGAACGATCTTGTCGGCAGTGGAGGCGATACGGCGAATGCCACCGATGATGACGATGGCTGTCAGCACCAGCATAAGCAGTCCGTAAATCCAGGGGAATTCCTTGAAAAACGGCATGGTCTGCCCGACAGCATCGAGGCTGCCCTTGACCTGGTAGGCGTTACCGCCGGCGAATGAACCACCCACGCAGAGCACAGCAAAGCAGACGGCAAACAATTGACCGATAGGTGCGAGGCCGAGTTCGTCGAGGCCGCGAGAGAGATAGTACATGGCACCACCCATGATTCGTCCGTCGGGGCGAACTTCGCGATATTTATGTCCGAGGGTGCATTCGACGAATTTGGAGGACATGCCGAGGAAGCCGGCCAGCACCATCCAGAAGGCAGCCCCCGGGCCACCGAGTGCAATAGCTGTGGTGACACCAGCAATGTTGCCGAGGCCGACAGTGGCGGACAGGGCGGTGGTGAGGGCCTGGAAGTGGCTGACATCACCCTTGTCGTTCTGATTGTCGTATTTGCCGGCGATGATGGAGATTGAGTGCCCGAAGCCGCGCAGGCTGATGAAGCCCATGCGGATGGTAAAGAACAGAGCTCCTGAGACAAGGATCAGCACGGCAAACGGGATTTCGCCGCTGCTGCCCAGCGGGATCGGGAAGAAGATGAAGCCTCCCACGTAACCGTTGACGACTCCGAAGAATTTATCCACGGGTTCTAGGGCGGTGTTGATGCGAGCAAACAGGCCTTCCTCTTGAGAGCCCGGTGCGGGCGATTCAGGGCTGGTCGCGGAATCAATGGCCGCGGGAACTGTGGCTGCTGGTTCTGCTGGCGGGATTTCGCTGGCCGGCTGAGTGGAATCAGTGGCGGAGGGTGCGGAGGTGCTGGCTGGATCCTGGGCCTGCACCGTTTGCTGCAGGCTGAACACCCAGACAGCAGCGAAGAGGAGCAGTGTGGTGGTATAGCGACGGAGTTTGGCGGGGGATTGAGCGGGCATGGTCTGATCCGACAAGAATTCCCGTCACTGCACGGGGTTTGTGGGGGAGGGCATCGAGGGATAGTGGAATCTGCAGAATAACGCTGAAAAAGGCAGAGGGAAACGGACAGTGGAGATTCGTGTGGGAAAAGCGGGGATTTTTATGGTGTGGCAGGCATTAGGCGAGCGTACTGGTGGTGGTGGCCGTGCCGCGGGTGAAGTGGAGACATGGTGGATATCAATGTGAGGGCGCATCGGCAGGGCTCAACCGTCGCGTTTGTAGTTGACGGGAGTGACTGACGAACCTTTTTACAAAATAGTGGTCTGAAATTGTAAGACTTGCAGAGGCTGAGTGTGGGAGTGGCAACTGAATGCAGGCTGCGGGTGGTAGTTTTGTGCGGTTGGTGGCCATTTTTAACGGCCGCACACGGAACATTTGGACATAGCTCGGTGTTGTGTTGAGGTTTTGGCTGGTTCCTCGGGCGGTGGAATTTGCTGTGATGGCCAGAGAAACGGCAGATTTTGCTGATCTGTTGGTGTGCGGGAGCGTTTGGGTGTGGGTGTGCAGGTGCTCGCCTGGTGAATTTCTTCGATGTGGCGCGGGTCTTGCGATGCTGAGTTTGTGTGCGTGTTTGCTGTCGTGTGGAGAGGGGATTCAGCGGTTTGCAGTGGTTGAACAGTGAAGGAGAGCAGCAATTATGGTCAGGGCATCCAAAGAGTTCTCAGATCTGGCTGCGTTTGGTGGTGTTTCCGGTGCGGCGGCTGGCGGGCGTGGTGGCTTGCGGCCTGTTCGTGGTTTCGCTGAGGTTCCTGAGGCAGGGTGTTCGGGTGGCGACCTGCTGGAGCGGCTGGAGTCGGGTGAGACGGTGGATTCGCTGATGCTGTCTGCGGGTCTGAGTCGGGCGTCGCTGCAGGACTTGCTGGTGCGATCGCGCGCGGACCGTCTGTTGCGGTTCGACTGTGAGTACATTGACAGTGTTGAGTTTCGTGCTGAGGATGCGGAGAAGGTGATTTGCGGTGCTGAGGCACCTCAGTCTGCTCTTGTGGGTCGCGTGCGAATTCCGGAGGGTATCCCGGCGTATTTAGCGGAGCTTTACCGGGTGCCATTGCTGACTCGTGAGCAGGAGCAGTACTTTTTTCGCCGGCTGAATTTCCGCAAGTACCAGTTCTGTGAGTTGCGTCAGCAGTTGCAGTCGGGGCGGGCTCGTCGCCGTCTGCAGGACCGTATGGAGTCGCTGATGGAGGAAATTACTGAGCTAAAAAACTATCTGATTCGCTCGAATCTCAGGCTGGTGGTGAGTATTGCGAAGAAGTTTGTGAAGCAGCTGGAGGGTTTTTACGAGCTGGTGAGTGACGGGAATGTGTCATTGATGCGAGCTGTGGAGAAATTTGACTACAGTCGCGGCAACAAGTTTTCGACGTACGCGTCGTGGGCGATTCTCAGGAATTTCACTCGGACTATCCCGGCTGAACAGCAGCGGCTGGACCGATTTCGCACTGGCAACGATGAAGCTTTTTCTCAGTCTGTGGAAAACCGCAGGTCGTTCACATCGGATGAGCATGTTAACAGTATTCAGAAGGGTGTGATCCGTGAGTTGCTGTGTGAACTGGATGGTCGGGAGCAAAAGGTGATTGCGTTTCGGTATGGGCTTGGCGACGGTCTGGAGCCTGAGACGCTGGAGCAGGTGGGTTGGCGGCTAGGGGTGACGAAGGAGCGAGTGCGTCAGATTGAGGTGCGGACACTGGAGAAATTGCGGCGAATTGCTGAGCGTCGTGCGTTTGAGATTCCGGGAATCTGACGGAAAGGCTCAATTCCGTTCGGGTGTCGGCCGAATGAACGGAAGCTTTTCGGCGGGGCGGCGCTTTTCGGGTGGGGGACTTTCCGGGTGGAGAGCGGGTGGTTTGGGGGTGCTGTGGGTGGCAAAAACAGCCTTGTGGCAGGCCGTCAAATCCACCACTCCGATCTGCTCGAACTTGAGACGATCATGAGTTTTCTCTTGATAAACGACTGACTCCCGGTATACTCCGCGACCCGGTCTGGCGGTGTCGTTCTGCGCTAGTGTAGCTCAATTGGCAGAGTTCCGGTTTTGTAAACCGGCGGTTGTGGGTTCGATTCCCACCGCTAGCTTTGCGTGTGTGGAGGGTAATTTCTGGAATTTGCCGTGGGCTCGCTGCTTCGTTCTCAGCTGTGTTTTGCCGGGTGTTTCATGCCGGCTGATCTTTGACAAAATTGCAGGCCTGGCTCGTCTTCAGTGGCGAATTTGGGATCTGCTTGTTTCATCTGGGGGGAATACCTAAGCGGCCAACGGGGCCAGACTGTAAATCTGGTGGCTTATGCCTTCACAGGTTCGAATCCTGTTTCCCCCAATCGCGGTCAGCTGTCCTGGCTGTCCCTTCTGGCGAAAAGCCGTCTGGCGACAACTGGGTTCAGAACAAACTGCGGGCGTAGTTCAATGGTAGAATTCCAGCCTTCCAAGCTGGCTGTGTGGGTTCGATTCCCATCGCCCGCTCTTTCGTGTATTTTGTGTCCGTTACAGGATAGATTCCAGGGTTTGGGTGGTACAGGGCCTCGTGTCCGAAGCCATCGCTGCTGTAGCTCAGTTGGTAGAGTACGTCCTTGGTAAGGACGGGGTCATGGGTTCAAGTCCCATCAGCAGCTTTTGACAGATCATGGAGCCAATAGTTTCAGGGTAAGTGTTTCGAGCGGGAAGTTTCGGGCGCCTTGTGTAGGGGTGCCACTGCACCTGATTGTGTAGCCGGTCCTGCTTTTGGGCTGGCTAAGATAGTAGTGGAGTCGGGTTAATGGCAAAGGGTGAGTTTAAGCGAACGAAGCCGCACGTGAATGTGGGTACCATTGGTCACATTGACCACGGCAAGACAACCACCACGGCGGCAATTCTTGCGGTGCAGGCGGCAAAGGGTATGGCTTCTGTGAAGTCTTACTCGGACATTGCCAAGGGTGGTACTGTGCGTGACGCCACGAAGACTGTGACGATTGCGGCCAGCCACGTTGAATACGAGTCCCCGAACCGTCACTATGCCCATATTGACTGTCCGGGACACGCTGACTACATCAAGAACATGATCACCGGTGCTGCTCAGATGGACGGAGCGATTCTGGTGGTGTCGGCCGCTGACGGCCCGATGCCGCAGACTCGTGAGCACATCCTGCTCGCACGCCAGGTGGCGGTTCCTGCTCTGGTGGTGTTCCTCAACAAGTGCGACCTTGTCGACGACGCTGAACTGCTCGATCTTGTCGAGATGGAAGTTCGCGAGCTGCTGACGAAGTACGGTTTCCCAGGCGATGATGTGCCTCTCGTTCGCGGCAACGCTCGCGGGGCTCTCGACAATCCGTCTGACGACAAGTACAGCCAGTGCATCACGGAACTCATGGAAAAGCTGGACAGCTACATTCCAGAACCAAAACGCGCCTCTGACAAAGCCTTCATGATGGCCGTCGAAGACGTGTTCTCGATCGAAGGTCGCGGTACAGTGGCTACCGGTCGTATTGAGTCCGGCACCGTCAAGGTGGGTGAGAAAATTCAGATCATTGGTCTGAAGGACACCGTGGAAACTACGGTGACTGGCGTTGAAATGTTCCAGAAGAGTCTGGATCAGGGCATCGCCGGTGACAACGTGGGTCTGCTGCTGCGAGGTCTCAAGAAAGAAGACATTCAGCGCGGTCAGGTTCTGGCAGCTCCGAACAGCATTAAGCCTCACACGAAATTCGAGGCTGAAGTGTACGTTCTGAGCAAGGAAGAAGGCGGACGCCATACGCCGTTCTTTTCCGGCTACCGTCCGCAGTTCTACTTCCGTACGACCGACGTCACGGGCACCACCAAACTGCTGGGCGGCGCCGACATGTGTATGCCGGGCGACAATGTCCGTGTCGAAGTTGAATTGGGCAAGCCGATTGCTCTCGAGGACAACAGCCGATTCGCTATCCGCGAAGGTGGCAAGACTGTGGGTTCTGGTGTTGTCACCAAGATTCTGCAGTAATCTCTACGACTGTTATGGCTGCCTGTCAGCGTTGCTGACAGGCAGTTTTATTTTGATACGGGGTGCTGGAATGCGTGAGTATGTCTGGCTGGAGTGTACAGAGACGGGTGTTCGGAATTACCGCGTCATTAAGGAGACTCGGGGTACCGAGCGACTTGAACTGATGAAGTATTGCCCAAAGCTTCGTCGCCACACTCTGCACAAAGAGTCTCGCAAGAAGTAATCTCGGCAGCGTTCGGCATCTGGTCGCTTCGTTGTCGGAAGTACGGGTGTAGCTCAATTGGCAGAGCACCGGATTCCAAATCCGGCGGTTGGGGGTTCGACTCCCTCCGCCCGTGTTTCGTTGGGCTTGTTGCTTGAATGCGGTGACCAAATGCGGTGATCCCGCGTTCGGCTTCTCTGCGACTTTGCGGTGCATCCTTGTGTGGTCGCCCAACCGGAGTCAACCTCGGTAATCTGTCGATTCAAAGTGTATTCATAGTGTTTCTCTTGTGTCACCTTACGCCTTAGTGCTCGAAAATACGGTTCTCAGATGAGCAGCAAAAGCGGAGCCCAGTCCGTCCTGACCGAACTGTTTCGGGGGGGCTTTTACAAGGTGAACCAGGGACGCATGGTTCGTCAGTTCACGTTTTTTGCCATCGCCATCCTGGCGGCGTTCGGCTGTATTACTCTTGCCCGCGGCCCATTGATGGCTCAGGGAAGATCGATTCAGGTCGGATTCCCGCTGGTCCTCTGGGTGGCTTCTGCTCTGCTGGCGTTCCGGCTTGTCAACCTGTCGGTGTTTGCCGACTTTCTGATATCTGTGGAATCCGAGTTACTGCGAGTGACGTGGCCTGGGAAGCAGGAAGTTGTGCAGGCTACGGTAGTCGTTGTGGCAACGATGCTTGGTTTGGGAACCTTCCTGTTTCTGATTGATCTTGTCTGGACCTGGACGTTTTCATTGATTGGCTTCAACGAACTGCTTGGCTAGTCGTGATTGCGGAGGTGGGCGGGTGGCCGGCACATCGGTCAGGCCCGGTCAGCCACGGCAAACTTGCGAAAGCAGGAGGAACCTGGTTGCATTTCAACGGCCGTGTGGTCACCATACGCGGTTCGTTTTGTGCCAGGTGAAGGAGGTCCGGTGATGGTGGATGAAACATCTGAAAATGCCGGTGAAAATCAGGGTGGCTCTGGTTCTGCGGCTCCACAGCCGAAGAAAAAGAAACCGTCCAGTCGCAAGGCCCCTGCAAAGCCCCTCGCGGCTCCTGCGGTCAACCGCGCTGACATGTGCTGGTATGTTCTGAAGGTACAGACGAATCGCGAGCGTACAATCCGCGATGCGTTGCTGAAAAAGATACATGGCGAGATGCTGGAGGAGTTTTTTGGGGAAATCATCATCCCTTCGGAACGAGTCGTGGATACTCGCAGCGGTTCTTCTCGCGAGCTGGATCGCAAGTTGTTTCCAGGGTACATCATGGTTCAGATGCTTCTGAACGATGAGACCTGGTATCTGGTGCGGGACACTGGAGGAGTGGGTGATTTTGCTGGCGCTGCTGGTAAACCGCTGCCGATGGAGCAGCACGAGGTGGAGCGGATGCTCGGGCGTGCCGAGCAGCAGTCAACAGCTGTGCCAAAGGTGAAAATTGGTTTTGCAATCGGGGATCTGCTGAAGATCCGCGAGGGCACATTTGAGAATTTTGAAGGTCGAGTAGAGGGTATCGACGAGCAGAGCGGGAAGGTTTCCGTGCTGATTGAGATCTTCGGACGATCGACTCCGGTAGAGATAGATCACTGGCAGTTGGAAGCGGTTTAGTTTTTCTCGAAGGCGGCATTTGTCGCCGGGAACTGGCAGCGGCCTTTTGGGTTGCGGCGAATGGACGGGATGAGTTTTCATGGGCAAGCAGCGTCAGGTAACTGCTCAGATTAAGGTTCAGGTTACTGGTGGTCAGGCCACCCCGGCTCCACCGGTGGGTACTGCGCTCGGGCCTCACGGCGTGAACATCGGTCAGTTTGTTTCGCAGTTCAACGAGAAGACTCGGGACATGATGGGGATCACGATCCCTGTAGTGATCACTGTTTACAATGACCGTTCTTTCGAGTTTATTCTCAAGAGCCCACCCGCTGCAGTGCTGCTGAAGAAGGCTGCCGGGGTTGCTCGCGGATCAGGCAGTCCGTTGAAGACCAAGGTGGGGACTGTGACTGGGGCTCAGGTCGAGCAGATTGCAAAACAGAAGTATGAGGACCTTAACGCTTCGTCGCTTGAGCAGGCTAAGAAAATGATTGCGGGGACTGCTCGCAGCATGGGAATTGAGATTATTGGGTGAACCAGCGATGGCTGGATTGCTTTGCATTTGCGGGTCGCTAACCAAGAGAAAACAGCAGAACGGAACGGGGTCGAGTCATGTCAGGACCGTCTAAGCGTATGAAGATCCTCGCGAAAAAAGCCGGGGATGTAGGGGTTTTGTCGCTGGCTGAGGCAGTCAAGGCGTTGAAGTCGCTTGAAGACACGCTCCCGAAGGCCGTCAAGAGGGTCAAGTTTGACCAGACTGTGGAGATTGCGGTACGGCTTGGTGTCGACCCTCGCCAGGCTGACCAGATCGTTCGTGGTTCTCTGGTGCTGCCGCATGGCATCGGTAAGTCTCAGCGGGTTTTGGTTTTCGCCCAGGGCGAGAACGTGGCAATCGCTCAGGCCGCGGGTGCGGACATTGTCGGTGGCAAGGAGCTTGCTGATCGGATTAAGGAAGGCTGGCTCGAGTTTGACGTTTGTATCGCCACCCCGGACATGATGGGCGTTGTCGGTCCTCTCGGTCGAGTGCTCGGTCCTCGAGGTCTTATGCCCAGTCCTCGTGCTGGCACCGTCACGCAGGATGTCGCCAGCACTGTTCGTGAGTACAAGGCTGGTAAGGTTGAGTTCCGAGTGGATAACGGTGCGAACGTACACTGTGTGGTTGGCAAGCTCAGCTTTGATGCTCAGCGACTGACCGAGAACATTGAGTCTCTTTTGGCCTACATTCGCAGTCTCAAGCCGAACACGTCAAAAGGTGTCTACCTGCGTGGGATGGTTGTGTCAGCGACGATGATGCCTTCGATCTCTGTGGCGGTCTGACGTCGGCGATTTGCGTGGATGGTTTGGTTGGTTTGGTGGTAAACATAGCGAGCAGCAGCAATGGGTCGTCACGTTAAAGACATGGTGATTGCCGACATTCAGGGTCGGGTTGGCAGCACGAAGGATTTCATTGTTGTGGACGCGTCGAAGCTGGACGCGATTACTGCCAACCGCTGGCGTCTGGCGATGCGGAAGGAACAGATCTCCGCGTTGACGGTTAAGAACTCGGTTGCCCTCAATGCTTTGAAAAGCAAGGGCGTTCAAGGGCTTGACGCGGTGCTCGCAGGGCCCTCAACGTTGCTGTGGGGCGGCGAAGACGTAGTACAGCTCAGTCGGGCTGTAGCAAAGTGGGCAAAGGACATTCAGAATTTGCAGATCAAGGGCGGGACCTGTGATGGTCAGCCGCTTGACGCTGCCGCAATTGAGACACTCAGCAAGAGTGCCGGTCGTCTCGAGACGATCGGTGAGCTTGCTGGTCTGATGCTCGCTCCGGGGCGTCAGCTGGCGGGTTGTCTGCAGGGTCCTGGAGGCCGTTTGGCTGGCCAGTTGAAGACTCTGGCGGACAAAGAGCCAGCGGAATAGGAGCCTGCCTGCCCATTGGGCGGTGGTTTGGCGTAGTGCTGTGTGCTTAACGAGAAGCGTGTTGCTCGAAGCGTGTTACTGAGAGTTATCGTAAGAGAAAGGTGTTGGTCATGTCTGCTGATGCAGCCACTGAGTTTGATGCAACCACGAAGGAACTAGGTGACCGAATTGTTGGCCTGACGCTGCTGGAAGCCCGCAAGGTCGTGGACTACCTGAAGCAGGTTCATGGTATTGAGCCTGCGGGTGGCGGAGCCGTGATGGTCGCCGCAGCCCCAGGTGCTGCTGCAGCGGAAGCCAAGGTTGAGCAGACCGAGTTCAACGTTATTCTGACCGGTTTCGAGGATTCCAAGAAGATCGCTGTGATCAAAGTTGTGCGAGCCGCAACTGGTCTTGGTCTGAAGGAAGCCAAGGATCTCGTCGAAGGTGCTCCGAAGACCCTGAAAGAGGGCGTGAGCAAGGAAGACGCAGAGAAGCTGAAGAAGGAACTGGTCGAAGCCGGGGCGGCTGTAGACATCAAGTGATTGTGCTGACCTGCGTGTAGCAGAGCTTTTCGTTTGCGTAGCCGGGGCCCGGTTTGGGCCTCGGCCGCGTTGAATCACGTTAATGCGCGTTTCGCGGCCCTCGTTCGGCTTAGCGAATGCACCTGAAAAGAAGGCTCGGCGCACTGTGACGGGCGACCGTGTGTCTGTGCTTGAATTTGGTCGTGTGTGTAGAGGCAACTGCTGGAGCGTGTTCGGCAGGTGCCTTTCGTCGCGCGCACTTGTGGCCGGTTCGATGACATTGTGGTATTGTCTGTGTTCTGCGCAGATTTGGGGAACTTGTTGACATCAGTCCGCGGAGTGGCTCGCCGGCAGACGTTATGGTGCGATTCCTCCGTCTGGCGATCGTTTGGCTTTTGCCTCGCGAATCGATAAACTGACGTGTTGCGATTTGTTTTTGGACTGGGTCTGCGTCAATTTGTGTGTTTTGAATGATAGGCAGGATTGGGCATGCCGGTACCTTCCATTCGTACGATCGACCAGGACACCGTTCGGGGCTTTGGTAAAATCCAGGCTGAGTACGAGATTTCTGGTCTGACGCAGATTCAGACCGCTTCCTACGCTCGGTTTTTGCAGGCCGATCGTCCGTCGCGGGATCGTCTGGACGTCGGGCTTGAGTCAATTTTGCGGGAAGTGTTCCCGATCGAGAGCTTCGACAAGCAGTACCGTCTTGAGTACACACGCTATGAGCTCGGCAAGCCTCGCTATACGCCCGAGGAGTGTCGGCAGCTTCGTCTGACCTACGGGATGCCCTTTAGGGTGTGGATGCGTCTGGTCAAGGAGCAGACGGTTGAGGAAGAGGTGTACCTTGGCGACATTCCCATCATGGTCGGTGGCGGGGAATTCATCATCAACGGTGCAGAGCGAGTTGTGGTCAGCCAGCTGCATCGTTCGCCGGGCGTTGACTTTGTAATGGCGGAAGAATCCGCCAGCAGCGACCGCAAGACGCACTCCTGCCGCATCATTCCCGAGCGTGGCAGCTGGATTGAGCTGCTTGTCAGCAAACGTGACGCGATTGGTGTGCGTATTGACCAAAGCGGTAAGTTTTCGGCGCTGACGCTGCTGCGAGCGATGTCTCGGGAGCATTCCACGGATGCGCAGATTATCCGTCTGTTTTACAAAGTCACGACTCTCAGGCTGAACGCTAAATCCACCATCGAGGATCTGACTGGGCATTACTCCGTGGAGGATGTGGTTTATCCGTCGAAGCATGGTCGAGCCGGTGAGATTGTGGTTGATGCCGGCAGTGAGATCACGGAGGCGGTGGCTGAAGAGATGCTGCTGGCTGGACTGAAGAATGTGGAAGTAATTCTGGCTGAAGATGTGAAGGATCATCTCATTCTGAAGACGCTGGCTGAGGACGGCACTTCCACTCATGAAGAGGCGCTCCTAAAGATCTATCAGCGACTGCGTCCCGGCAATCCTCCGAATCTCGACAAGGCAATCGACTTGTTCCGAGAGAAGTTCTTTGACGTGAATCGTTATCGTCTTGGTCGGGTTGGCCGATTCCGCATCAATCGAAAGTTCCAGCAGGAGATTTCGGACGACCAGATGACTCTGGATCCGCTGGACTACATCAATTCGATGAAGTACATCGTCAGGCTGCGTCTGGCCGACGAGAGTGCTCAGATTGACGACATTGACAACCTGGGCAACCGACGTCTGCGTACAATTGACGAGTTGGCGGCGGACGAGATCCGCAAGGGTTTCCTGAAGCTTCGCCGTACGGTGCAGGAGCGAATGAGTGTGAAGGAGGCGGACAGTATGACTCCGCGCACGCTCATCAACCCCAAGTCTGTATCAGCTGCCATCGACTACTTTTATGGTCGAAGCGAGTTGTCTCAGGTAGTGGACCAGACGAACCCCCTCAGCATGTTGACTCATGAGCGGCGTTTGTCGGCTCTGGGCCCAGGCGGTTTGAACCGCAAGCGAGCGGGATTTGAAGTTCGTGACGTGCATATTTCGCACTATGGTCGAATCTGTCCCGTGGAGACTCCTGAAGGCACGAACATCGGCCTGATTTCCAGTCTCAGCATTTATTCGCGTGTTGACGACTATGGCTTCCTGATTTCGCCTTACCGCGTTGTGCGGGATTCGCAGGTGACCGACGAGGTCGTCTGGCTTCGTGCCGACGAGGAAGCGTCTGCGTTTGTCTGTCCGGCGGATACGCTGGTGCAGGCCGGCCAGATTGCCGAAGACCGTGTGCTGGCTCGAAACAAGAGCGACGTGGTCTGGATTGACCGTTCTGAGGTGCAGTACATCGATGTGGCTCCTTGTCAGATGGTTGGTGTTTCTGCGGGTTTGATTCCGTTCCTCGAGCATGACGATGCGAACCGCGCATTGATGGGATCGAACATGCAGCGTCAGGCTGTACCTCTGCTGATTGCAGAGCGGCCGGTGGTGGGTACGGGGATGGAGCAGTTTGTTGCTCAGAATTCCGGCATGGTCCTGCGTGCACCGAAGAGCGGCAAGGTCACCTATGTGGACGCCAATGTGGTCGAGGTGGATGGTCGACGATTTCCGTTCCGCAAGTTCGTGCGGCTTAACGAACGAACCTGCCTGAACCAGAAGCCGATTGTGCGGGTTGGGGACAAGGTTCGTGCCGGGCAGGTTCTGTGCGACAGTGCTGCGACGAGGAACGGGTCGCTGGCATTGGGTCGAAATGTGATGGTGGCGTTCATGTCCTGGGAGGGTTATAACTTCGAGGACGCGATTATTCTGTCTGAGCGACTGGTGAAGGAGGACGTTTACACGTCGATTCACCTGGACGAGTTTGACGTAGAAATTCGCGAGACGAAACTGGGTCGTGAAGAGTTTACTCGTGACATTCCCAACGTGAGTGAGAAGGCTCTGCGTCACCTTGACGATTCCGGTATCATCAAAGTGGGGACTCGCGTTAACCCCGGCGACATTCTTGTTGGCAAGGTTTCGCCAAAGGCGAAGAGCGAACTGACTCCGGAAGAGAAGTTGCTGCATGCAATTTTTGGTCGTGCCGGCGAGGATGTTAAAAACGAGAGTCTCGAGGTGCCCAGCGGTGTGAGTGGCATCGTGATCCACACAGAGCGTTTTTCGCGTCGGATGAGTTTGTCCGAGGTAGAGCGCAAGAAGTTCGAGGACGAGTTGAAGCAAGTTGAGAAGGACGCTGAGACGGCGATCGCTGAGGCCTTCAAGTCGTTCCTTGTGGAGTTTGAGAGTGCGCTGGAGCAACAGGTGGCTGACGAAGACGGGCGGGCTCTCACGAAGCACGACGATGCTCGTGTGGTCGCTGAGTATGCTCGCCGGTTCCAGAGTCACTTCGAGGAAATGGACACCCGCAGTCCTCAGAAGAAGACTGCTGCTCGCAAGGTCCTGCGGGAAAACTGGGTGCTGGTTGAGGACGTTATTGACCGTGAGGACCATCGGGTTAACAGCATGAAGCGTGGCGACGAACTGCCCAGCGGAGTGCTGCAGATGGTGAAGGTGTATGTGGCTTCGCGGCGTCAGATCTCGGTGGGAGACAAGATGGCCGGTCGGCACGGGAACAAAGGGGTGATTTCAAAGGTACTTCCGATTGAGGACATGCCGTTCCTCGAGGACGGGACACCTGTGGACATCATTCTGAACCCGCTGGGTGTTCCCAGCCGCATGAATGTGGGGCAGATCCTGGAGACTCATCTGGGATGGGCTGCCGGCAAGCTTGGTTATCGAGCGATTTGCCCGGTTTTTGATGGGGCCAGCGAGGAGGACGTGCGGGTTGCATTGCGTGAGGCGGGTCTTCCTGAGGACGGAAAGACTCACTTGCGTGATGGCCGAACCGGTGAGCGTCTCGAGCAGAAGACGACGGTAGGTTATATCTACATGCTGAAGCTGCATCACCTTGTGGATGACAAGGTGCATGCTCGAGCGACCGGACCGTACTCGCTGATCACGCAGCAGCCGCTGGGTGGTAAGTCGCGGTTCGGGGGGCAGCGTTTCGGGGAGATGGAGGTCTGGGCTCTGGAGGCCTATGGGGCAGCCTATATCCTTCAGGAGCTGTTGACTGTGAAGAGCGACGACGTCGAGGGGCGTACGAAGATCTACGAGAGCATGGTGAAGGGCGAGAATACTCTGGAAGCCGGAACACCTGCGAGTTTCGACGTATTGAACAACGAAATTCGTGGTTTGTGTTTGAATCTGCAACTGGAGAAAGCGAGCACCTGAAATGGTGGCCGGGACAGCAGAGGCTCTGCCGCCGCTGCTGTTCCTGATTCCTGAGTGAGTCGGCGTGGGCAGGCAGTCTGTGCGGTGGATCAGCGTTCCAAGGATATCCGGTAGTTGCTGGAAAGACGGGAGAAGCGGACGTGAGCGTCAGCGAAGGTCAGTTTGATCGTGTTAATGACTTTGCGGCAGTGAAGATCAGTCTGGCCAGCCCGAACGATATTCGTGGCTGGTCATTTGGCGAGGTCAAGAAGCCTGAGACGATCAATTATCGCACGTATCGTCCGGAGCGGGACGGTTTGTTTTGCGAGCGCATTTTCGGACCTGAGAAGGACTGGGAGTGTGCCTGCGGCAAGTACCGTGGCATGAAGTATAAGGGGATGATTTGTGATCGCTGCGGCGTCAAGGTGACTCACAGTCGCGTCCGTCGCAAGCGCATGGGCCATATTGAGCTGGCTGCTCCGGTTGTGCACATCTGGTTCTTCAAGTCGATGCCCAGTCGTCTGGGTGCGCTGCTGAACATGAAGACAACCTCGCTGGAGAAGGTGATTTATTTCCAGGACTACGTTGTTGTGGACCCTGGTGAGACTTCGCTGAAGCTTTGTCAGATGATGACCGAAGAGGAGGCTCGTCAGGCTCGTCGCGAATACGGCGAGGGCAACTTTGAACTGGGGATGGGTGCCGAGGCGATCAAGAAGCTGTTGTCGCAGATGCGTCTGGCGGATCTGTCTGTGGAGTTGCGCGCCGACCTTGCGAAGACCGGTAGTCAGCAAAAGAGCAAGGACCTGATTAAGCGACTGAAGATTGTAGAGGCTCTGCGGGACAGTCAGAATCGTCCGGAGTGGATGGTTCTGGACGTGATCCCCGTGATTCCTCCGGACTTGCGACCTCTGGTGTTGCTGGATTCCGGCAATTTTGCCACGAGCGACCTGAATGACTTGTATCGTCGTATTATCAACCGCAATAACCGACTGAAGAAGCTGGTTGATTTGAATGCTCCTGAGGTGATTGTTCGCAATGAAAAGCGAATGTTGCAGCAGTCGGTGGATGCATTGTTCGACAACAATCGCTGCAAGCGTCCCGTGCTGGGTTCATCGAATCGCCCGCTGAAGTCCCTGACGGACATGATCAAGGGCAAGCAGGGGCGATTCCGTGAGAACCTGCTGGGCAAGCGAGTTGACTATTCGGCTCGAAGCGTGATCGTGGTTGGTCCCGAACTCAAGCTGCATCAGTGTGGTCTTCCCAAGAAGATTGCGCTTGAGCTGTTCCAGCCATTTGTGATTCGCCGCCTGAAGGATCTGGGTCATGCGGACACGATCAAGAGTGCCAAGCGGATGCTGGAGCGCCGCGATGAGGATGTGTGGGATATTCTTGACGAGGTGATTCGCAATCACCCTGTGCTTTTGAACCGAGCACCGACTTTGCACCGCATCGGGATTCAGGCATTTGAGCCTGTACTGGTTGAGGGCAATGCTATTCGGCTGCATCCGCTGGTCTGCAAAGGATTCAACGCAGACTTTGACGGTGACCAGATGGCGGTGCATCTGCCGTTGTCGATGGAGGCTCAGGTTGAAGCCACGACTCTGATGATGTCGACGCACAACATCTTTAGTCCGGCCAACGGGGCCCCGATTATCTCGGCATCCCAGGACATCGTGATGGGATGTTACTACCAGACTCTGAAGAAGCCGGACCATGTGGGGCACGGCATGGTGTTCTCATCAATTGCTGAAGTGTTCATGGCATTCCAGCAGGGCAAGGTTGGTCGCCATGCAACAATCAGAGTCCGACTGCCTCGCAACAAGCGGGTCAAGGGAGAAGAGGCGGACAAGTATCGTTCTGGCGGTTTGGTAGAGACTTCTCCGGGGCGAGTCTTTTTCAACGACGTGCTGCCGGCGAAGATGTCGTTCTACAATCAAACGCTGGGCAGCAAGGACCTTGCTCGTGTGATCTCTGACTGTTATCTGGAGCTTGGTCGTCGTGAGACGATTGAGTTGCTGGACCGCATGAAGAGTCTGGGTTTCCGGACATCGACGGAGAGCGGTCTGTCGTTTGGTGTCAGCGACCTCTGTACTGCTCCGAACAAAGAAAAGGAAATCGGAGAATCCGAAAAGGCGGTGCTCAGACTGATGAAGTTGTTTGAGCGTGGTGTGATTACGAATACGGAGCGTTACAACAAGGTTCTGGAAACCTGGACGCATGCTCGAGAGTCGATTACGAAGTCGATGATGGAGCGGCTGAAGGAGGACGTGCGTGACAACGGTCAGTACGTAAATCCGATCTACCTGATGGCTCTCTCTGGTGCTCGAGGGGGCGTGGGTCAGATTCAGCAGCTTGCTGGTATGCGTGGTTTGATGGCCAAGCCCAGTGGCGAAATCATTGAGACTCCGATTAAGTCCAACTTCCGCGAGGGTCTGTCGGTACTTGAGTATTTCAGCTCGACCCACGGTGCTCGCAAGGGTCTGGCTGACACGGCTTTGAAGACGGCGGACAGCGGTTATTTGACTCGTAAGCTGGCCGACATCTGTCAGAACATGGTGATCACGGTTAATGACTGCGGAACGACCAAAGGCATTACTCGCGGGGTTGTCTACCGTGGCGAGAAGGTGGAAGTGAGTCTGGCGGATGCCATTCGTGGCCGAGTCAGTCGAACGAACGTTGTGAATTTGATCACCGAGGAGACGATTGTTCGGGAAGGTGAGATGATCACCGTCGAGAAAGCTCGTCGAATTGAAGAGATGGGTCTGGAGCGAATTCAGGTTCGTAGTCCGATGACCTGTGAGGCCTCGCTGGGCCTTTGCCAGCTGTGCTACGGGATGGACCTTTCCACTGGTGACCTTGTGGAAATGGGTTTGGCGGCGGGGATCATTGCTGCTCAGAGTATCGGCGAACCGGGTACTCAGTTGACGATGCGTACCTTCCACATGGGTGGTGTTGGTACGACGGCGGTTGAGGAGAGTGAGTTGATCGCCAAGCGTGGCGGTAATGTCCGGTTTACTCGCATCCGCAGCGTGATCAACGCTGAGGGTCGTCAGGTGGTGCTGGGGCGGAACGGTGAGATCGCGATTGTCGACGATCGCGGACGCGAGGTTGAGACTCAGCGGGTTCCCAACGGGGCGGTGTTGAACGTGGCCGAGAACCAGGCAGTGAAGCCGGGTGACGTGCTTTGCAACTGGGATCCGCATGCTATTCCGATTATTGCTCAGGTGGGTGGTCGGGTCCGTCTGGAGGACTGTGTTGAGGGTCAGTCGATTCGGGTGGAGAAAGAGGGTTCGGGCACGATGCGGCGGACTGTGATTGAGCACAAATCCGGTCTGCATCCGCAGGTTGTGGTGGAAGACGGAGCCGGTCGAATTCTCGACTTCTACTACCTGCCCGAGGGTGCCAGTATTGAGGTTGAGGATGGCGGTCAGGTGTCGGCTGGAGCTATCGTCGCCAAGACTCCCCGCGAGTCCTCCGGTACTCAGGACATCACGGGTGGTCTGCCTCGAGTCACCGAGTTGTTTGAGGCTCGAAAGCCTCGCGACCCGGCGGTTGTGGCCGAGATTGATGGCGAAGTTGAGTTGCCGGCTGAGAAGAAGCGTGGCAAGCGAATTGTGCTGGTGAAGGGTGCTGATGGATCTGAGTTCGAGCATGTGATCCCGCACGGCAAGGATCTGCAGGTGCATTCCGGCGACCACGTCAAGGCTGGCGACGCGCTGGTGCGTGGTCCGCTTGTGCCGCAGGATATTTTGCGTGTGAGTGGCCCGGAGGAAGTGCAGCAGTACCTGCTGCATGAAATTCAGAACGTCTATCGAGCTCAGCGTGTGGAGATTGATGACAAGCACATTGAGATCGTCGTCTCGCAGATGCTGCGAAAGGTGCGTGTCGACAGTGTGGGTGATACGGATCTGTTGCCGGGACTGCTGGTTGACAAGTTTGAGCTGAAGAAGATTAATGATGAGCTTGATCAGCGTGGTCGAATTACGGACCCGGGTGGTTCGGACTACGTTGTCGGTGACAAGGTCTCGGTGAAGGAAATCGAGGAAGTCAACCAGGAGTTGTCGAAGCCTATTCGCTTCGTTGCTTTGAAGAAGGCCAAGGCTAGTCCGCAGTTACTGGGGATTACTAAGGCTGCTGTATCGAGCGAAAGTTTCATTTCGGCGGCCAGTTTCCAGGAGACGACCAAGGTTCTGACAGAAGCGGCACTGGGTGGTCGTGGGGACCGGCTGGTGGGCTTGAAGGAAAACGTGATTCTTGGGCACTTGATTCCGGCTGGTACTGGATTTGATCTGCACCAGGATGCTCAGGTGCGGATCCATGATTCTGCACTGCGAGAACAGGAGGAACAGCGGGCGCGAATGGCTGCGGCTCGCAAGGATCTGATGGGTGCGACTGATATTCAGGCTCGGCGAATGGATCCGGACCGCCCGGTGGCTCCGTCGTTTGCCGACCTGTCCGACGATGCTCTGAACTGAACGGTTGGCTGGCCAGCGGGGTTTTGCTGGGTTTGTGGACTGGGAAAAGCCCTGACAATTGAGAATTCGGGCATTTGGCGGGGCGCTCCCACTGAATCTCGAGGAATATGATGATTGGCCTGTCAACAGGTTGACGATTACCGGGAACGGCGTTACTATGCGTCGTTTCCCCCTTGCCCGGCGCGGTCGGCAAGTGATGGTGTTTCTCGAACCTTGCGTGTGTCTGGCGATTTATGCCCACGATTAATCAGCTTATTCGAAAGCCTCGGAAGCAGCAGTCCTCCAAGTCCAAGTCACCAGTTCTTGAGGGTTGTCCTCAGAAGCGAGGCGTCTGTTTGCAGGTAAAAACGGTTACCCCGAAGAAGCCGAACTCGGCTCTTCGAAAGGTGGCCCGTGTTCGACTGTCCAACAGCAAGGAAATCACGGCTTACATCCCGGGTGAAGGTCACAACCTGCAGGAACACTCGATTGTGCTCGTGCGTGGCGGTCGTGTCCGCGACTTGCCTGGTGTGCGTTATAAGATCATTCGTGGTGTGCTCGATACGCTGGGTGTTTCGGACCGTAAGCAGGCTCGCAGTTGTTATGGGGCGAAGCGTCCGAAGGCCGGGGCATCTCCGGCGGCCGGCAAGAAGAAGAAGTAAGTCGTTCCCGTTTCTGGTGAGTTAGTTTCCAGCGTCTGAGAGTGTTTGCGATGGTTAAGAAGTTTACAGCCAGTCAGGAACAGTTGAAGCCGGATACTCGGTTCAACAGCATTCTGGTTTCGAAATTCGTCAACTGTCTGATGTATGACGGCAAGAAGAGCGTTGCTCTGAGTGCTTTCTATCGCGCGATGGACATCGTGAAGAAGCAGTTACCGAATGAAGATCCATTGAATGTCTTCGTTTCTGCTGTGGACAATGTGAAGCCGTCGATCGAAGTTCGATCAAAGCGGGTTGGTGGTGCGACGTACCAGGTTCCAACTCCTGTTAATCCTCGCCGGCAGCAGGCTTTGTCTTTCCGCTGGATTCTTGAGGCTGTTCGTGGTCGCAAGGGGCGGCCTGTGGATCGGTCTTTGGCCGAAGAGTTTATCGCGGCGTTCCGGCGTGAGGGAGGAGCCATGAACAAGCGAGAGAACGTGCATCGTATGGCGGACGCCAACAAGGCGTTCTCGCACTTCGCCTGGTAATTCTGATTGTTCTTTGCACGCCGAACAGACGGCCCTTGTGGCGGTTTGTTTGGCGTTTTTTTTTGAGCTTTGTCTGAGCGGGGCGGTGGATGGCCAGCAAGTTGGCTCGAACAATTGACAGCATTCGAAACATCGGCATTATTGCTCATATTGACGCCGGTAAGACAACCACAACGGAGCGGATACTGTACTACGCTGGTGCATCTCATCGGATGGGGAATGTCGACGACGGGACGACTCAGACGGACTTCGACCCTGAGGAGGCACAGCGGGGGATTACGATTTATTCAGCGGCTGTTTCCTGCTGCTGGAAGGGCGTCAACATCAATATTATTGATACGCCTGGCCATGTTGACTTCACTGCCGAGGTGGAGCGAAGTCTGCGGGTGCTCGACGGCGCTGTCGTGATTTTTAGTGCTGTGGAGGGCGTGGAGGCTCAGAGTGAAACAGTATGGAGGCAGGCGAACCATTATTCAGTGCCGCGGGTTTGTTTCATTAATAAGATGGACCGCATTGGCGCTGGTTTTGATCGTGTTCTGCAGCAGATCAGAGGCCGTCTGAATGCCAGGCCTGTTCCGCTGCAGATTCCGATCGGGGCAGGGCAGTCCACCAACTCGGACGGCTTTCGGGGTGTGGTGGATTTGCTGACGATGAAGGCACTGTACTGGGATGCGGATTCCCGGGGAGAGAAGTTTCGGGAGGAGGAGATTCCGGCGGAGCAGCGGGATGATGCGGAGTTGTGGCGCGGCGAAATGCTGGATGCATTGTCGCTGTATGATGAGGATTTGATGGTCGCCTGTATGGAAGGTGGCGAGATTCCTCAGGAGTTAATGCGTGCGGCGATTCGTCGGGCGACTCTGGCTCGCCAGATTCAGCCGGTGTTGTGTGGAGCATCGCTCGACTACATCGGCGTACAACCAGTGCTGGACGCGGTCCACTGGTATCTTCCAAGTCCGCTGGATCGGCCGCCGGTGGAGGGAGTGGTGCCTGCGGGCAAGCAGGAGGGCCAGCGTGTGGTTCGTCGGGCAGCTGTGGACGAACCTGCTTGTGCTTTGATTTTCAAGGTGCAGGCGGAGTCGCATGGTGATCTGTACTTTGCCAGGGTCTATTCCGGAGTTCTGACGGGCAACTCCAAACTGCTCAATCCTCGCCTCGGTCGCAAAGAAATGGTGACTCAGCTGTGGCACATTCAGTCAGACTCGAGGGAGAAAGTGGAGCGAGTTGAAGCGGGTGACATTTGCGGCGTGATTGGGCTGCGGGAGTCTGCGACGGGAGACACGCTGTGCGACGCGAGCAGTTCTGTTGCTCTTGAGTCGATTGTGTTTCCCGAGACCGTCATTTCGATGGCCATCGAACCGGATTCGAGTTCGGATCGGAAAAAACTGGAAGAGACGTTAAAGCGACTGGAAAAGCAGGACCCAACATTTCGCGTTCGCACGAACTCAGAGACTGGACAGACGATCATTAGTGGTATGGGTGAGCTGCATTTGGAGATTATCCGTAATCGGATGCAGCGGGACTTCAATCTGCGTGTGAAATTCCACAAGCCGCGGGTGAGTTACAGAGAGAAGCTGTTGGGCGAGGTTCGCATTGTTGAGGACTTTCATCGGCAGCTTCCGTCGGGTATGGTTGGGTTTGGTCTGACGCTGTTGGCTCGTGAACTGGCGGATCAGGGAGCCGGCATTCAGGTTGAGAGTCGGCTGACCTCTGAGTCCCTGCCGAAGCAGTTTCTGCAGATATTGCTGGAGTCTGTCCAGAAGGAGGCGGAAGCGGGCGGGAACTACGGCCACCCGATCATGGGGCTGCAGCTGGTGATTGAGTCGGTAAATTTTCGGGAGGGCGAGAGCACAGAGGTGGCGATCCGAACGGCGGCAGCGGAGGCATTTCGCAGGGTTCGCACGGATGGGAAAATGGCGGTTCTCGAGCCGGTTATGCTGTTGGAGGTGACGACTCCGGAGGACTTCCTTGGGAACATTCAATCCGACTTGAATGCTCGGCGGGCCATCATTGTGAATTCGGACCGCCGTGGTGATCTATGTGTTTTGCAGTGTGAAGTGCCGTTGATTGAGATGTTTGGCTATTCGAACCAGGTTCGCAGTCTGTCTCAGGGGCGAGCATCATACTCAATGCAGCCGCATCGGTATGAAATTGCGCCGGCTTCGGTCACCGAAAACATGTAAGGCTGAAGTTTTCGGCCTCATCTACCGAAAAAACGATTTCGATCGGAGCATGATTGACTTCACCGCTTCCGCCCTGTATATTCCGCGATTCCCCAAATTTCGCTTATGTCATCTCCTTGGACGATGGAGGAAGGCAATTGTCAGCCGAAACCGCGGCGACGCAAGATTTGGCGGGAAAAGCGTCCGGATAAGATAAAAACGTTGATTTTGCGGGATAATCTTCTCGCAAGGTGGTTCAGAATTAAACATTACTTGTGTAAGGTGGCGTACCGTGGCTGGCTCAGGGGAAGAATGCATCAGGATAAGAATGGAATCGTTCGACCATTCTGTGCTGGATCAGTCTGCGGCGGAGATTGTCGATACCGCCAAGAGGACGGGGGCGATAGTCCATGGTCCCGTCCCTCTGCCGACTCGAATTGAGCGTTATACCGTTCTTCGCAGCCCGCACATCGACAAGAAATCTCGCGAACAGTTCGAGATTCGCACGCACAAAAGGCTGATTGACATCATTCAGCCTACTGGAAAAACGGTGGACGCGCTGAATAAGCTCAGTTTGCCAGCCGGTGTTGACATAAAAATCAAGGCAACTGCAACGGGCTGACCTGCTGGGCTGCGGTGCTCGGCCCTCCGGTTAATGTGCTCAGCAACAATCAGTCTGGCGGTGATTTGGCGGCTTCGGCCGACTCGCACTGCACCAGGCCAAAGGCTAACAGCCGGTTTGGGGTTTTCGGTCAAATTGCTATGAAATCGAGAGGTTGCTGAGCACGTCAGCGGCTTCTCCCAGATCCTGTGAGTGTGGTCTATGTCAGTCGGACTGCTGGGACGAAAAATCGGGATGACTCAGGTGTACACCGGCGACGGCGTGCTTGAGCCCGTTACGGTGATCGAGGCCGGGCCTTGCGTGGTGCTGCAGGTACGCAGCGTAGAGCGGGACGGCTACGACGCTGTTCAACTGGGCTTTGCCGACAAGGCTCGCGGCAAAGCCACTCGTGCTGCTCGTGGTCACGTGGCTGCAATCGACAGTCGCCGCCGCAAAGCCGGCACTGCTACTGCTCCAAAGGCCGGCTGCGAACCGAAACGATGGATTCGCGAATTCCGCTGCCGCGATAACGCTCACGGGCTCAAGGTCGGCGATGTTCTGCAACCTTCCTCGCTCGAAGGCGTCAACTTTGTGGACGTCGTCGGTGTGACTCGCGGTCGTGGCTTCTCGGGTGCAATGCGTCGGCACAACTTTCGTGGCCAGCCAGCCAGCCATGGTGCAAAGCGTGTTCACCGCAAGCCAGGTTCGATTGGTGCCAGCGCCGACCCGTCTCGCGTCTTCCCGGGGACTCGAATGGCTGGTCACTACGGTGCTGAGCGAGTGACTGTGCGTAATCTCCGCGTGGTAAGGCTCGACAATGACCAGAATGTCGTTCTGGTGCGTGGTGCGGTGCCGGGTCCGAACGGAGCTTTCGTGATGATCCGAAGGTCTCGCAAGGGCTAAAAGGTCTCGAAGCCGAAGTTTAAGTCAGTTCCGGGTGTTTGAACTTACAGCGTGGTGGACCATGATTTCCGTTCCGATTCGTGACATGAGTGGCACCGAGTGTGGCACGTACACCTTTGACCCCGCGGATGTGTCGGACACGATCTGCAAGCAGCTGCTGCATGACGCTGTGGTCATGTATCGATCGAACCGCCGCGTGGGGGAAGTCCAGACAAAGTCCCGCGGGATGGTGGCTGGCAGCACCAGAAAGCTGTTCAAGCAGAAAGGCACCGGTCGGGCCCGTGCTGGTTCCATAAGGACTCCAGTTCGCCGGGGCGGTGGTCATGCGTTCGGCAAGTTGCCTCGCGATTTCTACTATCGCATGCCTAAAAAGGCGGTGCGAAAGGCGATGCGGATGGCCTTGCTGAGCAAATTCGAGGATTCACAGGCTGTTGTTGTCAACAAGTGGGAATGTCCCCAGATTAAGACGAAGCAAATCACCGGCTTTTTGAGCTCTGTAGGTTTGTCCGGGCAGACCGTGCTGTTGGCGACCGAGGGTGTTGATCGCAATGTTCACCGTTCTGCTCGCAACATTACCGGAGTGATGGTGCTGCCGGGTGCGGATTTGAACGCCTTTGCTTTGCTTCGGCAGCGTCATCTGGTGATTCCTGTGGCTGAGATGGACCGTATTCTGGGGCGCTGAGGCTCGGTACAATCAGGGGTTTGGTGGGTTATGGGCAGAGTGGCAGCATCAGGCGTTAAAATTGAGGCTCATCAGGTTATTCGGCGGCCGCTGGTGACCGAGAAGGGCACCGAACTGTCAGAGAATCTGAACGCATACTCCTTCGAGGTCAACCCGCTGGCGACCAAGACGGACGTTAAGGCGGCGGTGGAGAAGTTGTTCGGCGTGAGAGTTGACTCGGTGCGTATCCAGAACCGGGTCGGTAAGCCTCGTCGGCACAAGTTCTTCTCCGGGCAGACTCGAAGCTGGAAAAAAGCGATCGTGAAGCTTCACGACGACGACCGCATTGCGTTCTTCTGATATTGTGCTCTGTTAATTGAAGGTATGCCTTCGGGCAGGATCGCGGCAGGAAGAGAGTAAAACATGGGACTCCGATTTTACAAACCAGTGACTCCGGGGCGTCGCGGCGCTTCCGTCAGTGATTTCGCAGAGATCACTGACAGGAAGAAGCGACCGGAGAAGGAACTGGTGGTCCGGTACAAGAAAAAGGGCGGACGTAACAACCAGGGGAAGATCACGGCCAAGCATCGTGGTGGTGGTCACAAGCGGTTGTATCGAGTGATCGACTTCAAGCGGGATAAGGACGGTGTGGTCGCCAGGGTGACTCACATCGAATACGATCCGAACCGCAGTTCGCGCATCGCTCTCGTAGAGTATTCGGATGGCGAGAAGCGTTACATTCTCGCCCCCGAGGGCTTGAAGGCTGGAGCTGTGATCGAGAGCGGAGCCGGTATTGAGCCCAACGTCGGGAACTGCATGCCGCTGAGTGCTGTTCCGCTCGGCACGGTCGTCCACAACATCGAGATGCAACCCGGTCGTGGTGGCCAGTTGTGTCGCAGTGCCGGCATGGGGGCCACCCTCAACGCTCGCGATGGCCGTTGGGCCCAGATCACTCTGCCCAGCGGTGAAGTTCGGCGTATTCCAAGTGCCTGCCGCGCAACAATCGGTACTGTGGGTAATTCCGAGCACAGCAGCGTTGTTATTGGCAAGGCTGGCCGCAATCGCTGGAAGGGTATTCGCCCGCGGGTTCGCGGTACTGCGATGAACCCCGTCGCTCACCCGATGGGCGGTGGTGAAGGCCGAAACTCGGGGGGCCGTCACCCCTGTTCGCCTCGGGGCTTGCTGTCTAAGGGGGGAAAGACCCGCGACCGCAAGAAGGCCTCTCGCAAAGCGATTATTCGGCGGCGTATTTCTGTTCGATATGGCGAAGTCAAGCTGTAAGCGGTTTTTGGAGAAGGGTGCTTAGATGGGACGCTCGCTGAAGAAGGGTCCATTCGTGGATCCGCGACTGCTCGAGAAGGTTGAAAAACTCAACCGAGCGGGTCGCAAGGAGCCGGTAAAGACCTGGTCGCGACGTTGCACGATTTCGCCGGAGTTTGTGGGACATACGTTCCTCGTTCACAATGGCCGTGCTCATATCAGTGTCTATGTCACTGAAGACATGGTGGGTCACAAGCTGGGTGAGTTTGCGGGGACTCGAACATTTCGTGGCCACGGTTCGAAGGGTAAGAAGTAGTCATGGGCGAATTTCGTGCTGTACACCAGTTTGCTCGTATCTCCGCGACCAAGGTTCGTCCGTTTGCTGACCTGATCCGAGGTAAGACGGCTCAGGCTGGCCTGCTGGCGCTTGCGTATGAACCTAATCGCGGTGCTCGTTTTCTGGAAAAGGTCTTGAAGAGCGCAATTGCGAACGCAGAGGACCGTGGCGTGCGTAATGCTGACCGGCTCGTCATCAGTGAAGCTCGAGTGGATGGCGGCCCAATGTTTAAACGTGTGCATGCTCGAGCACGCGGGATGGCGAATCTGATTCGTCGGCGTACTGCTCACATTCACGTGGCGGTGGATGCTCCGGAAATTGGCTGAAGCAATTTGAATTGAGGTTTAGCGATGGGTCAAAAGGTACGGCCAACGGGGTTTCGCATCGGTGTGATGGAAACATGGCGCAGCCGCTGGTACGCCTCGAAGAAAGAATTCGGGGACCTGCTGCTGGAGGATTACAAGATTCGGCATTTCGTGGCCACGAAGTATGCGTCGGCAGAAATTGCGCGGGTTGAGATCGAGCGGACTCGTGACCAGGTCGTGGTGCACATGCACACGGCGCGTCCCGGTGTGATCATCGGGCGGAAGGGTCAGGAGGTGGACAAGTTGAAGGCGGAACTGGAGGACCTGACTGGTCGGCGGATGGACGTGAAGATTGTCGAGATCACCAATCCCAATCGCAACGCATCGCTGGTGGCCCTGAAGATCTCACAGCAGCTTGAAAAACGCGGTAGTTTCCGCCGCGCTATCAAGAAGACTCTGGATGAGGTGATGAGTTCTGGCGTTGAGGGTGTAAAGATTCAAATGTCCGGTCGTCTTGGCGGTGCCGAGATGTCCCGATGTGAGAAGGCCAGCCGGGGTTCCATTCCGCTGAGCACTCTGCGACGCCATATTGATTACGGATTTGCCCAGTCAAAGACGACGATGGGTGTGATTGGTGTGAAGGTGTGGATCGATCTGGGCGACTATTCAAACGAGGAGACTGCAGATGGCGCTAATGCCAAAGCGGGTCAAGCACAGAAAAAGCCAAAGAGGACGTATAAGAGGTAATGCGACTCGCGGAAATACAGTCGTGTTCGGTGACTGGGCATTGCAGTCTTTGGACGCCGGTCACGTCACTGGTCAGACTATCGAAGCTTGTCGTATCGCCGCGAATCAGTACGTTCGAGGCGAGGGACGGGTATTTATTCGCATCTTCCCTCAGAAGCCGGTTACCGCTCGGCCTCTGGAGACGCGAATGGGTAAGGGTAAAGGCGAGCCGGATCGCTGGGTTGCTATCGTGAAACCCGGTACTGTGATGTTTGAACTGGGTGGCGTTAGTCAGGACACAGCGAAAAGCTGTTTCGGTCGTGTTGCTCACAAGCTTCCGGTTCGGGTTCGGCTGGTTGGTCGTCGTCCTGAGATTTAGTTTCTTGATGATCAGCTTCCGGGCTGGTTTTGTCAGCGTTGAGGGGTTGGGTTCCATGTCGAAAGCAGCAGAGATTCGTCAGATGTCGGATGAGCAGCTCGGACACGAGCTGTCGGGTGCCCAGGAGGCACTTTTCAAGCTGAGGATTCAGGCGGCGACAGAGCGGAACGATGTCCCCAGCAACGCTCGCAAGCTGCGACGCCGGATTGCCCAGATTTTGACGATCCAGCGTGAGCGTAAGTGACGATTTGCTGTTGTTTTTCTCTCTCGGGTTCTGGTGTGTGATATGAAGAAGACTTTGATCGGTGTGGTTGCCAAGGCTGGTCAGTCGAAGACTTTGCGAGTCGAGATTGACAGGCGGATGAAGCATCAGAAGTATGGCAAGATTATCCGCGGAAGGACTGTCTGCCATGTCAACGATGAGTCTGGTGTTGCTCGACAGGGTGACACGGTCGAGATCGAGGAGGCTCCCCCGGCGTCTCGACTGAAGCGTTGGACTCTGGTCCGTGTGGTGAGTTCGCCAGCGGTGGCCGAGTAGATTGGCTCTGGTTGTCGGGTGTGTGGTTTTGTCGTAGTAGGTGTTTTGAGTCTGGAGTGATGTGCGATGATTCAGATGCAGACATTGCTTGACGTGGCAGACAATTCGGGTGCCAAGTCAGCCCGCTGTATCAAGGTGCTGGGCGGTACTCGCAGACGCTACGCCAGCCTCGGCGACATTGTTGTGGTCAGTGTTCAGAAGGCGATTGCAGGCAGTGCCGTCAAAGCCGGTTCGGTGGTTAAGGGTGTCGTGGTTCGTGTGAAGAAATCGGCTCGACGAACTGATGGCTCCTACGTCCGATTCGATCGAAATGCCATTGTGATCGTGGACAATGACGGCAATCCTAAGGGGACTCGAATCTTCGGTGCTGTGGCACGCGAGCTTCGGGATCGGAAGTTCATGAAGATCGTTTCGCTTGCAAGCGAAGTGGTCTGAGTTTTTGTCGGGGTCTGGTGTAAGTTTAAAGAGGTGTTCATGGCTGGTCCGTGACTGGCCGGTTGGCGGAATAGACTGGAATCGTCAGCATGTCTCGTTTGATTCAAGATTACAAAGATCGCATTGTGCCACTGCTCCGGGAGTCACTCGGGCGCACTAACACCCATTCTTTGCCACGTCTGGAGAAGATCGTTGTAAGTATGGGTGTTGGCAAAGCGGTGGAAGATCGCAAGCGTCTGGATTCTGCCGCTGAGCATCTGAGCCAGTTGTCGGGGCAGAAGGCCCAGGTGACTCGCGCTAAGAAGTCAGTGTCCGGCTTTAGGCTCCGTGAGGGCCAGCCGATCGGTTGTCGTGTGACTCTGCGTGGCCGCCGGATGTACGACTTCCTTGAGCGTCTGATCACTCTGGCTCTGCCGCGAGTACGCGACTTTCGTGGCGTGAACCCGAATGGTTTTGATGGCCATGGTAATTACAACTGCGGTTTGAGTGAGCAACTGGTGTTTCCGGAGATCGATCCGGAGACAGCCACGACTGTTCAGGGTATGAACATTACAATTGTCACAACGGCCAGAACTGACGATGAGGGTCGTGTGCTGTTGCGGGCATTTGGAATGCCGTTCCGTGTTGAGAATTGAAGTCGTTGACATTGTTTTCGGGTGAATCTGTACTGTAACAGATCGGGGCGGTGAAATGGCTAGCAAGTCTAAGATTGAAAAGGCCCGCAGGACTCCCAAGTTCAGCAGCCGTATTGAGCATCGGTGCGTGATGTGTGGGCGTCCGCGTGCTGTGTACCGTAAGTTCAAAGTGTGTCGGATCTGTTTCCGCAATCTTTCGCTCGAAGGATTGATTCCGGGCGTAAAGAAGGCCAGTTGGTGAGGGGTGCAGAAATATGATGACAGATCCGATTGCTGACTTGCTGACAAGAGTGCGCAACGGCGTTCATGTGGAGCGTCCGTTTGTTGATGTGCCGTATTCGCGACTGAAGGTTGCGATTGTTGAGGCGCTGCGGCGTGAGGGTTTTGTGTGGGACCATGAGGTCATTGAGAGCGGCCCCCACAAGGTGTTGCGTGTTAACCTGAAGTACGGTCCGAATGGCGAGCATATCATTCAGCACATTGAGCGTATTTCCAAGCCTGGCTGTCGCGTTTACATGGCGGTGAATGAGATGAAGGACGTTCGACAGGGTACGGGTATCTCCGTTCTGTCGACCTCCGGTGGTGTGCTGAGCAACCGAGAGGCTCGTCGTCAGGGTATTGGCGGGGAATTGTTGTGTCAGGTTTGGTGATCGTCGCACACCGATGATTGGGTCTGAGGTTGGCTTCAGGTTCTGAGGTTCTGAACATGTCGCGAATTGGTAAGAAACCAGTAACTGTTCCTTCTGCTGTGAAGGTGGAAATCGCGGGCAATCGCGTAACGGTGAAGGGCCCGGCGGGTGAACTGTCATTGGATGTTCATCCGTCGATGTCTGTACAGCTCGACGGTGGCTCGATTGTGGTCGGTCGCCCCGACGACAAGCGTCTAAGTCGCGCGCTGCACGGGTTGACTCGCAGTCTGCTGCACAACATGGTCTGCGGGGTCGTCAAGCCGTTCGAGAAGAAGCTTGAGATTACCGGCGTGGGTTACAACGCCAGTCTTTCTGGCGCGAAGCTGACCCTGCAGGTGGGCTTTGCGAATAAGATCGTGCTTGACGTTCCGGTGGGCACGAAGTGCGAGGTGCCGGACCCGACGCATGTTGTTGTTCGTAGCTGCGACAAGCAGGCGTGTGGCCAGTTTGCGGCTGAGGTTCGAAGTGTTCGGCCGCCTGAGCCCTACAAGGGCAAGGGTATCCGTTACCAGGACGAGCAGGTGCGCCGCAAGGCGGGCAAGGCATTTGGTTCCAAGTAATTTTCGTTTTTATTTGGTGTAAGCGATGAGCATTCGTACTCAGTTGGCAAAGCGTCGCGGGCGACGTACACATCGCGTTCGCAACGGCATTGCGCGTGGTGCAAACGGTCGTCCGCGTCTGTCTGTGTTTCGCAGCAATCGGCACATGTACGCTCAGGTGATCGACGACTCGACTGGTCGGACGCTCGTGGCTGCCAGCAGCGTTGATGCGAGCCTTTCGGGGCCGGGCGGTGTCGGTGGCAACGTGGACATCGCGTCCAAAGTGGGTCAGCTGATTGCCGAGCGGGCGAAGGGTGCTGGGATTACGGCGGTGGTATTCGACCGCGGTGCGTTCCGGTATCACGGACGAGTAGAGGCGCTCGCTGAGGCGGCTCGCTCTGCCGGTCTGGATTTCTGAGGTCTGCGAATTCGGCGGATGTGGGTCCGGCTGGCTGGTTTCGGACGGTTTCCGTCAGTAGCGTAGCTAGGGTGTGATATTTTTCTGAACTTGGGCGTGGGGTGACCGGTGTCGACAGCAGAAGCAAAATCTGACTCGGGCGAACGTGTTGTGCAAATTCGTCGCTGCGCCTGCGTGGTCAAGGGTGGCCGGCGTTTCAGTTTCGCAGCACTGGTTGTTACCGGTGACGGCAATGGTCGGGCCGGATATGGCTACGGAAAGGCCATCGAGGTTCCTCAGGCCGTCGAGAAGGCAACAAAGCAGTCAAACCGTTCCCAGAGCAGCATTCCTGTCGTGAACGGCACGATACCGCATCAGGTGATTGGCGAGTACCGGTCATCACGCGTGCTGTTGCTGCCTGCAAAGCCCGGTACTGGCGTGATTGCCGGCGACTGTGTCAAGTCGGTCGTAGAGGCGGCTGGGATCACCGACATTTTGACGAAGGCCTACGGTTCGACGAACCCGTTGAATCTGGTTAAGGCAACATTTGAGGCGTTGAAGAAACTGCGGACTCGAGAGCAGATTGAGCGATTGCGAGGGGTGACGCTGTGATTTTGAATGATGTTCATACCGGTGTGCAGACTCGGAAGCCGCGTAAACGCATTGGTCGCGGTATTGGCTCCGGGCATGGCAAGACCGCTGGTCGTGGCCACAAGGGCTTCTTTGCTCGTTCGGGTTCATCTGTTCGCACTGGTTTCCAGGGCGGTCAGATGCCATTGTTCCGTCGCTTTGCAAAACGCGGCTTCAGCAATGCACAGTTTGCTCCTGAAGTTGCCGTGGTCAACGTGGGGACACTGTGTGACAACTTTGAGCCCGGCACAGTGGTTACACCTGAGTTGCTGGTCGAGAAGGGTCTTGTTGCGACTCGTTTCGATGTGCTGAAGGTGCTGGGTGACGGCGGGATTCAAAAGGCTTTCACAGTCAGGGCGCACCGGTTCAGCGCTACTGCGGAGGCGAAGATTGTGCAGGCCGGTGGCGTTGTTGAGTTGATTGAGGCCTGAATCGTGGGTTCGTGGGTTTTTCTCGCAGTTCGTGGGAGGATCGAAGCGGCATGTTTTCAAAACTGCTGACGGTGTTTCGGATCCCGGAACTTCGCAATAAGATACTTTTGACCATCGTGCTGCTCGCTGTCTATCGGCTTGGCTTCCACATTTCCCTTCCATTTGTGAATCAGGAAAAAGTGGCTGAGTCGATGCGCAATGCAGCGCAGGGTGATCGGAATGGTTTTGGCGGGCTGATGCAGGTGGTTTCGGTGTTTGCCGCGACTGACCTGCAGAGTGGTTCGTTGTTTGGCCTTGGCATAATGCCTTACATCACTGCATCGATCGTGTTTCAGTTGCTGGCCACGGTTTATCCGCCTCTTGAGGCGATACAGAAAGAGGGCGAGTCGGGTCGTCGGCGGATCAACGAGTACACGCGGTACGCTACGGTGGCCGTTTGTCTGGTTCAGAGTTTTGCGTTGATGTGGTCAATGCGTGGAGTGGACACAGGCGGTCAGGGGTTGTTGTTGTCAAGCTACCAGGGGGTTCACTGGATCTTGTTTGGTACTTTGGTGATGACCGCTGGCACAGTGTTTTTGATGTGGATTGGTGAACAGATCGATGCCTACGGTATTGGCAATGGCATCAGTTTGTTGATTATGGCGGGTATTTTGGCTCGGGTGCCGGCGATTGTGTCGAAGTGGGTCGACGGGATTATGACTCGTGGTGTGGGGATCGGCAGCGAGTTTGGAATTGAGCGATTGCTGGTGATGGCAATGGTGTTTGTGACAGTAATTGCGGTTGTAGTGTTCATTACTCAGGGTCAGAGACGGATACCGATTCAGAGTGCGAAACATGTCCGTGGTCGCAAGGTGAGCGGCGGAAATCGTCAGTGGTTGCCTCTGCGCGTGAATCAGAGCGGTGTGATGCCGATCATTTTCGCTTCCAGCCTGCTGATGATTCCGTTCTTCCTGTTTGGCCAGCTGGGCAGGGCTTTCGGGCCGGATTCAGGTCCCGGATCATGGCTGGGCTGGGCAGGCGCCTTGTTTGCCCCTGGGCAAGGTTTCGTGTATAGTCTTGGTTATATCCTCTTGATTTACTTTTTCTGCTACTTCTGGACAGCAATCACGTTTAATCCAAAGGACATGGCCGAGAATCTGAAGGACAACGGCAGTTTCATTCCGGGCTACCGCCCGGGTGTACGGACTGCGCAGCACCTCGAAGCGGTGATGTTGCGGATCACCTACGTTGGTGCAGCGTTTCTATCGGTGATCGCGGTTATCCCGACCGTGATTGCGAACACGATTACGGATGATATTGTGACTGCCAGCTTTTTCGGTGGTACGGGAATGCTGATTATAGTCTCAGTTGCTTTGGATCTGGTGCAGAAGATTGATTCTCATCTGGTGATGCGGAACTATCCCGGGCTGCTGGATTCGGATAAGTGAGGCGGTTAGTTGTGGCGGTGTGATTGGGTCAAAGACGTTAGCCGAACGGTTTGTGGTGAGTTATGAAAGTTCGTTCCAGCGTGAAGCGTATCTGCGACTTCTGTAAATTGGTCAGACGTCGTGGAAAGATCTATGTGATCTGTTCATCGAATCCTCGTCACAAGCAGCGTCAGGGCTGAGGGGACATTGGAAACAGTGGAATTTGGAGTTTGAGCGATGCCCCGTGTGCTTGGTGTTGACATTCCGAATAATAAGCCAACGTATATTTCGTTGAGCTATCTTTACGGTATTGGTCCTTTCCTTGCAGTTCAGATCTGCTACGAACTGGGGGTTGATCCTCTTGCTCGCGCCAGCGAACTGACAGAGGACGAGGTTGCTCGCATTACCAATCATCTCGACAAGAATTACACTGTCGAGGGTCCTCTGCGGCGCAAGGTGCAGCAGGACATTGGTCGTTTGCGGGAGATTCAGTGCTACCGTGGTATTCGTCACAGGAAGGGATTGCCTGTCCGCGGTCAGCGTACGAAGACCAATGCCCGGACTCGCAAGGGTCGCAAGAAGACGGTTGCCGGTAAGAAGGGCGTGAAGGATCTGAAGTGATTAACTGTCAGTGGTGTTGTGTGTGATTGTTTGATCTTGTTTTTGGTGCGAGAGCGGCAGTGGCGAAGGTCAAGAAGAAGAAGATCCGTCGTAATGTGAATAAGGGCGTTGCTCACATCAAGGCGACGTTCAATAACACAATTGTGACCATGACGGACGCGGCCGGCGATGTGATTTGCTGGGCTACGGCGGGCACAGTCGGTTTCAAGGGGTCTCGCAAGAGTACTCCATTCGCTGCTCAGAGGGCCGCAGAGACTGTCGCTGAGAAGGCCTCGAAAGTGGGCGTGCGGGAGGTTGAGGTGCAGGTGCAGGGGCCTGGTGCGGGTCGCGAGAGCGCAATCACCGGTTTGCAGGCATCTGGACTTGCGATTAAGTCTATTGAGGACGTGACACCGCTGCCTCACAACGGCTGTCGTCCACCGAAGCGTCGCCGGGTCTGACGGTCTGGGGTGGTCGAAGCAGAGAACCTTGGGGGAAGTGCAATGAGGATTCGTTGGCGCGGGCTGGAGTTGCCCAGTCGAGTAGCTGTGGACCGTGACACTCGGACTCCCACTTACGGTCGGTTTGTTGCCGAGCCGTTCGAGCGTGGCTTTGGGTCTACGGTCGGGAATAGTCTACGCAGGATCCTGTTGGCCAGTCTAGAGGGTTCGGCAGTTACGAAGGCTCGGATACAGGGCGTTCAGCACGAATTCACGACCATCCCCGGCGTGGTTGAGGACGTGACGGACATTTGTCTGAATTTGAAGTCGCTGGTTGTGAAAAACCACTCGGCTTCAAGCAAGACTTTGCGCATCGAAAAGTATACTCGCGGTGTTGTGCGTGGTGAGGACGTGATTTGTGATGATCAGGTGCTGGTGATCAACCGCGACCTGATCATTGCGACGATGACGGATGACGTGCCTTTTCAGGTTGAGATGACAGTTGAGAATGGTCGTGGTTATGTCCCGGCCAGTGAGCAGTACGCACATGAGCCGGAGGTTGGGGTGATTCCGCTGGATGCAGCGTTTTCGCCGGTCACTCGAGTGCGTCATCTGATCGAGGAGACTCGTGTCGGCCAGCGCACGAACTACGACAAGCTGACGATGGAGATCTGGACCAACGGGACGATTGCACCTGAGATGGCGTTGGTTGAGGCTGCGAAGATCTTGCGGAAGCATTTGAATTGCTTCATCACGTTCCGTGAGCCCGGTGCGGAGGCCGGTCCGGAGGGTGGGTTGCGTGGGATGAGTGACGCCACGGGGTATTCTCCGATTGACATGGAGCTTGAGGAGAAGCTTGGGAAGAGTCTTGCGGAGCTGAATCTTTCGGTGCGTGCAACAAACTGTCTCGAGTCGGTTGGTATCAATACGGTACGGGATTTGGTTGTTCGTAGTGAGGATGAGTTGCTGCAGGTGCGGAACTTTGGCGAGACGACTCTTGACGAGGTACGCGACAGGCTGGTGAAGATTGATCTGAAGCTGGGGATGCGTCTGCCGAATCAGGTTCGTTGAACTGTTGGGATTGAGTGTGTCGCGGGGTTGTCCTGTGGCATTTGTGTAGCGAAATTCTGAATGAGTGGGTCTCGGTCATGAGACATCGTTGTGCTGGTCGTAAGCTTGGCCGTAATGCATCTCATCGCAAGGCGATGTTTCGGAACATGGCAGTCAGCCTGATTCGTACGCTGCGCGCAGACGATGCGGTTGGTACTGCGAAGGTTCCGGGTCGTATCGTGACCACGGTTGCGAAGGCGAAAGAGCTTCGTCCGTTGGTAGAGAAGCTTGTGACGATGGGTCGCAAGGCTCTTCGAGTTACCAGTGCGGCTGCTGAGTTTCGTACAACGGCTGAGCGTCGGAGTGAGGCTTGGAATCAGTGGCGGGAGTCAGAGGCTGGAAAGAACTGGGTGCGTCTGACTGCCCCGGCTCTGGCGATGCGACGGCGTGTATTCTCGGTGTTGCGCGACGAGGTGGCTGTTGACATTGTGTTCGACGAACTGGCGAAGCGATTTGCTGAGCGTGAGGGTGGTTATACCCGGATTGTTCGACTGTCAGCGGTGCGTCTTGGTGACGCGGGTGAACAGGCCATTATCGAGTTTGTGGGCGAGCGGGACCGCGTGTCGAAGCGAGCTAAGCGGAGTGCTCCTGCGGTTGAGTCCGCAGAGGAGTCTGGCTGAGATTCCTGTCTGTCAGAGTGAGATCCAGCCTGGTTCGCGAGGACCAGGCTTTTTTGTTGGCTGCGTTAGTGGGGGTGTGTGGTGCAGGTGTGCGGAGATTGGCAAGGCTTGTGTTGTTTGGCTCGTTGGGTTTCATTTTTCTTGTGTGTCCTTAGTATGCGGTGTCTGAGCAGTGTTTGCGGCGGGGTGTGATTGGTAATTCGACGTTTATTTCGGGTGGGTCAGCCGGTAGTAGCTGGAGGGGTGAGATGAAGATTCGGTGGCGTGGTCTGGAGTTGCCCAGTCGGGTTGCGGTGGACCGTGAGACTCGTACTGAGACATACGGGCGGTTTGTGGCGGAACCATTTGAGCGTGGTTTTGGAGGGACTGTTGGGAACAGTCTGCGTAGAATTCTGCTGTCGAGTCTTGAGGGGTCGGCGGTAACTCGTGTGCGTATTCAGGGAGTGCAGCACGAGTTCACAACGATTCCGGGTGTGGTTGAGGACGTGTCGGACATTTGTCTGAACCTGAAGTCTTTGGTGGTGAAGAACTATTCGGCGTCCAGTCGCACGTTGCGAATTGAGAAGCACTCTCGGGGTGTGGTGACTGGTGCGGACGTCATCTGTGATGATCAGGTGGTGGTGGTCAACCGTGATCTTGTGATTGCGACTTTGACAGATGATGTGCCGTTTCAGGTGGAGATGACGGTTGAAGACGGTCGTGGTTTTGTCCTGGCCAGCGAGCAGTACCAGCATGAGCCCGAGGTGGGCATTATTCCGCTGGACGCCACGTTTTCTCCGGTGACTCGTGTTCGTCACCTTGTTGAGGAGACTCGAGTTGGTCAGCGAACGAATTATGAAAAGCTGACAATTGAGATCTGGACGAACGGGACGGTGAACCCGGAGATGGCGATGGTTGAGGCGGCAAAGATTCTGCGTAAGCATTTGAGCTGTTTTATCACGTTTCGCGAGCCAAGTCCGGAGGACGCACTCGATTCTGCTCGAACCGGGCCGGTTATTGATATGGAGCTTGAAGAGAAGCTTGGCAAGAGTCTAGCTGAGCTGAACCTGTCAGTTCGTGCGACGAACTGTCTTGAGTCTGTGGGCATCAACACGGTTCGAGATCTGGTTGTGCGCAGCGAGGACGAGTTGTTGCAGGTGAGAAATTTTGGGGAAACGACGCTGGACGAAGTTCGTGACCGACTGGTGAAGATTGACCTGCGGCTGGGAATGCGTTTGCCGAATCATTCGCGTTGAGATTTTGATTCGGAGTTGTTTTTGAGGGGCTGCCATCGAGTTTTTCGGTGGCGGTCCTTTTTTTGTCTTCACGTTCCTCGAACGTTACCGAACATTTCGAGGTGTAGTCTGGGTGAGAAGTTGAAGCCGTTGTTGAGTGCGAGTTGTCGAACCCATTCTGATTTCTCACGCAGTTGCTCGTGGGTGCGTGCTTGTGGCATTAGCCAGACAACTGAGGGTGCCAGTTGTGGCAGCAGTTGTGTCCAGGCGAGGATTTCGTCAATGTCATCGGGGTGATCGATAACGAATTTTAGGATGGCGGGTGACTGTTGGATCAGAGTCTGGACGATGTTCGGCTGAAATCGAGTTTTCTGGTGTCTGGAACTCCATTGTGGGTGATTTGGTGTTGAGTTTGCGAGTTTGGGGCTGATCGCAAACAGGTCACAGCGTGCTGTTGAGTTGACGGTGCCGGCTGTTTCGATGGTGACTCGTTTGCCTAGGATTTGGCATTTCCGCGCGAGCTCTGGCAGATCCGGCACAAGCAGTGGTTCACCACCTGTCAGCACAACATCGGGGGCGTCTGAATTGCTCACTTTGTTTATCAAATCATCGACAGTCCAGGCGTTGCCTTCAGGTTTCCACGATGTGTAGGGGGTGTCACAGAACGAGCATCTCAGGTTGCATCCGGAGGTGCGGATAAACAGAGAGGGTGCGCCGGCCCATGGGCCTTCACCTTGAATGGATTCGAAGATTTCCGCAATCTGCATGATGGACTGATTGTGATTGTGGTGGATGTAGCAACTGGCTGGCGTTATGCAGTGCGACTGGTGTATTCAGGGCCTGCGCTTTCTGGTGGTACTATAGATTGGCGTGAGCTGGAAGTCACTTGTGGGTGGTGTGTTGTGTCTGTCGCGGCGTTGCTTGCGGCAGGCTGGCAGCGATGACTGCGGCTATGGCGATCGTCAGGTGGACCTGATTGACGATTCGTGAGCGGTTGTGGAGTGTAGTAAAGTCATCTGTTCGTTTTTGTCCGGGGGGTGTAATGAGCCTGATGAGTGGCTGGTATGTGAATGTGTAGTCTGCGATCGCGATGAGCAGTGACAAGGATGTCAGACTTGCGACAAGGACAGTATTACGGCGACTTGCTGCTGGCAGCAGAAATGCGGCAATGCAGGCTGATGCGGCAGCTACGCCGAGTGTGAGCCAGCAGTAGAGGTAGTACCATGGAAAGCGGATAGCGGCCAATTGATCACGGATGGCGGAGTCGAATCCGGGAAATTTCTGTTCAGCGACGCTGGTGACAACGAAGAGTAAGGCCCCGCCGATCCATGCAGGCAGCAGCAGTCGGGTGGTGGAAGTGGCAATGCTGACAGCCGTTGAGGTGACTGGTTGATTCATAACGGTTTATCTGTCTGTCGAATGCAGGAATCTGTGATACGGGTGTACGTGGTGTGGTAGTGCGACGTTGGTAAATGGAAGATGAGCAGGAGAGATTAAGGAGAATCCGGGGTTGGGGGCAAGCACTGGCTGCAGGGAAGACGTCGAAACCCGGTGTTTATGCCGTGGAAAGGCAGGAATTCATGGTTCTGCGGATACTGAGACTGCTGGGGGGGCTCTTTGGCAGCAATGAGAGTCGTCTGATCCGAGAGTTTTGCCAGCGGCGCGTCAGGCTGGAGCAGGAGTATTTTGAGTTGTGTTCAGCTGCCGGGAAGCCTCGTGGGCTGCGTTGGGACCGTTGTGACTGGCTGCAGGAGGCCGTGCTGTTGCGGGAGCGAGGGACGGGGCAATGGTGGCTGCTGCGGGGTGTGAATCTGTCGTTTCAGGCGATAGCTGGTGGTGACATGGAGGATGTGGCGGCGGTGGGTTTGCTGCGGGACGCCTGTGCGGTGTACGTTTACGGTCCGGACGGCTGGCGACCATCGGGTCGAACGCTGTTCAATATGGATACGGTTCGCGCAACTATGCAGCTCGGGGAGACACATGAGGAGCGGCGAGTATTTCGGACTGATAATGCAGCATGAAAAAAGACCGAGGCGTTTTACCGCCGCGGTCTCGTTTCTTCTGCCAGCAGAGATCTCTGTCAGTAGGTCAGGATAGCGTCGATCCCGAACACGGTCGAGTTGAACAACTCGTCGTAGGCTCCTGCGGGAGCACCGGGCGAGAACATATGGCGGACTTCAGGTCGGATGACCAGCATGTCCACTGGTTTAATGTTCACGCCGTATGTCACGGTGTTGTAGGAGATGGAGTCGGCTTTGTACCATTCCTGACGAACACCGGCCTTGAGTTGGTCGTTGATTGTGTAGAACAGGTAGTTGATCTGCCCGACTGAATCCCGAGCGATGCCGTTAGCGACAAAGTCAGCATTCAGATCAGAATTCAGCACGTCAACCTGGTGGACAGACTGAACTGCGTCGGTCCAGTTGTGTGAGAGGATGACGCTATTGATGGATCCATCCCCGCGCCAGCCTTGGTTGCCCGTCGTCATCATGTAGGTCAGCGACGTTGCTTCAGACAGTGTGTAGATGAAACCACCGAGGAACGCGCTGCCTCCGTTGAGCTGGTCGAAGCCAGTGTCCATACCAAGTGTCCAGCCACCGAGGACAGACAGGTTGTCACCTGCTGCGTAGGTTGCGAGGGCTCCGGTGTGGGTAAACGGTTCGCTGTTATAAAACGTGAGCTGACGGCTGAAGAAGAAGTTACCGCCTGAAGGAATCACTTCGTACCCGATTGGCGTGTAGAAGTGTCCAAGTTTGACCGAAAGGTCACCGGATGCCACTTCAGCGTACAACTGCGGCAGGGACCATTCGTAGATTCCGTGATTCCAGGAATCGTCGAAGTCGTAGCGACCGAAATTATTTCCGAAGGACTGGGCTTCGTTGCCATCGGTCCCATAGATCGCTTCAGCTCGGAAGCCGAAATCCAGACCTTTGGAACCGTCAGCAGTGCGACCGACATAGAGACCCTGCTGGTTAAGGCCCAGCATGTCCCATTCCTTCTGATTGAGCAGAACGCCGTTTCCGGTGAATGCTCCGTCTGGATTGTCCTGGTAACCGAACTGAGTCCAGCCGCCGAATTCGATTCCGCTTCCGGATTCGCCGAACAATCCACCGTCACAGCCTTCAGCACAGGCGTCACCGAGCGGGTCACCGCAAGGATCTGCTGCACCGCTGTCACAGACTGACTCAGGAGCACTGCAGCTGGCATTGTTTCCGCAGCCATCTCCGCAGGCACTCATTTTTGCCAGCTGGTCAGTCAATTTCTGTCCGGCATCGTTGAAGACCTGTTCGCACGACTTGCAGTCCGGGCCACCTGCAGTTGTGCATCCTTCCGAGCAGCCATCGCCTGCAGCCGCAATCCCTGCGGCCGAGAAGGCACTAAACAAAGCTGCGCTGGAGAGGAGTGACTTCCATGATCGCTTGACCATTTCCAATCCCTCGCGTTCATCCATGACCCGCGGAATACTGATGTCCCTCCCGGAGACATTGGTACTCTGGATCCGGTATACCTGCCAACATCCTGCGTCAGCGTCACTGCGAGTGACGCACTTGTCGGCAAAAAATTCCCGAGCCCACACAATGTGAAGAAGGCTCAACCAGGGCTATCTTGTTATCGTCGCTCTATAGCGATCGGGGCGAAAAGGAAGCCAATGAAAGGGAATTGAAACGCAGACTTATCTGGTAGCCTGAATATAACTGGCATATCCGTCAGTATTTGTGCAGTTTTTCTATTTTGCCACGGCGGTGTTTTGGCGGGTGATCAGTCGATGATTTTGCTGATGGGGTATTCAACGATTCCGCGGGCTCCGGCGGCTTTCAGCCGGGGAATGATGGAGCGGACGATATTTTCATCGACGATGGTATTGAGTGCTACCCAGGCGGGGTCTGAGAGGTGCGAAACTGTGGGTTTTTGCAATGCGGGCAGGATTGCGAGTACGGCGGAGAGGTTATGTTCGAGCGTATTCATCATGAGCCCGACTTTTCCTTCGGCTTCGAGGCAGGACTGGAGCATGAGTGCGATGTTCTGGATTTTGTCCTGAATCCACTGGTCATTCCAGGAGGTTTTATTGGCGATGAAGCGAGTGGTGCTTTGCAGCAGTTCTTCGACGATGCGGAGGTTGTTTGCTCGCAGTGAGGACCCAGTCTCCGTGACTTCGACGATGGCGTCGGCGAGTTTTGGGGGTTTGACTTCGGTAGCGCCCCAGGAAAACTCTACTTTTGCTGTGACGCCATGTTTGGCAAGGAAGCGGGTAGTCAGCCCGACAACTTCTGTGGCGATGGTTTTGCCCTGCAGATCTTTCACGGAGCGTACGGGAGAATCTTCCGGGACGCACAGGACCCAGCGAACCGGTCGTCGGCTTACTTTGGAGAAGACAAGTTCGCAGACTTCGTGGACGTTTGCGCCGGTTTCGAGGATCCAGTCGAAGCCGGTGATGCCGGCATCGAGGATACCATTTTCGACATACCGGGCCATTTCCTGAGCGCGTATTAGCAGGCACTCGATTTCCGTGTCGTCAATTGACGGGAAGTAGGAGCGGGATGCGAATTTGATGTTGTAGCCGGCTTTGCTGAAAAGAGCAGCGGTAGATTCCTGCAGGCTGCCAGCGGGGATGCCAAGGCGGAGAACGCGACCTGTCATTGGGTTGGTTCCGGGGGGGGGCGGTATTTGAGGCTTCAGCGTTTGTAGACGGTTTTGGGGTCAAACACCTGCTGTCCTTCGACAGCGAAGGCGCCGGTTTCCGGAATGACTCGTCGAAAGAAGCAGGAGCGGAATCCTTCGTGGCAGGCGGCCCCGCCGATCTGCCGGACTTTTAGGAGCAACGTATCGCCATCGCAGTCGAACCATGCTGACAGCAGTTCCTGGACATTTCCGCTTTCTTCGCCTTTTCGCCAGAGTTTTTTGCGACTGCGGCTGTAGTAGCAAACTTTCCCGGTGCGGAGTGTTTCTTGCCAGGATTCGCGGTTCATCCACGCCATCATCAGCACATCCCCCGTTTCGGCGTCCTGAGCGACGGCGGGGATGAGTTCGTGTAAATCGAAGTCAGGGCCAGTAACCGGTTTCATTGTGTGGGTAGTGTTTTCTGGATGACCAGGGTGGAAGTTTTTTCTGGATGTAATCTACAGATCCTTTTCTCTGCTCTCCAGCATGACAGCAATTCCGGATGCAGGTTGTGTCTTTTTTTCGACTGGAGGATGGATTTTCCCAATCCGAAAAAATGCATTCAGGGTGAAGTGTGGGCAGCCTGTGAGGGGGCAACTGGCGAGGTTTGCGGTTCGTCGATACACTCAGGGACCGGCAGAAATCGGACGTATTGAGCTTTAGTGTGGTATTTAGCGGGAAGAAATCTGTGAAACTCTGCAAAATTCGACTTGGCGATGGTTCTCTGCGGGTGGCATCGATGCAGGATACTGAGGTGCGTCTGCTGGACCTGACCCAGGTCGACCAGTGTCATTCACTGATGGACATCCTGAATTCCTCGGACCCGTTCGGACTGGCCAGATTTTTGCTGAGGCCGAATGCGGTGGCGTATCCATTGACCGCAGTGACTGTGCTGGCCCCGATTGATGATCAGGAGGTGTGGGCAGCGGGTGTGACATACAAGCGCAGTCAAATTGCGAGGATGGAGGAATCCGAGTCTTCAGCTTCGAATTACGACAAAGTTTACACTGCGGACCGTCCGGAATTGTTCTTCAAAGCGACTCCCCATCGTGTTTCCGGGCCTGGTCAGGCATTACGTGTTCGATCAGACAGTCGCTGGAGTGTTCCTGAGCCGGAGTTTACGCTGGTGGCGGATCCTGCGGGGCGGATTGTTGGTTATACGATTGGCAACGATATGTCGGCTCGGGATATTGAGGGAGAGAATCCGCTGTATCTGCCGCAGGCCAAGTTTTATCGGCAGTGTGCGGGTCTGGGGCCGTGTGTTCTGCTGGCGGATCAACCACTGGAGGCTGAGGGTGTGGAAATCAGCCTGCAGATTCGTCGAGCATCGGCAGTTGTGTACTCCGGGGCAACTAGGCTTAGTCAGATGAAGCGAACCCCGGAGGAACTGATTGGCTGGCTGTTCCGTGAAAATGACCTGCCTCGGGGTGCTTTTCTGATGACTGGTACCGGGATAGTCCCGGATGACAGTTTTACGCTGGAGCACGGTGACGAGGTTAGTATCAGTATTTCAGGAATCGGTACACTGACGAATCCGATTGTGAAGGATGTCACCTGAGCGGTGGCAGGGGTGGTAAAGCCATGTCGAAGTCGGTGAAGAAGGTTACGGTACCGCAATTTCGTCAGGCCGCGGCGGAGGGTCGTCGCCTGACGATGCTGACAGCTTACGACTACCTGTGGGCTGGAATTTTCGACGAGGCCGGAGTTGACAGTATTCTGGTCGGTGACAGTCTGGCCATGATTGTGCAGGGGCACAGCACGACCTTGCCGGTGACAGTTGGTGAGATGATTTATCATGGCCGGGCTGTGATGCGTGCGGTGCGGCGTGCTTTGGTGGTGGTGGACATGCCGTTCATGAGTTATCAGGCAAGCGTATCAGAGGCGATTCGCAATGCGGGGCGGATAATTAAGCGTACGGGAGCGGACGCGGTCAAGCTGGAGGGCGGTGCGATTCAGGCTGAGACGATCCGGTCGATAGGTCTGGCTGATATTCCGGTGATGGCCCACATTGGTATGCGTCCTCAGGCTGTTCATCAACTTGGTGGCATGGGAAAGATTCAGCGGGATGAGCAGCAGTTGCTGGACGATGCTCGTGCGGCCGAAGATGCGGGGGCGTTTGCGATTGTACTGGAATTGATTCCGGAGGAGCTGGCGGGTCGAATTACGGAGAGCCTGAGTATTCCGACGATCGGGATCGGGGCGGGTCCGCGTTGTACCGGGCAGGTTTTGGTGGGTGCTGACATGCTGGGATTGAACACAGGTTTCAGGCCCAGATTTCTGAAGCAGTTTGGCCAGTTGCGTGAGCAGGCGGACAGCGCTGTGCGGCAGTATATAGCGGAGGTTCAGTGCGGACAGTTTCCGGGACCGGAGCATTCCCATCTGTGACGTGCGGTGATTTGCGGGGTTAGTTGAACCAGAATGCGAACAGCAGAAACTGGCCCTGGAACGCCGAGACGATGCTGTTCCATTTCCGTGGATCGACCTGAGGGCCCTTTTCGAGCCATGGCTGCAGGGATGTGCCCTGGATCCAGAGCAGCAGGTCGAAGGTTTGTGGTTGAGTAAAGATGCGTCGGGCGTTGATTCCGAGTTCAGGGTTGGCGGGCCAGTCGCCGGTGAATGGGCTGAAGCCGCCTTGGATTCCGCGCCAGAAGGGTATGAGCAGTTTTCCCTGCAGGATCAGTTCGATTTCGTCGAGCATTGTGAACCACTGTGTCTGCATCTGCGGAGTGACTCGCAGATTTGAATTCAGTGCTGCCTGCTGTGTCGGGCCCGGAATCCACTCGCGGTCATTATCTGATTCTGCGTTGATTAGTTGCCATGATTGTCGGCTGAGTGCTGGCAGTGTTTCGAGGTGTGCGAGTGCTCGCAGCATGCCGTCCGGATCGCGTACATCCCAGCGAGTGGTGTGGATCAGTGCGATAAGATCGAGCACATTTTGTCCGTTGAACCCGGCGAGTGGTCCGGGGCCTTCATTCTGCAGGAAGGTCCAGGGAGTTTCGACGGAGGGGTAGAACAGGTGGGCGGTGCGTTCGAACTGGTCTTTCCAGTCATATGCGAGGATGATTTCTGCCGTTGCAGCCATGACATGACAATAGCCGCGGAGCCAAAGTACATCAGCATCATCGAAGCGGATTGTGAGATCTGCGGGGGCGAGTGACTCTGCAGCTGGTGTCTGCATTACGGCATTCAGAATTTCCAGAAGTGATTCACTGTGTTCGGGGCGGGAGTTGGCATTGAGGTCGAGGTGGACGGCAGCGGGTGTGAGTATCAGTTCGGCGGCTGGTGCTTTGATGCGGGCCAGTGTCTGTTCTGCCTGATTGAACCCGTTAAGTGCCTGCTGAAAAATCGCGCGGGCTTTTTCGTAAGATAGTTTTTCTGGGGTATCGTTTTCCGGGATCGGCAGTCGCATGAAGGGCAGAGCGAGTCGGCGGTCACCGAGCAGGCCGTATCGACACTGCGACTGTCCAATCTGCTCGATGGTCTGCAGGAACTGTGCAGCACCGAGGCGGAAGGCTGCAGATGAGTTTTCCGGTTGATTGTTCAGTTCCGTCGTTGCGACAGCAACAGCGGTTTTGAGTTGTCCGAGGCGGAGAGCCGAGTGGAATTCAGATTGCTGAGCGAACGTGGTGGGGCAGTCGCTGAGGCTAAACAGGATGCACCAGAAGTATTTCCACATAAGAGCCTCGGGGGTGAATTCAGAGAATCTGAGCGATCAGCGATTTTCGCTGCGTGAATCGTTGCCGCGGCGACCTGAGCCGAAGCCGAAAGTTGCTGTCCGCATCAGTTGTTCGCTATTGCGTGAGTATTCGGCAAACTGTTGCAGCAAGGTTTGTTGAGGTCCCTGGGCGGATTGAATCTGGGCGAGGACTTGCAGTCGAGTTCGAGCCTGTGCGGGTGGCAACTGCATCAGTTCCCGCTGCTGAGCTGCTGGGAAGCGGTCGAATTCTGCGAGTACGGCATCTTCCGTAACGGGGAAATCGCGGAGTAATTCTCTGCCCAGTTGTGTTGCGGACTGTCCGAGTACGGCGTAGACGACGGGCGTCAGCCAGTAGACTTCGATGCTGCGTCCTTCGACGTTGCGCAGTGCAGACTGGAATTTCTTTTTCCAGTCGTCGTCGTGAACGCTGGCGATCAGCAGTTCCTTCATGCGTTTCATTTTTTGAATGACAAGTTCATTTCGCTGGGGCTGTTCACCCTGTTCCGCCAGTTCCCGGAACATCCAGAGAATCAGGCTGAGAAGCCGGAGTCGATCGCTGGGCAATTCCGCGAGAGTCTGTTGGATTGCGGCCGGTCTTTCTGTGGCGGGTACGAGCTCAAAAACTATGGACTCCAGTTCTGCATGCGTAAGGTGCAGACGGGAAAAAAAACGTTCGTAGGTGGCCGGGAAACGAATTTCGATTTCTGCTGTTGCGCGGGGATTTTCTATTGAATTCCAGCGGTCTTTGACAAAATGAAGTCGTTCATTTTCATCGAGGGCAGCCCAGGCATCCCAGTCGGAGCGAGAGAGATCTTTCCACCAGTTTCCGAAGTGTGCGAGTGCCGTGTTTGCTGGAGGAGATGAGCTGGAAAGAGCATGAATTTCCTGCAGCTGGATCTGTCGCTGCAGGGGCTGGGCGAGGTAATCGCGAAAGCTGAGTCTTAGCAGGTGTTGTTCCTGCTCTGCCAATTGTTTGAAGCGGGCAGCATTTTCTGCGAGTGTTATCTGGCTGCTGTTGCGAGCACCGATGATTAAGGCAGCAACGACGGTTCCGAGAATCAGTCCGGAACATCCCAGCAGGAATTGCTGTGTGCGAAGTTGTGTCATGGCAGAGTTTCTGTTTTTGTCTGGTTTCCAGCGAGTTGCTGCAAAAACCGGGCATCGGGTATCTGCCGCATGTTCTGGTAGTCGAGCAACAGGTCGAGATTCTTCAGGAGTTCCTCATCCTGGGTTGTGGCTGTGGGTGCATTTCTTGCGAGCAGAAGTCCGGTGCTGCTGCCGACAAATCCAGCGAAGGTCCAAAGCAGCAGGGCAAGTGCTGCAGCCAGCAGTTTGTGTGGGCGGGAAGGAGTCTTGTCGGTGGGCAGTGACTGGGGTGTGTCGGCAGTTGAGATGGTGCGGATTGATGAGAGAGTTTTTTTTGTGAACTCACCACTGGCTGAGGCTTCTTCTAAAGCTCCGAGCATTTGCCATGTGCGATCGAGGCTATCGGCTGCTTGTCTGAGGGCGGGCTCTGCGGCCAGTTCTCGTTCCATAACTTCAGACTCGTCAGCGGGCAATTCACCATCAAGGTATGTGATGAGTCTTGTGAGTCGCGGATCGGGCGCGACTGAGTCGTCGTTTTCGTGCACTGCATCAGTTTCTGACGGGCTCATGTATTCGCTCTTTCAGGTAAATTTCTCCAGCGATTCCTTCAGGCGAATGCGGGCTCTGGAGAGCAGTGATTTTACGGCGACGGTTCCGAGTCCCATAATTTCACCGATCTCTTCATAGCTCATATCTTCAAATTTGTGCAGAATCACTGCGGTCTTTTGACGATCGCTGAGTTCTTCGATGGCTGAGCGGACGACGTTGCGCATTTCGAGGGAGTCGAGTTGTCGGGAGGGCATGAGAGCTGATTTTTCTGCGAGGCTGGTTTCTGCTGGCAGTGCTTCGTGGCTGCCCGATCCTGCCACGAGCGAGAGTTCACGGCGTTTGAGATTTCCGCGACGATGATTGCAGGCGAGGTTGTGTGCGATACGGAAGAGCCAGGTGGAGAATCTGGCAGTCGGTTCATAGCGTTCGCGAGAACGGAAGATGCGGAGGAAGACTTCCTGAGCGAGATCTTCGGAGGCTGGTCGATCGTGTACGATATGGAAGAAGAACCCGACAAGTCGATCCTGGTACCTGAGGACGAGGTCTTCGAAGGCAGCGTTATCGCCCTCGGAGACTTTCAGCATTAACTGAACATCCGGGTCGGCAAGGTACTGGTTCCTGATGGACTGGGAGACCAATGTCGGCTCCGTTCAGAACTTCAAAGGCCTGCCACACTGAGCGAGCAGACTGCCGAAAATAGAGGCTGGGGAAAACTGTACGGTGGACGGTGATACGGAGGCAAGTGAACAGACTGGAGTTTCCTGTTCAGATGTGTGTTGAGTGGCAGCGGTTGTGGCGGGCGCGAAAAAAAACCTCGGTCAAAATGACCGAGGTTATGACCCCAAGGGGATTTGAACCCCTGTTACCGGAATGAAAATCCGATGTCCTAGACCTAACTAGACGATGGGGCCGGGCATTCCAATACTAAAACACGCCCGGCGCTGAAATCAATTCATTGCCGACATCGTGTCGCTGGATTCTTCGGAACTGGATTGCCCAAACTTGAGCTTTTCCCGGAGCAGAGCCTGCAGGACTTCTTCTCGGTGTACAGACACGTCGCGAGGTGCTTCAACACCAATACGCACCCGATCACCACGAATCTGCACGATGCGGATTACGATGTTCTCGTTAATCCGGATACACTGGTCTTCCTTCCGTGACAGTACCAGCATGGCTAGCCTCCCCCAAAAATCGCGAACTGATGTTCCGAAGCGTTTGCAGCAAATTCTCAGACGTGATGAGAGGGTTGCTGAGTACTTCGGATGAGCAAAAAACGGCCTGAAAGTGCGGTATTTTGCGGCAGTACGCTGAAATGCTAGGCGTGGATCGTGAGGTAGTCAAGAAGGTAACCGGCAAAAAATGCCGGTGTGTTCGCTGGTTTTAGAAAACAGGCACGGTGAGCAGGTCATGTGCCTGTTTTTGAGTTCAGGCAAATCAGATCAGGTCTTTCAGCTTCTTGAGTGCTTTGACCTTCACGATCTTGCGTGCTGGCTTCGGCGGGTAGGTGATGGGATTGCCGGTGCGTGGATCAGTGCCGGTGCGTTCTTTGGTGGCAGGCTTGGTGTGGACATAGATCTTCACAAGTCCTGGGAGTGTGAAGATCCCTGGGCCTGATGAGACATTTTCCGTAATCACTGCTTCGAGAGCTTCGAGTACGGCCCCGACTTCCTTGCGGCTGTTGCCTGTTTTTTCAGCCAGCGAGTTCAGGATTTCGGACTTGGAAATCGATTTCGGCTTCACTGCTTTTTTAGCCATCTCAGAACGTCTCCGATTTTCTGGTCATAGTTTCAGGAACGTAGGGTACGAGGGTGCACGATTGGAATCGCACGAATCCCTCTGCATTTTTGCTCGAAAGTAGACCGCCCTTGTTTCGGCCTGTCAATCCATCGAATCTCAGAAAATTGCTATTTCCGTGCTTTTTTGCGGTTTTCTGACGCACATCGGGCGTGGAGGATGCGGGGAATCATATCGGAGAAGTCTTTGAGTGGGGTTGAAGTGTGAATTTGGATGCTTTGGGTTTGCAGATAACTTGTTTCTAAGGCGAGGGGAAGTGTTGTGGGTCTGAATTGTGTATTGCGGTCAAAAAAAGCCTCGAAACCGACGTTTTTTCGAATGTTGGCGGGGTTTTCTGCAGCATTTTTCTGCTTGTTTTCTGTGTTTGGGGGGGACGAACTGCGTCAACTGCAGTACAGGAATCCGGGTTTGGAGGTGGATTTGGGGGTTGGTCTGTGGGCGTGGCCGATTCCTGTGGACGCTGACGGTGACGGGGATTTGGATCTGGTGGTCAGTTGTCCCGATAAGCCTTCGAATGGTCTTTGGTTTTTTGAAAATTCTAATGGGAAAACTTCTGATCACAAGTTTCCGGTTTTTCGCGCGGGGAGGTTTTTGGGTCGGACGGTGCACTACGTGATGCCCAGTTATGTGGGCGGTTCTGTGCGGATTCTTTCGCCTGGTTTTGAATACAGGAATCTACTTGAGCGAGGACTGGAGCAGCGGGAACAGCTGCCGGTGGATGTGGGATTTCACAAGCCGGCCGGTCAGCAGCCTAAGGGACCGCGTGTTCGTCACAATCAGTGGCGTTATGCTGACTACGATGGCGATGGCCGAACGGACCTTGTTGTTGGTATTGAGGACTGGAGTTTTTATGGCTGGGACGATGCGTGGGACCCGTCTGGTAGGTGGACCAATGGCCCACTGCATGGCTGGGTCTATGTGTTCAGGAACACTGGGAGTGAGTCGGCAGCGGTGTACGAGTCTCCGTTTCGGGTGCAGGCTGGTGGGCGGGATTTGGATGTTTTTGGTTGTCCATCGCCGAATTTTGAAGATTTCGACGGAGATGGTGATCTGGATTTGATTTGCGGCGAGTTTCTGGACGGTTTGACGTGGTTTGAGAATGTGGGCAGTCGTACTGAGCCGGAGTATGGGACCGGTGTGCGTTTGCGAGCGGAATCGGGCCAGCCACTTGTTCTTGATTTGCAGATGATTGTTCCTGTGGCAATCGACTGGGATCTGGATCAGGATGTGGACCTGGTGACTGGCGACGAGGATGGTCGCGTGGCGTTGTTGGAGAACGTGACAGTGCCGGGTTGGCGGGGTGCTCCTGTGTTTCGTGCGCCGGTGTATTTTCGACAGCAGGCAGAGACATTGAAGTGTGGTGCGCTGGCGACGCCGGTGGGTGTTGACTGGGACGGCGATGGTGACACGGACCTGGTTTCCGGGAATACGGCGGGTTACATTGAGATTTTCCGTAATTTGAGTGGAGCGGGTGTCGCAGAGCCGTGCTGGTCTGCTGGCGAGCGGTTGCGGGTGGGTGCTGAGGAATTCCGGGTACAGGCTGGCCCGAACGGCAGCATTCAGGGGCCGGCGGAGGCGAAGTGGGGTTACACGACTTTGAGTGTGGCGGACTGGGATGCAGACGGTCTGCCTGACATTCTTTACAACTCGATTCTTGGCCGGGTGAACTGGCTAAAAAATGAAGGGACTCGGGCGGAGCCGCTTTATTTGGAGTCGCGAGCGGTGGAAGTGGAGTGGGTTGGGGAGCAGCCGAAGCTGGGTTGGGGCTGGCTGCGTCCGGAGGGTTCCGGCTTGTTGACTCAGTGGCGTACGACACCGGTTACTGTGGACCTGAATCGAGACGGGATGATGGATTTGGTGATGCTGGATCACGAGGGTTATCTGGCTTTTTTTGAGCGTAGTCGTCGGGATGATCAGTTGATTCTGAAGGCACCGCGGCGGGCCTTCGTGGATCCGCAGGGGCAGCCGATGCGGCTGACGATCGGGACGGCGGGGAAGAGCGGGCGGAGGAAGCTGTGTGCAACGGACTGGGATGGTGACGGTCTGACGGATTTTCTGCTGAATTCCGCGAATGCAGATTTGTTGCGATGTATGGAGGAGCGGTCTGGTCAGTGGGTTATGGTTCCTGCCGGGACGCTGGCAAAGCGTAATATTGAGGGGCATGATGTGAGTCCGACGACAGTGGATTTCGATGGCGACGGCGTGCCTGACTTTTTGGGCGGTGCGGAGGACGGTCGATTTTACTTTCTGCGGAACAGTCGGTCTGAGCATCGGTAATGGATTCGCGCTGATCTGTGGTGTTGATGTGAGTGAGGCAGATTGGGGGATCCGAGTCGGGAGGTTCCGGGATGGCGAAGATTGCGGTACTGGGAACGCTGGACAGCAAGGGTGCTGAGCATGCGTTTGTGGCGGAGCAGATTCGTGCGCTGGGGCATGTTCCGGTGCTGATTGACGCAGGGACACTGTCGGCCGCGACAGTGTCCCCTGAGATTACTCGCGAGTCGGCTTTAGCGGCGGCTGGTTTGGATCTTTCGGTGGTGTTGTCTGAGCGGGATCGGGGTGCGGCGGTGTCAGCGATGGCAGCAGCAGCGGCCAGGTTTTTGCCAATCCTGTGTGCTCAGCATGGACTGGCGGGTGTTATTTCACTGGGTGGCAGCAGCGGTACGGCGATAGCGTCGGCGGGTATGCGGGCGTTGCCAATTGGTTTTCCGCGAGTGTTGGTGAGTACTATGGCCGGTGGCCATATTGGGCACTATGTGGGAACCAAAGATGTGACGATGATGCCGTCGGTAGTGGATATCTCAGGGCTGAATCGGATTTCACGAGTTGTGCTGTCGCGGGCTGCGGGTGCGATCTGCGGCATGGTTGCTGTGACGCCTGCTGCTGCCGCTGATCGGCCGGTGATTGTGGCTAGTATGTTTGGCAACACAACTGGCTGTATCAACGCTGCGGTACCACTGCTTGAGGAGGCCGGTTATGAGGTGCTGATATTTCATGCGAATGGTGTCGGTGGTCGCACGATGGAGTCTTTGGTTGAGAGTGGTTTGGTGTCCGGTGTGCTGGATGTGACCACCACGGAGCTGGCGGACGAACTGGCAGGGGGAGTTCTGTCAGCGGGTCCGGATCGGGGTTTTGCGGCACCGCGCAGTGGTGTTCCTGCGATCGTGACTCCAGGATGTCTGGACATGGTGAACTTTGGGCCTCCGGAGACGATTCCCGAGAAGTACGCCGGACGAAAATTCTACGTGCATAATCCGCAGGTGACACTGATGCGGACGACGGCCGAGGATTGTGAACGGCTGGGTCGGATGCTGGCCGAGCGAATCAATGCTTCCACGGGCCCTGTCACAGTGCTGTTGCCACTGCGAGGCATCAGTATGATCAGCTCCTTCGGGGGACCGTTTCACGATGTTGAAGCGGATGCCATTTTGTTCACGACACTGTGCAACGGACTGCGCGAGGGCATACGGGTGCGAGATCTGGATTGTGAGATCAATTCGGTCGAGTTTGCTGCGGCCTGTGCCGAGGAGCTGCTGGGTAACATGCAGACAGCCGGACTGCGGGGATGATCAGCATCAGGCGTCAGGCATTGATTGCCAACGGCTTTTTGACGCTGTTTGCGGGGTTGCTGTCGCTGGTGCCGGCATACCGTGAGACTGGTGTGCTGTTGACGCTGCTGATGGGCTGTTCGCAGATTTTCTGGGGGATTGCAAATTACTGTGGCTGGGAGCGAATTTTGTGGAGGCTGCCAAGGGGTTAGTGCCGCAGGGCGTGATCAGCCGAGTTCACGATCTTCGCGGAAGGGATGAAATCGCTGGTATTCCCAGTGTCTGTAGATTTCTGATGTGCGGACCAGCAGTTCGTGGGTACCGTCAGCGGCGATGCGTCCATTGTGGATGACTACGATACGTGAGCATCGCTTGACAGTTGACAGACGCGAGGGCAGAAAGAGGATGGTTCGATCATCTGCCAGCCGCTGAAAAGCATCATCCAGCATGGCTTTGGTGTCGTTATCAAGAGCGGCTTCTGGTTCCTCGATGATCAGCAGTGCTGGCTGGCGAGCGGCGGCACGTGCCAGGCTGAGCCGGAATCGCTGTCCGACATCAAGTTGCAGGCCATGTTCTCCGAGTGCTGTTTCGTAACTTCCCGGCAGACTGCGGATGAAGTGATCGGCGTGCACCAGTTTGGCTGCTTCAACAGCCTGCTGTTTGGTGATGTCGGGGCGGCCACAGGTGATATTTTCGAGCACCGTGGCGTCGAATACAGGGTCATCACCGCCAACAAAGATGGCTTCTTCACGAAGCGATTCGAGGGTACCTTCACGGATATCGCGTCCATCAATCAGGACTCGGCCTGAGGACGGGTCGATCAGTCTGGGGATCATACTGGCGAGTGCGCAGGCGGGCAGTCTTTGCAGGGACAGCAGGGCTATGCGTTCGCCGAGGGTGATTCGCAGGTCGAGTCCATCAAGGATGCGGCGACCGTCTTCTGCGTCCCAGCAGATCTGATCGAAGGTGAGAGAGCGACTGAGGGGATTGAGAAAGCCAGCGCCTGCAACCTGGCTGACGCCGGGTATGCGGTCGATGTAGGTAGTGATGTCATCTGCAAGTTCTCCGCCGGCGGACGAATAATCTGGCAGCGAGGCAAGTAGCAGGGTGGCTCTGAAGAGTATCAGGAGCAGTGCGGGTAGTGTGAGGCAGGCGAAGACAGAAAATCCGGCGGAGAGTTGCAGGGACAGTATCAGCGAGGGGATCCCCACGGCGGCAGTCAGCAGCAGCCATGCTGCCAGCCTGCTGCGGCGTTGCTGGAGTCTCAGGGCGTGGCGTTTTTGCTGGTACTCAGTGAGTTGCAGGTCGAATTGGGTATGTTCGAGATCTTCCATTCCGAAGCCGCTGACGATGCGCGATTTACCGAGAGTCTGTACCATTTGCTGGCGACTGCGATTGACCTGATCATCCAGCAGTTGTTCCGCGGCGAGGTGTCGATTGCGTTCGCGGCGGAGCAGTACGGCAGTGAGCACCACTGGTGCTCCCGTCTGAACTGCGACGTGGCTGGCGACGAAGGTTGCTGTGGCTGCGGTCAGCAGCAGTGTGGGCAAAGCCGTGCAGATAACTCGCAGCCATGCAGAAATGTTTCGTTCGAGGCCTTCCGCAGACGTATGAAACACTCGTGGCGCATCGTCGGCATGAGTACCTGTGAGGTCAGCGGGTTCAAGGCGGAGTGCCTTGCGATGAATGTGCTGTCGGATTCGTGTGATTGTATCTGCCGCGATGGATTCGCAGACGGCGAAGGCGAGGCTGTTGAGGAGGCTGTGGAGCAGCCAGAATGCGGCTGTTGCCGTAGCCGCGACGATGGCGATGCTGCGCGGGGATTGAAGTCGGGGGATGAGGTTTCTGAATTCTGCAGCGGCGGCAGATTGTGGTGTCAGGAGTATGACTGTGGCTGCGGTACAGACAATGACCGCGGCAACGAGGAGTGCGGCGGCGAGGAGTGAGAGGAAGACAGCGGCGGCCAGTCGGGCGAGAGGCAGGGTGCGTAGTGAAACGAGCCGCTGAAATTCGGGTGAAGACGACATAGGCATGCTCCTGCGGCGATCCGCAGTTCGGCGGTTGTCAGATTCCAGTGATCGGAGATCCAACGAAAACTCGCAGGTTCACGCCAGATCTCGGTCTTCGAACAGCAGAAAACCCAGCAGCAGCATGGCGGCAATGTAAGCGCCGGCATAGACCAGACTGAGTCCCAGATAGTCCTGAGGCACAATTCGACCAGTGGCTACGGCTGAGGAAATGTTGAAGGCTGAGAGCGACGGGACAACCATAGAAATCAGGCGGGCCGTAAAGATTACGGATTCGTTCGCCTGACCCTCGACACTGGAATTCACGATGATCTCGGTCAGATTTCCGACGACGAATACAGCAAAGCAGATGACGAGATTCATCACCATTGGCAACCGGGTAGCGACTGTCACACTGATCGCTCCGAGCACAGCGACCTGCATAAAGGTCAGGGCAATTCCGGGGAGAATGGCACCAACAACGGACATGCGGTCCGGGTGTGGAACCGGCAGTTCGATATCCGAGACCTTGATCCACCGCCACAGTGGAGTCTGATCAAGGGACTGCTCCTTCTGATCATACCCTACTTTAAAGAATGTAAGGATGGCAAACAGCACCGTCAGGATGAGGAACATCCAGATGACAGCCTGCAGGATCCCGATGTACTTCCCGAACAGGAACTGTCGGCGGTCGATAGGCTTGCTCAGCAGGGTCATCGCCGTTTTGCCTTCAATTTCGCTGGTGATGCTGGTGCCGGCAGTCCAGACGGCCAGCAGTGCACCGGCGATCAGCAGAGTGGCGAGACCGCATTCTGTGAGCATTTTGCCTTCGTCTTCGAAGGTGAAGAATGGTACGATGCTGTTGACGATCAGAACAAGTGCGGACAAGGCCAGCAGCAGCAGGAACAGAGGCTGGCGTATCGCCTCCTTGGTTGTGGCTCTGGCAATCACCCCCGGTCTGGTGCCGTAGGAGATGGCAGTCAGCCCGATCAGGAGGCCGAATACGGTCAGCCAGGTCCATGTCCAGTCGATCCGCGGGGCCAGCAACTGACTGCGAATTTCAGCGAGGTTCAGAAGTTGTTCGAACACGTCTGTCTTCCAGGCCTTGTTTGTGGAAACCGGCTGCGGTCAGAAAGCGGTACGCAACGCCCCCCCGGCGGGTATTACGCCCTCGGTGTTGTGCCGCGTTGGCAGAAATCCAGGTGCCACGGGGATTCCGTCGGAAAATGATCAGTGGAATCTTGCAGTGGAGCAGCAATTTCATCCGGCAATTCGCCTCAAGCTTCAGGAGTGGCGATTTTTTGGGCGCAGCCGGAACCTTTAAGCAAGCCGCGGGCGGCAATTTTCCATTAAGGGTGAACAAAAATATGCTATTTGTGTTTTGGGTATTGTGACGGGTCGCATTTTCGGGCATTGGTTGGTGAGTGTTGAATTGCCGTTTCCCGCTTCTATACTCAGCCCATGTATTGTCGCGGCCCGAAAATTGGGCGTTCTGTCTGGCAATTGCGGGTTTTGTATCTTTGACTCAGGCGGGGTTGGAACATGGGGATTCGTATTGGTCAGGTGGCTCCTGGCGCAGAGTTGTCGTTGCAGGCATATGATCGTACCAAGGACGGCACGGATGCTCAGTTCAAGGACATGCAGTTGTCCGATCTGCGGGGCAAGTGGGTGTGTTTATATTTCTACCCGCTGGACTTTACGTTTGTGTGTCCGACTGAGATTATTGCGTTTGACAAGGCACTGGGAGAATTTGCGGACCGGAACACAGTGGTACTGACGGCCAGTACGGACAGTGTGTTCAGCCATAAGGGCTGGTGTGATTCGCACAAAGAACTGGGCCAGCTGAAGCATCTGATGATTGGTGACACGAACCATGATTTGTCATCAGCTTATGAGGTTCTGGACTGTGGCAAGGGCATTGCGTACCGCGGTGTGTATCTGATTGACCCGCAGGGCGTGCTGCGATGGCTGGCGGTGCATGATCTGGGTGTTGGTCGCAATGTGGACGAAGTGTTGCGAGTTTTGGATGCTTTGCAGACAGACAAGTTGTGTCCCTGCAACTGGAAGCCGGGTCAGCAGACTTTGAACTGACTGGTTCTGAGGCCTGCAGGAACAGAAAACGCCGCGGAAGCAATTTTGTCCGCGGCGTTTGATTTTTTCTGTTTTGGCGGTTTCGTTTTGATCAGACTTTGACCAGTTTTGTGATGCGGCCGGTCGCGACCCATTCGGCGACGAACAGGTTACCATCGGGTGCGAAACAGGCATCGTGGGGGTGTACGAACTGGCCGTCCAGCCACTGATCCGGTTTGCCTCTTAGGTCCTTGACTTCATCAAGTCGTTCTACGGCGCGTCCCAGTCGAGCGACGACTTCATTCTTTTCATTCAGGAGAGTGACACAGGCTTTAAGTTCAGGTACGAGCATCAGATTTCCGCGGGTTTCGACGTTTGCCGGCAGTCCGAATCCGGTGAGAGTTTCGCGATAGACGCCGTCCATGGAGAAGATCTGCAGTGTATTGTGAGCGCGGTCTGTGACCACGATGGATGGGTCTTTTCCGGGTCGATTGTCGACCCACAGGCCGTGGGCTGTATTGAAGGTTCCTTTGCCTTCACCGGGGCCTCCGAAGGAACTTTTCCAGTTGCCGTCGCTGTCGAATCGATGGATGGCGAATGTGCCATACCCGTCAGCGAGCAGGAAGCCACCATCGTCGAGGAAGGCGAAGTTTGTGGGCAGGAAGCCTTTGCGATTCCAGGAGGGTTCGGTGGAGGTGTTTTCTCCTGCGGCATAGATGCCGGATTCCATGGGTGCTTTTTTGTACCAGACGATTTCGCCGTTGAGAGTCATTTTGGCGAAGGCTTTGACCTGTTGATAGGCGGCGACGTAGAGGAATTCCTGTGAGCCTTCCTTGCGGATTTCGACGCCGTGACCGCCGCCTTGAAACTGCGAGCCGAAGGCTCGGATAAATTTTCCGGCGGGGTCGAAGACAAAGATGGCGGGGTGATCTTTGAGTTCCCGTCGTCCTTCGTGAATGACGTACAGGTTGCCGGCACTGTCGAGGGCCACGTTATGAGTTGTCTGCCAGGAGTATTTGTCGGGCAGTTGTGCGAAGTTGTGGAGGGCGCGGTACTGGAATTCACCTTCGCCCACGATGGTTTCGTTGCCGAAGCGGCGTGACGCGTGTGTGGTGGCTGGTGCGGCCATTGCGGCTGAGGCGGTCAGTGCGGTGGTGACAAACTGTCGTCGTGAGGCGGTTGTATTTGGCATTTGTGTGCTCCCGGGAAGCAAATGGGTGGGGCGAGTATCGAACGACTGAAGGTTGATTTAGCAGGGGATTGTCAGAGAATCCAGCGGTTCGGGCTCAGTCGGGATTCCTTGCAGAGAAAATCACCATGATTTGCCGGTTCGGTTCGTTTTTCTGCGCGTTTTTAGCTTCTTACAGCGATAATCGGGGTGCTGGCGTCAGGTTTGTGGTCGATTGACGGCGGGTTTAGTCTGGCCAATGAGTTCGTGCGGACGCGGGTTGGGGGGGCACTGATGAATCAGCAGATGTCGATATCTGAGATGCTCAGCGAACGGCCTGCTGATTCAGGAACGAGTCTGACTCGGCGAAGTCTGATTGGCGGTCTGGGAGCGGGTGCTGGCAGTATTGGGTTGGTGACGGCTTTGGCGGAAGCCGGCGACACGGGTATGCAGCATTTTGTGCCTCGGGCGCGTCGCGTCATTCATCTGTTCATGAACGGCGGTCCGTATCAGGGTGATTTTTTTGATCCGAAACCGTTGTTGCAGAAGTATGCGGGCCAGCGGCCGCCTGAGGCAGACCTCAGGACCGAGCGTCGGACGGCTGGTCTGCTGCCTTCTCCTTTTCGATTTCGCCCGGGTGGCAGCAGTGGTGTTCCGGTCAGCAGTCTGTTGCCGCTGACCGGTCAATTGATGGATGAGATTTGTGTGCTACGTTCAACGTGGACGGACAATCCGAATCATGGTCCTGCCCTGCTGTTGATGAATAACGGCACCATTTTGCCGACTCGCCCAAGCATGGGTTCGTGGCTTTCGTGGGGCCTGGGGTCAGAGAATCGTAATCTGCCCTCGTATGTGGTGCTTTGTCCGGGTAAGCCGGTACGTTTTTCGATTTTGTGGACAAGTGCATTTCTGCCGGGTTCTCATCAAGGTACCTACATCAACCATTCCGTACCGACTCCGGAAAAGCTGATACCGTTTTTGCGGAACGAGACTGCCGGGCGTGCAATCCAGGCGGCTCAGGTGGATCTGATCAGCAGACTGAATCGTCATCAACTGCAGCGTACGGGTCCGGACGGACAACTGGAGGGGCGTTTGCAGGCGATGGAGACGGCTTTTCGGATGCAGTTTACGGCGACGGATGCTTTTGATCTGCAGCAGGAAACGAAGGCGACTCGGGAACTTTACGGCGAGGGTCATTTTGCTTCCGGCTGTCTGCTGGCTCGTCGTTTAAGTGAGCGTGGCGTACGATTTATTCAGGTGTACTACGGAGATGGCCAGCCCTGGGATACTCATAGTGACCACAACCGTCAGGCCGAGAATCTGGCTCGGTCGATCGATCGTCCTATAGCGGCGCTGTTGCAGGATTTGCAGCAGCGGGGACTGCTGGATGACACACTGATACTTTGGGGGGGTGAATTCGGCAGGACTCCGACTTCCGAAAACGGCTCCGGTCGTGATCACAATCACTATGGGTTTTCGACGTTTCTGGCGGGTGGTGGTGTGCGTGGTGGTATGACGTATGGCGAGACAGATGATTTTGGCTTTCGGGCTGTGCAGGATCGGGTGCATGTGCATGATCTGCACGCGACGATGCTGCATTTGCTGGGGCTGGATCATGAGCGTCTGACTTATCGCTATGCGGGTCGTGATTTCCGACTGACGGATGTGTCCGGGCGAGTTTTGACGGACGTTGTTGGCAGCTAACGGGAAGTTTTTGGGGGTATGCTGTCAGCGGGAGGACTGTGTGATGCGAGTGGCGATACTGGCGGTGATGTTGGCAGCGAGTCTGCCACTGGCTGCGGCCGATAAGCCTCTGCGGTTTGGTCGTGACGTATTGCCCATTCTTTCGGCCAATTGTTTTTCCTGCCATGGTCCTGATGAATCTCAGCGAAAGGCTGGTTTGCGGCTGGACCTCGAGTCTGAGGCGAAGCGTGCTTATGCGGGTGGGGTCCCGGTGGCTGCGGGAAATTTGTTCGGCAGCCTTCTGGTGCAGCGGATCACCAGTACGGATCCGGATCTGCTGATGCCGCCTCCTGGATCACATCGCACTCTCACTGATGCTCAGAAGTCCATTCTGCAGCAGTGGATCAGTGAGGGTGCAGTATGGGGGCGTTACTGGTCATTTGAGTCACCGATGGTGACACCGGGTGTGCCGTCTGCCAGTGCGGGAATCGATCGGCTGGTGGAAATGTCACTGTCTGAGCATGGTCTGCAGCTTGGCCCGGCAGCGGATCGGTACACGCTGATTCGCCGTCTGTCGCTAGATTTGACTGGTTTGCCGCCCGCGGTGTCAGAAGCTGAGGCCTTTGTTGGGAGTAGTGATCCGCGGGCGGTGGAGCAACTGGTGGATGCACTTTTGGCGTGTGAGGAGTTCGGGGAACACTGGGCGAGGATGAGGCTGGATCTGGCTCGTTATGCCTACACGAAGGGGTACGAAAAGGACCTTGGGCGAACTATGTGGCCGTGGCGAGACTGGCTGGTGAAATCTTTGAATCAGGATTTGCCGCTGGATGTGCTGACTGAGCATTTGCTGGCGGGTGATTTGCTGCCTGCTGCCGACGATCAGCAGCGTTTGGCGACTGCCTTCCATCGGAACACGAAGAGTAACGACGAGGGTGGTACTGACGACGAAGAGTATCGTTCGATTGCCGTGAAGGACCGGGTGGACACCACTGTGCAGGTCTGGATGGGCCTGACTGCCGGATGTGCCAAGTGTCATTCTCACAAGTACGATCCGATTTCGATGACGGACTATTACGGGCTGTATGCGATTTTTAATCAGACGGAGGATGCGGACCGCTACGATGATGCTCCGGCTCTGGAGTTGCTGGATGAGGAGCAGCGGCGAAATCGCAGTGATTTGCGGACGCGTCAGGCAGATCTGCGTCGTCGACTGGAGGAGTTGCGTTTGGCGGATGCAGCGGGAGATGATCAGGGCTGGCGTGTGCTGTCACTGCAGCGGGCGGAATCGCTGGGCGGAGCGATGCTGAAGTCGCAGGCTGACGGTTCCATAGTGGTCAGCGGTGTGCGACCTGCGGAGGATGTCTACACGTTGGTTTTGGACCTGCCGGCGGGACTGATTACGGCTTTGCGACTGCAGGCGTTGCCGGGGTCGGGTGCGGATATTGCGGGTGTTGTGGATCGGGCCTGTGTGATTCGGACGATGCAGACGGAGCAGTTCAATCATGCGCCTTCGCAGTTGTTTCTGCACACGGGGACGGCGCGGCTGGGTAATCCGTCTCTGGGTTCGTGGGTGACGTGGGGGCTGGGCAGTCTGAATGAGAATTTGTCGGGGTTTGTGGTGTTGTTGTCTGGCGGCAAGACACTGGATGCGGGGAAGTCTTTGTGGGGATCGGTTTTTTTGCCGTCGGTGTATCAGGGTGTGAACCGTCGAGCGAGCGGGGATCCGGTGTTGTATTTGAGTGATCCAGCGGGGATCGACTGTCGGACTCGCAGGCGGATGCTGGATTCTTTAGCCGAACTGAACGCCTCAGAGTTTGCTCGCAGCGGGGACTCGGAGACGCAGACTCGCATATCGCAGTATGAGTTAGCGCATCGGATGCAGGCAGCGGTACCGCGGGTGATAGATCTGTCTGGCGAACCGAAGCATATCCCGGAAATGTATGGTGCTCAGCCGGGATATACGTCTCCGGCGGAGAGTGCTGATGATCCGCGGGTGCTTTACCGTGGCGATGACCCGACGTTTGCGAACAATTGTCTGCTGGCTCGTCGGCTGGTGGAGAATGGTGTTCGGTTTGTGCAGTTGTACGACTGGGGCTGGGACCATCATGGTTCTTCCCCTCGGGAAAGTATTGATGAAACTCTGCCGATCAAGTGCCAGGCATCGGAGCGGGCGATAGCGGCATTGATTCGTGATCTTGAGCAGCGTGGTTTGCTGGACGAGACACTGATTGTGTGGGGTGGCGAGTTCGGTCGGACTCCGATGATGCAGAATAATGTGCGAACGGAGTTGCAGAAGGGGTTTGCGGGTCGCGATCATCATCCGTATGCGTTTACGATGTGGCTGGCGGGTGGTGGCATCCGTGGCGGGCTGGCGTGGGGCAGCACGGACGAGTTTGGTTACTATCCGGTGGAGCATCCTGCGACGATTCGAGATTTGCAGGCGACGATACTGCATGTATTGGGTTTGGATCCGCAGCGTTTCAGTTATTTTTATCAGGGCTTGCAGAACCGGCTGATTGGTCCCACGGACGAGGCTCGGATTCTGGATTCTTTGCTGGTCTGATTCATATTTTCTTTTGGGCGAAAACAGTCAATGTCGGTCAGATCAGATGCAGCGGCGAGTGGTATATCAGCGGAACGTGTGTTTGCTGAGCCTGAGGCAGCATATCAGGGACGTCTGCTGGAGGTGTCGGCATCGATAGAGCGACTGGAGCAGCGTGACCGCAAGTTTCTGCGTGTGCGGAGCATTTTGGGAGTAGTCTCGATTGGCCTGGGTGTGCTGTGCATTGGCCGTTCAGATGTGGTGTCGTGGCACTGGATGCTGCTGCCGCTGACGGTGTTTTTGATTGTGCTGCCATTTGACCGCAGTTGTCTGTCGAGATTGTCTCGCCTGCGCCAGGTGCGAGGTTTTCACGAAAGTCGTCTGCGTCGACTGAAGCGGGATTTCAGTGGGGAGAGTGAATTTGGCAGTGAGCACGACGACGAGTCTCATCCGTGGATTCGAGATCTGGACGTGTTTGGTCGTGGCTCGTTGTTTCAGCTGCTTAACGAGTGTCGGACGCTGCCTGGTCAGAAGGTGCTGGCGAGCTGGATGACGACAGTTCCTGCGGCGACGGAGATTCAGGTTCGTCAGGCGCGTGCTCAGGGATTGAAGCAGGCTCTGCGGCTGCGGGAATCACTGGCCTGTATTCCTGAGGCTCGTGGCTGGGAATCTGCTGAGCGTTTGCTGAAGAGCTGGGTGCGAGAGCCGGCTGAGCCGATTTCACTGGGAGTCATTTTGTGGGCTTTGCTGATCGGTGTGGCTTCCGTAGCGGTGCTGGGGTTAACGGTGTGGGATCCGATGCTGTTTCGCTGGCTGCCGGTGCTGGCGATGCTGCAGTTGCCCGCCATTATAATCACTCGTCGGCAGATTCAGCGGACGACCGGCATTATGGATGATGTGGATACGGCACTGCGTCAGTTCAGTCAGGTAATTGCGGCGTTTGAATCGCATCCGGTAGGGGAACCTGCGGTGCGAGATCTGTTGAATCGTTTTCATACTGAAGACGGAACGGCATCGGTGGCAATCAGGCGGCTGAGCCGTTTGACGGCGTGGCTGAATAACGCGACTCGCAACCAGTTCTTTGCTCCGATTGCTTGGTTTTGTGGCTTGTTCGTGCTGTTGACACATCGGATTGAATGCTGGCGACGTCGATATGGAGTGGAGGTCGCGGACTGGCTGGAAACGGTGGCTTGTCTGGAGGCTACGATTTCGGTGGCCGGTTACTGTTTTGACCATCCGCAGGACTGTATACCGGAGATTCTGGAGGAGCGTGCGGAGCTGAACGCCGAGGACCTTGGTCATCCGCTGCTTCCGGAGTCTGTTTGCGTACGGAACAGTGTGCAGTTGACTCCTGAGACGCCGCTGATGCTGATCAGTGGTTCGAATATGTCGGGCAAGAGCACATTTCTGCGGAGCATCGGTACCAGCATTGTATTGTCGTTTTGTGGGTCTGTAGTTCGTGCGACGCGATTTCAGACTCATCCTTTTCAGTTGGCAACAGCCATGCGAGTGAGCGATTCTCTGCAGGAGGGTCGGTCATTGTTCTTCAGTGTGGTGCAGCGTCTGAAGTCTGTTGTGGATCTGACGACCGGGGCGAGGACTGTATTGTTTCTGCTGGATGAGATTCTGCATGGAACGAATTCCAATGATCGTCGTCGCGGTGCGGAGGCAGTGATACGTTCTTTAGTTGATCGTCGTGCGGTTGGAATTGTGACAACGCACGACCTTGCGCTGACGCGAATTGCTGACAGCATGCCGGGTCTGGCGGTCAACAAGCATTTTGAGGACACTGTGGTCGATGGGACGATGCTATTTGACTATCGGCTGCGAGACGGAGTGGTGGAACGCAGCAACGCGATTGAGCTGATGCGTATGCTGGGTCTGGATGTGTGAGTTTCATTGCGTTTTTTGTCAGGGTGATTTTTCTGTTGCTGAAGATTCTGCGGGTTGCCACCAGGCGTGCATAGCGGCGTGTCCGGCAGGCTCATTGGTCAGAGGATGTTCGCTGTAGTCGGTCAGCTGCATTATGTAGAGGTTGCGGATGCCGCTGCGATTTGAGCCGTAGGCGAGCCATTGCCCATTGGGTGAGGGTTTCGGGTGGTAGTGTGTTGTGCCGGCGGCAGAATTTGTCAGTTGCTGGCTTCGTCCATCAAGAGTAGTGCGGAACAGTTCAACGCAATCACGGACTTTGGCGGTGTAGAACACAGACTGTCCGTCAGTCGCCCATACGGGTACGTCGCTGCTGCCATCATGGTAGTCGGGTACATCGAGGAACTGAGTGACTCCTCGATACCCGCCGCGATCCGCCAGTTTTTTCAGGTTTGTTCCATCCGCTTTGACGATGTGCGGATGGCAGTTGTAGTGTTCGCCTGAAACGAACAGCAGCCATTTCCCGTCTGGTGACCACGCCGGAGCAAAAACAAACGGGTGGCCGGTTTGGACATGAATTCGATTTGCTCCGTCGGCATCGGCGAGGAAGACCTGATAGTTTTCGTGGAAGGAGATTCGTGTTCCATCAGGCGAGCTGCTGAAGCCGTAGGCAAATCCACTGGAGTTCTTTGTGAGATCTGTTTTATTGCGCCCATCGCGATCCATGCGGAAGGGGTTTGAGTTGCCCTCGATGAGGGCCGTGAAGCCCAATTTTGTCGAGTCACGAGGCCAGAAGAACAGCCCTGTATTGTAGAAGCTGACGCGTTCAACTGCGGTCAGGTTATCTGTTTTTCCGGTGGCGAGATCGACGAGGAATGAGTCGACCAGCCAGCCTTCTGGTGTGAAGCGAAACGTTCCGTGCTGTTCCTCCCACTGAGCATTTTCCAGACTTTCCCAGCAGCGCAGGACGACGGCGGTTTGTCCATCCGGTGACCAGCCTGCAAACTGGGTCCATGCTCCGGGCTTGTCCGCCAGCTGGCCACCGACAGTTTTCGGCTGCGTACCATCGACTCTGACCACCATGGCTCGACTTGTGCTGACATTTGCGTGTCGACCACCCGGCAGGTTAGTGCGATGCTCAGTGTATCCAATGAGGGGCAGTGGTTTCAGGGGATCAGTGCCGCATGCTGGAGTGGCGAAGCTAAGCAGCAGCATGAAGTGCAGCAGCTGGAGCATCAAAATTCGATTGTCGAGCATGGTGACGAGAGTGGCTTTCATGTTTTACCTTGATGACGGATGGCGGTGTTGTCTGGCGTGACAAGACGGTGGATTGTGTACATCTGCGGAATGGGCAGCAACGGACTTCGTTTTTTTGGGGGGGGTGGGCAGGACGTGCTGCGGTGGCTGAAAGCTGCGGAATTCGAATCTCTGCAGGATTCGCTGCAGGCGGTTTTTGCTAGAATTCCCAGGTTGCTTAAACATACAGAAAAGGCGGTGTGTGGTTATGGCACAGGTGGTGAAATCCAGTCGATTGACACTGGCGGACAAGCTTTCACGGCTTTCCTTTTTGCAGGCCTGCGATTTGCTTGGGGGTACAGAGCAGGGCAGAAAATTGCTGTTTGCTGGCGGGAAAACGGTGATTGGCAACCCTCGAGAGCAGGTGTTGCTGGCTGACGATCAGTTTCGGCTGACTCTGCCCGGGGAGACCGGGGCCATAACGGTGGCGGTCAAATTGCTTGGGGACAACGAACGCCGGCTGCTGATCAGTTGTACTCAGTGTCAGTCTCCTTGTGAGCACATGGGTGCAGCGTTGTCCTTGATCCTTGAAAACAAGACGCTGCTGGGTCTGGCGAAAACGCCGGCCAAACGTGAACCGATTGAGCCACTTGATGAGCAGCAGTTGACAGAGTTGGCGCTAAGTGAGCGGCAGCAGCGTGCGAAAAAAGAAAGTATGGATGTGGTTGCTGCGGACAAGTCTGCGACGACACCGTGGACGGACTACATCGTGACCAGCCGGGTAAGTGGCAAGTCATATCGAGTTGCGCTGCGAGGATTTGAACGGGGCGATTCGTACTGCACCTGTCCGGACTATCGTGACAATATGCTGGGTACCTGCAAGCATGTTATGAAGGCGCTGCTGACGATCAGGCGTCGTTTTGACGCCGCGGTGCTGAAGAGAAAGCCGAAGCTGAAGCAGATCATTGTCTATTTGAAGTATGGGAGTGACCTGACGCTGCGACTGGGCATTCCGAACCGGCCTGGGGAATCTGTGCTGCGGGTGACAGGTTCTTTGCGGGATGAAGACATAACGGATGTGCATGCATTGGTACGCTGTCTGAGTCGGCTGGAGGCGCTGGGTGAATCTGTGCTGGTCTACCCTGACGCCGAGGAATTTATTCAGCAGCAGCTGCATGTTCAGCGAATTCAGCAGCTGGTGGCGGATATTCGCAAGAATCCTCGGAATCATCCGCTGCGGACGCATTTGTTACGGGTTGAGTTGCTGCCGCATCAGATTGACGGCATCGCATTTGCGGTCGGTGCTGGTCGGGCGATTCTGGCTGACGACATGGGTCTTGGGAAAACCATTCAGGGTGTGGGTGTTGCCGAGTTGCTGGCGCGTGAAGCTGGCATTGAGCGTGTGCTGGTGGTGTGTCCAACCTCGTTGAAATCTCAGTGGCAGAATGAGATCCAGCGATTTTCTGAGCGTTCATCGGCGATTGTGGCGGGTTCTGTAGCTGACCGTATCAGTCAGTATCAGACCCCGGAGTTCTTCACGATCTGCAATTATGAGCAGGTACTAAAGGATATCAATTCCATTGAGTCTGCTCGGTGGGATCTGATTATTCTGGATGAAGGTCAGCGGATTAAAAACTGGGAAGCCCAGACGACCCGTGTGGTGAAGAGTTTGAAGTCTCGTTTCGCGCTGGTGTTATCCGGCACTCCACTTGAAAATCGGCTGGACGAATTGTATTCGGTGGTGCAGTTCATTGACGGCAGACATCTGGGACCTGGGTTTCGCTTTTTCAATCGTTACCGTGTAACTGATGAAAAGGGTTTTGTGCTGGGTTATCGACATCTGGACGAGCTGCGTGAGAAGCTGCAACCGATTCTTTTGCGTCGCACGAGGGAGCTGGTGATCCGGGATTTGCCTCCGCGGAACACTGAAATCATCCACGTGCCTCCAACGGAAGAGCAGGCGTCACTGCACGGGGCACACCTGCGAATTGTCGCCTCCATTACTCGCAAGCCGTACGTTTCGGAGATGGATCTGCTGCGACTTCGGCAGGCGCTGCTGATGTGTCGCATGTCGGCGGACAGTACGGTTTTGGTTGACAAGGTCAGTCCCGGGTTTTCCAGCAAGCTGCCGGCTTTGGACGAGTTGTTTGAATCGCTGTTTGTGGACGGAGATCACAAGGCAGTGGTGTTTTCGGAGTGGACGCGGATGCTGGATCTGATTGAGCCCCTGCTGAAGAAGCGTCGAGTGGAGTTTGTGCGGCTGGAGGGAAAGATTCCGCAGGCTCGGCGGCAGGACATTGTCAATGAATTTCAGAACAATCCGAAATGTCGAGTATTTTTATCAACGAATGCCGGCAGTACCGGTTTGAATCTGCAGTCTGCCGACACGGTGATTAATGTCGATTTGCCGTGGAATCCGGCGGTTTTGGAGCAGCGAATTGCGCGAGCGCACCGGATGGGTCAGAAGCGTCCGGTCAATGTCTACATCCTGGTGACTCAGGAAACGCTGGAGGAGAATCTGCTGAGCGTGATTGGTCAGAAGAAGGAGTTAGCGACAGCGGCGTTAGATTACGAGTCGGAGATCAGCGAAGTTCGGCTGCAGAGCGGTATGGATGAGCTGAAATCGCGACTGGAGGTATTGCTGGGGGCATTGCCTGAGGGTCATCAGGATGAGAGCCAGAAGCGAGCGAGGGCTGCGGAGGCTGTGCAGTTGGCTGAGCGACGTGAAAAGATGGCTGAAGCTGGAGGTCAGATGCTGACGGCAGCATTTAGCCTGTTGTCTCAGATGCTGCCTGGAGCGACGACTGCACCGGCGCCCGAGGCGGTGTCCACGATTCGACAGCACCTGACGGATTCAGTGGAGACCGACGAGCAGGGCAGGCGATCATTGCGAATCACGCTGCCTTCGGATGACTCGATCACCCAGTTTGCGGAAACGCTGGCGAGGCTGATAGTTGTGGGAAGTCCGAAGCATGGTTGATTGCTGAGCGATATTGCGCAAACGCAGATGGATTGTGAAAGGTGCTGTGGGTAAGCTCGAGTCTTACGTAAGAATCAGCTGCGAGAGCGGAGAAAGATCTGTCAAAAGCGTTAATTGCACGCTGTCTTTTACCACATTGGCGAGGTGAGACAGCAGAAAGTCGACACCGTAGTCGGTGACATACGGTGATGAGATGCAGAGGTTTGCTCGTACGCTGGATACGAGTACCGCCAATTCGCGACTCTATTGCATTCCGAGTTTCCGCACTGCCGGCATATCGGTTTCCTGATGAGCGACTGACAGGAGATGGTTACTCGTAAAGTGTCGAGTCTTCATGATGTTATCGGGTGAGCAAAGGAGGCAGCGATCCCGGGTTGCTGCCGGGGCAGTCCGTCAGCTGGGGAGTCAGGGGCTGGTGCGCTGGAGCCGGATACCAGAAATCACTGGCTGGCCATTGATGGTGCGGAATTCCAGTCGCAGCGGCTGTTTGTCGCCAGTTTGTGCAGTGATTTCCTGCACGACGCTGCCACCGGGCTGGACTGTGACGTTTTCGAGGACAATGCTGCCATTGAGCAGCACATCGAAACGGCGAGCCTGTGCAGCCATATCGGAAACTCGAGCATTGGGGTCTGCGAAGTACAGCTGCAGTTTCCAGGTGCAGTCGTCGGTGACCGGCGGAGCTGTCAGGCAGTCGTCTGATTTTCCGGCTTTGGCAGGGGCTTTGGCTGCCTGTTTTCCGCCCAGCACTGGTTCGATTTCCAGCGACGTAACATTTTGCAGTCCGGAGGCGATAATCCAGGGCCGACTGCTGTCGGTGTATGCGGATGAGTGTCGGCGCCAGGCAGTGGCTTCGGGATTGACTGAGATATGGGCCGGTGAAGTTTCTGTGACGACAGCGGGCCATTCGATCCACAGTGTGCCATCAGTGTCCCGACGATGTCCGGGTGCGCCGAAGTTGATTCCCAGATCGGCCACAGGCTGAGCTTCGCCCTCGGAGCGGACCAGTGTACTGACTGTCCATGTTTCGACTTCCGGCATGTGCACCAAAGCCAGTGAGGTCTGGTTTTGGTAGGAGCAGCTGCAGGTGCGGGTGTAGTCTGGTGCATTGAGCACGCCATTGGCGACGACAAGATTGCCGGAGCAGCCTGAGCGGAAGCCTCCGAAGTTTCCCGTGCCGCTGTTGGCTGTCAGATCATAAAAACCTGCTGCTCCAGACCGGAAGGTGAGGAAGTTTTCGCTGGCGAGGATGGTGTTGCAGCCATAAGCGCGGTTGAGTGTGAAGGGCGACTGTTCGCCTGTCAGCGGATTCATGATCAGCCACGGTTTACCGGTTTTCAGGAACCATGCTCCGGCGGAGTCCTTATACGAGTTGGCATTGGCGATAATCATGTCATTGTGGAGGATGCAGGGTCCTGAGTACTGCAGATCCGGCTGATGCCAGACGACTTCACCGTTTGCAGCGTGGCAGACCATCATGCCTCGATCCGGTTCACCTGACAGCCGATCGCTGGCAGCAGCCCCGGCCTGCAGCAGCAGATCATGTTGTTTGGAGTACCCTAGCCAGGTGCCGAAGACGTTATCGTTTTTCTGCCAGAGTTCACGCCCGGTTTGTGGCTCAATTGCGACGATCCGCCAGGATGCCGGCGTTGCAATGCCGCGGCGCTGCAGTTTTTCTTCCACCTGTTTTGGGTTGCGATCGAGGCAGTAGATACGGCCACCTCCGGCAATGACGCCGTTGTGCCAGAAGCTGTGTTTTGCGGGAAGTTTCCAGAGCATTTTTCCGGAGAGCCGGTCGAAGCCGACGAGCATCATACTGCCTGCCCGATCGAGACTTTTCGAGCCAAATCCAGCCTTGCTGCCTCCGAGTTTTCCGTCTTCTTCGGAAAACGACAGATCCAGTCGCTGTCGGTACTTAGCGAACCCCAGACCTCCGATCAGCACATTTTGACAGACTCCCAGATAACTCCATTCCTGCGGTTCGGCTGGATTTTCCTGTGGCAGTTCGATGGTGCGAATCAGCTGTCCACTGGCTGGATCGAGGACTCGGCAGACTGCCCCCTCCAGGATGTAGACGTGTTCGGCAGTGGCCACATAATTGGTGCCTCGCGCGTTGGCACCGGGAATGTGCACCTGATTGTACGCGGGGTCCAGAGGCGTTTCTTTATAAGTGGAGTCGTAGTAGACGTCGAAGGTGCCGAGGTCTTTGAATTCTTTGCGCCAAAGGACTCGACCGGTATACACATCACGAGCGCTGAGTGTGTTGATGCCCTGAATGAACAGTCGGCCGTCAACTACCTGCTGTCCCGGTCCATGACCGTGTCTGGGCAGCACGTCCAGATTGCTGCTGCCGCCGAACCAAAGGACACCCAGCGGTAATTGGACTCGTGCATCGTCGGATTTACGGGAGTTGGCAATGTCACCATGCAGATGAGTCCAGTCGGCGGAATCCGGCAGTGCACCGGTGCGAATCAGACGAACTCCAAACGCATTAATCTCGATGGTGGCCTGTTCAAGTTTTGCCGCGGCTGCTGCTGCCGCGACAGCCGCTGTTTCGTCAGGCCGGCAAAGCATCTGCAGTACTCCGCCGTATGGTCTGACAGACTGATAGATTCTGTTGAGTGCGTTGGCGTCGGCGCTGATGCTGCTGCTGAGCTCGGCACCCACGACGATAGTGTGAGCGAGGTACGGGGCGGTCAGAAAATCCTGTGGTTCTGACAGGTGCGCGGTGACTTTTCCGTACAGTCGGAGGTCTGTCCAGCGTTTTCGCAATTCGGTAATCCGATCGGCGTTGTCATCAATGCAGGCCAGTTGGACGAAGGGGGAGTGTGTGGCGAATGCGGCAAGGAGCGGCATGTCAGCCGCGCCAAACCAGAGTGCGTATCCTTCGGCCGGCAGGCTCTGCTGCAGCGAGGCGGCAGTTTCTGTGGCGTTCGCCGGTAATGGTTCGACAGTCAGCGGTTTGATCAGGTCGTGCAGCACCGGTGTTGTTTCGGCAGTCTCAGCAAAGGCATGCAGATGTCCTTCGGCAGTCACGGCAAACAGGCGCTGATCGGCAGCCAGCAGGCGCTGAACATTGCCGCGGATGGCGGCAGGTGGGATCAGTGTGCGAGTTTGCGGTGGATTATCAGCGGCAACGTTCTGCGGTTCAGCCGGCAGTGTGAGGCATTGAATTCCGGAGGCACCTGCGGCGTAGAGCGTGCCGCCCGACAGGATCAGATCACCGGATGCATCCAGTGGTGTTTCCCACAGGACGCGGCGATCAGCAGCATGCACTTTAACCACTGGTTTGCCGCCGGATTCGGAGGCTGTCAGCAGCAGTCCGTTGTACAGCACGGGTTCATTGCACTTGAGGAACTGTTTTGTGCCAGTGCTCAGTTCAAATTCAAGTACGCCGCGTTGCCGCGTGTGAACGAAAAAAGATTTGTCGTCTGCGATAACGAACGATCCGCCCACACCCTTGCCGCCGGCATTCAGTTCAAAGTAGCTGAGTGCTCCGGTACTGCGGTTGAATACGGCTGGTACAGAGCGACCTCCCGGAACAATCAGTGAATCACCTGTGGCGACAAGTGCGCCCTGCGGAGCTACTCCGGCAAACGATGGTGCACTGTGCGGCTGTTTGATCCATGTGGATCCGGTAGAGTCATTGATCCACAGCAGCCGTCCGGTAGAAACTTCGACGGCGGCGATGTAGACCCCCATCATGGGCCAGATGCTGCTGGCGAAGTACACGACTCCATCGCGTATGACGACGCCTCCCCGAGCCGGCCAGGTGGAGATCAGACGCTGATTGCCGACGATTTTGCGGGTACCGGGGGCTGCCAGAAACTTCCAGCGCAGCTGACCGGTGGCGACCGCCACGCAGTAGAGGAAGCCGTCGTCGCTGACAAAACAGACGCTGTCAGCGGTGCCTGCCGGGGGCAGGCGTACGGGGGCATCGGTGACAAACGACCACAGTTCGCGTCCGGAGGATGTGTCAAAGGCGGAGAGGCGGTCAGTGTCACTGAATGCCACGATCAGACGATTTCCGAGGACGATGGGTTCAAGCAGCCGGTCATAGGGCATCAGGTCGAGATTCAGGGGATCGTCCCATGCCTGTACGCGGGCTGGTGCCTGCAGGGTCCATGCATGCTGAAGCTGCTGAGGCAGAACTTCCGTTCCGGCGGCAGATCGACCGGCATCAAATCGCCACATAGGCCAGTCTGAGGCATTTGCAGCGGTGATTGACAGCGTTTGGAGCAGGCAGAGCAGGGCAGTCAGGAAGGGCGTAATTTTCATGGTAACAAACCTGAAAAATCTGTGAGCGAGTTCTGCGGATTTTCCTTGACTATCATGAATTCTTTATTCAGGGCGGGGCAACAAAATGGTGTCGAACTGCATCGAGCGCAGGTTCAGTCGCAGCAGTCGATTTTTCAGGGGTTGTCCCAGTCCGGAGAGCAGTTTAATCGTTTCCATGGCGGCCAGACACCCCACAGTGCCGCTGACAGCTCCGAACACGGGGAACCTGCGGGTCCAGCTGCGGGGCACTTCAGGAACCAGATCACGGAACCGCAGCGTTTGCGGCGGATGAATGACGGTCAGGGAGGCTTCCAGTTCGTACATGGCGGCTTCGACCACGGGGATGCCTTTCTGCTCGGCCGCATCATTAATCGCCAGTCGTTCCTGAAACAGCGGCGCGGCGTCAACGACACAGTCGGCCATACCAACAAGTCGTGCAGCATTTTCCTCGCACAGATTTTCAGGGACCGCTATGATCTCAAGGCGTGGATTGAGTTCCAGCAGGCGTTTGCGAGCGGATTCAATTCGCGGCTTTCCAATCCAGTCGTAAGTCATGAGCAGTTGCCGGTTCAGGTCGGATGGCTGAACGACACCGGCGTGTGCGAGGATCAGTCTTCCGACACCTGCGGCCGCCAGTTCGTAGGCGACGGCTGAACCCAGCCCACCGACGCGACTGATCAGAACCGAAGATTGTTTCAGTCGCTGCTGTCCGCTGCTGCCAAAGTCGGTGACATCGAGCTGCCATGCGTAGGCTTCTGTTTCCTCTGTTGTCAGAGTCGCGGCTGGATTCAACGGTGGTGTCTGTTTGTCAGTCATCAGCGTCAGCCTCCACTGATCATGGGCATCAGTGTAAGGCGTTCGCCGGGTGTTACTGTCGTTTCAGGGCGAAGCGGCAGCAGCACGCGATTTCGCAGCACCAGGAGTCCTGGGGGCAGTTTATCGGAGACCGTTTCCGGTGAGACTCCAAGTGCACCGACGGCGGACTGCTGAGTGTGCATGAGCGCAGCCAGCACCGTGCTGATGGTACAGGGACCTGATCCCTGTACGGTCAGTTCGCCGATCTGCATGGTTCGCTGCAGCGGTCCGGAGAATTCCAGAGTCACCTGCCACTGGGTCATTGTTATCGACATCCGCCCTATTCAGTGATTTCCGGTAATGTTCGTCCGCAGCCGGCGACATTCAGCCCGAATCTTCTCTGATCTGGTCGTTCGGCTCAAGCGGGACGGTGGTTCAGGGAGCCTCCACTGTGAGCAGTCGCAGGCTGGCACTGTTGCCGATCAGTTCAGGAGCGTACATACCCTCTATGGAAGCCGGCAGAGCGGTGACAGTGCCCGGTGTTTCAGCCCGCAGCCGATAACTGATGCTGTGCTGCCCGCGGGCCAGCGTACTGAGAAACAGGCAGACGCGGTCATCCCTGAATTCCCGGTAAGCCCGCAGGCTGTCGTACACATAGCCGCTGCGCTGATCAACAGGTTCAAAGCCGCTGGGCTTGCGATCTTCCAGCAGCAGGTATTCGTAATCGTTGCGGCTGTCGAGGATCAATTCGACTTCCACGAGGGTTCCTGAGGGCAGTCCTTCCAGTCCGCTGACTGGAACACGACGGTACTTCAGGGTTTGCTGTTTGACGGCTTGTCCGCGACCACCCGGCACATCTGCTTGCTGGTCGTCACGTTCCAGTCGGAAGAAGTTTCTGCGAACCCGTACTTCCAGTCCGGCTTCGGTGATCTGCTCTTCCTTCGTGAAATTGGTCAGCCATGCGCTGAAGTAGACCGGTCCGCGTCCCTGTCGGCGAATCTCAATGGTGTGCTGCCCCGTGGTGAGTTCGTCCCCTGACAGCACCAGTTGCCCATCGAAGCCAAACAGATTTTCGCTGCGGATCTGCTCGGTTTTCCGAACCTGCCCGTCAATCAGCACTTCGACGGTCATTTCCGGGGCATCTTCACCGGTTGCTCGAATGTACTGGGCCATTGCTTCCACGACCATGGCAGTATCGCGCGTGCTTTTCCAGCGTGAGCCTGCCTGTCGGTTGTTCAGCAGATATTTGACCAGTTCAGGCAGCACGGCATCCTGTGGTGCTGTGGCCAGTTTCAGTTGCAGATAAATCGCTATGGATTCATTTTCACTGCCGTACCAGTACCAGGCAAAACCTTCTGGCAGCTGCAGCCAGGCCGTCTGATTGGCCGGATCTCGAACGAGGAACTGTTCGAGGTTCTGAATGACCAGATCGCGATTCTGCTGCTGCTGTGAGCGATGCATGTAAAGTCCGGTGAGTGTGAGGCCATACGCCGTCATTTGACCTCGATCACGCATGAGGTATCCGCCAATAGCGGGATCCCCGATGTTGTGTTCACTGAGCACACTGGCGACGAAGGCATCGAGATTATCGGCATTCATACGGAACGGCAGTTTGCCGTCATAATCCGGGTTATCCCGATGCCGATCTCCTTCCTGCAGCAGTTCTAGTTGTGTTGCCTGCCATGTCTGCAGCCACTGCAGTCCGCGCTGCACGACATCGGGAGGTATCGGCACATCGTTTTGAGTGGCAATAGTCAGGCCGTGGACCGCCTGGGCCGTGGTGTGTGGCGAAGAATATTCTCCGTAGCCCGAGAACCAGCCCCAGCCACCATCGCTGAGCTGCATTTCGGTCAATTTGCTGACTCCGGTACGAATGATGGAGTTCAATTGCTGTTCGCTGAACACGGGATTGAAGGATCCTGGCAGGCCTCGCGCGGACTTTTGGTCTTCGTCGACGTGCTGCTGAATCCATGCAGCCAGCGTACTGCTGCCCATGCCGAAGCCGGCTGGCAAAGGTCGGAGATCCCGGGTTTGGCGTTGTGGTGGCTGGCCCCAGTGCTGAGGATACTTTCCTCGCCAGGTACGGCCGGAGTTCAGCATTATCTGCTGCTGCTGAGCCAGTTCCAGACTGACATTCATGTTCTGAAGTGTGCGCTGTACCAGCACGGCCGGCAGAAAGCGATTCAGAGTCTGTTCAGTGCAGCCATAGGGGTATTCAATCAGATAAGGCAGTGAATCCACCAGTGATGCAGCGAGACTGGGGCTGAATCGGACTTCCAGTCTGGACTGTTCAGGATTTCGCTGTTCCGGCACATTGATAGTAATTGAGCCGTTGTTGTCCTGCGGCCTGACAACACCAGTGAAGCTGTCGGTCTTCAGCAGTCCATAGACATTGACAGGCACCTGAATCTCGGTGGCATCTGAATCGCCTTCTGCGAGTGCCGACATGCGGATGGTGGCATTGCCGGGCGCTACCGCATCAGCGACCCAGTCGACTCGCGTACTGCCCCCGGCCGGAACCGTAACAGTCTGCTCAGTTGGTCCGCTGAGTTTCAGCAGTCCTTCGGCATGTTCGAAGACAACGCGGACGGATTTGTCTGCAGGCTGTGTGTTGTTAACAACAGCAGACAGAACGAGCTGGTCGCGTTCGGTGAGGAATCGGGGTACCTGCGGACGAATCATCAGATCTTTGGCGGCAATGATCTGACTGTCGCCCGACCCGACTCGCGTGCCATCTCCAAGTGTCCAGACTTTGATCTTCCAGGTGGTCAGGTTGTCCGGGACTTTGAAGTTAATTTCGGCAGTGCCGTCGGCATCAAGGGTGACTGCAGTAGTCCAGAATGCGGTATCGGCGAATTCGGAACGCAGTGCGGGTGCAGCTTCATTTCCCTGAGCGGCTGCTTTTGCTGAGGCACCGCCCATCGGCATACCTGTCATTGCAGGTGCGTCTGGTGCCGCATCGGCAAAGGCCATGGCAGCTGCGCCGCCTTCTTCTGAGCGCATCATCAGTTCGGATTTGCCTGCTTCGTGCATGCGGCCCTTTCTGAAACGCATCGCCCCGCCTCGACGCGTGTGGATTTCCCAGGGGCTGTCTGCTCGCAGGAACTGCATCTGCTGTTCGTCGGGCAGCGCAACTGGTGATTCGGATCGCTGCAGCGAGCTTCTGACATTCAGGGAGTGTGAACGTCGGACATCCCAGAAGAAGCGGCGAATTTCCGGGATGCTGGAGGCTGCGAGTGCTTCAAGGCTGGCATCGTAGACGGAAATCACGGTGTTGCCGCTGAAAGGCTGACCATTCAGGTCAGTTAGTTTCAGATTTAGTCTGGCCTGTTCACCGGGGCGATATTTTGCGGCAGCGGTCTGGACATCAACGACGGCGATGCGTTTTTCGGGCGGTACCACGATTTCGCGAACTTCACTGTAGATTTTGCCATTGGAAACGGTGAGGGCTTCGATGTAGATGTTGGGTTGATCCGCGGCGGTCACGGGCAATTCCACAACGGCCGTTTTGCCCTGCAAACGCAGCACCTGCGGGGCAGGGCAGTTGCCGTCCTGAGCGCGTACGAACAGCAGCACGGTACTGTCTGCTCGTGCGGTGCTGATTTGCAGTCGCACGACATCGCCGACAGCATATTCCTGGCGATCCGGGATCAGTTCGAGGTCGCTGAAGCGGAAGTTTCGACCATCTTCTGCAGGCCCGCGAACGAAGAATACGACAGCGCCTTCCTGCTGACGCCCGGCTGCATCTGTAAATGAAACACTAGCGCGAAACTGGCCTGATTCGGGCAGGTTCATGCGAAGTTTTCCGGTGCCGTCGGGACCGGTGACGGACTGCCAGGTTTGCGATTCCTGTTCGACAGGCTGCTGGTTCTGATCCCACGAGGTCTTTAGCAGTCGAATTTGTGCGGTGCCACTAACGGGCAGGCCGTCCGGGGTTCTGGCCTGAAACTGCAGTTCTGCCTCGGCTCCGGTCTGATAGTGTCCGCGGTTCATCCAGACAAAGACGTGGAATGGGTTGCGAGCGGCGAGAACGGAGCCGGTGTCGGTGATGGTTCTGCGGGACTGGTCTACAACTTCGGCAGTGATCTCGTAGATGTGATCAGCGTCGGGGTGGCTGGCGAGTGCAGCAGCGGAGTCGATTTCGAGGCTATAAGTGCCATCGGGGTCCAGCAGGGCATCACCCTCACTGACAATTTCCGGGGGATCCGGATTCCAGTTCCACCATGGTCGGACTGGCGGCAGGCAGCCCCAGCGACTGAATCCGGGGTACCAGTGGTAGTCGCCGGTGAACCACCAGTATCCGGGTGAGTACAGCCAGTCCCAGCGTGCAGCGGGGAACCAGCGTTCCTGGTTCTTTTTGCGTTCAACTCGGTAGTGTACTTTGGCGGCTGCCACAGGTGCACCGAAGTAGTAGGCGGCATGGATTGTGGCGGTGAATTTTTCCCCGAGTGCGACAGGTTTTTCGGGGGCTTTGACAGTGACTTCGTATTCGGGTTTACGGTATTCCTCGACAGCGAAACTGCCGCCGCCAAGTGCCTGCCGGGCGGTTTCAGTGACATTGCGAGTGCGGCCATTTTCTTCGATCAGTCGGACAACCTGCACTTCTTCGGCTGCGAGGACGTTCCAGGTGCCCAACTGGGCATCTGCAGGAAGCTGATACTGCCCGGAAACAGCTCCGCGTTTATCTGTCTGCAGTTGCTGTTCTGAGACAACTTCGCCCTGTGGATTTTGGATCTGAATCCAGACGGGTTTTTCAGCCCAGTCATTATTTTCGGCATCGAATTGCGGGCGACGAATCCAGAGGTTGTAATTCACACTGTGACCAGGGCGATAGATGGGTCTGTCCGTGACGGCATAGACCTTCAGGGGGCTCCATGCGAGCGGTTCGATTTTCTGGGCGGGCCAGAGATTTCCGAAGCCACTGAAGGCTGTCCGTCCGTCCGGAGCTTTGGCTGTAATCAGCCACTGATTCTGAGTTTGCCGGGGGGTGACGGGCGGTGTGCAGAGGCCGCTGGCATCCGTGCGATCGGCGAAGCGGCTGGTGGAAATTCGTGGTCGCTGATTGTCGTAATTGAACTGCCAGCCGAAGAACTGCAGATCTGTGCGGGGGACGGGACTGCCCGTGACAGCGTCTGCGACATAGACGAGCGTACCGGCTTCGGTTTGTTTTTCTGCGATGGCAAGATCGGCGAGCCAGAGGATCATGCGTGTAGAGTTGCCATCCTGCAGTTGGGCCTGTACCCACCACGCACCGGCTTTAGGCAAGGGGGCTGAAATGTTTTGAGTATGATCGAAGTGTCCGGCGGCGGGTGTCAGGTCGACGGTCCATTCAATTGGCTGTCCGTTCAGATACTTCTTGCCTTCTGCTTCGATCAGCCGCCAGCCGATGTCGGGAAGCTGGGCCTGGCGGAAATTCGGCTGTTCGGGATTTGAAGCCAGGTATTTTCGCAGGTCATCCAGCAGCAGTTCTACGTTGACGGCGACTGCGGAGAAAGTGACTTTGCGAGCATTGCGGAAGCGGATATCGAAAGTTGCTTTGCCGGTGGCCGGCTGAGTTTCTGCGGGCAGGAACTGCAGCCAGTTGCCTTCGATCTGGCTGATTCGCTGGCTGACTTCTTCAACTTCTTTGGCGGGTGTCAGTTCCAGTAATTCCCGCAGCAGTGCGGCAGCCTGCGGGTATTGGGTGCGATCCATGTGTTCGCGGATCAGCAATTCGAGGGCTCTGCGGGCAGCGGCATCATTGCGTGCAACGACGGAGCGAGCGATCGTGAGGAAATTGAATTCGTCGGGCAAGCTGAAGCGTTTGATTCCGGTTGCCAGTCGGGCCTGAGTTTCGCTGTCCTGCAGAGTCAGGAGTGAAGATTTTGTGGAGTTCGGTTTATTGTCGGCCGTGGGCGACGGGTCTGTTTCGGCCCAGGGCTGGTTCCATGTTGTGCCGGCGCCGAACTGGCGCTGGAGGAATTCCGCGAACAGGAGTTCTGTGTCGCTGCGTCTTGTGGGATCGAACTGGGTAGTCTGGTGCAGTGCCCAGCGCCAGCGTTCGCCGTCGGAGGCTGCGGTTTCCCATGAGGCGGGCAGTTTGTGGAATACGGGCTGTCCCTGTTCATCGACGGGTGCGTTTGACACCGTACCACGTCCTTGTCCGCGGAACATCCACGGGGCAGCGCCGGGCTCTGCTTCTGGCAGTATTGTCAGGTTGGACAGCAGCTGCAGTTTCCAGGGTGCAGCAGCCTGTTCTTCACTGATTTGTGCGGCCACCTGGGCCCATGCGTCAGCTTTTAAGGGGTTGGTGATGTTGGGGTCAGATTTGGCAACCTGCAGGGCCTGCAACAGCAGTTGCAGCGAGCGGATACGATCCCTGGCGGTGACGGAGGCGTATTCGCCACCGCCGCGATGTCCGCCGCGATCGAACTTGCCGGCAATCAAAAAACCAAATTTTGGGGCGGATTGATAGCCCTGAGCGGCAGCGATGAGCAGGTCGAAACTTGTCGGCTGCAAGGAAACAGCGCCTTCGATGAGCGTATCGAGTTCATAAAGTTTTCCGAGATGTTGCAGGCAAAGCAAGGCCTGCTGCAGGTCGCCGCTGCTGCCAGCGGGTGTGTCCAGCAGTTCGCGATACAGTTGCAGGGCATCGTTGAAGTTGTTTTTCTTCATTTCGGCGTCTGCCCGGGTTCGTTTGTTGTCAGGTTCCTGTGCCTGAGCAGTCGGGTGCAGGCTGCACAGCAGAAACGCTGCGAGCACAGTCAGAATTCCACGCATGACCGGCGGTCCTTGAGTAACTATTGGGCAGATTGGATTTTGTGAATGGTACATCAGAGGGGGATTCGGATCGAGGTGCGGGGGCATTTGATGGGCTGGCCCGCAGGAAACACGTGCAAAAACGGCGGATTTTCTTGATTTGTGAGGGGAAATGTCTTTAACGGGTGGTGGAGAGCCTTGCTGAATATCGGGTACCGAGATAACAGGGAGACGCTTTTGCGGAGCAGGGTGTTCCATAAATCCGATGTGAGCTGGTGAAAAACGGGAATGTTGTGCAGCGAAAACAAGAGAATCCGACAAGGGTGGGATCTAACGCGATGAATCAGGGAATTCTACTGGCGTGTGCGTTCAGTACGGCGGCGATGACGGGATTGATCTGGCTGATCCAGATCGTGCAGTATCCGCTGATGGCAGAGGTTGGAGCGGACCAGTTTGTGCGTTATGAGCAGCAGCACTGCAGCCGTATTACTCCGGTGGTTATGCCACTGATGACGGTGGAGCTATTGACGGCATTGTGGCTGGCATGGAGGCCGTTGCCGGGTCAGAGTGGTCCGTTGTGGCTGGCAGCTGCCGCGGTGCTGGCAATCTGGGCATCGACATTTTTTATTCAGGTTCCGGTACATGATCGACTGTGTGTGGCGTTTGATGCAGAGCTGCATCGCAGGCTGGTGCTTAGCAACTGGATTCGGACGGTGCTTTGGTCATGTCGTTCGGTGCTGATGTTTCGTGTGTTGCTGGGGGTGACTGGTAGTGGCCAGGGCGGTTCGTGAATTGTTGAGTCTGCTTTGAGTGAAGTTTTTGGCCCGGAACTTACCGTGGGCAAGTCCACGCTGGAGTTCAGCCTGTGGCCGACAACGTATGTGGAGGCAGTTCAAGCTGGTTTCATGGAGCGTGAAGGACCATGGTAATTGGTTTTTAAGGCAGGAAGCCAGACTGTGTGGCGATCAGGAAACAGTGTATTAAAGCAAACAATGAGGCTGCGTGACTGTCTGGATATCCGCGGTTCTTCCGACAAATGTTGCGGCCACTAGATTACTCAGGAAGTAAACACGGTCATTGGGTAGTTGAGAACATGGGCGTGGTTCTTTGAGTGTTCTTGGAAAAGTCAGATTCTGCGAATCGGAATGCTGGCGAGAATGCCATGGTGAGCTGCCATGAGAAGGATTGGTTTCAATGGGTTTCGGCAGGCGATTGTGAGTGCGTTCAGCACTCCTGCAGTGAAGCCAGATTTTTGGTGGTGTGCAGTCAGAGGCAGACGGGGCCAGAGAACCTGACTGTGTTTCGCTTGTCGCGGCAGTCGTGAGACGTGTTCCGAGATTGCAAACTCCCCTCACCCAGCATTTTTTCATTGTTGATGGAATGCATGCTTCGCGTTTTTATCAGCAGTGTGCAGAAGGAGTTCGCAGCTGAGCGGGCCGAGCTGCGCAAATATTTGCAGGCAGATTCACTTTTGAAGCAGTTTTTCGACGTGTTTTTGTTTGAAGATCTTCCGGCGGCGGGTCGCGAGCTGTGATGTGTATCTGGGTTTGTTTGGCAACGAGTACGGTCGGGAGTATGCAGGCGGGGTTTCTGCTGTGGAGCGGGAGTTCGATGTGGCGACAAAGCGGGGCATCCCAAGGCTGATGTATGTCAAGGGAGTCTGGGACCGCAGTCGTCCTATGAAGATGCGGCAGTACATCGAACGGATGGGTACGGGAACTGGTGACATGATTCGTCGTTGTGTTGAGGCTGATCTGCCGGAACCGCAGTTTGGTTATCGTGATGGTTTTGTGCTGTCGATTGTCCGTCCTCGTTTGAGAGAGTTTGATAGTTCGGGGAAAAGTTCGGTGAGAATGCGACAAAAGATTCGCCGGATGATTGGAAATGACGCTGAGATTACGACGGACAAGATGGCTTCGCGTCTGGGGGTAACTCAGAGAACGGTAGAGAAGCAAGTGCGAATGCTTTGCGAAGAGAGGGTTCTGGGACGAGTTGGGCCAGCGAAAGGTGGGCACTGGGAGTTGCTGGAATGAGTCTGGTGGTTTTGTTGCTGTTGGGTCTGGGTGTTTTGCAGGCGTTTCGGGTGTTTGGGCGATGTGGGTTTGAGGCTGTATGCGTTGCTTAGGTTGACTCGGCGCAGGTGTTGCCGAGAGCCAGAAGTCATTGCCGGGAGTGGTCTGGGCCTGGGAATTCTCGCAGGAAAACTGTTCCGTGGAAACGGGCGTGATTGTTAAGTGTTGCAGCAGTAGGGGTTTATGGTCATATCGATGGCTCGGTCCGATATTGACCCGTTTTTGGGGCTGCCCGTATAGTGCAGTTTGTCCGGGGCTTGCGCCCGGATTCCGGGCTCGCATTCTGTCCTGTCTGATCTGCCCTCCCGTCTGCTCGCCCCACTTCGTTCTTGTTGAGGCAGTGCCTTCGGCATGCGTCATGGCTCGACCGTACTGAATCTTATTCTGGTGGCGACCGTTTTGGTCGTGATGCCGGTGTCTGCGCGCGGTCAGGACGGGAATGAGTCTTTTGAGCGTGTCTCAGTGGTTGGGTCTGCTGGTGACTCAGCTGTGCGTGTTTCTCCGGCTGAGAATCTGACGGAGGACGTTGTTGCTTCGCTGCGGATTTCCGGGCTTTATCAGGAGACGTTCAGGCGGTCGTCTGCGGATGTGCATTTGATTACTGGTCAGGTTGAGGTTTCGCAGGCGGGCCAGACTTTTGCTGGTGCACGGATGGCTGTGTTTGTCACAGAGACGAACGGGGGTTTTGACACGGCGATTTACGCTGAGGATCTGACGATAACGGATCGGAATGGCCAGCGTTCTTTCGGGGCATTGGCATTTCGTCTGGAGTCTGCAGAGAAGCCGTTGTTTGAAGTGAGTGAGTCGACGGCTATGGGAATTGAGGATCAGCCGCCGCCGCTGCTGCTGCGGGCTTCGGCCAGGTTGTTTCCGGGCAGTCTGGATGAACCGCGTCTGGCGTCAATGCAGTCTCCTTCGGATGTATTTTCGGCCCCGGTGCCGGCGGTTCAGCCGGCGGTTGAGTCGGGTTCGCGGCGGGTGCAGATTCGGCCACGTTCGAATGATCCGTTGCGAGTGGAGTCTTTGACGGACGACGTGACGGTGCCGGCGGAGCGTGTGACGGTGATTACGGGTGGTGTGAATGTTCTGGTAGACGGTCTGGATTCGCAGGTTGAGGGCTTGAATATGGCTCCGGGCCTGATTGACCTGTCAGCGGACAGAGTGGTGATCTGGACGCAGGCTGGCGAGAGTGATGCATTGGAGGCAGGTACGACGGTGGTGCAGCCCGCGGATGCTCGTTTCCAGGTTTATCTGGAGGGCAACATTGTCATTCGTCAGAATCAGAATGTGATTCGGGCGACGCATGGATTTTTTGATGCGGCGGGCAACCGGGCACTGTTGTTGAATACAGAGCTGCGAGCTTTTGTGGCGGCTACTGGCAGTGATTTTCGGGTGCGTGGTAATCGGATGCGACAACTGGGGCGTGACAGGTTTCATATTCAGAATGCGTGGGCCACGACCAGTCCATACGGCAGGCCGGGTTATCGGCTGCAGGCCAGCGACATTTTTGTCGAGCCGGGTCCGAATGGTGATGTGGTGGTGGATCCGCTGACGAATGTTCAGGCTGGTGGATCTCCGTGGGTGACAAGTCTGAACAACCGTTTTGTGGTCGGTGACATACCGCTGTTGTATTTGCCGAGGGTGAGTGGTCCTGCAGAAGATCCGGGGATTCCGCTGCGGGGCATTACGGTGGCGAATGATCGGGTTTTTGGGGCACAGCTGAACACGACGTGGGATTTGAACCGGCTGCTGGGTCTGCCGAAGCAGCCGGGTCTGCGTCTGGATTTTCTGGGTGACATCAAGACGGATCGAGGTGTTGGTGCGGGTATTGAGGGGCGGTATTCGGGGCAGGATCCGAATGGGCCCTATCAGGGCGGTGGTCGGATTTATTATCAGTATGACGACGGACTGGACAATCTGGGACTGGATCGTCGCAAGCTGGAGCCGGCAGACAGCAACCGTGGTGAGGTGACGTGGCGTCATCGTCAGGCTTTGCCGGGGGGGGCGTTGTTGTTTGGGGAGATTGGTTATTTGTCGGACCGGAACTATCTGGAGCAGTTTCACGAGTCGCGGTTTGACACTGAAAAGGATGTTGAAACGGTGCTGGGTGTGCGGCAGGACTATGACGCATGGTCTGGTCGTTTGTGGGGTCGCGGTGATCTGAGCGGATTTGAAGCGAATACTCAATGGCTGCCTCGCGGGGATCTGTACTCCTTCTCTCAGCCGTTGTTTGACGGTCTGGCGTACTGGAGTTCACATTCGAGTGTGGGTTATGCGGATATGCAGTCTTTGCAGTCTCCGACGAGTGCCCTGGATTCTTTTGATCCGGCGGGTTTGTCGTACATGACGGATGCATCGGGCGTTGTCGCGATGACTCGCCACGAGTTGGCTGCTCCGTTTTCGGCTGGTCCGGTGGCATTGGAGCCATTTGTGGCGGGTGAGGCGGCTTACTGGGGGTCGGGGTTCGCGGGTGAGTCGGTGGATCGGACGCTGGTGAATGCTGGCGTGCGAGCGAGTCTGAGTGCCAGTCGTGTGTTTCCTTTTGTGCGGAATGCGGTGCTGGGAGTAAACGGGCTGGCTCACAAGCATGACACGATGCTGGAGTATGCCTGGACGAGTGCCAGTACGGGGATGAGTGAGATACCGCAGTACAATGAGATCGACGAGAACGCTCAGGAGCGATTTCGTGCGCGGTATTTGCAGCAGATTTTTCCGGGTGTGATTCCGGCACAGTTCAATCCGCGGAATTATGCACTGCGTAATGGTGCAGGTTTGTGGAGCAGTGCACCGTTTCATGAGATTGCGGATAATCTGCAGGCCTTGCGAATTGGTTTTCGAGATCGTTTGCAGACGAAGTCGGGTCCCGAGAATGCTCCACGGATACGCGACTGGATGGTGTGGGAGTATGGAGCGACATTCTTTCCGCGTTCTGATCGCGACAATTTTGGCAGTGATTTTGGATTGTTTTACAGCCATTATCGCTGGAATGTGAGTGATCGAACGAGTTTGCTGACGGATGCTTCGTGGGACATATTTGACAATGCCGGGTTCGTGCGGAGCATTGGGATTCTGAGCCAGCGCAGTCTGCGAGGCAGTGTGTATCTGGGATTGCGAGAGGTGGAGGCGGGTGAGTATTTGAAGAGTCAGATGGCGATTGGCAGCTACAGCTATCAGATGAGTCCAAAGTGGATATCCACGGCGTCGATGGCGTATGACATTGCTCAGAGTGAAGCTCGGGGTTCGACCCTGACGTTTTCTCGAGTGGGTCTGGACTGGATTCTGCATTTTGGTTTTGGGCTGGATTTCAGCAAGGACAACGTGGGTGTGGGTATTTCTCTGGAGCCACGTTTCGGGCCGCCGTCGCCAATCGGCATGGGTTCACTTCTGGGACTCCAGTGAATCGCAGCGAGGGAATCGCATCTGGCGTGACAGCGGTGCGACTGCGGCGTATTCTGGCTCAGGGCTGAACCTGTCCGGGCTGTGCTTCTGCCGGCCTCCTGCCATTTCTTTCCCGCCTGTTTATTCCTTCAGTTTCAGGAAGACCATACATGCTCCTGACTGCCATTGCTGCACTGGAAACTCCAGATCCGAAACTTGCCTGGGCAGCAGCCCAGTGGGCTCATGACAGGCCGCTGGTATCGTGTCGTTTTGATCCGACGGGGCAGTATGTGTTTTGTGGATCAGAGGACCGTGTGGCTGAGCGTTTTCGGTTGTCGGACGGAGCGAAGACGCTGCTGGAGGGTGGTCATCAGACGTGGGTGAATGCTTTTGCCTTTTCGCTGGACGGTTCGGTAGTTGTTAGTGGCGGCTGTGACGGTCGGCTCTGCTGGTGGGCGGCGAACGCTGAGGTTCCGCAACTGGTACGGACGGTGCAGGGGCATGGTATGGCGTGGGTGCGGGCACTGGCGGTCAGTCCGGACGGAGCGATGCTGGCCAGTGGCGGCAATGATAATATGGTGCGGTTGTGGGATCTGGCAGACGGGAGGCTGTTGCGTGAGTTATCGGGGCACGAGAAACAGGTTTATTCGGTGACTTTTCATCCGGATGGGAAGTCGTTGTTTTCGGGTGATTTGGGTGGCAGTGTGCGACAGTGGGATGTGCAGAGCGGGGCTGAGCAGCGAAAGCTGGATGCAACGCCGTTGTATTCCTACAACGGTGGTCAGCAAGTAGATTTTGGTGGTGTCCGGGCATTGGCGGTCAGCGCGGATGGGAAGCGACTGGCGGCGGGTGGACTGTATAAGGCGTCGAATCCGCTGGGAGCGGTGCATGAGCCGCTGGTGATTTTGTTCAGTCTGGAGAGTGGTGCGGCAGAAAAGCAGCAGCTGGCTGAGGGGATTACTCAGGGAGTGCTTTGGCGGCTGGTCTGGTTATCAGACGGTTCATTGATGGGAGTGTGTGGTGGCGGCAGCGGGGGCTGGCTGCTGTTCTGGAAGCCTGAGGCTGACAAGGACTATCATCGTTTCCAGCTGGCCAGTCTGGCCCGTGACATGGATTTGCAGGCAGACGGTGTGACGGTGGCGACGGCGCATTATGACCGTCATGTGCGGATTACGAAGCTGAATGCAAAGCCAGCCTGACGGAATTGTCGAGGGGGATCAGTTCAGTTCGAAGAAGCCATCTTCGCTGGAACCGCGATCGCCTTCGGCGGTCCATTCCAGTCGGCCTTTAGCAGGGTCCTGGGTAATTGTCAGTTTGTAGTTTTCGCCATCCTGTGCCGTGCCTGAGCCTGTGAAGCCGGAGGCGGCGGGTGTGAGTGTGATTTGTTTGAGTTCCAGCTTGCGCGTCATTTCGGCTTCGACCTTGGGTTGTTTCCAGTTGCCCGGGGTTTCGGAGGCGCAGCCGATCAGCAGTGAGCAGCAGACCAGAGCAAAGGCGAGTGGGCGGAGCTGGTGCATGGGGTGAACTCCAGTCATTGTATGGCGGTACAGCGGCAGTGGGTGGGCAAAGATACAGTTGGGCAGTGGGTCGCGTGAGTATAGTCAGGGCGAGGATATTCGGCCAGTGGCAGCGTATTTTTTGGGGGGGAGTATTATGTGGTGTGACATAGTGTTTGGTGTGTTTCCGGGTGGCAGGGTGCGTTGTTTGCGGTGTTCGGACCGGCGTGCTTTTCAGGCGTATCGTGGTGATGAGGAACTGGGGCGGTATCAGGGCTGGGAAGCCCATGACAGATCAGGAGGCATTTGATTTTTTGTATTCGATGAGTTTGGTAAGAGGTTTTACGCGGGGCGAATGGGTTCAGCTGGGGATTGCCGCGGAGGGCTCGGACTGGTTAATTGGCGACATTGGACTGTATTTTTCGGAGGGTGGCAGATACGGCGAGTTGGGTTATACACTCCGCAGGGCGTCTCAGGGGCACGGTATAGCGACAGCGGCTGTGGGGGTGGCGATTGAGCTGTTTTTTAAAGAGACGGAGTCGGAGTGGATTCAGGCAGTGACGGATGAACGGAACGGTGCGAGTGTGCGACTGCTGGAGCGGCTGGGATTTTGTCACGCAGAGACTCGGTCTGTCCTTTTTCGTGGTGAGAGGTGCGCGGAGCTGGAGTATCGTTTGGGGCGAGGTGGGAAGGTTGTCGGCTGGAAGTCGTCTTTTGCTGGCTGAAGGGGAGTTTTGATGTTGCTGGCAGTGGAAACATCGGGGTTATCGGGATCGCTGGCGTTGTATGCGGGTGGTCGGCTGCTGGCAGAGAGAGTGCTGGAGTCTGAGGGGCGTCGTCACGCGCAGACTCTGGTGAGTGAGGCGGGGCAGCTGTTGAGTTCGCAGGGGCTGACAACGGGTGATTTGACTGCTGTGGCGGTGAGCGCAGGTCCGGGCAGTTTTACAGGTTTGCGAGTGGGTCTGGTGTTTGCGAAGACGCTGGCGTGGCTGCGGGGAATTCCGTTGTTGTCTGTAAATACTTTGCAGGCCATGGCTCAGCAGTGCGCTGAGCAGCATTCAGAGGTGCTCAGCATCAGTGATGCGCAGCGAGGGGAGGTGTTTGCGGTATTGTGTCGGCGGGATGCAACAGGGCTGATGCGGATGGTGGAGGAGGTGGGGGTTCAGAGTCCGGGGGCGCTGTCGTCCGTGGGTGTGGTTGCGGGGCCGGTGGTTGAGCAGCATCGGGAGGTGCTGGAGGGGCTGTTTTCGAGCAGCAGATTGTTACCCGTGTGGCCTAGAGCGGCGACGGTGGCGATATTGGGTGTGGACCAGTTGTTGCGGGGTGAACTGGCGAGTGTGGATCAGCTGGAGCCGTTGTATGTGCGTCCGAGTTATGCTGAGGAGAAACGGTCCCTGAGCAGGCAGCAGACGGGAGTACGGGAGTACAAACCGGAGTAACTGTCAAAAAGCTCCGGAAGTCTCCGGGAAAGCCGTGAGTTTGGTGGCGGCGGGTGGCATAATGTGTGGCGACGGCGGTGTTTGATTCAGGGGTGTTGTTCTGTTTTTGGCGGGGCTCATGACGGCAGCAGCAGCGGGTGCGGGATCAGATTCGGGGACTCCGACAGAGTCTGGTGCGGGAGAACCTTGGTACCGGGATGGATTGCAATTCACGTGTACTCAGTGCGGCGACTGCTGCACGGGAGCTCCGGGTGTCGTCTGGGTAACCGACGAGGAGTTGCGTGAGATTGCGGATTATCTGGGGAAGCCGATTGGCGAGATTCGCCTGTTCCACACGCGTCTGATTCGTGGACGGATGTCACTGACCGAGTTTGGGAACGGTGACTGCACATTCTTTGATCCTCGCGGTCGCAAATGTACGGTGTACAAGGCTCGTCCCGTACAGTGTCGAACGTGGCCATTTTGGAATTCGCATCTTGCTTCGCCTCAGGCGTGGCAGGGTGTGTGTGAGAAGTGTCCTGGGGCTGGTGAGGGCGTTTTTTTCAGTCTGGAGCAGATCCAGGAGCGAGCCAGCCGGATCGACATGTAGCGGTCAGCCCGGTGTGATTCGGGAAAAGCGGTACTTTTCGTGGATTTCCCTGTTTCAGGACCAAAAAAGGGACCTGGACTTTCCGATAACGGGGGTGGGCATGGACGGCGCTGCGCCCGAATTCTGCGCAAAAACGGCGATTTTTGGCTGTTAAAGCGGTGGAATTTGGTGGTTTTGGAAGAATAGGGTGGCGGTACCGAGTGTCAGTCGGTAGGGTGGTGTTGGTGTGCAGGATCTGGTTAGTCGTTTGTTAAAGGCGCCCAGAATGTCCCAGAATTCCCTGAAGGTTGCATTCCGATGGCGGATGTTGGCAGCGATGCTGGCAGGCGCAGCGACTTTGATGCTGGGTGGTTCCGTTTTGCAGGCCCAGGTGGTCAAGGCTCCGCTGAACGAAGGTTTCGTGCGAACCAGTTCCATAGCGATGACGGTCGATGAGATGCTGGGAGTGCGGAAGGTACGGGGAGCGAACGAGCCGATTTTGGGACCGGGGTATCCGGCGTTGTGGATAGGTGAGGTGCAGTTCAAGCCATTGCGGCTGATGCGACTGAGCTGGACGGATGCTGCCACCGGCGATGCTCGTCAGGAGATCGTCCGTTACATGGTTTACCGCGTCATTCGGCGAGATTACACTGATTTGGCTGGTGCCGAGAAGTCGGCGCTGGAATTGAAACTGTCAGATCCGAACACTGATCCGGCGAATTTGCTGGATCCGGAAACCAGCAATCCGCTGCAGATGCCGCGTTTTTTGCTGCAGGCACAAGAGCAGGACGGTTCGGTAACGGCCAGTTGGCAGGATGAAGTCAGCGTGGCCATTCAGAATGCCGTTTTTGCTCGGGAATTGGGTCGGCGGGGCCGGGATTTGAAACTGCTGAACAGTGTTGAGGCCTTGCAGGAGGTTGGTCCGCCGGTGGCTGCTGACGATGCGGATGCTTTGTCGAAGGCATTTTATGGCGTGGCGGTATGGCGGAACGTGGACGACAAAGCGGATTATTTCACGGTTTCCATGTCAGGTTTCAGCAATGCTTACCGCATTTCGAAGGATGCTCAGGGCCAGAACGTGTATGAAGAGAAGGTAATTGTGCAGAAGTTTGAGCGTCCGGGGGACGAATTTTTACAGGAGGAGATTGAGTTTCGGCTGGTGGATCAGGGGGATACGGACGGTGACGGGAAGGCGGATGTGCGTTATCCGTTGTGGCAGTATCGTCCTCGCCAGTTTGCGACTCAGATTCCGAACCTGGAACTGATCCTGCGGAACATCAGTACGTCGGCCCCTGCGGCACAAAGGTGAACATTAAGCCAGTGTTTCTTTGTGTTTTGTTATTCGCTGGTTCCCGGGAATTCGGTGTGTCTGTCTGCGAAAAGTCTTGAAAATTCCCGATAAACTGTCACACTCGTGGCCCTCTCGTTCGTCAGGCCAGCAGCAGTCTTTGGGCTGTTCAGATACAAGCAGCAAAACAACAGTACCAGCGAATAGCGGGATAAAGGGGTTTAGTCATGGCTCATAAGAAGGGTCAGGGTTCCAGCAGCAACGGTCGTGATTCGCAGGCAAAGCGTCGCGGGATCAAGAAGTTTGGTGGCGAGGCAGTGATTGCCGGCAACATCATTGCTCGTCAGTGTGGCACGAAGTGGCATGCTGGCCGTAATGTGGGCATTGGCAGCGACTACACGTTGTTTGCTCTGTGTGACGGCACGGTATTGTTTGACCAGGGTGGTCGTCGTGTGAACGTGGAAGTTGCGGCTGCCACTAACTAAGGCCGGGCTGCGGTCTGTTTGCAGACGTTTGCTTTGATATTGAGGCATATTGCGACGGCATCTTCAGTACAGCGAAGATGTCGTCGTTTTTTTACGCGCTGTGTTTGTTGGCATGGTGGGAGCAACTGATGCTGGAACTGAGAAATCCTCACAGTATTCTGGCAGTTCTGCAGTGTAGGCCGAAGGCTGTGAAGTCGTTGCGTGTGCAGTCTGAGCAGTCTGGGGAGTCGTGGGATCGGGTGTTGGAGGCCGCTGGTCGTCAGGGCGTGTCTGTGCGAGTGGGGGCAGCGGACGACCGTAGAGGTGCTCGCCGCGACACGGAGCGAGTGGGTGCGGGTGCGGCGATGGTAGAGCCCCCGAGTCCGTTGCCTTTGGAGGGTTTATTTTCTGCGGAGGGTGCGCGTGGTTTGTGGCTGGCTCTGGATCAGATCCAGGATCCTCAGAATCTGGGTGCCCTCTTTCGTCTGGCCGGTTTTTTTGGTGTGCGTGGAATTGTGCTGACGAAGGATCGCAGTGCGGCGGTGAATGCGACTGTGTGTGATGTGGCGGCGGGTGGTGCGGAGTATGTGCCGTTTGCTGTGGTTGCGAATCTGGCGCAGGCACTGGAGCGAGCGCAGCAGAGTTCGATTTGGGTATTGGGTACCTGTGAGCGTGCAGAGTCTTCGATTTACGACGTCCGTCGGGATCGAAACTGGATGCTGGTGCTGGGTAACGAGGGTAATGGCCTGCGCCGGTTGACTCGCGAAAAATGTGACCAACTTGTGAGTTTGCCTGCTCAGGGGCCGGTACCCTCTTTGAATGTGGCTGCTGCTGCGGCGGCCAGTCTGGCGGTACTGGGGCGACCGGAGTGACGAGTTGCGGCGTGGCTTCAGCCGGCTGTCCGGCAGTCTGTGGTCTTCTGAGGATTCAGCCTGCCTGCGGAGTTTGACATTTGCGTTGGCTAACGCTGAGAATTAGGCTGCGTCAGCGATTTTACGGGGGCTAAGTCAGGCGAAGAGCGAATGAAACAGCTTGTGATTTCGGTCTGTGTGCTGCTGTGTTCTGTGGCAGCGCTGGTGCTGGCCAGTTATTTCAGCATGCGATCGCAGACGGTACCGCAGTCATCGACTGGTACTGTGGCTGAGGGGGCGACTGGTGCAGCGGATGTGTCTGCTGTGCAGCTGCAGTATCCGTCGCGGGATGATGAGCGTTTGCGTGGGATGGTGTGGATTCCAGGTGGTATCTACACGATGGGAGCGGCCGATTCTTTTCCTGACGAGTTTCCGCCGCACTCAGTGCAGCTGGATGGCTTCTGGATGGATGAAACTGAGGTGACCAACCGCCAGTTTGCGGCATTTGTGGATGCTGTGGGGTATGTGACTTTGGCCGAGCAGCCACCGAAGCTGCGGAGTGTGCAGCCGGGAGTGGGCGTGACAGATTCGGATATTCTTCCGGAGCTGAACAAGCCGGGTTCGATTTGTAGTCTGCAGCTGGGAAGTCGTGGTGACATTGATCCATCGAAGGGTGCGTACAGTTGGTGGCAGTATGTCCCGGGGGCCAGCTGGCGTCATCCTGAGGGTCCGGAATCTTCGATAGAGGATCGGCTGGATCATCCTGTGGTGCATGTGAGCTGGCCGGATGCCGTGGCCTATTGCCAGTGGATTGGCAAGGAATTGCCGACGGAGGCGCAGTGGGAATATGCGGCGCGTGGTGGCCGAGCTGGTGAGATGTATCCGTGGGGTCAGGATCGCAATCCGGAGGGTCGCTGGCTGCACAATATCTGGCAGGGGCAATTTCCGATTGAAGATACGGGTGAGGACGGATTCCGTCGTACGGCTCCGGTGGGCAGTTTCCCGGCGAATGCATTTGGTTTGAAGGACATTTCGGGGAATGTATGGGAGTGGTGTACAGACTATTATCAGCCGGACTATTACGAGGCGTGTGTACAGCAGGGGGCGGGGCGACCGCTGCGGAATCCGCGTGGCCCGGAATCCAGCTTTGATCCTCAGGAGCCAGGGATTGTGAAGCGTGTGCAACGTGGTGGTTCATTTATGTGCAGCGATCAGTACTGCATAGGCTATCGGACGACAGCGAGGATGAAGGGTGAGGAGGATTCCGGGGCGTTTCACACAGGTTTTCGCTGTGTGATCAACGGTCGGCCAGCGGATGAGCGTCCGACATCGTCTGAGTCTTCGCAGTAAGTCTGGTGCAGAAACTGGCCATCAACTGCAGTGTTTCTTCGCTGACATGATGTTCGATACCTTCGCTGTCTACGGCTGCCGTATCCGGGCTGACTCCCAGTGCCAGCAGGAACCGGAACACTATGTCGTGTCGGCTGCGTGAGAATTCTGCCAGTTGCCGGCCTTTATCGGTGAGCTTTACGGGACCGTAGGGTTCTGTGTGGGCGAAGCCATCACGTTTGAGTCGAGCGATTGTGCGATTGACGGTGACGTGGCTGACTTCGAAGTGGCGAGCCAGATCACGGACTCGACATTCCCCGTTTTGTTTTTCCAGCTCGGCGATAGCTTCGACGTAATCCTGCGTCAGTTCCGTCGCGTGATCGCGGCGTGTTCGGAGGTGGCTGGAAACTTGTTGTTGCTGGCGCATCACTGGGGCAGCTTTTCAGAGTGTACTGAGCGGTCCAACGCCGGCTGTGGTGGTCATTTGTAGCGGAAATTTCCGCAGCAGTTCCTGAATTTGTTCCTGAGTAACGCTGCGAATGATTTTCATGTCATCCGCGATGGAGCGGTATTCCTGGCGATAGAGCCAGTTGGAGCCGAGTGAGGACAGTCGTCCCATGGGCCGTTCGCCGCGCAAGACGATGCGAGACGCGACCTTGTTGCGAGCCTGTTCCAGTTCTTCGGCAGTGACTCCCCCGGCATTCACTTCTGCGAAGACCTGAGCACAGCGTTCGAGGTTTTTTGCGGCGTCTGTGGGATTGCAGCTGAGGTAACTCATCCATGCTCCGTCGCCATCGTATTCACTGAAGCCGAGGTCACAGCTTTCGACGTGTCCTGGATCGACAAGTTCCCAGAACAGTCGGCTTCCGCTGTCATCACCGACGATTACGGAGAGGAGTTCTGCGGCAAATCGGAGTGGGTCAGAGCCGCGTGGTGCGGGTCCCATCTGCATCAGATGCTGCTGGACGCTGGATTCGCGTGTCAGCAGACTGACGGTGTGTTGTGGTGTGAAGTCCGGGATGGTTCTTCGGGTAATTCCTGAACGGATGCGGGAGCAATGTTTTTCGACCAGCGGCAGCAGTTGATCGAAGTCGCAGTTGCCGGCGACAGCGAGGACAATATTGCCGGTATGGTAACGGCTGGTATGATAGCTGCTCATTTGTTCTGAGGTGAGAGCGGTGATGCTTTTCTGACTGCCGAGGATGCTTTGTCCCAGCGGATGACCATTGAAGTGTGTGGCCATGATGTGGTCGTAGCAGGTGAAGGACGGCTGGTCTTCGTACATGCTGATCTCTTCAAGGATGACGTTTTTCTCCATGTCGAAATCTTCCTGCCGCAGGGCCGGCTGCAGCAGTGCGGACAGCAGTTCGAGGGCCCTTTCGAGGTACTCGGGAAGCACGGCCGCGTAGTACATGGTCACTTCTTCGCTGGTCGACGCATTGTATTTGGCTCCGATTTCATCGAAGACGCGATTGATGTCATCGGCTGAGAATCGGTCATCGCCTTTGAATGCCATGTGTTCGAGGAAGTGGCTGACACCGGAGACTTCTGCAGTTTCATCGCGGGAGCCTGCGCGAACGAAGAAGCCTGCGGCGACGCTGTGCACAGCGGGGTTGGTTTCGGCAATGAGGGTCAGCCCGGAGGGCAGCTGGCAATGCTGGAATTTCATGGTTTTATCCGTGATAGGCTGATGTTCGGGTGGCCGTGCCGGTGAGCGGGCAACGTCACAACTGTTGTGGCAGACAGGAGGGGTCCGGTGCCTGGGGGCCGAGGGAGACGAGGACCATGGATTTGGGAGCGTGATCGATGACAAACTGACGGACACCGTCTACGGTCAGAGCGTCGATGCGATCGTGAATTTCCTCGAGCGAAACGAACCGTCTCAGCAGGTACATATCGCGTGCCAGCGAGCCGGCTCGTGAGGAGGTGGATTCCTGCTGCATGATCAGTGAACTTTTAGCACGGGCGCGGCAGCGCTGCAGTTCGTCCTCAGTGATGCCTTCGGAAAGCCGCAGGATTTCCTGGACAGTGACGTCGAGTGTTTCCTGGGCACGTTCGGTAGTAGTTCCGGCATACACCATGACGCGGGCATCATCCTGAAGTGTGCTGAGTGAGGCGGAAATGGCGTAGCAGAGCCCTCGTTTTTCGCGGACTTCGGTAAACAGTCGAGAGCTCATGCCACCGCTGAGCAGACTGACGGCAGCCCACGCTTCGTAGTATCTGGGGTCTGAGTATTGGACTGTATCCCACGCGAGTCCGAGGTGCGTTTGAGCGGATTCGTGATGCTGATGAAAGGGCGCTGCGGGTCGAGTTCCGGTGGTGACTGCGGGCGGAGCAGTTCCGCGCCAGCCGCCGAAGACGGATTCGAGTGTCTGCTGAAGCTGCTCGGGGTCGAGATTTCCGGCGATACCAAGGATGGCAGATTCGGGTACGACAAACTGCTGGTGATGCTGGCGAATGTCGTCGGGTGTGATGTGTTCAAGGTCTGCGAGTTCGCCTTCGGAAGGGTTGCCCCAGGGTGCCGGATAGCTGTATTGGCGGAGCAGGCGTCCGAGTTGCTGGCGAGGCTCGTCTTCCAGTGCCAGCAGGCTTTGTGCGACGAGGTCGCGGGCGGGGTCGAAATCTTCGTCGTGCAGGTTCGGCTGCAGCACCATGCGCGCGATGAGGGGCAGGGCATCAGTCAGTCGATCAGCGGTGGTTGCAGCTGAAAAGGTGATGTGTGCACTGCCGGTCTGGAAGTTGCGCTGCAATCCGAGATTATCGAGTGCAGCGCAAAGGCTGCGTGACGACAGGCCGTCAGCACCGCGGGGAAACATTTCGCTGAGGATAGCGGAGGTGCCGCAGCGACCCGCCGCATCACGGGTTCCGCCGGCCGGGAGCAGCAGCGAGAGTGCGGCGGACTGCACGTCCGGCATCGGCTCGAAGATGACCAACAGACCGTTGGAAAGGCGAAAAATTTCGATGAACTGAGGCACTTCCATAACAGCTTGTATCCGTCGAAGGACGAGAGTGCCTGCCGGCGACTGCCGGCAGGCAGCGGGGGCAGTTACCTGGCAGCTGTCGGGACCGCGAAATCCCCCTCAAGGCTGCGGAAGATAGAATGTACGTGGTTGGCATCGTTCTGGGTGTTGTTGTATTCAATGATGAATGTGGCACCCTGAATCACGTAGTGATGCCGCTTATTGACGTCAGCTTCACCCCACCAGCCCATACGGATATCAGCCATGCCGGCCTTTTCGATTGCCTGCATCCGGTCGCGGACGACCTGAGCGGGCATGACGGACAGGTATTCACCGAGTAGTTCACGGAACATCTTCTGCTGATCTGGAGACATATCGGCGTATCGCAGTCCAACGGCCTGATCAACGACAGCCTGTGGTGCTGCGGCACCGCGGATATCGTCAGGGGCTTTGTCTGAGATCCACATTTGTTTCCGCTGATCTTCGGAGCAGGCTTTAAGGATGGCGCGGGCGAGGTCTTCGCGAGCGGCGAGGATGCGGAGTGAGCGACCGGGACCAGCATCGATGAGGGCCGGGTTCGCGCCCATCATTTCAGGAGTACTGCTGATGACGACGCCGTCGCGAATCACGAAATTCAGCGACATGTGGTGGCCTTCAAAGCGCCAGCCCCAGGTACCGATGGCGGCTGGTGTTCCGAAGATGGTGAGGTGGTACTTGTGCGGGTGTCGGCGATCGCGACGATAGGCTTCTTCACCGCCTTCAAAGAGGTAAAGAACTTCTTCAAGGCTGCGGACCTGCAGAGTTTTTGCGTAGCCTGCGGCAGACAGTCCGGATTTGACGAGATCTTCTGCTGCTTTGCGTGGTTCACCGAACAGGTCCCACAGCACTACGCCGTTACGGTCTTTGGGGATAAAGTGCCAGTTGAGTCTTTCGGGATCGGCGAATCCGTAGTGCAGTTTATCGCGCTGTTCGGCGGACAGCAGTTCAGCGAGTCGTGCGGCGGCAGTGGCCATTGCGACACCGGGTTTGTCAGAGCCGTCATCGGCAGTGGCAAAACCGCACAGCAGCAGCGGCAGGAACAGGCAGAGAACAGATTGCATAGGAAGGGCTCCAGGGAAAACAGCGGGTGGGAAAACTGTGGTTGACTGTGGCATCAGCCGGGTGGCCAGTGCAGCGGTCGACCGCCGAGGATATGGATGTGCAGGTGAAACACTGTCTGACCACCGTGATTGCCGGTGTTGATGACGGTGCGGTAGCCATCGTTCAGGCCCAGCTGCCGGGCGATAACGGGGACCATTTGCAGCAGATGTCCGCAGAGTTCAGAGTCAGCGGTGGTGAGTTCAGCCAGCGAGGCGACGGGCTTTTTGGGAATGAGCAAAACATGCACGGGTGATTGCGGACTGACATCGTGGAAGGCCATGCAGTGCTGATCTTCATGGACGATGCTGGCCGGGATTTCGCGGTTGATGATCTTTTGGAAGATAGTCATGTGCGGAGGTTGTCGGGTGAAACGAAGGCGGTCGGGACCTGAACTCGTGGAAATTAGCAGGAATTCGGGCAAACTCCAGCAGGACCTGCAGCGGGAACCGGGCATTTGCCGGATCGGGGCAGCCGACGCGGCAGAGAATCGCAATAATCGGACTGGAGTTCAGCTTGCAGGATGGATGGCTCAGGGTGTGCCGGGTAAGCTGAAGGCGGTTGTTTTCCCCTGGTGGTCGCGGCGGCTGTTTGCGGGGCGTTTCGGGCGGGAAAGCGGAGCATGACGTCTGCAAACAAAACATCACGGGGGACTCGCCGGGCCCTGCTGGCGGCCGGTTTGCTGTCGCTGGGTGGCGGGGTCCTGCGGGCCGACGAGTCAGACGAGGCGGTGTTAGAATCACGGATTGATGCCGCCGTGCGGCTGGGATTGAAGTGGCTGGCAGCTGAGCAGCAGGCGTCTGGTGCGTGGACAACGAAGGACTATGGTGAGTCGACGGCAACGACATCACTGGCGATGATGGCGCTGATGGCGGGCGGTCATGTACCCGGCGAGGGACCGAATGGTCGTCTGCTGTCGCGTGGTCTGGCGTGGCTGCTGTCGCAGCAGCAGCAGAACGGTCTGCTGGTGGGGCGTGAGAGCGGTCATGGTCCGATGTACAGTCATGGTATCGCTACACTGATGCTGGCTGAGATTTGCGGTATGACCGAGGGGGCTCAGGCGGAACAGTGTCGTCAGAGTTTACAGCAGGCGGTGCGGTTGATCGTGGATGCTCAGAATCACCGCAAGCCGCCGGAGCATGACGGTGGCTGGCGTTATCAGCCGACGAGCAGTGATTCGGATTTGAGTGTGAGTGCGTGGCAGCTGCTGGCCCTCCGGGCTGCTCGCGATATTGGCTGTGATGTACCGGCCGAGAACATCGACCGTGCTGTGGCTTATCTAAAGCGCCTGCATGTGAAGCATGACGGTGGATTTGGCTACATGGTGGGTCACGGCAGTTCGATTACCCGAGCGGGTACTGGGATTGCGGCTTTGGAGATTTGTGGTGAGCATCGCACAAAGGAGACACTGGCAGCGGCCGGCCTGATTCTGTCTCGGCCTTTGGTACGAAGTGAACACTATTTTTACTATGGTGCGTATTACTGCACAATTGGCATGTATAAAGTCGGTGGTGCTGAGTGGCGTCAGTCGCGGCCGGTGTTGTATCAGACAATTCTGGATCTTCAGCATGCGGAGGGCTTTTGGACTCCTGAGGACGGTACCGAGCGTCAGGCAGGCCGAGTTTATTCGACTTCTTTGTCGATACTGGCTTTGGCGATCGAATATGGTTATTTGCCGATTTATCAGCGGTGATGGTGCCGATTGAGCATGTGGTGGACTCTGCTTGATCCGCGGGCTGGTTTTGTCGCAGAATTCAGGCTGTGAGGGTGAGGCGATGAAATTGGTGAAGGCAGTTTTAGGATTGGAACCCTCAGCGATGCGTACCATTGCAACTCATGGTTTCGGGCAGGTGTTGCTGCTGCAGGTGCTGCTCTGGCCGGCCGTGGCGGGCGCCTTTCAGGTGGCTCCTGCGGCAGCGGATCCGCGGGTCGGCAAACGCGTGCTGGTGATTCGTCATGGCGCACCGCTCAGGACGCCGGATGCCACGGTATCGTCGGCATGGCTGGGTGAGATTTTTACGGTGTCTCTGGTGAATGGGGAATGGCTGTGGATTCAGGAGAAGGGTGGCTGGTTGTGGGAGCAGGAGACGGTGTTGTATGACGGTGCGATTGAGGAGTTGGCAAAGCGGGTAACGACGTCGCCGACAGCAGAGAACTATCATCTTCGCGGCGTCGCGCTGCTGGCTCACAGGGAGTTTCGGAGGGCCATTGCGGATTTCAATGAGAGTCTGCGGAAGTCGCCGAAGAATGCTGGTGCGCTGAACAATCGGGGCAAGGCGCATTACCTGCAGGGCGGCTATCCGGCAGCGATCGCCGATTTTACTCAGGCGCTGGCAATTGAGCCGACAAACGTGCTGTATCTGAACAATCGAGCACTGGCGTATATCGAGACGGCTCAGTTTTCTCTGGCTCTGGCCGATCTGCAGTCGGCATTAAAGCTGGTGCCGGAGTTTGCGGAGGGGCTGAATAATCGAGGGATTGTGTATCAGCGACTGCAGAAGACGGACGAGGCTGTGGCGGACTTCACAGAGGCACTGAAGCTGAATCCGAAGTACGTGGATGCTCTGGGGAACAGAGCGTTTGCGTATCGTCGCAGTGGAGCCTATCAGAATGCAGTGGCTGATCTTGAGCAGGCGGTGAAGATCAGTCCGCTGACGTATGAGGCGACGAACGATCTGGCGTGGTTGCTGGCAACGTGTCCTGACGGGCGTTATCGGCAGCCTGAGCGTGCTTTGCAACTGGCGAAGGCGGCCTGTGAACTGACTCAGTACCAGCAGTGGAACACGTTGGACACGCTGGCGGCAGCTTTGGCTGAAAGTAATCAGTTTGCTGAGGCTTCAAGGTGGGCTGCGGCGGCTGTGGAAAAATCGCCTGAAAAAGAGCGTGTTCGACTGCAGGGGCATTTGGAACTGATAGTGGCAGGGAAGCAGATCAGGGAATGAGTGGTCAGCGGTGGGTGGGGGCACACGGGTGTTGGTGTGCAACTCGGGCATTACAGCCCGAGCGTGGTGCTGGTGAGGCGTGTTTTGGGGTGCGACCTTATTTTTTGGGCGGGGCGGTGAAGCGGGGGTTCAGGGTTGGGGGCAAGGGGTGGCATGAGTTGACAGATATTGGTGTTTTGGTGGTGGGAGGTGAGGTATGTCAACACTGGATCTGAATCAGCAGCTGGTGCGGCGGCAGTTTTTGGCAAGTGGCGGGGCTGGTTTTACGGGTTTGGCTGCGTCTGCGGTGCTGGCTGACGAGGCATCACTGTCGCATCATGCGGCGCGAGCTAAGAGTGTGATTTTTTTGTTCATGGAGGGTGGCCCGAGCCACATGGATTTATTTGATCCAAAGCCATTACTGAATGAGCTGGCGGGTCAGCAGTTGCCGGCCAGTTTTGGGGACGTGATTACTCCGATGGGCGAGTCTCGTTCCCCGCTGCTGGCCAGTCGTCGGCGCTGGCGGCAGCACGGTCAGTGTGGTGCGTGGGTTTCGGACTGGTTGCCGGAGACGGCTGGTTGTGTGGACGATCTGGCGATTTTGCGCGGCTGCTGGGCTGATGGGATCAATCATTCGTCTGGTGTATGTCAGATGAATACGTGTTCGCTGATTGGCGGTCGTCCGTCGCTGGGCAGCTGGGTTTCGTGGGGCCTGGGATCGGCGAATCGGAATCTGCCGTCGTTTGTGGTGATGCAGGACAACAAGTCGAGCGTGGTAAATGGTCCGCGGAACTGGAGTGCGGGCTTTATGCCGGCGATGTATCAGGGTGTGCGTTTGCAGGAGGGATCTGAGCCATTTCCCAACCTGGCGGCTCCAGAGGGATTTTCGGCGGGTCGGCAACTTAGCAAGCTGCAGTATCTGAACGAGTTGAACGGGCGTTTTGCGGCTAAGAATCCGCAGCAGTCTGAGCTGGAGGCGCGGCTGGCGTCCTATGAGCTGGCGTTTCGCATGCAGGCTCATGCTCCGGAGGCGGTGGCCATTGAGACTGAGTCTGCTGCAACGCAGCGACTTTACGGAATGGACGACACGGAGACTCAGGTGTTTGGCCGAATGTGTCTGCTGGCGCGGCGGCTGGTGGAGCAGGGTGTGCGGTTTGTGCAGCTTTATCATGGGGCTGGCAGCAAGTGGGACGCTCATTCGGGCATTGAGGCCAATCATACGGGATTGTGTCGAGCGAGTGATCGTCCGGTGGCGGGTTTGCTGCGGGACTTGAAGCAGCGGGGCCTGCTGGAAGAGACGCTGGTGGTCTGGGGCGGAGAATTCGGACGGACTCCGATGTCCGAAAAGGGCAATGGTCGGGACCATAACCCGACGGGTTTTACGATGTGGATGGCGGGTGGAGGTGTGCGGGGCGGTCAGACGATTGGTCGCACTGACGAGTTGGGTTTGAGAGCAGTGGAGGATCGCCTGCATGTGCATGATCTGCATGCATCGATACTGCATCTGCTGGGTTTGAATCACCGCGAGCTGACGTGGATTTATAAGGGGCGTCCTGAGCGTCCGACGGTGAATGAAGGAGATTTTTTCGAGCGACTGACCACTGGCTGATATAAAAACGGGGGCTCCCTGCTGGCAGGGAGCCCCTGAGATTTTTCTGGGTACTGTAATTCGATTATTTCTTTTCGAACTCTGCATCGATGATGTCGTCACCGCCAGCGGGACCATCCTGACCGCCGGCTGCATCTGGTCCACCCGGTGCACCACCTTTATCGGCGTACATGTGCTGGGCCAGTGCATGAGCAGCCTGGGTAAGTTCGGACACTGCTGAGCGGATAGCGGTGGCATCGCTGCCTTCCGAGGCTGAGCGAACTTTGGCGATGCTGGCTTCGATTGCCGATTTTGAGCCGGCATCGAGATTGCTGCCCTGTTCTTTCAGGGTCTTTTCGGTCTGGTAGATCAGCGAAGACGCTTCGTTCTTTGCTGACGCCAGTTCCTGTTTTCGTTTGTCGTCATCAGCGTGAGCTTCGGCATCCTTCCGCATGCGGTCAATTTCGTCCTGAGACAGTCCGCTGGACTGTTTGATCTGGACGGTTTGCTGCTTGCTGGTGGCCTTGTCGCGGGCCGACACGCTGAGGATCCCGTTGACGTCGATGTCGAATTTTACTTCGACCTGCGGAACTCCGCGAGGAGCCGGGGTAATGCCGTCCAGTGTGAATTCGTCAAGCAGGCGGTTATCACCGGCCATGCGACGTTCACCCTGAAAGACGCGGATTGTCACGGCTGGTTGGTTATCAGCTGCAGTTGAGAAGGTTTCGGTCTTCGTGGTTGGGATGGTGGTATTGCGCTCGACGAGGGTGGTCATGATACCGCCTTCGGTTTCGATGCCGAGCGACAGCGGGGTCACATCGAGGAGCACCACGTCCTTCACATCGCCGGCGATGATTCCGCCCTGAATTGCTGCCCCAAGTGAGACAACTTCATCGGGGTTTACTCCCTGATGCGGGTCTTTGCCGAACATATCGCGAACCAGGCGCTGCACTCGGGGGACTCGAGTGGAACCACCGACGAGTACCACTTCGTGGATGTCGGAAGGTTTCAGGCGAGCGTCTTTGAGGGCATTGAGTACTGGCTGGCGACAGCGTTCCACGAGCGGGTCGACAAGTTCTTCGAACTTTGCTCGCGAGATGCTGAGTTGCAGGTGTTTGGCACCGGAAGCATCTGCCGTGATGAACGGGAGATTGATGTCGGTGGTCTGCTGGGTGGAGAGCTCCTTCTTGGCTTTCTCAGAAGCTTCGCGAAGTCGCTGCAGTGCCATGGGATCTTTGCGCAGGTCAATGCTGTGTTCGCGTTTGAATTCCCCGGCAATGTAGTCGATGACCGCTTCGTCGAAGTCGTCACCCCCGAGATGCGTATCACCGTTGGTGCTGAGCACTTCGATGAGTTCATTTTCAACTTCGAGGATGGACACGTCGAAGGTACCACCACCGAGGTCGAAGACACAGATTTTCTCTTCTCGTTTTTTTTCCAGCCCGTAGGCAAGTGCCGCAGCAGTGGGCTCGTTGATGATGCGAGCTACTTCCAGGCCGGCAATCTGACCGGCGTCTTTGGTGGCCTGTCGCTGAGCGTCGTTGAAGTAGGCCGGTACGGTAATCACGGCCTTGTTCACCTTGTGGCCAAGGTGGTTTTCGGCCGCTTCCTTCAGTTTCCGCAGCACGAGGGCGGAGATTTCAGGAGGAGTGTATTCCTTGCCGTGGACATTGACTTTGACGTAGTCGGCAGAGCCGCCGACGACCTTGTAGGGCACCAGTTTCTCTTCGGATTCCACTTCGCGATGCCGTCGGCCCATGAAACGCTTGATGGAGTAAAGCGTGTTTTGGGGGTTGGTGACGGACTGCCGTTTAGCCGGTTCTCCAACGAGTGTTTCACCTTTGGTGGTGAAGGCAATGATGCTGGGGGTGGTACGGCTGCCTTCCTGGTTGGCGATAACTCGGGCTTCGCCGCCTTCCATGACGGACACGACGGAATTGGTCGTGCCGAGGTCGATGCCGATGATTTTTTCTCCGGAGACAGCCATGGTCGAGTTCCTTGTCAGCAGAAAGGAGAGGGGCTGGGTGACGTGATTGCGACCCGTTGTTGATCAGTGCCCTGGTGAGCGTTTGCGGGCGGACCTGCTGTTTGGGCGGGTGCCAGAAAACGCTGTGGTTCTAGGTGGTTGCACGTCTTGTACCAGTCGTGGAAATTTGAGGTCGGCAGGGTTTTGTAGTGGATTGCGGGAGTATTTGGCGTGGCACCGCTATCGAGACTTACGCACAGTAGTGCGGTGAAAATCCTGTGAAAATTGGTTTTTTGATGGTTTTTAAGGTGTGCGTCCGGTGGTTTTATTTGCTGGTGGCGGTGGGGTGGTGGTGTTACGGAATTGGCAGTGCAGCCTGAGTGAGCCACGCTGTGAGTGCCATTTTGGCAACGGCTGTGGTTTCTGTTTGCTGTGCCCGCGGCTGCCTCTTTGGCACTTTGCGGGTCAGTCTGGGTGTCTGAGTTGGGGAAAAGTGATCGACTTTGTCAGGAATCTGGCGGAGCAGGGGCCCCCGCTTGACACCTAAATCGTGCATGGCTACAAGTTTGGGTGTGATGTTGTGCGAGAATTTGCAAGTGGTTTATGTGTGCGGTGTGGTGGTTATCAGGTGGCAAGCCTGTGCAGGGTTTTGCTACAACGTGGGAAGGCTGGTTGTAGGGATGGCCAGGAAAGCAGCAGCGAAGGTACCTGTGAAGAAGGTGGTTAAGAAGGCCCCGGCAGCAGCCTCGAAGGCTCGCCCTGCGGCGACCCGGTCTGCCCCAGCGTCTGTTCGGTTACCGGTCCGTCCGAATCCCGGAGAGGCTCAATTGCCGCCTGAGATTGAGATGAGTCGTCTGGACGAGCAACTGCTGGGGATTTTGAATCGGCGGGTATCCTTGTTTTTAGAGAAGATGCGGGGTGTTCAGCAGCCATCCCGAACGATGTTCAATGATCTGGACCAGCAGTTGGTCTGGAGCATGATTGATCGTGTGAATCAGGGTCCGCTGACCTCTGCCGAGCTGAAGACGATTTTTCGTCCGATGCTGAGTGCTGGCCGTCAGCGAATCAAGCATTTGCGAGTGGCCTATCTGGGTCCGCAGTTCAGTTTTACTCATCAGGCCGCGACTGCTCGATTTGGTGAATCGGCTGATCTGGTACCTGTAAGTACGATCGCAACGGTTTTTGAAGAGGTGAATCGGGGCCACGTGGACTTTGGGATTGTTCCGATTGAGAACAGTACAGACGGCCGCATCGTGGATACTCTGGACATGTTTACTCGTTTGCCTCTGCGAATTTGCGGTGAAGTGCTGGTGCATGTGCACCACAATCTGCTGGCGCGTTGTGACCGCAGCGAAGTGTCTGAGATTTACAGTAAGCCTCAGGCATTGTCGCAGTGTCGGGACTGGTTATCGCGGAATATGCCGCAGGCTCGTCTGATTGAGGTGACCAGCACATCGACGGCGGCTCAGTTGGCCCGGGACAAGCCGAATGTGGCTGCGGTGGCCAGTCGTCAGGCGGCAATTCAATATGATGTGCCGATTATTGCTGAGTGCATTGAGGACAACCGGAACAATGTGACTCGTTTTGCGGTTATTGGCGATGCTGTGGCGGAGCCGACGGGCAGTGATCGGACGGCGATTCTGCTGCAGATTCCGCACCGGCCGGGAGCTTTGAGTGAGGCGTTGGAACCATTCCGCAGGAATAAGGTGAATTTGACCTGGATTGAGTCATTTCCGTTGCGGCAGCCGGAGGTGGGATATCTGTTTTTCCTCGATTTTGAGGGCCATGTTTCAGAGATTCGGGTGAAGAAAACCCTGAAGGATCTGGAATCGATACCTCCTGATCGTCTGGAGATCCTTGGTTCGTATCCTCGTGGCCAGGCGGACGGTTGAGCGTCGTTTTTCGTCTTGCGGCTGAATTTTTAGGTTTTAGTTTTGGGGTTTTGCGTCTGAATTGGGGACTGGTTGATGCGTCGATATCTGGTGGCTGGCAACTGGAAGATGAACACGCTGCGTCAGTCGGCGGCAGCTTTGTCGGCAGAGTTGGCGTCTGTGGCTGCTGTGGAAGAGCCGGGTATTGAGGTACTGGTTTGTCCTCCGTACCCTTATTTGCTGCCGGTGGGAGACGTTTTGGTTGGCAGTGCTGTCCGCCTGGGGGCTCAGGATGTCTATTTTGAGTCGCCTGGAGCCTTTACGGGCGAGGTGGCTGTTGAGATGCTGCGTGACGTGGGTTGCCGGTATGTGCTGATTGGGCACAGTGAGCGTCGTGCGATACTGGGTGAGACGGATGCTGTGATCAACCGCAAGGTGCGGGCGGCGATTGCGGGTGGCCTGACAGTGGTATTGTGTGTTGGCGAGCAGTTATCGGAGCGTCAGTCGGGTCAGACGGAGACTGTTCTGGACCGTCAGATGGAGGGTGCCTTTGCCGGTATTTCCGATTCTGAGGCTGCGGGGATAGTGATTGCTTACGAACCGGTATGGGCGATCGGCACAGGTGTCACGGCATCACCAGAACAGGCCGAATCTGCCCACGAACATCTTCGCAAATGGCTGGCTCAACGCTATAATTCCGACTTTTCCGAAAAAACTCGAATCCTTTACGGTGGCAGTGTGAAGCCTGATAATGCTTTGACGCTGCTTGGTCAGCCCAACGTTGACGGTGCTTTGGTGGGTGGTGCCAGCCTGAAGTCTTCGACCTTTGTGCCGATCATCGAGGCTGCTCGCAAGCTGTCTGGCTGACTGGAAATCGAACACGCCAGTGAATAACGGGGGTGCTCGTTTTCGGAGAGACGGACATCGTGCCGTCTTTTCGTATTTACCGTGAAGTTGTTTTTTGCTGGTGTGGTGGGGAGTTATTTCTCAGATGACATTCCTGATTTACCTGCTGACAATCCTGCTGACGGCGGTCAGTTTTTTCATGATTTTGCTGGTACTGATTCAGCGAGGGCGTGGCGGCGGTCTGGCGGGTGCCTTCGGTGGGATGGGCGGTCAGAGCGCATTTGGGACTCGAGCCGGCGACGTGTTCACGAAGATCACGATAGGTCTGGCGGTCTCGTGGATTCTGATGGCCGGGTTTCTGGGCATGGTCATGCGTGGTCAGGCGAAGCAGGAGGCCACAAATTCGACCCGCTTTTCGGAAGGCGAGAACGTGACGAAGGCTGAGGAGGAGGCTTTGAAGGCGAAGGCTGACGCTGAAAAGGCGAAGGCTGATGCTGATAAAGCGTCTGCTGAGCCGGCAAAAACCGAAGCTGCTCCTGCAGAACCAGCCAAATCGGAACCAGCAGCACCAGCAGAAGCAGACCCAGCGGCAGACGATCCGGCGAAAACTGAGCCTGCTCCGGCGCCAGCGGAACCGGCAAAGGCCGAACCGGCTCCTGCTGAGCCTGCAAAAACAGAGGCTGCTCCTGCAGAGCCAGCCGCAACAGAAGCTCCGGCGGCACCTGCTGCGGAAGCCCCTGCTGCCCCCAAGTGACATCGTTTCCGTTTCGGAGCAATTGCTGTGTTGTTGAGTATGACGGGGTTTGGGTATGCGTCGCTGCAGACGGACAGCGTGCATCTCAGTGCTGAGATCAAGTCTGTCAATAATCGCTATCTGAAACTGTCAGTGCGGATGCCGGATGCGGTATCGCGGTTTGAGTCCGAGATTGAAAAGCTGGTACGTTCCCGGATTGCTCGCGGGACACTCAATGTGTCATTGCGGGTGCGGTTTTTGTCGGGGCAGGGTGAGTATCGGATTGACGCGGACGTTCTGCGGGCTTATCGGGATCAGTTGCGTGGTTTGGGCAGTGACAGTTCGGCAGAGGTTTCACTGACGCAGTTGCTGGCCTTGCCGGGAGTTGTTCGTGAGACGGAGTTTTCTGACGAGGAGTTGAGTGGTCTGTGGCCTGCGATTGAGCGGGTGTTGTGTGGAGCGCTGGATCATCTGGAGGAGTTTCGCCGGACTGAAGGCGAATCAATGCAGCGGGATCTGGAGCGTCAGTGTGAAGTGATTTCGACCGAGGTGGATCGGGTCGTCTTGCTGGCTCCGGCGGTCGTTACGGATTTTCGGGATCGGATTTTAGAGCGGGTGCGGAAACTGCTCCATGAAAGTGCGGTTAATGTGAATGAATCAGATGTGATACGTGAGGTGGCATTGTTTGCGGACCGCAGCGATGTCAACGAAGAGATTACTCGACTTCGCAGTCACACTGAGCAGTTTTTGAAGTTGTGTCGGGGCACTGGTTCGCAGGGTCGGAAGCTGGAGTTCATCGGTCAGGAGATGTTCCGGGAGATCAATACTCTGGGATCAAAATCCAGTCATGTTCCGATTTCTCTGGCGGTGGTGGAGATGAAGGCGGCGATTGAGCGGATGCGCGAGGTGCTGCAGAACGTTGAGTGAGACTTTGGGTTGATGGGTTGGTGTGGGTGATGGAACAGCAGTCGGCGAAGCGGATTGTGGTCCTGTCGGGGCCCAGTGGCAGTGGCAAGACGACGGTTGTGCGTCGTCTGGTCGAGTCTGCTCCGGTGCGTCTTGTGAAATCCGTCTCCGCAACGACTCGACCACCCCGACCGGGTGAGCAGGAAGGCGACGACTACTGTTTTTTGACTCGGGATCAGTTTCTGCAGCGTTTGCAGGCTGACGAATTCATAGAGCATGCGGAGGTATTCAGTTCAGGATTTTTGTACGGCACGCTGTGGTCGGAACTGGGCCGTGCGTGGGCTCAGGGGGGCTGGGCATTCCTGGAAATTGATGTTCAGGGAGCACTGCGTGTGGTGCAGCAGTACCCGGATGCTGTTACCATTTTCCTGAGGGCTCCTTCGGCGGCCGACTTTGAACGTCGTCTGCGGAGTCGTGGAACTGAATCGGAAGAGGTCATACAGCGCAGGCTGGCAACTGCGGCTCGGGAGTTAAGTCAGTCTGATCGTTATCGATATACTGTGGTGAATGACCGGTTGGAAGACGCGGTCAGCGAGATCTGTGAGATACTGAAAGCGGAGGAGAAGGCTCGCAATGCTTGACGAATTTCGTGAAGATGACATTGTCCGCAAGGTAGGCGGTCGATTCCGTCTGTCGTCCCTGATTCAGAAGCGGATGGTGGCTTTGAATCGCGGGGCTCGACCGCTGGTCGACCTGCAGACTCGGAACCTGATGGAAATCGTGGTTGCTGAGATTATGCAGGAAAAGATCTACCTGGACACATCGGGCAATGTGAAGGCTGTGGACGACACGTCTTCCTTTGTCGACAAGATGGACCAGTTGACTCCTGACGACGGTGGTCCTGGGATTGACATCCTGTAGAGTTAGCGGGCCTGCAGAGCTGGCGGAGGAAACCGAGCCATGTCGGACGTGCTGGTGGATCGAGAGATTCTGCTGGGTGTCAGCGGCGGGGTAGCGGCGTGGAAGTCTGCGGATCTTTGCAGTCGTCTGGTGAAGCGCGGGGCGAAAGTCAGTGTGATTCTGACTGAGTCTGCTCGCGAATTCATCGGACCGGCGACATTTGAAGCGCTGACGGGTCGTCCGGTTCACAGCCAGCAGTTTCGCGCGCAGGAACATTTCGAGGGGGAGCACATCGGTTTGGCGTATCGGGCGCATCTGGCTGTGGTGGCTCCTGCCACAGCCCGCACGCTGGCTCGTATGGCGCTTGGTCTTTCTGACGATTTACTGAGTACGACTTTGCTGGTCTGTACCTGTCCCGTGCTGGTTGCTCCGGCGATGAACTGTGACATGTGGGACAAGCCGGCGGTGCAGCGGAATGTGCAGCGGCTGCAGCAGGACGGCGTGCATCTGGTGGGCCCGTGTGCGGGCTGGCTGAGTTGTGGTCGTACTGGTATGGGGCGGATGGCGGAGCCCGGCGATATTGTGGTGGCAATGGAGCGGATTCTGGCAGGACCAGCGGGGTGTGGTGCATGAGGATTTTGATCACCGCCGGTCCGACTCGCGAATACATCGACGACGTGCGATTTCTGTCGAATGCCAGCAGTGGTCGGATGGGTTACGCGCTGGCTGAGGCGGCATTGCGGGCGGGGCATGAAGTCGAACTGGTGACGGGCCCCGTCGAGCTGACTCCGCCGTCCGGCTGTCGGGTGCATCGCATTGAGACAACCGATCAGCTGCGTGAACTGTGTGTGCGTTTTTTTCCAGAGTGTGACGGGGTTATTGCGACGGCGGCTGTGTGTGATTATCGGCCGAAGCAGCGGGTAGCGGGCAAGATAACGAAGACGGGCCAGCCGATTGTGCTGGAGCTGACTGAAACGTCGGACGTACTTGCGGAACTGGGTGCGCAGCGGGGTCATCGCTGGGTGGTCGGATTTGCTTTGGAGTCGCAGGATCCTCGCAACAACGCGATGCGCAAGCTGCGGATGAAGAACTGCAGCTGTATTGTGCTGAACGACACATCAGCGATTGGTTCATTGACGAATGCTGTGGAGGTGTTGTCACCGGAGGCAGAGACGATTGCTGAGATTCGTGGTACGAAGGACGAGGTTGCTGTTGGGCTGATGGAGTTGATTGAGACATCGATTGCGGTTGTTGTGCACTGAGTCAGGAGAGTCGGGATGTTGAGGATCGTTCAGCTTTCGCTGCTGGCAGCGATGTTGTCGCTGGTTCCCTCCGTAATGGCTCAGACGGCACTGATCCGTCCTGGTGAGAATCTGGTGGCTGAGGGGATTCCGGAGATTCCGGCTGCGCTGGCTGAGCGAGTGCAGAGATATACGGAGTCGCGATCGGCATCGTTTGTATCGTGGCATCCGCAGCGTCACGAGATGCTGATATCGACTCGTTTCGGAAATACTCCGCAAATTCACGAGGTGCGGTTACCGGGTGGTGCGCGGCGTCAGCTGACGTTCTATGCCGAGCCTGTCGGAGGTGCTTCCTGGGAGCCTCGCGAGGGTTGCTATTTTGTCTTCAGTCGGGATGCTGGTGGCAACGAGTTCTCTCAGTTGTACCGACGGGATGTGGCGAGTGGTGAGACGGTATTGCTGACGGATGGCGGTCGCAGTCAGAATAGTGGGCCGCTGTGGAATCGTGCGGGCACTCATTTTGCCTGGGCAACTACTCGCCGCAACGGCACTGACCGCGACCTGTGGCTGATGGATCCGCTGCAGCCGGGTGGGGCGCGAGTGATTGCGGAGCTGCAGGGCGGTGGCTGGTCGGCGGTGGACTGGTCTCCTGACGACCGGCACCTCGTGGCGCGGGAGTATCTCTCAGTAAATCAGTCGATGCTGTGGCTGGTGGACGTGGCGACGGGTCAGAAGCAGCCGCTGACGGATGCAGCTGAGCAGGTGGCGTGGGGTGGAGTGGAGTATGTACCGGATGGTAAGGCGTTGTATTTGACGAGTGATCAGGGCAGTGAATTTCGGCGGCTGGGTCGTATGCAGCTTGAAACTCGTGCAATTCAGTGGCTGACCACATCAATTCCGTGGGATGTGGAGTCTTTTGATTTGTCTCCTGACGGTCGTCAGTTGTTGTTTGAGACGAACGAGGCGGGGGTTTCGAAGCTGCGTCTGCTGCTGACGGAGACGGGCGAGATTCGTGAGCCTGCGGGGGTCCCGGCGGGAGTGATTGGTGGTGTGGAGTGGCACCGGGATGGTGCTGTAGCTGCATTTTCGGTTAGTTCAGCGAAGTCCACATCGGATGTGTATGTGTTGCAGTCGGATGGGCATGTTGAGCGGTGGACGGAGAGTGAACTGGGCGGTTTGAATCCGGAAGTGCTGGTGGAGCCTGAACTGGTGCGCTGGAAGAGTTTTGATGGTTTGGAAATCAGTGGTTTTCTGTATCGAGCGGGTGCGGGTTTCAGTGGTCGGCGTCCGGTGATCATCAACATTCACGGCGGGCCTGAGGGTCAGTCGCGACCGATTTTTCAGGCGCGGAACAACTATTACATGAACGAGCTGGGAGTGGCGATGATTTACCCGAATGTGCGGGGATCAACCGGCTATGGAAAGACGTTTGTAGCGCTGGACAATGGTCTGCGGCGTGAGGATTCGGTGCGGGATATTGGTGCACTGCTGGACTGGATTGGGACTCAGCCGGATCTGGATCCTCAGCGGGTGATGGTGACTGGGGGCAGTTATGGCGGTTATATGACTCTGGCCTGTGCCTTCCACTACAACGATCGGATTCGCTGTGCGCTGGATGTGGTAGGGATATCGCATTTTGGGACGTTTTTAAAGAACACCGAGTCGTATCGGCGGGACCTGCGGCGTGTGGAGTATGGTGATGAGCGTGACCCGCGGCTGGCGTCATTTTTCGAAGAGATGGCTCCTTTGAACAATGCCGGTCGGATTCAGAAACCGTTGTTTGTGGTGCAAGGTGCGAATGATCCGCGGGTGCCGCTGTCAGAGGCGGAGCAGATAGTGGCTCGTGTTCGCCAAAACGGGACTCCGGTCTGGTATCTGATGGCGAAGGACGAGGGGCATGGTTTCCGCAAGAAGAACAACGCGGACTTTCAGTTTTACGCGACGATTCAGTTTGTGGAGCAGCATCTGCTGGGCGGGGATGTAAAGTAGGGAACGGGTGGCTGTCGTCTTCGGATCAGGGTTGCTGGCAGTTCTCAGCCAGCAGCCGACGGGTCTGGCGCGTTAGTTCTTCAATCAGCATTTCGTGGCAGCCTGGCGCAGTGGCAGCGATGACTTCCTGGTAGATGCCATAACCGTAGCTGCTGGCTGGCGGGATGTAGCCTGGCTGCCAGTCTCCTGTGAGTGTGGTGACGAATACGGGGTGTGGTGCGAACCGTTGTCGCAACTGGATCTGCAGGTCCTGGTAAAGTTCGCCCGGGACAAAGAACCAGAGGCAGTCGCCGGTGATACCGATGGTGACATTGAGCGGGCAGACGGGTCCGGGTGCGAGTGCTTCGAGGCGGGTGATCTGGCGTGTCATTTGTTCGGCCTGTGCACGGCAGTTGCGGATCGCAGCGTCATCGTTTCGTGAGCGAGCTTCGGTTTCCTGTGCCAGCCAGTAGTCGCGGCTGCTGCGGGTTTCATCGAGGCGTGGCAGGTCGTGTCGCCATGGCAGGCTGACGGTGATTCGGTGCCAGGTCCAGCGGTTGAATGTCTGGCTGATTTCCGGGGGTACGAGCTCGTGGGCCCAGCGTCCGATCCAGGTACCGGAGAGCACGGGTTCCTGCCATGTGTAGCGCGTACCGGGGCAGGGGAGTGACTGGAGTGTGGAGAGTACGGCGAAGGCCAGTTCGCGGCCGTTGCGGTCGGCGATGCTGGTATCACCGGTGAAGCCTTCGCGGGGGCCGAGGTCCCCGGAGGCTCCCTGAAGAAACACGCAGATTCCGGGTGCGTGCTGTTCGACGGTTTCGCGGAGCGCACCAACGTAGTCGGGGCTGATCAGAGTGTTATCCCATGCGAGTGTTGTGGGGTGGCAGGCGTAATTAACGAGAGTTGCGAGGGGTGTTCCGTTTTCTGTGGAAATGCGGGCGACGAGGACGGTCGAGTCTGAGAAGCCTGCCGGGTTGAGTCCGCAGACGGCATGTCCGCGGAGGGGATCGAAGAAGTTGCGGTGTCTGGCAAGGCTGCAGGTGCCTGTGCCGATGACAGCGGCAGCCGATTGTCTGCGGCTGGCGGTTTCGATAGCCAATTGGCGGACTTTTTGTCGCACATCCTGCAGGTAGGGTGCGATGAGTTGTCCTCCGGGAAATTCGCTGCGGCTAAGTGCCATCCAGCCACTGCCATGTGTGTGTGTGAGGGTGACGAGGACGCAGTCGGGATCGAGGCCGGTGGCAGCGGCGACGTCTGCGGCTAGATCCTGCTGCAGGCTGGTTTCGAGGATGCAGTGATCGAGTGACAGGATGACGCGGGCTGCGGAGTCCGGGCCGTCGAAAGGTTCGAGCCACAGTAAGCTGGCGGTGAGTGGTCGATGGACTCCGGTGGCCCGATCGTGCATCGCGGCGCCCCACATTCGATGGTAAATGCCGACTGGTGGAGTAATGTCGCAGCGGCCAATCGATGAGATGCATCGAAACTGAGGCGTTGAAAGGCTCAACATGGAAGGACTCACTTTGAGAGAGAACAACTGTGCCGCAGATCACCTGTTGTTAATCGGCATCCACGGGTTTTGAAGGATTCAGCAGAGACCAGCAAACCGCATCGATCGCCATGATGGCTGCAAACAGGAACAGCATGAGATTCCAGTTGCCCGTGGCCTTCACCAGAAAACCCGCAACGACCGGGAACAGCATGGCTCCGATGTTGCCGAACATATTCATCAGGCTGAACACTGTGGCTGTTCGTTTGCCTCCGAATTCAATCGCCACAGTGTAGCCACTCACGCCGCCAAATGTTGCGGCGAAAGCACCGCAGCCGATGATCGCGACCGCGAGCTGAGCATTTGAGATTCCGGAAGACACCAGGATCAACACAGCACAGGTCGCCATGCCCATGATTGCGATTCCCTGTCGAGCCAGCCAGCGTTTTCCGGTGGCTCGCAAAATCAAGTCGGAAACGATTCCGCCCGTCAGACTTCCAACAATGCCACCGATGCCCGCATAGCCAGTCAGAGTCCCGGACGCTTCCTCGCTGACACCGCGAGTCTTCTGCAGGAACACAGGAAACCATGTCAGAAAGAACACCATCCCGGCCGCTCGAAAGAACTGCTGCAGACACAGAAGCCATGTGTTTGGGTTCTTCAGTATCTTCTCCATCCTGAACTCGCCACTGCTCGAGGACACTGTCATTGGTGGCAAACAGGACTGAGGCACAATTGCCAGGAAGCCGAACGCCCACACAATGCCCGGAACAGCAAACACCATCAGCAACAGACGCCATTCCTGAACGTCCTGAAGTGATGTGCCTGTCGTCAGGCTGTTCAGCCGGGCAAGTCCCTTTCCGGCCAGTACCGGTGCCGCAGCTCCGCCAATCGCCATGCCAGCGGCCAGCATTCCGGACGCAAACGCGCGAGAAGAATCGTTGAACTGCTGACCGATCGCCTTGGCCGCACAGGGGAATGCTCCGGCCTGTCCGGCTCCCATCAGAAACCACAGAACGGCCAATGATGTGAAGTCGAACGAAAACCCGGTTGCCAACGTCAGCAGTGACCACACAACACAAAGCACAGCCAGTGTGAGTCGGCTTCCGTAACGATCTGCCAGCCATCCGGACGGCATTTGAAACAGAGCGTATCCGAGGTACCAGATCGATTGAATGATCCCCATGTTCAGAGCCAGATCGGCCAGCTTCAGATCCCGTGCGATTGTGTCGGCCGGAACACTTACTGCAGATCGCTGGATGTAAGCGATGCAGGCCATCACGCAGAGGAGCAACAGAATCAGGTAACGCATCAGGCACCTCTGCGGCGGGCGTATTGTTCGAGCACAGAAAGAAGTGCAGGCGAGAGTCCATGAGTATGAAAGCGTCCCTCAGCATCGCGTGTGGCGTACGGTTCGCCATTAAAATGCAGAGTAATGGTCGGGATAATGATGGCCACAACAGTCGCTGCGATTCCGAGGAGCACGTTCGCTCGAAATGCGGCAGGCAGTGCCCAAAGCCAAACCACCAGAGCCGCAGCAAGAATCAAGGTGGGAATGGCCCGAGGTCGAACCCGCTGTCGAAATCCTTCTTTGCGGCGTCGAAAGATGATGTGAAAGGAAGGAATTCGTCTCAGCACGAGAATCTTGACGAGATACAGAAAGAACGGGATTCCGACAGGGCTTCCAAAGAAAAACGGCACTCGTTTGTTATCCAAACGAAGAAGAATGCCCATCACAAAACCAGTCACGAAGATCGACTGAGGCAGAAAATGCAAAAATCGAAACAGCGTTTGTCTTTGCTCTGACGGTGCAAAGAGCTTCGTGTAGTAGCTTTTGATATCTCCTGACCGAACAGGTTCTCCCGTCTCGATGCAAAGTGGCGCAATATCAAATTCCCCGTCGCAGATCACCGTTCCGTTAATGACCGAGTATCGTCGAGGAGCAAAGATGACGTTGTCTCCGACAGTCACCGGATTGGGGATGCTCGGTGGTGCAAAGGGGTTATCGGACCTTCTTTTCGGCAACGATGCATCTTCGGTCATCGACCTGTCCTCGCACCTGCCGACAGTACATCCGGGTTGACGACATTCTGAGGAGTCTCCGCAAGGAAGGCTCGAATGTTGTTGATGCAGCCAAGAGTCAGCACATCGAGACCTTCTTGAGTCGTATCGGCGGTATGCGGCGTCAGCACGACGCGAGAACATCGCAGGATGGGATGATTTGCTGGAAGTGGTTCATCGTCGAAGACATCCAGTCCGGCCCCGAACAGACCACCGGATTCCAATGCCCCTACCAAAGCATCAGTTTCCACCATCGCGCCACGAGCTGTGTTGACAAGAATGGATTCCCGCTTCATCATCGCGAAGCGTTCGGCGTTCATGATTCCTCGGGTCTGATCAGACAGGCGAGTATGTAGGCTGACAACGTCGGACGTCTGCAGCAACTGCTCGAGGGAGACGTATTCAAATCCCAGCCGCGCAGCTTTGTCGGGATCCGGATGAAGCGACCATGCGACCGCCTTCATTCCGACAGCGCGACACAGGCGAATCATCTCGCAGCCAATGTTACCGGTGCCGATCACGCCAAGCATCTTTCCGGTCAGCGAAATTCCCAAGTCGCCTCGCCATCGTCCGGCCTTTAATTCGATCGTCTGAAAGGCCATGTTGCGAGCCACCGCGAACATCAGGCCCAGCGAATGTTCGGCCACCACAGTGGCTGTTCGGCCCGGAACATTGCAGACGACGACCCCCTGTTCCGTGGCCGTGGGAAGATCGATCGCGTCATACCCGATGCCGCAAACAGCGATCATCTTCAGCCGAGGAAGCTGCTGCAGGATGTGGCGAGGAAACTTCAGGCTGCCTCGGGAATTCAGGAGAATGTCTGCCTCGGAGACTCGCCGAACTTTCTCCTGATCATCAGCCGGTCTGTCGCGACGGAGAACCACGTCAGTGATTTCACCCAGCTGCGCAAGATACGGAGAAGCACCGACAAGCGGTGGAAAGTCAGCGGGGATGACGACAACGGGGCGTGCCATGGAGGCTGGGTTTCGGTCAGGCATTGTGCGTGGGTGAAAGCGGGGCAGGCAGACTGACGCAAGCTGCATTCTACTAAGGTATTTAGTTTTCCGGAACGGACTATTTTTTTTCGCATGTATCTGCGATAGACTGCATGTGGGGAATTTGTCTGAGAGGGAGTCAATGCGATGTCGGCGATTGCTGTACAGTGTCCTGCCTGCAAGTCGCTGCTGAAGTTGCCGGATGCTCGTCTGGTGGGTAAAACGGCGCAATGTCCGAAGTGCAGCCACAAGTTTGTGATTCGGCTGCCTGCGTCGCCGACACCGGTACCTGAGGTACCTGCGGCAGTGGAAGCGGATGAATTGCCGGTGCTGCCATTGGCTCCGCGTGCGGGTCAAGCGGCGCGGTGGGTGCCTGACCACAAGGTTTCGAGTGCACCGATTACTGCGGAGGCCATTTCGCAGAATCCTGTGACTGCTTCCGCAGCGACGCGCGGCGTCGGAGAGTTGCCGGATTTCAGTGGTTTTGGAGTGGCGGTGGCCACTGAGTTAGCGGCAGGTGCGGGCGGTGCTGCCGGGGTGGCTCAGGGGGCATCAGCACTGGCAGGTGTGCGTGGTCGTCGTCGCAGCGGGGGCATGGCGCAATGGATTTCACTGGCTGCTGCCGGTTTGCTGGCTGCCGGCATTACCGTATATGCGGTGATGGCAAATCGTGGTGCGGCGCCGGCTGAGAAGCCGGTTGTGAAGCAGAACAAGGGCTGGGAGCAGGAGCAGCAGGCACGAAAGGCGTCGGATGCAGCGGCTGAGGATCTGAGTCCAACGAAGGGAGCGGCGATACCGCTGGATCATGTTCCGTTTACACCGCATGTAATTGTCCATCTGCGTCCCGCCCAGTTGTGGCAGAAAAACCAGCGGATTGGTGAGTTTCAGGCGTTACTGGGCAATCTGGGGATCTGGCTGACTGAGCAGATACGACAGGTTTCGCGATTTGAGCCGGCAGAGATCGAGGAGTTGACAATTGCGCTGAATTTTGGTGCAAGGATGGCGCTGCCGGATCTGGCGATGGTGGTGCGATTGAAGGAGCGTCAGACGGCATCGGGGCTGTTGAAGCGTTTTGCGGGTCGCTTGCGGCCGGATGCGCATTCGAAGGCTGAGGTGTACGAGGCGTCAGACTTTGCTTTTTTGCTGGTGGATCAGCAGACCTTTGTGGCAGCTCCGCTGACGATGTCTGAAGAGCTGGCGGATTATAAAGAGGGTGGTGCGCTGCCGCTGCCTGATATGGAACCGCTGCTGCTGAAATCTGATCGACAGCGTCACATGACGTTGCTGTTTGACCTGACACTGCTGGATTCGCATCGTGAGGACGCATTTTTCCCGCAGCTTCAGCCGGCTGCGGACAAGGTGCTGTTTTGGTTTGGTGATCAGGTTGAGAGTGTGCTGTGGAGTCTGCATCTGGAGCCAGACTTCTATATGGAAACTCTGCTTAGCAATAGCCGCGACAGTACTCCTGTGCGTCTGCAGCGGCAGATGCAGGTGCAGCTGGACAATCTGCCGCGTGAAATTCTGGAGACGGTGCGTCAGATGCAGCCATCGACTGAAGGCAGTCGCCAGATCATCGGGCGATTTCCGGCGATGCTGCAGGCCTTCAATATTGGGACGACTGTGCACGCCAGTGCAGGTTTTGCGAGGCTGGTGACCGTGTTGCCAGGGCAGGCGGCGGGAAATCTGGCTGCCGGGACTCTGCTGACGTGGAACCAGTCGCTGGTGACAGAATTTCGTGACGAGACAAAGCAGACGAAGGCTGCGGACGATGTGAAGGTACCGGACAAGGTGGCTGATCGCTTGCAGATGAAGGTGCTGGTCGACTTCCGGCGGACTCCTTTGCAGGAGGCGTTTGGGTATATTGGTGAATCGATCAAGACTGACGTGGTGATTGATGGTGATGCGCTGAAGGGTGCCGGATTTACTCAGAACATGCCGCAGACGATTGATCTTGGTTCGGTGACGGCGCTGCAGGCGATTGACCGGATACTGCAGAATTATGCGAAGGAGCGTGATCCGCTGGTGCTGGTGGTGGACGAGGGCGGTAAGCGGCTGATGCTCAGTACGAAGACGAAGGCCGAGGCTGACGGGCTGAAGATTTTCGACACGAAGGCGAAGTGAGAGGGGGCGGTCGGGAGTTGTTGAAAGCTGGTCTGGACACAAAATTGAAGGTTCGGCAGAATCTGCTGATCGGCTGCTCCCGCAGGGGCCTGCCGTCCTTCAATCCCGGCGGTAAATCTGTGTGATTTCCCGTCGCCTGTCTGTGTTTCTCACCTGTCCTTTCAGGCCGCATCCTGCAGCAGCCAAACTCACCGTCCCAGGGTCTTCTCATGACGCGACTGGCAATTGCCGTCTGCTGTTATGCCGCGATATTTGCGGTGTCATTCTGCTGTGCTTTGGCATTGCGGTTTGACATTGATCCGCTGCAGTTTTTGTATTTTTCGGCGGGGAATCCGGTACCAATTCCTGCGGGAGCAGCGGGTCGGGCGTTGTTTGAGCTTGAGCAGCAGCAGTTTGCCGTGGGTACGTTTCGCGGAGGTCTGGGGGCGCTAGTGCTGCTGAAGGTGGCGGTCGTGTTGTTTTCCCGCGACTGGCGTCGTCATTTGCGGTATTCGACGATGCGTGATCTGGCGTGGTCGGGTGGTGTGTGTCTGATTTGCGGTGTGCTGCTGGCGGCGTCGCAAATGGCTCATGAAACGATGCCTCAGGTGCCACGCGGCGTGATTGTGCTGGATACGATTCTTTCGGCGGCGCTGCTTTCGGCGACCCGCATTCTGGCTCAGATGCTGCGGACGCTCAAGAACATGCGGCGCAATAAGCATTCTCGACGCGCCCTGATTTATGCTCGTGGTTCGGATGCTGCGGAGTTGTTGTCATCGATTCAGTCGGGGGCGTCATCGCTGCGGGTGGTGGGAATTGTGGTCCCGTCAAAGCATATTCCGCTGGGTCTGCTGGGGGGAGTGGAGACTTTTGATGGTTCGGGTGATCTGCGGGCGATTATTGCTCAGACGCGGGCCGAAATGGTGCTGCTGGGTTCGAAGCTGTCTGGTCGCACGATTCGGGAGGTGAGTGAAGTTTGTCGGCAGTCAGGTATTGAGGCGCATGTGGTGCCGTCGGTGGGAGAGATTCCAGCGGGGCGATTTCAGCTGCGGCTGCGTGAGATCACGATTGACGACCTGCTGCGGCGTGAGCCGAATCAGCTGGATCTGGAGGGGATTCGGGAATCGCTGGCCGGCCGAGTGGTGCTGGTGACGGGTGCAGCCGGCAGCATTGGTTCGGAAGTCTGCCGACAGTTGCTGAATTTTGCTCCGACTCGCATTGTGATGCTGGATCAGTCGGAGTTTGGGATTTTTCAGCTTGAGCAGGAGTTTCAGAACCTGCGTCGTGTTGTGTCGACGGTCTTGCCGTCACTGGAGTTTTTGATTGAGGACATTACGGATGAAGCAGCGATGCAGCGAGTGTTCATGGCACATCGCCCGGCCGTCGTGTTTCATGCGGCAGCGTACAAGCATGTACCGCTGATGGAGTCCAATCCGCAGACTGCGGTTCGCAATAATGTGCTGGGGACGAAGGTTCTGGTGGATCTGGCGGATCGATTTAAAGTGCAGCGGTTTGTGATGATTTCCACTGACAAGGCGGTGCGACCCACGAATGTGATGGGCGCGACGAAGCTGATTGCGGAGGAATACCTGTTTGCGGTCGCCAGTCGCTCGAAGACTCTTTTCATCACTGTTCGATTTGGCAATGTACTGAATTCGGCCGGCAGCGTGGTGCCGACATTTCGGCGACAGATTGAGCAAGGTGGTCCGGTGACCGTGACAGATCCTGAGATGCAGCGTTATTTCATGACCATTCCGGAGGCAGTGCAGCTGGTGCTGCAGTCGGGAGCGATTGGTGCCGGCGGGGACGTGCTGATTCTGGATATGGGGGAACCGGTGCGGATCGTGGACCTGGCGAAGGACATGATTCGGCTGTCCGGGCAGCGTTATCCTGAGGATGTTGAAATCGTATTCACGGGTTTGCGTCCGGGCGAGAAGCTGTACGAGGAGTTGTTTTACGAGACTGAGCAGAATGCGTTGCGTGTGCACGAGAAGATTTTCCGGGCACCGCGTGAACGTCGCAATTCTGAGGGCGTAGTGCAGCGTGAGCTGCAGCTGCTGGAGCGACATCTGGGCAGTGGTCGTGAAGAGCTGCGAGAAGTGCTTTGGCAGGTGGCAGGGCGAGTTGTGCAGCACAGTTCCGGGCTGCCGACAGATGAGACCGGTCGGACTGCAGCGTGAGTGCCCTGCAGCGTAAGCGGTTTCGTACGATTGACCTGCGAGTCAGCCGGCGTCTGTTAGGCTGGCGTCACCGGCGGGTTCGCGAACGAACCGATAGCCGGTGCCGCGGACGGAAAGCAGATGTCTGGGGCTGGAGGGGTCATCTTCGATCATGCGGCGCAGCCGCATGACAAAGTTGTCGATGGAGCGGCTGGAGATATCGGCGGAGTCTTTCCAGACTTCGGACTGCAGTCGGGCTCGTGACAGGACGACCCCGTCATTTTCGAGGAAGTATCTGAGCAGTTCCTGTTCGCGAGTAGTGAGTGGGTGAACTTCTTCGCGATGTCGCAGTTCGAAGCGACCGAAGTCCACGGCAACATCGCTGAAACGCACTACGTTCTCAGTCGGTCGGATCGTGCGTTGATCGAGGTGCCGGCGGCGTTTGTCCAGCAGATTGCGGACTCGGCTGAGCAGTTCGGGCAGTGAGAACGGCTTGGTCATGTACTGGTCCACACCGCAATCGAAGGCCTGGATTTTATCTTCCGTGAGTGTGCGGGCTGTGAGTGCCAGCACGGGAATGTCGAGATCGAGTCGGCGGAGCGCGCGACAGATCTCGTAGCCGCTCATTTCCGGCAGCATCAGATCGAGCACGACAAGATCGACCGGGGGCTGAGCAGATTCGTAGAGTTCGAGTGCGGTCGGTCCGCTGGATGCGAGATCAACCTGGTGGCCTTCGCGTTCGAAATTGAAACGCAGTCCGCGGGCGATCGCTTCTTCATCTTCCACCACGAGGATTCTCATCGGGGTTTTTCCTGTGCTGACAGAGCCAGTTCTGAGACGCGATCGCCGGTGCTGCGAATAGTGGTGGGTGGGGAAATGATCTGACGACCAGGCAGGATGACTTCGAAGGTACTGCCGACGCCGTTGACTCCTTCGCTGACCTGAATGCGGCCTTTTAGCAGGCTGACGAGAGTGCGGACGATGTAGAGTCCGAGTCCGGTGCCGGTTTTGGTTCGCTGGAGTTCATCACTGCCGCGAAAGAACATCTGGAAGATGCGGCGTCGATTTTCCGGGGGGACACCCTGACCATTGTCATGAATCCGCACAACGACTCGGGACAGCCCGTGTGCGGCTGCCTGCACTCTGACTCGCGGCGGATTACCGCCGTATTTGACGGCATTGTCGAGGAGATTGCCGAAGATCATTTCCAGCAGCAGGCGGCGGGAGTCGAGCGCAATGGGGGCGATGTCAAATTCAAAGACATCGGAAACTTCGTATTTGTGATGCAGGCAGGCGGCACGGGCGAATTGTCGCAGCAGATCTTCGACGGCGACAGTTTCGGTTTCGGTACTTTGGCCGATTGCGTCGAGGCGACCGACTTCGAGTAGCTGATTGATGAGTCGATCGAGCCGCGTCAGTTCGGTGTTCATGGTCTCGTAGAATTCGCGGCGATCATGAGCTTCCGGTTCGTGCAGCAGCAGTGTGTCGAGGTAGAGGCGGAGCGCGGCGATAGGCGTTTTGAGCTCGTGAGTCACACTGTCAACGAAGTTGGACTGGCGTCGATTGAGCTGGATTTCCTTGATGGTCAGGAAGGAGTAAAAGGAGATACCGAAGAGGCTGATGGCGAGTGCGGCGGAGCTGAGGATGAGGCTGCCCCATGAGCTTTGGCGGGCCAGTTGCACGATCAGAATGGCCATCAGGGCGATGTTGACGGTCATCAGCAGTACGCTGCTCCAGATGGGCAGACCGAGATGACGACGTTTTCTGCGAAAATCGGCCATGGAGAGGGCTGAGTCATTGAGAGTGGGGACGGGAAATGGTGAGCCAACGGTGTGGAAATTATGTCAGATTTTGGGAGCAGGGCAAAACGGGGGCGGAGTGTGGAGCAGGAATTCGGGCTGCGGGGCACCGGCTCCGATTCCGCAGCATTTCCCGAAATTTGCCATCTTCCGGGTGCATTTTGAGGGCGGTTTTACAGAAAAACAGACTAAAATTCTTTGCCGGCCGCTGTTTATGACGAATGCCAGGGCAGGCCACAGCAAGGGTACCTCGTATGTCACAGCAATCTCCGGCAATTCAACTGTTGCAGCATGTGGGTCGTCGTTTGCTCCTTGCCCGTGCTGCTCGTGCGCTGCACGTTTGGTCACTGGCAGCAATGACCCTGGCAGCGGCAGCGGTGCTGGTGGTGCGTTTGGCGGGTTTGCTGCCGCCCGAGCAGCAGTCGGCGTGGTGGTTGCTGGCGATACCAGCAGCGGCCGGACTGGGGGCCGGTATGTTTTTTCGTCGAGTTGACCGCACTGCTGCGGCTCGTGCCGTCGACCAGTTTGCGCGGACTGATGACCTCTTTTTGACTCTGGTCACGCTGCAGAGTTCTGCCGGTCAGTATCAGCCTTTAGTTGAGCAGTCCGCAGTCGGCGTGGCTCCGCGGATCATGCCACGGCAGGTTGTTCCTTTCAGAACGCGGCGATCACTGGGTATTCAGGCAGTGGCCGTTTCAGCTCTGGCACTGCTGCTGGTGCTGGTTCCGACGCTGGATCCGTTTGGCCGTGTCGAGGCGGCTGTGAAGGTGCAGCAGCAGAAGAAGCAGGTCGAGCAACTTCTGAAGTCCGTGCGGACTCGTGACGAGCAGGTCAGTCGTGAAGTGAAGGCGGCGGAAGAGCGGCAGCAGAAGATTGATGCGCAGGCGAAGGAACTGATGGCGGCACTCAGGAAGATGAAGTCAGTTGAGCGGCAGCCGAATTCCGAGGTTCTGGACAGTCAGCGACAGAACCTGAATCAGCTGTGGAAGCAGGCCAGTTCTGAGCAGGTCCGTGAGATGCTGAGCCAGAATTCAGAGAGTATGACTGGCAGCCAGCGCGGTCAAAAAATGAACGACTGGCTGAAGGAATTGCAGGACGGGCGGACGGATTCCCTGCAGAAGGAGTTCGAAAAAGCTCAGGAAACACTGAAATCCATGCTGAACGCGGATTCTGCAGCAGAGCGTCAGAAGCTGGCATCTGAGTTGAAGAAGCAGTTGCAGGATCTGAAGAAATTTTCGTCGCAGAAGGCCGGTTCGAAGGAGCTTGAGAAGTCGCTGGATTCTGCACTGAAGGCTCTTGAGGCGATGCAGCAGAACAAATTTAGTCAGCAGGGTGAGCAAGGCGAGTCTGGCGAGCGGGGAGAGAAAAGCGAGTCCGGTGAGCGGGGTGAAGACGGTGAGCCGCAGTCTGGCGAAGGCCAGTTATCTGAGCAGGTGAGGCAGGCGCTGGAAGAATCACTGAAGCTGTCACAGAAGGAGTTGCAGGAGCTGGCTCGTGCTGCCGGTGACATGAAACAGCTTGAAGAGGCACTGAAGACACTGCAGCAGGCTGAAAAACTGAATCAGCAGGGGCAGATGGATGGTGAGGAGTGTGAAGGGTGCCAGAGTCTGGCAGATTACGCGGAGAAATTCCGGAAGAAGATGGGTGGAATGGGGCAGAACGGTCAGGCTGAGCGGAGTGCACCTGGAGCCATGATGTCTGAGGACGGCAGTGATCCGGAGGGTTACAAGAACGAAAAGTCGCGTACTCAGATTCAGGCCGGCAAGGTGCTGATGTCTATCAAGACGAAGGAGGCAGCCAGGCAGAAGGACTTTGATCCGGAGGACCTGCGGAAGTACGACAACACTGTGCAGCAGCTGAAGGCTGGTGTGGATGCCGCGATCGAGGCGGAAGAGATACCGCCTGGGTATGTGGACAGCATTCGTCAGTATTTTGACAAGATTGAGGGCGGGGCAGAGCCTGCCGCGGCGGCTCCGGCAAAACCCTGAGGCTGGTTTTTAGCGACTGTCGCGGAACTGCTGTATGCTGACGGCCTTACCGGCAGCCACGACGATGTGATCGATCAGTGTGATGCCGATAATTTCGCCGGAATCTTCGAGGCGTGTTGTGACGTGCAGGTCCATATCGCTGGGGGTGGGATCACCTGACGGGTGATTGTGGACGACGATGAAGGCGTTGGCGGCATCGCGAATGGCGTGTCGGAAGACTTCGCGGGGGTGCACAAGGTTATTCCGCAGTGTTCCGATCGTGACAAGGTGTGACGCGAGGGGGTGGCTTTTTGAGTCGAGTGTGATCATGTGCACTTCTTCCTGTCGAGCTTCCCAGGACAGTCGATTGAAGTGTGTCAGGCAGTATTTGATGGCATCTTCGGGGCGTGTGAGTCGTGGTCGATCCTGCAGATTTAGAGTGGCGGCCGCCTGAACTCGCCGTCCCAGTTCGATCCCGGCCATAATCTGGCACCATGCGGGTTCACTGACTGCGGTGCTGATTTTCTTGAGTTCCGGCAGTCCTAGTTCCGGCAGCTGTTCGAGACGATTGTGGACTTGCCCGGCAATTTTTTCGCCGGCCTGCAGTGCCGATTCGCCGGGGCGTCCGGAGCGGATCAGGATTGCGAGGAGTTCACTGAGTTTTAGTCGGGTGGGGCCCAGAGTTGTGAGGCGTTCGCGGGGCCGATCCTGAGGCGGGGCAGCGGGGATTTGGCAGTGGGAGACAAGACCGGAGACCCAGTGGTTCACGTCGACCTGGCGGGGATCTTTTTGCCACTGGAACCGTGGGGCTGTGGATTGATCGGGGACCTGTCGGATGAGTCCCTGCAGCAGCAGTTGGTCGACGATGCGACGGGTGATGAGCGGGTGTTTGGGTGTTTCGTCGAGTTCAGCGATGGAGAAGTCCTGTTTATTGAGCAGAGTGGCGAGGATGTTTTCGTAGAGGGAAAGGCGATCGGAGGCGGTGTGTCGTTTCATGGGGCTGGCGTTGTTGTGTGATCGTATGGCTGGCGGAACTGTCGAGGACGCATAAGCAAGGTTATTAGTTACTTACTAAGGGTGACAATCAATAACGCCTGAAACGTGAAAATTGGTGTCGACTGGCTGTCACGGCATTCGGGTTTTGCGGTTTTTGCCGGTATGATCTGGGTGTGTCTGTGCAGGTTTTGGTGTTGTAGTGGAGGGGCGGGTATGGCGACGGTGGGTGAGATTTGTGGAGTGTTGCGCGAAATTGCACCGCTGGAACTCGCGGAATCATGGGACAATGTGGGGTTGTTGCTGGGCGATGAGAGTGCAGAAGTGCGGCGATTGATGACATGTCTGACATTGACAGAGGACGTTGCTGCGGAAGCGATTGAGGGGGCAGTTGAGCTTGTGGTGAGTCATCATCCGATTTTCTTCCGACCGGTGAAGCGATTGACGTCGGGTGATGCGGAGGGCAGAACGGTTTTGAGCCTGCTGCGTGGGGGCGTGGCCGTCTACAGTGCTCACACGGCCTTTGACAGTGCGTCTGCGGGCATCAACCAGCAGTTGGCCGGGCTGTTGGAGTTGTCGGGGATACGGGTGTTGCGAGTGCTGGCAGGAGTTGGAGCTGGCGGTGGTCGATTTGGGGAACTGCGTGAGTCGGTGGGGGTGCGGGAATTTGCAAAGCGAGTCGGAGCTGTGCTGGGTGCGAGCGGTGTGCAGGTGGTTTCCGGGGGGCGGGCAGTGCGTCGCGTGGGTGTGGCATGCGGGGCTGCGGCAGAGTATATGCGGGATGCTGTGGCATGTGGCTGTGACACATTGGTGACGGGCGAGGCAAGATTTCATGCCGCTCTGGAGGCTCGTTCGCTGGGGATCAATCTGATTCTGGTGGGGCATTACGCGAGCGAGCGTGGCGGAGTGGAGGATTTGGCGCGGCAATTGGGAGTGCGGCTGGCGGGGGTGGAGTGTTTTGCGAGTCGACGGGAGAGCGATCCTTTGTTTTGCGCAGATGTGGGTGAAGCAGAGTGATGAGTTTGGAGCGTGATGATGTTGGCGGGCGTCTTGAGCGGAAGGGTCCGGAGACAGTTGCGGAGGCGATTCGTCGTGGTTTTGGCTTACGTTGGCCGATGTGCGGCGAGGAGGGGATGTTTGAGGGCTGGCTGCGGATGCGGCGGGAGTGTGGCAGGTGTGGTTTGCGGTATGAGCGTGGTCCGGGGTATTTTTTGGGGTCAACCGATATCAACTATGGATTGACGGCACTTCTCACAACCCGGACCTGCATCATTGGGCGATTTATGTGGGGGCTGGGTCATTGGGAGCTGATTCCGGGACTGGCCACATTTTCAGTGATATTTCCTGTTGTTTTCTTTCGGCATGCCCGATCACTGTGGCTGTCGTTCGATTGCTGTCTGGACAGACAGGGATCGATGGGGGAGCGGGGGGAGTGAGTTTCGGGACTGGTTCAAAAAACTTTTTTGGGAAATTGAGCCACAGCCCTTGACTCTTTTAGGTATGCCTGTAGACTTCCCCGCTCAATAGCACCAACCAGTAGCGAAGTAAATCACAAGATAATGTGGTTAGCTCGAACGACTAATACAAGATCTAGTGGTTTTCTGGTTTGGTGTTGTGATCTTTGACAACATGATTGAGTTTGTGAGCCTGAGAGATTTTGGCCGACGAATTTGTTGGTTTTCGCTGACCTTTGACCGGGTCAGCAAACAGGTCACTCTTCTTGCTAGGTACCATGGGAAACCGTGGTGAAGCATATTTTTGAAGGGTTTGATCCTGGCTCAGAATGAACGTTGGCGGCGTGGATTAGGCATGCAAGTCGAGCGCTCATCAGCAATGGTGGGAGCGGCGAACGGCGTAGTAATGTGTAGGAACGTGCCCTCTGGACGGGGATAGCTACGGGAAACTGTAGGTAATACCCGATGAACTCTGCGGAGCAAAGGTGTGATTCCGCCGGAGGAGCGGCCTACATGATATTAGCTAGTTGGTGAGGTAATGGCTCACCAAGGCGATGATGTCTAGGGGGTGTGAGAGCATGGCCCCCACGACCGGAACTGAGATACTGTCCGGACACCTACGGGTGGCTGCAGTCGAGAATCTTCCGCAATGGACGAAAGTCTGACGGAGCGACGCCGCGTGCGGGATGAAGGCCCTTGGGTTGTAAACCGCTGTCAGAGGGGATGAAATCTCCGGAGGTTCTCCTCCGGAGTTGACAGAGCCTCAGAGGAAGCACGGGCTAAGTATGTGCCAGCAGCCGCGGTAATACATACTGTGCGAACGTTATTCGGAATCACTGGGCTTAAAGGGTGCGTAGGCGGTGGTTCAAGTCAGATGTGAAATGCCTGAGCTCAACTGAGGCATTGCGTTTGAAACTGGATCGCTTGAGTATCCCAGGGGTGTGCGGAACTGCCAGTGGAGCGGTGAAATGTGTTGATATTGGCAGGAACACCGGAGGCGAAAGCGGCACACTGGGGGATAACTGACGCTGAGGCACGAAAGCCAGGGTAGCGAACGGGATTAGATACCCCGGTAGTCCTGGCTGTAAACGATGAGCACTGGGCGGGAGGAAGTTCGCTTCTTCCTGCCGTAGCGAAAGCGTTAAGTGCTCCGCCTGGGGAGTATGGTCGCAAGGCTGAAACTCAAAGGAATTGACGGGGGCTCACACAAGCGGTGGATGATGTGGCTTAATTCGAGGCAACGCGAAGAACCTTATCCTGGACTTGACATGCATGGATTAACCCTGTGAAAGCAGGGCCACGCCTTCGGGTGGAACATGCACAGGTGCTGCATGGCTGTCGTCAGCTCGTGTCGTGAGACGTCGCGTTAAGTCGCTTAACGAGCGCAACCCTTGTCCTTAGTTGCCAGCATTCAGTTGGGGACTCTAAGGAGACCGCCGGTGTCAAACCGGAGGAAGGTGGGGACGACGTCAAGTCATCATGGCCTTTATGTCCAGGGCTGCACACGTCATACAATGCGGCATACAAAGGGCAGCAAACCCGCGAGGGGGAGCTAATCTCAAAAAGTGTCGCTCAGTTCGGATTGCAGGCTGCAACTCGCCTGCATGAAGCTGGAATCGCTAGTAATCGCAGATCAGCTATGCTGCGGTGAATATGTTCCTGAGCCTTGTACACACCGCCCGTCAAGCCACGAAAGCGGGGGGTGCCTGAAGTCGCTGTGCTAACCGTAAGGGGGCAGGTGCCTAGGGCAAACTTCGTGATTGGGACTAAGTCGTAACAAGGTAGCCGTAGGGGAACCTGCGGCTGGATCACCTCCTTTCTAAGGATTTCCATCACGCTTAGGCGTGATCACCATACCACGATTCGTTCCAGAATCTCTTCTCACAACTCAATCTGTTTATATCGCAGGCAGTCAGCGAAAGCTGACTGCCTGTTTTTGTTGCGCGCTGCCGTGTGCAAAGTCGCCTAGCCAAAGTTATCTGGTCACCGAACTTCGGGGTCCAGAAGTCCGACTTTCGCCGGTTGATCACGTCCAAAAATGTCGCGTGCAGACAGTGTGCTCGGGCTAGAAAGGTCGAACGGCAGTCTATCCCTCGAGCCTGCAAAGCGAGAGCAATCGTGAGTGCCGTGTGGCTGGTCAATGGAGCTGCTGGCTCCTGCCTGTTTTGTTCTGACGAAAAAGCTGTCTGAGTGTCGCCGGTCAGGCCGGTTGCGAGTCAGCGGTCAGCAGTAACTGGCAGGCTACTGCGCCACTTTCCGCGGTTCGCAGTTGTTCCAGCAGTTCGGCGGACTGCAGCAGTCTGCCCAGTCTGGCCAGAATTTGCAGGTGAGTGCGAGCGTCGCGGGCCAATACCAGGAAGAACAGGTCCGAAAGGGAGCGTCGAGGTGCACCAAACGGGATTCCGCTGGACGTTCGGCCGAAGGCTATCAGGGATTGTCCGAGCACTTCGGGCAGCGGATTTCTGGGGTGCGGAATAGCGACTCCACTTTCGAATCCGGTCGACATAAATTGTTCTCGTTCGCGGACTGCGGCGAGCACGGCGGCGGGGCCCCAGATTTGCCAGGTTCGGCCAGCGACTTCCACAGTGCCTGCAGCACAGCCGGTTTTGTGCCTGCATCGAGCTGAGTTTCGCAGGTTTCGGTATGCAGCAGGGTTTTCAGGGGGGACTGCTGATCCAGTTCCGGGGATTTCTGCGAGTTTTCGAAGGCGGCGAGTTCTGTTGCGTCGAGTGTTCTGAGGTCTTGTTCCGCCCAAGGCGTGATTTCTGCGGTGTGAAACCGCCATTCGCCTGCGATGCGGCGGGCAGGCAAAATTCCTCGCTGGACCAGTTTCTCAACGGTGCGACGGTCTTTGCCCAACCAGGCGGCGACTTCTTCGAGATTTAGAAATTCGCGGGACATTATGGATGGTGCCTTTCAGCGAGGCATGGGTCGTGAGAGACGGCCAGAGCATTGCGGCATCTGCTGAACTATTGTGTGAATCCACTGCGGCCGTGGCCATGTACTGAAGTTTCTTTCGTTCAGGAACAGGTATGTGATAGACTGGGGCGGAGGGATTTCCCGGTGCGCTGGAGTGTGTGCATGCAGAATTCGCCTGAAGACGAGGAATTGATCGCTCTGGTGACACTAGGTGACCGGGATGCTCTGGCCCAGCTATTTTCCATGCATCGGGATCGATTGTGGCGGATGGTGACGTTCCGCATGGATCCTCGGCTGCATGGTCGAGTGGATGCGGACGACGTGTTGCAGGAGGCCTGGCTGGCTGCCGTACAACGATTGAATAATTTTCTCACGGATGCTTCGCGTTCAATTTTCGTGTGGTTCCGCCTGATTACTGCTCAGACTTTGGTTGATATTCATCGTCGCCACCTTGGGACGCAGAAACGCAGTGCGGGAGCGGAGTTTTCGATTGATCAGGGTTGGGCCGCTGATTCGACGTCTTCGTCGCTGTCGTTTCATTTGATGGATCACCTGACGACTCCCATCGAGGCAGCAGTACGCGAGGAAACTTCTCGAAAACTGACTGAGGCGCTTTCCGGCATGCGGGAACTGGATCGAGAGGTTCTGGCACTTCGTCATTTCGAGCAGCTGACGAATCGGGAGGCCGCGCGGGTGCTGGGAATTTCGGAGCAGGCTGCGAGCGATCGTTACATTCGGGCTTTGGCGCGTCTGAAAACTGTCATGACGGCTTTTCCCGGGCTGCAAGGCGACTGAAGTTTGGCTGTGAGGCAGGTGGTATCGTCAAACTTTATGTTTGAGATCCGAGCAGCGGTAGCCTGGGTGTGAAGAATCGAACAGTTCCGGCAACCAGCGGGCTCCCAGTCCTGGTCGTGTGGGCAGCGGCAGTCCGCCTTTTTTGACTTGAATCTTTTCGTCGATGAGCAGTGGGTAGAGTGTGGCCAGATGGGCTCGTACTGTTTCCTGAAAGGCGACTCCTGTGCGGGCAGCGGCAGTGTGTACTCCCGCAAGCAGTGTGAAGGGCCCTGTACAGTCATGCATCAGGGCTGGAATGTTGCAGATCTGGGCCTGATCGACGAGACGGGTTGCTGCTGAGATGCCTCCGACCCAGGTGGGGTCAATCATTGCATAATCGGACGCTCCGCTGTTGAGAATCTGTCGATAGCTGTCGGCCGAGACCAACATTTCGCTGATGGCGATGGGCACCGAAATACGTTGGCGGAAGTCGGCCATCGTTTGCAGCGAGTCCGGGCGGAGTATGTCTTCCAGCCACAGCGGCTGAAACGGTGCCATGGCGGAGGCGATGCGAATTCCGGCTGCGAGTGTGAAGAAGCCGTGTCCATCGAGCATGACTTCGATGCGGTCGCCGACTTTTTCGCGAATTTTCTCGAACGGGGCAACACCCTCGCGAAGGTCGGCGGCCGACACGTACTGCCCTCCTGAACGACGGTAGACAGCGTCGAAGGACCACAATTTCATGCCGTTGTAGCCCAGTTCGACCAGTTCTTCGGCCAGTTCGCCGGGCTGATTCACGCTGCTCCAGTTGTCTTCGAGGGGGCCGGGCTGTCCAGGGTCGCCATGTCCGGGCCAGCCGGAGGCGGCAGGCACCTTTTTGTTGGTACGGCCGTAGGATGGTCCGCCGCTGCTGTTGTAGACGGGGACAGAGTCCCTCACGGGACCTCCGAGCAGTTGCCAGATCGGAGTTTTCAGCAATTGTCCGGCGATATCCCAGAGGGCGAGGTCTACGGCGGACAGCGCCCGCATTTCAGCACCCCAGCCACCAAAGGCGGTGATGCGTTCATACAGAAACCGCCAGTGACTTTCGATGGCTGTCGCGGAGCTGCCAAGCAGTCGTGGTGCGAAGAAGTCGTGGATGACTGCGGCCGCCGCAGTTGGTACATAATAGGTTTCACCGTGTCCAGTCACGGGTTCGCCAGCGATGGTTCCGGCATCGGTGTGAATACGCAGTGCCAGCAGGCCACGCATGGTGTCGTGGGGGACGACAGTTTCGATGCGTACGATTCTGGGGCCGTGGCGAAAAGCGTGTTCCTGTGTGGGGCCTGAGGCCAGCTGCAGAAACGCCCATGATGAATCTGTGGACATGTGGGAGCGTCCTGTTGCGGAGAATAAATGTCAGTTTTCGGTGCGTTCCCGCACGCTGTAAGTCTCTTCAGATCGTCCCGTGTATGCAACGATCAGTTCTGCCAGCAGTCCCAGCGACAGGATTTGTCCGCCCAGCAGTACGGAAGCGACAGAGTATGCCAACAGGGGGCGGCTTCCGATTGATCCATCCGGAAAAGCTCCACAGCGAATCAGCAGCCAGACAGCAGCCAGATACGTCAGTCCGAGTGATCCAATGGCCAGCAGCAGCAGACCGGCTCCGCCAATTGCATGGAGCGGACGGCGGCGAAAACTGGTAAGAAATGTGACAGTCAGCAGGTCGAGCAGTCCGCGCAGAAACCTGCGGACTCCGTACTTGGAAACTCCAAACTGGCGTGGTCGGTGGTGAACAGCCACCTCAGTGACTCTGAAGCCCCGCGCATGTGCCAGCACCGGAATGAAACGATGCAGTTCACCGTAAATATGGATTTCTTCAGCAACTTCACGTCGAAATAGTTTCAGCCCGCAGTTATGGTCGTGCAGTTTCAGTCCGGTCATGCTTCCCACTAGCCAGTTGAAAACTCGGCTGGGATAGACTTTATGCCACGGGTCCAGACGCCGCTGTTTCCAGCCATTCACAACATCGAACCCCGACTGAATTTTCTGCAGCATGCCACAGAACTCTGAAGGGTCGTCCTGCAGGTCTGCATCAAGCATCAGAATCAGGCTGCCGGTGGCCTGCTGCATACCGGCTGTTAGTGCTGCTGTTTTGCCGAAATTGCGACGCAGCCGAATCCCACTGACTTCCGGAAACTGCCGAGCGAGCTGGCGTATTGTTTGCCAGGAGTCATCGTGCGAGCCGTCATCGACGAAGATGATCTGCAGCCCTGCCGTGTGCGGCGTGACTCCGGTCTGCAGCTCGCTGACCAGCTGCTGCAGGCTGGGAGCTTCATTCAGCACGGGCACGACGACGGTGACGGCCGGTGGAGTGTTTTGCTGGTCGGAGTCCGTTCCCTGCCGAGTCATTTGTCAGCCTTTGTTTTCAGTGGAGCTGCGGCTGTTGAGGCCAGTTCTGTGACTATGACCCGTTCTTGCAGGGCTTCCGCAGAGATCATGTGCACCAGGTCCTGTCCGAGCCGATCCATTTCCATAACCAGCGAGTCAACTCGACCGGCCAGAAACAGAAACGCGGCCATGGCCGGGATCGCAATCAGCAGCCCGACTGCAGTTGTGAGCAGTGCGAGAGCAATTCCATTGGCAAGTGTTTCGGTCTGCCCCATGGCTCCGGCCGTAGCGATGTCGTTGAACGAGCGAATCATGCCGACGACCGTTCCAAGCAGTCCGATCAGCGGGCTGAGCGTGGAGACTCCGTTCAGCACTCGCAGACCCTTCTTCAGGTGACTGATCTGGCGTTCGCCACCGTCAAGCACGCCCTGTTCGACTTCCACGCTGGGTCGCCCCCATTTGCGAATTCCGTGCATGAAGACGTCGGCGACCGGGCTGTCGTTCTGCTGGCAGATGGTGAGTGCTTCAGTTCGATCCATGCGTCCGGCACGGAGATGCATAAAAAATCGCTCAACAAATGCTCGCGGAATCACCCGACGCTGTCTCAGCTTGACGAGGCGCTCGATGACCGACCAGACACCGATGACAGATGCGATGATGAAGGCGATGGTGAACGGCCGGCCCATAGCTTCGGCGATCCCGGCAGGATCCGTTGGAATACCTCCGGGCCTATCCTTTTTTTCGCTGGTGTCTGCAGCAGCGGCAGTATTTGTGGCAGCGGGTGTTGCCGGCGCCGGTGATTCCTGGGCGAGTGACTGGCAGGTCAGCAGGACGGCCATCATCAGAGCTGTGAGCAGCCAGATGCGAGTGCGGTGTTTTGTGGAAGTCATTTCCCTCATGGAGCCATCCGTTGATTGTTCGGGTCAGGGGACTGCGACCTTCAGTTTCCTAAGTTCTTCATTGGCACGCACAGCTTCCGGGCTGTTTGGGAAGCTGGCCACCACCTCGCGAAAATCGCGGATCGCCGCTTCATTCTTTCCGATCCGTGATTCGCAGAGTGCTGCCTGCAGCAGCGCCGGGGCTCGCAGTGCATCGTGGGGGTGATTGAGATACACCTTGAAGTACTCCCGGACCGCGTCTTCCAGTTGATTCTGCAGCAGATGAGTTTCGCCGATGAGTGTCTGGCAGCGGGCAGCAGTGAGCGTTCCTTTTCCATGCGGATCAAGAACAGCGGCTCGGAGGTATTCACGGGCTTTTTCGAAGTTTGGGGGAGCCTGCTGTTTCCAGCGACGTCCCTGCACATCCAGCAGCTGGAACAGAAATCGTGAGTCTTTGCTGCGGGCTCTCAGTTCCGTTTCAAGCGGGTCGATCGCCTCGTATTTCGCCTGAGCCAGCAGGGCTTCTGCCAGCACCACCCAGACTCGGTCGTGCCATTCCGCGATGCCCGCGGCGTCAGCCGGCAGGCTGGTACGCAAAGACTGCAGCCCCTGTTCAGCTGCTGCCGCAGCCCCGGTCTGCAACTGGGCTTCTGCGAGGAACAGTCGAATTTGCGGAGCCAGCTCGGTATCGGGCCATGCGGCAAGGAATGTTTCTGCGGTCGTTTTCATTTGCGGCCAGCGTTCGCCGAGCGAATGAATCTCGACAATGTGGAAGGCGGCTCGTTCGCGGTCCGCCGCGCTGTAGGCCGACTGTCCAGCGATGGCTTCCATTTCAGCAAGCGCGGCATCGAGGCTGCGGGCCTGCAACAGGCTTTCAGCGAGTGACAGTCTTGCCTGGCCAGCATAACTGCTGTCGGGAAACTGCGTCAGCAGTCGTCGATAGATCTGGTCGGCCTGTTCGTAATTTCCTGCTGCAGCCCACATCCACGCCCATTCATCCAGAATGCGGTCAGTATCTTCAGCATTGGGGAATGCCTGCAGCAGAGCAGTCCATGCGGCAGCAGCATCTTCAAATCGCTCTAGTTTTTGCAGGCTGCGAGCCAGCCGGCAGCCCACTTCAAAAGCATGTTTCAGTGGTGGTCGTTTTTCCGCACCGGCTTCAGGTTTTTCAATTTTTGGCAGCAGCGTGGCCCACGCATTTTGCCAGGCCATGACTGCCTGATCCGGCTGCTGCTCAGTTGTCGCCGCAGCCTGCATCATGGTGTACAGCATGAAATCCGGAGATTGCGGAAATGAGTCGGCAAGTTTCAGGAACGAGCTGGCAGCAGCCTCGAAACGGCCAGCTTCGAACTGACACCATGCTGCTCCAGCCTGCCCGGCTTCCACAACGGCGACGTTGCTACGCTGATTTCCGACTTTGGTAAACAGCGGTTCGGCTGACTCGAAGCTGCGGTCTGCGAAGGCTGTTTCGGCCAGTGCCAGCAGGGCATTCCAGGCGGCCGGTTTTGTTTTGCCGAGGTCCGCGAGCGAATCTGCCACAGCCGTTGTTTCCGGGTAACGCTTCAGGCCCCATAGTGCTTTGCCTTTGAGCAACTGAGCATCGATCTGCTGTTCTGAGTCGCGTGCGAGCGCCAGCCAGGGTTCGATGAATTTGAGTATGGCGTCATTGTCCTGCAGTTGCAGGGCGCTGGCTGCAGCCAGCAGCAGGGCATCTGCGTAGCGTGGCAACTGATCGGCCGGAGTCTGATTTTTCAGTGCAGTGGCCAGTGGCAGTACGCTGGCATGTCGACCGGCTTCAGATTCTGCGCGAATCAGGTAGTAACGAGCCACCGGAGTCTGTTCCGGATCGCCGGTCTGCAGCACGGCCTGCAGCACAGTGGCAGCCTGGTCGGTTTGTTTTGTGCTGAGCAGCAGGCGACTGTGAAGCACCTGCTGACGCGGCAGTTTTGCGTAGTCTGCCTGCTTCTCAGTGAGCTGTGTCCAGGCTACTGCGGCGGCCGCATGATTACCGTTGCTGAGATACAGATCGAGCGCATTTGCGAGGCACAACGGGGCGCGTGAGTCCTGCGGCCAGCGACTGGCAATTTCGGTGTACAAATCGGCTGCCGCTGCAGGCATTCCCGTGTCCTGTTCCAGCCGTGCCTGTTGAAAAGCCACTTCCACTGCCAGCGGCGAATCGGCTGCCAGACGTCGGGCCAGTGCCAGGCTGCTGCGGGCTGCTTCTGTTTGTTTCAGTTGCAGTTGTGACATGCCGGTGAACAGCCGCGCCTGAGCAGCAGCAGGGGCCGCTTCCGGAACAGCCTGCAATTGTTCGATGGCCTGTTCAAACTGCGAAAGACGGTACATCGCCATTCCGGCTCCCAGCCGGGCACCTGGCACGAGTGCCGGATTGCCAGCTGTCTGCAGTTTCTGCCATGCGTCCAGTGACTGCTGGAAGTTGCCGCGGCTGAATTCGAGCGATGCAACTTTTGTGGTGGCACGCTGGGCAATCTGCTGATTGGAAAGGTCGGCGGCAGTACGAAATGCCCGGATGGCAGCATTCAGATCGCCAGTCCCCTCGAATGCCCGGCCAAGGCTGAACAGAGCATCGGCGAAGACGGGCGAGCTGTTTTTTTCGCGGGCAATTCGCTGCAGAACTTCGATGGCGGCGCGGTGCTGACCGGTGGCAATGCGGGCATCCCCCAGCAGCAGCACGGCCCAGTCACTGAGTTTGTGAGTAGGGTGTTTGTCGAGGAATTCGACCAACTGTTTCGAAGCGGCTTCGTAATCCTTCAGATAGAAGCTGCACTCGCCCAGTCGATAGCGTGCTTCAGCCGCGTTGGTTCCGTCAGGTTCCTGTTTGAGGAACTCGGAAAATCGTGGTCGAGCTTCGCTGTAGCGTTCGATGGAGTTGAGTGAGAGGCCGAGATACAGCCGGGCAAAATTCGCTCGGGGATGTGTCGGGTACTTCTTCAGAAACTGATCGAATGCTCCGGCCGCCGTTTCATAACGCTGCGTGCGATAGAGGCCGACTCCCAGATTGAAGTCGTCGTCAGCCTGATCGGCCAGCGCAACGGCAGGCCAGAACAGCAGCAGGCTGCACAGCAGAAGCGTGCATCGCTGTCCTGTGAGCCACCGGGAACCTGGCATTCCTGAACCTCTGAAACAATTGAGAAAATCAGCCGCCCTGGACGACTGCGGCAGTGACAAAGTCTGCAGCGGGGCCCGATGGCTGCTGCTATGTTAAGGCACCGACGGTGGATTCCGAAGCGCAGCGGGCGGAAAATCGCAGTCTGCAGTTGGACTTTTCGGGAACCTGCAGTTCTGCGGCGACCAGCCTGATTTTTGCCTGAAGTGCAGAGATTACGAGTGTTTCCTGTATTCCTGTTTGCCGATGAGTTGTCAGAATAGGCCGCGCAGATTCTCCCTCCTTACCGCCCCACCTCCCCCCCTGCTTAGGTGTGCCATGCTCAGAATCTCGTCACAGTCCGGATCGCGCTACTGCGACGGATATTCACGGCGCAGTTTTGTTCAGCTGGGAGCCACCGGTTTGCTTTCCGCAGGGCTGCCTCGTTTGCTGGCGGCAAAAGCATTCCAACCTGCCGTGGCTCGGCAGACCTCAGTCATTCTTTTGTGGCTGGACGGCGGTCCCGGTCACATGGACACCTATGACATGAAGCCGGAAGCTCCGGCGGAATACCGCGGGATCTGGAAGCCGATTCCGACGAATGTACCGGGGATGGAAGTGACAGAGTTGTTTCCGCTGCAGGCCACAATCGCGGACAGATTTTCTGTGGTGCGGTCACTGCATCATGGCAGTGGTGATCACTTCACCGGTGGTCACTGGATGCTGACGGGGCGAGGTGCGGGTGTCAGCGGCGCAAATACTCAGGGGAAATTCCCTTTCTTTGGTGCCGTCGCCACAAAGCTGACGGGGCCTCGTGCTGCCGGAATGCCGGCCAATGTGGCGGTGCCCTATGGTATGAGTATCGGACTGCGTCCGGGATATTTTGGCGGGCATTTTTTGGGTGTGCACCACAATCCGTTTGAAACGGAGGGGGATCCGAATGCCGCGAATTTCGAGGTTCGCAATATTGGCCTGGCGGGGGGCCTGACGACAGAGCGACTTGGTGATCGGCGGCTGCTGCTCAGCAGTTTTGACCGCCTGCATCGTGAAGCGGATGGGTCGGGTGCCTTTGAATCTTTGGACCGTTTTGACCGGACCGCGTTTGAAATGGTGACCGGCCAAAGTACTCGCGAGGCTTTTGATCTGTCGCAGGAACGTCCTGAGCAGCGGGACCGATATGGTCGAAATTCGTGGGGTCAAAGTACGCTGCTGGCGCGTCGCCTGATCGAAGCTGGCACGACTTTTGTCACCTGTCATTTTGGTGGCTGGGATCATCACTGGGATCTGAAGTCCGGCATGGAGAATTACCTGCCGAAGATCGACCAACTGGTCTATGGTCTGATCACCGATTTGTCTGAGCGGGGTTTGCTGGATTCCACGCTGGTGATGCTGTGCGGTGAGTTCAGTCGGACACCGCGAATGAATGACGGTGGCAACGGTGGCCCGCCGCTCAGCAAAGGGACCCCGGGCCGCGATCACTGGGGCAGTTCGATGTTCTGCTTTCTGGCGGGCGGGGGAGTACAGGGCGGTCGTCTGATTGGTTCAACCGATCGACTCGGGGAAGCCCCGAAAGAGCATCCTCTGCGCCCCGGTGACATCCACCACACGGTGTTTCACGTGCTGGGAATCAATCCGGAATCCCAGTTCCCGGATCATTCCGGCCGGCCAATCACTGCAGTGGACCATGGTGCCGTGATTCGGGAACTGTTCTGAGTGACGTCGGTGGCCGTCGTCAGCGAATATTCGGGACTTCCATGACATGGGGCGTCCCGTCGAAGACCCACGAATCTTTGGGCAACTGGCCGGGTTTGGTCAGTTTTGGGATGGTGAAGGATTCCCCTATCAGGACTTCATTTCCAGATCGCGGGTCTCGCCGCGTTTTTCCCGAGAATCGCGCCATGAGCGGGCGGATACGCGGATCGTCCTTGCTGGTGAAGGAGCCGATGGTGACGAGGGACTTGTACTTCTCGTGGAACACCCAGGCTTCAAAATCTTCTCCGTAGCCGTATTTCTTTGCTGCTCGGAGAGCTTCCGTCAGATCCATGGCGCGGACGGCACACTCATCAAGGCTTTTGCCGAAATTGCGGTCAAAGAAACTGAGTGCTCGGGACGCATCGGAACCACTGACCTGCATCACGCTGCCACCGTGGAATGTGGCTACGACGAGTGAGAATCGTCCTTTGTTCTGCAGCAGCGAGAACTTCTGATCGGCGTTGAGATCAACGACGAAGGAGTCCTTTTCGGCATCGCGGATTTCGCCTTTCCAGAGCGGATTAGCGGTCAGGAATGCGCGGCTCAGCGGGCCGGATCGGTCTTTGGATTTGGGCAGAATACCGCCGTTTTGGGGGTCTCCGAGAAACGACGGGTTGAACTTTTTCTTGATGTATTCGAGTGCTTGTTTGGCATCGGCATTATTGTTTGACGGGAAGTTGCCGGCGAGCACAGAAATACTGCCGTGCTGTGCCACATAACGTCGCGAACTGTTGGGCTGTGGCGAAGAGATTTGTTCGACCTTTTCATCCATGGACCACGTGTAGGCCGGAATCCCGGTGCGGCGAAGTTCGTACACCAACTGATCGGCGGCTTCTTCAGCTGACAGACCGTCGCCTTTGCGCCAGTCTTCATCGACGTTGCGCAGCGAGGCGACCATGATCATCCACGGGCCATGTTTGGCAGTCAGCGGGTACTTCTTTCCCTTGACGGCTTCCACTTCGGCTCGGGTTGTGGTGCTGCAGCAGAGCAGGAAAGCGGAACACAGAAGCAGGAGGTTTCTGAAGGAGATCATCCTGGCAGTCCTTGAGAAGATCTGTCACGTGTATCTTTGGAGCAGTGCGAAGTATGCAAAGGAGCGCTGTGACAACCTCAGGATTTTACGCGGATTCCTTCCATTGCCCCGGATTGAGTCGATTTGTGGGGGGCTAAATCGGCAGGATTTGCCGTCGGTTCCGTCCGCCTTCCGAATTCTGCCGCTGGAGTCGGCGGGGGCGCTTGATTGGCGCGGTCAGATACGACAGGATGATGGGCCGGTACTGCCTGCTATATTTCTGGTCGGGGGGATATTTATCGTGTTGTACCGTAAGCTGGGTGTTTGGCTGCTGGCAGCGTTTTCTGCGGTCAGCGTGTTGTGTGTATCGGCAGCTGAAGACGGGCCGTATGCAGGGGCAACCGCAGTTCCGCAACAGTATGCAGCCGGATTTAACAGTATTACAGAGGCCGAATCGCGTCAGATTCTGGCGACTCTGATTGAAGGTGAGATGGCTGGGCGTGGTACCGGTCAGGAAGGTTACCTGAAAGCCGCGCGCTGGTTCGCCGGACAGCTTGAAAGCTATGGATTTCAGCCGGCCGGTGACAACGGCACATGGTTTCAGAACGTTCCATTTTTCCGCCTGGCCACGGTTTCGGCAGACAGCGGCGTGCGTGCGGGCGACACCGAATGCATTTCCGGCCTGCAGCTGGGGATCAGCAACTGGAGCGGTCGTCTGCAGGCTCAGCTGCCCGTGACGCTGGTGCGGCTGGGTGAAAAGCGGCCGGAGGCGATCGATGGGTCATTGGCCGGTCGACTGGTTGTGATTCAGGGGCCCGGTCGGATCAGCGCTGAAGATGAGTGGATTATCCGGGGCAAGCCAGCGTGTTTGTTGGTGGTGGCTGACGAGGGGCGAGTCCGCAATGAGGCGGTCAACCGCACCGAGCAGGCTCCGGCAGTATTCCCGACAGCCTTGGTGCTGCGATCTGCAGCTGCTGCTCTGGCGGAAAAATGTGGGGCCGGCAAGGACGCGTTTCCAGCTGAAAACACCAGGGAAAGTCTGATCACTCACAGTACTCAGGTGGTCGATGTGCGACTGGCTGTGGACCGTGAGGCGATTGACGTACCGAATGTGGTGGGCTGGTATCCTGGTGCTGACGAGGCGCTGCGGTCAGAGCACATCTGTGTGGGTGCGCATCTGGATCACCTGGGCGTGCAGCGAGGTGAAGTGTATCCGGGTGCGGACGACAATGGTTCCGGAACGACTGCCATCCTGCAGGTGGCGAAAGCCATTCATGCGGGGTCAGTGAAGCCGCGACGAAGTGTGCTGCTGATGGCATTCTGCGCTGAAGAGCGTGGCCTGCTGGGATCAAAGCACTATGCCGCCAACCCGCTGCGTCCGCTGTCGGACATGATCTGTATGCTGAATATTGACATGATCGGACGAGACGAAGAGAAGCCTGACGAGCCGGCGACGGAAAATCGAACATCGATTCATCTGGTGGGCAGTCAGCTTGAGTCGACATTGTTGCACCAGATGATTCTGGAGGCAAACGGGCATGTGGGCTTTGCCTTTGAGTATGACGAAGAGAAGACGGTGGCATTCCGCAGTGATCAGGCGTCTTTTGCTGAGAAGGGCATTCCGGTCGCCTTTCTGTTTGGTGGCTTCAATCCGCACTATCACAAGACCTCGGATACTCAGGAAGGCATTAACTTCTCGAAGATCGCCAATGCCGCCCGTCTGGATTATCTGGTGCTGATTATGGCGGCTGAACACGGTCGTTTTGAGAAGGATGTGAAGGCTGCCGCTGAAAAGCAGCAGTGATTACAGACGGGAGCGGGCCGAGGTATGTCATATCCGAGAGTCTCGACGTTCAAAACGGCTGAGCAGTTTCGGGGGCGTCTGCAAGAGCTGGGGCTGGACATGCCGTTCGACGAAACGTTGCAGGTCGGTTCTGATGCACCTCTGGCGACCCCGCTGCAGTCAGTGTGCGGTCGCATCGGCAATCGCTGGTGCATTCTGCCGATGGAGGGCTGGGACGGTACGACCGATGGTCGTCCGACTGAGCTGACTGAGCGTCGCTGGCGAAATTTCGGTCTTAGCGGTGCCAAACTGATGTGGGGCTGCGAAGCAGTCGCGGTGCGGATGGACGGTCGCGCCAATCCCGGTCAGCTGGTGCTCAATGAAGAGACTCGGGCGGACCTGGCTGCTCTGCGACTGCAGCTCGTGCAGGCTCACCAGCAGCGGTTTGGGACAGCAGATGATCTGCTGGTGGGGCTGCAGCTGACGCATTCGGGACGTTTTGCCCGGCCTTTTGAAAAAGCGAGGATGCAGCCGCGAACAGCTTACCGTCATCCGCTGCTGGACCGTCGTTTCGGAGCAGATTCGGACCAGTGTCTGCTGTCGGACGATGATCTGCAGCAACTGACACACGACTTTGTGAGCGCCAGTCGGCTGGCATGGCAGGCTGGATTTACCTGGGTCGACATCAAGCATTGTCATGGCTATCTGGGTCATGAGCTGCTGTCCGGGTACGATCGTCCGGGGAGTTATGGGGGCAGCTTCGAAAACCGAACTCGATTTCTTCGCGAGATCGTGGCGGGGATTCGTGCTGAGGTGCCCGGACTGGGCATCGGTGTGCGACTTAGTATTTTCGACTATGTTCCGTATCAGCCGGGTCCGGACGGGACGGGAGTACCGGCAGCGGCTGGAACTTATGCTCAGGCGTTCGGCGGGGACGGCAGCGGTCAGGGCATCGATCTGCAGGAACCGATTCACTTTGGCCGGCTGCTGCGTGAACTGGGTATTGATCTGCTGTGTTCGACGTGCGGCAGTCCCTATTACAACCCGCATATTCAGCGACCGGCTTTGTTTCCGCCCAGTGATGGCTATCAGCCGCCCGAGGATCCGTTGTGCGGAGTGACGCGGCAGATTCTGGCGACGGCTGAACTGAAACGGCATTTTCCGGACCTGATCGTGGTGGGTTCCGGATATTCGTATCTTCAGGAGTGGTTGCCGGCGGTCGGTCAGGCCGTCGTCAGTCGCGGAATGGCCGATTCGATCGGACTGGGTCGAATGGTGCTGTCCTATCCCGAGCTTCCGGCAGACAGTCTGAGCGGTCAGATTCTGCAGCGGAAAAAGATCTGTCGAACTTTCAGCGACTGCACCACAGGGCCGCGAAATGGCCTGGTCTCCGGCTGCTATCCGCTGGATCCGTTCTATCGTGAACGTCCGGAACGTGCCGTGCTGACGGCTCTGAAAACAGGTCGTGAAGAAGCGGAGTGAAGTAGCGTAGTACGGTGTGCTTCAGTGCCTGATCAGGGAGTGGTGCCGGTGTCGGAGCAGGGGACAGACGAGGGTGATCGGGCGCGAGCATTACTGGGGACACTGCTGATGACGGCAGGGTCGATCCTTGCCGTCCTGATTTTCTGCGACCGTACCGGAGAAGGTCTGCCTGGGATGCCGGCCATCTGGTATTCCAGTCGGGGGATTCATCTGGCGCTGTGCGGTTCATTGTTTATTGCGGCAGCTTTACTGCTGAAGTCGCCTCCTGGTGCTATGCCGGCGCCGCTGTTTGAAACCCTCAGACTGTATACTCGCCGTGACTGTCCACTGTGCGATCATGCGATGGAAGTTCTGGACCGTTACAGCAGTGTTTTGCCAGAGCCGGAACTGATCGATATTGATGAGGATCCTGAGTTGCAGCAGCGTTACGGGGACGCTGTACCCGTGGTAGAGCTGGATGGTCAGGAGCGATTTCGCGGTACGGTAAATCCGGAACTGCTGCAGCGACTGATTGATGCGGCTTATCAGCGGCAGCAGGCGAAAACCAGCGACCGGCAGACCGGCTGAGCAGCAGAGCGATTAGGCAACCTGCTTTTGCCCGCCACGTTTTTCCAGACTCAAGGGACAGAGGTCAGGCTGTGCCGAGAGGCGACGCAGTCGGCGTGTCAAAAGGCAGGTTTCTCGAGGGCAGATCTCGGGCTGTAAAGCCCGAGCTGCGATGGTGTCCCCTGCGCTGATTCGGTCTGTGACGTCAGTTGCCCGCGTTCACCACTATTCCCGCAGCACGGGCTTTTCTGCCGGCGGAGGATTCGAGGTGGCTGGTGCGTCAGCACCTGCAGGGCGTTTCCACGTCCCGTCCAGAATCTGCTGGATGGTACTCTTCATTTCCGTGCCGGCTCCCTGACGGAAACCCGTGTGAACGGCTTCGACGGTGCCTGCCGGGCTGATAATGACGGTGTGCGGAATACCCGTAACTTTAAACTGTTCGGCAACGCTGGATGTGCGATCGAGCGCGACAGCGGGCGACAGTGTTTTCTCGGACAGAAATGCCCGGATCTGTTCGGACGATTCCTGCTGATTCACTGCGACAAACAGAACGTGGTCCGGATTGAAGCCGCTGACTGCACTGATGTATTCGGGCAGAGCAGCAACACAGGGGCCGCACCAGGTGGCCCAAAAGTCGAGCACAACGACTTTGCCTTTGTGTTCACTGAGCCTGAAGCGTTTGCCGTCCAGCATCTGCAGATCAAAGTCAGCCGGGCTGGTGCCAACCAGTGCACTGGCTGCCGAGCCGCCACCGTCAGACTCAGGGATATCCCAGTCAGGTTCTGGTGCGGCCGAGGCGATCCAGTTGTCGAAGGCTGGTTCTGACGCTTCGGCAAAAGGTGTTCCGACCCAGGCTTCGCGAACGGAGGCAGCCGGGATCCGGCAGGGTCCCAGCAGTGTCGAGACCACACTGAGCTGTCCGTCGGCAGCACGGTCAACAGCAGCGGTTAGGCGATAGCCGTCCGCCAGCAGCAGTCGCAGTGATTTGTCGGCGGCCGAGTCTTCCATTACGAAACCACTCTCATCCTCAGCTGCCGCCGTCTCCGGGCCGGCGTTTTTTTTGGCGGCAGGAGTCTGCAGTCGCACGATGGCCGCGATCCGGCTGCGGTCCAGTCGCAACTCTTCCAGTCTGGATTCGAAGACCACGTGGCTGGAATCAAGCCCCACCAGTGTACCGCGCAGTACATCGCCATTGGGGGCGATCAGTGCATGAGTGGGAGGCGTCTGGCGGCGAAATCGGGGAATTGTAAGCGTCGCCGCGCGGGTCTCCTGTTCGATGAACTGTCGAATCGAGCCACCGGCGACTGTGTCCACGTCGAATTCAGAGACTTGAACCCCCGAGCCTTCGATCACTTTGCCGTTACGGACCACCTGACCCGCGGAGGTGATGTTGGCATGAAACGCGAGGCTGCGCGAGACTGCGCCGTCGGGGTTCAGCCGAAAACTGCGAATCTCTTTACCGTCAGCCGCCGCTGTCACACGACCGCCTCTGACAGTCAGCTGCAGCCGGATACAGCGGTCTGGAGAATGCACGATATTGCGGGACTGCTGCGGATTGAAGCCTCGCCAGAAGTTGTTCTGTTTGACGGACGGCGCTGTGTCACTGAACTGCACCATGGAATCCTGAAACGTCATTGTGACGTGAGTCGTGGTCTGACTTTGTCTGCTGGAATCTCCAAACAGCGACACCGTCAGACTGCCGTAACAGTTCTCTGGCCATGTGATCCGACAGCGAACCGTATCTCCCGTCAGAATACCGGCATTGATCAGCGATACATTGCCGCGGAAAACCGCTGTTTTGCGATCATCCACGAATTCAGTCCGACCAGTCCACTGCTGGCTGCCGAAATCACGCTGGTGAATGCGTCCGGGCGGAGCCACTTCAACGGCCAGCACTTCCGCAGCCGGAATGGTGGTACTGGCTGTGAATGGTGAAGCGAATGTTACAGTCTCGGCGGTCCACGACTGAATCAGACAGGGCAGGACATCGTCATTCTGCAGATAAAGCACATCCGGAGCAGTTGAGAAGAAGTTTTCCTGAGCGGAAAAGTGCTGTATTCCCTGATGTCGCTGGAAGCGTGCCTGGCCGCCGTTTTGCAGTGGCGAGCTGTTGCTGCTGCCGGGGGGCTGCCACTGGATGGGCTGGGCTCCGTCGACTGTCAAAAGCTGGCCCTGCAAAGATCCTCCGGGGTACAACAGCCGGTCAGGGGCAGGCTGAGCGGCTGCGGATTCGAGGAACATCAAAGCTCGAGCGGATTTGAGAGATGCGGGCACTGCAGCGGCGGACCACGGCGCCTGCAGGCTGGCCGTGTTGTCATTGATGCCAAGCAGTTGTCCGGACAGGGATGTACCATCCAGCCACGTGATGCGAGCACCCTGCTGCAGGTCCGGGCGAGTTTCTGCGGGGGGAAAAATTAGCGCGGAAAGCTGACTGAGCGGAAGCGTGCGATCGGCACCTTCAGACAGCACCTGCACCGACCCGGGTTCGGCTGTAGGTTTTAACGAGCCGAACAGAACTTCGCCGGCAGTGGTTTCCAGACGCAGGCCATTACCCGTGCGAATTTCGGGGAAACTGCCATTCCACGCACTGACGCGCAGACGTCGCAGCTGAGTTGTACCGCCCTGACTGCGGAGCAGAAGACCGTCGGAGGAACTGCTGACAGGCGAATTGTTTGCTGCTGTGCCCGGCCGAACGCCAACTGCGCCGGCGGCCAGATTGCCCAGCAGATTTCCGATTGCCTGCAGGCCATTGCTCGCCGCCGCTGCAGTGGCGGGCTGAGCGACCGGTTGCTGCTGCACACTGCCCAGTGGTTTGCCATCGCCCGCGGCTACCGTAAGAGTGCCGCTGGAACGATCAACAAAACAGTGCAGATGCAGTGTCCGATCCTGATCGGAAATCAGCTGCAGTTGCTGATACGTGCTGTTGACCGAGGCTGTCAGTGTATCGACCCACGTTTCAACTCGCGGCGACGTTTCTGCATTGCGGCCAAAGGACAGCAGGAAAGCCGGTCGCTGCTGAAATGTCAGGACTGCTTCTACCTGAAACTTCTCCGGCAGCTGCAGTGGCAGGAACAGAGTAGCATCCTGTCGGCTGGTGGCCAGTGAGCCATCGGGCTGAGCATTCCAGACGAACAGCGATCGCGCTGTTTTAATTTCGGTGGCGTTATCCTGCGGAGCTTTCTGACGCTGGCCCTGTTGCCGTATTTGCTGCAGCATTTGCTGTCGCTGCTGTTCTTCCTGTTCTGTCAGCTGATTGACGGTTTTCCAGTCCTGCAGTCCCGCGGGACCGTTGTAGAGAATCCCCGAACCCAGCTGCAGACGATGCAGCATGGAGACTTCTGTGATTGGTATCCGCTGCAGGCCGCAATGCACCTCCTGCAGCTCCAGCAGCTGGTCGGAGAGCGCGGTGATGCTGCCCAGCAGGACGTCTCCGCCACGCAGCTGAACCCGGAACTGCTCACCGGTGACCGGCAGCGAATCCGAACTGACTGGAAAGCGGACAGCGGAAAGCACATCGGTACGAATCTGCAGCGGCTGCTGAAACAGCGGCGAATTCCAGTTCAGCCGCTGAGCGTCGGCTGAAAGCAGGGTTCCGGGCAATTGTTGACCGCCCTGCCACACCAGCATCTGGCTTTTAGCCGCGGCAGGTTTTTCGTCAGCTTTCAAGACTGCGGTCTGCAGCAGGAACACTGCTGTCGACAGAATCCGAAGCAGGTTAGAGCACATGACGCAGGTTCCGGGAGCGGACAGCGGGGAAATTGTGGTGTCGCGATCTCCCTAAAGGGTACTCGAACCGATCGCCCATCGACATGTCCTGATGCTGGATTTTCCGGTGGCAGCGGAGAATTTCCCGGAACGAATCCGGCAGTTCAGGACGGTTGCTTGTTTCCGTCCCGGTCAATTCAGAGAATTCGAGTCGGTGAACCGTCGCGTTATGACAGCAGGCTGTGGCCTGCATTTCACCGCGTGTCGTCGCCTCGAATCAGCGGTTTTTGACAAGGGGGGCAAGGGTAATGCGTCAACTGTTTACGTTCATGCCGGCAGCGCTGCTGTTACTGGCGGCTGGTCCTGCGGCTGCTCAGCAAGCTGACACTCAGGCTGGCAAATCGCTGTTCAACGGGAAGGATCTGGATGGCTGGGAGGGTGACCAGAAGTGGTTTCGAGTGCAGGACGGGGCGATTGTGGGCGGCAATCTGCAGCAGAAGATTCCGCACAATTTCTTTATGGCAACGAAACAGCAGTACTCAGATTTTGAGCTGACGCTGGAATTTCGTCTGCGTGGCGAGGGCACAAACGCGGGCATTCAGCTCCGCAGTCGCCGCATTCCGGACCATCACGAGATGATTGGTTACCAGGCGGATCTGGGTCAAAGTTACTGGGGGGCTTTGTACGACGAATCCCGGCGTAACCGAATTCTGGCGGCTCCGGATCGCGAGCAGCTGGCAAAGGTGCTGAAGCCGGAAGACTGGAATCGTTATCGGATTCGCTGCGAGGGGCGTCGAATTCAGCTGTGGATCAATGATCTGCAGACGGTGGATTACACCGAGCAGGATCAGTCGCTTGAGCAGACGGGATTGGTTGCTGTGCAGATTCACGGTGGCCCGCCGGGCGAGGCGTGGTACCGCAATCTGCAACTGCGTGCTCTGGGGGCACCGCAGCAGTCGAAGTGAAAGTGATGGTCTGTCGGGTGGATTTGTCGGAGGCGGGTCAGATGTCGGATGCAGCAGCGTTTGGACAGACTTTCGGTGGCGGTTTTCCCTGGATCAGGATGCGTCGTAATCGTCGCACAGACTGGTCGCGGCGGATGGTGCGTGAGACTTCGCTGTCGGTGGACAACCTGATCTGGCCGGTGTTTGTGGTGGAAGGCAGTAGTCAGCGGATTCCGGTGGCGTCAATGCCCGGTGTTGAGCGTTACTCGGTGGACGTTTTTGTGGAACAGGCGCGGGAAGCCGAGCGACTGGGGATTCCGGCGATCGCCATTTTCCCGGCCACACCTCAGCAGTTGCGCAGTCCGGACGGCGAGGAAGCATTCAATCCAGAGAACCTGATCTGTCGGGCGATGAAAGCTGTGAAGGCGGCCGGGCTGAAGATCGGGCTGATTGCGGATGTGGCTTTGGATCCCTACACGTCGCACGGGCAGGATGGTCTGGTGCGTGATGGGTACGTGGTGAACGATGAGACGCTGCAGTCGCTGTGTCGGCAGGCCGTGAATCAGGCTCAGGCCGGCTGCGACATTATTGCGCCTTCGGACATGATGGACGGGCGTGTGCGGGTGATCCGTGAAGCCCTGGACGCGGCCGGGTATTCACAGGTGCAGATTATGGCGTATTCGGCCAAGTATGCCTCGGCGTTTTATGGTCCGTTTCGGGACGCGGTCGGATCGGCCGGCTGTTTGGGAACCGGTGACAAGAAGACGTACCAGATGGATCCGGCAAATTCGGACGAAGCGATCCGGGAAGTGGGCCTGGACATCAGTGAGGGTGCGGACATGGTGATGGTGAAGCCCGGTCTGCCGTATCTGGATATTGTGCGTCGCGTGAGTGATCAGTTTGGGGTGCCGGTGTTTGCGTATCAGGTCAGCGGCGAGTACGCGATGCTGGCGTCTGCTGCTGCGGCGGGCTGGTTGAACCGAGAAGCGGCAATGCTGGAAAGCCTGCTGTGTTTTCGGCGAGCCGGGGCGGCCGGGATCCTGACGTATTTTGCTCCGGAGGCCGCCAGGCTGCTCCGCCGGTGACTAACGCAAAAATCTTGCGGCTGCGGGTTTTTCTGCAGTGCGATTTGCGGAAATGTCCCGGTCAGGGGCAGCCGTCCCATGCAGGTTGCAGAGTCGGATCATTCGGAATGTCAGGCTCAACAGTTGCTGTTGGTGCCCCCGTGCAGGTTGGGAGCCTGTTCAGTCGATCCACGCTGACGGGGGTGAAAATTCGTGAGCTTTCCGTGAAGTGAATTCGATACTTCGGCTGTCCGCAGAATGGGGCAGCTTGAAACTGTGGCCGTTTTGCGTGTTCCAGTCATGGATGCGGTCCTTGAATCCGGTTTCCTGATGATGCCAGGCTGTGAGCGGTCGGGTGTGCTGACGGCAGGCGGGTGTGGTGAGCGGTCAGGGTTTTCCGATGTCCATTGAAGAACTGCTTGAACAGATGGAGCAGTATCGTCTGAGGAAGGAGTCGCGAGACTATCGACCGGACTGGTTGAAGCGATTCGTCGAGCAGGCTGCGGCTCTGTTCGAACCGCTGACGAACGTTGGCCGGGTCGGCTTTGACTGCCGGCTGGACGATCGAGGCTGGACGGTGTGTCTGTATCTGGGGACGACGGAAATCATCGGCGGACCTCGCGACGGTCAGATCGACCACGCCAGTTTCTGTTTTGACGTGCTGGCGATGACGTCCCTGTTTTCCTCGATTTCCCGGCTGGAATGGTATTCGGTAGCGGTTGAGACGGGACCGGCGCCGGTGAAAGCGTTTTTAATCGTGCATGGGTGTGTTTTGGCGGGTGAGACCGTGCGGATGGAGGTGCAGGGGGTGCCGCCGCAGGAGACTGGTCCGGGGCTGCATTTGCGGCCGGACGGCATGCTGTATGAGACTCGTTGAATACTGAGGCGACTTGAGGGTTGCCGGGTGAAAATTCGGGCTGGGCTGCGGCTCTCCGGCGGATCTTCTCACACCGCCGGAGTGCCGTTGCCTGTTTTGGGGCTCTGGTGTGCTGCCGCGCCGGTGACGCAAGTTTCTGCAGAATCTGCACCTTGGCAGCGGCAATTGCGGTGCATTTGCGGGCAGACTGTTTTTTTCTGCCGACAGATCGCGGCGGGTTCGGTTGAAAATGCCGAAGCCTCGGGTTTCGAATGAAATCCTGAAAAATCCTGGTTTCATACGTCTGGACTTTCAAATCACGGCTCCTGTATCAACCGCCCGCCTTCGTGGCAGCCCTTCTGGTTCAGGGAAGAACCTGGGGTTGTCGAGGGGTACTGTGGCGGCCAGCGGAGTCTGCTTTGGCAGGGGCCCTGGTGGTGCAGGAAAGGAACAACAAAGGAAGAACCGAACAAGTCTGCGGTGTGCAGCATGCGGCGGAAGTCCGTCGGACTGTGCCGGGACTCTGCCGGGATCTTGTGAGCTGCTGTGGAAATGGCAGTCTGCGCAGGATTGGGCGAGTTTCTGCATTGTTCGGATTGTGATGATGTCTCAGGCAGACTGTGCCGATAGTGGCTGATACCAAGCCATAGCGTTGCAGTTGCACCTGCTGTTCGTCATGGAGGATTGAATGGCTACGAAGGTCAGTGAAGATGTTTCTGATGTCTGGGTTGAATACAAAAAAGACCAGACCAATCAGGAACTGCGGAACCGCCTGATGGAGCGGTATCTGCCGCTGGTCAGATACAACGCTGAGCGGGTGTGGGCCAAGTTGCCCGAAGGCGTTGACCTGAACGATCTTATGTCTGCTGGTGTCTTTGGTCTGATGGATGCCATCGAGGCCTTTGACATGGATCGTGGCGTCAAGTTTGAAACCTATTGCGTACCGCGAATTCGCGGTGCGATGCTGGATGAGTTGCGAACGATGGACTGGGTGCCGCGACTGGTTCGCAGCAAGGCCAGCAAAGTTGAAGCAGCTCGCAAAGCCGTGGAAGCTCGCGTCGGTCGACCACCGACGGAAGCGGAAATTGCGGAGCAGATGAGCCTGTCGATTCAGGAATTTGAACGCCTGCGATCAGAAGCCAGTGCCGTCAACCTGGTCAGTCTGGAAAAGAAGTGGTACGAAACGGACAGCTACAAGGACGTTCGCGAAGTGGACATCGTTGAAGATGTTCGTTGCGAGGATCCCACGGATGGCATTCAGAAAACGGACCTGATGAAGCTGGTGACGAAGGGGCTGAATCGGAACGAACGGCTGATCATCATCCTGTACTACTATGAAGAACTCACGATGAAGGAAATCGGCAGCACCCTGGGGCTGTCGGAATCCCGCGTCAGCCAGATGCACTCCAGCATCGTGGCACGATTGAAGGAACAACTGGACCGGCGACGTCCGGAATTCGGCTGACGGGCGTTCAATTGCCCCGAGTGTTTCCCCGCAAAAAGCCTCCGGTATCCGGAGGCTTTTTTGTTTGTCTGACGGAACCTTGTCGCTGGCTGCGGTGTCCTGCTGCAGGAGTTGACTGAGAATCGGGTTCAGCGGGAGTCACTGCGATGCGACGTCGCGAGCACAGGCTGCGACGGTGTCTGGGTGAAGAGCTGCCGGTGAAATTCGGCAACGTGCGGATCTCAAGGATTGTCAACGGGCAGGAACGCGACTGTTCGTTCTGTTTTCCTCACGGGCTTGAAACCAGCAATGCAAGCTGGCGAAAAAGGAGACGTTCGTGGAAGTATCACCGCCGGCATCAATATCGAGCGGTGGTGAAGCGTACTCGCCCGTGTTACCGCATGAGTAGTTTGCAGGGCGGCAGGTCTCACGTGAAGACGCGAAGGGATACGCAGGGGCCTTAGGGGTGGTGACTGGCGGCACCCCTGCCGCACACCAGTGGGCTCCCGTACCCGGTTCGCCTGCTGGCGATTTTTTGGTTCGCGTCTTTCCAGCCCGAGCACCCGACTTTGCGTTTTTGATCGCTTGGGTGGTCGTTTTTCAGGGTGACTTGCCCCTCACCCTCGACCCCTCTCCCCCGTTTCATGGGGGCGGGGGGAGGAAGAGTGGTCAGTTGCCAGTGGTTAGTGGTCAGTGAGTTGCAGGGGGGAGGTGTTTGCTGTTGCGAGTTTCAACAGGTGAAGGATTGGTGTAGACGTTTCGCGTGGCGAAACGCGACTATCAGGGGTGTTCGATTGTGGTCCAGGTTTCTATCAGCAGTTCTTCGCTGGTGGCGGCGTCGATGACGGTCAGTTTCCATTTGAGGATGCCGAAGGGCTGCTGGCTGCAGAACCACGCGTCGATTCGGTCCACGCAGCTGCCGAATGCCGGATCCGTCACAGAGACTCGCACGGCACCGCGTTCGGTTTTCCATGCAGTGTCGGGGTTGCTGCGGGCGGGGATCCAGGTGGTGCCGGCAGACGCATAGGGGCGTCTTGAGTCAAGGCGTCCGAAGATTCGCTGCAGGGCGAATTGCAGGCGGGCGGTAGAGCTGCCGTTCGGGCTGTCGGGTGGCGGCTGCAGGCTGCGGGGCGGGATGCCGGGGCGCGGCAGGGGCAGGCCCTCCGGAAACTCGGGGGCCGGCAGCAGTGTGACGCCCTGCAGGCTGGCCGCAATGGCTCGTACCTGGACCTTGTCCGTCCCCGGTTCGATGCAGCTTTCCAGGGTGACGTGGTCGCCGCGGCTGCTGACGAAGGTCTGTCTGGTGCCGGCGGGCGGCAGTTGGGGCAGCAAAGAGTAGCGTGGCGGCTCAAAGGGTGGTCGCGGAGTGCGGTAGCTGATCAGCCCGCCGGCTTCCAGCAGCTCGTACAGCCACGACGGTTTCCAGGGCCGCAGCATGGACCACTGGGTGGTAAGCATGGAGGCCAGCAGCAGCACGGCGGCGATGGCGATTGTGCGTCGTCCGGAATGTCGGAGTACCGGAACCATGGCCAGCCACCAGAACGGTGACAGCCACAGCATCCAGCGGAGTGCCACGCTGTTGCCGCCGTAATTGTAGTTCTCGGTGCGCGTCAGGTAGAAGCCGAGTGTGACGAGGGTGGTGACGGCGGCGGTGATGGCCAGCAGCCCGCTGATGGCCTGTCGCTGTGCGGCGGGTGTGCGGGCTGTGCCGGCCAGCAGGCAGCGGAGTGTCGGGAAGATCTGTCGACAGGCCAGTCCGCTGCCGAGCACTGCCAGCAGCAGCACGGGCATGTGCGACAGCAGTCCGTGGTGACCGAGCAGGCAGTGGAACAGGTAGACCGGCAGTGGTTCGGTGCTGGCGTCCAGATCGCGTGGTTCCATCCAGTAACTGGGAATGCCGCGATGGATGTAGCGATAGGTTTCTGATCCGTAGGTGGCATAGAACGGTTTGAAGCTGCCGACGACCGAGTAATTGGCGGCGAAGAACAGTGCGACGGGGAGTGCAGCCAGTGGCAGGAAGGCGGTGAGTGCCGCGGTGCGGGAGCGGATGACGGCGAGGCAGGCGGCGAGAGCGGTCAGCTGAGCGGCTGGCAGCTCGAAGCAGGCGGTGAGGCTGCTGCACAGTCCGAGGACGGCGAAGTCGACAGTGCGACCGTACTGCAGGATGCGGACGGCGGCAGCGATGGCGAACATGGCGGTGGCGGCAGCGGGAGTGTGGTTATTGAGTGTGGTGAGGTAGGGGTTGAGCAGTGAGGCGAACCCGGCGGTCAGCAGGATCAGGCAGCGTGCGGTGCTGTGCAGGTCCAGTCTGTGCAGGGTGCGGCAGAGGCTGACCAGCATGAGTGCGAAGGGGAGGATATTGAGGGGCAGCAGGATCAGTCGGGAGACGAGTGCGGTGTGACTGAACAGGCCGTAGCCAAAGAGTGATTTGACGACGGCATAGACTGCGGCGGCCAGCAGCGAGAGCAGTGGTGGTTTGGACGAGTAGAAGTGCCACGGTTCATTTTCGTTGTATCGAAAGCGAACTTTGTCGATGGTGGACCAGTGCGGGAAGGTATCGATTTCGTCGATTTGCCATGTGCGTCGTTCGACGAGCGACCAGACGGAGCACCAGCGGGAGCGATCATTGGCGCTTTGCAGCGGCGGTGCCTGCAGCAGAGTGGCGACCGCGATGACGACTGCTGTAATGATCAGCAGTCGTTCGATCGTGGAGCAGCGAACGGGAGTGTCGGTGGTCTGTTGGCAGATCTGAGTCATAACGTGCGGAGCGGGATTGAGACAGGGAAAAGGTCGTGCGTCCGGTTAGTTTCGGCAGTTGGTGAGCAATGCACAAGCGAGCCGGGGGCAGCGGTGGTTGAGGCGGGACAATCGGGGGTGGGGTGTTTTTTGGGGGGGCTCGGGCTGGAAAGCCCGAACTACGTTGCTTGAAACACTGCAGCCTGCAAGCGGGCTGCAGCGTTTCACCGCGGCACAGCGCTGTTGTCGCGGGCGAAGAATTTTCCGGTGGCGGGGGTTCCAGAGGGTGTTCCCTTGTGCCTGTGGAGGTGGTGTTGTCAGACTGCGTGGCTGGATTGCTGTGTTGGCGGAACGGCACGGGGCAGGGCGGTTCTCAGGGGGTGGTTAGATGACGGACGGGGAAAAGAATACAATTCGACAGCTGACTCGGCTGCAGCGGCGGGTGCTGGGGACACTGGTGGAAAAGGCCTTCACGACTCCTGATCAGTACCCAATGACGGTGAAGGGGCTGATGACGGGCTGCAATCAGAAGTCAAATCGCGATCCGGTGACTGAGTATTCTGAGAATGAAGTTTCGGATGCGCTGGAGCAGCTGCGGGAACTGGGTCTGGTGGCTGAGGTCTTTACGGACGGCGGTCGCACGACTCGCTTTCGCCACTATATGCGGCTGAAGTTTGATTTTTCGGACGCGCAGCTGGGGATTGTATGCGAGCTGTTGCTGCGGGGTCGGCAGCAGCCTGGCGAACTAAGGACTCGCGCCAGCCGCATGGTGCGTGTCGACAGTCAGGAGACTTTGCGGGCCGAGCTGCAGGGGCTGCTGTCCAAGGGGTTTTTGCAGGCCACGGGGGCTCTGGAACGCCGCGGGGTGGAGGTGGATCACACGTTCTATCTGCCGAAGGAAAACATGCAGCTGGGTCAGCTGGCGGCAGCCACTGATGCGGATGAGGACGACGAAGACGGTGGTCGGGCTGCGGTGCGGTCGACGGGTGGCGGTGCTCCGGTCGGGGCGGTACAGGTGCAGGAACTGCAGCAGCAACTAGTGCGGGTGCAGCAGCAGTGTGAGCAGCTGCTGGATGCTCTGGATGCTGCGCAGCGGCGTCTGGATCGGCTGGAACGTGAGCTGGGGCTTGTCTGAGTCCCCCGAAAGAACTGATCTTTACACGCCTTCCCGGATTCACTAAACCTCCGGCAGAATTTGCTGCAGCGTGAGTGCGGATCGGCAGAAATTGCCGGCGAAGAAGTGGGTAGCTCGGGCTGGAAAGCCCGAGCTACGGAGAGCAAGACTAAGAGTGATGGGTGGATGTGGGTGTGCTCGGGAAGGAATGCCCGGGTTGTTTTTTGGTCCTTGCAGGAAACCGACAGGATGTCCAGGTACTGCCTGAAAGCTGCTGTGGCGGTGATATTGGGAATTTGTGGCTGTCATCCGGGGATGTACAGCCCGTATGGACAGGGTATGTACGGTCCGCCGTCGGGTACGCTGGTGGTGCCCCCTGCCACGAATGCTCCGCCATACCCGGTAGATTCTTCCAAAGGGACGTTTGACGATAAGGATTCAGCGGATGATTTCAGCCGCGATCCTCGTTTCTATGATGCGGACCCGGCGACCGGTGACGAGAAGGTGCCGGACCCTAAGGACGCGGGTGGTGCAGGCGGTGCGGGGATGTTTCCGGCCGAGGGCACGTGAGGCTGGCGGCTGTTTCAGGGAATGGCGCAGCCGAGGTGCATCTCGCTGTGTCGCAGGTGCAGCAGCAGCCATTCCTGATGTGTCATGCGGCCGAACGCCGGGTACAGTGCCTGCATCTGTTCGGTCATTGCTCGCCGAATCGCCTTGCGAAAATCCTGCGGGGATTCTGGCAGTGAGACGTGCGGCGGGAAGGCTGCTGCTTCGGCTGCTTTGGGCAGCCTGATGCCGGGAAAAATTTTCCTGAGGGCCGATTTTTTACAGCGGTGCCAGCAGTCGAATGAACCACGGTGCCTGCGCCTGAAAACCGTCGATCGAGCAGTTCATGATGAGTGTGAGGTGGTTCAGCAACTGTGGGAGCGATCAGTTGCCCAGTGTGTGAATGCCGGGTGCGGCGGCCAGTTTTTCGATGTCGTCGAGCACCTGCTGCAGTGACTGGAAGGTGATTTCGTGTCGACCGCGGACGTGTCGGGGATTGACGGCCATAGCGAGAGCTTTCGGGTTAACGAGGGGTGGTGCAAACGGCATCGCACAAGCCACGTTTTTTAACCGCAAAGGGCTCAGAGTTTTAGGGAGAAGCCTGACGAAATCGGCAAGAGTCAGTGGTCAGTGGGCGATGGTCAGGGGGCGGGGCGGTTTTCGAGTACGACGGGATGTTTTTGGGGGGATGTTTTTTGTGTTTCGTGCTCGTACTCTTGCTCGATTGAGTGATTTGAGGGGGACCTGACCCCTCACCCACATCCCCTCTTCCCTCGCAGGGGCGAGGGGTGATGGTGCGCGGGGGGGACTACAGGCCGGTGCGGATGAAGAGCTGTCCGAGCTGGGCGGTGGGGGCACCGTAGGCTTGTTGCAGTGCGGCGGGGGCATTGGGGTTCTTTTTCAGTTCTTCCAGTGCGATCTGGAAGCGTTCTTTGCCGCCCTGAGTCATGAGGAAGCGGACGAGCAGGTAGCCGACGTCGGAGGCTTCAGCGGGTGCGAAGGTGCCGTCGACGAAAAGTGTGGCGGGGTCGGTGACGGTGGCCATCGCTTTGGTGGCTCGACCAGGCAGGTCTTTGAGCCATGGTGAGTCTTTGGGAAGTCCGGCTTCGAGGGTACCGAAGCCCTGTTTGAGCCATTCGGGCAGGGCTGTTCCGTCACGTGACACCCACGCCTGGGCAACGAGTGAATTGAGCAGTTCGGTGGTGGTCAGGGCTGTGTCTGAGGGTGTATCACCGAGGTCATGCATGGCCAGCCAGGCAGATTCCAGATTGGCGTTGATGACGACGTGTCCGGAGATGGCTTTGGGTGTGCGTCGATTGTTCATCAGCAAGGTGTTGAATTCTTCGTAGTCGAAGCGGTCTTTGGTGACGAAGATGATGAGTCTTCCGCGGAAGGGTTTTTGTCCGGCGGGCAGGGGATATTTGGCGGCGAGTGCAGCGACCTGTGCCTGTGCGGCGTCACCGAGTGTTTTCAGGCGGGCTTCATCAACGGTGCCGTAGAGGTAGAAGTCCGGGGTGGTCAAGGCGGCGCCCGTGGTTCGCGGGGCGACTCGTTTCCACAGTGCTTCGGCCTGTTCGATGCGGCGTTTTTCGAAGTCGGCATCGGACATGGAGGCGAGGCGTGCGGCTTCCAGTTCGGCGTCTGAGGGGACGAGTGTGCGGATGGGGGCTTTGGGATCGGTACCGTCGAATTTGGCACCTTCGCGGACCCAGGTTTCGAAGGCTTTGGCCTGTGACAGTTTCAATTGAGCCTGTCCTCCTGGCATTTTGAGCGGGTCTTGGCGGAGCACGAGATCGATGAGGTAGCTTTCGTCGGGTTTGCCGGGGACGATTGTGTTGCCGGTCGGTCCGCCCTGCAGCAACTGTTCAAAGGTTTCGAATCGGTATTCACCGCGAGGGTTATTGCCGGAGTGGCAGCCGATACAGACGTTGACCATCATGGGTGCGATGTCCTTGCGGAAGGACACGGTTTCTGAGCCATCGGCCATGGTGACCTGGACCGGCGGTTTCTTTTCGACGAGTGAATCGCCGATGGGAGCATCGCGGTCTTCGCCGTCAAAGCCAGATCCCTGTTCGATCCAGCGAACGACGGTGAGGATTTCCGGATCTTTCAATTTTGCGGCGCCCCGGGGCATCCGCATCTGGTCGTCGGGATGGATCAGTTTGACTGCCAGCAGGCTGCGATTGGGAACTCGGGGAAAAACCACCGGTCCGCTGCGTCCGCCTTTAGCGATGGAGGCGTAGGTGTCGAGTCTGAGACTGGCGGAGGTCTGTGCTTCGCTGTGGCAGCGAATACAGTTGGTTTTGATGATTGGAGCGACTTCTTTTTCGAAGCTGACCGGAAAGGCGTATTTGGCTTTTTCGAGGGCCGTTTTGAGGGCGGTCCAGGAGCGATCTTTTTCGTCTTCGGGGATGGCCAGTTCGGTGACGCGTTTGTCGACGGTGTCGATGATTTCGCGGACCTTTTCAATTTCATTCTTTTTCAGCAGTGCGGTGGTTTCCTTGAGCTGCTTTTGCAACTCTGTCAGTTCTTTGCGGGTTTCCGGGGGCAAGGCGGCCCCAGCGGGTGTAGCAATTGCAGTGACGGTGCAAAAAGAGAGGGAAAACAGCAGCAGTGAGGCGACTGTGGATGGTGTCCGGGAGAGTTGCAGGCTGCCGATCTGAGTAATAAATACCTGCACAAGTGCACCGCTGGCACGCATGAAACCGCTCCGTAGGAACTTCAACAAAGGACAACTGACGTGTGACGGACAAAAGTCCGATTGTGCAGCAGGACGGCACAGTCGGGGCAGGAAAGGGGTGTTTTCAGGGGTGTGTCTGAGCTGGAAAGCCCGAACCACACCTTTCTATTATATCAGCTGAATGCAAAAAACAGTCCGGATGTGTCGTTGTCAAGGGTTGCAGGCCAACTTCTGCCGCGAATGTGCGATGCCGGCCGCAAATCCCGGTTTCTCTTTGACGATGGTCCAGCCAGACCTTAGACTAGGTGGTCTTCTGACGCGCCTTCCCAGCCATATATTCTTCCGAAAACCCTCCCTGATGGCTGTTTCCCACCAGAAAATTAACTGGCTTTCAGTACTGCGCCTTGTCGTCTGCGGTGTCTGTTTTACTGGTCTGCAGTTCTCTGCGGGGGCTCAGGATCCAATCATTGACCGTGTGGACGGGACGGGTCTGCATCCGGGTCAGAAGGCTGATGTGGTGGTAGCGGGCAAGCAACTGCAGGGCACGATGGCCCTGTGGACTCCTGTGGGAACCCTAAGGCTGAAGTCCGGGGCGGACGTTTCAAAGGACCAGCCGGTTTCACTGGAGGGCGACATTTCGGCTGAGGCGGTTCCGGGGATTTACCCTGTGCGTCTGATTACGGATCACGGCTGTTCTGAGGCATCGTGGGTGGTGGTGGATGATTTGCCGACGGTGGCTGTGACGGCCGAGGCGGACAATCGCAAATCCGGGCAGCTGGTGTCTTTGCCGGTCAGTGTTTCCGGTCAGCTCAACGCGGTTGCTCCAAGGTTTTTTCGGTTCTCGCTGGCGGAAGGTCAAAGCTTGACGGCCGAAGTTTTTGCGCGGCGGCTAAGTTCTGAGCTGGACCCGGTATTGCGTCTGCTGGGTCCGGATGGTCGCGAGCTGTCGTACAGCGACGATGTGGCTGGTACAGAGGGTGATGCTCTGCTGCAGTGGAAAGCGATTGTGGCGGGCGAGTATCGTCTGGAGCTGCGGGATGTGCGTTACACGGGTGGTGCTCGGCATTTCTTCCATCTGCGGCTGGGGCGTATTCCGGCAGCAGCGACGTCGCTGCCGCGACTGGTTTCGCCGGGTGCAGCGGTTTCTCTGGTGGATCTGCAGGGTGCGGTGTTAGCTGAGGCTGTTGCTGGCGAGAGTGTCGCGGGTGCTGGCGCGATGGTGCCTCTGCGCGGTCGTGGAGCGGAAGCGGAAGCGTCATCGATTGTGTCGGCGGTGGTGTTACCAGGGGTGATGGCGGCCGAGTCTGAGCCGAATGATCAGCGTGAGCAGGCGACAGCGGTTGCGGCTGAGGCGGCTGGCATAGCGGGTGTGTTTCAGCAGCCGGGTGATGCGGACTGGTTTCGTATTTCGGCGGCTGCGTCGGGCAACCTGACGGCTCTCGCAAGGACTCGTGATGCCGGCAGTCCGTCGGATCTGCAGCTGGAGTTGTACAATTCCGAGGGTGGCCGGCTGGCGGAGTCTGACGATGCGGGACCGCGGGATGCTGAGATCAATTTTCAGCTGCCTGCGTCGGGCGATTATTTTCTGAAGGTCACTGAGCTGGCGGGCCGCAGTGGTCCGGTGTGGTCATATGGTGTGCAGCTGCATCTGGGGAAACCAACGGTGTTGGTGGGTGTGCCGGCGGATCGGCTGAGTGTACCGCGGGGCGGCAGCGCGTCGCTGGTGCTGGCGCTGCGTCGTCTGCAGTACGAAGGTGCATTGAAGGTGGAGGCTGTGGGTTTGCCTGGTGCTTTGCAGCTGGAGCCATTTGTGGTGGGTAGCCGGCAGTCGGCTGTGCCGCTGGTGCTGACGGCAGCGGATCCGGCTGCGACGGCTGGTGATGCGGACTGGGGTCCGATCAGTATTCGTTTGTCGGCAGCGGACGGCAGTCAGCCGGCGACAGTGGTGCAACTGGTGCCTCCTCCGCCGCGGAAGGCTGATGCGGATTTGTTTCGCAGCATGCGATCGCGTGCGGATGTGTTTGTAGCGGTGTGTCCGGCGGGAGAATTTTCGCTGCAGGCGGTGCCGTCTGTGGTGACGGTTGAGCAGGGTGCGACGGCGACGGTAACGGTGAAGGCCGTGCGTGGCAAGGACTGGACGGTTCCGATTGAGATTGCTTTGGCGACACCGGCGGACCAGTTGTCTGCGGGTTTGGCGGTGGCGGGTGGCAATCTAACAGCGGAAGAGCTGGCGATTACGATCACAGCGGCCGCTGATGCTGCTTCGGGGCCCTGCACGATCTTTTTGCAGGGCAAGTCGAAGAAGGACAATAACGAACGAATTTTTCCGTTGCCGCCTGTGCGTCTGGAAGTGACAGCGAAGGCAAAGTGACGGCAGACTGAAGCTGCGGCAGGTTTGGGATCAGGATCTGTGAAACGAGGTTTGCGATGACTCGATCGATCTGGATGTGTGTGCTGCTGCTGTGTGACAGTGTGTCTGCTGCGGAACTGCCTGTGCGAGGTCTGCAGGTGTTTCCGGCTGCGGTGCAGCTGGCTGGGCCGCGAGGTGTGCAGCAGCTGCTGGTCACTGCGAATGCGGCTGATGCGGACGTGCATGATCTGACCGCAGCGGCTCAGTATTCATCCGACAACCCGGCTGTGGCCACGGTGTCGGACGGCGTGATCCGTGCGGCCGGCAACGGCAGCACAGTGGTGCACGTGAAGGCTGGCGGTCAGGAGGTCAGTGTGAATGTGACGGTGACTTCTTTTGAGGTGGCGGCACCGGTGGTGTTTCACACGGAGGTGCTGGCGGCGCTGACTAAGTCGGGCTGCAACATGGGGGCCTGTCATGGATCGCCATCGGGCAAGGGCGGTTTTCGGCTGTCGCTGCGGGGTTATGATCCGCCGCTGGATCTGGTGACGCTGCGTGGCGAGTATTTCAATCGTCGTTCGAATGTTCTGAATCCGGATGACAGTCTGCTGCTGCGCAAGCCATTGATGGAAGTAGCGCACGGTGGTGGTCGTCGGCTGGGTTACAGCGATCCCAGTCATGTGGTGTTGCGGCAGTGGATTGCTGAGGGGATGAAGGTTGCGTCCGAGGGGACTCCGACGCTGCTCAGCATTGAGTTGTTTCCGAGGCCGCGGGTGCTGCGGGACGGTGCTGATCGACAGCAGTTGCTGGTGAACGGTCATTTCAGTGATGGTTCTGTGCGAGACATTACGGCGCTGACGGCGTTTGATACATCTGATGAAAGTATCGCGGCGATTACAGCGACCGGCGTAGTGACTCGTGAAGGCCGTGGCGAGGCGACGATTTTGGCGCGTTATCTGGACCGCATGTCGACGACTCAGATTTCTTATCTGACAGAGCGGAAGGAATTCCAGTGGCCCAATCCTCCGGAAGAGACTCGTGTAGACCAGTTGGTGTTTGCCAAGCTGCGTCAGCTGCAGATTGAGCCCTCTGATTTGTGCAGTGATTCGGATTTCCTGCGTCGAGCGACTTTGGATCTGACCGGCCGTCTGCCGACTCTTGAGGAGGCTCAGCAGTTTCAGGCGGACGCTGGTCCGCAGAAGCGTGCGGCGCTGGTGGATCGGCTGCTGGCGACCGAAGATCATGCTCGTTTCTGGTCATTGAAGTGGTCGGATTTGCTGCGAGTGAACAGCAAGCGACTGACGAAGTCGGGTGTGCACAAGTTTCGTCGCTGGCTGTTTGATGTGGTGAAGAATGATGTGCCGCTGAACCTGTTTGCCCACGAACTGCTGACGGCCACCGGAAGTACTCAGCAGAACGCTGCGGCTGCCTACTGGAAGGCCAGTCGTGACGAGATTGATGCGACAGAGACGACGGCGCAACTGTTTCTGGGTGTACGAATTCAGTGTGCGAAGTGTCACAATCATCCGTTCGAGAAGTGGACTCAGGATGATTACTACGGGACAGCGGCGGCATTCAACCGTGTGGGTCGCAAGGAAACGGGGTTACCGGATGACGAGCTGATTTTTGTGAAGGCTGGTGGCGAGGTGACTCAGCCGCGTACCGGCAAGACGATGAAGGTGCGTTTGTTGCTGCAGGGTGATGTGGACGTGGCTGCGGGAGCAGATCGGCGGGTGGTCTTTGCGGACTGGCTGGCCAGTGGCAGCAATCCATTTTTTGCGAGATCGCTGGCGAATCGCATCTGGGGTCATGTGGTGGGCAAGGGGATTGTGGATCCGGTGGATGACTTTCGGGATTCGAATCCGCCGAGCAATCCTGAGCTGCTGAGTTATCTGGCTGAGCAACTGGTGCAGAGCAATTTTTCGGCGCGGCATCTGATTCGTACGATCATGACCAGTCGGGTGTATCAGCTGAGTTCTCGGCGGAACAAATTCAATGCGGATGACGAGACGTATTTTAGTCACGCGACGACTCGCATGCTGACCGCCGAGCAACTGCTGGATGCAATTTGTGCGGTGACGGGTCAGCCGGAGGAGTATCCGGGGATGCCTGCGGGCACGCTGGCGATTGATCTGGTGGATCCTCCGGATGGTCACAAGTTTTTGCAGGTCTTCGGTCAGCCTCAGCGAGAGTTGCCGTGTGAGTGTGAGCGTTCGACGGACAGCAATTTGTCGCAGGCGCTGCAGCTGATCAACGGTCCGACGGTGCACAACAAGCTGCGGTCGGACGCGGGGAACGTGCATCGCTGGATCACGGAGGGCAAGGCGGATGCAGAGATAATTAATCTGCTGTATCAGGCGGCGCTCAGTCGTCCCGCATTGGCTCAGGAACTTGAGACGGCAGCTGCGCATATCAAGGCCAGCGAGGATCGGGTGCGGGCGCTGGAGGATGTGGCGTGGGCGGTGATCAACAGCAAGGAGTTTCTGTTCCAGCACTAAGGCAGCGGCGCGGTTGCCGGCTGGTGTCCGGATCTGATTAAAAACAGGGTTTATCGGGCATGTTGCAGCCGGGTGAGCGAGCTGGGTGTGCAGCAGACGCGGCGTTGCCGGCGACTGGCGGCGCTGGGTTGCGTGCGGGTTTGCGGACTGGCGGTGCGGGCGGGTTTGTGCTGGTGCTGGCAGCGGTCTGGCTGCTGGGATTTCAGCTGCTGTTTTATGCTCAGTCGTTTGTCGACCCGGATGTGGCGCGTGGTCAGCTGTGGCTGATGCTGCTGGATGAGGTTCTGGGCGCTAACGAGTCTGCGGTCTCGGCGGGAGTGCCGACGGGCTGGCAGTTTGCTGTGCAGCGGCTGCCGCTGGCGGGTGCAGCCGGTTTACTGCTGATGCTTGCGGGGTTGCACGGCTGGGGGGTAGATCGCTGTTTGCTGCGTGGGTTGCCGTTGTGGCGGTCTGAGCGGTGCTGTCTGGCGGCGGGTATTGGGTTATCGCTGCAGTCGCTGGTGGTGTTGCTGGCGGGGCTGTGTGGAGTGCTGAGTGGTGTGGTGCTGGCGCTGACGGCGGTGATCAGTCTGGCAGCGGGGCTGGTGACAGCGGGGCGACAGGGAGCGGTCGCGAGTCGGAGTGGCAGTGTGTCGGAGGTTTCGGTTCGGCGGGACGGTCATTTTGAGTGGTGGGTGTTCGGGCTGGTGTCGCTGCCGTGGGCGGCGTATTTGTTGTGGGGTGCGATGACTCCGCCGACGGATTTTGACGTGCGTGAGTATCATTTGCAGGGTCCGAAGGAATGGTATCAGGCCGGTCGGATTTCTTATCTGCGGCACAATGTGTATACCAGTTTTCCGTTTTTGAGTGAGATGCACAGTTTGGCGGCGATGGTGCTGGCGGGTGACTGGTGGCGTGGGGCACTGGCGGGCCAACTGGTGCTGGCGGTGTATCAACTGCTGACTTGTGGTGTTGTGGTATCGGCTGGTGTTCGCTGGTGTGGTCGCGGTGCCGGTTATTTGTCTGGTCTGATCTGGCTGACGACTCCGTGGACGCTGCGGATATCGCTGATTGCGTATGCGGAGGGTGCGCTTAGTTTTTACACGGCGGCGGCGATACTGCTGTCGTTGTTAGTGGGGCGTTTGCCGGCTGACGGTGTGCGTGGTCGAGCGATTTTTGTGGTTGGATTTTTGGCTGGCAGTGCGATGGCCAGCAAGTACACGGGTTTGCTGCTGGCGGTTTTTCCGACGGCGGCGGGCTGGTGCTGCTGGTGGTGGCGTGCGTCGGGTGGTCTGCGGTTTTTATTATCGGTTGCTGAGCAGCGGCGTGGTTTTGTGCGCGAGGCCGGGCTGTATGCAGCGGGGGTCCTGCTGGCGACGGGTCCGTGGCTGCTGAAGAATGCGGTGGAGACGGGCAATCCGGTGTTTCCGATGGCGTGGTCTGTGTTTGGGGGTACGGAATGGAATGAGCCTTTGAACGAGCGGTGGAAGCAGGCGCATGGGGCACCTGAGCATTCGCTGGAGCGAATTCCGCAGCATTTTCTGGATGCGGCTGCGCGGAACAAGTGGACCAGTCCGTTGTTGTTTGGGCTGGCGGTGCCGGTGTTGCTGTGCTGCTGGCGCAGTGAGCCGTTGCGGCTGGTGTGGCTGGCTGTGGGCTGGGGTTTTCTGACGTGGTGGGGTTTAACGCATCGGATTGATCGTTTTTGGGTTCCGGTGGTACCGTTGCTGAGTGTACTGGCGGGTGCGGGTGTGATGTTGAGCGGTGTGTGGTGGTGGCGTGTGCTGGTACTGGGCAGTGTGTTGACGGGGACGATCTTTAATCTGCGGTTCAGTACGTTGGCGCTGGTTGGATTTCACGCGGGTTTGATGGATCTGGAGGGGGCTCGTGAACTGGTGATTCGCAGTGATTTGCGGGTGATGAATGAGCAGTTGCCGGCGGGAGCGAAGGTTTTGATGGTGGGTGAGGCGGAAGTTTTTGATGCTCGATTTGAGTTGCTTTACAACACGGTGTTTGATGAGAGTGTGTTTGAGGAGCTGACTGCGAGTGCGGGTGCGGGTATGGCGGGATCTGTGGCTGCAGCGGAAGAGGTGCGTGAGCGATTGCGTGGTGCCGGGGTGACTCATGTGCTGGTGAACTGGCGTGAGGTACTGCGATATCGTCTGCCGGGTTCGTATGGATATGCTGAGTATGTACAGCCGGAGCGTTTTGAGGAATTGCGGGAGGGTGGGGTGCTGGGTGCGGCGCGGGTTTTGGGTCAGTCTTCGTGGAGCGGGTTAGGTGAGACGGAGCGGCGTGTGGTGCAGCAGTGGCCGGGCTGGCAGCGGCTGGTGCGTGGTGATGTGTGGGAGACGGTGCGGCTGTACGAGGTGCGTTAAGGCTGTAAGATGGCGTTGTGAAGCGGAATTGAAATGTGGCATAGACCGGGTGTACGGGAAAGCGGGCGGGGCATGATGGCAGAAGAGTCAGGACAGCAGGATGACCGACTGGATCCGCTGGTGCGGTCGGCATTTCGTGAGGCGCTGGTGGTGTCTTTGATCTGGCTGGCTGCGATGGTCTGGTCGGTGGGAGTGAGCTGGTGGCTGGGTTATGGCCGCAGCGTGCAGGATTTGAAGCTGGTGCTGGGTTTCCCGGAGTGGGTGTTTTGGGGGATTGTGGTGCCGTGGGTTTCGTGTGCCGGGATTTCGTGGTTGTTTGCCGTGTGTTTTGTGCGTGACGGCGAGCTGGGCGAGGATTTGGAAGACGCTGACGATCTGGGACTGGGGGGCTGAGGCATGTGGCGGTCGAGTAATGCAGTGCTGCTGCTGGCTCAGCAGACCGACGCAGCTTCGCGGGTGGGTTCTGGTGCGATGCTGATGCTGGTGTTGTTTATTGCTGGTTCGCTGTGGATTGGAGTGCTGGCGAACAGGGCGGCCAGTGCGGGCGGGTTCATGAAGGGATTTTTTCTGGGGAACCGTGGTCTGGGTGTGTGGGCATTGGCGTTGACGGCGACGATTCAGAGTGGCGGTACGTTCATGGGTTTTCCGTCGCTCGTGTATTCTCATGGCTGGATTGTGGCGTTGTGGATTGGCAGTTACATGGTTGTGCCGATCACGGGTTTTGGGATTTTGGGGAAGCGACTGGCTCAGCTGAGTCGTCGTACGGGGGCGATTACGGTGCCGGACATGTTTCGGGTGCGTTTTGGCAGTCCGACCCTGGGCCTGATGAGTACTCTGTTTATTCTGTTCTATCTGTCATTTTTAATGTTTGCGCAATTTAAGGCCGGAGCGATAGTGTTGCAGCTGGCGTGGCCGGGCGGGACGGATCTGGCATTGTCTGAGGACGGTGCGGGGATTTCAGAGTGGCGTTATCACGTGGGTTTGCTGGTGTTTGCGACGACGGTGGTGGGGTATACGCTGGCGGGTGGTTTTCTGGCGGCTGTCTGGACGGATTTGTTTCAGAGTGTGCTGATGTTTGCGGGTGTGATGCTGTTGCTGGTGGCATCATTGAGTGCGGTGGGTGGTCTGGAGCAGGCGACCTTGCGTTCGCTGGAGAATACGGGTCCGGGGTTTGTGTTTGGTCCGGGATATGCGGCGGACGGCGGTGATCATCAGTTTCTGCCGTTGTCGCTGGCGATATCATTTTTTGTGGTGTGGATCTGGGGTGGCGTGGGCGCACCGGCGGGTCTGGTGCGTTTGATGGCCAGTCAGAACACGAATGTGATTCGCAAATCGATTTATGTGCTGAGCATTTACAATCTGGGGATTTATTTGCCGTTGATAGTGATTTGTGTGTGTGGTCGTGCTTTGTTGCCGAATCTGGCGAAATCGGATGAGATTGTGCCGCGTCTGGCGTTGCTGACGACGGCGGGCTGGCCTGGCGGATCACTGGTGGCGGGTCTGATTTTGGCGGCGCCATTTGGTGCGGTGATGTCGACGGTCAGTTCGTATCTGGTGGTGCTGTCATCGGGTGTGGTGCGTGACATTTATCAGCGTTTTCTGCGTCCACAGGCGCAGCGTGACGAGCTGCGGATGGCGGCGTGGCTGACGATGATTCTGGCGGGTTTGATATCGGTGGCGGTGATGTGGAGTCCTCCGAAGTACCTGCAGGTTTTCATTGTGTTCAGTACATCGGGTGCAGCGGCGACGTTTCTGGTTCCGGCGATTATGGCGTGTTACTGGCGGCGTGCGACGCCGGCGGGTGCTGCGGCGGGGATGATCAGTGGTGCGGTGGTGGTATTGTTTCTGTATTTGTGTGGGATTATGGGCTGGTCACCGGCTCAGGCGATTGGTGCGGCGGGTGGTTTTCGTCCGTGGTTTCTGCTGGGTCTGGAGCCATTGATCTGGGGTTTGCTGGCATCGAGCAGCAGTGCGGTGCTGGTGAGTCTGCTGACTGCTCCGTTGCCAGCCGAGCACATTTCGCGTTTGTTTGATCGTCGTGCGAGTGCAGAGGGGGAGGCGGTCTGATGGGTGCGACGGGTCAGAGTCGGCGTGGTCTGCTGAATTATGCGGGTTCATCGATTACGGCGACTGCGATGGCGTCGCTGTTGCTGCGCAGCGGGGAGTTGCGTGCGGATCATGTTCCGGGCGAGTCTCTGACGGCGCCGCATCATCCGCCGCGTGCTCGGAGGGTAGTGCATTTATGTCTGTGCGGCGGGCTCAGTCATCTGGATTCCTTTGACTACAAGCCGCAGCTGGAGCGGCTGCATGGGAAGTCGTTGCAGTCGAGCGAGCGTCCGGAGACATTTTTTAATCAGATCGGGCTGTTGCGGAAGAGTGACTGGGCATTTCGGCAGCGCGGGCAGAGTGGTTTATGGATTTCGGATTTGTTTCCGCAGCTGGCGGAGCTGGCGGATGATCTCACGGTGATTCGGTCGATGGTGGCCGAGTCTGCCAATCATACTCCGGCGACTTTCGAAGAGAACTCGGGTTTTCGCCTGAACGGTTTTCCGGTGATGGGTTCGTGGGTTTCGTGGGGACTGGGATGTGAGACGGACGAGTTGCCGTCGTATGTGGTATTGCCGGATGTGCGTGGTTTGCCTGCTGGAGGCACGATTAACTGGTCGAACGGATTTTTGCCGGCGCAGCATCAGGGAGTGGCATTTCAGTCTGCGGGTGCTCCGATTCGTGATTTATTTCCTGCGCGGGAGGTTTCTGCGCGTCAGGAGCAGGCCAGTCGGCGATTACTGGCAGCGATGAATGAGCGGAATCTGCAGCTGGAGGGCGAGGAGGACGTCTTGCGGGCGCGGATGCGTTCGTATGAGCTGGCGGCGAAGATGCAGATGACGGTGCCTGAGGCTGTGGATTTAGCGGGCGAGACTGAGTCGGTGTTGCGGATGTATGGAGTGGATCGTGAGGAGACGTCGGATTTTGGCCGGCGTTGTTTGCTGACGCGGCGACTGCTGGAGCGTGGTGTGCGGTTTGTGCAGTTGTTTTCGGGTGGATCTTTTGGTTCACCGCGGATTAACTGGGATGGTCACGAGGATGTGCGTGAGAACCATACTCGGGAAGCGGTGCGGATGGACCAGCCGGTTGCGGCGCTGCTGCGTGATTTGAAGATGCGAGGTATGCTGGAGGATACTTTAGTGCTGTGCACGACGGAGTTTGGCAGGACTCCTTTTACGCAGTCGAGTGAGTTTGTGGTGGGAGCTGGTCGGGATCATAACATGTATGGGTTTTCGATCTGGATGGCCGGGGGCGGTCTGAAGCCTGGTCTGGCGTGGGGTGCGACGGACGAGGTGGGCTGGAAGGCGGTGGAACAGCCTGTGCACTGGTATGATTTTCATGCGACGGTGCTGCATCTGCTGGGGATAGACCATGAGCGTCTGACGTTTTATCACAACGGGATTCAGCGGCGTCTGACGAACGTGCATGGCGAGGTTGTGCGTGGTTTGCTGAGCTAAGGTGCGGGATTCGCGTGTTTGGGTGCTCATTTGCTGACTTTCGCGGGCTGTTCTAGAATTCTTTGCAGCTTTGTGAGCGAATTCTGAAACTGCAACGAAACAGACGAATCCATGAAAGCGATAGCCGTACGCCCGGGGACTCCGAACAGTGTTCATCTTGCTGAGATGCCGATGCCGTTGGTCAGTGACATCCCGGATGGTCGTGGGGTGCTGGTGCGAGTTTTGAAGGTGGGAGTGGATGCGACGGATCGTGAAATCAACGAAGCTCAATACGGGAATGCTCCGGCGGGCTACGATTTTTTGGTGATTGGCCACGAGTGTTTTGGAGTGGTGGTGGAGGTTGCTGCGAATGTGCGTCGGGTGCGTCCGGGGGATTATGTGACGTGCACTGTGCGTCGTCCGGGCGGTTCGATTTTTGATCGCATTGGGCGCAACGACATTACTAGTGAAGAGACGTATTACGAGCGTGGCATCAATCTGCGTCACGGATTTCTGACTGAGTATTTTGTGGATGACGAGGAGTACGTGGTACGGATGCCGCAGGCTCTGGCGCACCTCCATGTGCTGGCTGAACCGATGAGTTGTGCGGCGAAGGCTGTTGAGCAGGCCTTTTTGGCTCAGCAGAGACTGCAGGTGTGGGAACCGAAGCGAGCGTGGGTGACGGGAGCCGGTCAGATTGGTCTGCTCAGCACATTGATTCTGCGTTTGCGTGGTATTCAGGTGCTGACTTTGGCGCGGGGTCCGAAGCCCAATTTGAAGGCGGAAATTGCAGAGGGTTTTGGGGCCGAGTATGTCAGTACAACTGAGTTGTCTCTGCAGGAGGTTGCTGCGCGATATGGCAAGCCGGACCTGATTATTGAGGCGACGGGCAGCAGCAGCATTGCTTTTTCGTGTATGGACCTGCTGGCTCACAACGGCTGCATGGTCTGGACCAGTATTACTGGCGGCAAGGCTGAGACGAAGGTGCCGTCGGACCGGATCAATCTGAACTGGGTACTGGGGAACAAGCTACTGGTGGGTTCGGTGAATGCCAATTTCCGGCATTTTGAATCGGGGATTCGTGATCTGGCATTGGGTGAGGCGACGTGGCCTGGCGTGTTGCAAAAGATCCTGACGACTCCTGTGGCCGGTCTGGAGAATTATCAGGAAATGATGCGGCTGCTGGTCGAGGACAAGAATGCGCTGAAGGTGTTTGTTGAGGTTGGTCAGTGAGCAATGGTCAGTGGTCAAGGGGGCGGTTTTTGAGTACGAGGGGAGGTTTTTTGGGGGATGTTTTTTGTTTCGTGCTCATGCTCGTACTCGATTGGGTGATTTGACAGGGACTTGACCCCGCACCCCCATCCCCTCTCTCGTTGCAGGGGCGCGGGGTGATTGTACGCGTGAGAGCGGTGCGGGGGCGGGGTTCAGGCGGCGCTGGTAAGGACCTGAACGGGCAGGTGCTGATCGAGGCTGTTCTGTTGTAGCAGCAGCTGGATGGTCAGCACGATTGCTCCCTGCTGGCGCTGGACTGTTTGTCTGGCAAGGGCTCCCAGACGCTGTCGTTCGGCTGGCTGCTGCAGCAGTTGTTGCAGTGTGGGCAGCAACTGGTCCGGGGTGCTCAACTGCAGGCAGGCTGCGGCTTCGAGGAACATCTGGACTACGTCGCGGAAGTTCCAGGTATGTGGTCCGAACAGCACGGCGGCGCCCCAGGCGGCGGGTTCGATCATGTTCTGTCCGCCGCGGTTTCCAAAGCTGCCTCCGACAAAGGCCAGGTCGGCCAGTCCCCAGCAGGCACTAAGTTCTCCGATGGTATCGAGCAGTCGTACAGCCGGGCGACCGTGGCTGTCCGTGGTGGCGGCGGTGGCGGTCGGGTTCGAGCGTCGGATGAGTGAGCAGCCGTTTTGCAGCACCAGTTCGGCGACGGCGTCAAAGCGTTCTTTATGCCGTGGTACGAGCATCAGGGTCAGTTCGGGGAATTCGGGCTGCAGCAGTTTCCACGCATCCAGCAGCAGTTGTTCTTCGGGTTCCTGGGTGCTGCCGGCCATCAGGACGGGAGCGGAGTCTGAGAGCTGAAAGGCGTGTTGGAGGGCTGTGAGGCCAGGGTGATCCGGGCGACATTCGATGCCGTCGAATTTGACGGAACCAGTGACATGGATTGCTTCCGGGCGAGCTCCGAGTGCCTGCAGTCTGGCGGCGATGGCGGGGGACTGAGCGGCGATTAGCTGAATTCCGGCGAACATGGGCTGCAGCAGCGAGCCAACTTTTTGGTAGCGGCGAAAGCTGCGTTCGCTGAGTCTGGCGTTGACAATGGCAACGGGTATCGCGCGGCTGCGGCAGGCAGCCATGAAGCCCGGCCAGAGCTCAAGTTCAACCAATACGATCTGGACAGGTCGGATGCGATCGAGAGCTGTACTGACGGCCCAGGAAAAGTCGAGTGGAAACCAGTCGACAGTGCAGTCGGGAAAGCGCTGGCGTGCAAGGTCCCAGGCGGTATCGGTGGAGGTTGTGACGAGGATTGCGAAGCGGTCGGCCGAGGCGCGGCGGAATTCCAGCACGATTTTTTGCAGCTGGACAATTTCGCCAACGCTGACGGCATGAAACCAGACGACCGGGCGTGAGTCTGCGGGGTGCTGCAGTCTGCCGAGCAGCTTTTGGGGGACGCCGCGTCGGTAGCGACCGTGTTGCAGCATTCGCCAGGTGATCAGGGGCGAAAGAGCGGTCAGCAGCAGAGCGTAAACGGTGTCAAGAACCCAGTGCATGGGAGAATCCATTCCGCATGGCGGCGTTCAGCGGCCGCAGCATTTCTTGTATTTCTTTCCGCTGCCGCAGGGGCAGTCATCGTTGCGACCGATCCGCGGTCCGGCATTCACGATTGGTTTGACAGCGCGACCTTCTTCTCCGGATTCCGGAGCATTGGTCTGCAGATTATCGATACGTGACTCGGCAACCGGCGGCGCGACATCGTGTTCTGTAGCGGTGATCCGCCAAAGGGAACTGACGAAGTCGGGGCTCTCATGTTCAACTCGGAAGACCGTCTGCGTAACCTGTTCGGCAATGCGTTCCCACATTCCGAGGAAGGCTCGGCGACCTTCGCGTTTGTATTCGGTACGGGGGTCTTTCTGGGCATAACCGACGAAGCCGATTCCCTGCCGCAGGTGTCCCATGTAGTACAGGTGTTCTTTCCATGCGGTGTCGAGGAATTCGAGGAGGATTGAGCGTTCGGTGTGTCGCAATTCGGGGCGGAACACCTGATCGATGTCCTGCATGATTTCCGTACGGGCCTGTTCCGAATTGAGGCTGCTAAGGGCACCGGCGTTCAGTCCCAGCCCCAACTCAGTTTCGATCCAGTTCACGAGTGCTGTTGTCTGGGTCTCAATGAGTGGCCGATTTTTTGGTGTATCGCGGAGTACTTCTGCCAGTTTGGCGTCGACTGCTGCGGCAGCCGGTCGGCGGGCGAGGAAATCGCGGCTTATCTGCAGCAGGACTTCAAAGATTTTGTTGGTTTGGTAGTCAGAGAACTCTTCCGGGTTGAGGTTGATGCGGAAGCGGGTTGCGGCCCAGCGTGCCAGAGTTTCGCGGCGGGCTCGTTCGTTCTGATGTCCGTCACCTGCGAGAAATTTGTGCATGCCGACGGAGACGGGGAAGGTGGCTTCTTTTTCGTTGTAGCGAACGTGGACGCGTTCCTTCAGCAGTTTGCCAACGCTGGCTTCATCCAGGCCTCGCAGTTCTTCAGGCTTCAGGCCGACAAGGAAGTTGTAGTTGGCCCATGCTGCGAGTGACCGTTCGGGGTAGAGCTCATCGAGCAGTGCTGCGAAGTCCGTGAGGTCCCAGCGGGCGATGCCTGTGCGGGCCTGTTCCAGCAGGAAGTCTGCGATGTCTTTTCGGTCAATGTTGCGCAGTTCACGGTCATTGAGTGACAATCCGAACGTGCGATTGGCCCAGCGTGTGAGTGAGAGCCAGTTCCAGTCCAGTTTGCTTTCGGCATCTTCGGGCAGGTGGATGTCCAGTTGTTCCTCGATCCAGGTGAGTCCCTGTCGTTCGCCTTCGTTGCGGATCCAGTTTTCGAGATCAGCCAGTTCGAGTCCTTTGACTGAGCCGGCATCGGCTTCGAGTTCAAATTTTTGGGTGATAAGTGCGGCGACGGATTCCCAGCGGTAGTTCTTTGCGAGGAAGTGTTTTGTATAGCGATCGATTTCGTCGTACATCATTTTTAGGATGAGTCCGCGACAGTCCTGCCCGTCGAGGATCTGCTGGCGGTACGAATACGTTCGTTTCCGCTGTTCATCCATGATTTCGTCGTATTCCAGCAGATTCTTCCGCTGGTCGAAGTGTTGTTCTTCGCGTTTTTTCTGGGCGGCTTCGATGCGGCGGGTGACCATGGGGCTGACGATGGGTTCGCCTTCGCGCAATCCGGCCCACTGCATAATACGTTTCACGGTATCACCGGCAAACAGTCGCATGAGCTTGTCATCGAGAGAGATGAAGAAGCGGCTGGAGCCTGGGTCACCCTGCCGACCGGCTCGTCCGCGGAGCTGCAGGTCGATGCGGCGTGAGTCGTGTCGTTCGGTGCCGACGACGTGCAGTCCGCCGAGCCGAGAGACTTCTTTGCCTTCGGTGAGCATGCCTTCGCGTTCGGCGATCTGGCGAGTCAGTTCGTCCCATTCGGATTTGGGGACTTCAAGGCGTGAGCTGTAACGGGCTTTGAGATCTTCCCAGGCGGAGTGTTCCGGGTTTCCGCCGAGAATAATATCGGTGCCTCGACCAGCCATATTGGTGGCGATGGTAACGGCATTGAGTCGTCCGGCCTGGGCCACGATTTCGGCTTCACGTTCGTGAAATTTTGCGTTGAGGACGTTGTGTTTAATGCCGCGTCGTCCGAGTTTTGAGCTGAGCATTTCTGACAGTTCGATGGACGTGGTGCCGACCAGGAGGGGCCGTCCGGAGGCGTGCACTTCGGCGATTTCCGTAACGACGGCATCCCATTTTTCTTTTTCGGTGCCGTAGATGCTGTCGGGGTGGTTGATCCGCTGCATGTGGCGGTTGGTGGGGATAGCGACAACGTCCAGATTGTAGATCTTGAGGAACTCTTCAGCTTCCGTCATGGCGGTGCCGGTCATACCGGACAGCTTTTGGTAGAGCTTGAAGTAGTTTTGCAGCGTGATGGTGGCCAGAGTCTGAGTTTCGGCCTTGATTTTGACGCCTTCTTTGGCTTCGACGGCCTGATGCAGTCCATCGGACCACTGGCGGCCTTCCATTTTGCGGCCGGTATTTTCGTCGACGATGACCACTTCGCCGCGTTCGACGACGTAGCTGACGTCGCGTTTGTAGAGGTGGTGTGCTTTGAGTGCGTTATCCAGCAGGTGCGGCCATTCCATGTTGCCTGCGGTGTAGAAGCTTTCGACTCCGGCCAACTGTTCGGCGCGTCGGACACCTTCTTCGGTGAGGTGGCAGGTGTGTTCTTTTTCCTTGACCTCGAAATCAATGTCTTTGCGAAGTTGTCGGGCGATGGCTTCAGCGCGGGGGTATTTTTCGAGGTTATCGTGAGCGGGCCCGGAAATGATGAGTGGTGTGCGGGCTTCGTCGATCAGGATGTTGTCGATTTCGTCAACGATGGCGTAATCGAGAGGGCCCTGGACCTGCAGGTCGCGGGTGGGCTTCATGTTATCGCGGAGGTAGTCGAAGCCGAACTGATTGCTGGTGCCGTAGGTGATATCGCAGGCGTAATGTACCTGGCGTTCTGAGGAACTCATGTCTGACTGAATGGCGCCGACGGTGAGTCCGAGGTTGAGGTAGATGGGTCCCATCCATTCCATATCGCGTCGTGCGAGGTAATCGTTGACGGTGACGACGTGGACCTTGCCGGCGATGGCATTGAGGAATGCGGGGAGTGTGGCAACGAGGGTTTTGCCTTCGCCGGTGACCATTTCCGAGATCATGCCTTGGTGCAGGATATAACCACCAATGAGCTGCACTTCGTAGTGCCGCATTTTGAGAAAGCGTCGCCCGGATTCGCGCACTGCTGCGAAGGCATCGGGGAGCAGGTCGTCGAGGATTTCGCCGTTGCGTAATCTGGCGCGCAGTTTGGGGGCGGTCTGGCGCAGTTCTTCGTCGGACAGTTTCTGCAACTGCGGTTCAAGGCTGTTGATGCGATCGAGCAGCGAGTTGGGGAGGATGGTGGTGCGGCCATCGCGGTCGCGCATGAACCCCAGACGCCGCATGCGGCGTTCGTTGGAGGAGCCGAACAGGGAAGTGATACCGCGTTCGATTGAGTGAGTCGTGGCGGAGAAGAAGTCGCCGACTTTTTCCAGGAACTCCATTGTGGGTATCTATCCTGAATGCTGAGGACTAACGAGTCCGTTTGTGCGGGGCTGCCTGAGCTGCCACAAAGGCAGCCGGAAAAGCCTGCAGTCGGAATCGGGCAATTGCCATAAATGCAATTCTGGCCAGTCTATTTGAACCGGCAACAGACGGTCAATCCCGCGGTGTTTAGCCGGAAAATGGCGACAGGCTGCCGGTTCTCGGATGTTTCCGCGGTGGGCACGATGGCAGCAATTTGTGTGCCGAACTGATGAAATGCGAGTGATTTTAGGGCATTTGGGTGTTTTGGCGGCTTCAGGTGACCTGGAGAGTGGACTTGAGGTCTCGCATGATACTGAGGCAGCGAGCGGCGAAGTGGTCCATTCCTGGAACTTTTCCCTGGGAGTGAATTTCGACGGAGACGATTCGCTGAGTCCGAATTTTTTCGTGAGGTGAGCGTCCGTTGCGAGTGGTTTCGAAGGAGATTCGGAGATCGACGGGCTGTCGGGCTGCAGTTTTTCCCCAGTGTCCGAAGAAGCCGGGAGTACCGAGTCGGATCTGCATTTTGCCGAGTTCCTGATCGAGGACTACGCCGCGATTTTCGAAGATGAAGGCGCGAAGTTTGATGGCGGTAAGTTCGAGTGAGGTGCTGACTTCGACTCGGTCGCTGAAATAGAACAGTCCATTGGATTCTGAGATACGAGCTTTTTCGTCGTCGTTGTTTCCTTGTTCGACGGTTCCTGCGGTATCGAGATCTGTTTCTCGGCAGGTGCGATTTCGGCCGGCAGCTTTGGCGTTGTAGAGGCACGAGTCAGCGCGTTCGAGCAGGCTTTGAACGGTATCAATGGGGCGTGCCGTTGCGACTCCGAAGGATGACGTGATATTCAGTGCGGTGATGCCACCGATGGCACTTTTCATGATGGAGGTGCGCAATCGTTCGGCGCGCCGTACGGCGGAGTCAAGGTCGGTATCGGGGCAGACGACAACAAACTCTTCGCCGCCGTATCTTCCGATGACTTCAGCGGAGTCGGTTTCATTTTTCAGGAGTCTGGCGAAGTCGATGAGGACCTGGTCACCGACCTGATGGCCGTGTGTATCGTTGATGCGTTTGAAGTGATCGACGTCGAGGAAGATGACGCTAAGACTGCGGGTGCCATCCTGGGTGTGGTATTCTTCGAGCAGGTGGCGCAGTTGTGATTCCAGTTGTCCCCGGTTTGCGACTCCGGTGAGAGCGTCTCGCATGGCTGCATCGCGGAGCTTGATGAAGTCGGGATTTTTGATCTGGACGCCATTTTTATTGCGAAGCAGCTGGGCGACGCCGGCGACTTTTTGTCCGGGTCCGATGATGGGCATGGTGTAGACGTCGACTTTGAGCCATGTGTTTCCGCTGACTCGGCAGCGACGCGGAGCAAAATCTGCTCGACCTGTGTGGAGTGCCTGGACGACGAAGGTATCATCGCGTTTGGTGGCTGCTGGCTGTTCTTCTGAAAGTGGTGCCAGCAGGACATCTGTGGTTTGCCAGCTGCGGCGCAGCACCTGCTGCACGGGCAGTCCGGTCAGGCTGGGCATCCCGTCGCTCCAGATGCAGTAGTTTTCGCGTGCATCGAGCAGCAGAAAGCCGTCGTAGAGGTGGTGGAACTGGAACAGAACACCGATGAACTGGCTGAGCAGTGCGATATCATCGCGAAGTTCCTGCGAGATTTCGGGGGTGCGTTCTGCGTCGTAGAAGGATTCTGTCAGGCGGAACAGTGCAGAGCCTTCATTTTCGTACCAGCGGTTGAGGGTGCGGACGATATTTTCATCGTAGCGGCGTCCCCATTTTTCGCGGAGTGTGGTGATACTTTCGGTGTGGGTCATGCCGCGACGATAGGGCTTGACGGTATTGAGTGAATCATAGGCGTCGGCGACAGCGAGGATGCGAGGTCCGAGTGGCAGTTCGATGGGCTGTCCGGGTACTTCGATGTGCGCACTGCTGCTTGAAAGGTCATGGTGCAGCGTGGTGAGCATGGCGATCACGGTGGGGTCGGTATGGAAGGCTTGCAGCATACTGACGCCGGCATGCTGATGCTGCAGGACAAAGTCGTATTCTTCGCTACTGAGTTTGCCGGGTTTGTGCAGGATGTGATCGGGGAGTCCCAGTTTTCCGATCTCGTGCAGGATTGCTGCGATTTCCAGTTGTCGTCGTTGTTCGTCCGTCCAGCCGAGCATTTTGGCGACACCGCTGGAGATGACGGCCATTCTTTGGCTGTGGAGCAGCCCGGCGGGATCGCGTATGCGCATGGCGCGGAGGATGGTTGAGACGAGGTCACGGGGCATGAACTGGCGTTCGGTCCCGACGTATTGGTTGCGGCGGGCGTCTTCGCTCATGGCCAGCAGTCGGTACAGGACTGAGTTGGAATCGGTCTGCATGAGTACAGCCGGCGGGGCCAGATTGGCGTTCGCCGCCTTGAGAACGGGGTCCAGTGTTTGCACGGGAAATACTGTCGACGATTTCCACGGGAATTGCCAGCGGGGGTGGGGGCCGTCGTGAGAGGCTAGCCCAGAAAACGGCGGTGGCGTTGAGAGGCGATGAAATCCGTTGAAATTGCCGAATCCTGTTGGACGGCAGAAGCGGTGCAGGCGGTACGGACGGAGTAATCGTTGGTTAGGGGCCAGTGGGCGGTGGGCGGTTTTCGAGTACGAGTACCGTCCGCCAGGGCGGATCGAGCACAAGGGGCGGTGTTTTTTTTGGGGGGGCTTACTTGAGTGTTTCGTATTCGTACTCGATTTGAACTCGAACTGCGGGGAGGCCCGTTGGGCTGCGGTTGCTCGGGCGGGGGATCAGTTGTCGAGGACTTCGAATTCGACGGGATCGGGGCTGTCTTCTGCGCCGTTGTAGTTGATGGTGATTTCTTCACCGGGGGTGATATCGCGGAGGGCGCTGAATTGTTTGACCTGTCGTCCGGCATCGTCGTAGCGGGCGTTTGGTGAGAAGGAGTGGTTATAGAGTGAGCCGAATCCGAGTGCAAGTGCGACGGTACCGCGGCCGTATTCGAAGACGTACTGTGAGAGGAAGCTGCCGTGTTCGCAGTCGAGTACTTCTTTGGCGGGGATCACGATCAGTGGGACGGTTTCGAAGACAGTTCCGGCCGGGATGAACTGTTTTGCAAAAACGCCGCGACCTTTGCCCTTGATTCGTTTGACTTCGATCAGTGTGGAAGCGGTGAGTCTCATGCGGCTGGCGGTTTGTGAAAGTGGTGAGCGGGGTTCTGGAAACTGACGGCACGGCCAAGCATGCTCTTGAATCTGCCGAGAAAATCAAGATCACGCGAGTAATTCCGCGGCTGTAGCGGATCTGATTTTCGCGAAAGTCGGCAGTCGGAAGGCCGTTGGATTTTTTCCTGCGGCGGTGTTTTGGCTAGACTGATGCAGTTTTGCGACGCAAAGCCGAGTTGAATTGCAGTTCAGGTCAGGAAGGGCAGGAAGGAATGGCTGGACGTCCGGGAAAACTGGTACTGGAGAACGGTCAGATTTTCACTGGCGAGGCGTTTGGAGCCGAGGGTGAGGTTGACGGTGAGGTTTGTTTCAACACCAGCATGACCGGTTATCAGGAGATTCTAACGGATCCCTCGTATACCGGTCAGATTGTGACCATGACGTACCCTTTGATTGGGAACTACGGGATCAATTCCGAGGACGTGGAAAGTCGCGGGTTGTTTCTGAAGGGCTTTGTGGTTCGCGAGTTGTGTGAGATTCCCAGCAACTACAGATCACAGGAAAGCCTGGACCATTATTTGCGTCGCAATCATGTGATCGGTTTGCAGGGCATAGATACTCGGGCACTGGTCCGCATGCTCAGGACTCAGGGGGCGCTCCGAGGTGTCCTGTCGACGGTGGATCTGGATGATCAGTCGCTGTTGCGGAAGGTCGCTGCTGCTCCGGGTTTGGTGGGCCGGGATCTGGTGCGTGAGGTGATGCCGCAGTCAGTATCTGGCTGGAGTGAGGGATTGACGGATCTGGGCCGCCCGTCGGATTTTGTGTCGGGTCTGGGCACACCTGGTGGGCCGCATGTCGTGGCGATTGATTACGGGATGAAGTGGAACATCAGTCGATATCTGCGTGATCTGGGGTGTCGAGTGACGGTTGTACCGGGTTCAGCGGCGGCGTCTGAGATTTTGGCATTGCGGCCGGACGGAGTATTTTTGTCGAATGGTCCGGGAGATCCTGAGCCATTGACGGGTGCGATTGAAACGATTCGCGGGTTGTTCGGGAAGAAGCCGATTTTCGGGATTTGTCTGGGTCTGCAACTGCTGGGTCTGGCCTTTGGGGGGCGCACTTACAAGTTGCGATTTGGTCATCGCGGCGCGAATCAGCCGGTTTTGAATCGTCGTACGGGCCGGGTAGAGATCACATCTCAGAATCATGGTTTTGCAGTCGATGCGGCCAGTCTGCCGGACGATATTGAGGTGACTCACATCAATCTGAATGATCAGACTGTGGAAGGCATTCGTCACAGGACTTTGCCGATTTTCGGGGTGCAGTATCATCCTGAGGCGGCAGCGGGTCCGCATGACAGTCACTATTTGTTCACTGAATTTCTAAGTCTGATGCAGGGTGAGATGGCGGGAGCGACAGCCTGACGTTGGTGGTCGGCGTGGTGGTCAGGGTGGATTCAACGGTGTTTTTTTGACAGTGGGACTGGCGGACTATGGGACTGGAACGAACATTGATTTTGATCAAGCCGGATGCGGTGCAGCGACGTTTGATTGGTCGCGTGATTACTCGGATTGAAGACAAAGGTCTCAGCATTATCGGACTGAAGCTGCTGCATGTGACTCGGGAGATCAGCCGGCTGCACTATGCGGAGCATGTTTCGAAGCCATTTTATCCTGAGCTGGAATCGTTCATTACATCGGGGCCGCTGGTGGCGTTGGCTGTGGAAGGACCTGAGGCCATCAGTGTGATGCGAACTCTGATGGGCAAAACGAATGCTCGCGAGGCCGCTCCGGGTACGATCCGCGGTGATCTGGGTGCCAGCCGTCAGATGAATCTGATTCATGGCAGCGACGGTCCAGAGAGTGCGCAGCGAGAGCTGGCAATTTACTTCCGCAGTGACGAACTGGTGTCTGCTCCGACCCTGTTGACGTCGGTGCTGTGGGCGAAGGAAGAGCAGTAATCTGCTGTCTGAGCAGGCTGTTCGGCGGTGATAATCGCGTATTTAAACCGTCCCTTTTGCGGGGGCGGTTTTTTGTTTTTCGGGTCAGAGGGACTTGTTTTTTGGGGCTGGCCTGCGAAGGTTTAAGAAGTGTCTGGTGGTCCGCTGGTGCTCAGATCTTGAGCCCTGGGGCTAATCGCGGGTACAGTTTGCGAAGTGTGTGCGGATTCCTTTTGGGAAATGCGGGCAGGCGATGGCAGAATGTTCGGTCGCATAGCTGGTGTCCTGCGAACGGTGCTGGTGGCTTCGGTGCTGCTGGGTCTGCTGTGTTTTGCGGCAGAGCTGTGGCTGCGGGGCTGTGGTTTCCCGATACGCACGATCAGCAGTCAGGTCAGTGATTCGCTGCAGACATTGCTGGAACCATCGTCTTTGCATCATCACAGTCTGCGGGCGGTTCGCAGTGTTCGTGTGGAGGCAGCAGCGGGCCGGCCGGCAGAGTTGCGGGTTACAGTCGGCGGATTGCGCGGTGTGGCTCCGGCGACCGAGAAGACTGAGGACGATTATCGTATTTTGGTGCTGGGTGACGAGCTGGTGCTGGGGGCTACTGTGGCTGAGCAGGCGACGCTGCCGCAGCGTCTGCAACAGTTTTTGTCACGAGTAACTGAGATGCGTCTGGAAGTTTTGAATGCGGGTCTGCCTGGTGACTGCCCGCAGCTGGCGCTGCTGCGTTATCAGCATGTGCTGCGTGAGTTGCGACCAGATCTGGTGATTCTGCATGTGGACATGTCGGATGTTGGTGATGATGCGGTCTACCGCAGTCTGCTGACTGAGGGTGAGTCGGGTGAGGTGTGTCAGCACCCGGCGCTGCGTTCGGTGTCTGTGGCACCTTCTCGTTATGTACAGTGGCTGCGGGATTCTGCTTTGGCGGGTTGGCTGCTGAGTCGTATGCGTCAGGACGGGGCTGAGCTGCTGGCAATTCGGGCTGAATCCTGCGGCCAGCAGGATTATGGCTGGATTATGGATCATGCGGACAATCTGCAGCTGCAGATCCGACATGCACTGGCTCCGATCGGGGAATTGCGGAAGTGTGTGGAGGCTGATGGTGGTCGTCTGCTGGTGACGACCTGTCCGGTGGTGTGGCAGGTGGTGGAGGGCAGTCATTGTCCCCAGGCGACTCGTCGCTGTCGGATTCGCGGAGCGACTCCATTTCGCAGTCGGCTGCCGTTTCAGTCACTGGCGGCCATTTGTGCGGAGGCAGAGGTGCGTTTGCTGGACAGCAGTCCGCGTTTTTTTAAGGACGCTGAGCCAGCGCGTTTGTTTGACAGTGAGATCCCGACGCTGTCGGAGCGGGGGCTGGCGTTTTATGCGAGTTTGATCTCAGACTACATCGTCGCGAATCCTCCGCAGCGCTGGTAGGTGGTTGTCAGCGGATGGCTGTCAGCAGAGCGCGGCGAGGTGCCGGGCAGCCTTCGATTGTGAGTGCAGGGTTGTTGGGGTACAAAAAGTCGGAAAGTGATTCGAAGGTCATCCACTCTGTGCTGCGTTGTTCCTGAGTGGTTGTGACGGAGACATCCAGAAGTTCGGGGTTGCGGAATCCGGTTCGCAGCAGCCAGCGGATCAGCAGATCTGCGGAAGGAATGAACCAGACATTGCGCATTTTGGCGTAGCGACCGGGGGGTACGAGTACGGTATCGGGGCCGCCTTCGACGACGAGTGTTTCAAGAACCAGTCTGCCACCGGGCCGGAGTGCCGTTAGCAGCAACTGCAGGTGTTCGATCGGGCTCGACCGATGGTAAAGGACTCCCATGGAGACGGCGATGTCAAACAGTGCGGGTGCGGCACTGAGGGCGTCGTCGGTGAGGGGCAGCAGGAAGTGGGGCGTATTTTCCGGGGCGTATTTGCGGAGGAATTCGAATTGCATGACGTACAGCAGAAAGGGGTCGAATCCCAGCACCATTGAGGCTCCTGCCGCCAGCATGCGCCAGCCGTAATAGCCGTTGCCGCAGCCCACATCAACGACTCGGCAGCCGCGAAAGTCGATGCAGCCGGCAAGTCGATCCCATTTGAGATTTGATCGCCACTCGGTATCGATGTGTGTGTTGAAGAAGCGGAAGGGGCCTTTGCGCCAGGGGTGCAGAGTTTTCAGCAGTGCGGGCAGTGCGGCTTTGTGTTCGGGGCTGAGTGTTCCAGTGACGGCGACGGCATCAGCGACAGTCTGAATGCGGGCGTCCTGGCAGTCGGGTAGTTTCGCCCATGTTTCCGACCACAGTGGCAAGTGTCCATTGCGTCCGGGCGCGATGGCGGCGGCAGTCTGCTGGCTGAGCATGGTGGCCCAGTCTTGGTGCTGCAGTGATTCAAGCTGCCGGAACAGGGGCTGTGCGTTCAGGAGTGCTGGCGGCATAGCCTTGTCAAACGCCTCCCAGCTCTGTGGCTCGAGCCACGCGTCCGATGGCCAGGAGGTAGGCGGCAGTTCGCAGCGGTACCTTTTTTTCTGTGGCAATGGTCCAGATTCGATTGAAGCTGCGAGTCATGTATTTTTCGAGTTCTTCGCGGACGCGGCTGAGATCCCAGCGGAAATACTGCTGGTTTTGCACCCATTCGAAGTAACTGACGGTGACTCCGCCTGCATTGGCGAGGATATCGGGGAGTACAGGGATTTCTCGCTGGCGGAAGATGGCATCGGCTTCGGGGGTGACGGGTCCATTGGCTGCTTCAATAATGAGTTTTGCGCGCACATGGTGCGCGTTCTCGGCGGTCAGCACATTACCGAGTGCGGCCGGGATCAGCACATCGGCGTCCAGCAGCAGCAATTCTGCGTTGGAGACTGGTTCGCCACCGGGAAAACCGGTCAGTGTTTTCTTGCTGGCCGAGTATTCAAGAGCAGCCGGGATATCAATGCCGCCCGGGTTCACGATGCCGCCACTCACATCCGAAATGGCGATAATACGGGCTCCGGCCTGATGCAGGCAGGAGGCTGTGTAGGTACCGACGTTACCAAAGCCCTGGATGGTAAAGGTGCTGGTTTCGGCAGTGCGGTTTAAGCGGCGAAGGAAGGCGAGTGTGAGATTGGCGACACCTCGGCCCGTTGCCTCTTCGCGGCCTTCGGCCCCATAGAGGTCCACCGGTTTGCCGGTGACGCAGGCGGGAGCGAACCCGTGGAACTTTTGGTACTGGTTCATGATCCACGCCATGGTTTGCGAGTTGGTGCCCATGTCGGGGGCTGGAATGTCCTTATCTGGTCCGAACAGATCATGAATTTCATCGACGAAGCGTCTGGTCAGTCGTTCCAGTTCGTCTGTGGAGAGATCTCGGACGTCGACGCTGATGCCGCCCTTTGCGCCGCCGTAGGGAATATCAACGACGGCAGTTTTCCAGGTCATCAGTGAAGCCAGACCGAGCACTTCATCGGCGCTGACTTCGTGGTGGTAGCGGAGTCCGCCTTTCATGGGGCCCCGGGCGCTGTTGTGCTGCATGCGGTAACCGATATAAGTGGCGATCTGTCCATTGTCGCGGCGAATGGGGACCTGGACTTTGATTTCGCGTTCGGGTGTGACCAGCAGGTCTTTCATGCTGTCTGAGAGCCCCATGATTGAGGCGGCCTCTTCAAAATACTGCTGTGCGGCTTCGAAGGCGGACTTCATCGGGCAACTTTCTGGCGATAAGCTTGGTGGCCTGTGGGTCGAGCAGCGTGTGTTTAATTTTTGAGGGTGTGTCTGAGCTGTCCCGGGGCACAGAGATGGTGCAAAACCGCCCTGTTTTTGCGGGTTGGTGTCCGGGCAGGAAAGTCCGGGCCACGTGCTGTCTGTTGTGCGGATATTGTCTCACTCCGGGCCCGTTTTGTCACGGGATTTCCGAATTCAGGGCCGGATAACCTCGGGAGTGGTGCTGGCGATTGCCGTTGAGTTCTGGTGAATTCCGGTTGAGACTGCGTGCAGTTCGGATTTTCCCCCCGAAAAGCTTCGGTTTTTCGATGGACTGTCGCATTGGAAGTCCGATGCGATTAAGATCGAAGGGTGGTGGCCGGACTGCCTGGTCGCCCAGACTGCCTGTTCCGGGTGGGTTGAAGAATGCACCGCAACCTGTCTCATTTACTTTATTTCATCAAAGTGCTTCTGTGTTGTGTTGTGGCAGTGGTTCCTGTTGCGGCCGACGACGCGGTTGGGCTGCGTTGTCTTCCAACGCAGATTGTACTGTCGGGTCCTGAGTCGGCGGACCAGATCGTTGTGTTGCGTGGTGAGGGTCGAACGGCCACGGATGTGACTCGGCAGTGTCGTTTTCAGCTGTCTGATCCAGGGGTGGCTCTGATCAGTTCGAACGGCCTGATTTCTGCTCAGCGTGACGGCGTGGCGGTGCTGACGATAGAGCTGGGTCAGCAGCAGATGCAGGTTCCGGTTCAGGTGCAGGCGGTCGCGCAGCCATCCCCGGTCCTGTTTCGTCAGGACGTGCTGCCGATTCTGACTCGAGCCAGCTGCAATTCGGGTGGCTGTCATGGCAAGGCGGAGGGTCAGAACGGATTTCGGCTGAGTGTTTTTGGTTATGATGCTGCCGGGGATCATGCAGCAATTGCGTTTGACGGGCGTGGTCGGCGAGTGTTTCCGGCGGCTCCTCAGCAAAGTCTGTTTTTGCAGAAGGCGACGGCCGAGATTCCGCATGGTGGTGGTTTGAAGATCGCGGTTGGTTCACGCTGGCATCAGACTCTGCTGAGATGGATGTCAGAGGGTATGGTGCTTGAGCCTGACAGTGGTGACTCGGTACAGGAGATCATGGTTGAGCCGGCAGAGGTATCGTTGTCTGCGAAGGGTGTGCAGCAGTTGCGAGTGACAGCCCAGCTGACTGATGGCCGAGTGCGACCGGTAACGGCTGAAGCCGACTATCAGTCCAATCAGGACGGGATTGTGACTGTCGACCGAGATGGTTTTGTGGCGGCGACTGAAGTTCCTGGTGAGGCGGCGATTCTGGTGCGATATGCGGGGCACGTCACGATTTGCCGGGTGACTCGTCCGCGTCAGTCGGGTCAGTTTCAGCGTCCTCCTGAGCACAACTTCATTGATGGGCTGGTCTGGGACAAGCTGCAGCAGCTGAATATTCAGCCGGGCGAACTTGCTGGTGACGCGGTGTGGCTGCGTCGTTTGTATCTGGACTGCATTGGCACATTGCCGACGGCTGCCGAGGCCAGGCGATTTCTGGACGACGCGTCACCGGACAAGCGCGACCGACTCGTTGCCGAACTGCTGCAGCGTCCGGAGTATTCGGACTACTGGGCGCAGCGCTGGTCTGATTTGCTGCAGGTCGACAAGGACACGGTGACGCCTGAGGGTGCGGTGGCGATGACTCGCTGGATCCATTCCCGCATCGAGTCGAATGTGCCTTTTGATCAGTTTGCGAGGGAGGTTCTGACGGCTCAGGGGTCAACCTTGTCGGAATCTCCTGCGGGGTTCTATCAGGTTCAGGAGACTCCTGAGAAGCTGGCTCGAGCAGTGAGTCAGTTATTTCTGGGTGTTCGTCTGGAGTGTGCGCAGTGTCATCATCATCCATTTGAGAAGTGGGATCAGTCGGACTATTTTGGGTTTGCGGGGCTGTTTACCGGGGTGGAACGCAAGGCGGCTCCTGGTGGCGGTCAGAAGATTACGGCGAAAGCGGGTGTGGCGTTGAAGCATCCGCGTACGGGTCTTGATGTGTTGCCTCGACCACCTGGAGCGACGGACTGGCAGCTGCCGTCTCAGGGCGACTGGCGTCGGGGTGTAGCTGACTGGATGACGGGGCCGGCGAATCCGTTTTTTGCCAGGACTCTGGCAAATCGGATCTGGGCTCATTATCTGGGGCGTGGGCTGGTTGAGCCGGTGGACGATCTGCGGGCCACGAATCCGGCATCGAACGAACCTTTGCTGGCCGCTTTGGCGAAGCATTTGCAGGACACAGGTTATGATATCCGACGTTTTACGGCGACGGTTTTGAGTTCTCGGGTGTACCAGTTGAGTGCTCGTTCGACACCGGAGAATGTTCTGGATGAGCAGAACTATTCGCATGCGTCGTGGAAGCCGCTGCCTGCTGAGGTGTTGCTGGACTGTGTGTCACAGGCCACGGGTGTACCGGCTCAGTTCAACGGCTGGCCTAAGGGTTATCGAGCAATTCAGGTTTGGGACAACAAGCTGCCCTCGGCATTTTTGGAGGTGTTTGGTCGTCCGCCGCGTCAGACGGTGTGTGCCTGTGAGCGGGGTGTTGAGCCCAGCATTGCTCAGGCGTTGCATCTGATGAATTCTGAAGAGACGATGGAGCGGATTCACAGTCGTACGGGCACTGCGGCTCGTCTGGCTGCAGCGCAGTTGTCTGACGAAGCGGTGACAGAAGAGTTGTATCTGATGACGTGCAGTCGTCGACCGACGCCGGCAGAACTGGAGCTTACGCTTCAGGTGTTTATGGAAGCGGGCGACCGTCGTGCGGCGATTGAGGATCTGCTTTGGACGCTGCTGAATTCCCGTGAGTTTGTGTTCAATCACTGAGTGGATTGAAGGAGAGCATGATGGCCGGATATCGGAAGACTCGGGGAATTCGCCAGTCGGACGACTTGTTGCTGCAGCGGCGACGGATGCTGAAGGTGGGAAGTACAGGACTGCTGGGCGGGCTAAGTCTGCCGCTGTTGTTGCAGTTGCAGGCGGAGGCAGCATTGCCGGTGGCGGCCAAAGCGAAAGCCTGTATTTTTTTCATGCTGGAGGGCGGGCCCAGTCACATTGACATGTGGGATCTTAAGCCTGATGCACCGGCGGAGATTCGTGGTCCGTTCAAACCCATTTCGACGTGTGTCCCGGGGACTCAGATCAGTGAGTTGTTGCCGTTGTCGGCGGGGATTGTGGACAAGTTTACGATTCTGCGATCGCACAGTCACAAGGACAATGCGCATCAGACCGGTCGGCACTGGGTGCTGACTGGATACCCGCCCAGTTTTGCCGACGGTCAGGCTCGCGGGATTCCGTTCAACGAGCTGTATCCGTCGATTGGTTCGATTATTTCGCGTGAGCTGGGTCCGCGTGGCGCGGTACCTCCGTATGTTGAGATTCCGAACGGTCTGGGTCCGGGTGGTCCGGGATTTTATGGTGCGAAGTATGGACCGTTTACGATTGACAATGATCCGGTGCAGGCCGATTTTCGGGTTCGCGATCTGGACATTCCAGGTCAGGTGAGTGAGGAGCGTTTTGCGAGGCGTCAACGACTGTTGCAGGGTGTGGAGCAGCTGGGGGCGGGCAGTGAAGCGGCGGGGCGGGCTGAGATGCTGCGATCTTATTATGAGAAGGCGGTGGACCTGGTGACTTCCCCGGAGGCTCGGCGGGCTTTTGATCTGCAGGCGGAAGATCACAAGGTGCGCGAGCGTTACGGGTTCACGTCGATTGGGCAGTGTGCACTGATGGCTCGTCGGCTGGTGCAGGCCGGATGTCGTTTCATTGGTATTGATCATGGCAGCTGGGATACTCATTTTGACAACTTCACCAGCCATGAAAAGACGCTGGTGCCTCCGACGGATCGAGCCTTGTTTGCTTTGCTTTCGGATCTGGATGAGCAAGGCATGCTGGATGAAACTTTGGTGGTGATGATGGGTGAGATGGGGCGGACTCCGCGAATCAACAAGGATGCTGGTCGTGACCACTGGTCGCAGTGTCAGACGGTGATTCTGGCTGGTGGTGGAATTCGTCGGGGAGCGGTGGTGGGGGCCAGTGATGAAACGGCGAGTTACCCGACGACTCAGCCGTATGGCATTCAGGATCTGCTGCGGACGATTTTTGGTTTGCTGGGTGTGGATGCGGACCGTATTTATCAAACTCCAGTGGGCCGACCGGTGCAGATTGTGAATGGTGGTCATCGGATTGAAGAACTGCTGGCGTAAGAATTGGCGGGTGGTGGAAGTCAGGGTATGTTGAGAATTGGATTTGCCGGGCTCGACTCTTCTCACTGTACCGCGTTTAGCCGGATTCTGCTGGAAGGTTCTGCAGCGGGTCTGCCGACGGAGGCGCGGATTACGGCTGGCTGGCCGGGCGGTTCAGCTGATTTCCCGATGAGTCGCGATCGGGTACAGGGTTTTACGGACGAGATGCGTGGTCTGGGGACGATCATCACTGAGTCACTGGACGAGTTGCTGCAGCAGAGTGATGCGGTAATTTTGGGCAGTGTGGATGGCCGTCAGCATTTAGGTCTGGCGGAGCGAATTTTTGCTGCCGGCAAGCCAGTGTTTGTGGACAAGCCGCTGGCGCATGATCTGGCTGATGCGGCGCAGATCGTGCGGCTGGGGCGACGGTATGGTACTCGCTGGTTTACGGCTTCTGCGCTGCGATTTCAGGCAGAGCTGCGGGCTTGTCTGGAGGAGCTGCGGGATGAGCGAATAGCGGGTTGTGAGACCTTTGGGACGTTCCGCGAGGGGCCGGGACATCTGCAGTTGGCGTGGTATGGAATTCATGGACTGGAAGTGCTGTATGCGGTGCTGGGAGCCGGTTGTCAGGAAGTGCGGCGAGTGCGGACGGCGGCCGGTGATCTGACGACTGGTGTGTGGGAGGACGGTCGGATCGGAGTGTTTCGTGGGCTGGCTTATGAGCAGCAGGCGACGGGCTGGGGTTTGACGGTATATGGTGATCAGTCGATACGGCAGCTGCGGTTACCGGCAGAGTATTCTGCGCTGGTGCGTGAGATAGTGCAGTTTTTTGCGGGCGGAGCGGCGCCTGTATCAGAGGTTGAGTCGCTTGAGTTGTTTGGGTTTATGGAGGCCGCCGATATCAGTTTGTCGGCGGGCGGAGCAGCAGTTGGTGTGGCGGAGTGTTTGAAGAGGGCGGGCGTATGATTCGATTGCTGCTGATTGTGCTGATGTCGGGTTGGTGTGCTGTTGCGGGGCTGCAGTGTTGTAGGACAGGGGACAGGCCCAACTTTGTGATCATTTATGCAGATGATCTGGGTTACGGCGATCTGTCGTGTTATGGGCATCCGACAATTCGGACTCCGAATCTGGATCGCATGGCGGCTGAGGGGATGCGATTTACGGAGTTTTATTCAGCGGCCGAAGTGTGTACTCCCAGTCGTGCTGCGTTGCTGACCGGTCGTTATCCGGTGCGCAACGGCATGCGTCATAATCGATTTCGGGTGCTGCGGAATAATTCAGAGGGAGGATTGCCGCGGGGTGAGACGACGATCGCTGAACTGCTGCGAGTCGGGGGATACAGGACGGCAGCCGTGGGCAAGTGGCATCTGGGCCATTTGCCTGAGCATTTGCCGCCGCAGCATGGTTTTGATCGATATTTTGGGATGCCGTATTCGAACGACATGCTGCCTTCTGCGGATGCGCCTGCGGGTCGGGGTGAGTTTTTTGTGGAGCAGAATGATTACTGGAAGACGCCGCTGATTCGGGGCACTGAAGTGGTGGATACGGCTCCGGATCAGCGTCTGCTGACTCATCGATACACTGAGGAGGCGGAGCAGTTTATCAGGGAGAGCGGTGACCGTCCGTTTTTCCTTTATGTTGCGCACAATTTTCCGCATGTGCCTCTTTTTGCCTCGGCCGAGTTTCGCGAGAAGAGTCTGGCGGGGATTTATGGTGATGTGATGGAGGAGCTGGACTGGAGTGTGGGGCGCATTTTGGATGCGCTGCGATCCCGGGGCCTTGCGAAAAATACTCTGGTGGTCTTCAGCAGTGACAACGGGCCGTGGCTGGTTTTGATTCGCACGGAGGCACTGCTGGGCTGCTGCGTGACGGCAAGGGATCTACCTGGGAAGGCGGCATGCGGGTGCCTGGCATAGCGTGGTGGCCTGGCAAGATTCCTGCCGGGGTGATTCAGCGGGAGTGGGCGTGTACGATGGACCTGCTGCCAACGATCGCTGGTCTGAGTGATCAGTCGCTTCCGCAGGTGACACTGGATGGAACTGATATTGCGCCGCTGCTGCTGGGGACTGGCAGCGTGGAGCGGGATGCTTACATGTATTACCGCGGAACGACTTTGTATGCCTGTCGTCGCGGGCCCTGGAAGGCTCATTTTTTGACTCAGACAGGTTACGGTGTTCCGGAGCCTGAGCGGCATGATCCACCGCAGCTTTATCAGCTGCGGGTGGACCCTGGTGAGCGTTGGAACGTGGCGTCCGAGCATCCGGAGGTGCTGGCTGACATTCAGGCTGCGGTGGGTCGTCACCGGGCGACATTACAGCCTGTGGAGACTCAGCTTGAAGCTGTGGTGCCTGTTCAGCCGGCTGCTGTCCAGCAGTGACTCGGACCACTATTCCAGCGGGATTGCGACGGGGCGATCGGCCGGCAGTGCTGACTTTCGGCCGGTTTTGCTGGAGGTTTTCTGGCGCGGTCCGAAGTTCAGATCACCGGTCGAGTTTTCTTTGTTGAGTGGTGATGCGGTTTCTTCGGAGTCTGGCAGATCTTCTGGGCTGAGCAGTTCGTCAGAGATGATGCTGGCTGCTGGGGAGGATTTTTTTGGCTGCTGAGTTTTGGCGGCCGGTTTTCGCGGTGCCGGTTCTTCGGTCAGGTCCAGTCCGCCGGCGGTGCTGGCTGCCGACCTGCTGGCGGGTTTGGCGGATCCGCTGGAGGGCAGTGAGAGGTTGCCGCGGGGTCTGGTGGCAAGTGATTTTCCGCCAGCGCGTACGACCCCGCTGGCATTTTCAGTGTTGTCGGCAGTTTGCAGTGAGGCATGGCGAACGCTGTCGGCTGGGCGACCGAGAAATCGAGCGGCGATTCCTTCTCTGAGAGACTTACGCACGTGCATTACGGTTTTGTCCTTCATGGTGCATGAGATTTCGTCAATGACCCATGCCCCGCCTTCCCGTGCGAGGGTAACGGTTGTGGTATTGCGGCTGCCGAGTTCAACAACGGCTGTTTGCGGTGACTGCCGAACTGAATGAACGGGCTGTTTCAGCAGTTGCGGGAGATTGTTGAGTTCCTCGGGAAGTTTCCTGAGATTGCTCCAGACGAGCCGATTGAAGTCGCTGGAGGTCATTTTGCGGACGGTATCGATATCTTCGGCCTGCCATGCGCGGGCGAAGTCGATGATGGGCACGGAGACCAGCAATTCAGTTTTGAGTGAGGCGACAGCGAGGTCAGCGCCCGGGTATTGCAGATCTGTGATGACCAGCGAACCGTTTTCGTCTTCCATGATGATGCTGCAGAGTCGTCCTTCGTCTGACTGGAACTGTAGTTCGGTGGCGGATCCTGTGGAGTTTGTTTCGATGAGTTCGAGTTGTCCGCCGGGGATGGCATCGAGCGGGAATTCGGCGAGCCAGTCCTGGTCAATGCGGCTCCAGAGACCTTCATTGAGCTGTGTGGAAGAAATCTGTCTGAGGATGGGCAGGTCGTGTTCGTGCAGTGCGGCGATGAACAGCATGGCGCGAGCGGGCGCCGTAAAGGCGGCTCGCAGGCTGCGCTGTTTCTGGCTGCGCTGGTCGTAGAGAGTGACATCGGAGACGAGGAAATCTTTTTCGACGTCGGCAAGTTCCATTTTTTCGCTGGTGGTATGAGTCGACTTATCTGCGGATTCCAGATCCATGCGAACGACATGATCTGGTCCTGGCATGATCACTGTCAGTTTGCCGGCGAACGACTGAATCTGCACGTTATCGGGGGCATGTTCTGCTGGTGGCAGATGAATGGTGGACAGGTCGCCGATTCGCAGTGAGCTGTCGAAGAAGCGTAATTGGCTGACGGCCTGCAGTCGTTTCAGATCTTCGTGGTTGTAGGCGTCGAGAAAGCTGGTGACGGCCAGAATGGCGCGCGCCTGTCGCAGAACGGAGCCGGGATGGTGATCACCGCGGCTGTTTCGCAGGCTGTTGCGATGTTCGATATCAGAGACTTTCCAGCGGTCTTCTTCGCGAACGACCTTCACGAGGAAGTAGCCATTTTTGGCGGGCAGTTTGCCGACTGCATCGGTGTCATTCATTTGAATTTCGGGGCGACGAGCCATATCAGGGGAGTATTCGGCGAGGATTTCTTCAGTGAGATGGACTCGCCATGATTCCGGGAGGGCGTCAAGTGATGAGGCCATTTCGGTGGAGACGGCCTGCAGGACTTCATCGCGGCTGCCTTTTTCCCAGATGCCGAGGAATTCGCGGAGTGTGATCAGCAGGTCCATCAGTTCGACGGCAGATTTCGTGGAGCGAGTTCCTTTTTTCTGCTGTCGCAGCATGACGTCATCGATGACCCAGCGACCTTTGACGGGATCTTTGACGAGGATGAACTGGTATTTGGTGGTTCCGGTTTGTTCCTTTGCGACGGTTTCGCAGCGTCCCGCTTCGACCTCGCTGCTTTCAACGATTTCGAGTTCGCCTTTGGGCAGTTTGAGGATTTCGAGATCGCGGAAGGAATCTGGGGCTCGGAGTGCCGAGTTTTCGAAGCGTGTGGAGACCGTGCGACGGAACTCGGCTTCTTTGTTTTCGTTGAGGGAGGCAGAGAATTTCGAGAGGACTCGCAGTTCCGTGCCGTGTTCGAGGATATCCGACTTCTGCATCAGCCCGGACCATGTTTCTGCTCGGAATAGGGAGGTCGTGCAACCGCTGGTGCAGGCGAGCAGGCAGCTGAGGGTTACCAGAGCGGAAGTATTCAGGCGAAGCTGGGTCATGGGAAGACTCCTGCAATGCTCCATATTGGCGGCAGCGCTGCTGTGTCCGATCGAGGAAAGGAGTGGGAGGGGATGGATCAGGGAAATCCGGAGTCGGAAGGGAAGGGGAGGACAGATCGTCGGTTGTCGCAGTTCGCGGTCGGGCGGTCAACAGCCTGAATCTGTGAAATTACGGGTTCATGTTGTGGTGTTGTGGCGGTTGCTGCGGGGATCGGCGAATTTCGCATGCAGCTGATGGCAGTCGGCGAATTTCGTTTTGTGTTGAGTGTCTGCAGGCAGAAACTGCCGACAGATGGCGGATATCGGGGGAGGCCGTTTTTCGGATTTAGCCGTTAATTCGTGCTCTGATCCCTCTGGAAAACCCGCAAATTTTACAGAAGAACTGGATTTCCCCGGGCAAAAACTTCATAGTACAGGGCCTGCCGGTCTGGAAAGACGGCATTTTTGGTGGTGATTAGTGAGCGGCTGCGACGGATTCTGCAGTTGCTTCTTGGGGTGTGCTTCCAGATGTTTCAGGGATTCGAATCATCTTCAGGAGCGGCGCAGATGCTGCATGTCGACCGCACTTTTGACGTGCTGATAACCGACGATAACGCGTCGTTCCGTCGCGTTTTGCGCGAGGTGCTTGAGGATCGTCCGTTTTTGCGGCTGCATGAAGCGGAATCCGGCGAGCACGCGCTGGAGGTTGTGACGATCCAGCGAATTGATATTGTGCTGCTGGATATGCACATGCATGTGCTGACGGGGCTTGAGACACTGAAGGTGCTGAAGCGTCTGGATCGGCTTCGTCCCTGCATTTTGATTACGTCGGACACCAGTGACGAGCTGCACCGCGATGCTCGTGAGGCCGAGGCATTCTCTGTGTTGCGGAAGCCCGTGCCACCTCGCCAGTTACTGCAGACGGTATCCACGGCGCTGGCAACAGCTTATTCTGCCTAGTTGTGGCTCATGATTTTGAGGCCCAGGCATTGTCCCGGAAAATCGCAAAATTCTGTACTCTGATCGTTACTTCTCACGGCGCAGCAGGACTTTTGTTCTGGGAGTCTGCCTGCAGGTGTGTCTGAAAAAAGGTTTGCGTATGCGGTTTCCGGGCAGATTTTGCGCTGGTCTTGTGGTTGTGTTGCTGGTGGGATGTGAGCAGCGGCCGGCTGCTGTACCGGAAGCTCAGGCTGCAGCGACAGCAGCGACAGTTGCGGCGGCTGCGACCGAGTTTGTGAAGCCTCCCCTGACAGACGCGGAGATCGCAGAGGGCTGGATCAGTCTGTTTGATCAGAAAACGCTGTTTGGCTGGCAGGTGCCGCAGACCGGCAACTGGCGGGTTGAGGACGCAGCGATAGTTGTGGATAAGGGTGAAAAGAGTCTGTTGCTGACACCATTTCAGCTGGACGACTTCGAGCTGCGGTGTGATTTCCATTTATCTCCAGGCGGCAACAGCGGAATTTTTCTGCGGACGGCGGATCAGGCTGCTGATCCCGCTCGGGATACTTATGAGCTGAATATCTGTGACAGTCATGCGACACACCGGACTGGCAGTCTAGTGGGGCGTGTGGTGGCTGAAAAAGTGCCGGCAGTTGAAGGCGCGTGGCATAGTTTTCGGGTGTTGTGTGAGGGTTTGCGAATTCAGGTCTGGCTGGATGGTCAGCAGATTTTGGATTTCACGGACATGTCCGAGTCAACTCGCCGCACAGGTCGACTAGGTCTGCAGATGAATCAGGGTCGAGCGGCTTATCGGAATGTGTGTGTACGACCGTTGCGTTTTCGCAGTCTGCTGAACGGCAGTGATCTTTCAGGCTGGAAAGTTGTTCCGGGGAGTCAGGCTCAATTTGCGGTGAAGGACGGGCTGGTTCATGCATCGAGTGGCCCGGGATTTCTGGAGAGCGAAGGTCAGTACGACAATTTTGTGCTGAAGGTTTCGGCCAGACTGAACAAGCCGGGTTTGAACAGCGGAGTTTTTTTTCGGGCGATGCCGGGAACGGAAAAAACGCCGTCGAATGGGTATGAAATGCAACTACACAACGGCATTCAGAATGGGGATCGGGGTCGTCCTGCGGATGCGGGTACGGGGGCAATTTTTCGTCGCGCAGCGGCTCGGTATGTTGTCGCTGATGACGGCAGTTTTTTGACGGCCGTGCTGATAGCGGACGGCGATCGATTTTGTTCGTGGGTGAACGGCTATCAGGTGGTGGACTGGCGCGATGAGCGTGCCGACAGCCCGAATCCTCGCCAGGGTCGCAGTCTGCGGGCTGGTCATTTCAGTCTGCAGGGGCATGATCCGGGGACTGATGTGGACTTTCAGTCGGTGGATGTGCATGAGTTTGTTGACTGAAGGCTGACCGCAGTCTGTCGGCCAGTATTCGGAATCACTGGTTCAGGAGGAGCAGGGGGCTGCATTAGTGCAGACGGGGGGATAAGTTGCGGCAGCATTGCTCTATCCTTTTCTGATGGAAAGTGATCATGTCAAATCAGGTTGAAGCCAGTATTTATGACTATCCCGTGTACTACGACCTGTTGTTCGGTTCGGACGTAGCGGCCGAGTATCGTTTTCTCAAGGCCTGTTTTCAGAAGCATGCGGGGTGTGATGTACGGTCGGTGTTTGAGCCGGCCTGTGGCACCGGTCGTCTGCTGATTAAGCTGGGTCGGGAAGGTTACGCCGTTTCGGGTAATGATCTGAATCCGAAGGCGGTCGAGTTTTGCAACAAGCGGCTGGCGAAGTACGAGTTGCCGGAGACCGTGGTTGTGGGAGACATGTCGAAGTTTCGTGTGAAGACGAAATTCGATGCCGCGTTCAACATGATCAACACGTTTCGTCATCTGGCCACTGAGGAGCAGGCTTTGGGGCATCTTCAGTGCATGGCTCGTGGGATGAACAAGGGCGGTTTGTACGTGCTGGGGATTCATCTTGAACCGACGCTGTGTCAGCCGATGCAGGAGGAAGCGTGGTCAGCTCGGCGTGGCAATCTGGTGGTGAATTCGTACATGTGGTCGAAGGGAATTGACCGAAAAACTCGTTTGGAGCATTTGGGTTTGCACGTCGATGTGTTTACTCCCACAAAACGTCTGCGGATTGTGGATCACATGGAGTATCGGACTTATAAGTATGCGGAGTTTTTGTCATTGGTGAAGCGAGTGCGGGGTCTGGAGATCGTGGGGACGTACGACTTTGCCTACAACATCAAGAAGCACTGCAGTGTGAACGGGCGATCAGAAGATGTCGTTTTCGTTTTGCGACGTAAGTGAGTGAGCGAGGGAACCGGGATTGAGGCAAATCGGGCATTTCGCTAGATATCGAGACTTGGCACTGGGTGTACAGGCAGTCTGAGATCAGCAGTTTTGACGTGAGGAGTTGTTCCATGTCGGTGATTTCCCGCGGAATTCGCGTGTTTTCGCCATCCGTGCTGCTGTTGTGTTGTGCGGTGGTTGTTTGTGGACAGGACGTGCAGCGGATTCCGGCGCATTCGGCATTGCTGGAGGTAGTGCGTCGAGTGCCGATATCGACGGAGGTTGCGGGTCGCATCGTGAGTGTGACACCTTCTGATGAGGGTGTTTTGGTGAAGGCTGGCGACGAGATGATTCGGCTGGATGATGCGGTGATTCAGGCCGAGGTGAAGCGGGCGAAGGTAGAGCTGGATTTGCAGACAGAGATTGAGTTTGCGAAGGTTTCTCTGGAGGTTGCGAAGGCTGAGGAGCAGCAGAAGAAGGAGGCCAATCAACGTCGTCCGGGAGCATTCAATCCCAGTGAGATTCGTCGGGTTGAACTGGAGGTGAAGAAGGGTGATGCATCACTGCGGAAGGCGGTGGACGACAAATTGATTCAGGAGGCTGATCTGCAGATCAAGCAGGCGCAACTGGCGCAGTACACGGTGAAGGCACCATTTGACGGTCTGGTGACTTTGGTAAAGGTCTTTCCGGGGCAGAACGTGCGTCCTGGGGAGCAGGTACTTGAGTTGACGGACATGTCTGTGTTGCGGGCGCAGGTGAAGGTTCCGGCGAGTCTGCGGCGGATGTTGTTTGTGGGGGATCAGGTTGAGATTCGGGTTGGCGAGGCGAAGCCTGTGGCGGGTGCTCGTCCGGTTCAGGGTCGACGTCCGGGTGGCGCTTTGTTTGAGGGCGAGTCGTCTGGAGCGGCTGTGACGGCTGCGGATCCGGCGGAGTTTTCGGCGTCTGAGGTGCAGGTTGAGGATTCTGAGGACAGTGTGTTTCTGGGTGAGATTCGTTTTATTGATCCCGTGCTGGACAACGTCTCGGGGATTCCGATGACCAAGCTCAGCGTATTTGTTCCGAACCGCCAGGATCAGCATGGTCGATATTTGCTGTATCAGGGCATGCCGGTTACGGCGACGGTTCTGGGCAGGTCTCGCAACTGACAGTGGTTCTGCGGATCCGTTGCGGCTGGCGTTGCTGAGAGGTCTGGTGCAGTTGGGGGTTCAGCAGATATGAGCATCGGCGGCATGATGGCTTCCAGCCAGCGTCCGGTCCCGCTGGAGAAGCGGCGGGATCTGGTCGTGGCCCGGATTGATTATCTGGGTGTAGGCTACGAGGTGATCAAGGATCCGATCGCGTTGAAGTATCATCGTTTGCAGCTTGAGCAGTATCGGATTCTGGAGCTGCTGGATGGCAATCGCAGTCTTGAGCAGGTGCGTGACGAGCTGAAGCGAGAGTTTCCGGCGCTGCAGATCACTTTGAGTGACATTCAGCAGCTGATTACAGATTTGCACAAGAAGGGTCTGGTGATCAGCAATCGAGCGGGTCAGGGGGCGGCGGTCATCCGTGAACGCCGGAAGACTCGCAAGGAAAAAATTCAGCAGACGCTGATGAGTCTGTTGTCCTTGCGACTGCCTGGCTGGGATCCTGAGCGGACGCTGCGAGCGATGCAGCCGTGGCTGGCGTGGATGTTTCATCCTGCCTGTGTGTCTTTGTGCATGTTGTTTGTTGTGTCTTCATGGCTGGTACTGGGTGCCAATCTGGAGGAGTTTCGCAGTCGTCTGCCGGAATTTCAGAGTTTTTTCGGGTGGCCCAACCTGATTTATCTGTGGGTGACTCTGGGGCTGGCCAAGGTGATTCACGAGTTTGGTCACGGGCTGAGTTGTGTGCATTACGGGGGTGAGTGTCACGAGATGGGGGTTATGCTGCTGGTGTTCAGCCCCTGTTTGTACTGCGACGTGACGGACTCGTGGATGATGAGAAATAAGTGGCATCGCATCATTATTGGTGCGGCCGGAATGTATATCGAGGTGATTCTGAGTGCGATAGCGATTTATGTATGGTGGCTGACCAAGCCGGGGATGCTGCACCATCTGGCGCTCAACATCTTCTTTGTGACGACGATTACGACGGTGATTTTCAACGCCAATCCTCTGATGAGGTTTGACGGCTATTATATGATGAGTGACTTCCTTGAAATTCCGAACCTGCGGCAGAAGTCTGAGAAGCTGCTGCGGGAGGCATTTTCCTGGTATTGTCTGGGAATTGAATCTCGTCCTGACCCGTTTATGCCCGAGACTGGCAGGGCGTGGTTTGTGACCTATGCGATTGCAGCCTGGTGCTATCGCTGGGTGGTGCTGGTTTCCATCAGCCTGTTTTTGTATACGGTTTTGAAGCCGTATGACCTGCAGAGCGTGGGTGTGACGGTCCTGTTGTTTTCCATGGCGGGGATCTTTTTTGCTCTGTTTCGCAGTATCTGGCAGATCATTTCCGCTCCGAGGACGGAACCCATGAGTAAACCGAAGATTGCAGTGTCTCTTGCTGCTGTGGCGGTGGTCGGCTGGCTGGCGGCCACGGTTCGAATTCCGTGGTATCACGAGGCGGCCTGTGTGCTGGAGCCTCAGGGCGTGGTTGTCGTTCCGGCTCCGATTTCCGGGCGGATTGTTCGACCGGGGGAGTATGGGGAGTGGGTGCGTTCTTTACGGCAGCTTGAACAGCGGGCTCGGGCCAGTATGGTGCCCATCAGTGAGCCGGGTGAATCCGGCAGGCTGGCCATTGATCCGCGGCGTTTAAGTTTGTTGGATGGGATGCCGGAATCGCACGAGTACTCGGTGATGCCGAGCAATGGTGATTGTGTCGAGGCGCAGGCTGTGCTGGCCGTGATGGAGAATCCTGATGATTTGAAGCGTGAGGATGAACTGCGGCGGCGAGTGAGTGAGCTGGTGCTGCGCACGGAAAATTACGATCGCTATCGCAACCTTGGTGACGATGGTTCAGCCAGTGATACCCTGGCTGAAATTCTGGAACTGGAGCAGGTGATTCGCGAGCTTGTGAAGATCAGTCCGCATCGAGTTGTCAGGGCTCCGGCGACCGGCACTTTGGTGGCAGCCCGTCGCATACCTCAGCAGCCAAAGACTGAGCTTGATCAGATGAAGCTGGCCTCATGGAACGGTACTCCGCTCGACATTCGAAACGCCGGCTGCAGTCTGGAGGCTGGTCAGGAGATCGTCAGCATAGCTCCGTCGGAGAAGCTGCAGGCGGTGCTGTATATTGATCAGACGGATCGCGGGGCGCTGCCGGAATCCGGTGATGTGCAAATTAAGCTGGAGCATTTGTCGGATATTACGTGGCTGACGAGGGTCACGAGGCTTTCTCCGAAGGGCGAAGTGGTTGCTCCGGAAAACCTGACAACCCGCTTCGGTGGTTCCATGGCGACTCGACCAGGCCAGAGCGGTCAGGAGCAGCTTGCCAGCACGGCGTATCGAGCGATTGCGGAACTGCATTTTGAGGATCCAGCGACGGCAGCGGATGCAGCACTGATGAAGCCGGGCATGCGCGGACATGCTCGATTCATGGTCGAAGATCGCACACTGGTGGACTGGGCCAGTTTGTACTTCTTCGAGACGTTTCGTTTCCGTCTCTAAGTCTGAACCGGGCTGTTTGCTGCAGAGCTGGAGTCACTGAGGCTTGCGTTTCCTGACATCCACCGCGATTTTGCAACCGGGTGTTGTTGCCGAACCGAAGTCATCAGAGGCGTCAGTGTCTGCGAGCTGGAGAAACGGGATAAACTCAAAAACTCGATCCTGCTCAATTCTGCGTCACAGCGTTTTCGTGCGGCCTCGTAATCTCACTGTGCGTCGCGGCCGGGTCTCAGCGGCGGCCGGCAGGGATGGGCAGCAGTACGGGGGGCTTGTTCTGGCCAGTGCCCGGTTCCGCGGGTGGTGGCGGCAATTCACCGGCTTCACCGAACAGGGCCTTATTCCAGTCTTCGCTGATCAGCAGGTCGAAGCCTGGATTCTGCTCCTTAACCTGACACGAACATGCCCCGCACAGAAACTGCGACAGATCGTGTACGAGTTCTGCGGATAATTTGGACGCCGGGATGACTTCCAGTGCCCGGCCCCGTCCAAACACAGGAATTACGAGGGGTTCGCCGGCGTCAAATGCCTGCTGCTGAAATCCGGACAGCTGTCGGACCAGGTACTTTTCGGTTGGATTATCGGCTGCCAGTTCCAGCACAGAAAATTGCAGCAGCAGTGGTACTTCGGAGTAAAGCTCGGAGCCTGGCAAACCAATTCCTTCGGGCAGTTCGAGGCTGTCGGGCAGCAGCTGACACTGTTGCTGCAGCATCTTCAGGCAATTTGCCAGTGCTGGACTGGCGGGGTCGGCAGAGCCGGCCGGTTTCAGTACCAGCCAAACAATCGAATCACCGTTTTGCAGTCGTCGGGCGAGTTCGCGTCGCACCGGGGAATTCTGCAGCGAGGCGGCTTTTGCATCCTGCAGGCTGCTGGACCAGTGATTCACAATCTTTCCTCGACCATGTCGCGAACGGACGACTACCCAGGGGGCTGTTGCTGCTGAGCTGTTCTGTACCTGCTGCCAAAGTCCCTGCAGCCCGGGATCATCAATCCGTTTGATGTCGACGGGGAGCACAGACGCATTGGCTGGTCCTTTCTGAGCTGCGGATTGCTGCTGCAGCTGCAATAAAAACTCGGCTGCTTCGCCAGCGGGCTGGCCTTCCGTGAACAGCACGATTTCGCTGGAGTCGGGAGTCCAGCGCTCGAGTGCGTAGCGGAATACGGGAATGTTGCAGGCCAGTGCCAGTGCCGTGCAACAGACCACAGCGGCAGCGGCAATGACTCGGGCCGGCCCGAAAAGACGGACTCTGCTGTTCATTTCAGACTGCTTTCAGGTTTCAGGGAGTCTGGTTCTGACCGAAACACATTACCTGACCGTCGAGGGTTGACAGGAACAGCCGCCCGCGAGCGGCCGCCAGCCCATCCCATGCTGGCAGCGCAGGCAGTTCCAGCACCTGCTGAATCTCGCCCGTCTCGGAGTTCACGGTGACCAGTTTTCCCCCCTGGCTGCCTTCCAGGGCTGCGGCCTGGGAGTCGAGTTGCTGTTGCACTGCAGCGTCCTTTTGAGCGAGCTGCTGGAAGGTGGCTTCTTCGTCAATCAGGTCTGGCGGGCCCGCGATGAAGAGATTGAACCCTGACAGTGCCATGGCACGAACATAGATCGGTACATCCACATTCCACTTTGGTTCGATCAGGCTGTTTTTTGAATTGTCCGGTGCAGCTTTATTCTGGGCTGTCCCGGTTTGTTTTTTGCCGCCTCCGCCAGCACCAGCTCCGCGGCCGCTGAACTGAATTGCCTCACCGAATTTCCCCTTTGCCGGGCGACCGCCACTGAGTGTTCCGTTATTGCGGTGCAGCGACATATCGCGAGCGGTGCCGTCATCAAAGCTGACCACCAGCGCCGGCTCGGGGTGCATTTCGGAGCCGTCTGTGAAGCGTGCTTTGACGGTGGCTGCATCGACGGCTGCGAAGTACAGGCGGACCTCATCGATAATGCCCACAAACTGATTGGGCAACTGGTATTCGCCGACGGCAGAGGCAGCGTCGTTGCCGATTTCGAGGCCCTGTGCAGGATCCTTTGTCAGCAGACTGGTGGCTCGCCCTTCGGCGGCCAGCTCGCCATCCACGTACAACCGCATTCCAAGACTGCCATCCAGAACTCCGACAAGGTGATGCCAGCCACCGACAATTCGCTTTGCACCGACGACTGAAGTCAGCTGGCTTTGAGCTCTGATGAGGAAGGCCGGTTTGCCGTTTTCCAGAGTCAGTGCAAAACCTTCTGCCGGACCGCCTCGGGCTACCACCACACCATTTGGATTTGTGGATGTGATCCAGGCTTCCACGGTGAGGGGGCGGCTGGTGGGATCCAGTGCCGGTGTTTTGGCGAACTGAGCAAACTGACCGACGTTTGCAGCGGCCTTGCCACCGACTGGTGCTGCTTTGCGGGCGAAGTCCGAGGGAATCTCGGGTGGTTCCGGCACAGCCGCGTAAAGCTGACGTTCCATGGTTGTGGTCCAGCGGAAGTATTCGGGTTTGCGGCCGTATCCGAACACATAACCGCCGCCATTGACCATGATGTCGCCTGAGGGGGCAAATTTTCCGGCCTGATAGTAGCCCCCGTGGCCCCCGGCGAAGTTGCGGCCATAAACCCAGTACGAGCGATGAAACCAGCTGTCATCCAGAAAGCCCATAGGAGCGAACAGGTGCACGCCTTCGCCGCGCTGCGCTGATCCCTGGGCGACGAAATCTCCGGAAACAGGGCCAATCTCGAGGCGATTTCCCTGGAAGTCAAACTTTTGGGACTTCATGTAGACGAACTGATCGTCGGCGGTGAGGATGTCCGGCAGTCCGACGGGCATTTGCAGAATCTGCAGTTTCTCCTGCATGTTGTTACCGGTTTCCGGATTGGTTTCGTCCATGATGGTTTCGGACAGTTTGGCACCGTCTGACAGATTCAGTCGCACCAGTCGCAGTCCGCCATCAAGAAAGTTGGATCTGCCGGCAACAGCCCACACGACATCCTGTTTTATGAGTACGCTGCCGTGGACGGGCCACAGTGATTCCAACTGTTCGAACGCCATGATGCGGCGGTCCAGCGGCGCGACGCGGTATTTCCATGCTAGTTGCCCACTGTCGGCCAGCAGGCAGTAGACCCAGCCATCGGTGCAGCCAAAGACGGCGCGACCGCGATTGATTGTGGGCGGCGAATCGATGCGGGCGCCGGCTGTGAACGACCAGCGGATTGTTCCCTGCTGGTGATCGATGGCATACAGCGTGTGGGCATCGGAGCGAGCGACGTATGTCAGGCCTCCGGCAATGACCGGTGAAGTCAGCCGTCCTCCCAGCGTCAGTTTCCACAGGGGCTGGACCTTTGCGGGGACGTCCCCCCGGGAAGTGCCGCTGCGTTTTTCGTCGTGGCGGAAGGTGGGCCAGTCGTCATTGCCGTCGAATTCTGCGATGGCGGCCAGCGGTTCCTGCCACGCCGGGCCTGTTGTCAGTCGTCCCGCTTCGGGGATCTGGCCGGGAATCGGTCGTGTTGGTGCGGTGGGTGCAAGAGCGTTGAATCCATACAGCTTGGCTTCGGGATAACAGGCACAGTTGTGCGGCGGAGTATACGTTAGTCCGTTACAGGGCATGACCCCATACAGGCAGCCGCCGCGAACCCAGTGGTGGATATCCCAGTGTTCCTTTTCAAAGTCAACGAATTCGACACCTGTGCGTGACGGAATCAGGAAGTTGTCAGTCGCTTTGGCGATGTAACAGCGGTGGTGGAACCAGTAGGTGTCAACATCCGGGGCGAATTCTTTTTTTACTTCACCGCTGCGCGGATCGCGACCGGTGAAAACGCCGGTATCCTTTCCGGACGTGGTGGGGGCGCACCAGACCAGTCCGTCGACGACCATCAGGTCCTGGGGTGACTGATAGCCGGAATTTGGATGGTCTGATTCCCACAGTTGTTTGCCTGAGGCTGAGTCAACGCTGATCATTTTTCCGTCACCCCCGGCGTACAGGACAACATCCTGCCAGACGACCAGTCGGGGGCCGAAATTAAAAGTGAACTGACGGCGTCTGGTGACAGGTTCACTGGCCCAGATGAGGTTTCCGGACTGTGGATCGAGTGCAGTCAGGGATTCTCCGTCGTGGTAGTAAACGCGTTGCTGATCGGCTGCGAGAGTGAGTGGCGAGATGCGAGTCTGGCGGGCCCACAGCTGTTTTCCTGTGGCCGCCTCGAAGGCCATAATGACTCGAGGTTCTTCATTCCAGAAGAATTCCTGACCGACTTTTGCCTGATCACCCACTCGACCGTTGGCGGGGGCGTAGCTGTCGCGTTCACCGGGACCTTTGCGGGACACTGAGAACAGGATACCATTGGACAGAATGACTTCTTCGGTGGCGGCTGAGCCTTCGTAGGTGCGGAGTGGTTTTCCGGTAGCGGCATCGAGAGCTTCGAGTGGACCATCATTGCTGAGTACAGAATAGACTTCCTGGTCGGCCGAGATCAGCCGCCGGGCCAGATGAGTCGGACCACTTTTCAGGGGCCAAAGCTGATTCTGCCAGTCGGTGATATCGCGTTTCCAGAGGATAACACCGTTGAAGGCATCCCGGGCGATGAGTTTCCAGCGGGAGGGAAGCTGAATTGAGATGCGGCTGCCTTCATCCATAATGTAGAACATGCGTCCGTTGGTGGAGACGAGTGCGCTCATGCTGGCCATGCGGTCATGATGTCGGGACCAGCGCGGGCTGCCGACCCACTGTAGGTGCCGGGGGGAATTGACGACGGTATCGTGAGCGACAGCGTTTCCGGAGGCGTCGTGGAGGTAGTGCGACCATTCGTCGATGGAGTCGGGGCGTGGTTTTGTGAGCTGCTGCCACTGTCCGTCGGTCTGACGCAGCAGCGCCTGTCCATTGGGCACCAGCACTCGCAGAATTTCTTCACGCTGAGCAGTGCTGCCGTTGTCAGCGATCAGCAGGTTGACTGAGTTGTCTGTGTAGGGCAACTGTGGATCAGCATGCTGAATGACGGAAACGTCGCCGTACAGCCCTGCGGCGCGAATGGTGCTGCGTGCCTGTTCCACGAGTGCCGGATCGGATTCGAGCCCATGAATCTGAAAGGAGTCGGACTGTCGCAGTGCGAGCGTCAGGCTGCCTTTGCCGCAACCGGAGTGCACGATGAGTCCGCCGCGTACCTGAGTTTGCCGGAGCAATTGTGCTGCCTGCTGGTGCGGGTCAGGTGAGTCGGGATTCTGATCGCTGGCGGGGGCTGCTGTGATTGTCAGCAGCAGGCAAAGCAGCAGGTGGACTGGATGCAGGGACATGCAGAGACTCCTCGAGTCCTCGGTGGGATGAGCCTGAACCGTTGTGGAAACGGCGTTTTTTGCGAGGTCGTAATTTAGCGAAGGACGTTTGGAAGAGCGAGCAGTCGGGCTGTGCGGTGGCGGAATTGCACGAAAACCGGGCGACACGCCTGGACAGGGCTCGACAGTATTCCATCGGGCCGTGAGAATCCGGCGGGTTTGAGTTTTCTGATGCACCGAATTTCGGGGCGACACTGGGTTCCAGGGATATTCAAATGCTGGTGGAAAGTTGTCCGCAGAAGACACTGCAGCATGTGTCTGCCGCTCGGCAGCGGGGACTGCTGTCGGGTTGTGTGCCCACGATGGGTGCTTTGCATCAGGGGCATGTCAGTCTGATGCAGCAGGCGCGGCGGGAATGCGGTTTTGTGACGGCGACAATTTTTGTGAATCCCACGCAGTTTGGGCCGCAGGACGATTTTTCAAAGTATCCTCGAACACTGCAGGCTGATCTAAGTTTGTGCGAGCAGGCCGGGGTGGATCTGGTGTTTACACCGCAGACCGATCAGATGTATGCGGCGGACGCAGAAACCCGGGTGCAGGTGGGGCGGCTCACAACGGTGCTGGAGGGTGCTCATCGGCCCGGTCATTTTGACGGAGTGACCACAGTTGTCACGAAACTGCTGCTGATTACTCAGCCGCACAGGGCCTATTTGGGCCAGAAGGATTTCCAGCAGCAGTTGGTGGTTCGGCGAATGGTCCGGGATCTGAACATTCCTTCAGAAATTGTGACCTGTCCGATCATTCGGGAGCCGGATGGTCTGGCGATGAGCAGCCGCAATCGTTATTTGTCGCCTGAAGAGCGGCAGACAGCGACGGCGTTGTCGCGGGCTTTGCGGCTGGCCGAGCAACTGTGCACTCAGCCGGGTGCTATGCCATTAGTGGTGGAACAGCAGATGCAGCAAATGCTGCTGCAGACAGCGGGGCTGAGCCTGCAGTATGCTGTGCTGGCCGATCCTGAGACTCTGCAGCCGCTTCCGGAGCGGGTGTGTTCCGGGACGCAGGCAGTGGCACTGATTGCAGCTTGTGTGGGCACGACGCGGCTGATTGACAATCTGCTGCTGACGTTTAGCTGAGTTTTCGGGAAGTAACCATGCGAACGAATCTGCTGAGATTCATGTTTGATTCGGCGTGGCGTTTTGATGCTGCCGGCAATGAGTTGTATGTTGGAGCGGGCTGGCTGATTCTGATCTGGACTCTGGCCGTCTGTATTTTTTCGGTGCGGGTGTATCGCACGGAGGGTACTCTGACTGAGGCGTTGTTTTCAGCAGGATTTTGGCTGACGATTCCGGCTGGATTTCTAGGATTGCTGCTGTTGCAGCCGAATCTGGGTGTTGTGCGTGACGGGATCCCGGTGTTTGGTTACGGCTTCATGATGTTTGTGGGTTTTTCCGCAGCCAGTTGGCTGGCGGCCCGGCGAATTCGATCGATTGGTGTGGATCCCGATGTCATTTGGGACATGCTGATGTGGGCATTGATCCCGGGGCTAACTGGTGCACGAGTTTATTTTCTGCTGCGTCACGGCCATCCGGCATTTTCTGCGGCCGTTGGTTTTCAGAAACTGATTGCGGCGGTGGCCTTATGGGATGGTGGAATTGTGTTCTACGGCAGCGTTATCGGCGGGATGGCGGGGATTGCGACATTTTGTCGCTTGCGAAAGCTGCCGCTGGTACCGATTCTGGATGTGCTGACTCCTTCGCTGCTGGTGGGGGAGGGTTTTGGGCGGATTGGCTGTTTTCTGTACGGCTGTTGTTACGGCCGGGCCTGCAGTCTGCCGTGGGCCGTCCAGTTTCCTCCTGACAGTCTGACATTTGGACAGCTGGTGATGAAGGGGCTGCTTGATCCGCAGGCTCAGTTGACGATGCCACTGCACCCGGTTCAGCTTTATAGTTCGGCAGCGGCCTTTGTGCTGGCCGGTATTCTGGCGTGGTACTTTCGCAGGCGACCGTTTGATGGTGCTGTGATGTGTTTGGCGGCAATTCTTTATCCGATATCCCGTGCTGGTCTGGAGTCTTTGCGAGCCGATGTGGCTCCCTTCAGCCTGGGGCTCAAGGACGCAGAGATTTTCAGTCTGCTGCTGGTGGCAGCCGGCATCGGCGGGGTGTATTATTTTTCGCTGCAGCGTCAATTGACGGGCCGACCTTAGCAGTACTTGGAATTCGTCGGCGTGTTTTGGACAGGCGTGTTTTGGGCTGACGTGTTTTCAGCGGGCGGAATTGCGTGGGCGAGCCATCGGATCAGCAACTCATTTCTTCGGCTCTGCAGGGTGGTACTGACGCCGCTGCTGCTTTTGATCTGCTGGTGCTGCGTTATCAGGATCGACTGGTGCACAGTTTGCAGCACAGTCTGGGTTCTCGTGAGGACGCTCTGGATGCGGCTCAGCAGGCGTTTCTGCTGGCGTGGCAGCAGTTATCGAAGTTTCGGGGTGATTCTGGTTTTTATTCGTGGCTTTACCGGATTGCTCGAAATGTAGCCATCAGTGGTGTCCGTCGCCGTCGTCCCGTTGGTTCACTGGACCAGCGGAGCGAATCCGGGGGTGCGGAGCCGGCAGAGCAGGGTAAGGCAGCACATCCGGGGGCAGCACTTGAGTTGCAGGAGGAAGTTCAGCGACTAAGGCAGGCTCTGGCGCAGGTCCCCCAGGGTTTTCGCGAAGTGCTGGTGCTGAAGGAAATTGATGAAATGTCGTACGAGCAGATTGGGGAGTTGCTAGAGATTCCCACCGGGACGGTACGCAGCCGGCTGTTTCGTGCGCGTCAGGATCTGCTGGAGCGAATGCAGTGGCTGGAGCGTGATCACTGATGGTGCGACTGCAGGGGCAGTGGGTTCCACGAGGCAAAGTACATCGCTTGGGGAACGGTTGAGGCGGCGAATTGTTCACTGAGTGAAGGCTGACGTGCGGTGGCTCCGAGCACTGCATCAATCAGTCCGGGCAGAGCTCGATATTCGAAAAGCTCGTACTGTTCCAGCTGCAGCTGGGAGGCGAGCGCTTTCACGGCATCTTCCTGATAGCCCAGTTCATCCACCAGACCGTTGTCGAGTGCTTGTTTTGCCGTGTAGATCTGACCGGTGGCCAGTTTGCGGATGTCTTCAGCATTCAGAGTTTTGCGACCGGTATCAATCACCCCGATGAATCGATCAAAGGAATCCTTCAGGATTGCATCCCAGACCTGTGTTTCCTGTGGAGTCATATCGCGGAACGGGTTGAGCGTATCCTTGAGTGGTCCGGTGGTGAGCGGTTCGACTTTGACTCCTGCAGTTTCTGCCAGCCGCGTGGCGTTGTAGCGGGCTATGATAACACCGATTGATCCGGTCCAGGTGGTGGGTTCGGCGTAGATACGGGAAGATTCTCCGGCTGCCACAGCGATGTAGTAGCCACCGGAGGCTGCCAGCCTTTTCATGGAAACGAAGACAGGTTTCTTTGCCACCAGCAGTTCGATTTCACGGTGCAGCTGGTGGCTGTCAGCCACGAAGCCTCCGGGACTATCGATGGCCAGCAGGACTCCGCGGACGGAATCGTCTTTTGCGGCCTGTCGCAACTGACGAATCCAGCGTTCGGTGAACGGCGGGCTGATCAAGCCTTCCACGGAAACGACGGCGATTCGGGCGGCAGCCCCGCGAGTACCTTCGAGAAAGTATTCGGGCACTTTGGTGGGGTCAGTCGACAGGTCCGGGCCCAGCAGCAGCCAGAAGTTGAGCAGCAGTGAGAGGGCCAGCGGGACGCGAGCGAGGCGTCCGACGGGACGTGAGCCGTTATCGGCGGGAATCACTTTGATCGTGATCTGCTGCTGCCCGACCGATACGGACTCACCCGTCTTCACTGTTGTTTCACTGCTCATAGGTCGGTCACATTTTCCGCGAATAGTCTGTGCTGCATGTCTGAGCCCACTGTGTCGGTTTGGGAAGTATTGACCGAGCGGTCGGGCGAGTCAAAGCAGTCGGGTATGGTTACAGAGGCCAGCGGATTTCGGCAGTTCCAGCCGGTGGCCTGAAAATCGGTGTCGATTCAGTGAGTTTTGGGGGGATAGGAAAAGTTTTTCGGTTGTTCTGGTTTTTCGTTAACGACTGATCCTGTCTGTCGCAGGGACTGAAAAACCCAAACAAGAGCAACAACCGGCCTTTTCCGAACCGTCGATATAACCGGTAGTTGTTGAGCCTTGATTCGTGTATCGCAGCGTGGCATTGAGGGGCAGATGAGTTCCGGGAGAGGAAGGTCGTCATGAAATCAGAGCAGTGGGTATGCCGCACATTTGTGGTGGCGGCGATGTCGGCCACAGTGGTAGTTCCAATGTCCCCGGCGGTGCAGGGCATGCAGGATTCCGGCGGAGCTCGCAGTACCAGCAAGGTTCAGGTCCAGTCGGCCTCTCAAGGCACCAGTGTGAATGGTGAACTGCAGAAGCTGTTCCAGCAGGCTGGTCAGGAAATGCCGTCGATGCGGAGTCAGGATCTGCCGAATGCTCAGAACATGCAGACGCAGCTGGTGCGGAAGAAGCCAGCGGAACCTGCGAAGAAAGAGAATGTATTCCAGAAGTTTTGGGGCAAGGTGACAGGACGTGGCACGGCTCCGGCAGCAGCGCTAGCGCGAGTGCCTCCGTATTATGGCGAACCGACCCCGGTTCCAACCACTGTCGGCCCGGCTGGCGGGCTCCGTCGCACGGCACCACTGCCAGCAGCGGCTTCCGCGACCGCTCGTTCAGCATTTCCCAGCATAATGAAGCCAGCCCCGGCCACGACAGGCGAGCCCGTGGCTGTGCCTCCTGTTGATGGGCACAGCCTGCGTCCGCGGACCATGCCGACGGAGTCGTCAGGTGCCAGCCCGACTGGTCTGCCAGTGCTGTCTGGCAAACCTTCCCGACTCGTGCAGCCGGGAGCAGCTCCGGCCTTTATGCCGAACGCGGAAGTGGCGACGGGTTCGACAGCTGCATCAGCGGCAGCTGCTGCGAAACAGGTTTCTTCGGCCGCCAGTGCCACTGTGGACGCTGCCAAAAAGCAAGCCGATTTTCTGGACCCGTTTGGTGCTGCTGAGTTTGATGAATCTGCTGATCCGCTGGATCTGGATTCGATTGCCGAGGCGATGAAGGAGCAGGAGAGCAGTCTGAAGCAGCAGGCCGGTGCGGCAGCGGCAGCGGCTGTGGAAACTCTGCAGGAGAAGGCTGCCGAGGCTGATGCTGCAGTTCAGGAAGCAGAGCAGGCTCAGAAATCTGTGGCTGAAGACAATCCTTTTACCGGAGTGATTCTGGAGCAGCAGCAGGAAGCTGCGCCTGAGGCAATTCAGGTTGAAGAGGCTGAGGCTGCCGAGGAAGCTCGCCAGGTGCAGACACAGGTGTCGGAACCGGCACAGCCGGCAGAACTGCCGGCACTGCCTGCGGCGGATGACCCAGCGGCTGCTCCTTCTGAGCAGCTGCGGAGCCTGCCGGATGAGAAGTTGCGAGTGGCGATGGAGAACGATGAACGCAAAAAGCAGCTTTCACGAATTCGAGAACGTGGTGATCAGGCTGGTTTCAAGGGTTTCTGTCCGGTTGCTTTGAGAGATCATCGTGAGCTGGTTGATGCGGATTCCGCAATCACGGCTCAATTTGGGTTGCAGACCTACGCGTTCTCATCCGAACAGGCTCGTTCGCTCTTCGAGGCCGATCCCACTCGCTATGCACCAGCTTCCGGCGGTTGCGACGTGGTGGTGCTGGCTCGTGAAGGCGTGGAGCGTCCGGGTCGACTGGACTTTACTCTTTGGTTCCGCGGTCGTCTGTATATGTTCGAATCTCGCGATTCGATGTCAGAGTTCCATGCGGCCCCGCGGTCATTCGCAGTGGAACAGTGAAAATCGCCAGTTGCTGCAGCGATCCGCTGCTGTGTGTGGGCTGAACTGAAGCCGGGTCCCTGGGGGCCCGGCTTTTTTTTGAATGGTGCGCAGATCAATTGTCGGATCGATCGCGGTTTTCGCAGTTGCGGCCATTGTATCCGGGCTGCAGTCTAGCGGGGTTCGGCAAAAAATGCCGTCCAGTACGGATTTCCCTGAGCCTTTCGGAGCAAAACCAACTTTTCTTTAAAATCGACAAAGGTTTTGCCTGGATTCGCTGTGAAGACGTGTTGACACTCGCGACCGATCACAGCTATCAATCGGCCTCTCAAGCCGGACCTGACTCAATGGTCCAGATTTCCTTTCCCGTTCTCCTCTCTCCCTCTCCGGACTTGCTCCGGAAAACTTCCTGATACCCCGCTTCGCCTCCGGTCACGGCTTTCTCGGCCACTGCATCGGTTGCGTTGTTTCAGGAATTTCACGTCTCTCTCCCTCCGTCTCTCCCTCAGCTCTCAGATCGAGGACATCATGAACGAGTTCCCGCACGGTGCTCATCATGAGCCGCATATCCTGCGGTTCCCGCATTCCGCGCCGACTGCCCCTCCGGAACCCCGCACAACTGCTCCTGAACCGGAAGCAGTGAATCGTACAGTTCTGGTCTTTTCGCCCCGCCCGGGTGCTCGTCAGTTACTGGCTGACGACGTTCGCAAGCGTGGCATGCAGGTGTGCGAGACAGACAGTCCGGACGCCATGCTGTTTCATCTCAGCCGGCAGGAATTCTGCTGCTGCATCATGGATGATGCAGATTCGGTGTCACGCATTCAGGAAGTGAATGCTGCCATTCGAGCTCACTCACGAGCGGCCCAAGTGCTGTGTATTGTGAGTGAAGATTCCCGCTGGGGACGCGAAACTGTTCCATCGTTCGACTGCGATGTTATCGAACGTCCCTATTCAGCATCCCGTTTCGGTGCCGCACTGCTTAACGCACTACGTCGCGGAGAACTGGTTCGCGAGAATGAAAAGTTGCGACGTCAGTTGCTGAATCGAAATCTGATGGATCTGGTTGGCAGCACGCCCGCCATGCAGTCACTGCGAGAGTCCATTCGGATTGCTGCGGATGACGATCGTACGGTGCTGGTACGCGGCGAACCGGGCAGCGGCACGACACTGGTTGCCGAGGGCCTGCATCGCTGCAGCCGTCGAGCCGGTCGGCCTTTCCTGCGTATCGACTGCAGTCTGCATTCCGTGGAAACGCTCGAACATCAGTTGTTCGGTGACGAAGCCGTGGACGGATTCCCCGGCTATCTGAAGATGGGTGACGGCGGATCAATTCTGCTGGATAATGTGGACACTGTTGCCCTGCCGTTCCAGAAACGTCTGTCCCAGTTGTTGGAGCAGCGGGCTGCCGCTCTGCTGAATGCAACAACGGATGGTCCCAACATTCGTTTCATCGCCGCAACTCATGGCGACCTGAACAGGCTGGCTATGGACGGTCGTTTCCGTGATGACCTGCTGCAGCATCTCAGCGGCATTACACTGCAGTCGCCGCCGCTGCGGGTTCGCACCAACGACATCCCACTGCTGGTTGAGCATTTCATCAGTCAGATTTCTCTGAAGGAAGGCCGGCCGCCGCGACAGATCAGTGCAGAAGCCCTGCAACTGCTGGAATCGCATGCCTGGCCGGGAAATGTGCGTGAGCTGCAGAATGTTGTTGAACGCTGCTGCACGGTGGATGCAGATGACTGCATCAGCCCTGACGATCTGCGACCATGGCTGTCTCACGATGCGATTGAAGGCGGTGCCGAGTGTGTCGGTATGACTCTGGCGGAAATGGAGCGCAAGCTGATTGAATCAACGTTTGCCCGCTGCAATGGCAATCGTGAAAAGACGGCTCAGATCCTGCAGATTGGTCTGCGAACGCTGTCTGGCAAACTGCGTGAGTACGGATATCCTCCGCGAGGTGGCCCGGGATCGAATGTTCGTCGGCCTCAGATCGCTGCCTTTGGCAGCGAACGAAAAGCTGCCTGATCAGCCGACCCGGCAGCAGAAACGCCTACAACGAATCTCTCCCCTCCTGAAAAGGCTGGCTCTCCTCCCCGGAAGCCAGCCTTTTCTGCTTTCAGGAGCCGAGAAATCCGGCGTGTGCATCTTTCACAAGCATTGTACTGACTGCCTTTCTCGGCGGCATGGGAACCATGGAAAGGTGAGGACTACGTTCAGGAAGGCGCCGACTGGCGAGAGAAATTGGCACCAATCAACATCAGACCTTTACGGCTCCTGCGGCACAAGCCTATCCAGCAACTTAATCAAGGCTGGAACATGTTCAATTGCCACACGCCAGGGCTGATCATGTCGGATTTCACCGTAATCGTGCGCCAGAATGTACCGCTGTGCCTGAACCGGCCCCCAGGGAATCTCCGGGTGGGCGACCTGAAATTCCCTCGACACGCGTCGCGCTGCCTCACCGATGATCTCAACCTGCCGCTCGACTGCACTCCGCAACAACAGATCGCCGAGGTAGTCTTCGAGAGTACGTCCCTGGACGAAGGAAACTACCGCCCTCGCGGCCGTCAACATATCCCACAAATACGCGCGATCATCTCACTCAGGTGACATACATCACTCGTCGAGTTTCCTGGATACGGTTACGTCGAGACGGGTTTCTCAACCCGTCTCGCTCCGCGAGATTCACTCTGCGATCGAATAATGCACCGAGTTCGTCCTGCATCGTTGTGAAGTCCCACAGACTCCACTGAGAGTCATCGTCAAAAGAGACAAGCAAGTCGATGTCGCCTGTCGGTCCGAAGTCATCATGCAAAACCGACCCGAACAAAGACAATTCATGAATCTTCCACCGATGACAGAACGAGGCAACCTCACACTGTGGGGCCAATTTTCCCAGTCTTTCCGTTACGTCAACCATGATGTCGTGTCCGCCCCGGCAACACCGGAATGAGCATAAAGCGGTTGCTTCAGAACAGTAAAATCCCACAACCATGCCCACAGCGGAATTCGTACCCCGACCCGGGGCGTTTTTCAATCGCTGCGGGTTGGGGCTGCCGCACTCAGCAAAAACACCGCCCGGGAGTATGGTTGGACAACGTTCTGCCAGATCCAGCAGTTTCAGCAAGATCGAAATCCACCGACCGCAGGGATTTAAGAATCCTCGAGAACTGCATCGCTCGCATCCCACGCAACACAACGCCAACTCTGATAGAGACTTCCGAGGACACCCGAGATCCCATACTCTCTGCCGGCGCAGCAAGCGAGACATCACCATCAGTCCCGCCACCCGCGATCCGGCCCACATTTTCCCCGCAACTCTCGCCCTCCTCGGACTCTCACATCGCCCCGGTTATCATCCGTTTGGGCCGCCTAGGATGTCCAAAAACACACAGTTGCGACCGCTAAGCAGTTTTGGAAAAAACGAAATGTGACTGCGGGGTAATGGCGGTGTGAGAGTGGTGGAACAATCAGTAAATGGGTTGAGCGGGTGGCACGATTGACTGACTGACGACGAGTCGGTGATACTTATCCAGTGGGCTTTTCGTTCGGGTTTTGCACAGATGCTGATTTGTTTCCGGAGCTGACCATGCGGAATTTCTGGCTGCTGCTGACTGTTGCTTTGACGGTTGGTTGTGGCGGTACTGTCGTGGCGAAGCAGGTGGAAACGCAGCCGGGTTCGCCCGCCAGCGAAAAGTACCGTAACGACGACGAAACCCAGCATCAGGTGACGCTGACGAAACCTTTTTACATGGGCCGCACCGAGGTGACTCAGGGACAGTGGTAGAAGGTTATGGGCACGGAATCGTGGAAGGGAAAGGAGTATGTTCGGGAAGGCGACGACTACCCGGCCGTTTACGTCAGCTGGGGCGATGCTGTGGAGTTCTGCAAAAAGCTGAGTTCGATTGACGGCAAGGTGTACCGGCTGCCGAACTGGCAATGGATCTGATTGCTGTACCGGCCGAGAAACCGGTTCGCTGAACTTTCCGATTTTTTTTGTTTTGTTTGCGGTGCTGAGAATGCTGCATCTGAAAACAGTTTCCCCCGATCGCTGGCTGTGTCAGGTCGACGCTGCGCTGCCAGAGATTTTGCTGGATCACGCACACTGCGAGCAGAAGGCGGCATCGACCGCGATGGATTTGATGTTTGATTACGTGCAATCGGAAGAACTGTGCGACTGCATGTCTGAGATTGTGCGGGAAGAGCTGGAACATTTTTCGCTGGTGCGTGGATTATTGCAGCGGCGTGGCATTCGGGTGCAGGGCCTGAAGCCGGGAAGTTATGGGCGTCGTCTGAAGGAACTTGTGCGTCGTCAGGAGCCACTGCGGGCTGTTGATCGACTGCTGATTGCAGCTTTGATTGAGGCGCGCAGCTGTGAGCGATTTGTATTGCTGAGGGATCATTTGCAGGATCCCGAACTGGCGGCTTTTTACGGCAGTCTGTTCGAATCGGAAGCCCGTCATCATACCACATATGTGCGTTTGGCACGTCTGTTTGCCGACGACAGGGCCGTAGATCAGCGGCTGCATGAGTTGGCAGAGCAGGAAGCGATCATCATCGCGGAAGGCTGTCTGCTGCCCAGAGTTCACAGTTGAGCGGGTAAAGCCTGTCTGAGGGATAATCAGTGGCCGGTGCAGATTCAAGTTCACCAGATTACGGCGATCCCTTTGGTGTGGTTTATGCAGAACTGCGTCGAATAGCGGCTGGTTGCCTGGCAGATGAGCATTTGCCGCACACCCTGTCTCCGACGGCTCTTGTGCATGAAGCGTGGCTGCGGCTGCAGCGATCCGGTCCTGAGGGTTTTGCCGCTTTCGCACCATGAAGGCACTGGCTGCGATTGCCATGCGGCAGATCTTGATTGAGTACGGACGACGCAAGCGACGCAGGCTGCGATTGCTGCAGCACGAGTTCAGCGGGCAAAGTGGGGGTGATGTTTCTGAGTCACCTGAGTTTTCAGTGGATCTGCTGGACCTGGACGAAGCGAGGTCGGCATTTGCTGTCGAATATTCTGAGCAGGCGAGGCTGTTGGAACTGCAATACTTTGGCGGGCTGACTCTGCAGGAATGTGCGGAAGAGCCGGGTGTTTGCGAATGTACCGCAGACCGATACTGGAAATTTGCCAGAGCCTGGCTGAACAGGCGTTTGCAGGGCAAAGACTGACCGGAGAGTGCAGCGGGTTTCAGGTGTGTGCCAGCAGCGGCAGCATTCGAACAGCAAACACGGTCCATGCCTGCAACAGCAGCAGGCCGCACAGTGTGACGGTTAACGCCATGCGGATCAGAGTCTGCCGGCGACAGTGAGACGGTATGTGCGGCTGCAGTACTGGCAATGCGGTCAGCAGCGGGATGCTGACGAAGCAGGCTGCCTGCACGTGCGTCAGGCGTCCGAAAAATAATCCGATAAGCAGCAGGCTGCAGAGGCTGCCCCAGCAGAAGCTGAGGGGCAGCCTTGTGATCGTCTGGGGGGCTCCCAGTCCGAGTCGCACGGCACAGGGCAGCATGCTGCCGGCCAGTGGTAAAGCCAGCAGTCCGCCCTTGAGGTAGCCTCCCAGCATGATCACGATCCCGCTGCACAGCAGGCAGCAGACCAGGGATGCAGGCAGGCAGGCAGCGGTTGAGGGCTGGCGGGAATCAGCGGTCAATCGCCGCAGCAGCATTGCGCCTGCCGGTGGCAGCGGCGAGAGGCAGATCAGCAGGAGCCAGCCGTTCGGGGTATTCCCGAGGATGGTTGCTGCGGCGGGCTGAGTCAGCCAAACGGATTGGTGCAGCACGACCGGGACGATGATCAGCAGGGCGATCTGCAGCAGCAGCCTGTGGGTTCGCGGGGGAGTGACGAATTCCGTGAGGTCGGCGAGTGCGAGTATGGGGAGCAGGCACAGAAAGCGGTCAGCGGCGGAAGTGGGCGGCAGTCCGGGCCGGATTTTAAGGACCAGCATTCCGAGTGCGGTGGCTGCCAGCATTGGGGCCGAGTGCAGCCGCAGTGCTGCCCGTGGGGCAGCCGCTGCGGTTGCAGTCAGAAAGGCCAGCAGACACAACAGAGCGTCCGGCATGGAATTACTTGCTCATGCCTTCGCAGTCGATGATGATAACGGCTTCGTCACCGATCGGGCCGATGGCGTTTTTGTCGAAGTTGTAATCACTGCGTTTCAGGCGCAGTTCGGTTGCAAAACCGACTCGGCGAACGCCGCGCGACTCAATCTGTTTGCCACCCATCAGCTGGATGGTGATAGAGCGAGTCGTACCGTGCATGGTGAAGTCGCCGGTGACTTCGAAGCCAGCTTCGATGGCTTTGACTTTCGTGCTGCGGAATTCAATTGTTGGAAATTGTTTTGTATCGAAGTAATCCGGCTGCCGCAGATGCTCGTCACGAGCCGCATTTGCTGTGTCCACGCTGTCGGCTTTCACAGTCAGCTGAAAGCTTGATTTTGACGGGTCCTCGCGATCGATTGAGAACTTTCCATCAACTTCGTTGAAGCGGCCGTGAATCCAGCTGATGTCAAGATGCCGGGCCTTGAAACTGACTGACGAATGGACAGCATCATAGACATACTCTTCGGCCGCCGTGGCGACGGCAGGAAGCAGAGTTGCTGCAGCAAGGGCAAGACTGAGCAAAACACGGTTGACAGACATGGCGGGTCCTTTCGGTGAAACAAATGCGGGGATTCGAGTACGCTGTGGGGATGGTAGAGCCCAGCATTGGTGCGGTAAAGTGTGTCGGCGTGGCTGGTGATCAGGCCAGCAGATCCTGCAGCACATGCCCGTGGACATCCGTCAGCCGGCGGTCAATGCCATCCTGGCGGACAGTCAGTCGAGTGTGATCGATGCCCAGCAGATGCAGAATTGTGGCATGGACGTCATAAACCTGAGTCGGGTGGCTGCGATCGAGTGGTTTGTAGCCCCATTCATCGGAAGGTCCGTATGTTACGCCTTTGCGGATTCCGCCGCCGCACAGCCAGTTGGTGAAAACATAGGGATTGTGATCGCGGCCTTTGCTGCCCTGAGTTGATGGCATGCGACCGAATTCGGTGGTCCACAGAATGATGGTGTCTTCCAGCAGGCCGCGTTGTTTCAGGTCCTGAATGAGTGCGGCTGTGCCTCTGGCCATACCCATGGCCAGCGGAGCGTGATCGCGTTCAATGTCTTCGTGGCTGTCCCAGTTGCGGCGCGGGAAACTATTGTCGTTTCCGCTCCAGATCTGAATGAATCGGACGCCTCGTTCCACCAGTCTGCGAGCGATCAGGCATTTGCGGCCAAAGCAGTCTGCTTCTTCCGGTACATTAATGTCTGTTGGCCAGGTGGTGCCGGTCTCGGCGAGACCGTACATTTTCAGGGTGGTGGCGGTTTCCTGCGACAGATCGAAGGCCTCGGGTGCACTGAGTTGCATACGGGCGGCCAGTTCGTAGGAGCGCAGCCGCGATTCGAGCCGAGAATCGCCGGGATGCTGCCGATTGTAGCGATGATTCAGCGACTGCAGCAGTCGGCGACCGTCGGCTTCGCCGGCCGGTGTAATGAAGTCTGCACTGGCCTGCAGGTCTTCCACGGGTGATTCCCGCTGCGGAAAAATGGTGGTGCCCTGATTGCTGGCCGGCAGGAATGCAGAGCTCCAGTTGCGGGGACCATTACTGGCATAGCCGCGATGGTCCGGCAGCACGACAAAGGCCGGCAAGTTTTCGTTCAGGCTGCCCAGCGCGTATGTGACCCACGCACCCATGCCGGGGAATCCAGGGCGATCAAAGCCTGTGGACTGCAGATAGGTGGCCTGACTGTGGACGCCGGTGCGCCCGACCATGTTGTGGATGAATGCCATGTCATCGACACAGTGTCCCAGTGGTTCCACGACACTGCTGAGCAGTTTGCCGCAGTCGCCATGCGGACGAAACTGAAACGGAGATTTCATCCAGGGACCGAGTCCGTTTTGAAACGCTTCGACATGTTCACCGAACTGTGAGGGCTGACCGTGGTGCTTGTCCAGTTGCGGTTTGTAATCCCACAGGTCGAGGTGGCTGGCTGCTCCGCCCATGAACAGCTGAATCACTCGTTTTGCGCGGGCCGGATGATGCAGCTGCGTAAGTTTTGCGCCGCTGCCTGGCTGAGTATCTGCGGAGGCCTGCTGTTCAGCCAGCAGTACGGCTGCAGCAAGTGCTCCGAACCCCTGAGCTGACTGCAGGCAGCCGCGACGGGAGGGTCGATGAGCTGGCTGTGGGAAGATTGTCATGAGAACTCTCCGCTGGATTCCGCCGCGACCGTCATGCGTCCCGGCATAATTCTGTATACTAATCGGTCGCCGTCAGCACCTGACAGAGTCGTCTCGGGAAAACATCTGACTGCAGCAGGAAAGATCACAAATGAGTTGGTGTTCACTATTCCGGCGTTCAGTCGTGTTTTGCCTGACGGGACTGGCAATCTTGCAGTTTCCGGGTGGCACCGTCCGGGGCCAGCAGCCGTCAGGTGTGCAGATTGTTGACCGGGCGACGGGACGCGGAATTCCGCTGGTGGAACTGACGACTGTCGATGGTGTGGCGTATCTGTCGGACAGTGGCGGTCGAGTGGCGCTGAACGAGCCGGAGCTGATTGGGCAGACAGTATTTTTTAGCGTCCGTTCGCCGGGGTATGCTGTGGCCAAAGATGGTTTTGGGATTGATGGAGTGCGACTGCAGCTGCAGTCTGGCAGTCGTCATCGCATCGAAATGACTCGTACGCAGCCCGCACAGCGGCTGTACCGTGTGACAGGCCGAGACATCTGGCTGGACACAGTCAGGCTGGGTGAGACGCCAGGAATTTCAGCTCCACTGGTAAATGCCGGTGTGGTCGGGCAGGATTCTGTGCAGACTGCGGTGTATCAGGGTCGACTGTTCTGGTTTTGGGGTGATACCAGTCGGCTGTCGTATCCGCTGGGTTTGTTTCGAACGGCGGGGGCTGTCAGTGAGTTGCCGGGTGCGGCGGGTCCTGAACCTGCTGCGGGCATCGGTCTCAAGTACTATGCGGGCCATGACGGGTTTGCTCGCTCGATGGTGGATGTGCCGGATCCGGCGGGGGTTGTCTGGATCCAGGGCGTGAGTGTGGTGAGGGATGACGCCGGTCGCGAGCGGATGGTGTGCAGTTTTTCAAGGCGTCGCGGTCTCGCAGAACCGCTGCAGCAGGGGCATCTGCTGTGGAACGATCAGCGTGAGTTGTTTGAGGTGCTGCAGGAGATTGATTTGCAGGAACGCTGGCGGCTGCTGCGTGACCATCCGGTGAAGCACACGATGGACGGGGTGGAATATCTCTGCTTTGGTGCTCCATTTCCTGTGACTCGAGTTCCTGCTCGACTTGAATCGCTGTCAGATCCGCAGTTGTGGGAGTCGTGGACCTGTGCAACTGAGCAGACCGGTACTGATGGTAAAACGGTGCCGCTACGAGGATCTGACGGTCGTTTGCAGTGGGGCTGGAGGCGAGCGGCACCAACGACTCAGCAGGACGAGCAGCGTTGGTTGCGAGCCGGGCTGATGCAGGTGGAAGAAACCTGTTTTTTGCCGCTGGATGCTGAGCAGCCTGAACGTCGAGTGCTGCTGCATGCTGGCAGTGTGTATTTTAATCAGTGGCGGAAACGCTGGGTGATGATTGCCAATGAGCAGGCGTGGGATGCGGAAAGCCCGTCATTTTTGGGGGAGGTGTATTATTCGGAGGCTGAGAGTGCTCGGGGACCCTTTCGGCAGGCGCTGAAGGTGGCGACTCATCCTGGCCAGAGTTTTTACAATCCATGTCAGCATCCGGAGTTTGATGCAGGGGGCGGGCAACGCATTCTGTTTGAGGGCACCTACACGAATACGTTCACAAAGTCCGCAGCGGTGCCACGTTACAACTACAACCAGTTACTGTACATGCTGGATCTGGAGGACGAGCGAGTGATTCGTGTATTTGGTGCCTCTGCGGGCAGGTGAGTGCGACTGCCCTTGCCTGAGGATTTCAGAAGTTGCTGGAGGATTCGCCACCTCCGACAGTGCCGACGGCGTTATAGACAGCCGTGTCGATATTCCCGCCGATGACTCGGACACTGCCGTCGCACAGAGCGAACAGCGCCATGCCAGTGTGAGGTGCTAAGACAGCTTTGTTGTCGCTGTCAATCTGGTCGGGGCGGTACCGTGTTTCGAAGAGTACCATGTGTCCGTGATTATCCGGGGTTCGTCAATTTCTCCAGCGGTGCAGAACCACGCCGTTTCAAACACCGAGTGTCGTGAGTGCATGCCTGCGGATGTGCGGATCGGACCCTTCGTTCGTTCACCGAGTGCCGGCGTGTTGCTGAGGTCATCGGTGATATTGCGGAAACGAGTTCTGGTGTTGCGATGCAAGGCACCGCGACTGGCGAGGGGTGTGTCGTCGAGATTGACGTCAGGGCTGGACGGGCCCAGCAGGCAGCATAGCTTCCTGCAGCATATCGCTCTGGTAGCACGGTACTCATGCTGCGAATGACATGGCGTGACTGGGAGTACGGGGTTGAGGGGCACAGGAAGACCGGCAAGTGAGTTTCGCGGGCGAACAGCTGCTGTGGCAGAAATGCGGGGATATTGCAGTTGAATTGCAGGTAGAGGCTGGTCTGTTCGAGTTGTGGCAGGCACATCAGTCCCCAGGCTTAGCCCGTGGCATCCAGCACCCGGCCTGCTCGAATCGCCGAGTTCACGGGAGGATCCACGATTCGACCGTTCGAAATCCACAGATCATGAACTTGACCATCAAACCCATTCGACGGATCGAAAACGAGGCCGCCTGAAATCTGAAAGAGTGACATGTTACGGACTCCGAAACTCTAAAGCTGATCTAGAAGTCCATCACTACGCAGAGCCGCTTTGTTCCCGTGGGCATTTCCGGTGAACGATGAAGAGCCCTGTCACTGTGAGTGCGATGCTTGTGGCCTTTCAGAAACACGAGGTCGTAGAGCGATGTCGAATGAATTACCGCATCGTCGATGAATCGATACTCCGTGGCCGGGCCGAGGTATGTTGTCACAAGCCGCATATTGACGTTATCGATATGAAACTTCGGGCAGGATCGAGTATTCACGATTTCAATCCGCAGTCGCAGCGTTTGCTGCCGGAACTGCACCAGAAAACTCTGCGCGAGCTCGATGATGTCACATTTCAGGACCTCACATGCAACGCCAACTTCGGCGAGACCACAGGTCACATGTTGATCAATCGTTCGACGTGTGATCGACGCGCGGTATTCATGGATGCGTCCGTAGTTGATCTCGACCGCATCGACCGGCAGCTCAGGCCGCTCCAGCACCAGGATGTCATCCCGACTCGCCTCAAAAGCCACAAGAGCCTGTTCGGACCATGCGGTCACCTCAGGGTAAGTTGTCTCCGTATTGCTGATCGTTGTTTTCATTTTGTTCACCCTCTCGAAACCTCATCAAGGTCAATTTGCTTCGCCTCATGAACTGACGACACACTTCGCAACTACCCCAATAACCAGTTTGACCCCCACGCCAGCAATGCAGAGAACAGAACGGCAAATGCAGCCTGTCGCAGAAGCAGCTTGCTCGTGTCTCTCCAGTTGGTCTCCTTCGCGATGGTCATCGCCGTAACAAGACAAGGAAGCAAAACACCTGACAGGTAGACTGCAGTCAGTGTTTGCGTTGCTGTCATAGGGATCGCTAAACCATCATCAGATGCAAAGAGGAAAATGCCGTCCTTGCGAATGGATGACAGCACCATCGGCAAAGCTGCGTCCGCTGGTAAATCAAAGAGCCGCATGACAGGGCCAAGGAAGACTGACGCTGCCGTCAACACTCCAAACTGTGACAGGAATGCGGCAATGAAACAGATCAGTGCAAAGACCGGAATCGCCTGGAGCAGAAACTGTTGGACGGTGCCTTTCGCTTCTCGCCACAGTGTTCTAAAAGTTGGCCATTGCATAAACGGTCGGTCAGGCGTCATCAGCACATTCAATGGATTGCGCGACTGCGGCGGAGCAGTCAGCCGCAGGTACACAAGTGTTGTGAACAACAACCACGCAAGAAAGAAAGTAGTCAGCAGCAAAGGACTTGTGCCATGAACACCGGCCGCCACTCCAAGGACCGCAAATGTGGCCGGAAGCTGGTAACTGCAGGCCGATCCAAATGCAATTGCAGAAATCGCGGGGCCGCGAGAACAAGAAGAGCACGATCGAGTACTGATGACTGCCGGTACGTTGCAGCCAAATCCCATCATCACTCGAATCACGTCGCGGCCACTCAATCCGAAGGGGCGAGCCCAAGGATGAATCGCTCCATTGATCCGTTCGATGAGACCACTGGATTTGTACGCGCCAAGAATCAGTGAAAACAGGACGACGGTCGGCAATGCCCAGACCAGCAGGAACGGCCCCATGTTCAATAACCCATATCCAAAATCTCCCTGCTTCGCAGTCAGGATGAGCCTGATCCAGCCCGGAGCATTGAGATCCACAAAAGCGATTGCGGGAGCAACCCATGCATTGACCAGAGGATGAAGGCAGTCAGCAAACCGGTTGGCCCCGAACACCGTTGCCAGAGCAGGAACCAGCAGCAATGCGACAGCGAGGAGAGGACCGAGCACGCGGTGTTCAAGCAAGCCAGGTTTAGGGACGATCCGCCAACCTGCTCGAGCGGCTATCTGAGTCTTCGCAAATTCTCCCGGGCACTCAAGTGCGCTGAGGAGTTCTCGCCTCGTGGCAGGATCAAGATGACGAGCATCAACGGTGAAAAATGGAACACCGGCCTCTCTTGCCAGCCGTCGCACAGCCTCTGCAGTATCATTTCCTCGATCGACTCGATCCCAGGACGTGACAACAACAATTCCCCGCTTCCCATGAACCAACGGAAGCATCTCGGAAAGTTGGTCATCCAGGCTAGTCGCCTGAAGCACTAGAATCACGGTCTCCTCAGACTCCAACGCGGCGAGGGCCATGCGAGTCGTCTCCGTGTCAGACTTTCGCAAAATCCCTGGAGTGTCAATGAAGTCAATACCATCGCCTCGATATCGCTCCACCGTCACGGTGGACCCTCGGAAATTCATCTCTCCGGCGTGGCGTCCAGTCAGCGTCGAAACGAGCTGCGATTTTCCGACGCTCTCACGGCCAACCATGAGAACAGTTCGCGTGCGAAGCTCTGCTTGCTTTTCCAAAGTCAGCATACACATTCCTCTCCACAACAGGACAAATCGTCGAGGTACATACCCCATTTGCGATAATGCTCGAGGTCAGGCGCCGACAGCCCCATTCGAGTCGCTATCGCTTTGGCAACAACAGCAAAACGCTGCCGAAATTTGTAGATAAAACAGAAGATGTGGCTGTCATGTCGCACGAGGGGCCCGGCAAAAAAGAGCCCGGGTGTCTTGGTGGATTCGTCGTTAGATGTCAACAACGGATAGTCATCCTCACGCATTTCGCAGAGCCCGGCGACCATTTGATGACTGCCCAAAAATCCCGTTGCGAGGATTGGAGGTCCCGGCGATCGCCATGCAGCACCCTGACGAGAACGAACTTCATAGCCCTCGGGCGTTTGAATCACCTGACAAACATCCACGTCACTGATAAGGTGGACCTCGCGGTCGAGTCTTCTTATCGTCGCCAGTCGCTCTTTCGTGTAAGTCGACAGAGATACGCTAGGGTCAGAAGAATCCAGATCCCACGAAGCACCTCGACTAAGAACAGTCACTTTCTTTTGGTGGAATCCCAGATGCATTGCAGCGTCAATTCCGCTCTCATATCCGCCGATGACAATGAACTCAGAATCCGGCAGTTCGCGAAATGATGAAATCGTTGACGTATGTCGGCACAGTTCTGCTCCCGGAAACGGACAATGATTCGGATAACGAAACTCTCCCGCCGCCCAGATCACAAACTGAGCAAGCATCTCACCCTCGTTCGTGTCAATGCGGAATCCTGCCTTGGTCGGCTGGATCGAAATCACATTCGTGCCCGGCTGTACAGGCACCGCGAAATGCTCCGCCACGCCTCTCAGATAACTCGCATACTCGCGGCCAGTGGGGTGCTCCCTGTCCAGCGTGTGAGCCGGCGAGGTCCCGATGGCGATGGAGTTAAGATCAAGCATTCCGATCGAGTTGGTTGGAAACGATGGAGAAAGAAACTTTGTCTCTCTCGGCCATGCCTCAAACGAAGATCCAACCTCGTGGCGATCAATCACCACTGTGTTTTCGATGTCAGCATCCTGAAGCGCAATCGCCACTCCAATACCCGCAGCTCCAGCGCCGATTACTGCCACATCGAACTGCTGAACCGCCTCGCGGCGCTTAGATTTCGCCATGATACTTCGCCTCTTTCATAATAACTCATGATAACCCAGATGCACAACAATTGCAAGTAGAGATTTATGAAGGCGACTGTTCCTGGACGCATCGGCGAGCGGGGGATGTCAATCCCCTGATTGCAACGGCACTGAATTCATCTGGGGACTCACGTTCCCCGCTCGCCTCATTACTGCCCGTGCGAGAACTAACGCTGACTTTCCGGGATGAGCATTCTCGACTCAGTTTGCGTTCGAGTCGCTACGGCAGTCCACGCAAACCCGATCCCAAGTATCACGGCCGATATCGCCAGCCAGGATGCGGGGAGGTGCGATTGGTGTTGTTCTCCAACGGCCAGATTTGCGAGTTGCTGATTGAATGTTGCAATCAGCAACAACGTGGAATTGTGAATCCCGTGCAGCACCATCGCAGGAACTACGCTTCTGCATCGACACGTCACCGAGCCCAGCAAAAGGCCCATAACCGTGCTCGGTATCAAGCGTTCCGGTGCGGCACCACCGGCCAGCACAACATGGAACAAACCAAAGCAAACAGCGGAGACAATGACGGCCGCCGCTGTGTTCATTTCACGTCGGAGACTGGACAACAGAAATCCGCGAAAGAACAACTCCTCACATACTCCGGGCAGAACGCCAAGACCGAACACCACAAGTGCCACAGGCACCTCTCGCCAAGCCTTTAACAACTCTTGAACCTGCTGCATTTGCGACGCGTTCAGCGATTGAAAACCGATTGATTGCAACCCAATGATCATCTCATAGATCCAGGGCCACGCGGAAAGTCCGATAAGGACGATGCCGGGCCAAATCCGAACGGGGATATGACTCAGGCGGGCTCCTGACTTTAGAGGGATGCGCAGCCACTTCAAGAAGAGAACAGGCACTCCGGCAAAAAGCGAGACCGTCAACACAGCAGACACAATCAATCGCAACGAGAAATCAGTTCCGGAGACACGTGTCAGAAACCCTGAAGCCAGAAAATGCATCGGAAAGAGAATCGCCAGTGTAGAAAAACCGACAGCGGTACTGGGCACTTCAGAAACGTCTCGAGGTCGACGAAGAAGATCTCTCAACCCCGAACGACTACCCGTCAGAACAGCATCGGTACCAAACAACCGTGCCGCCAGCGACAACGCGGCGCTGGCGTAGAGAAGTGTTGACGCAATGGCGATCGTAGCTGGAAAGGTGTTCAGAGTTTCCTCAAGAAGTTCACGAGCCATCAAAAGAATATTGACCACCGGAATGATCGTCAGCCAGCCTTCCAGTCTCCAGCCTGGCATCATGATCACGAGTCCAGGCGCAATCGTCGTCAGCATCAACGGAATCAACAGTGCCTGAGCTTCCTTGAAGCTCCGTGCGGAACTTGTGACCAGCAATAGAATGGCCGAATAAAAGGTCGAGAAGACAAGCAACACACTCAGGAGTTTGAAGATCAGCGAAATGCTCAGCCCCGATTCGCCGAACAGTGTGCTCTCCATTTGCAGCGCGTATACTGTCGCGGACATCGCTAAAATGTTCATCAGTCCCGTCAGCATGGTGACTGTCAGCACCGCAATGAACTTTGCCATCAACAGTCGAGCCCGGGAGACCGGCAGAGCCATCAGGGTTTCCAAAGTGTCCCGCTCACGTTCACCCGCTGTCAGGTCGATGGCCGGATAGACGCCACCTGTTACCGTCATCAGCAGCAAGACCAGAGGAAGCAGTCCGAGAATCGCGGACGTTTGGTTGAGGGGCTTAATCCACTGCAATGCTTCCTCGATCGGCATGGAGAACGATTTACCAGACTGGCGGATCGTATTCACCGCTGTCAGGAGGTTGGCGGCTGCCAGTCTCTCGCGAAGATGAGTTGCAACGCTGTTGCTCTGCGGTGACGATTCCGCTTGCAGCACGCTCACATCGGCCCCGGGGAATCCGTCACTGATCTGGCGTTCCGAGAAACTCACTCGGACTCCCAGATCCGCATTGCCTTCAGCCACTGATTGCTCGAGATCGAATTCTGCAGCGTCATTCGGCACAAGAAACTGAACTTTGGGTTCCAGCGGAGTAGTACCGCTCGAAAGACCGGATCGCAGTGGGCGGCTTTGAAGAATCTGTTCGCCCGCCTGTATCACGCTGCTCAACCACGCAGCCTCCTGTTCGGTCTCGACCGCGATGCGATATTCCGGCGCGAGTTGGGCCGCGTTTCCGACTGCAATAAAGCGAAACATCAGGCCGAGCAATGGATACAGCAACACGGGCATCACGAACAGCGTTACAGTCGTTCGGCGGTCGCGCAGAGTCTCGCAAAGTTCCTTCCATGTGAATGTCCGCTGTTGACTCCACCACGAGACCTGACGGCTGCCGATAGCACGCTTCGAGTGCCGCAAACTTTCAGCCATTTTCACACCCCAACCGTCTGCCTAGCGGCACGTCCCAGGATCTGAAGAAACATTTCCACCAAGGACGAGAGACCAGTCTGCTGCTGCAATTCCACCATCGTTCCTTCGTATCGCAAGCGCCCATGATGCAGCAGACCAAAGCGATCACAAAGTCGCTGAGCTTCGTCAAGTTGATGCGTGCAAACGATGACAGCTTTTCCGGTTTGACGCAGTTCTGCAACAAAATCAAATACGACCTGCGAACCAACAACGTCAAGTCCCCGCGTGGGTTCGTCGAGTAGAACGACTGGTGGATCATGCACAAGAGCACGGGCGAGGTTGACTCGTTGTTTTTGCCCGGTACTTAGTGTTGCCGTGCGTCGGTGCAGGAAGCCGGACAAGCCCATTCGGGATACGAGTTCTTCGATTCTCTCGGCGGTCTGCTGTTTTGACAGGCCATACCCTGTCGCGAAGTATCGGAGAGTTTCCAAAGGTGACAACCATTGATAAAGCCCGGCGCTTGCAGAGACAAGCCCGACCTGCTGTCGTATCTTCTGCAGATCCTCCGAGACTCTTGTTCCCAGAATATCGACTTCACCGTGCGTTGGAGCCAGTAGTCCCAGCAGCATTCGGAGCGTTGTCGTCTTCCCGGCACCGTTCGGTCCCAGCAGCCCGTAAACTTCTCCGGCCCGCGTGACCAGTGACAGGCGATCGACAGCGACAACATCGCCACGCTCAGTACGAAATTTCCGAGTCAGTTCGTGAAGCCGAATGACGGATTCTACAGACGGGCTGTCACCACTCATGACCTGCCTTCCACGCTGCTTTGAAGATCTCTTTCTCCGCGTCGAACGGTGTCGTGTCCCAGTCGAGTTCGCAGGAACAAGCTTCGGGGCGGAAGTGGGTGAAGAAGTCGAGCAGCCGGCAGCCTTTCTCGCCAGCTTCGATGTGATGAATGTTGTCACGGTCGCGTTTGAGCGTGGAGGACTTCTTTCGGGAAAGCCGCTGATCCTTCGTCTGTTGAATCAAAATCTGGTTGCGATGTGCCGCTTGCGTATTCGAGCTAAGCCCCGGTTCCAAATCTTCTGTTTTGACCAACTCAAAATTGCGCACGCGATCATCGCACTCGTCTTCAAAGGTAAACGTTTCCGCCACAGGAAGCGGCTCAGAGACTCCTGTCGACTCAATCAACAAGTAATCAAACCGCCCCTGTTCGGCCATCGAACGCACTTCCTTCAGGAGGTCTTCTCGCAGAGTGCAGCAAATACAGCCATTGCTGAATTCCACCAGTTTCTCGTCAACGCGACTCAGCTCCGCTCCGCCGGACTTTACCAGTCTGGCGTCAACGTTGACGTCGCTCATGTCATTCACGATCACGGCCACGCGCAGGCCCTGCCGATTCGTCAGGACATGATTCAGCAGAGTGGTTTTCCCGGCCTCCAGGAATCCGGACAGAACCGTGACTGGAAGTTTCCGAGATGCCATGAAGCTATGTTTCGAGGAGTGGGTAAAAGTGAGTGAGCGACCTCGTCGACTGCCTTTGTCTGTGGAGGGTTCAGTATATGCACATGCACATACATTGCAAGACGGAACTCCGGTCACCCTCGGATAATTCGCCAATCGATTCCTCACTGGTGCTCCAAACCTGCTCCGCCAGCGAAAAATTTCCGCAGACACTGGTAAGATGCGACCGCGTAATCCCTCACTAATATTCCGGATTGTGATGGCACCAAACTCCCTACTTCAAAACATCCCCAGCAGCCTGCATGTCATGAGTCGTCCGCCGATTTGCGATACTCAACCCATTCCGCTATCTCTTGTTCGAATTCGCGACGAGCAGCGTCTGTGTTCCACGTCAGGTCAGTCCCGTTCTCCCAGCGAGGAAGAGGGTCGGCAAATCGTCGCCAAGCCGTCGGACCTGCTGAAAACTCTGCATCTGTCAGCAGACAGCGATCCAACGCGCCTCGGATTTCTGCTTCAACGGGATGCTGACCAATGAGGACAATCTCCTGCCGGCGATCGCCCCACAGGTCATGCCAGACTCCGTCAAGATGTTCGAGCAGCGAGCGATCCGAGGGCATACGGCGAGAATCCGCCGTGCATGCAAACCACGGCGAAAATTTTGACACCGTGTGAATCCTGCCGGCCAGTGACCAATAACCCGCAACGTCGTGTCGAGTCGCCAGCCAAAGAAAACCCTTGGCGCGAACAATCGATGGCAATCCGCCATCCCACAACAGATCATGAAATCTTTGCGGATGAAACGGACGCCGCGCGCGATACACAAAGCTGCGAAAACCATATTCATCCGCCTCGGACTCCGAAACCCGCCAGTCGGACCTCCATCCAGGCGTCGCCACAGCCCGTTCCGAGTCAAACCGAAACGTATTAAAAATCCGATCCAGTTCCACGCGACCAAATGTCACCGGATACACATCAGCCTCGGGATTCATTGTTCTTACAATTCCCTGAAGCTGCCGCAGTTGCTCATCTGTCACCAGATCGGTTTTGTTGATCAGAATGATGTCAGCAAATTCCACCTGATCCGCCAACAGGAGAGAAATACTGCGTGCATCTCCGTCTTCGGCCTCGATATTCCGATCCCTCAGATGATCGATCGACAAGTAGCCCTCCAGAAATGCTCCGGCATCGACGACTGTGACCATGGTATCCAGTCTCGCAACCGTTCCAAGCCCTGAGCCATAGTCGTTACGAAACACAAACGCCTCAGCCACCGGCATGGGTTCAGAGATACCAGTCGCCTCAATGAGCAGATAGTCAAACCGCCCCTGCTGAGCCAAATCCCTTACTTCTCTAAGAAGGTCCTCTCTTAGGGTGCAGCAGATACAACCGTTGGACAACTCCACAAGCCCACCGTCTTCGACTCCCGCTCTTGTGTGATGTGCCTTAACACGGGCTGCGTCAATGTTGACTTCGCTCATGTCATTGACAATGACGGCCACACGCAGGCCACTTTGGTTGGCAAGCACATGGCTCAGCACGGTCGTTTTTCCGGCTCCCAGAAAGCCGGAAAGCACAGTCACGGGAAGTTTTTCAGGCATGGGGCGGGTTCTTGTTGAACTGCACGAGAAAGCTGCCCTTACGAATCGGAACCACGAACCGAGGGGCTTGTTGATTAAGGAACCGAGTGTTTTCGTGTACCACCCAACCGGAGTCGCTGGCCAGCACGGAAGCCGGTGCCTCTGGCTGGGTCGTAAGCTATTCCGTCAACCAAAGGGGTAAACCTGGTGACGAAAGAACGATTTTTTTGGCCAAGATTCTCTGATCTAATTGGCACCGTCTGCGCGTGCAAATCTCTCAAATCGGTAGGGATCGAAGGCTGATGGTAAGTTCAAAAGCTGCTGTTGAATTTGACATGACTCGGCCCATGAGATCAGGAGTTCGTACTGGGCCGTCTGGCTGAGTCCGCCCAGCCATATTGATTCTCCGATTGCGGGCATCATGCAAACGACATTGGCCACATCGCACGGACCAAGACAGCCGCTGATGGTAAGCTGAATCGTGTTGTTGAGTTTCAATTCCTTCCATCGCGATTTGACCAGATCTCTAGGCCAGGCTGGAAATCCACGATCTGTTCGCCCACAGCAGCAGCCTTCGCAGAAGATGAGTTGACCAAGAACCGTATCTCGACGAGTTACCACAGCTTGGCCGCCTGCAATCGCCTGCTGCAGTTTGACAGTCTGCGAGTTGCACGGCACGGTGTCGGTCGCTGGATGATTACTGGCGTTGACTGCAGTCATGGGGGAGTTTGTTCTTAAGCCTGAAATCCGATGCTTGTCACCTTGCCGTCTCGCTCGCCGACAGCGAGTCGCTGATCATCCGGTGACCAGGCCAGGCGAGTGATCATCGAATCGAATCCCCGGAAGAAATACGGTTCGCTGGATTTAAGTGGTGTCCAGAGCATGACGATTCCGTCCGCATCGGCCGACGCAATGTCATCGCCTTTGGACTGAAACGTCAGTTGAGTCAGTCGAGTCGGGTGGGCTCCCAGCATGCGTGGCTCACGGCCTTCGGGACCGACTCCGGAGCAGTCCCAGAGAATGATCGAATCACTTCCGCCAGTCGCCAGGTAATCTCCTGACCGGTGCCAGGAGAGCTCCAGCACCTTGGTCGCAAAGCCCGTCATCCGCGAGTCTTTGCCGGTCTTGACGTACCAAACATGAACCGAAGAATCCTGTTCTCCGGTGACCAGAAACTTCTTGCTCGGACTCCAGGAAAGAACGAGACTCGATCCCTTCCATTCATACCGCCGAACGCCTTTCTCCGGGATATGCAGCGTCACTCCGAAGTACGCCGCCACAGCAATCTCGCTGCCATCAGGGTTCCATGCGATGTCGGCAATGGTGCTGGCGTGCTCAGAAGATTCGTAGTCCAGTTTTCCCTCCGCCGTAAACAGTCGCAATGACTTCCCGGCAGAAGAAGCAAGACGCTGGCCGTTCGAGTTCCAGGCAACGCGAGTCCCCCAGGAAGATCCGGCTTCCAATTCCATTAGCAATGAACACTTCGAGGCGTTCCAGTGACGTATCATTCCGTCGTGGCCAATTGTTGAGAACTCCGTCGACCCCGGCCGCCATGACAACGACGTTCCACCGCCTTTGTGCTGGCCGATGAAAACCGCCATTTGATCTGCGTGATGGCAAACCCAGACCTCTCCTTCCACTGTGATGATGGCGACGAACTGACCGTCTGACGACCATGACAGGTCCTGGACATAGTCTTCGACGTCAATCTGCCAGTGTTCGATCACCTCGCGGCCACCACGATGTGCGGATCTTATGCCAAGCATGCTTCGAACTCCGCGTTCAGAGATTCCCGATCCAGATTGCGGCCGATGAAGATGAGCGAACTGCGAGGCGTTTGATTGCCCCACGGCCGATCCGGGCGTCCGTCGAACAGCATGTGAACTCCCTGAAAGACATAGCGAGTGTGCATGTCTTTGAAGTTCAGAATGCCTTTCATGCGGAAGATATCCGACCCCTGTTCGGCGAGCAATCTCCCAAGCCACTTCTGGAACTTCTTCAGGTCAAGCTCTTTGAATGAAGTAATTCCCACGGAAGTGATCTCTTCGTCGTGCTCGTGGTCCGGCTTGTATTCGCGTGTGGCCAGCGGAGCGATTACAGTCCCGGTTGCATCCTGAAGAGACGCCTCAAACTCATTCGGGTGATGTTCGGTAAACAGCACCCACCCACCGGCAGAAGGGATCGTGACTCGAAACCTCTTCGGAGCATCCTCCAGCGGCAACTGGATCAGTTCAACAAGCGATGTGATCGCATCACCCTCCGCCAGTTCTGCTTCATTGGCTGAGTATCGCAAGACAGCCGGTTCGACCGTGTCTCGCATGGCCTGCTCGGAGTTCCCATTAGCCGGAACAAGGCAAACGTTCATCGCTGGATCGGGGCCGGGATTCATTTCAAGGAAATACTCCCCCGCCGCCAGCCCGTACAGGCCACTCCATTCGAACGGATATTCCGGCTCAAGGAACTTGGGATGGGTTTCCATGGCACGATCGAGATCGAACCCGCCGAGGTTCAGAATTTTGTCCATCTCCACGGCGGCATCCCGAGTTCGATGGATCTTCGCGGCGGAGTTCATGCTGTGAATACGTGATTCCAGAGCGTCCAGATCGGCGGATGAGACAAGGTCAACTTTGTTGAGCAGAATAACGTCGGCGAACGCAATCTGCTCTTTCACTTCATCCGAATAATCAATGTGCTGGAGCACGTGCTTTGCGTCGACGAGAGTGACGACTCCGTCGAGGCTCAACTGAGTTTGAATCTCATCGTCCATAAAGAATGTCTGAGCAACGGGCCCCGGATCGGCCATGCCGGTGGTTTCGATCATGATGTGGTCGAACTTATCGCGACGCTTCATCAAATTGCCCAGAATTCGAATCAGGTCACCTCGCACAGTGCAGCAAATGCAGCCGTTATTCATTTCGAAGATCTCTTCCTCGGCACCGATGACGAGATCGTTGTCGACGCCGACTTCACCGAACTCGTTTTCAATCACGGCGATTCGCTTGCCGTGATTCTCCGAAAGAATTCGATTGAGCAACGTGGTCTTGCCGGAACCCAGGAAGCCGGTCAGAACTGTGACGGGGACTTTGGAGCTGGTTGTCATGGTTGGCTCAGAATGAGAAGGGAATACGTCTCGCTTGCCGCCAATGCCGTTCAAAGAACGGCGAATCAATTAGTGGATCCGGCGCATGCCATCTGGTGAGACCTTGTCCTCATGGGCACTCACTGGGTAGCTCACGCTGCTCCGCTACTTTTTGGATGGATTCTGCACCACTGAAAGTCATCCGTTCTTCTCTGGTGCAAAAGCCGTTACCCCACCCCGCCACCCCCGACGCAGGGCCGGGGGCGACTAAATCAACACCCTACAGCGCGTTCCGGCCAATTGAATCATCAAGCCTGCCTAATCAGGACGCCGCCATTCCTGCGAAGTCCAGTCTCCGATGCTGCTGCAAAGACCTTCGATATCACCTTGAGTGACCTCACGCACTGGCTTGGGCAGTTTCCACTGCTTTGGACCGGTGTGATTACACGGGATGGCGATAACTGTCTCCACAGGAGGACATTCCTCCTCCGGGCATTCCATCTGTTTGACCATGACAAAAGCACCTTCCGGGACAGGCAGCAACTGCGCCACCTCCGCCCGAATCTGTGGCACCTGGGCAGGATCAGGTTTTTCGGAATTTCCGAAGAGCAGCAAAACATCGCCCATTGGGAAGACATTCTGCTACGTAAGCCACGTCGATGTATTTGCAACTGCATTGCATTAGAGTATCGTGTGTGAGTAACGTCAAGCGACAAAAGAGACTCCCGAAGGCCGAAAGATGATTTTTAAAACCAACAGTGCGTTGACAGTGATCTTACTGCTGCTGATCACAGTTCTTCCCGGCTGCGGCCGAATTGAGTCATCTCGTGAGGATTTCCGGTCGACCGATTCCGCAACGAAAAACTCAGCGGTTGGTGGAATCGCGGCTGCGGATGACTCAACGGGCAAGATTTCTGTCATTGCAACCTACAGCATTCTCGGGGACTGGGTCGGCCGCGTCGGCGGGGGACATGTACGTCTGACTACGCTGGTCGGCCCTGGCGGCGATGCTCATACCTATGAACCCACGCCGCAGGACAGTGCCGCCGTGGCGGATGCGGCGTTGCTTTTCGAGAATGGGCTTGGCTTCGAGGTCTGGCTGGATCGGCTTTTTGAGGCCAGTGGGTCCCGGGCGACTCGTGTGGTTGTTACTCAGGAAATCGCAGGCCGGGCGTTTTCGGACGATCACGGCCGTAGCGAAACCGATCCTCATGTGTGGCACGATCCTCAACTCGCGATTGAGATGGTTCAAACCGTCGCCGCAGCGCTCGTGAAGGCTGATCCGTCTCATGCCGACGATTATCAGAAGAATACAGAGGCCTACCTCAGCGAACTGCAGCAATTGAATACTTGGATTCAGAGTCAGGTCACGATGTTGCCTAATTCGCGCCGCAAGTTGGTGACGACTCACGACACGTTCGGCTATTTTGCAGAACGCTACGGGTTTCAGGTGTCCAGCGTGGTTGGCGCTGTTTCGAGCGAAGTGGCGGATCCTTCGGCTGCTCAGATTGCAGCCATTATCACAACGATTCGTCGAGAACAGGTTCCTGCGATCTTTGCAGAGAACATTCTCAACCCGCAACTCACAGAACAGGTTGCTCGTGAAGCCGGGGTTCGCGTTGTGCCGACACTCTTCACCGATGCTCTTGGGGCAGAAGGCTCGGTCGGGGAATCTTACCTGCAGATGATGCGTTCGAATGTGACGAAGATCGTGGAGTCTCTGAAGTAATGTCAATAAAAACCTTAGAGCCGTGCAGCGAAACATCCGCCCGTGCGGGTTGTTCTGGCCCGGAGCATTCTCATCATGTCGACCCGTGGTTTCCCTACGGAGGGCGAGGCCACAAAGATCCACAACCGGGTTGCTCGGCGGTCGATCTGCAGAATGTGACCGTGCGATATGAGCATTCTGCTGAGCCTGCCATCCTGGGAGCTTCCTTTGTCGTTAATGTTGGAGAGCGAGTGGCCCTTGTTGGCCCGAACGGTGCGGGGAAAAGTACGGTTCTGAAGACGATCGCTGGCTTGCTGAAGCCCGTCTCCGGAACGGTCGAGCTCTTCGGCAATCGCGTTGGAGCCTGCCATCATCGAACCGCCTATCTGCCTCAACGCGCGGATCTGGATTGGCGATTTCCGATGACTGTCGCCGACCTTGTGATGACAGGACGATACGTGCATCTGGGCTGGCTGAAGCGACCGGGCCAAAAGGATCTGGAAGCAGTGCGACAGGGACTTGATCGTCTGAAGATTTCTGATCTGGCCGAGCGTCAGATTGGTGAACTATCCGGCGGCCAGCAGCAACGCACGTTGTTGGCTCGAGCGATCGTTCAGGGAGCCAGTCTGTTTCTGCTGGATGAGCCTCTGAATACCCTCGACGAAGCGACTCGACAGATCGTTGACGAAGTGTTGCGTGAAGAGACTCGCGGTGGCTCCAGTGTGCTGGCTGCAACGCACGATTTGGGGCGTTTGTCGGAGTCGTTTGATCGAGCCGTTTATTTGCGTGAAGGCCGAGTTCAATCAATCACGGGCAACCTGCCTCATTCCTAGCGTGGGCATTCCTGCTCGTTGCTTCATCGTCGGACAAGAATGTCCAACCTCCATTCAGCACAGCGAATCACAGAACAATTCGCAAACCATGGATCACAGATGACCTGGCTTCTTGAACCGCTCCAATACAGTTTTATGCGACAGGCGTTGCTGGCCAGTACGCTCATTGGAGCCACGTGTTCCCTGCTGGGCGTCTATGTGGTCCTGCGTCGCATGGCGTTTATGGGCGACGCCATTGCTCACACAACATTGCCGGGCCTTGTTGTGGCCTATCTGAATCGCTGGAATCTGTTCTTTGGAGCCATCATCGCGGCGATTATTACGGCTCTGGGAATTGGCTGGTTAAGTCGTCGAGAACAACTTCGAGAAGACACGGCAATTGGAGTGCTGTTCTCCGGTATGTTTGCGTTGGGGATTGTGCTGATCAGCACGGTTCGAAGTTATCGCGATTTTTCTCACATGCTGTTCGGAAATGTCCTCGGAGTAACCAGCGGAGATTTAATCGGCATCGTTATCACCGGAGCTATCGTGGTTTTTTGCCTCGTGGCGTTTCAGAAAGAGTTGTTGTTGACCACCGTCGATCCGCTGCATGCTCAGGTGATTGGACTGTCGTCCGAACGTATGCGATATCTCTTGCTGGTTTTGCTGGCACTGTCTGTCGTGACGGCGATTCAGGCGGTTGGAGTTGTTCTCACGTCAGCTCTGCTGGTGACTCCCGCAGCCACGGCGTCGTTGCTGACCAAACGGCTGAACCAGATGTTGTTGCTGGCAGTGATGTTCTCAACCTGTAGCAGCATCATCGGGTTGTATGCTTCGTACTATTTGTCGATTTCCAGTGGTGGAGCCATTGTCTTGTCATGCACGACTCTGTTTGGGATCGTGTTTGTTCTGAGGCCGCGAGTGTATTCGCGCGATGTTTAGGGGTTGAGACTCTAGCCGCGGAATAAACGGCCCGGCGAGAATTTTTCTGGTGGCTGTTTTCGGTTCAGCGTTTTCAAAGGCCTTAACGTACGCTAGGGTCAGAAACCCACGCAAAACGCCGCGATGTCCACTGGTCGGAGCCATTACGGTTGCGTGCTGATGGAGACTCTTAGGCGGTATGGGGGTGTGTATGCTGATGCGACCTGGCGTGAGCATGCAGGTGGCTGTGGGAGTGGCTGTGGGAGTGTGCGGACGATTCCTGGGCATGGCGGTGCCTGTGCAAGATCACAGAAAAGCTGAGGGGCAGCAAGGCCAGCAAAATCAGCGTGCCGGCGGCAGGACTGAGTCGCATCAGGAGCGTAGACATGTCGTGACACTGCGGTCGTTCGACTTACGGTGCAACTGAGACGGCGCTGCTGTCTGAAGAATTCACCAAATGGCTGGCTGTCCGCTTAATCTGCTTCTTTTTTGCAATCTGCTCAAAAAACCGTCGTTATTGAACGCTGCACTTTCGGACATCTCTGTAACAGAATTGCTCTTTCGTTTTTGGTGCTCAGTGACGTTGTTGTAATACCACAACCTTCTGACTCCACAATCAAAGGGCTCCTCCGTTGAAACTCTCTGCTCTTCCTGAAATCGCTGCTTTGCTGGCAGCGCACGGACAAAGTTTCGCCGAACAGACCAGCAGCGTTTCTGTGCAGGCCATTGGCGATTATTACGTTTACAGCCGCAATCGGTTCAATCGCTGGATGCGGCTGCTGGACCAGCTGGATCTGGTTGTTGCAGAACAGACGCTGCTGACAGTAGTGGTGAACCGGCAATAGACAGTGGCATTCCACTGCTGCGTGAGCTTGCCGAGCAGATTCTCGTCAACCGAATGCTGGCTCGTGTCTGGACCATCCTGCTGATTGCTCAGGACCGTCAGCGTGGCAGCAGCGAATGTGAAGCACTGGCGACGAATGTGCTGCTGGGACACTAGGCACTGCGTCGTCGACTGCTGCAGCTGTGTCGCAGCGAAGAGCTTGCTGAGGTCGAGTTCGCGATTCCCATTGAACATCTGCGGCGGGAAACTGAGGTCTGGACAGACATCCTCTGCTGTCCTCTTATGAAACGGTACGATCTGTGGTCACTGGCCTGCGATGAAGAGGATGCTCGCGATTACCTCCGGCAGCGACAGGAGCGATGTGCACTGGATTCTGCAAGTGCGGCCCAGGCGGCCATGCTCAGCGGTTTGAGAGAGAGTTTCGGTGACACGGACGAGCCTGCGGTGCTGGTGGCTCAGGACGAAGTTCGAATTGTTCGCCTGATGGCATCTTGTTTCCCGGTAAACTGTACGGAAATCAGCTGGCTGGCCAGTCGATCGCCTCTTGGGGTCTGAGCGGGTCTGGAGTGAGTGCTGGAACTGTCAGTACCGGCAGCAGGCGGAGGTCGGTTTTCGTCTTCGGAAAATTTTGCGGCTGCTGGCGACTGTGGAATTCCTGATTCTGCCGAAGCTGTTCACTTGCCTCGAAAATACATTGCCAGCATTAGTTTTTCCGGATAACAGGGTGGCAGAAGAGTTGCCGGGGTGGAATGGGTTCTGCGGAGGAGCCTTCCGGTGGGCCGCTGTTTTCTGATGCATCGATGAATATTTCGGTTGATTTTGTGCGCCGCCGGCGCGCTTTGCGAAGAAACCTGAAGGCAATCAATGCCGACGGATTTTCCTTCAGCATCATGGTTGGGATCGCGGAAACCTATCTTCCGGCATTCATGCTGGCTCGAGGATTTGGTGAGCTTTCTGCTGCTCTGATTGCGACTCTGCCAGTGCTGCTGGGCAGTTTGCTGCAGCTGGGGGCTCCGTGGCTGCTCGCGCAACTGGGGGCTTGTCGGCGGTTTGTAGTTACAGTTGCCGCATTGCAGGCACTTAGTGTGCTGGTGCTGTGCGGACTGGCGCTTGCTGACAGTGTGCAGCCGTGGATGGTGTTCGTACCGGCAACGGTTTACTGGGCAGCGGGGCTTGCGGCTGGTCCTGCGTGGAATCTGTGGATGGAGCAGTTAGTTCCCGGGCGGATTCGTGGCCGCTTTTTTGCTCGTCGCAGTCGCCTTTGTCATGCGGGTGTTCTGCTTGGCCTGATCAGTGGCGGATTACTGCTCAGGTGGTCCGGCGACATCACGTTGCTGGCTTTTGGCGTAATGTTTGCGGTGGGTGCTTTGGGCCGTTTTGTTTCAGCAGCGATGCTGGCGAGGCAGACTGAAGTTCTGCTGGGGCAGAGTGTTGCTGCGGGACCGGCTGTTTCTGATCAGGACCTGTCGGCGCGTGCTGGCCTGCACCGACTGCTGCAGTTGATTCGGCGTCCGGGTGCTGATGGCAGGCTTGTACTGTTCTTTGTTGCTGTCCAGACAGCAGTCTATGTGTCTGGACCCTACTTCAATCCGTTCATGCTAAAGGTGCTGAAGCTGTCGTGGGTAGACTATATGAGTCTGCTGTCACTGGGGTTCATTGGCAAGATGTTATCATTGCCGTGGGCCGGACGTTTTGCCGGTCGAGCTGGTGCGGACCGACTGATGTGGGTGGGGACTTTGGGTATTGTTCCCGTCAGTATGCTGTGGTACTTCAGTCAGCAATTCTGGTATCTCGCCTGCCTGCAGATCTTCAGTGGCCTGGTGTGGGGTTGTTATGAGCTGGCGATGCTGTTGCAGTTCTTTGGTCAGATACCGGCACAGCGTCGTGTATCGCTGCTGACTGCCTACAATGTCGGCAATTCGGCAGCCATGGTACTGGGAACGATTCTGGGAGCCTGTGTGCTGTACGGGATTGGACATACGACCGAGGGCTATCTGGCGGTGTTCGTACTGTCTGGCTGTCTGCGACTGGCGGCGGTTCTTGCCATGCCGGGACGTCGCACGGCACTGCGGCAGACGTATTTAGCCGTGCGGTCTCTGCAGCGAGATTCTGAAGAGCGATCTGTGCTGGAAAATGCGGCCTGAGTCTGCAGGGGCTGGCGATCATCGATCAGGTGCCCCACAGTTCCAGTATGCGATTGCAGCGGTGAAAGCCGCAGTTTGAATACAATTCGAGCGCGGCCAGATTTTCGAGGTCGACATCTGCTGCCAAACTGACGGGGTGACTGGTGTCTGGCGATGCCATCAGGGATTCTGCTGCCGACCTGAGCAACATTGAACCGATCCCGTTGCGACGATAATCTGGCAGGACTGCCAGCCACAGGATCTTCATGCGGCAGGTGTCGGAAAGTGGGCATGCATCCGAATTTTCAGCCAGTACACACAGCCCGGTATATTGCGCAGCGGCGTTGACAGCTGCCAGGATTGTGGCAGATGCGAGCTGCCAATCTTTCCATTGCTGCTGAAATCCGGGTGTTGGCAGCCTGCTGAGATCCCTGGAATCAGCGATTGCGCCTGTGACCAGGGACTGCAGGGCCTGCAGCTTGTCCTGCGGCATTGCCGGCAGATCCTGTCGCAGGTGAATGACTTCAATGTGCAGACTTGCTGCGGATTGCCAATTGAGCTTTTTTGCACAGTCCGCTGTTAGTTGAAACTGTGCAATTCTTGCCAGCCGCTGGAAGCCAGCTGTTGTCAGACAATGCTGCAGTCGCCGATTATCTTCAGCGGGATCGGTCAGCAGGAGCAGTCGTTCGCAGCCGTTGTCAAACAGGAGTTCTCTGAGATGCTGCAGGAGAAAGTTGATTACGAGATCGGCCGGTTCTGCGGGCACCAGCGGGGGTGTCAGCCAGCAAATGGAATCCGTACAGGTGACTGCGGTGGTGCAAAGGACTTGAGAATCGCAGCAGACCGCAGCAATCCGGGGGATGGTCGACTGAGGCTGTGGCTGCGACTGTGCTGCATCCGGAGGGATCCACTTCAGAGTCCAGGAACTGTGCACAGTTACCGTCCCAGTTCTTGCCGGAGTTTTTCCAGTTCAGATTCGACGGATGCTGCTGAGTCAGGTTGCCGAAAATCTGAGAACTGCTCAGTACACCCGGAGGAAAACCGTTCGGCTTCGCGCTGGGCTTCGGCGAAGCGAGCCTCGAGTGCCCGGCGAATTCGTTGCATATTATTCCAGTTGCCGGCAGCTGCTTCCAGTTCGGGTCTCAGTCCGGCCATCAGATCTTCCAGCTCAGATTTTCTTTGCAGGGCCAGTCGTGCGGCATCTTCATTGCTGGCAGCCAGATGGCCTTTCGCTTCTTCGCGAAACCGACCTGCCTGTGCCTGGTATCCGGCAATCTCCTGTTCGAGGCAGTCCCTGCTGCTGGCATAGGTGCGAAGATTGCGGTCACAGGCCGCCAAGCCTTCCTGCATTTCGGTCAGGATTTCCGACAGCGCCAGCTGGGGATCCGGTGCCGCAGCCAGCAGGTCGCTGATACGGCAGGTGATGATGTCAGTCAGTCGGCTGAAGTAGGGCATAGCTTTGTACCAGGCAATTCAGTTTTCAAAAACAGTTGTATCATGGACGGGATCAGTCTCGGCGTCGTCGTCATATCCACGGCTGACGAGTTGTTGTCTGAGTTTTTCGCGAGCGAGTCGCAGCCGACCTTTGACGGCTGGCAGGCTGCAGGCCATGGCGTCAGCAACTTCAGGCAGAGTGAGTGAGTCATGGTAGTGCAGGGTAAATGACAGACGCTGTTCTTCGGGCAGCAGTTGCAGCAGCTGGCTCAGCACATCGCGAAACTCGCGAGCTTCGCTGGAGTCGTTCGGTGATGGCAGACTGTCGGGCAACTGCTGCATTATGTCCAGTTCGGAGTCTGCCACGATTGCGCCCCGCAGAGCGTGTAACAGCACGTCGTTTCGCAGACGACGCGAATGGTCTGTGAGCAGATTTCGAGCAATGCGGAAGAGGAAACCGCGAAACAGGCCACGGGGAAGGTAGTCCCAACAATTGCGAAACAGACGCAGCATCGTTTCCTGGACGAGGTCTTCTGAGTTTTCCACGCATCGCGTATTCCGGAAGAAAAAGCAGAACAGAGGACGCTGCCATGCAGCCGAAATTTCGGCGAATACAGCGACGTCACCCGATTGCAGACGAATCATGCGGGAGTCGTCTTCTGAGCATTCGAGTGGAGCTGTTTGAAGGTCAGAGCCCATATCAGCCGGGTCTGTTGGCATCGGGTAGAAGGTGAGCGTTAAGTGCGGGCCGAGAATCATCCGGCGACAGTAGTGTAGCCGGAACAGGCGTTTACTGCACTTCCAGAGACGTTTCAGGTGAGCTTCTTAGCGAACTAATTGCAAATCCATGTTTTTTCTGTTTGGGGAGGCAGTCGCCGGTCAACGGCACAATCAGAATTCACCTCTTCGGAATCCCCCGCGAATTCCTCAAATATTCTGTCATTGCGCCGGGCGCAAATGAGGGTGAGACAGTTGAAATCTAAAGACACAAAGTATTGCTGCGATTCGTTTTGTTCGTGGCTAATGGCTGACACCCATGCCAGATCGTGTGGCAAAAGGGCTGAACGTGCTGGCGGACGGGCTGCGACATGATGTCGTGGCGGGGGTGCCCGCGCAGGTTCTCAGCAACTTTTCCAACAGGCATGGCAACGTCCAGGACTGGGATGCTCTGGCACTGCTGCTATTCATGTGAGATCACTGGAATGACCTGTTTCGTCACGATCTGACATTTGTCGAACGCAGCCTGATCAGCGAACTTGGCGAGTATTGCAACCGCTGGGCTCATCAGCAGAAGTTCTCTGAAGGTGAGATTTACCGGGTCATGGACAACATTGAACGCCTGCTGACTGCGATTGAAAGCGGACCGGTAACTGGGATTCGTCGCCTGCGGCTTGAGTCGCTGAAATTGTTGTTTAAGCAAGAGTTGAGGCATCGTGATTCTGCGGGATTGTTGTACGGTGATGTGTACGCCAGCGGCGTTGCGATGGACTCGGCCATTCTTGCGTTCGGTTGATTCCCGTGGTCATGGATTATGGCGTTTCTGGTGTTTCTGATGCTGATGCGAGTTGTGTGGTGGCAGACGTTTCGCGAAAGCCTGCACAGCCGGGAACCTCATGAATGTGGTATCTGCGGCTGTTTGATCTACAGTAAGCGTCGTCCGTGCTGCCAGCCGGCCAGTGCTGAGGCCAGTGCGGACTCTGCGTCTTCCCGCCATTCCGGTGGCAATCGCTGGGCAGTCTCGCAGAAAAAAAGTGTTGTGTCGGGACGTTCCTGAGACTGGACGGAACGTGTGGCCCTGCGTAGAAGGGCAAGTCTGCAGGTTTGACCTGCTTTGATCGTTTCCGACCGAACCCGTCCGACACAGTCCCTCAGAGAATTCGCATGTCCTTTCCCCCCGGATTGCTCAGGCATTGTCTGATCATTGCCGGACCAACTGCTTCCGGAAAATCGGCTGCCGCACTCCTGCTGGCGGAATGTATCAACGCAGAAATCGTGTCGCTGGATTCTATGACTGTTTATCGAGGTATGGATATTGGCACTGCCAAGCCCAGTCTCACTGATCGGCAAAGAGTTCGGCACCACCTGATGGACATCGCGGAGCCGTGGGAAGAGTTTTCGGTGGCCGAATATCTGCGTTTGGTGCAGCAGGCTGCGGAGAGCATTTTGGCGGCAGGGCGCACGCCACTGTTTGTGGGCGGAACCGGGTTGTACTTGAGGGCGCTGCTGCGAGGTTTTTCAGCGGGGCCTGAGGCGGACTGGAGCCTGCGACAGCAGTGGCAAAGCGAGGCCGAACTGCGTGGGCCTGAGTGGCTGCATGCTGAATTGGAGCGACGTGATCCTGTTGCTGCGGCAAAACTGCATCCCAATGACATGCGCCGCCTGATTCGTGCGATCGAGGTGTTTGAACTGACAGGGAGACCTATTTCAGAGGATCAGCAGCAACAGTTTCTGCCGATTGCTCTGCAGCCAAAGCTGGCGGTCTGGCTGCAGCCCGATCGTGAATGGCTCTATGAGAGAATCGATCGGCGAGTTCATGAGATGCTGGCTGCCGGCTGGCTGCTGGAAGCACAGACGCTGCGGGGCCTGTCGAGGCCACCCGGTCGTACAGCCTCACAGGCACTCGGGTATCGCCAACTTTTTCAGTATTTGCAGCAGGGAGGTGATCTGGGAGCTGTCGCTGCAGGCATCTGCACTGCTACTCGACAGTTTGCCAAACGTCAGTATACCTGGTTTCGCAGCCTGACGGAGTGTCAGGCGGTGCCGGCGGGGCAGGGCAGCACAGCCGAATGTGTGGCACAGCAACTGCTGAACATGCTGACCTGCCAGTCAACGTAACCCTGCCGGAGTTGCCCGGCTGGAACAGTTGTGCTGGTGTTTTTGCCATGTCTGGGCAGACTTTCCGCTGTTTTGCGACCGACCTCGTTTTCCGTGGACTTCTGTCGTGTCCCATCTTTTCCAATCATCCGGGCGAGTATTTGTTCAGGAGCATTTGCCCGATTAGCATACCGGGCATGGCGGCTATCGAAGTACAAAATTTGTGCAGACAGTACCGAGTCTATCGCAAGCGCGAGGGCCTGCTGGCGTCCGTGCGCGGATTGTTTCATCGTGAATATGAAACAGTACTGGCGGTTCAGAACGTTAGTTTTCGCATTGAAGAGGGCGAAATGGTGGCGTTTCTCGGCCCCAACGGGGCCGGTAAGACGACTACCCTGAAACTGCTCTCAGGTCTGGTTGTGCCCACTTCCGGAACTGCCACCGTGCTGGGGCATGTCCCCTGGCATCGTGAGGACGCTTACCGGAGGCGTTTTTCACTCGTGACCGGCCAAAAAGAACAACTGTGGTGGGATCTGCCGGCTCAGGAGTCATTTGCACTGCATCGCGAAATCTATCGCATCAGTGATACCGACTATTGTCGTCGTCTGGATGAACTGACAGAGATGCTGGAGGTTCGTCGCCTGATGGCACGACCGGTCCGCGAGCTGTCGCTGGGCGAGCGGATGCGAATGGAACTTATTGCCGCATTGCTGCATCGTCCGGATGTCCTGTTTCTTGATGAGCCCACAATCGGTCTGGATGTGGTGAGTCAGCGGCGAGTTCAGGAGTTTCTGCGGAGATACCAGCGCGAACAGCAGATCACTGTGCTGCTGACCAGCCATTACATGAAGGACGTGGAGGCGCTTTGCAGCAGGGCAATTGTCATCAACCAAGGTCGACTGATTCATGATGGACCGCTGGCCGCCATCATTGATCGCTTCAGTCGCCATAAAATCATTGAGCTGCAGTTTGCCGCCAATCAGATCCCTGATCATCTGGAACGACACGGAACTTTGCTTGAAAATCGTGGACCGCGAGTTCGCCTGCAGGTAGAAAGACATCGAGTTTCTGAATGCCTGGCGGCAATTCTGGCGCAGTCTGAGGTGGAAGATCTGAGTGTGATTGAGCGACCACTGGAAGATGTGATCGCAGAGTTGTTTGCCACCGATAGTGGTCGAAACGGAGCGGGCGAATGAGCAGGCAGGTCCGGACGGACTGGAGCCCGGCAGCAGCATTACGCCTGAAATGGCTGGTGCTGCGGACCGCTATTGAAGAACGGCTGGTCTACCGCGGAGACTTTGCCTTCTCGACCTTGGTTCGCTTCCTGCCCATTGTGACTCAGATCTTCCTCTGGAATGCGATCTACCAAAATGACCCGGAGCGGTCGCTGCGTGGTTACAAGTTCGGAGATATGGTTTCCTACTATCTGCTGGTGATGCTGGCACGCGCATTTTCCAGTATGCCCGGGCTGTCCACTGGAATAGCTGGATCGATCGCTGACGGTTCTGTTCGCAAGTACCTGATTCAGCCGGTTGACATGCTGGATCATCTGTTCTGGCACCGAGTAGCTCACAAGCTGGTGTATTACGCTGTCGCCTGCGGGCCTTTTGCACTTGCTTTCTGGCTATGTCGTGAATGGCTGCCCGGCTGGCCGACATGGCCGGTGATGTCGGCCTTCGTGGTTTCTTTGTTGATGGGATTCCTGATTGGATTCCTGATTGAGGCGTGGATAGGGCTGGTGGCGTTCTGGTTTCTGGAAGTCAGTTCGCTGATCTTCATCTATATGATGCTCAGCTACTTTCTGTCCGGGCACATGATTCCTCTAGAGTATCTCAGCGGCTGGCTGCCGTTTGTTGACCTGTTGCCGTTCAGGTTTTTGGCGTACACGCCGGCAGCTATCCTGCTGGGACGCATTCCGGAGAGTGCACTGACTGGCGAATTTCTGCTGCAGCTGGGATGGGTCGTTTTTCTTCTGGCACTGAATCGGCTGACGTTCAGTCTGGGAGTTCGCAGGTACAGCTCGTGGGGCGGTTGAAACCAGTCACAAGCGGCAAAAGTACCTCTTATGGCACTTCCTCGGGCAGTACAACTTTGAGTGGCTCTGAAGAGTTTTGGGGGACGTCAAGCCGCTGAACAGAAAGACGTCCTGCCAGACCCGAGACCGAATCAAACCAACGCTCGGCTGGTTCACGAAAGTCGTCTGTAATATCGCCGCCTGCGGGGCGAACACTGTGTCTGGAGATGATCAGCAGGGTGACAGGCAAATCGGCAGTGGACCTGAGCTGGAAAGCTCCCGCCGAATCCGCCTGGCAAAAGTCTGCGTGCAGTTGATGCAATGCCGCAGCAGTGGCCAGCCATGCAGGATCTGCTGGCCCCGCGTGCAGGGCAGCAGCCGAGAATCTGAGCTGTGTGGGATTTTTAAGTGGCAGCAGGATCACCAGAGCCCCGGCATCCGGCTGTTCACCATTTCGAATGAACCGGACGTGCCCGCTGATGGTTCGGTCAGGCTGTTGCCGCTGTGGATCAGAAGTTTTGTCCACAGGTGGCTGCGGTACCATGGCAGCGACATTGCCCTGGTCTGCTGCCAGGGGTGGATTCGGCTGTCTTTGGTCACTGATGAACGGATTGAAGGCTCCGACGAGCAGGCCAAGTGCGAAAGTTACAATGCATAAAGCGGCTGCTGACAGGGAGTATCGACGTGCAGGCCTCTGACGGTTGTTTCGCATGCCGTCGATCAGCAACACGGGAACAGCGGCTGGCTCGGCTGTTGAAGTATTGGTGGTAATATTGGGCTGCGCAGCGATGGCTGAATTCAGATCAGACAATGCCGTCAGGGCCTGCTGCAACTGCAGGTCCGGGAGGGAGTCACCTGCGACCGGTCGAGAAGATCGTCCGGGGACTTTTTGAGAACGACCGCAGCGCGGGCAATCAACCGCAGCCCCGGCCTGGGAATCGGAAATCCCCAGCAAACTTTTGCAGTAGTTGCAGCGGAATTGAATTGCCATCGCTCAGTTCCGTCGCCGTTGGTTCGAACGGAGAAATCTTTGACAGCAAAGATGCTACCACGTCCTCAGATGTCGTTCACCTGTCATGTCCACAAATCGGCAGACTCCATGAATTATGGCGTTAAGCAGGACATGATTCGTGCCCCGTTGTGGATTGCCTGGGCCCGTCTCTCAGGACTTCTCACAACCGGTGTGCCTTCTTGGCTTTATTGCCGGGGAATTGACTTTTTCCGCGTTTTCGTCAGAGTCGTCGTAGCGAATCGACCAGCGTACGGGAGTATTCGGTGCCTATCCAATCACTCGATCTGCAGGTCTGCAACCAATTCGGTATCCAGCCGCAGCAGTGGAACAGGGTGGAGGGCGGTCTCAGTGAGGCCACTGTTTGGCAGGTGCAGGACTTGTCCGGTGAAATCTTTGCCGTGAAGGTCTGGCAACCGGATTCTGCCGCTCAGGTTCGGCATCGTTGTTTCGTGCGGCGCTGGATGTTATCAGCGTCAGAATCCTGTCCGGATATTGTGCCCCGTCCACGGGCACATGCTGGTATGCCGGGGGATGAACGAGCAATGATTCTGCAGCAGGGGCGGTTCGCGTGGCAGGTGGAATCGTGGCGTCCGGGACAATTTCTGCGTGGGGTTCCAGCCCTGGAATGTCTCGAATCGACCGCATTGAAGTTGCTGCCGCTGTATGTCTCTGGTCGTGCGTTTGGTGTGCAATGGAGCAGCAGTACTCTGGCCCTGGAAAATACTCAGTCGATGGCGATTTTGCGCCGCGCAGAACTTGTGGAACAATTGCAGCAGGGTTATTTAAAATGGCTGTCTAAGGCTGCACGTCGCTGCGGTGATGCGGAAGTAACAGCAGCCGTATTCCAGTTCTCACAGTGGCTGCAGTCGTGGTTGCCGTGGCTGCATTTGCAACTGCAACCGTGGTGCTCGCAGACAATGATGCTGCAGCCCGTGCTGCGTGATTTGCGAACTGAGAATGTGCTTTATCAGGACGGTCAGATTTCCGGCGTCATCGACTGGGATGCTGCAGGTGTCGATCATCCGTGTCTGGATGTCGCCCGTCTGCTGCGTTCGTGGTATCCGCACGACAGTGCTGCCCGGGTGGCAGCCGCCGATTGCTGGGCAAAGTTGTGGCAACTTTCGGCTCGGGAAAGGCAACTGCTGTTGGTGTTTGATGCATCAATCGTCCTGCTGAATCCTGTTGTCTGGCTGAAGCGACTGGCCGACAATCCTGATCTGTTTCAGACCTTTCCTGCAGCAAAGCAGCGACTGCTGCAGTTGTGCAGCATGGCGAATTCCTGGCAGCCAGCGTGACATTGGACCGGTCGTCACCTCGTCTTGTGAGCGGCAGTTGGGGCGGGTATCGTGACTGCGGAATTCAGTGCTGCCGGGTCATTGGGGGCGTTCGCGGTCAATTCTTGCGGCAGCCCGACGGGTGACCAGACTGCGCCAGAAAAACAGGGCCAGCAGGGCAGGTTTCGGAAACAATATGCGTGACCAGACACCACGCCAGCCAGAGTGATGTTCAAATTCGATGTGCTCATGCACTTCACTGGTATGAGCATCGATGGCACAGAATCGATGCGTGTGTTCCCAGCTTTTCATAGGACCGGCTGTCTGAACGTCAGTAAAGCCCGCTCGGCTGACATTTCGATGTTCGGCCCGCCAGTGCACTGGCACGGGACCCATCCACATGGTGAAGTCGCCGATCGAGCCTTCAGCCAGCGGGTCGAAGCGATGCACCTGCAGCAGCATCAGCGGCGGCGAAAGAGATTTCAGAATTCCGGTCTGGAAATGAAAATCCGCCACGGCATCAACCGTGGCGGTCACTCGAAATCGATAGTCAAAAACTGGCACAGGAAGTCTCAGCACAGATTTTGCGGCAAACAGCGAACACCTCGCAGGTTATAGACCAATGTTGTGTGCCGACGAGCAATCGAGCTCAGAACGGTTCCACGAGGGAAACCGTGGTGGCGGCGCCACTGGGTACCGAGCTGAATGCAGGATCGGGCACCGGCGAGGCCGTAGCAGGTGCCGGCTGTGTTGTTCCGGGGGTCATGGGCATGGTCACAGTTCCCGGGATCATGGTTCCGGCATCGCTGTTCATGATGATCTGGCCGTTTTGAGGTATCATGGCAGAGGCATTTGTGGGTGCCGGGCCGGATGTTACAACCCAGGGAGTTGGAGACGGCTGCCAGCCATTGGAACTTTGCGGGAAAGGCATCATGGCCGTACGCGCTCCCGCCGGACCTGCCGTGGCGGCGAACGAACCGGCTCCGTTCGGCATGCTAAAGGCCATTTGCTGTCGAGGCATTTCGCCCGGGTGCATACCACGTCCCATTGCTGTAGCTCCCATTGCTGTTCCCGCGCCGGCGGACTGTGAGGCATTAGCGAGGCGAGCGTGGATATCGGGCTGATTCCAGTCAGTTCTCAACGACTGCTGATACATGTTGACAGCCATGTCGGGCTGGCCGATGTCCTGGTAGTGCTGACCGAGGTGAGCGAGGGCGGTGGAATTGCCAGGATTGATCTGCAACGCTTTCTGCAGGGCCTGACCACTTTCCTGATGATTTCCCAGTTCGCGGTTCAGCCAGGCCAGTTCAATTTGCGGTTCCGGGTTGTAGGGCTGCGAGCTGGCCCAGGTGCTCAGCATTGCCGTGGCTTCCTCACCGCGGTTCTGCTGCAGCATCAGTTCTGCGAGGCCGTGGTAAGCTGGCTGGTGCGAAGGCTGTACGGTCAGAGCCTGCCGATAAAGCTGTTCAGCACCCATGGCGTCACCGGCCGTCATGCGGACTCGGGCGAGGTTTGCCATATAGTCCGGATTATCCGGGTCACTGGCCAGGGCTTGCTGAAACTGTTCGCCCGCAGCAAGGTAATTGCCTCGTTCAAAATAGCTCATGCCGCTGGAATTCGCCATGTTGCCGCCCATTGAAGAGCAGCCGGCAAGGAGGGCAGAGACGGTCAGCAGCGAAAGTCCGCGAATCATGTGCGGCAGCGGAAGAATGACCATAACGGTTGGTCCTGAGAAACAGGAGAGGAGAGACAGGAGAGGAACGAGAACTTGAGGAGTGATGGGAAACATATTGAGAATTCCCGAAAGTCAGCAACGGTGATTCCTGAGATTTCGCGGTCGCCTGTCTGCGTTGCTTGTCCGCGACCGGCAAAAAATGCCGATCGGCGACTGTTTTGTGCCTTCAAGTGGCAGAATCCGCCGTTTTTGAACTCGCGACGATGTTCGGGGAGTGCCCTGTGGCATGAATTCAGCAGTGTCGCTCAAGTTTTCAGGGATTCAAACTGCGGGATGCCGGGTGCTTTGGGGTGACTGGGCAGTCTGGTGTTTTAGGGTGTTTTTGGCTGATGTTGGCGGTACTTGCGATGCTGCCGGGCGGCACAGGACGTTTGCATCCGTTCGGCGTGACGGTCGATACCTTTCAGTATGCGACTGACTGACGGACAATCCGTGGAATTTGAGCAGCAGTGCCTGATGGTGCTGATCTGTTATCAGACGCGTGAAGTCGCGGCGAAAGCGGCTGATCCTGAGCACACCGGGTGGGTGGATCGGATCATGGAGGTCGGGGAAATCGATCGGGCTGCTCTGACGGCAGTGCATGGTCACCTGATTGCACTTGGTCTGATCCGGATCGAGTTTTCCGGACGTGCTCGCGGGCTGCAGTATCAGGTCAGCCCTGCAGGGCGTGAGGCGGTAGTCCGAGGCAGTCTGCAGGCCCCCGAGGAAAGCCGCGGATCTGACTCTGCGGAACGTGATGTTGCGGCTGCCGCCTGATCAGATTGCAGGGACCGATTTGATTGTGCCCGTTTTTCCGCAGTCACTGTTGAAGGCGATTCTGCGGGCCATGTGAATCGTGGTGTATCCTTGCGAGGCCAATAATCGACATGAGTATTAACCCGTGGGTTGCTGGGCTCAGAGTGCGGTCAGACGGCGGGGCAGCGGGTGACGAACAGACAACCTGAGGACAGGCCATGGTGACCATCGCGGACGGATCAAGTGCCGACAGTACGGATCTGATCCGACTGAAGACAGAGCTGCATCGGCAGATCATTGATCTGGTGAATTTCAGCAAGGCAGAAGCTTTGTCGTAAGCAAGACTTTGGTGTGAGTAGCTTGTGGATGCCATGCTGCAGCAGCAGCGACTGGCAGACTGTCTGCCCTCATCCCTGCTTCCCACCCTGCTCAGCCAGTTGTCGCAGCCCGTGGGGATTGGTCCATTCGGACTCTACTACCGTGATGAAAAGGGTCTGATTCAACGGGGCACTCAGCAGCATTTCATGACTGCTCTGATACTTCCGATCGGTGTGATGGGAATGATGTTCATGGCCGTTTTGTTGTCAGTGCAGCCGATGCTGGAGAGTGTTTTGGAGGAGAAGGCGCTGCGGATTTCTGAGGTGCTGCCGGGATCAGCCAGCGCTGCCCAGCTGATGACGGGCAAACTGGCGGGCAATGCGGCTGGCACTATGACCACTTTTGGCTTTGTACGGTACCGGTGCTGCCAGCGGCGCGTGGGTGCAGGGAGTTTCCGGTGGTATTCCGTGGGCTTTGCTTTCATGGCTGCTGCTGTTTCAATTGCTGGCTGTACTGCTGTTTAGTTCTGTCTTCATGGCGGTAGCGGCCTGTGTCAGTCAGATGAGGGAAACGCAGTGCCTGCTGATGCCGGTGTGGCTGATCCTGATGCTGCCGTTGCTGCTGTGGTTCCCCATTATTCGTGAATTCAATGGAACGCTGTCCACTGCGGCCAGTTTCTTTCCCTCGGCGACACCGCTGCTGATGGCCGTGCGGCTGTGTTCGGGAGCTGTGATTTCACTTTTGCGGTGTGTGCTGAGTCTGCTGCTGATGCTGGCCGGTACTGGACTGGGCATTGCCACCGCCAGTCGGCTGTATCGGGCCGGAATCCTGCGTCAGGGGCAGGCGCCGGGCTTTTCCGAACTGCTGCGGCTGGCGTGGTCGGGTGAGACCAGAAGCTGAAACGCCATTGCCCGGGAAATACAGCAGTCGTGGGGCCGCAGGTGACAAAAACGTGATTGTGCCGTGGGGCGGGACAATCTTAGTGTAACAGTGCAGTATGTTTGACTGGATGCGGCGAATCAGGTGATGCTTTGCCGTAATCGTCGGCGTGCGGCGGCACGTCTTACCAGTTCGTCTCCAAGGACGCCCAGCAGAATTACGGCACCAATGATCGTGTATTCCAGTGACTGCGGAATTCGCAGCAGCATGATCATATTATTCAGCACTTGCATCACAGCCGTGCCGATCACCACGCCGGGAATTGAACCTTCACCGCCGCGCAGGCTGCAGCCGCCCAGAACTGCTGCCGCAATCGCGTACAGTTCAAATGAGTTACCGAAGCTGGATGGTGAAACAGAGCTGTACTCCAGCGCGAACAACATTCCTCCGACAGATGCCATGACAGCACAGATTACGTACGCCATGACTGTCACACGGCCGGTGTTAATGCCGCTGAATCTCGCCGCTTCTTCATTGCGCCCGAGGGCCAGCAGGTAGCGTCCCCAGACAGTGCGAGTCAGTACGATGGTGGCCACGATGGCGAGGGCCGTCATCAAAAAGAACGGAATCGGAATACCGAACAGGATCCTGTCACCTTTGAGCAGCAGACCCACTCGGCCTGAAGCGACTGGTCCCAGCACGCTCTGCAGTTCTCCGAAGCCAGCCGGGTTGTCATTTGTCAGCCAGCGTGACGCGCCGCGATAAATCAGCAGGCCGCACAGAGTGACGACAAATGGCTGCAGTTTTACTCGAGTAACCAGCAGGCCATGTACGAGTCCGAGGCCGGCGGCGGTTCCCAGCACGATCAGAATTGCCAGCGGGATGGAACATCTCTGAGTCCTGTGCAACACGACTGCAAATGAATCAGAGTGGTATTTCAGGCCTGGGTCGCGAGCCAGCTGCAGCAGAGATTTACCTTCGTTGTCCTGAACGGCAGTGATTTTTTGGCCGGTGACACCACCGTCCCGGCGAAACAACTGGAGCTGGTCACCAGTTGCAACGGCAGTTTGTGGCAGTGTCGCGGTCAGAGTCTCTTCAGAGAATGCCTGCAGTGGCAGGATTTTGACGATCCGTCCGTCACGTTCATCGCGAGACAGCGGTTCCTGCACCACCACCTGACCGTCGCGGGCCGATTCCACCGTCAGCACCAGCCCCGACCCCACGCCTCCGGTGAACCGAATCGTATCACCGGCGACAAGCGATTGTGTGCTGCCATCCACGACGATTGTGCGATCTGCCGCAGTGATCCGTGTTACATTTAGAGGCTGCATCGGCTGATACTCAACCCTGAGCAGGATCGACAGCAGGACGCCGCAAAGGCACACCATTGAACCAATCGACAGATCGATCCCGCTGGTGATGATTACAAAGGCTACGCCGATCCCGAGGATACCGTAGAGCGCGGTGCGGCTGAGCAGATTCATGATGTTGTCGAGCGCAAGGAACTGCGAGTATCCGGGATGCCACCACGGATCAGCGGTAGCCATTGTCAGACACACGCAGAGCGCCGTCAGCACTGAGAAGATGCCGAGGATCTTGCCCTTCATGTTACAACCTGTTCTGCAAAAAATCCGGTGGCCAGTTTCATGATGGCCTGCTCAGAAAGCTCGTCACGCCGCAACTGCCCTGTGATTCGGCCCTCATGCATCACAAGCACTCGATCACTCATCCCCAGTATCTCTTCAAGTTCACTGCTGACGAACAATACGGCCAGGCCCTCGCGAGCGAGTTCATCCATCAATTGATAAATCTCTTGCTTTGCACCCACATCGATGCCGCGAGTCGGTTCATCGAGCAGCAGAAGGTGTGGTTTTAGTGCCAGCCATTTTCCCAGTACCACTTTCTGCTGATTGCCGCCCGACAGGTTGCCGACGCGCACCTGATCGTGTGGCATCCGCACTCGCAGCCGCCCGCACATTTCCTGCGATTGAGCCTGTTCGGTGGAAAAACTAAGGAAGCCGGCTTTGGAGTGTCGGTGTGCCGATGCGAGTCCGATGTTCTGGCGGATTGCCATATCGAGCACAATGCCCTGCTGCTTGCGATCTTCCGGAACGAGCGCAATTCCTGCCGCGATGGCATCCTGCGGTGACCGCAGTTGCAGAGGCTTGCCATCTGCTGTGATTGAACCTGAGACCGGGGCATCAATTCCGAACAGTGTCCGCAGCAGTTCTGTGCGACCGGCACCTACCAGACCGGCAATGCCTGTGACCTCACCGGCGCGAATGCTGAAACTGAGCGAATGGGCCGGCCAGGCGGCCGTACGAACCTGCTGCACTTGCAGAACGGTCCGCCCTGGCCGACATGGTTCGCGGGAAAAAATCCGTGACACATCGCGTCCCACCATGAGTCGCACCAGATTTTCGTGTGTGATCTGGCTGCGTTCGAGGCTACCAGCGTTGGCGCCGTCGCGCAGGACAACGGCCCTGTCGGACAGCTCCTGGACCTCCGCCAGCCGGTGAGAAATATACACGATACTGACCCCCTGCTGTCGCAGGTCGCGTATGACTTCAAACAACCTGGCAGATTCGCCAGCCGAGAGACTGGAGGTGGGCTCGTCCATGATCAGCACGCGTGCATTGATTGAGAGTGCTTTGGCGATCTCGACCATCTGCTGCTGACCAACGGTCAGTTCGCGAACGAGGGTTTCTGGCGGGAAATTCAGTCCGATCCGCCGCAGCAGGATCTGCGACTGTTGCCGAATCTGCTGCTCATCGATCAGGCCCCGGCGGCGTGGTTCGCGACCCAGAAACAGATTGGCTCCGATGTTGAGGTTGTCAGCGAGGTTCAGTTCCTGATGGATCAGTGCGATGCCGTGCTGCATGGCATCGCCCACACGTGTAAATCGCTGTGGCTGTCCATCGACCAGCAATGTTCCTGCATCCGGGGCCTGTACGCCGGCAAGAATCTTCATCAGAGTACTTTTGCCGGCGCCGTTCTCTCCCACAACTGAAAGCACCTCGCCTGGAAATATCTGCAGGCTGACTTGTTTCAGCGCACGGACACCCGGGAAAGATTTCTCAATCTGGCGAACCTCCAGACGCGGAACAGCAGCAGCAGCAACCATGGCGACTACTGGCCCTTCAGACGCTTCAGCTCTTCCCAGTACGTATCCACGTTCTCAGCGGTGATGGAACGCGGGGCAATGTCAATGTATTTGGACTCGGGAATCACCTGCTGGTTGCCAGTGAGCAGTTCTTTTAGAACTTTCACGGACTGGTAGCCGTATTCATAGGGGTTTTGCACTACTGTACCTGCACATTCACCATCTTTAATGGCCTGCAGCGTGACATCATTTTCGTCGAAGCCTGCGAGTGCCACCTGTTTCAGCAGTTCGGCTTTCTTCAGAGCCTGATAGCAGGCGGGTGGATTGTATTCGAACAGTCCGGCCATGCCTTTCAGGTCGGGGTATTTTACCAGTGCGTCTTCTGCTTTCTGCAGTGCAACCTCGGGTTTGCCCTGATCGGTCAAAGTCGCCACGATGGTGAACTTGTCGCCTTTGATTTCTTCTTCGACAGGGTCGAAACTGCCGGGCTGGTCCTTGTAGAACTGAATGGTGCGGTCGCGTCCCATCAGCACGTCGATGACTCCCTGTCGACGATACCGACTGTTGTCCTGTTCGAGGCGACCGATGCACAGCAGTACCTGTCCGCCGTCCGGAATGGCCTTTTTCAGGATTTCGCCGCAGGCGCGACCGGCAGCGTAGTTGTCCATGCCGATGTAGACCAGTCGTTTGGATGCTGGTGCATCGGAGTCGTGGGTGATCAGGGGCATTTTATCGGCGAGGCTGTTCAGCCATTCAATCTGGTTGTCGGCATCCAGCGGGCTAATGGCAATTGCCTGAATGCCACCTGCGACAGCGTCTTCGACTTTCTGTTTTTGGACAACTGCGGTGGCTTCAGGAGGCATGATGACCTGCACATCGATGTCAAATTCCTTGGCTGCGGTGATACAGCCGGCTTCTGAGATCTTCCAGAAGTCTGCAATCTGATTGGTGACGAAGGCCACCGATAGCCGCCTTCCTGCGGCGGGAGTGTCGGGTGTTCCGCCGGGTGCCGCAGTGGCGGAGGGGGCATCTGAGCCTGCGGGAGCGGAAGTTGTCTGGGAGTCCTGTACCTGGCAGCCGACGAAGGCCAGTGCCAGCAGCAGCAAGCTGCGTTTCATGGTCTGGTAATCCTGAGGTGGGAGTGGAACGGCGCGTGTGGGCCGGAAAAACGCCAAAATAGAGCCCTTGTGGGCCGGGGTCAAATCTGAGCGGGGCATTGCTGCTGCGAAATGCCGAACAGAGACCAATTTGTACAGATTCGCTGCCGAATCCGAGTCCTCAGGTCTGATCCGGTTGAATTGGCAGGTCTCTCTGGTACAGTTCACGGTCGAGGGCAGACCGCCTGTACGGGTGACCGTACGGTGAATCTGTCAGGATTTCGGACAGGTCATCGGTCCGCCCGAAATCTGCGTTTGCAGCCTGTTTCGGGGTTATTTCCCGGCCAGGTTCCTCAGAAGAGTCTCCACAACAAGATCAGAGACGCTTCCGCGATGTGTCCCGAATGTGCCTGACTGAACGTTTTTGCAGGTCTGGTTGCTGCGACTGTCTGCGTCTGTCTGCTTATGCTGTATCTGCTCCTCCTGCTGCTACAACTGCTGCTGCTGTCTGTGCGGCGACAGCAGTCGTCGGTGCTGGTGTCTGTGACATCGGCAGAGGGGGCGTACTGCGCGGCACATTTGCGGCTGGTACCCAGTTTAGGGTGGCTGACTGCCGCAGCAGCGTGGCTGCTGCGGCATGGTGGCAGCAGGCCAGGCTCAGGCAATGTGGGGCAGAGCGAAGTTGTTGTCTGGCGGCGTACAGGATTCATCGAGGCGGTGCAGACGCAGGTTTTTGTCTTTTTTGGGACAGGGCAGGGCCGTTCGCAATAAAGGGAACGGTGCCATGAGTGAATTGATTGTTGGTCTGGTAGCTGCTGCGGGCGGTGTAGCCGCCGGATTGTTTGCTGAGCGCGCCGTTAGGGGACGCCACTACAAGACTCGTGATGATATCATTGAAGCGGCGAGACGTGAAGCCGAGACTCTGCAGCGGGACCAGGAGCTGCGACTGAAGGAAGAGTTGCTGACGCAGCGTGAGTCTCTGGAAGCGAGGCTTGAGGAAAGCCATACGAAGCTGCGTGATCGCGAACGTGAGCTGGATCGTCGTTCGGCGCAGATGGATGAGCAGCAGGATGCATTCCGCAAGAAGGAAAAGATGCTGCAGACCACCCAGCAGAAGCTCACAGATCGTACTCGCAGTATTGATGCTCGTGAAGCCGAGCTGAACCGCATGATTCGCGAAGAGCAGGATCAGCTGTATCGTATCAGTGAGTTATCTAAGGAGCAGGCGACAGAGAAGTTGCTGAAGCGACTGGACCGCGATCTGGCGGATCAGACGGGTGCATTGATCATGAAGCACGAAACTGAGCTGCGAACGGAGTGCGAACGTCGGGCTCGGGAAATCATCGGCATGGCGGTACAGCGTTATGCGTCTGCTCACACCTCAGAGACTACGACTTCCACGGTGGACATTCCGAACGACGATGTGAAAGGTCGGATTATCGGACGTGAGGGACGCAACATTCGAGCCTTTGAGAAGGCGACGGGTGTCGATGTCATTGTGGACGACACACCGGGTGTGGTGATTGTATCGGCGTTTGACAACGTGCGTCGTGAGATTGGCAAGCGGACTCTGGTTAAGCTGATTCAGGATGGTCGCATTCATCCGTCTCGGATTGAAGAGATCGTAGCTGAGACGACTCGAGAGATGGACGAGCACATTCGTCGCCTGGGTCTGCAGGCCAGCGAGGAAGCGGGGATTCGCGGTCTGCATCCAAAGATTCTGGACCTGATGGGGCGTCTGCATTTCCGAGTCAGTTACAGCCAGAACGTGCGGCAGCACTCGATCGAGGTGGCTCATCTGACAGGTCTGATGGCTGAGCAGCTTGGGTTGGACGGCAATCTTGCTCGACGCTGTGGTTTCCTGCATGACATTGGCAAGGCGGCGGACCATGAAATGGAGGGTGGTCATCCGGCGGTGGGAGCGGAGCTGCTGAAGCGTTACAGTGAGGGGGCGGAGGTGGTGCATGCCGCAGCCGGGCACCACGACGACATACGTCCGGAGTTTATTTATACGGTCTTGGTGGCTGCGGCGGATGCCGTTTCAGCAGCGCGTCCGGGAGCTCGTCGGGAGACTCTTGAGAAATATGTGCGTCGACTGGAAGAGCTGGAAGCACTGGTGTGTGGTTTTCCAGGTGTCGAGCAGGCATTTGCGATTCAGGCGGGGCGTGAGGTGCGTGTGATCGTGGATTCAGCGCGAGTCAACGATCGGCAGGCGGCGCGGATGAGTCGGGATATTGCATCGGCCATTGAGCAGACGCTGACATATCCGGGTGAAATCAAAGTGACCGTGCTCCGTGAAACTCGCAATGTCGAGTATGCACGGTGATTGTGAATTTGCTGCCTGTTGGCAGGAGGTTCAGAATTTCAGAGTTCAACAGTCAGATGGATCAGGCGTGAACAGCGGCTCAAAAAAACAGTCCGATCTTTTTAGTCAGTTGGCAGTTTCGGCAGATGAAGAGATTCTGCGGGATCTGCTTGGGTATCTGAATTTTTCGGACGGGACTCCTGGCAGTAGATTTCGATTGTGTTTGAATCAGTTGTTTCTTGCCGAGTGTTCCGGTGGTCATCCACAGCAGTTGCAGGTGCTGCTGCTGGACAGGCTGCAGCAGCTGCAGAAATCTGGTGCGGGGGCTTTTGCGGTAACGGAGCAGGCCGAATTCGTGATCCGGCAGACGTTGGGTGAAGTTCTGCCTGGTTATCGCCAGTATCACAGTGATCTGCTGGCCCATTGTTTGGATTCTGATTTTTTTAGTCCGCTGCTGCTGGCAAGGATGTTTGAGACGACTTTGGCGGTGCGTGCCGAGCATTCCGGCATGTCGGCGACTGAGATGGTGCAGCAGACCATAAGCAGGCTCAACCATTTTATCGGCTATCGACCTGTCGCATTGCTGCAAAATGGTCGCCGGGCACAACCGTATCCGCATGAAAAATTCTGTGTCCTGCCATTGTATCTGGCGGATGTCGGAGTATCTGCGGGTCCGTATCACCAGTTGATCAGTGTGGCAATTGAATTTATGCGTGGGGTGCCTGAAGAGCTGCTGGCCGGGACTCACTTTTCCTTTGCCAGGCTCAGTGAGCTGTCGTTGGATGTCCGTGCTCACGACCATACTCATCCGGTCACCAAACGCACCAACTACATTTTTGGGGAATGGGATCCTGAAGAGATTGATTCGAAGGGTTACTATCGTCGGTTTGTGGTGCGTCGCCTGATACTTGATGCACTGATGTCGTGGGTGGCGAAGGGCAAGGGGCGTCGTGGCGTTAGTGACCCGGAGCGATTGTTTGATGCGGCTGCGGTACTGACGGGCACGATTCTGATGGGATCGTCGATCAGTGGATCGGGGCCGCAGACGTGGGATTCTTCAGTGTCCCTGACGACACTATTGCCGATGGTCGCGAGGCAGCGTGACAGGTTTTACAGTCAGTTGCTTGAACTGGCTGATGGAGAACGCAGGAAACGCCTGCGTAAACTGGCAACACAGACTCGCCAGGCCTTTGGGCATGTGCGGCACCAGCTGAACATGTTTTTGTCGAAGTATGGCGCTGATCAGGTGCAGCATCGGCATCTGTCGTGGTTGTTTGCGCGGATGGGTTACGAGGAGGCCAGTCGAGAAGAGGCCGCTGTGATTCCCAGCCTTGCGGCGCGTTTTGAATCTGAGATTTCAGCTCGACTGGTGATGATTCCGCGGCAGTTGCGTGCGGGGCGACCAGAGGATGCAGCGACGCAGACAGCAGAAGCGATCGAACTACTGCAGCGGGGGATCGAATGTGGGGGTTTTGTTGACCCATGGAACATTTTGGGGTTTCAGGGACTGTTTCCCCTGTTTTCTGCTCGCGAGGATTCGATACCGGATAACCGCGTTGATTCTTTGCTGGAGTTGATGGGATCGCTGTTTGACAATTGTTCGCTGATCATGAGTGAGGCGGCGGCTTCGGGGAAAATGGAAGTGCACGATGAAGTGCTCGCCAGATTCCGCAGGCTGGCTGAGCAGTGGGATACCTATGCCACGACGACGGTCGAGGATCTTACGAAAGTTGAGGGTCAGCGATCGGTGGACAGTGCTGTTCAGGTAGCGCGAGCTTTGGCAGGCTGGCGGGAAGCCGGTGAGTCGGCTGGAAACATTTCGTTTTGGCGGCAGCATGTTGAAGATTTTGTGTTGCCGTCCAGCTTTGCACAGGTGGTGAAAGCTCTGCTGGACAGGAACGATCATGTGGCGGCGATGGGACTGCTGATGCAGTGGCTGAGCCGAGCGGACTCGGTGCCGCTGGAGAATGGACCGCATTCCATTCATCGGTTGCTGCACCGGCTACTGGACTGTGTTTGTGAGCATGGTTCACCGGAGCAGCGGTGGACCGGTCTGCGGCGGCTGTTCGCCTTTATGGAAGCGAATGCCGGGGAATTCTGGGAAGTGCCGCAGATCAGTGCCTATGTGGAACAGCGGCGGAAGACCGGGCCTCGCGGCAAGCCGGGCGGTGACCTCGATCTGGAGCACCTGTTCGACGGCAACGACGAAGAGGAGAACACGTTGGCTGCGGCGTGGGAAGAGGTATCGTATCGCGATTCCACCGATGATGGGAATATCGGCGATACGATGGACTCTTCAGTAACTGCTCCGGGAACGACAGAATTTGAAGTTCTTTACCGTCAGATTGAACCGCGGCTGAAATTTCTGCATACGGTTGGGTCGCTTTGGAGTGTAGCGGCCGTTTGGGTATCTCGTCAGGGGGGCGAGGTATCGCAGGAGCGTGAGGAACTGATGCGGGAATGGCTGGCGGCCATACGCGGGCGACTGCACGGGCTGGGTGAACTGGTCAGCGAGGTGAACGGCTACGAGATATCGGTGCTAAGCAGCGGTCTGGAAGGCAATCTGGAATATGACATTCAGTTGCAGTGCCGGTTTTTGCTGATGCAGAACGCGCTGTCGACCACGGTAGAATTTCTGATGGCTGAGCGACTGATTGAGGCCGTGGTGGGTGGCCCGTCGACAACCAGTGAGACGGAAACACTGGACCAACTGGTGTCTGCAATTTTCTCAGCAGTGTTTTCTCGTGACCTGCTTAAGGTGCGTGAGATCTTTCCGGCGTTCTGCCGCGAAATAGGCCGCCGGCCATTGTTGTATGTGCCCTTTGAAAATGGCGGGCAACCCGCCGCCATTCTGAAGGCGCGTACGCTGCAGGCGATATTACGAGTGTTGTTGGGACAGTTGCCCAGGCTGGGACTGCTGTTAGAGACGTACAATTTGCTAAAAACCGCTGTGAAAATGGAGCAGAATTCGCGTCCGTCAGGGCAGGCGGTCACTGAATTTGACAGACTGTTTCGTATCGGACTGCTGCATTCCACTGAGGGGGTGCTGAAGGCATTCGAGGCCGGCACGGAAGAAGACCGCCTGAAAGTTCTTGAGCCGCGAATTCGTAATTTGACTCAGGTATTTACGGACCTGTGGGTTTGGCAAAGCAGTTCCATGCGGTTGTCCATTGTTGAAGATTTGCTGGACCCAAATTTTGCAGAGGCCGTGGAAGACTTTATCACCGCGTACGGCGATGAACTGTTTCATACTCGCATGCTGACGCTCGGGAACATCCGGACAATTCTGCATCATGGTGTGGGGAGACTGTTTGTCGAGCTTGCCGAAGCGAGTGCGACGCAGCCGTATATGCTGATTGAACATCTTGAATCTGGTGTGATTTCCCGGGATGAAGCCGAAGATGTGACCGAGTTTGTGCTGGAGTGCCTGGTAGACAATTTTGAAAGGTTTATGGAGTACAACACGACGACAACCTACAGCGACTATGGCAGCCGTCTGTATTGTTTTCTGGATTTTCTGCGGGTGGAATTACTGTATCATCGGTTTGAGTGGCTGCATACTCCTTGGCAACTGGTGCATGAAGTACTCTGCAGACACTCGGAGACTAAAGTCGCCGAAGCGGTGCGGGATGTTCTGCAAATGAAAACCGCGGATGAGGCCGAGGGAATTGTGAATGCTCTGCTGGAACTGGAAAAGAAATATGGCGTTAAGCTGCCGGCGATGCACGATCACATCAACGAGCGGATTGTAGGTGGGATGGAGCAGAGTGCGATAGCTGCGATGATATCCAAAGCCTGTCAGTCAGACGCAGGCGGAGGGCACTCCAGCGAAGCTGCAGCCCGTTTTCAATCGTTACGGGTGAGGATCGCCAACTATATGAAAACTCGCAGTGGTTCTGGGATCGAGGCTCCCGTGTGGATGCAGCGTCTGGGCACAGAACTGGATCAAATTCAGGACCGCGAACCTGGCAGCCTGAATTCAGTGTTGTCCGAGGGCGAATATATGCCGCTGACGAGGAAGGATCTGGACAACCAGATTTCCAAAATGCGTCGGCGATGATAAAGACGGTTGTTCGTGTTGTTCGGTGTTGTTTCACGGAACAATCAAACGCAGCGCCCCTCGCTCGTGTAATGCCCCAGCTAAACAGTGAGTGCCGCCGCCTTCATGCTGGCGGCAGGTTTGCGTCCAGTTGCTGAATGACGGCCGCAGCAGTTGCCGGATTGGTGGCCAGTGGAACATTGTGCACGTCACAGACTCGCATCAGAGCCGACACATCGGGTTCATGTGGCTGAGCAGTCAGGGGATCACGAAAAAACAGCACAGCAGTCATTCGACCCTCAGCAACTCGACCACCAATGATCAGGTCGCCGCCGCTGGGCCCATGTGCGACTCGCTCAACCTGCAGTCCCAGATGCTCTTGCAGCATCCGACCTGTATTACCTGTGGCCACCAAGGTGTTTCTGCGAAAGAACGGCAGGTGGTCTGAGACAAATTGCAGCATCGAGTCTTTCAGGGCGTCGTGGGCGATCAGAGCAATCATTTGCGTATTTTCGGGCTGGGATGGTGAGGCGCTGGAAGCTGCGACGAAGCGTGAAAGATCATACGCCAAAGTTGGCAGACTGGCGAGTCGAGTTCAGGGTTTCGTCGATTCGTTTGAGGGGTGGTTATTCGCATTTTCCAGTACGTGTGACGGTGATTTCGGGCAATACTCGGTTGCAATTGCTTAAGATGTACTGCCTGCTGCAGATAATTTGGTTTTACGTCATTTTTGCTGGCTGTTCTGCCGGCTTGAAAAGGGGATTGCCGAAACATCGAAAATGTTTTTGCTGGCTTTTCACACGTATCCAGTCACAAACCTGCCGAAGCTGATGCTCGGACCAGTGCTCTGCGCGCTGCTGTCGCTGCTGACATTTTTCTCCGGCCGTGCTGACGGGGTCACTGTAACACAGCCTGTTGCAGGCGAGGTGAGGGTTAAGGGGCAACCGGTGCAGGGTGTGCAGGTTGTTTTGACGCTTAGCAGGAACAGGCTGAGATTTACCTTCAGCCCAGCGCGAAAACCGGTCGTGACGATCATTTTGTGCTGACCTTCGTCAATCCGTCTGATGGTGCGTTACCCGGTCGATACAGGATTGCGCTTACGTTGCGAGCATCATCCGGGACGGGTACAGGGGCTCTTAGGTGGTGGTGTTCCTGATGCCGGCGCTGTTGATCATTTCCGTGGACGCCACAGCAATCCGCAAACTTCAGGGCTCAGTTCTGACGTTGTCGATGGCCGAAACGCTGTGCCACCGATCGACGTGCAATTGCCTTAATCCAGGACGAATTATGTGAAGCCCGTCCGCTGAAAAAGAAGTTACAGCAGAAGCGGGTTTACGCTGATTGAGTTGCTGGTCGTGATTGCGAGTACAGCGGTCCTTGTGGCATTGCTGGCTCCGGCAGTGCAGCAGGCTCGGGAAGCAACCCGTCGCGTGCAGTGTCGCAACAACCTGAAGCAGATTTGGCTGGCTTTGCATCTCTACCGTGATACCCAGGGTTGTTTTCCGCCCTGTGTTATCTTTCTTTCGGTTCGACCGGATCAGGCATGGCACTCGTTATTTACCGTGATTCTGCCGCACATTGATCAACAAAATTTTTACAGCCAGTTTCGTATCAATCTGCCAAATGAATTTAATCTGCCAGCACCTGTGTCGCCTTTGGATATCCGTGCTGCCATGTCTGATGTTGCGACATGTCTCTGACCGTCCGCTCCTGACGGTCGGGCTGATTACCGTGCTGCCGGACTGCTGCCGGCACCAGCCGGCGTATTGGTCGTTGGTCGCACTGATTATGCGGCAGTGAATGGGATTGATCGGAACTTCGCACATCTGACAGGCCTCGGGACTCCCAGTGGCCGAATCGGACTGCTGCAGTTCAAAGCGGCTCGCCGAATTCGCGATTGTTCCGACGGCACATCCTCGACAGCCATCATCTGGGAAGATGCTGCGCGACCACCAGTTTGGCAGCGTGGTCGTCAGGTTTCCGGACAGTTCAGCAGCGGCGCCGGATGGGCCGACATGCGAAGTACGTTTTTCATCAGTGGCTCAAACGCTGATGGCAGCGGCGGACGCTGTGCCATCAACTGCAGCAACGACAATGCTGTCTATTCATTTCATACCGGCGGAGCCCAGCAGCTGCCGGCAGATAGCTCAGTGCAGTTCGTTTCCGACCGAATTAGCCATTTCGTCACTGCTGCACTGGTCAGCTGCAATTGCACTGACGCTTTCAGGTCACCGTCTTGAAACCTGTCACTCGTACACGAGGAATTGCCGCCGGCGTTGCTCAAACTGTGCCAGTTCTTCGGTCCACAACCGCTGAATTTCAACACGATTCCGACCTGCCAGCACTGCATCACGCACTTTCGCACTGCTTAGCAGGCGATTTAGATTCTTTGTCTGCCAGTCCGCGGCATGCCGTGCCTGCAGGCTGCACATCAGCTGGATACCAATTGCTAATGGGTCCACAGATTGACGATCCGTGATGATCAACTGCACTCCGCCACAGATTTCATTGGGGAATTTGGCGGCCAGCGGAGTAAACCGGACTGGCACAAATCGAATTCCCGGCAGACCCGCAGCATTCAGGTGTTCAGCGAGCCGTTGTTCTTTAATCCAAGGAGCTCCGACGATTTCAAACGGAGTATCCGTGCCGCGACCGACAGACACGTTAGTCATCTCCACCAGTCCCACACCGGGGTACAGCAGAGCCTGATTCAGTGTTCGCATGTTGGGTGATGGGTTTGTCCATGTCAGCCCTGTGTCTTCATACAGCTGCTCGCGCCGCCAGCCTTCCACCCGAATCACCTGTAGGTCCACATTGATATTCTTTTCGCTGCGAAACATCCGAGCCAGCTCACCAGCCGTCATTCCGTGCCGCACGGGAATTGTGTGATAACCCACAAAAGACTGGTCACCGTCGTCCAGCACCGGACCGGCCGTGGAAACTCCACCCACAGGATTCACTCGATCAAGGACCACAAATCGCACTCCGTGATCTGCCGCCGCCTGCATTGCATTACCCATCGTGGACAGATATGTGTAGAACCGACACCCAATGTCCTGAATGTCAAACACAAGGGTATCCACTTCCTGCAGACTTTCTTTGGTTGGCGTACGAGTTTCACCGTACAGACTGAACACCTTCAGCCCGGTTGTCGCATCCTGCTGATCGCCAATCTTCGGAATGTCCAGTCGTCCCTCGAGGCCGTGCTCAGGACTGAACAGTGCCTTCAGCTGCACACCCTTTGCTTCATGCAGCAGACGCACCGTGCTGACTCCGTCTCGGTTCAAGCCGGTCTGGTTTGTGATCAGTCCCACTTTTCGCCCCTGAAGTGCCGCGAAGCCGTCCCGCTGCAGCACGTCAATGCCGTTAAGTACCGCTCCTGTTGATCTGACCGGCACTGTGCGCCGAGCGCCGGCAGCGATCGTACCGATCCGGCCAATCAACGGATTCACGAGGCCCTTACCATCCGGATGGACTCGATTGCTTAGAAAAATTACGAACAGATCGCCCTGCGGATCAATCCAGATTCCAGTGCCGGTAAAGCCCCCGTGTCCAAAGGCGGCTGACGTCATTAAATCACCGCGGTTTGAAGAATAACCGGTGCGGGAATCCCACCCCAGCGCGCGACGCCCGCGAGGCACGTGAACGGGAGTCGTCATCAGCGTCCATGTCTCCGGCTGCAGTACCTGTACAGCTCCGAGACTGCCCCGATTTAGCATCATCACTGCATAACGCGAAAGATCGTCTGCCGTTGAAAACAAGCCGGCGTGACCGGCAATTCCCTGCAGTGCATAAGCGCGAGGATCATGGACCTCGCCCTGCATCCACCTGTCTTGACGCTTCTCCGTTACTGCGGCACGAGCCTGCAGGGCGGGATCAGGCAGATACGCTGTTTCGGACATTCCCAGCGGCTGAAAAATCGACTCCCGAGAAAACTCATGCACATTCTTCCCGCTCACGATCTGCACGATCCGCCCCAGCACCAAAAAACCTACATCACTGTAGACAAACTGCTCGCCCGGGGCTGCCACGGGCTTCAGTGCGGCAATCTTTGCCATGGATTCGTCGGGAGTCCCCGCGTAGTCATTGATGGAGTTGTCTGCAATCAGTCCGCCCGTATGAGTCAACAGGTGGCGGATCAGGATTCGGTCCTTGCCCTGCTGAGCAAACTCGGGCCAGTATGTTGATGCTGACGCCTCCAGCGCGATCTTCCCCTGCTGAACCAGTAGCATCACGCTAGTCGCCGTGGCGATTGGTTTCGTCAGCGATGCCAGATCAAAGACCGTGGACAGTTCCATTGGCTGCTGTTGCGGGACCGTTTGCCGAAACCCCCACGCCCCCCGATACACCACGCCGGCCCGGCAGGCGATGGGTTTCGTCAGCGATGCCAGATCAAAGACCGTGGACAGTTCCATTGGCTGCTGTTGCGGGACCGTTTGCCGAAACCCCCACGCCCCCCGATACACCACGCCGGCCCGGCAACCCACGACCACGACACAGCCGGGCATTTTTGATTGCGACAAACCCTCCTGCACGACTTCTTCGATCACACTCAGTCGGGCTGCATCGAAACCGACGGACTGCGGGCTAATCACCGGAATAGCTGCCGGGGACTGTGCCGTTGCCACAGCAGAGGTTGCCAGCAGAACAGTCAGACAAAACAGCACCCGAGAAAGTTCACGCATGAACAGACATCCTGCAGGAAAGACCAGCGAGCATACCAGAGGGTGCAGAGGATATCCAAAAAAGTTGCGACAGAACAGTCGTGGGAGTCCGGTGCGGGAGGGTCACCATGCCTCCGAATAGCAGTCTTTTTGGTCTCGGTTGCACCGTCCACGCTTTTTCCCGAAACTCTACGCAGCCTTCGGTATGGCCGTCACGTCTCATCCTGCTACAAGAGCTTCCTTAATGACAATCCAGCAGAAAATCGCACGTGTTCTGATCCTCGGTGCTGCTCTTGCCTTAATCGCCACTGTCAGCGCTGCCGACGATCTTCCGTCCGTTCGCTGGAAACAGCACACCATCAATGATCAGTCTCCCTACGAAGCGTGCGGCGCAGCAGACTTTAATGTTGACGGAAAAATTGACATCTTCTGCGGCGACTCATGGTACGAAGCCCCCGCCTGGACTCGACACAAAGTTCGTGAGGTTCCTGCCAGCGGTCCCAATCCGCACTACCACGAGGACTTCGCTGACTCGCCTGTGGACGTCAACGGTGACGGTCGTCCCGACATTGTTACCTGCAATTACTTTGGCAAGCGAGTCGGGTGGGTGCAGAACCCCGGTGGTGCAGCAACCACCGCGTGGCAGGAACACGAAATCGACCTGCCTGGCAATATGGAAACCGGCGAAATGGTAAATCTTACCGGTGACGCACAACCAGAGTTCCTGCCGAACGTCGGCGGGTCGGTTGTTTTCTATGAATTTACATCACGCAGTCCCGTCAAGTGGACTAAGCATGATCTGGGAAATGCCGGAGCCGGACATGGGGTGGGTGCCGGAGATCTCAACGGAGACGGACGCAACGACGTGATTACTCCCAAAGGCTGGTATGAACAGACAGCCGATGGCAACTGGACGTTCCACGGGGAATTCAGCCTTGGGGCCGCCGGGATCATGATTCTGGGTTATGATGTGGACGGTGATCGACTGAACGACGTACTGTATGGCAACGGGCATGGGTTCGGCCTGTACTGGCTGCGTCAGACTCACAAACCAGACGGCACTCGCGAATGGACTCAACAGACTATCGATGATACTTTTTCCCAGGTGCATACGCTGGTGCTGGCCCAACTGGATGGCAAAGGCGAACCCGAACTGGTGACGGGCAAGCGAGTCTACGCGCACGAATCTGAAGCCGGTGCGACCGATGGATCTGTGGTGTTCTACTTTCAGTACGACCGTGTTGCGGGTAAATGGCAGAAGCACACGGTGTTTCAGGGCGATCCGGCCGTTAATGCTCCTGAAAATGCCAAAGATCGTTGGGCGCTGAAAGACTTCCCGAAAGGATCGGCCGGGACCGGACTGCAGATGGCGACCGTCGACATTGACGGAGACGGTGACATTGATCTGGTCTGCCCAGGCAAATCCGGACTGTACATGTTCGAGAATCTGACGCGGTGAGAAGTCGTTTGTTGTTTTTTCAGACCACGGCAGTCATCGGAAAAACTCAATGCCGCGAATGACCGATTTCAATCAGGCGCATCAGCCCGCACCTCTGCTGCATCCCGACGATGACAACAATCGTCGTCTGCAGCAGCAGGTGCATCCAGCAAGCTGGGTTCAGCCACAGCCGCCGGCAGTTTATGACCTTGTGGTGATTGGTGGCGGGACAGCCGGTCTGGTGTCGGCGGCCGGTGCCGCCGGGCTGGGGGCAAAAGTGGCCCTGATCGAGCGCAGCCTGCTGGGAGGCGACTGCCTGAATTTCGGCTGCGTGCCCTCCAAATCGCTCCTCAGCGTCGCACGCCGTATGGCTGCAATTCGGGATGCCGCCGCACTGGGTGTTCGTGACGCAACGGGTAACATTGATTTTTCGGCTGTGATGGAACGCCTGCGACGCCTGCGTGCCGATCTCAGCCCACACGACTCGGCCGAACGGTTCCGTTCACTCGGTGTTGATGTGTGGTTCGGTCAGGCTGAATTCACTGAGCGTCGCGCGATCGTGGTCGACGGGACACAGCTCAATTTTCGCCGTGCAATCATAGCTGCCGGCAGTGAACCCGTCATTCCCGTTGTCCCAGGACTGGATACTGCCGGATTTCTCACCAACCGCACGCTGTTCTCGCTGACCGAGCAGCCCGTACGGCTGCTGGTGATTGGTGGCGGACCGGTGGGTGTTGAGATGGCACAGGCATTTGCACGTTTTGGGACCGAGGTCACTCTGGTACAGCGTGCCCAGCGTCTGCTGCCGCGCGAAGCCCCGGATGCCTCAGACCTGCTGCTGCGGCAGCTGCAGGAGCGAGAAGGTGTGCGGGTGCTGCTAAATGCGACGCCGATCGGCGTAACCATTGAAAATGGCACACGGCAGGTCAAGGTACAGACCGGAGATCAGACCATCACGGTTGCCTGTGATCAGATTCTGGCAGCGGCAGGCCGGCGCCCGCAACTGCACCAGCTGCAACTGGCGAGGGCCGGAATTCAGGTCAATGCAGACGGTCAGCTGCTGCTGAATGAGCGGCTGCAAACTTCCAATCCGGCGGTATATGCGGCAGGTGATGTCGGCGGTGTCCATCAGCTGACCCACGCTGCCGATTTTCTTGCACGCACCGCACTGCAGAACAGTCTGTTTGCCGGCCGAGCGAAAGCCAGTCGGCTGGTCATTCCGCGGTGCACCTACTGTTCACCGGAAATAGCCTCAGTCGGGCTCAGTGACCAGCAGGCACAGCAGCAGGCGGCGGACGTGCTGACACTGACCGGTCCGCTGTCGGGTAACGACCGGTCCGTACTGGACGGCAGCAGTATCGGGTTTGTGCGGCTGTATGTTGCTCGTCGCGGCGGAAAAATTCTGGGAGCGACGATTGTGGGTGATCACGCCGGGGAACTGATCTCGGAAGTTAGTGTGGCCATGGCCGGAGGAATTACCATGGGGCGTCTGGCGAGCGTCATCCATCCGTATCCGACAGTTGCCGATGCCATTCGTCGCCTGGGTGATCAGTACAACAGACAGCGTCTGACTCCGCTCGTGAAATGGGCTCTGCGCACGTGGTTGCGCTGGCGGATCTGGTAACAGTGTGAGGCGAGCGCGGGTTGTGCGGTACATCAGGGCTAATGTTCGTGCGGTTCAACGTGAATGAGCGCGTCGCGGATGCCGGGAACAGTTGTCTGCAGCTCTGCTCGCACCTGCCCGCCAACGGTGTGAGCCATGCGAATTGACAGTTCGGGATCGGCCTGAATGTGCAGCTCGGCCAGCTATCCGGCACCACTCTTTCGCACCCTTACCTTTTCCACACACTGAACTCGCGGTACGGCCTCGGCTGTCGCACGCAGGGTGTCTGCGAGGTGCGGAGTATCTGCGTCCAGCAATTCAGACAATGCTGGTCCCGCCAGCTTCAATGCGGTGAGCAGGATGATTCCACTGGCCAGAATGGCGGCTGATTCGTCAGCGAAAATCAACGAGGGCAGTCCGCAAAGATCGGGGCCCCATACGGCGACTGAAACGCCGGCAAATGCCGCGGCTGATGTGATGGCGTCTGATCGCTGATGCCAGGCATCTGCTGTCGCGGCATCTGAAGATTCGGCCACTGCATCCTTCATCATGAACCGAAACAACAGCTCCTTGATCACGGTTACAACTGCCAGCAACAGCAGGGTCCATACAGCCGGCGGCTAATGCGGAATCAGAATCTGATGAATCGATTCCACTGTCATCAGCACTGCCGCCACCATCAGCAAAACGCCTGTCAACAGCGATGCCACTGCTTCCGCCTTGCCATAACCCCACGGATGACGTTCGTCTGCTGGTCGCGCCACAACTCGCAATGCCTGCCAGACCATCAGTGAGCCGATCGAATCGGCAAGAGACTCCATCGAATCAGCAATCAGGGTCGTGGAACGACCGAAAATGTTGGCCAGCAATTTCACACCGGCCAGTAAAATACTGGCAGCCAGTCCAATCAGGGTGTTTCGCTGCAGAGTCGACATGACCGGCGTTAGCTAAGCCGCAAAAGACAGCGGAAGACGCAAACAGCGTTTTTCGCCACGATTGAATGCAGGCAGACGCAGCAGCGAAAACGCGGGGGTGCTCAGCGGGATTCTGAATCAGGCGATTTCTGACCTGCCGTTTTCAGTTGCCGGCAGTGCGCGGTGAGTCGGGTCTGATTTTGCTGATTACACAGCGGAAGCCAACCGCGTCGTCTTTTGTGTCGGCTGGCATCAGTCTGCGGGCGCTGCTGGTCAGCAGAGAATGGTGGTCCTTCCACGAACCGCCGCGCAGAATCACCGGTAACCCGGCATCCGGCTTTGCCACACCGGCCAGACGTTCGTCCGCCGTCACAAATTCCGACAGGTACCCGTGCATATCGTACAGCCCCCAGGGGTTTGGCTTGAGAGCTCCGACCGGCGGATCGTTGCCTGCGGCGTTGCCCGTATGCCACGCATACGGATCCAGCAGGGTCGCCTTGTTGCCCTCGTCACCAGCCGCTGTTGCTGTATCCCCAAAACTGTACCGCGTCGCCGTACCTGCTCGACAACAATACTCCCACTCCACCTCCGTTGGCAGCCGCACCTGCTGGTCATCATTCAGCAGTTTGAGCCGTCGCAGACCGTCCGTCGCCCGGTCACAAAACTGCTCAGCTTCTGCTGCCGTCATCAGCTCGACGGAATTCCGCGGACCCTTCCAGCGACTGGGATTCTTCCCCATGACTGCTTCATACAGTTCCTGCGTCACTTCATATTGTCCGATCCGAAATTCATCGCCGATTGCCACCTGCACCACCGGCAACTGGCCTTTGCCTTGGGCCCCCAGCGGCACTGTACCGCCGGCATAGGGCGGCTGCCCCGGCCGGACATCAATAAACTCAGCAGCAAACTTCTGCAGCAGTTCGTCTGCGGACTGAGCCTGTGCTGCGGGGAACGACAGCACCAGAATACCGAGCCACAGCAGGATGCGGAACGAGGCTGTCATACGCAGGGGGCTTTCATGAAGGAGTATTCCGAGAGGCGACGCAATCAGGGTGCAAAAATATTGTGTTTTTGACGGGTGCGCTCGAGCTGGAAAGCCGGAGCTGCTCTGCCGACCACTGACCAGTGGCACTCGATCATGGTTGCCAGTTTTCATTAAAGAATCCGGCGGCGGCGATACGGCCGGGCCAGACAGAATTCGGCGGGCTGGTCAGGTCTACCACCGCCCAGTCCGGCAGCATGGGGACCTGTCGAGCATTGTTCAGGTAGGCGTAGTCCCGAAATGTAAAGCAACTGTTCAGAACAACATAACGATTTGGATTCAGCGGATTCGGCCAGATCATCACGGGAGCGTGTGTGGCAGCACTGAATTTCTGAGTTCCAACGGTGATAGTTGTGCCTGTCCACTGTACGGGCAGCTGACCGGCAATCTTTCCCAGCACGCTGTTGGACTGCGGATCACCCCACAAGACCAGATTGGCCGACTGAATCAGTTCGTCAGTGACATCGCTGTCATTCACAACTCGCGCATCACCTCGGAAATGACGTCGCCAGTGTTCAATGGCTCGGGTCAGTTCAGCATCCGCCCAGTGACCTGCCAGTTCGTTGGCAGCCTTGCCTGTCGGTCGCACAAACACAAATGCATCCATAAATGCATCATCAATTGGTCCCTGCAGCAGATGTTTCTTCCGCAGTCCTGCCGGCGGAGGCCCTTCGACCCACTGGCCCTGCTCGTTCCGATGTCCCTGAATTCGCATGGAACCATCAGAAAACGGACCTTCCGCATGCAAAAAACTCATCTGGAGATGTGCGTTGGGCCCCTTCTGCTGATCCTCTGCACAGATCAGTTCCACCACCAGGCCACGACTGGGCGGATGATGCAGGCCGTTCAGAGTCTCAGGCGACAGCGGCAGTTCGCCGGCCGCAAAATTCACGGTAAATGACGATACATTTTCGGTATTGATCTGCAAATGCGCTGGATGCCCCGGTTTTTCAGTCTCGCGACACCAGACCATCAGAGTTGCCGGCTTCCAGTGTTCCAGCATTCCGTCAATTGTCGCGGCCTTCATGCGGTTGTAACGCAGGGACCACGTTGTCAGTGAGATCAGCGGCGGAGCCTGTTCGCGACCACTTTTCGCCAGTGAGCCCATCGTCTGCTCAATGAGCTGTTTCGAGGCGGCATCATACTTATGGCCCATCCCGGCTCCAATAATATGCCGCAGTCGAATTCCGTGTCCCGCCAGCGCCTGCTCCATCACATCTGCTGCCTGCTTCTGCGAATCATTTTCGCCACTGTAAGCAATAGTCGGGCAGTGTGTCAGATTCAGCGCCCACTTGTCACAGTCATAAAGATTCCACAGTTTTCGCTCCCAAAGCTGCGGCTGCAGCTCTTCCTTCTGGAAGACTTTCAGGAACTGTGGAGTTTCAGAGAAGCCGGCACCCGGAGCAGCAGCGAACCAGCGGTCCGCATAATGCGTGGCGAACTGCCAACAGGCCGCGCCGCCCATTGAAAAGCCTCGCACGCTGACGCGATCCTCATCCACCCGATAGCGCCTACTGACGTCCTCCAGGCCTTCCAGCACGTCAATTTCGCCCGCAAACTTGAACGCATTGCAGTACCGACCGTAGGGATGCAGCACCAGTGTGTGAGGCGGAGCAAACTCGCCGACATTTCGCATCCGCTCCCATAAAAAGTTGACCTCGCTGAGCTTTTCGCCGCGGCCGTGAAACCACAAATCCAGTCGCGTGGGTACGCTGTGGTTCAGCGCATAGGTGGACGGCACAATCAGCCCATACGGCTGCACGGTCTGATCAATGCGGCTGATATAGCCGCGAACTACCAGACCTGTGCGAGCCGTCCATTCGTGTGTGCCGGCCAGCAGCTGTTGCGCTCGTGACAAACCTTCCACCAGCAGCGCATCGGCCCGGTCAAATTCCTTCTCGTCGAAAAATTCGTTGTAATTCAGAGCACACCGGACGGCTCGTTCAAAAATCATCACGTCGGGCAACAGCGTCTGATCTGCGGTGGGAGTTTCGCGAAGCTGTTCCAGTTTTTGCTGCAGCAGCTGCAACTGAGCCGTCATGGCGACGCGACGATCGTCGGGAACGGCGATTCCCAGTGCCGGAATACGCCGCACATTGTCCGGCATGTTGTCCTGCAAACCGTCGCTGGCCTGGACAGAGGCGAAAGGAAACAGGCAGATCAGCAGCAGGGTCAGGCATTGGCAGTTCATGTTCTCTGGTAACTCGGGAAGGTTGTGCTGTGGATATAACGGACGACTGCGGAACAGTCTACCGCGTGGGTGCTGCAGAAGAAAGGGGGGGGCCGGCAGGGGGCGCTGCCACCGGTGATCCACCGCGGGATTTTGCGATGGAAAAACGCAGAGATGCGATGGTTTTGTGGGATAACGGCTGAGTGAAGAGGATGTTCAGTGGGGCAGCGACAGCCGGACGCTGCCGCTGGTTTTGGGATTCATGGGCGACGGTTTGTTGTGTCCCGAGTGCAAGGGTGGCATATTTGCAGCAGGATTCTCTGGCAGTCGGTGCTGTTCAATCCGGCGAATATGAGCGGCGAAAAAAAATGTCGACTTTGGCGGTTAAAGATGTCGCCAGACGGATCAGAGGCCTGCCAGTCGTTCGCTGGAATCACCGAATCGTTCGAGTTCGAGGCCTCCCCATTCCATGAGACTGAGAAACAGGCTGCACATGCGGCGATTGGGAGCGTTTAGATAGTCAAGCACCCGGCCTCCGTTGAGTTTTCCACCTGCGCCGCCGAGCAGGACGATTGGCAACTGCTGTGCATCATGGTTTCCATGCAGCATGCTGGAGCAATGCATAATTGTTGTGTTGTCCAGCAATGTGCGATCTCCTTCGCTCACCTCCGTCATTCGCTCGCAGAGATATGCGAGTTGATACGTGAAGAACTGGTTAAGAGGTATCAGTTCTGGTGGCTGTGTGTGTGCCATCTGATGATGCTGGTCCTTGGCGCCGCAGTGGGTGTGAGTTTCGGCGGATCCGTCGTTGCAATACTTAAGCGTAGCGATACGCGTCGCATCGGTGCGGAAGGCGAGCAGCACTATGTCGTTCATCAGTTTCCAGTACTCTGGGATGTGCGCGGGAATTCCGTCAGCGGGTCGCGGGCGATCGGGAGCTGTCAGCGTCGGCTGCCACCCGGATGCATCGCGCTGTTTGTCTGCTCGCTTGATCCGGCTTTCGATTTCATTGACGCTGCCGAGATACTCCTCGAATCGTTGCCGATCTGAGAGTGAGAGTCGTTGCTGCAGAGACCGAGCGTCTTCGAGCACCGCATCAACCACTCGACGATCGCCCCGGTTGCGGTCGGTGCGGAACAGTTGGTCGAACGCCAGCGCCGGACGAGTCTCGGTCCACGTCGGCGACACCGCTGTGCTCCAGGAAATATGAGAACTGTAGAGCAACGGATGTCCGTCCTGAAGTCCGGGAATCGGTCCTTCACAGCCGAGCACGAGGGAAGGAATACGAGTCCGATCGCCGATCCGCTGTGCCATCAGCTGATCGAAACTGATCCCTGTCCGGACTTCGGTTTTGGACATTGGCGCACCGCTGAGCATATTGCCTGTTTGCATGCAATGGATGACACCATTGTTGGCCTGCTCATTCCATAGTCCGCGGAGAAACACCAGTCGCTCCTTCCATGGTTCCAGCGGTTTCAGGCATGGCCCGAGTTCCATGCCGGCGCCGGCTCCTTTGGCCCACCAGTGCTGCGAGTGGAACCCCATACCTGTGAAGGTAACGAGCGTTCGGGTCGGTGGCTGATCTGCCGCAAGCGTCCTTGCTCCCATCGCGAACGAAAGCGATTCGAGCCAGGGCAGAGCCATTGAGACACCGGCTCCGCGGAGGACGGTGCGTCGGGAACTGGTCGAAGCGGATGTACTGGGCATGATAAAACGCCTTACTTCAAAGTGTATTGTTTCAGCAACAGGTACCGGCGAATCAGGGTGGCGTGGCGGTAACAGAGTTTGTTTGGCGAATGCAGCGAAATTGTTCACTGCGGACGATGATGATCAGAGCATCGGACCAGCGGCCACCGCTGGTCATGGTCGTGGTTACTTCATCGACGAGCCTGCGATCCGAAGTCATCACAGCACGCCCTAGCGCATACCCGGTTAGTTTTCGTGCGAGCAGATGCAGGACGTCCTTTCGTCGTGGTCCGGCGAAATAGTTTCTCAGTCCGGCAATGTCATCGATCTCGGTGCCATCGCGGAGGATTCCCTTGGTATCTCCGGGCTTCAGTTCGCTCTCGGGCCGCAGTCGACCGATGGCGTCGAATCGCTCCATCGCCATGCCGTAAGGATCAATTCGAGCGTGGCAGCCGGCACATTTCGGATCTTTGCGGTGACGTTCGGTGATTTCTCGGACCGTTAGTCCGTCAGGTGGCGTTTCGGGGAGCGGCGGCACATCAGGGGGGACTTTCGGCAGCCGCTCGCCGAGCATTTGTACCAGCCAGGCTCCACGCTTGATCGGGCTGGTTCGGGCGGCAGCCGATTGTTTGGCGATCACCGCGCCGAATCCCAGGAATCCGCCGCGTCCCGAGGCGTGGACATTTTCAATCCGTCGCCACTCCGGACCGTTCGCACCAGGGATTCCATAGTGTCTGGCCAGTACATCATTGACGACCACGGCATCGGCAGCGATCACATCGGCAACCGGGCGATCATTGCGCAGCAGATCCTCGAAGAACCTCACGGGTTCCTCGGCCAGCGATTCTCGAAGCTCGGGAGTGAATTCGGGGAAGTGCTGCAGGTTGCGGCCATGATTGGCAGCAAAGTCCCGCACGCCAAGCCAGCGGGCACCGAATTCTTCGGCCATGCCGCGTACGCGGTGATCCTGCAACATACGGCGCAGTTGTTTTTCGAGAACGGGGGGCTCATGGAGCCTTGCCGCCGTCGCTCTCAGTTCTTCGTCGGGAATGGAATCCCAGAGAAGGAAGCTGAGCCGTGTGGCAAGTTCGTCGTTCGAGACCGGTTGCCACCGCAGACCGGTGGCCGGCTGTTCGACTCGATAGAGGAACCAGGGGGACGACAGTACTCGAGCCAGAGCCGCGCGAAAAGCGGGAGCATGGCTGATACCTTCGGCGCGGTCGAGGCGGTAGGAACTGAGGATTGCCGCCTGTTCGCTTCGCTCAAGAGGACGCCGCCAGGCTCGTGCGGCGAAGTTCAGCAGCGAGTCAAGCTGCCCTGGTTCGGCAGCCACCTGGGCTGCGAGGAATGCCTGCTCATCCTGACGGATTTGCCGCTCAAACTCCTGAATGTAGAAGAACATGATCCGCGCGCCGTCGTTCGGTTTGCGGTAGTACTGAACGAGTCCTTCGAAGGCGATCGGAGTCGCTAAGGCCTGTTCGCTCACAAATTCCAGTTCGCTCCAAAGTCGATCGATCTCTGCGCGACCGACGTCGTCAAGCAAAAGTCGACGCAATGGTTCGTCCTCGCGGCGATAAAGAAACACACTGCCCTGCGCATCGCGCGGTATGATCGGCTGGAACAGGACAGCGGGCGGGAAGAGTGCCCGAAACTCTGCCGCAGGTCGAGCTTTTTCAGCGGCGACTCGCGGATGCACGATCTGCGCCGCCATTGGGTCGCCCGGTGTCGCTGTGGCGACCGGTTCGGCCAGATTGCCGCCACCGCCTGTTGCTGCGATCAGGAAGGCCTGAACCGAGGCAGTTTCCGGACTCGCTTCGTCGAGGCTTACGTCAGCGCGAAGGAACCGAGGCAAGGTCAGCACCTGCTGCAACTCGATCGGCAGTTTCCTCAGATCGATGACAATTTCAGCACCCGCCGCTGTCACGAGCGCGGACTGCGGCACCGAACGCCCTTGTGGATGCTGCCCAAACCGGAGCCCCGACGCCTGCTCTATAGCCGCACGCAGTTCAGGATGTTCAGCGAATATCAGTGGTGGACCGTCGCCACCCTCCAGTCGCAGCCGGTCCCAGACAACAAACGTGTCAGGCTGAGCGGGCAGGGCAACCACGCGGAAGAGTGGTTCCCTTGCGGCCCCCTGGACACGCTCGGAAGCGACGATGCGACGGATATCCTCCCATGCGGGAAATCCGTTGCCGACCGCCATCGCGGCATTCTTCCCATAGTTGCCTCGAAACAGCTGGTCCTGCAGCGACCTGATGGTGGCAAGGACCGGAGCCGGATCGATGCCGGCCTCCTGCCATTTCAGGCGAACGAGGGCGAGCATGTCGGGAGGAAGGCCGGCGTCCGGCAGACGCTCGGGTGGTGTGGCGAGTTCCGCGAGCGCAGGTCCGATCTCTGTGGCTGCAACGTGGGATAACTCAAACGAGACACCATCGAGGCTGGCTGGATGTGCATCAGCAACGCGACCCGAGACAGACAGCTCGCCTGCGATCGGACTTGTCCAGGCGATCGCCACCGCGCGTTTTGGTCCTGGATGGACAAACACAGAGTGCGCCGGCAAGGTCGTCCAGAGCTTGATGGGTTCCGCAGCGGAGTTCACAAAGACGGACGGTTCCGAACCGAGGCTCCATGATTTCAGTTCTGAGCGTCCGCCGTTGCTGTCCCGCCGCTCCGTAAGAAATGCCGGCGTGGCAGTTGTTTCTAAGAAGCTCCATTGGCATTCGAGCCTGCCGGGCAATGGATTGCCTTTGAGCAGATCGGGTATCAGGTCAGAGATGCTCCACGTTCGCTGCTCGCCACCGATCTCGCGGATTGTCCATTCGACCAGGGTGCTGTCGGCTCCGTGATTCTCGTTGGGAAGCACGGTCAGGAGCAGAAGCTCATTTCGCAAAACCGATACCGTCTGCTGGAAGGTCACTTCTTCTGCTTCCTCAACTTTGGATGCTGCAAGGAGGCGTTTTGATGATGCCCACGTGGCGTCGATTGTTTGTTTGGCGGCTTGAAACCGCTGTTGTCGACGCTGATTTTCGGCTTCGATTGCTGCTGCTTTCTGTTGCCACTGACTGGTAAGTGCAGCGACGTCAGCGCTTCCGTAAGCCGGGTCAGTGAGTCCTTTCCAGAGCGTTGCCAGGTAGGTCCCGTTGAGGTTTTCGGCAGCGGCCACCGCGGCGATGGCGGCGGGTCCTTCGCGAGTGAATCTGTCGCGATGCTTCAGAGTTGCTGCCAGATGAGTTTCGAGGGGTGGTTCACCGTTTGGGCCGGCATAACGAGCATGAAAGGCACGAAGTTGCTTGAGCGATTCTTCGGTCCAGTCCGCGCGTTCCATCGACGCAGAGAAACGAAAGCCGGCAGGCAGGAGTACGACCCGCGCGGCTACGTCACGAGCGGTCTGATGATAACGTTCGACCAGTTCAGGGGTCACGGGCATTGCTTCGCCAACATTGGCGAATCCTTCACCGCCCACACTGTCGATAGGGAATTCACGAACTTGTGTGGGCCGCATGTCGATGCCTGTCAGATCGCGGATCGCGTTGTCCCAGGCGTTGTTCGACAGGCGGCGGAGCGTCACTGGGCCGGGGTCACCATCCCGCGCGCTGGCTTCTGCATCGAGAGCTGCACTGATCCAGCCAATGAGTCTTTCTCGTTCAACTGCGGCGGGCTGAGTTGCTTCTTCGGGCGGCATATCCCCCAACCGCAATCGTTCTGCAACAGCATCAAGCACTTTGGGTTTGGCAAGCATCGACTGGGCAGAGTCAAAACGTGTCAGATCGAGATCGTTATCCTTTGGGCTTTGTCCGTGGCAGTCGCCGCACACCTTCATCAGCAGCGGCCGAATTTCTAAAGTGAAGGACTTTGCCAGATCATCGTCGCTGGCTTGGGTGGTTTCTCTGCACAGCAGCAGGCATGCTGCGAAACAGGCGAGTGGAAACCGCACCGTTCCTGAGGCTGGGATGCCCCTGGTAATCGAAGACATCGCGATTTTAAGGACCTGTGTCGATGGCATGTCGCATTCCATGATGTGAGTAAACCAGGCAGATTCTTTTCCGAGGCTGCAGCGGCGCGGCTTCATGTCAGTATCACCTGAATGAGACGAACGCTGTTTCAGAATCGATCGCCCACAGATCCTCGCTGGTTCTGAGAGCCCAGCCTGCTCCAAACAGGGCTCCCAAATCTCACTAATGTACTCGAAGCGGGCATTCGCAGTTTGATTTTAGTTGGGAAAAGAGTGCTTTCGGGGAAATACTTGTTAGACCAGCAGTTACTAATCGCAGCCAGCAGACGTTTCTAGCAGGCTGCGGTACTGCGAGATGATCTGTTTCCGGGACGATGATGCGGCGAGGTGGCTCAAACGACATGCAAAACTGCTTTTTTGTTCAGTGAGAACGCGGTCGGGCTGGAAAGCCCGACTGCGTTTCTATTCTCGGGGTCACACTCTGTGCTGGGGGGAGGCTATTTTTTGATGGGAAAATGATCGCGAGGTCTGGTCGAGGCGGAAGATCGTGACTAAACGGTTCGGATTTTCTGGTCGAAAACGAGTTGATCCCGCTGGCAGACCCGCTAAAACGCGATTTTTACGCGGAGCTGTGCCGGGTTGAACGGTGGAGCGTCCGGTCGCTGCGGCACAAGATCGGCCACATGCTGTACGAGCGAACTGCTGTCAGCAGGAAGCCCGATGAACTGATCGCCAGGGGCATCGGGGCGCTCCGCGACGAGGACCGGCTGAAGCCGGACATGGTCTTCCGTGATCCTTACTTCCTAGACTTTCTCGGGCTTTCCGAACAGCACGCTGAGCAGGACGTGGAAGACGCCATCTTGCGGGAGCTGGAATCCTTCATATTGGAAATTGGGACTGACCTGACCTTCGTTGCCCGTCAAAAACGAATCACCGTCGACAACGTGGATTACTACATCGACCTGCTGTTCTATCATCGCCGACTCCGGTGTCTGGTGGCGATTGATCTCAAGCTGGGGAAGTTTCAGGCTGCCGACAAAGGCCAGATGGAATTGTACCTGCGGTGGCTGCAGAAACATGATGTTCGTCCGGGCGAAGAACCACCTCTGGTTTTGATTCTGTGTGCCGATAAATCAGACGAACACGTCGAGCTGTTACGGCTGAACGACGGCGGAATCCGAGTCGCCCAGTACCTGACCGAGCCGCCGCCGAAGAAACTCTTCGAAAAGAAGCTTCACGATTCGATCCGCCTTGCTTGCGAGCGTCTGGCGCGTGGTGAAAATCACCGGCGAGGCATCGGTCATCCGGGGGCGTTCGGCAAGTGACCGCGTCCGCGTGGTCTCTGGAAGTGCGGCGAACTTGAATCGATGTCCTGCCGATCGATCTGATTGGTCTGACTGGTCCGCCGGCGGGGGAACCCTTGAGTGTGCTGGTAGCTGAAAAAGATTTTGACCGATTGTGCTGCGGAAAACTTCTGGATTTGCCGGGTTCGGTTGGTATCTGCAGGGCGGATACCTATGATGGCGGCAGTCGTGGTGTGTGAGGAGCGGGTGCTCGGGCTGGAAAGCCCGAGCTACGGCTGGAGTGTGGTGTTTGGTGTGTTCGGGCTGGGAACGGGAAGGTTGATGGAATGGCGTCGGAACAAGGTGAACCCCTGTCTGCTCAGGCTGTGGATCTGCTGCATACTTCGTACCGGCAGTTGCAGGAGCAGATTCGGAAGGTGATTGTGGGTCAGGATGATGTGATTGAGCAGTTGCTGATTGCTTTGTTCAGTCAGGGGCATGTGTTGCTGGAGGGTGTACCGGGGCTGGCCAAGACGCTGATGGTCAGCACGGTGGCACGCTGTCTGTCGATGACTTTTTCCCGCATCCAGTTTACTCCGGACCTGATGCCTGCGGACATTACGGGCACTGACGTGCTGCAGGAAAATCGCAGCACGGGTCAGCGTGAGTATCGTTTCATTCCGGGGCCGCTGTTTCACAACGTGGTGCTGGCGGACGAAATCAATCGGACTCCCCCGAAGACTCAGGCAGCCCTGCTGGAGGCGATGCAGGAACGTCAGGTGACGGTTGGTCAGACGATTCATCGTTTGAACGCGCCGTTTTTCGTCCTCGCGACTCAGAATCCCATTGAGCAGGAGGGTACGTACACGTTGCCGGAGGCTCAGCAGGATCGGTTTATGTTCAAGGTGTTTGTGAAGTATCCATCATTTGAAGAGGAGCGGCAGATTGCGCGGCAGACCACTTCGAATGTGCGATCTGAGGTTTCACCGGTGTTATCGGGCGAGCAGGTGCTGGCGATTCAGAGCACCGTGCGTCAGGTGCCGGTATCGGATCACGTGATCAATTATACTTTAGCGCTGGTCCGCAGGACTCGAGTGCGTCAGCCGGGGACACCGGAGTGGGTCAACGAGTGGCTGGGCTGGGGTGCAGGTCCGCGTGCTGTGCAGAACTTATTGCTTGGCGCAAAGGCCCGCGCGCTGCTGGGCGGCCGCACAACAGTTTCTGTGGAAGACATTCAGCGGCTCGCTGCTCCTGTGCTGCGTCACCGCATTACTCCGAATTTCACCGCCATCAGTGACGGTATTACATCGGACAGTGTGATTCAGCGTCTGATCGAAGAGACTCCCGCGCGTGAAAGCGAGCTGAGCAGTGACCCGGCCCTTGGAACAATCCTTGCGTCCTGAAGAGCTTGCTCGAATTTCGCGGCTCGAGCTGCGAGCGCGGCAGGTGGTGGAAGGTTTTGTGTCCGGACTGCATCGTAGTCCGTACTTCGGTCAGTCTCTTGAGTTTCGTCAGCATCGGGAATATGTGGCGGGCGACGATCTGCGACGAATTGACTGGAAGCTGTGGTCACGTTCGGATCGTTATTATCTGAAGCAGTACGAAGAGGACACGAACGTCCGCGTGATGCTGGCGGTGGACGGAAGTGAATCGATGCAGTTTGGTACGGGTGCGCTGACCAAGTTTGACTATTCACGGACATTGGCGGCGGCTGTGGCCATGTTGGCGCTGAAGCAGCACGATTCAGCCGGTGTGTGTGTGTTTGACAGTCGAATGCGGAGTCAGATTCCTTCCAGCAGCAGCAGTCAGCATTTGCAGGCGATCCTGCAGGGTCTGGAGGTGCAGGCCGCAGAAGGTCGCACGGACATGCTGGCAGTTTTGAAACGCATCAACGAGACGTTGACGCGGCGCAGCATTGTGGTGTTATTTTCGGATTTGCTGTGTCCGCGTGACGATATTTTTCGGGGTCTGCAGCTGCTGCGTCAGCGGCGTCATGAAGTGATTGTGATGCATGTGCTGGACGATCAGGAACTGGATTTTCGGTATGCGGGAACGATGCGTTTTGAGGGTTTGGAGGGTGCAGGTCGGCTGACGTGTGATCCGGCGGCTCTGCGTGCCGGGTATCAGGCGGCGCTGGAGAAGTTTTTGGAGTCGGTGCGTCGTCGGTGTGCGGGGAGCGGGATTGATTATCAGCTGGTGCGAACATCTGAGAACCTGGATGCGGCATTGTCGCAGGTGCTGATCCGTCGCGGCGGGAGGGGATGACGGGTCAGTGATCACAGGAAAGTTAGTTGCAGGCGGTTGGGCTCACGCGAAGCCGAGAAGGAAGGCGCAAAGGTCAGTGGTCAGGTTGTTTTGCGAGTACGAGTACGAGGTGAGTTTTTTTGGGGGGCTTTTTGCGTTTTTCGTACTCGTACTCAGTCCGCCCTCGCGGGCGGTACTCGTACGCGAATTTCACTCGAACCGCGGAAGCCTTCTTGCCGGCGGTTCTCCGAGTGGGGGAATGACGGGTTTTCTAGTCAGTGGGGTGAGCCGTGAGTGGGAGTCCACGGGGGCTTGTTGCTCGGGCTGGAAAGCCCGAGTTACGTTTTTTCCGGCGTCCAGTGGTTCGCACAACAGCACGGAAGCACGGGCCTGGGCGAGAGGTTGAGTCTGAGTGTTTGCGGGGAGTATTTTGTTGTATGGCTGTGTGGTGTCGTTTATTGATTTTGGCGTGTTATTCGTGCGCGGTGTTGCGGGCGGATGAACAGTCGAAGGTTGTGACCGGCAGTGCTCTGCAAAAAGCTCTGGCGTCATCAGTGTCGTGGTCTGCGGACGGCGTGGCGCTGCAGAGTCAGCTGGCGAGTGTGCGGCAGCAGTCTGGAATTCTGGTACTGCGTGACCGTCGCATTGATCCGCGGTCCAGCATCACAGTGGAGACTGGCTTTGTGGCTCGTGCCGCCGTTTTGCAGCAAATTGCGGCGGCGGTACCGGATTGTAGTGCTGTTGTGACGGACAGTTATGTGCTGCTGGGGCCTGCAAATCGGGTGCAGCGACTACCGGTGCTGTTGAAAGAGGTATCAGAGCAGGAGAGTTTTTGGAAGAAGCTGCCGGTTGGTCGGTTGCCGCGGAAGGCCGTCAGTGGTTTGCAGCCTGAGTGGTCCGCGGGTGCGGTACCGCGAGAGATTCTGCAGCGTGCGGCGGCGGAGTGCGGGATCGAGCTGGAGAATGTTGAGCTTGTGCCGCATGACGTGTGGGGTGCCATGCAACTGCCGCGGCAGTCGTTTGCCGAGCTGGCCTGTTTTGTGCTGGTGCAGTTTGATCTGCAGCCGGTGTTAGCTGCGGACAGTCCGCGGGTGCGGATCGAGCCGATTGATGCAGCGCGGGTGCTGGAGCTTAAGTACAGTGTACCGTTGAAGCAAAAGGAGCAGTTGCAGAGCGAGTGGACGCAGCGGCATCCGGAAGTTGGCTTGCGGTGGTCATCGTCGACGGTGACTTTGAAAGCAGATTTGGACCTGCATGCGGACTTTGTGGGTTTGCAGCAGCGGCTGTCTACTCTGGGTGCGGGTGCGGCTGCTCCGGGGGATTCGCTGCGAACGAGGCAGTTTCAGTTGCAGGGTGAGCGGGCTACAGTGGGTTATCTGCTGCAGGAACTGCGGAAGAATCGGATTGTGATTGAGGTGGAGGGCGAGGACGAGCCGGCTGTGCAGCGGTTGTTGCAGGGTGTCGTGGATCTGAGTGTGGTGCGTGAGAAGCAGCCTGGATTGAAATTCTTTCCGGCGTTGTTTGGCGGTCAGTTTCGGACGGTGGAGGTACTGGACGACCGGATTCGGCTGAATCGCTGAGCAGAGCGCCGGGCCCCTGGAAAAACGCAGGTGGTTGTTTTGAGCCACGAGTGGACAGGAATGGGTGTGCGGCTGGCGCGGATCGCCTTTCCCATTTTCGCAGCTCGAGCACTTTTTTCATTTAGTCCAGTCGACCAATTCTCAGTAGGATAGTGGGCAGTTAACAGAGAGGGGACTGACCGCTATGGCTCAAACACGTGCAATTGGCATTGATCTGGGAACCACGTATTCCTGTATAGCGTGGCTGAATGAGCATGGCCAGCCGGTAACTTTGCCAAATTCCGAGGGTGAGTTATCAACGGCTTCGGTAGTGTTTTTTGACGAGCGTGGTCAGGTAATTGTGGGGACCGAGGCGCTGCGGAATGCGATTGCCAGTCCGGATCGAGTAGTGCAGCATGCGAAGCGGCACATGGGTGACGTCGGCAAGTTCTGGAAGATCAATGATTTTCGTTATTCAGCGGTCCAGATTTCGGCATTGATCCTGCGGAAGCTGCTCGAGGCAGCTCGTGAGCAGCTGGGTGAGATTACGGAAGCGGTGATCACCGTTCCTGCTCAGTTCAGTGATGCGCAGCGTGAGGCGACGGTGCAGGCGGGTCGCGCAGCTGGTCTGGAGCGAGTCGAGATGATCAACGAGCCTGTTGCGGCGGCGTTGTGTCATGTGCTGGGCAGTGATGGACTGAATTTTTCTGTCCTGTCAGAGGCTCAGCAGATTCTGGTCTTTGATCTTGGCGGCGGGACTTTGGATCTGGCGGTGGTGCGATACAGTCAGGACGAGGTGCAGGTGATTGCATCGGACGGAGATCTCGAACTGGGTGGTCTCGACTGGACCCAAGTGCTGGTGAATCTGGCATCTGAACGATTTATCGGGCAGTTTGGCATGGATCCTCGTGACACCCCTGAAAGTCTGCAATTTTTGTCTTTGGAAGCAGAGCAGGCGAAGCGAAGCTTGTCCGTGCGGGCTCGAGCGGCAATCACAGTGCGTCATCAGAATCGACTGAAGACGTGGCAGATCGAGCGTGAGGAGTTTGAGGCGCCCAGTCGTCCTTTGCTGGAGCGTTGTCGGCAGGTAGTGCAGCGAATACTGCAGGAGAAGCGATTTGGCTGGGCGTCGATTAACACGGTGCTGACGACGGGGGGGGCATCGCGGATGCCGATGGTGAAGGATCTGCTGTCGCAACTGAGCGGCAGGACTCTGAATACATCCTTATCGCCTGACCAGTCGATTGCTCATGGGGCGGCCTTGTATGCGGGCATGCTGCAGTCGGATCGGAAGCAGACGCAGTCCATCTATGATCGTCCGGTGACTGAGCGATTGCAGCGCGTGAAGCAGCGCAGCGTAAGTGCTCGTGCGCTGGGCATTCTGGTGCGTGACGAGTTGACTGGTCAGCGTGTGCCGCATTATTTGATTGCTGCGAACAGTGCGTTGCCGACATCTGTGACATCGGTATTTGGTACGGTGGTGCGAAATCAGCGGAAGGTGCGTGTGCGAATTGTTGAGAGCGGGGCGGGATCGGATCGGCCGCCGGTGGTGCTTGGTGACTGCACGGTGGCGGGATTGCCTGCGGATTTACCAGAGGGATCAGAGATAGAGGTGACTTTAAGTTATGATCATCAGGCGCGAGTCCATGTAACGGCGCGTGAGCCGCTCAGCGGTGCGATAGCGGAGGTCGAGATACTGCGAGCGGACAATCTGGGGCGTCCGGTGGGTACTGCAGCGGTTGCCGGGGCTGCCGCTGTAAATGCGGGTGTGAATCCGGGTTTAAGTAAGGGGCGAGCGGGGAGCGGGCAGACTGCGACAAAGTCGGCAGCGGGGGACGAGGATTTGCTGGATGTTTTTCAGGATTTGCTGAAGTCGATGGAGGGGCGTGGTGGTGGTGGTGGCAGGGCAGTTTCGGACCAGCCGATCTTATTGTGTGAGAAGTGCGGAGCGGAGTTGGGTCGCGGGGGGCGGTGTACTGGTTGTGGAGCGGGTTCAGGTCATATGCAGCGTGGTGAGACACATCGTAAGGCTGGTGTGAAGCGTGGTGCTGTGAAGCGACCGATGGATACCAGCGAGCAGGAATTTTGGGATTTGCTGGAGGGTGATAAGTGAGTGCTGTGGTGCGTTGCATGTTGTTGGCGGTGATGTTGTGTTGTGTAGTGCTGGATGTGCCGGGTTTGTCGCGGGTTTGTGGTCAGCGGACGGTGCGTGAGGCGGAGGTGCGTGAGTCTGGTTCACTGGGGCTGGGCTGGGCCAGAACAAAGGTCAACATGGCGATATTTCGTCACAGTGCGGTGGACAGTTTCGGTGATCGGCAGGTGGCGGGCTGGTATGACGGCGAGGGGCGAGTGTGTTTGGGTGAGCGTCGTCTGGGTGAGGCTGGCTGGCGTGTGGAGGTGACAGATCTGCGTGGTCGGGTCACGGATGCTCACAATGTCATCTCTCTGGCCTTCGACGGTGCGGGTGGTTTGCATATGTCGTGGGACCATCATGGTCATCCGCTGCGATACATGCGGGTCTCTGCTGGTGGCGGGCTGTCGTCGGGTGAGCCGGGTGTGATGCTGGGGTGTGATGAGGAGTGTGTGACGTATCCTGAGTTTTACCGTCTGCCGGGTGGTGACTTGTTGTTTTTTTATCGTGATGGTGCATCTGGGGCGGGAAATCTGGTGTTGAATCGTTATCGGCTGTCGCCGTCGGGTGTTGGTGAGTGGCAGCGAGTGCAGAGCAATTTGATTGATGGTGAGGGCGAGCGGAACGCTTACTGGCAGGCGTGTGTAGACGATTCCGGTGTGATTCATTTGTCGTGGGTCTGGCGTGAGACCCCGGATGTCGTGACGAATCATGATTTGTGTTATGCGCGGTCGGCGGATGGCGGGATGACATGGACGAATTCTGCGGGCGTTCGATTATCGGTGCCGCTGACGCAGTCGGGGTCGGAATATGCTTTCCGGATAGCTCAGGGCAGCGAGCTTGCCAATCAGACGAGCATGTCGGTGGATGGAGCTGGGCGTCCGGTGATAGCGACATTCTGGCGTGCTGCAGAGGCGGGTGCAGTGCCTCAGTATCGACTGGTGTATTTGTCGGAGAGTGGCTGGCGGATGGTTCAGCTGGGCGAGCGGACGTTGAATTTTGAGCGTCGTGGGGGCGGGACGAAGCGACCTCCGATTTCGCGACCGTTACTGTTGCTGGGTGGTGCTGAGGGTTCGCGTCGTGCTGTGGTATTGTTTCGTGACGAGGAGATTGGTGGGGGCGTGACGGCGGCGGTAGCGGCTGATTATGAGTTGGGGGACTGGCAGTACTGGCGATTGTCGGATCGTGTGGGTCAGGCGGACCCGCTGGTGGATTTTGCGGTATGGCGAGAGCGTGGGGAGGTGCATTTGCTGAGTCAGCTGACGGGGCAGGGCGATGGTGAGCGAGAGGAGTCTGTGTTGCCGACGGCGGTGCGTTTGCTGGAGTGGCGAGTGGTGTGGCCGTCGGCGGAGTGAAGTGCCCCTGGGGGTGAGGGTTCAGGGGACGGCATAGTCGTTCATTTCAAGCGAAATCCCCCCAAAATGGTCTCGAATTTACCCAGTTCAACTTCCATTAGCGGGAATTTTGCGGTTCCGGGTTCGCATCGTGGGGAAAGAGTGTTGGGTTGCACAGTGTGCGACTCGATTTCCGCCGACTAACTCCCGTGTGAGGGCTCGAAACCTTGAGTTTTTCCCTCTTCACCGTAACATACCTAGCCGTCAGAACTTGTTGCGCGGGCGTGCAGAAGTCAGCAATTGGGGCGTTGAGTGAGCAGCGTGCAGTCATCAGAGGGGTCTCGCGAGGGATCCGTGCTGCGAGTGTTGTTCGTATGTACGGGCAATACCTGTCGCAGTCCGATGGCCGAGATGTTGTTTCGCAAACTGGCGTCTGAGCGTCTGGGCTGTGGGGACCGTGAGTTGCGTGAGCGTGGTCTGGATGTGTTTTCCGCCGGAGTGGGTGCCTGGGAGAATCTTCCGGCTTCCACTGAGGCGGTTCAGGTGATGCGTGAGCACGGCATGGATTTGACGGAGCATTTAAGTCGTCGGGTGAACCGTGTGATGGTTGAGCAGTCGACTTTGGTGCTGGCATTGACGGGTCGTCATCGGGATTTGCTGTTGAACGAGTGTCCTGCCCTGGGTACTCGCATTCACCTGCTGGACCGTGCTGGCCGGGATGTGCATGATCCGTTCGGGGGAACGGTGGATGATTATCGTCGCTGTGCGCTGCAGATTGGGCAGAACCTGCGGTTGTGGGTAGAAGAGCTCTTCAAGAAAGACACTCACTGATATGAAGATTGGGATTGCCAGCGACCATCGCGGAGTTACATTGAAGGCCAGGCTGGCTCAGTTATTGCAGTCGATGAATTTTGAGGTGCACGATCTGGGCCCCTTTGAGGCTCAGAGTGTGGACTATCCGGACTATGCTGCCCGGGTTGCTCGCGATGTTGCCACCGGAGTGCTGGATCGCGGGATTTTGATCTGTGGCACGGGCCTGGGGATGTGCATCACTGCGAACAAGTTTTCCGGCGTGCGAGCGGTGACATGTCAGGACAGCGTCACGGCTCAGTACAGTCGTGCTCACAATGACGCGAACGTGATTTGTCTGTCGGCCGATCAATTGAGTGATCAGGTGGCTGATCAGGTTGTGCGGATCTGGCTGAAGACGGAATTCGATGGTGGCCGACATGCGCGCCGTATCCAGCGGATAGGTGAGATTGAGCGTAAGGAAGCGGAGCGCGTTCATGGATCCTGAAACTTTGTATTTCGCAAAGACTCACGAGTGGGTTTCCGTCACTGGCAACGTAGCGACGGTGGGGATTACTGACTTTGCTGTGCGTTTGCTGACGGATATTGTGTATCTGTCGCTTCCGGTGGCTGGGAAAGTGTACCGTCCGGGTCAGGCGATGGGTGAAGTGGAGAGTGTGAAGGCGGTTAGCGACATTTATGCCCCTGTGTCGGGCGAGGTCCTCGAAGTGAATTTGGGGTTGCCTGAACAGTTGCAACTGCTCAGTGAGAGTCCGTTTGAGCGGGCGTGGATTGTGAAGTTGAAGCTGAGTGATGCGAGTGAGCTCGAGAAATTGATGAATCGGGCTCAGTACCTGGGGCACTGTGATGGTTAGTTTCGGGCTGGGGGAGTAGTTCGCGGAGGAGGTTTTGATCGTGGCCTATCTGTTTGACACTCCGGAGCAGCGGCAGCGAATGCTGAAGGCGATTGGCGCGGGCTCGGTGGATGAGTTGTTTGAGCAGATTCCGCGTGAGCTTCAGTTGGGTCGTGAACTCTCTCTGGAAGGAGGGGTCTCTGAGCTTGAGCTGGAGCAGGATCTGCAGAGGAGGCTGGGTCAGGCGGGTGGCGGCGGCGTGTGTTTCTTGGGCGGCGGGGTTTACGACCACTTCATCCCGGCGGTGGTGGACGAACTGACGTCGCGAGGCGAGTTCTATACAGCCTATACTCCGTACCAGGCCGAGGCCAGTCAGGGGACTTTGCAGGCGTTTTACGAGTATCAGACGCTGATTTCGCAGTTAAGTGGAATGGATGTTTCGAATGCCAGTCTGTACGAGGGAGGAACAGCGGTCAGCGAAGCGGTGTTCATGGCGATGCGGATCAACGGTCGTGACGGGAGGGTGGTGGTAGCGGGTTCGCTGCACCCTGAGTATCGGCAGGTGCTGCGGACTTATTTTTCGCGCCTAGGCACCGAGATTGTTGAGGTTCCGGCATCAGGTGGTGTGGTATCCGTTGAGTTATGTCGTGCGGCGCTGACAACTGACACGACGGCGCTGGTGCTGCAGCAGCCGAATTTTTTTGGTTGTCTGGAAGACATTGCAGGTTTGACCGCGGCGGCTCATGCTGCCGGTGCTCTGGCAATTCTCGCATTTGATCCCCTCAGTCCTGGTCTGCTCAAGCGGCCGGGAGATTATGGGGTGGACATTGCTGTGGCTGAGGGCCAGCCCCTGGGGACTCCTTTGCAGTTCGGCGGACCGCTGCTGGGCATTTTTACGTGTCGTTCTGAGTATGTGCGTAAGATGCCAGGTCGTTTGGTTGGTCGGACGGTTGACCGTCGTGGTCGGGAGTGTTTTGTGCTGAACCTGCAGGCTCGTGAGCAGCACATTCGGCGTGACAAGGCAACGAGCAACATCTGCACGAATCAGGGATTGCTGGCGCTGCGTACGACTGTGTTTCTGTCCGTCGTGGGGCCTCGTGGTCTGTGTCAGATGGCGAAACTTAGCCATGAGAAGGCGCAGTATGCGGCAGCTTGTCTGACGCGGCTTCCGGGAGTGGTGCTGAAGTACGATCGATCATTTTTTCGGGAGTTTGTGTTGGAAACACCGCTTCCTGCAACTGAGGTGCTGACAGCACTGGCGGCTCGTGGTTTTAATGTCGGACCTGAATTATCGCGATTTGGGGACAGTCTGGGTGAGGGTCTGGGGCGGTGCTTCCTGGTGGCTCTCACCGAAAAGCGGACTCGAGCTGAAATTGATGCCCTGGCAGCGGCCTTGGGTGAGGTTTTGTCTGGCTGAGTGACGACGGAGTGCGGGGAAGGGGTGTCGAGCAGATGCGAAATCCAACGGCGACTCGAATGCTGTTCGAAATGTCAGAGCCGGGTCGTGGCACTGTGGTTTTTCCGGAATCGGATATACCGCGTGTGACGGGGATTCCGGAGCTTGGTGCAGAGCATCTGGCGACGGGGCTGCTGCCGCTGCCTGAGTTGGCGGAACCGGACGTGGTTCGTCATTTCGTGAATCTGTCGACATTGAACATGAGTGTCGATACGCACTTTTATCCACTGGGCAGTTGTACGATGAAGTACAACCCCAAGCGTCACGAAAGACTAGCTCGGCTGCCGCAGGCAGCAGCCAGTCATCCGTACCAGCAGGAGTCTCAGATTCAGGGTCTGCTAAGTGTGTTGTACGAGTTGCAGGGGATGCTGGCGGAGATATCTGGACTGCCGGCGGTGTCTTTGCATCCGGCGGCTGGTGCGCAGGGTGAGTTGACGGCATTGTTGACTGCTGCAGCGTGGTTTCGGCATCGTGGCGAGCAGCGGACGCGGGTTTTATTTCCTGCCAGTGCTCATGGAACGAATCCTGCCAGTGCGGCCCTGGCTGGATTTGAGTGTGTGCAGTTGTCTGGTGGTCGAGACGGATTTGTGGATCTGTCTGAATTGCGATCGCAACTGGATGACCGGGTAGCTGTGTTTATGGTGACCAACCCAAACACTCTGGGGTTGTTCGAGAAGGACATTGCAACGATTGCGGGGATGCTGCATGAGGCGGGGGGGCTGGTGTACATAGACGGTGCGAACATGAACGCCATTCTTGGCAGGACTCGTCCTGGTGATTTCGGTGGCGACATGATGCACTACAATGTGCACAAGACGTTTACGGGACCGCATGGTGCGGGTGGCCCGGGTGCCGGTCCGATCGCGGTACGTGATTTTCTGGCTCCCTTCCTGCCTGCTCCCGTGGTGACCTTCGATGTGGCTCGCAACTGGTATTCGCTGACGTCGCCTGAGTATTCAATAGGGCGCATGCGTTCCTTTTTCGGCAACGTGGGGATTCTGTTGCGTGGCTATTGTTATATCCGGACGGTGGGTGGCAGGGGGTTGCGTGAGGCTGCGGACTGTGCGGTATTGAATGCCAATTATTTGCTGAGTCAGGTGCGTGATTTTCTCGAGGTTCCGCATGGCAATCGCTGTATGCATGAGTTTGTGGCGAGTGCGAAGCGTTTGAAGGAGCAGACGGGAGTGACGGCGATGGACATCGCGAAGCGTCTGCTGGACTACGGCTTTCATGCTCCGACTGTCTACTTCCCGCTGGTGGTGGAGGAGGCCTTGATGATGGAGCCGACGGAGACGGAGTCTTTGGCGACTTTGGATGCCTTTGCGGCGGCTTTGCGTGAAATCTGCAGTGAGCCAGCGGAGTTGGTCAAGGGGGCTCCGCATACCACAGCAGTCTGTCGTCCGGACGATGTGACTGCGGCGAGGAAGCCGATTCTATGCTGGTCGGGTCAGTGCTGATCCGGGCCTGATCCGGGACTGACCCTGTAGCGGGAGTGTTCTGTGTGACTCAGCCTGTTCTCTCAGTCCGCGGTGTGGGGCGTACATTTGGCAGTGTGGTGGCGCTGCGGGACGTCAGTTTTGACATTTTCCCCGGCGAGACCCATGCGATTATGGGCGAGAATGGTGCCGGCAAGAGCACTTTGATGAAGATTCTGGCGGGTGTGCAGCGGCCATCGCGCGGTGAACTGTATTTGCGGGGTGAGTCTGTTTGTTTCGCGGGGACTCGGGTTGCCGAGGCTGCGGGGATCAGCATGATTCATCAGGAACTGAACCTTGTGGAGCAGTTGTCGGTATCGGCCAATATTTTTCTGGGTCGGGAGTTAACGAACGGCTGGGGCGTACTGCAGCAGGGTGAGATGGATCGGCGGGCGGCAGAGTTGTTGCGGCAACTGGAGACTTCGATAGACCCGCGATCGCTGGTGGGGAGTTTGCGTGTTGGTGACCAGCAGCTTGTGGAGATTGCGCGAGCATTGTCGCTGGATTCTGACATTTTGATTATGGATGAGCCGACGAGTGCACTGACGGAATCAGAGGTGGCTCGATTATACCGGGTGGCTGACCGCCTGAAGGCTCGGGGAGTCACCATTCTGTATATCTCGCATCGCATGCAGGAGGTATTTCGTCTGGCTGATCGGATTACGGTGCTGCGTGACGGTCGTTTTGTGACGACGATGGCGAAATCTGCCACGAATGCTCGTGAGATTGCTCATCTGATGGTTGGTCGAGAGTTGTCGGTGCGACAGCGGCGGTTGTCGGTTGGTTCGGACGGGTCGTCTGAGCGTGTGCTGCGAGTGCAGAATCTGTCATTGCCATGGGCTGGTCGATGTGGTCGCTGGCGACTGCGAAACGTTAGTTTTTCCGTGGGGCGCGGCGAGATCGTGGGTCTGGCCGGGCTGATGGGTGCGGGGCGTACGGAGTTGCTGGAGTGTTTGGCGGGGGCGTCCGGGATGTGTTACTCGGGCGAGGTCTGGCTGCGTGGTCAACGCAGTGAGTTTCGGCATCCTGCTGATGCTTTGCGAGCGGGAGTGGCGATGGCGACGGAGGATCGCAAGCGGCTGGGGCTGTTTCGCGGGATGACGGTGCGAGAGAATATCACGATCAGTGCGCTGCCTCGATTTTCTGACGCGGGTGTGATTTCTATGAGTCGAGAGCAGGAGGCCGTACGGGAGCAGACGGAGTCGCTGGGGATTCGGACGGCTGGCTCAGAGGCTTTGGTGACATCACTGAGTGGTGGGAATCAGCAGAAGTGCATGCTGGCGCGTTGTATGCTGACGAAGCCGGATGTATTGCTGCTGGACGATCCGACTCGCGGTGTTGACGTGGGTGCGAAATCTGAATTGTATGTGCTGATGGACAGGCTGGCGGCGGCGGGTGTAGCGATGGTGGTAACGAGCGGAGAGTTGCCTGAACTGCTTGCGGTATGTGATCGGATTTTGGTGCTGAGTGAGGGATGTTTGACGGGCGAGTTTCGGGGTGACTGTGTGACTGAGCAACAGATTATGGAGGCAGCGACGGCCGGCGGCCGGCGGGAAGTTTAGGAAGCGGTCTTTGGCTGGTGCAGGTGTCTGCCGGAGTGGCGTGGGAGCAGGCATGATTTGCCGATTGATCATTTGTTGCAGGCGGCTGAACGGGCCTTTTCTGCCGACGTTTTGTGCTGGTTGGAATCTGCTGCAACCCGGTGTTGTGGAGCTGGAAAGTGGAGCTTATAGTGGCGGGGTTTGTGTGATTTCGACGTGCGATGGCAGTGTTGCGGGAATGAGTCTGCGTGAGTTTACATTTTCCAAATTCGGCCTGTTCTGATGATGAGCAGTTCATGCGTCTGGTGCGTCGTGAGGCGGATGTAGACCTGTTGGCGGCTGCTTTGGAGATTTCGCGAGACGGTCAGTCAGACGTGAATACCGCTGCTGCTCGCGGGATCGTTCAGCGGGCGGTTTCTCGACTGACTCATCCGGTGACTCAGGCAGGTTCTGAGCTTGAAGAGCTGAAGCTGTTGTCTCGTTACATGACTGAAGAACTGGGACTGCATGGTGAGAGCCAGTATTTGTCGGATCCGCATGCCCACTATGTGAATCGGGTTCTGGTGACGGGGCGAGGCATTCCGATTTCGCTGTCGCTGATTTATTTGCACGTGGGGAACGAACTGGGGATTCCGCTTCAGCCGATCAGTACTCCGGCTCGCTTTCTGATTCGTCTGCCTTCGGATCAGGGGCATTTGTATGTGGATGCCTTTGACCGTGGTCGTATTCTGGACGAGAGAGAATGTCTGGATCTGATTGGTAATTTGGCGGGTTGTGATGTGGATGAGGTTCGGCGGCATTTGCGTCCGGTGGATGGGCGTGCGGTGATGATCCGTATGCTGCAGAATTTGAAGGCGTTGTTTGGAGGTCGAGAGGACTGGTCAGCGGCGTGGCGAGTACAGACTCGACTACAGTTGCTGTTGCCGGGTTCGTGGCGTGAGCGTCGTGATCATGCGGTTTTGACAATGCGTGCCGGGCATTATGGTGAAGCGATTGATCTGCTGGAACGCGGTCTGGCGGTGTGTCCGGCGGAAGATCGTCTGTTTCTGCAGAATCATTTGCGGCAGGCGCGGCGAATGCTTCCGGAGTGCAACTGATTTCTTCGGTGAATTTGCGAAATCGGGCTGCTGGTGAGCCAGAATTCCGCAGGTGGCTATAACACGGATGCGGGCCGAAGTGGCGGGTATGTGTCCGTCGGGCTGCGGGCCGGGGTAATGATCACTGACAGGGGGATTGCGGAACCATGGCGGAATGGATTGAACCGCCGGCGAAAGCGCCGGCATTTTCTCTGAAATCGACGACTGGTGAGACCGTGAAGCTGTCGGATTTCAAAGGTCGGCCGGTGGTGCTGTATTTTTACCCCAAAGATGATACACCGGGCTGTACCAGGGAGGCGTGTGCGTTTCGGGATCGTTTGAGTGAGATTGAGGCATTGGGTGCGGTGGTACTGGGCATCAGTGCTGATTCCGTGGAGTCTCATCAGAAGTTCACCACGAAGTATACTCTGAATTTTCCTTTGCTGGCTGATACTGAGCATGCTGTCGCCGAGAAGTACGGTGCTTGGCGTGAAAAGAACATGTACGGCCGCGTGTCGATGGGAATTCAGCGAGCGACCTGGATTATTGGTGCTGACGGCAAGGTGGCGAAGTTGTGGAAGAAGGTGTCCGTGGACGGGCATGATGCGGATGTGATCGCAGCCTTGCAGGAACTGTCTGCGGGTTGAGCGGAGGTTTTTGTGGGGCGTAAACGGGCAGTGTTTGAGTGTGGCCTGGTGGCATTGCTGCTGCTGGATGCGGGTGGTTGCGGGCAGCAGGTGACGGCTTTGCCTGCTGCCGCCAATTCATCGGCTGCTGCTTCGCCCGAATCAGTTGAGCAGCCGGTATCTTTGCGGTCGGTCGACAAGACTCAGTCGCAGCAACTGGCTGAGCAAGTGCGCCAGGCGGTGGCTCATCTGGATACAGCCGCACTACAAAAGCTAGCTAGCGATGACGCATTTGCTGACAGTGTATTGAGGGGGACGGACATTCGGGGTGAGGAGCGTCGTGAGGTCACGGAGGGTTTGTCCGGAACATTGCAGGACATCTTTGCGGGTGTTGTGCAGGGCTGCGGCAACGGAGGCAGTTACAGTTTTGTGCGGCTGGTTTCGCGTGGAAGCGAATTTCGTCCATTGTTTCGGCTGTGCCTGCCAGAACTGTCAGGGATCAATTACCACGAACTGATACTGGTGCAGACCCCCGACGGTGTCAGGATCGCGGACGTGGACGTGTATTTGTTGGGTGAGTCGGTTGCCGACAGTCTGCGGCGGCTGGTTTTGCCGGCACTGGCTGCATCAAATCGTGGGCTGCGGGCTTCGCTGAGTGCGACGGAACTGCAGTTGCTGGAGTTTGCTGAGGACATTCGTGAGATTGGCAGTTTGCAGCGGGGCGGTCAGCCAAAGTCTGCGCTCGAGCTGTATCGCAGGTTGCCTGGGGTTGTGCAGCAGTCTGAGCCTCTGCTGCGGCTGAAAGTGCAGATCTGCCGTAATCTGGGCGCGGACGAACTATCGGGTGCTTTGCAGCAGTTGTTTCAGGCAACGGCAGCAGATTCTGCTGCGGGGTTTACGGAGGTGGAAAGGCTGGAACTGCTGGGGCAGTACGCCGAGGTTCCGGCTGCCGTGGATCGTCTTCGTGAGCAGATCGGTGATCCGTATTTGAGCCTGCTGAAGATTGAGTCGCTGCTGAAACTGGAACGCGGTGCTGATGCGGTTGCTGCAGTTGCGGCAGCAAAGGCGGTTTCTGAGGGCGAAGCTGATGTGTCACTAACGGACCTGCGTGTGCGGCTGCATCTGAAGGACTTCGCTGGAGTGGTGGGTTTGCTGGACGAATTGCAGCAGACGCCGGAGGGCGCGGCGGAGATACCGGAGTATCAGGAGTTTCTGAAGTCGGAAGCCGGTCAGGCCTGGCTGCAGCGTAAAGCGGCTCAGTCCGAAGTTCCCTGAGGCGATGCGGCTGGCAGGTCCTTCCAGAGTGTCTCGGCGGTGAGGCCGCCGGTGGCCTGCCGTGGCACCGAGTTTGTGCGGTTGCGAGCGGTGTCGGGTGTGGCTGGGGTGCCGGCAGCATCAGGTGCTGCGGCGTGTGCCACCAATTGTCGGCTCCGCAGGGTGACACCGCCGGTAAATGCTCCGATGATCAGTCCGCCGGAAGCACTGCGGCAGGTGAGCATGGGCAGTGTTTCGCGGGGGACCGGCCAGGATCTGCCTGGCAGGACTGTGTGATCGGTCAGCATTTGTGGCTGAAATTGCAGTGTTCCGTCTGCCTGCAGTTCGCGGCAGACGGCTGCAGCGACGAGGAGATCGAGGATGTTCTGCAGATCTGCGAAGGCCGGGATTTTCTGCGTCAGCTCCGGCAGATGATGATTGAACAGTTCGGCGAATTCGTCGGCGCTGCCGCGTGTGGTGGTGGTGTCCAGCAGATTGCCGCTGTCATCCATGATTTCTTCCTGCGCAAACAACTGCAGACGCAGCCCGGCGAGTGTCCAGACAGTACGATCGTGAGAGACTGTTAGAGTGTCCGGAGCAGGCGCAAACCACCAGCGCCTCATCATGTTGTCACCGGGACGTGCGAGTGCGAGGCTGCTTTTGAGTCCGCGGATACCGGTGGGGTCGGCACCGATTGCGATACGTTTCATGAGGTAGTCGGCTTCGATCATCGCCAGGCTCATGCGACTGTCTTCCGGGACTCCAAACGTTGTCACATTCCAGTGTCCCTGCAGGCGTACCATTTGTTCGAGGCGAGCTTTGGCTATGGCGAAGGTCGCGGGTGAGGAGTTGCGCGCCAGCCAGTTATGTGCTGCAGCGAGGCGGGCAGGGTCCGGGTCGATGGAGCAGCCGGCAGCATCAAGGACAGTATCGTGACGAAAGGCGGTGAGCAGATCTTCGAGGCACAGTACGGGTCGGCCGGAAAGCAGTCCGACCATTCTGTTGCCGCGAACTGCTGCAAACGGTTCGGCAGGACCCGCCAGAATCAGGTCAGTGCCATCGGGCGAGAGGATGATTGAGTCGATGCGGGTGAGGCCGGCGAGGCCAAGGAGTTTGGCTGGGATGGCAGTGCCGGCTGCGGCAAGTGCGGCCAGTTGGCTGTCGAGGTTGCGGAGTGAGAGCAGGCGGGTCGTGGCAGGCTGGCGGAGTTCTTCCGGGAGTGTCGCGAGGGCTTTTTCGCGCAGTTGGCGGTTGGGTGGAGTGTGGGTTAGGGGAGTGGCGAGCGCCTGCTGAATCAGGCCCTGAGGCGAGATGAGGATACCGCCGGGTGAGCCGCCGGGAGTATTTCCTCCTTGTCCGACAGCGCTGGGCGAGGCAAGGCAGAGGACCACAGCAGCAGCGAGTACCGGCAGAAGGTGACGCATGGGGGACGCTCCGAGGACGCTGCGGGATAGATTGTCGAGAAGTATAGTCAGAGCTGGCGGGCGGATGCCAGCTTTAGTGGTCAGTGGTCAGTCAGGCGAGCCGCGGACGGGAGTCCGCGGGTATGAGTGCCGGAGAGTCCCGGTGCGGGCTGCTTCGATCGTGCAGACTTCATGACCATACGGAGTGCCTGGTGGACAGTTTGGCTCACGCAAAGCCGCGAAGGAAGGCTCAAAGGTCAGTGGCCGATGGGTGTTTTTCTAGTGCGATTACGAGTACCGTTTCACTGAGTACAAGTACGGAGGGGGGGGGATTTTTGCATTTTTTCGTACTCGATTTTCACTCAAACCGCCGGGAGTTTCCCTGCCGGCGGTTTTCCGGGGAGGGGGAATGACAGGGGACGCACTCAGTTGTCAGGTGTCAGTTGTCAGTGGGCGGTGGGCGGCCCGGGCGAGCCGCAGACGGGAGTCTGCGGGGTCTGGTGTTGCGGGAGCGGATTGAACTGGCCCGGGCGCTGACGCTGTGCGCTGCTGACTGTTTTCGCGTGCAAGCGGGTTCTCGCGGAGTCACCGGGGCCCGGAGCTGAATGAACACTAGAGACGGTCAGGTGTGGTAACTGAGGTGTGGATCCCGTGCGTGACGGAAGTTCGCTTACCTGCTGACATCTCAGCTGTGTCTTTATATCTGAGACGGCTGGAATCGTGGTTAGCTGTCAGCGGCCTGCTGCAGGTCTTTCAGGCTGAGTTGTGCGCGATTCAGGCAGACGACTCCGGTGGCAGTGACTGCGATGTAGCCGACGATCTGTGAGTAGAGTGAGGCTGCGAGTACGAGTGACGGATCCGGCTTGATTTGCTGAACCTGTATGGCGATTTGAAAGCACACCTGGATGACTCCAAAGTATCCGGGTGCAGCCGGTATCATGACTCCCAGTGCCGTGATTCCGGTAAGGATCAGGCCGGTGCTGAGAGTCACATCGATTCCGAAGGCTTTGAGTGCGAGGCAGGCGGAGTATCCGTTGATGAGCCATTGCAGGAGAGAGTTGAGTGCGATGGAAGCGACTGCTGTCGCACTTTTCAGGGAGTGCAGTCCGACGGCACCCTGGCGGAGCAGATCGAGGATTTTACTGGTGAGCCAGACTGGGATAAAGGGGAAGAGGGCGAAGATGCTGGCGGTGGCTTTCACAAACCAGTCGGTGCGGATCATGTAGACGATCAGAATAACAACGACTCCGGCGGCGGCAGCGGCTGCAATCATACCGCTGCGCTGGTAGTTTTCAGGCAGTGAGGGCGCGAAGAGGATTCCGAGGCCGAAGAGGGCGAGAATTGCGAAGATGTCGAAGATTCGTTCGAGGACGATGGAGGAGAGGACTGTTCCGGCAGGAACTCGGTGCTGTCTGTTCACCACGAAAACTCGAACGAATTCCCCGAGGTGTGCGGGGAGGATGTTATTGGCGGCGAAGCCGATCATAACGGGTGAGAACAGTTGTCGGGCGGTCAGTGGTGTCGCAGGAGCCAGCAGTTGGGCGAAACGGATAGATTTGAGCCAGTAGAAGGCCAGCAGCAGCAGCAGGATTGGAGGCAGTGAGAAGTAATCAGCCGTTTTGAAGGCATGTAGCACTGTCTGTCTATTGGTATCGCGCATGGCGTACCAAAGTGAACCGGCTGATACGGCGATACCGACAAGCAGCAGCAGCAGACGTTTCATGGCAGTGCAGTATCAGAGAGAATCGTCGGCATTGCGAAGCAAGCTAAGTGCATGTGCGCCGCGGATGAAGATCGGTCGGGGTTCGTCGGGATTGAACAGTCTCAGTTTCGGTCGGAGTCCGCGGTGACTGGGTCGCCGCCTGCGCACTGTTGTGCATTCATCCAGATCGTCATAGAGCGTGGTCGGTACCCACTCAGAAACTTGCTGCGTGCAAAAATCTTCACGGGCACTGATCTGTCGTCCGAGTTGCGGGCGTTTGATGATTCCCGCCAGTTTGCCGGAATGATCGAGGACTGGCAGGCAGTCTGTGAGTGATTCGTAAAGGAGTGATCGCGCAGAGGCGGCGGAATCGGTGCAGTGGACGGGTGTTCTCACAGGAACGGCGAGACTGGCTGCGGGAGTACGATCTGAGGCGCCGGCGAACAGTGCCTGGAGCAGATCATCTTCTGTGACTTTGCCCACAAGTCTGCCGTTATGGTCAACGGAGAATAGGCAGAAATGTCCGTGCTGCAGCAGCAGGCAGGCGGCTTCACGGAGGTTGGCTTCCGGACCGACAGAGTGGCCAGAGCTGGGGCACATCAGTGTGTCAGCCAGCGGATTCATGTTGATTTCCTGAAAAATTCATGCGCAGGTTGCTACTGCTGGGGCGGCAGCAACCGGCAATCTTTCTTCCGGGCTGATGGAAGTTTGAGGAATTTCGGCAACATTTGCGTTGAGATCGCATAAATTACGCTGAGTTTGAGGCTTACGCCGGATTTTCCGGTTTTACGGCGGGGGGAGTTTCTCATGAGCGTTCGAGCGTTGTTGTGCCTCAGTCTGTTGGCTGTGGTTGTCGGTTGTGGCGGTGAAGCGGGGCAGAGTGCAGCAAGTGGTGGCGGTAGTTCAGGCACGCCTGGCGGTGCTGACAAGTCTGCATTGTTGCCGTTTCGGCTGGCATTGAACTGGTATCCGGAAGTGGAGCACGGGGGGTTTATCGCGGCGGATGTGCAGGGTAAGTTTGCGGCCGAAGGTGTATCGGCCGAAATCATTCCGGGCGGCCCGGGGGCTCCGCAGGCGGTGATTGCGGAACTGGCGGCGGGCCGTATTCAGTTTGCTGTATCAGATGCGGATAATGTGGTGTTGGCGCGAGCGGCGGGGGTGCCGGTTGTGGCGTTGCTGGCACCACTGCAGAGTTCTCCGCGGTGCATCATGGTGCATCGGGCCGCGGGGTTTAAGACGCTGGCCGATTTACGAGATATTGAGTTGGCCATCAGCGATGCTCGACCATTTGCACTGTGGATGAAGAAGCAGCTGCCGCTGACGAATGTTCGTCTGATCCCGTTCAGCGGGATGGTTGGCGAGTTTTTGCAGAAGCCGGCTTTTGCTCAGCAGGCGTTTGTGTTTAGCGAGCCGTTTGTTGCCAGGGAGCGTGGTGGTGACCCGGAAGTCCTGATGGTTTCGGAGATTGGATTTGATCCTTATGCCAGTGTCCTGATCACCACCGAGGATCTGATTGCAGAGAATTCGGAGCTGGTGCAGAAGGTCGTGCGGGCGAGTGTGGCGGGCTGGCGGGAGTACCTGCAGGCTCCGGTAGTCACCAATGAGGAGATCGGCAAATTGAATTCTGAGATGAGTGCTGCGGCTCTTGAGTTTGGGGCGGCGGCGATGACGCCTTTGTGTCGTGCGGCCGGTGGTGAGGCGGGTGGCTGTGGTATGGAGTTGGGGCGCTGGGAGAAGCTCGTGGAGCAGATTGAGGATCTTGGCCAGATTGAAAAGGGCAGTGTGCGGGCGAGCGAGTGTTTTACGGTGAAATTCCTGGGTGCTGGCTGAGGCGGCAAAAACTGCCGGTGCTGGCATGCTGTCGAGGCCCGTGTGCGAACTGGACTTTCGCACAGTGTGTTCAGTGTTAGAACAGTATGTTAACGTGTTAGTTTGGGCGGAGTTTATCGAAAATGCCGACTTTGCGGGAAAGGCGTCAAGCGGCATCGTCAGAACTGACGAGATCCGAAAAGTCGATGTATTCGTTACGCACAGCCATTTGCGCGCGCAATCCTGCAGCGTCCCGTTGAATTAACGGGGCGCGGGGCACGCATTGGTGGCTGTCGAGTGCAGGTGCGGGTACGCGACAGGACCCCCACGGGCACTGGAGTACAGCAGGATGCTGCGTCAAATGCTGCGAAAGAAGTTTCATGCACGTCTGGCGCTGATGTTGCTGGGAGTTGTCGGGTTTTCGTTGGTGTCGGGCTGTTCCCGACAGTTCTGGCGGAAGCAGGCTGACCGTGATGCATACACGGCAATTGGTGAGAAGATCAATGATCCTCACTGGAGCGTTCCGCGAGTGGATCTGACTCCTGATCCACGCAGTCGTTTCTATGATCCGTGGGATCCTGACAAGCGTCCTTTGCCGCCGGACGATCCGACGGCCCATGAACTGATGCATTCGGTAAATGGTCGTCGCGGGTACAAGAACTGGCACAAACTGGGTGTTTCATTTGCGATTGAAAATCCGCACTGGCTGAAGCCTTATGGGATTGATAAGAACGGTGTGGACCCAGTGGGGTCGCATGCGAAAGTGAAACTGCAGAACGTCAGTATTCCCGATGCGATGAATCTGACTTCGATTCACAGTCGCGAGTATCAAAATTCGATCGAGAATCTGTATTTGGATGCCTTGAATCTGACGGCCGAGCGATTCAAGCTAGGCGTGCGTTATCTGGGTACGAATCGATCTGAGCCGAGTGTGGACTTTACGGCACGATCGAACGCGGCCGGTCGGACATCGGGAGTTCTGGCGACTCCCTTTGGCATCAGTCAGACGTTGCCTACTGGCGGTCAGATTGCGGCGGACATTGCGAATTCGGTGACGTGGGTGTTTTCCGGAAATGGCAGCGAATCGTCGGCGCCTTCGATTGGCTACAGTCTGACTCAGCCGCTGCTGTTTAATGCGGGGCGCAAGATTGCGCTGGAGTCTTTGACGCAGAACGAACGCAGTGTGCTGTACAGCGTGAGGACTCTGGCTCGTTTCCGACAGACGCTGTTTACTCAGGTGGCATCCAGTTATCTGATACTGCAGCAGCAGCAGCAAAACATCCTCAACATCGAGAATAACATTCGACAGCTTGATGAGCAACTGGAGGCTCAGGAGGCGCGAGACCGGCGTGTTCCGGGAGTCGTGAATGCAGCTCTTGAGGGTATGCAGAATCTGCAGATTCCGGCCGAGCTGCAGAGGCAGTTGTCCTACGACGGCAACTGGCTGAAGTGGCGCGGCGATATGTCGCCCGAGCAGGAACCAATGGTGCTGGGGGTGTCGCAGGATCCGGATTATCTGGCCGCTGCATCGGAGCTGATTGACTTGAAGAAGCAGTTGACTACCAGTCTGCCCTATTTGCAGTTGCGAGACCGACTGAATCAGTCGCAGGTGTCCCTCGCAAACTCGCAGCGACAGTTGCAGGACCAGCAGGATTCATTCAAGTTGCTGCTGGGGCTGCCACCCAACGCAGATCTCGGAATAGATACTGCGCTGTTGCAGCAGTTTGAGCTGATTGGCTGGGACCTGATTAATCTGGAACGGGACCTGCGGAGGGTGCAGAAGAGTATCGGAGATCAGTTGCTGCCGAAGCAGGGGGCTGATAATCCGGTGACGGGTCCGAGTCTGTCAGCGGTGCGAAATTATGTGGATGCCTTGGTTGATGCGAGGGATCAGTTGTATGAGGTTGGTTTCAAGCGTGTAGCTGTGGATTTTGGGCGACTGGGCGAGTTGCTGGAGCGGACGCGGGAGAATGTTACCGCGATTGAGCCGGGCAAGCGGTATTTTCGTGACGAAACCGAACGCCGGGATCTGGAGGAGCGACTGGAGAAGGATCGCCGCCTGTACCGCCTCGCGGAACGCGAGTTTGCATTTGGCAGCCGGCTGCTGGATATGCTTAGGAAGATGCTGTCGGCGGTCAGTGAGCAGGAATTGCTGCAGTCGCTGGACGGCAATGGGAACGGGCAGATTGAGCTGGCGGAACTGCCGGAGAGCTGGCGAGATCTGCCGCGGTCGGGGGATCGTGTTGCACTGGAGAGGTATACGGTGCCAGAGTTGCTGCTGGAGGCTGCCAGTGGTGCGCGCGACCTGCGGGACAAGTACCTGTTGCGAATGGCTCAGAGTCTGGAGGTGCTGCAGGCTTCTCTGCGAGTGGAGCAGATTGCGGTCATGCCGTTCAGTCTGGATGAATCACCGCGGATTCCGGACATCGAGGAGGTTGTGGCACTGGGTCTGGAGTACCGGCACGACTTAATGAACGTGCGTGCATCGGTGATGGATGCGCGTCGTCAGGTGGAGATACAGGCGAACCGTCTTGAGGCGGGACTGGATGTGACATTTCGTGGCAATCAGGGTTTAAATCCTGACGCGAAGAACAGCACGAACCACAGCGCTGGACTGAGGTTCACTACGCCACTGGATCAGGTGTTGGAGCGCAATGGTTATCGGCAGTCTTTGGTAACCTTCCAGCGTGCTCGTCGTGCGTATATGGAGCAGGAGGACCGTGTTAAGCAGACGATTCGATCGAGCTGGCGTCAGTTGGGTGTTCAGGAGTACCGTTTGAGGGTGGACCGAGTCACGGTGCGAAACGCGGCCCTGCAGTACGACAATGCGTCTTTACAGGCTCAGGGCGGTCAGCAGTTGGGCGGTCAGGGCAACGCGTTGAACGTGTTGAACGCGTTGAATTCAGTTTTGACGGCCCAGAACGGTCTTGTTGGAGATTGGGTCTTATATGAGACGAATCGGCTTAACATCTTCCGAGATATGGGTATCATGGACATTGACGCGCGGGGCGTCTGGACCGACCGATTTTACCAGCGGATGCAGTCATCTGTTCCGGTAGAGGGCGCTGGTTCGCCTGCTGAAGCTCCCGCAGTTCAGCCATCGTTGGTGCCGCTGGTACCGGCGGATCGGGGTTCAGTCCCTGGGACACCGGAGTAACAACTTCGGTCAACATTGATCAGCCGTGGCCATCCTGCCTTGTCCTGACGCCTTCGTTCAAAGGTTCTCCATATGCTTCGCACGCTTCAGCCTGCTCGTTCCGGCAGGTCTTTTTTCTGGATTGTGACAGCTTTGGTGGCAGCCGGTGCGGTGGCGGTGCTGCTGATTCCTGCAGTTAGTGAGCGGGCGTTGTCGTTACTGGGCGGTGCCCAAAAGGACGCGATTCCGGACTATCTGATGAAGCTGGCCGAGAAGGGTTCGTTTCGGATTGTGATTACGGAAAACGGCACGGTTGACAGTTTAAAAAATTCGACGCTCAGCAACAGTGTTGAGGGATCGACGACGATTATTTCGCTGGTGCCTGAGGGCAGCAAGGTGAATTCGCCGGTGGTGGCCGAGTTTGACGGTGTGGTGCAGTTTATTGATGCGGCTTCGGATTCTGTGAAGACGCTGAAAGTGGTGTCTGAGGACGGTAAAGAGAGGACCTGGGAGCTAGTATTTGGCGAGCACACCGAGTTGCTGGTGAAGGATCGGCAACAGGTTCGCAAGGGCGATTTTCTGGCAGGTGATGTGTGCTGCGAACTGGATTCGTCAACTTTGGTTGAGAAAGAGAAGGAGCAGCAGATCAAGGTCACAACGGCTCGTGCCAATCTGGAGAAGGCTCAGAAGGACATTGAGATTCAGCTGACGACCAATGAAAGCAATGTGGCGAAGGCGCGACTGGCTGAGGACCTGGCGGGTCTGAGTCTGATCAGTTATACGTCGCCGGCTGGTGAGTACGAGCAGGAACTGGAGACTTTAAAGGGCGACATCAAGAAGACGGAAGAGGAGTTATCGATCAACCGTGAGGAGTACGAGAGAATTCGGGATCAGGCTCGTCTCGGTTATGCCAACGTGAACCAGCTCGAAAGTGCTCGCCTGAAGGTCACTCAGTCGCAGATTCTGTTGAGCGTGAACCGTGGCAAGTTGGAAGTGCTGGAGAAGTATACTCGACCGAAGAAGGAAAAGGAGCTGGCTCAGACGGCCGACAATTCGAAGCGTGAAACTCAGCGGGCTCGTCTGGAAGGCGAGGCCCTGATGACTCAAATGAAGGCTGCGGCTGACGCATCGCAGCTCACGCTGAGTGTTGAGGAGGAGAAGCTGATTTTGTTTCAGCGGCAGATCAAGGCTTGTCGGCTCGTGGCGACTCAGGCGGGCGAAGTGGTTTACGCTTCCCAGAAAAGTTCTCGCAGCAATGAGCCGGTCGTCATTGAAGAGGGTGCAGCGGTCCGTGAGCGGCAGGCTGTGATCAATCTGCCGGATCTTGAGAACATGAAGATTGATGCTCGCATCCATGAATCTCGAATCAGCCGTGTGATGATTGGTCAGCCTGTGGAGATTGCGATTGACGCGATCCCAGGGGATCCGTATCGGGGTCGTCTGCAGTCAGTTTCATCAGTGCCGATTCCGGGCAGTTGGCCGAACACGGATCTGAAGGAGTACGAGGCGGTGGTGCAGATTCTGGATTCACCTGAGCGAGTTCGGAAGCTGAAGCCTGGCATGACGGCTCAGATTCGAGTTGTGGTGGAGGACCGCAAGGAGCCGGTGCTGCAGGTGCCGGTCCAGAGTGTGGTATCGTTTTTTGGTCATTACTACGCGTATGTGTATTCCGGCAAGGATGGTGTGCAGCGTCATGAGTTAAAGGTTGGCGATGCGAACGACGAATACATTGAGATTCTTGAGGGTGTGGAGCAGAACGATCTGGTGGTGATGAGTCCGAGGACCCATTTCAAGAAGGATCTGGCGGAGCTGGAGGCCAAGAAGGCGACAGAGGCAGAGGCGAAACGCGAGAAACTGGAGACTCCTGATCGCAAGGTCGGCGGTGGTCCTGTTGGTTCAGGCGGTCCCGTTGGTTCAGGCGGTCCCGTTGGTTCAGGCGGTCCCGTTGGTTCAGGCGGTCCCGTTGGTTCAGGCGGTCCCGTTGCCTGGTGGCGGGATGGGGATGGATCCCAAGGCGATGTTTGAGAGCATGGACAAGGACAAGGACGGTGTTGTGACTAAGTCCGAGCATCCTCGTCCTGAGTTCTTTGACCGTTCGGACCTGAACGGGGACGGCAAGCTGACGGTTGAGGAGTTGCAGGAGGTGATTCAGAAGATGATGCAGCAGCGTCCGCCGGGTGGCGGTGCGGGCTGATGTGCTGGACGCTGACGTTTTCAGTGTCGTGTGACGCCGGTGGCCCCGGGGTGTTCTGGCCTTTTGCAAACTCTGGTAGCAGCAAGTCATGAGTCTGGCAGCACAGGTGATTGATCTGCAGAAGGACTACATGCTGGGCGCGGTGCCTGTGCAGGCCCTGCGTGGAGTCTCCGTGGATTTTCCGCGTGGTGACTTTGTCGCGATTATGGGTTCGTCTGGCAGCGGCAAGAGTACATTGCTGAATCTGCTGGGGGCTCTGGACCGCCCGACTCGCGGTAAATACATCGTCGGTGGTCGTGACGTGTCGTCGATGACTGACGATGAGTTGTCGACGATTCGGAACGAGAAGATTGGTTTCATTTTTCAGTCATACAATCTGATTCCGCAGTATACGGTGCTGGAGAATATTGAGGTTCCTCTGCACTATCGCACGGGTTATCCGACGATTGGCGATCGCGAGCAGCAGCGGATTCGTGAACTGGCGGAGATGGTGGGTCTGGGTGAGCGTCTGGATCATCGACCATTTCAGTTGTCGGGTGGCCAGCAGCAGCGCGTTGCGATTGCTCGGTCCCTGGTGAATGACCCTGAGATTATTCTGGCGGACGAGCCTACGGGTAATCTGGATTCGAAGACGGAGCAGGAGATTATGGAGATGCTGCTGCGTTTGAACCGTGAGGGTCGCACGATCATCATGGTGACTCATGAACCCGCAGTGGCTCGGCTGGCCAAGCGTCAGATTTACATGAAGGATGGAGTTGTTGCTGGTGAGGGAGTGTTTCCGGGCTGACGTTTGTCGTTGTCTGTCGTCGGGGTTTGCGGTAACTGCTTACGGGTACGGAATCATTTAGTCGGACGGGCGTGCAATGTTGAATCTTCTGCGAACCGTTCAGCTGGCTCTGAAGAGTCTGATGCTGCATAAGCTGCGATCTGGTCTGACGATGCTGGGGATCGTGTTCGGTGTATTTTCGGTGATTGCGATGCTGGCGATTGGCGAAGGAGCCAGCCAGCAGGCCCAGAAGCAGGTACTGCAGTTGGGTGCGACGAATATTATTGTGCGCAGCGTCAAGCCGCCTCGTGAAAACGCCAGTGCTCAGAACCAGAACAGTTTTGTCCTGCGTTATGGTCTGAAGCGAGCGGATTATGATCTGTTGTCGCGAACGATACCGACGGTGCTGCAGGCTGTACCAATTCGCGAGATTACGAAGGCTTGTCGTTATCTGCACCGCGAGATGAATTGTCGCATCGTTGGATGTACTCCTGAATATTTGGACATGAATAACCTTGAGCTGGCTCAGGGGCGATTCATTTCTGATAAGGATCGTCGGGAGAAGACGAATGTGTGTGTGCTGGCTGCTCAGGCTGCGGAAGAGCTGTTTCAGTTCAACGACCCGATTGGCCAGTCAGTGAAGATTGCAGACCGGCGTTATGCGGTGGTTGGTATCACTGCGGCTCGTGAGGCCAGTGCGGCGATTGGTGGCAGCATGTCGGGTCAGGAGTTCAACAAGGACATATATATCCCGCTGGAGACGATGCGGGTGCGGATGGGTGATCTGGATATTGACCGTCGTCAGGGTTCATTCAGTGCTGAGGAGGTGGAGCTGAACCAGATTACACTGACCATTTCTGATGTGGATCAGGTTGTGCCGACGGCGGGTGTGATTCGTGAGAGTTTGCAGGGGACTCACAAGTCGGGCAACGATTATTCGGTTGTGGTGCCGCAAGAACTGCTGAAGCAGGCGGCTCAGATTCGCACGATTTTCAACGTCGTACTGGGGTCGATTGCTGCGATCAGTCTGATTGTGGGTGGTATTGGGATTATGAATATTATGCTGGCAACGGTCACCGAGCGGACTCGTGAGATTGGCATTCGTCGTGCACTTGGTGCCAAGCGTCAGGACATTACGACTCAGTTTTTGACCGAGACGATTGTGCTGGCGGGCAGTGGCGGTTTGATTGGCGTGCTGCTGGGCCTGTCAACGCCGTGGGTATTTGACGGGATGAAGTCTGTCGCCACGCGATTCTTTTTTGAGTCTGGCGGGGGCTCAGAGTTCAGCGAGATGTTTACGAACCTGAATCCTCAGGTGGTTCCTGCCAGTCTGCCGCTGGCGTTTGGGATTTCTGTGGGGATCGGGGTTATTTTTGGCATGTACCCGGCTCGTTCGGCAGCTCAACTGGACCCGATTGAGGCTTTGCGTCACGAGTGAGCTTGCGGGTGAATTGGGCTGTCAGCCCAGTCTTCCGAACTGCTGGTCGAGCGTGTGACGGCTGAGTGTGAGCGCTGTTGGGCGTCCGTGCGGGCAGTGGTGCGAGTCCTGGACGAGGTGTCTTTGTCGCAGCAATTCGCGCATTTCTTCGCTGGACAGTCGCTGACCTGATTTGATGGCAGCGCGGCACGACATGGTGTGGAGCATGTGGTCGAGCAGATCACGCCGGTTAAGTCGACCGTCTGTTTGGACCAGTTTTTCGGCGAAGTCGAGCACGATGCGTACGATGCCACCGTGGGGGATGAGAGCCGGGAACGAGTGCAGCAGCAGGGTTGTGCCACCGAATTCCTGAATATCGAAGCCCATTTGTGTCATGAGTTCCGAGTGTTCGAGGACGGCCGACGCCTGAACTGCAGTGCACTCGATGGTTTCGGGGATGAGCAGTCTTTGGGATTCGACGACACCTGCGAGAATTTTAGTGCGGAGGTGTTCGTACATGATGCGTTCGTGGAGCGCGTGCTGGTCGATGACTTCGAGTCCAGCGTCGCTGGCGACGACAAGGTAGCAGTCGTAGATCTGGAAGGCGCGGAATTCGTCGGTGATGATTTCTGGTGAACTGGTGACGGTGGATTCTGCGACTTGCTCATCATTGGCGGGGATGTCATCCCATGAGGGCTGTGGTGCAACGCGGCGAGTCTGGGAGGGTGGTACGGCCAGAGCAGCAACAACTTCCGGGTGTTTAAGTATATTGTGACCGGTGAGTACAGCGGGAGCGATTCCGGGTGGTACGGGGAAATCAGAGCGAGGCTGTATGAAGTTCATCTGCCGGTGCAGACGAGTGGCCGATTCGGGTTTATCGAACCGGAGATCGTTTGTGGGGGCGTGTGGTAAGTGTTCTGTGTGTGTGGCCGGTTGTTTATTTGCGGTGTTTTGAGCTGTGAGGCTGAGTCCGACGCGGAATTCAAGTTCGAGGAACCGATCGCGGAGTGTTTTCAGCAGCTGTCGATAAAGTGTTTGTCCGTCCTGGAAGCGAACTTCGCTTTTGGTGGGATGAACATTGACATCGACGAGAGCAGGAGGCAGATCGAGGAAAAGGAAGCTGACGGGGTGCCGTCCGACCATGAGGAGTCCGCGGTAGGCTTCTTCGAGTGCATGCTGCAGGCTGCGGTCCTGGATCCAGCGTCCGTTGAGGAAGAGGAACTGATCGCGTCGAGTGGCGCGGCTGAGCGATGGTTCACCGACGTGTCCATAGAGCCGAATTTTGCGACCGCTGGGCAGTTCGGCTTCTGATGAGAGCGGGATGAGGTGATCGGCAACTTCATTGCCGAAGAAGCGGCGGATGCGGTCGGCGAGATCAGCAGCAGCGGGCAGATCGTAAGCTAGTTTATCGTTGTGCCGGAGTGTCAGGTGCATACGCGGGTTAGCGAGTGCAATGCGAGCGAACTGGTCAACGATGTGGCTGAATTCGGTGGATGCTTTTTTGAGGAATCTTCGGCGGGCCGGAGTATTGAAGAAGAGGTTGTGTACTTCCATGACGGTCCCGGGAGGGCAGCCGCAGTCACGGTTGACGACGATTTGGCCACCGTGACTTTCCAGTTCGCGCCCGACTTCATTTTCATGTGGTCGGGTGCGGATTCGCAGTTTTGAGACGGAGGCTATGGAGGCGAGTGCTTCCCCGCGGAATCCCAGCGTGGTGATGTGGTCGAGGTCTGCGTCAGACTGAATTTTGCTGGTGGCATGTGTGGTGACGGCCAGCAGCAGGTCTTCCGGGTGGATTCCTTCGCCGTCGTCGACGACACGAATGAGATCCATACCACCGTTGACTACTTCCAGGTCGATCCTTGTGGAGAGTGCGTCGACGCAGTTTTCGAGCAGTTCTTTGACGACGCTGGCAGGTCGTTCAATCACTTCGCCAGCGGCAATTCGGTTGATGACGTGAGTATCAAGTTGCTGAATGCGTGGCATAGCAGTGTCCGCCAAACACGGGGTGAAATGCAGACATCCTGTGTGCGTGCAAAGTATACCAGATGTGCGGACGGAAATCTGGTATCAGGCGGTGGAAAACGGGGGTTTTTACTGATCTGCAGCGTTCCGGACACGTTTTAAGATTTCAGGAATTTCCTGCAGTATTTCGCGATCTTCGGCGAGGTCCGAGAACTGAGAACGGGCAAGTTCGAGACTGATCCAGAGCGTTTCGTTGCGAGGATTTTCGATGCCGATGGCAGTGCACAGAATGTTGGTCAGCAGGCGTTCTTCCGGGAATCGGTCGAACAAAACGACGGCGGATTCCTGCTGAATCAGATCAATGCGTTTATTGAGAGCGGCGGCAAGTGAGTCGGGGCTGGTGGCGGGATCCGCGGGCGATTCCGCGACGGTACCAGAAACCGTTTTTTTGGGACTGGCCGCGATTTCGATGGCAGGTGCCGGGGTAAGCACAGCGGCTACGGCCGCCCATTCCGGTGAGGCGCAGCTCTGCAGTGGAATGCCGATGGCGCTAAAGTCCTGGAAGCGGCGGATCTGGCTAAGCAGTGGCTGCAGTGACCGGAAGTCCTCTGGTGTGATGGAAGCACCGTGGATTCGTCCGGCGACGGGTTTCAACTGTCGCACCCAGCGGTGCTGGCGATCGACGATGGTTCTGAGTGTCTGAGCGGATTCCTGTTCGCGGAGGGTTGAGTAACCGTTGCGACTGCTGTTGCGGATCAGTTGTCGATTGAGGAATGCTTCGCTGAAATCGCTGCCGGTGCCGATTTGTCGGAGTGTACGAATTCCCAGTACGAGATCACCTTGCCGCAGCTGAGCAGCGACGGGGCCACCTGGTCGAGACCACGTGGGGTGTGAATCGATAATCTGGATTGTCCCCAGCGGCGTGTAGTGGTTATCGGTGCGGCGGAGGGCAGCCAGCCGGTCACCCTCGAGCACTCCGTGGACATCGCCGAGATCAATGCGTTCGGCTTCAGCGGCTGAGGAGAGTACAGTGCCGGCATACCAGACAATGCCACCCCCGGCTTTGGTATTGGCATCGGACTGGGCCGCGGCTGATCCGGGCTGCAGAAAGCTGCAGAGCAGGCAGAGCAGTGTGAGGCCGACAGCCGTGGGGCGTGGCTGGGAGCAGAAGCCGGCTGATTGAGTCATAGGAGACCACCGATGCACAGGGCTGCCTGACGCCGGGTCGGATCCATCGACTGGGGGCGGGCGTAAACACGAAGGCCAGGCAGTCTTTGCCCGATGCGGCACAGAATTCTAACGGCAGATGGAGTGCAGTGCCAAACAGAATTCTCGGACAATTCCGGCGGATTCCACAGTGGAAAGGGGGAATCGTCCTGCTGGTGGGGGAAAATCTGGGTTTTACCTGTTGTTATTGATCAAAAATGCTCAGGCTGCCACTCGCAGGGCCAGTTCTTCCGCATTGACGGCAACGATTGCGATGCCGAATTTGTCCGCGAGTGCAGCGGTTTCTTCGGGGCTGATAATAATGGTCATACCAGCCTCGATCGCCAGGACTCGCCCACCAGCCTCATGCATGCTGCGAATGGTCTCGGCGCCGACAGTGGGGACATCAAACCGCATATCCTGGCCTGGCTTGGCGACCTTTACGACAGTGAAGCCACCGCGGCGACACAGTTCGCCTGCCCGGCGGATGCACCGATCGGTACCCTCGATCGCTTCGACAGCGATGACGGCAGTGTCGTTGACAACGACGGTCTGTCCGACATCCAACCGTCCCATTTCGCGGGCGAGTTCCCAGCCAAAGCGGATATCTTTCCACTGAGCCGGGGTGGGTCGACGCTGGGTGAGGAAGCCGTGTTTCACGAGCAACTCCGGGGCAAAGTTGAGTGCTGAGTCGAAGACCAGTCCGTCACGTTCAAATTCGCGGATGATGGCAAGGAGAATTGTGTCATCTTTTTTGTTTTGTCTGGCGAAGCGGTACCACATGTGAATGGTCCGCCAGTCGGGCAGCAGTCGCAGCCAGCGGAAGGGGTGAAAGAGCACTGTTTTTTCAATTTTTCCAGCCATTACGACTCGGTCCACGCGAGCTTTTCGGAGCAGGCGGATGGATTTGCCCATGCGGGCGAGCGGAGCGAAGCGGAATTCGTCGCAGGTACTGAACAGTTCCTCGGAGGCCATTCCGGCGACGCCCAGTCCGTAGACGAAGTGGCCGGCCTGCCGTGCGGAGCGAGCGAACCTGACCGGGAATTCACCACTACCTGCCAGCAGTCCCAGTCTGAGCGGACCTGTGCCGGAATCAAGTCGCAGGGGGCTGGCGAATGATTCGTACGCTGAGTGGCGCTCTGAATTCGGAGTGGTCATGGTTCTGTTCGGGATCAGGCGGCAACGGGTTCTGATGATTCTGGTGTCTTGCCGAGACTTTTTTGCAGTGCGGCCAATTCCTGTTCCAGTCGGCGGACAGTGTCGCGTATTTCGGGCAGTCTTTTGAGTACCATCAGTTGCCTGGTCGTTTCTGCGACAGGGCCGGCTGGAGCTCCGAGGTAGGTCTGGCCGCCAGGCATATCGCGATGCACTCCGGCTTTTGCCCCGATGATTGCAGCGTCACCGATGTGCACGTGGTCAGCGACCCCGACCTGTCCGGCACAGACGACGTAATCTCCGGTAGTTACGGAGCCTGCGAACCCGACCTGTGAGACCAGTAGATTGTGACGACCGACGTGACAGTTGTGACCGATCATTACCTGATTGTCGATGCGAGTGCCGGTTCCGATGACAGTTTCGCCGACTTTGGCGCGATCGATTGTTGTACAAGCACCGATTTCGACGTCATCACAAATGCGAACGATACCGAAGTGCGGCAATCGCAGATGTCCGCCATTGACAAGTCGGTAGCCGAAGCCGTCTGCTCCGATAATACAGCCGGCGTGAATGATCACGTGATTGCCGATCTGGACATCGGGATAAAGGATGGTTCCCGGATGCAGAATAACGTTATCTCCGAGAATGCAGCCGTCACCGATGACAGTGCCGGGGTGAATATCGCAACTGTGACCAATGACCGCATTCGCCCCAATGACGGCTTGTGGGTGAATATTAGTGTTGGCTCCGATCTTTGCTGATTCGTGAACGATAGCTAGCGATGAAATTCCGATGGCGGGTCGCTGTCTTGGCGGTCGCAGAATTCCGGCGATTGTAAGAAATGCGGGTTCGGCCTCGGGCACCAGCACCCAGGTGCGTTCGTTGGTGGCGGGCAGTTCCGAGCGGAGGTTTGCAGGAACGATGATAAGTCGTGCAGCGGTGTGTCTGAGCCGTGACAGGTTTTTCTGATTGCCGACGAAGGTGAGGTCGCGAGCAGTGGCGCGTTCGAGAATCTGCACGTCGTCGATTTCGACGTCCGGGTTTCCCTGCAGCTGAGCATGCAAAACCTGAGCGATTTCTGAGGCTTTCAGGGCCCGTCGCTGCACTGTTGTCGACATCAGGTTCTCCGTCGCCTGCTGAGACTTTAGGTGGTTGAAAACCGACGGATGCTAGCGGACATGGGGATTCTGACGCAAGATGGGCTGTGGAGACGCCGGGTTAACCGGTTTGGAAGCGATGGAGCAAAACTGCGGATCGGTCTGAATTTTGGGATTCAGCGGGGCCCGCAGCACCGGAGCAGGTGTTGGTACCGGTCTTTGTCGGAACAGGAGACAGAACCGATTTCAAAGAAACGCTTTGCCCAGTTTTCCTGATTTGACCGGGTGAGGAAGTCTGCAAGGGTTGTAGGGGTATCAGATTTGACGCAGTTTACCTGACCGGCAGGACCGTCATAAAAGGCACTAAAAACGCCGCAAGTATTTATGCAGCAAACACCTGTGCAGATTCAAGGGAACGAATTGATGGCGACGATAGTGCTGGGGAGTCCCTCGGACTACAGATGGCAGATCAGGGCTATGGAGGCCCTGAATCCCAGAAAAACGATGTTAGATCATCGACTGTAAATGCCGGCATGACTGTCATCGGTCAGGGCGGTCGAAGGAACGATTTCCTTGAGAAGGAGAGATGGAAGCATGAAGTGGTCATGGATGTTCAGTGCAGCAGTTGCGCTGTCGGGGATGACGGGTACGGTAGAAGCCGGCCTGTTCGGAATCGGCGGCTCCAAGAGCTGCGGCTGTGCTGAAGACTTTCAGCCAGCGGTTTCTAAGCCAACAATTGCTCGTCCGTGTCACACGAATGTGTACACGTACCAGCGGAAGTGCTCCGACATCAAGCCACCGTGCTGTGATGACGGATGCGGCAACGATTCAGGCTGCACGCCTGTCTCCTGTGGTGCTCCTGCTGGTGCCGGCAATGCCGCTCCGGCTGGCTGTGCAGCTGATCCGAACTGTGCAGCTGATCCGAACTGTGCAGCGCCCGCTGGTGCTGGCAATGCCGCTCCGGCTGGCTGTGCAGCTGATCCGAACTGTGCAGCTGATCCGGACTGTGCAGCTGATCCGAACTGTGCAGCTCCCGCTGGTGCTGGCAATGCCGCTCCGGCTGGCTGTGCAGCTGATCCGAACTGTGCAGCTGATCCGAACTGTGCAGCTCCCGCTGGTGCTGGCAATGCAGACCAAGGCTGTGCTGCTCCTGCCGGCGAAGGCTGTAGCAACGAGTTTGGCGAAGGCTGTTCGGCTGAAGATGCGTGTGAGATCGCCAAGCTGATCTACACCTCGATGACCCACTGCTACGCCACTAAGCGTCGCAATGCTCTGGATGAACTGGGTGACTACGACTGCTCATGCCATCCCGAGATTACCAACGCTTTGGTGTATGGCCTGAACGACACGGACGAGCGGGTGCGCCGCGAAGCCGCTGACGAACTGGGTGACGCAGCCCGCAGCAACAGCTGCTGCTGTAGCCCGGCCGTTGTGTCTGCTCTGACCTGTGCACTGGCTGACTGTGACCGTGGTGTTCGTCGTCAGGCTGAAGAAGCTCTGGAAGCCTGTGGCTACGAGATTGTCGACGGAAACTGTGATGACTGCACCGAAGGCTGTGTAAACGGCTCATGCGGTAACCACGCTGCTCCGGCGGAAGCTCCGGCCGCTGATGCTCCTGCTCCAGAAGCTGCTCCTACTCCGGCTCCTCCAGCTGAACCTCAGGCCTTCTTCCCTTCTCGCCTGCACAATAAGTCGCAGAGCCGAAGCGGTCTGGCCGGTCTGTTCGGCATGAAGAGATAATTCGGGTGAACTGAGGTAATCTCGAACTACTTCCTGTTCGGAAATCCTCAGCAGGAAAACTCAAAACAAAGGCCTCCGATCATCCCGTCGGAGGCCGTTTGTTTTTTTTGTTTTCGCTGTGTGGTTCATGAATGCTGAATTCTTCGATGAGTGCGCGGCGTCGTTCAGCGACAGCGCGATCAAATTCTGAGAGCACATTGAGTGCTTTGTCGCGGGATGTGATCAGTCCGATGATGAGATACTGGATGATGGCGGCGAGATAGCAGATCCAGCCCACAGCCCATCGCTCGCGATCTCTGCGATAATCGCCAGACAGCCGCAGGTAATTTGCCACGACCGACAGATCCATTTTGCGGCTGAGGTCCGGGTCCTGTTCCTGAGCCTGTCGGAACTGTTCGGTCATGGATTGATGCAGTCGTTGTTCGAGCAGCAGGCTGGCCTGTTTTGTGACGGGTCCTGAATTTCCAATTTGCTGAGTCCAGTTCCAGGTGATGGCGGACTGGTGCAGCAGGACCTGCTGCTGCCATGCGGCGGCAACCGATTCAGTGGGCATTTCTGGCAGTCTGGCTCCCACGATGGCGCACATCATAGCCAGTACCGGGGAGGACTTGTTGATGTGGCGGCAGAGGTGTCCGCGGAGCACTGGCCGCCAGTTTTCGCGAAGTTGCGGCAGCAGTCCGCGATTTTTTTGCAGTTTTTGGGGGCCGGGGTGCAGGACAGCGAACAGATCCTGATCCGGCATGGTCTGAATGACGCCGATGACCATCAGCAGTCGCAGTCCCATGGTCAGCCAGTCTGCGCGGTCGAGCCAGTCAATTTTTACGAGCCAGCCAAACAGGATGTGTTCCATATTGGCCGTGGCAGCCAGCAGCAGCAGGGAACCGCGAAACCATTCCTGCAGATCTTTTTCCAGTTCCCGATCAAGCTGCTGGACGCGAAAGATTCTGCGCAGCAGAAAGCGAAACAGCGGTACTGCGATCAGTCCGAGGATCAGTCTTGAGACGGGTCTGAGCACTGGGCGCAGAATGGACTGGAAGATCGGGATTCCCATCAGGACGCGAAAAAGATCCATGGCCGTTGCTCGTGATGCTTGCTTGAGAGTGCACCCTTGCGGGAGGATTGCGATCAGAGTTAAGGCGACAGCGGCCGTGTTTTTTCGGGAACGATGCTGAATTCATCAGAGAGAAACTGTATCCTGCGCCGCTTCAGGGCTCCACACCGAAACCCTGAATCCTGCTTCTGTCCCGGGGACTGCACGATGTTTGGCTCAGCCGGTTACAGTGAATTTGATCTGAATTTTCAGATCTTTGGGATTCCGGTGCGAGTGCATCCGTTTTTTTGGCTGTCAACGGCCTTCATGGTCTGGCAGGGCGATGACCTGCAGCTGACGCTGATTGGCGTCCTATGCATTTTTTTCAGCGTGCTGATCCACGAGTTGGGGCATGCGGTCGTGATCCGGCGATTTGGCTACCCATCAGAAATTGTGCTGTACGTGTTCTGCGGTTACGCAACGTCATCACATTTTCCGTTCCGGCGAGCCCTTGCGGTGTCGGCAGCTGGCCCGGCAGCCGGTTTGCTGGCCGGTGCTTTGATTTTTCTGGCCATGAAGCTGCTGCCGCCAGCTTTGTTTGTGCAGTATCCTGCGTTATCGTTCGCGTGGAACATGCTGCTGTTTGGAGGTATTACCGTGAACCTGCTGAATCTGGTTCCGGTGCTTCCGCTGGACGGTGGCCAGATGATGTCGGCGTGTGTTCGTCAGTTCGGTCCGCGGGGTCGCAGCGGCGGCGAGCTGGCGCTGCAGATTTCTGCCGGTGCCTCGGGCCTGCTGGCTTTGTGGGCCGCAAATTGTCAGAACAGCGGAGCCAACTTTATTCCCTTTTGGTTTTTTCAGTGGCTGCCGGCTGAGGACGCAATGCTGTTGTGGCTCCTGCAGCCGTCGCCGCGTTTTGAAGTGATCTTCATGGGCTACCTGTGTGCCAACAGCATCATTGCCCTGAAGCAGAATCGTTCGTGGCAGTGATTGTGCCGTGGTCTACCGGTTCGCTGTCTCCTGCGGATTTGCCAGTGCTGCGATTTCCTGGGCTGTCAGGGCACGGTCGAACAGTGCGACTTCATCCAGCCGGCCCTCCCAGTTACTGTCGCTGTCACTGCGACCGCCGATAAAGATCTGACCGGCCGTGGTAGTGCGGGCCTGAGTCCTGAGTTGCTGTCGGCCATTGAGCCAGACGCTGATCTGTTCGCCGTCACGGACAAGCACAACGTGAGCCCAGGTCCAGCGAGGGATACTGTCGGTGCCGACGACTGCGGGACTGTTGCCAGTTCGAAAGATGATTTTTCCTGCAGTATCACCGGCACCACCCAGACCGAGGTGTTCACCGGCAGCACTGACTCCGCTGTCGTAATCGCGTGAGTACACCCAGCCGGCGACCGCTCGGGCTTCTGCGGGCATACCGTTCCAGAACCAGAGTGAGACGGAGTATTGTGATCCGAGGTCACTGCCGTCCGAGGCGACTCGACCGCCTACAAACTGGGGGCAGCGATTGAGTATTCCGGAACCGCACCAGGCAGCGGAGGCGGGGCCTTCAAGGCTGAAGGTGATTCCCGGTTCGAACACTGCATGTCGGTGTTTTCCTGAGGAGTCTGCCGCAACGGGGCCATTGAATTCATCAAGTCTCCACCATGCTGCGGGCCGCATGGACTGCAGCAGTCGTCCGGCGCTGCCTTCCGGCTGCCGCCAGGACCTGCGTGTTTGACCGCTGACTTTTTCCAGCAGTCGGATGGCGGCCTGAGCAATTCTGGGTTCGGCATCAACCTGCAGTCCGGCGGACCGTGCCGGCCAGGTGTTGTACCCGCCAAAGGCGTACTGTTCCGGCGGCGGAATGTACCCGTCGCCACCATTTGCCAGTTCAATCACCATGGTGTCAGCCAGCGGGCTGGCGGCTTTGATTTTGAGTCCGGTGACGGCGTAGGTTTCGGTGGGTGTGGTGGCGATGGCTATGGATCCAATGCGCAGGGCCTGCACGACCACTTCCGTTTCGCGAGCAGCGTGCAGCAGCAGTTGTTCGCGGGCGTACACTTCGCGCTCATCTTTGGGCAGGCGGTCACCGAGCGAGTTCACGATGTTGCGGGACCATTCCAGCAACTGGCTGTCGGGAGTACGGTACTTGAGCGGCAGTCGCTCTTCGGCCATTTCGACATCGGCGTTTTCAGTGTATTGAGCTGAGCTGACTGCCTTGACTGCCAGTGCCACGAGGCCCTGAGCGTAGGAATCGATGGTCAGCGAGGGGTCCCAGGTCTCGGGGCGTCGGTAATCTCGTCGCCAGATATCGCCGCTGCAGCCATGAGACATGATGCCGAGAAACTCGGAATCGGGTGCCAGCTGCTGTTTGAGTCCATCGGCGAACAGTCCGAAGTAGTCGGCGCTGATATCGCTGTCACCGAAGTAGTGCATGGAGAAATTTGCGAGGACTGCGAGGGGTGTTCCGTCGAGCGTCTGCAGGCAGATGAGGGCAAGTTCGGGGTCTTCCGGACCAGCTTCCCCCGTTACATCATCCGGATTTGCGGCCGCATGCATGTTGGCTCGCACTGTAGGGTTGCCGAATGGGTCTTCAGCGATGCGATCCGGACGTCGGATCCACTGCCGCAGTGCGGTGTATTCGGGAGCACTGGTGCGGGCGAAACCGATTTTTGCAGGCTGAAGTTTGCTCAGTGCTCGCTCAATGACCTCGACCAGGCAGTTTCGCAGGAAGGGTACATAGTCGGGATCCGCGTCAGTGCCCAGGCAGCCCATGGAGGCCGGGGCCGAGTGGGCGTGTGTTGCGGAGATGAGGATGTGTGAGGTGGGAATACCGGTTTTGGCTGCCGCGAGTGTTTTGACTTGGTCGAGCAGTACACGTCCGATCATGCAGCTGTCAACGACGACGAGTGCAGCGCGGTCCTGCGAGTCGGCGAAGACGATGGCCCGGGCGCTGACCCTGGTGCGAATCCGATCCAGGCTGCGACTGGTCATGCCGCCATTGACCAGTACGGGCAGTTTCGCGGGCGTGACATCGATGAGTGCTGTGCCGACCTGCAGATCGCCGGCCTGCGGGGGTGAGATCAGCGGGGGTGAGATCAGCACGGCCGCCAGAAGCGGGATCGAGCGAAGAAAAAAATGCATGCTGAAACTCCGGTTGACCGGGCAAAAGGGAGCAGACCTCGGTATCATAAGTGAATCCCCGTGGAGAGCTCCAGCAAGAAGACCAGTGGCAGAGCCTGCGCCGCATTTCGGGTCTGACGCCACTGGGAATTACGCGTCGAGCTTCGTTTCGGCGGCGAAGGGGGGCGCTAAGTATGAATGTCCGTTTAATGCTGGCGGCAGCAGTTGTTTGCGGAGTGCTCTTGCTGCTGCTGCCTGTATCGCAGACGGAAATTGCGGCATCAGCACCAGCGATGGCGGAGGCTAGTGGCAGTGCAGCGATGGTGTGGGCCGGTACGGAGGCGTGTCTGGAGTGTCATTAGGAGCAGCATCAGTCGTGGATGATGTCGGCTCACAGTCGTGCCACGAGTGCGGCGACGTTGGGGCCGGAACCTGCCGACGGTTTGTATTTGCATGCGGCTTCGGGGCGTCAGTATCAGTCGAAACAGCGTGATAGTGATTTGTGACATATTGAGACTGCGGTTGATGCGCATGGTGTGCCGACTGGTAATTTGGACGAGGTGCAGTTGAAGTACCTCGTGGGCTCCGGACTAGATGTCAGCCAGTCGCTGCTGGACGGAATCTCGGACGCTGACATGCACAAGCTGTCACGCGGGGCATGCGGCTGCAGACAACAGCATCGGTCAGGCGGAGGCGGGTACAGCGGCGGCACCGCACTATCGCAGTATTTGTCTGAAGTACCATACTGATGAAGCCTGCCATGCGACTGCAATCGCCAGACAGGCGACGGTACCTCAGGGCAACTGCGTGACGTGTCATATGCCGCAGGTGTCCACAGATATTCCGCACACTTCATTCATCATCGGATCGGGTTACATCAGGCTAAGCCGCGAGTGGCCGTTGACATGAGGACGGCGGAACTTGTGCCGTTTGGTGAGGTGGGTGGCGTTTCAGCGGCGCAGCTGCAGCGCAGTCATGCGCTGGCATGTGCGGAGTTTGCTGCGCGGGCTCCGACGGCTGAGCTGGCGACCGAGTTTCGAGAGCGAGCCATCAGAGAGCTTTCTGCATTGATGCTACAGCCGGCGCCTAATGGTGAGGTGGCTGCAGCGCTGGCAAGACTGCAGTGGGAGCAGGGAGACATGTCGGCTGCAGTTCGGCTGGCGACGCAGGCACTGCGGGACAGTGACCTGAGCATCGGAGGCCGGGTGAATGCGTTGTTTGTGCAGGGTGATGCGTTACTGCAGCAGCGGCGATTTGCTGAGGCGGTGCCCCCTTTGCGGCAACTGACTGGACTGTGCAGGCTGTCTGAGGACTGGCTGATTCTGGGTCTGGCGGAATTTCAGTCGGGTGATCGCGAGTCAGGTCTGAAATCCGTAGAAAAGGTGGCAGCGATTCAGCCGTTTCGTCGGGATATCCCGGAGACACTGCGGAAGCTGCAGCGTGCTGCGGGCCAGCGCTGAGTTTTAGCGTCTGTCTGCGAATTGCGAGGGTTTCGGCTGAGTCAGCAGGCTGACGGGGACCAGTACGGCCAGTGTGGCAAGAAATGCCCAGATGGAAAAGTACAGGAAGGGGTCGGAGATGCGAAACAGCGGCCGAATCGCGAGCAGGCTGCAGACGGCCGGCTGATTGAGTGCGAAGAGGGTCACTGCCGTAGCGATGCCGGTCAGCAGGCCCGCAGTGGCAGCGGGCGCGGTAGCGCGTTTCCAGACGATGCCGGTCAGCAGAATGGCAAATGCCGGCCCCTGAAAGAACGACATAAGTGTCTGGAAGATGACGTAGATACCTGAGCTTTGGTCCATACGCATCAGGACTTCAGCGAACAGGATGGCCCACAGGACGAGTGCAACTGTGGCCAGCCTGCCAATTCGCAGCAACTGATCTTCTGACGCATCGGGGCGGAGCAGTCTTTGGTAAAGGTCTTTGCATAGCAGAGCAGCGGCAGAGTTGACATATGAGTCGACGCTGGACATGAGAGCAGCGAGGAAAGCGGCGATGAAGATCCCGCGAGCTCCGGCTGGCAGAACTTCCGTAACCAGTCGCGGAATGGCTGTGTCGCCGTCGGGGAGATCGGGTATCAGAGCAAATGCGATGAGTCCGGGGATGGCAACGATCAGCGGAATAATGTTCTTCAGGACTGCTCCCCAGACATACGAAGCCTGCGCTTCGAACTCGCTGCGGGCTCCAAGGGATCTTTGTACGATCGCCTGGTTGCCGATCCAGTAGGCGGGACTAAGTATCAGAGCGAGTCCGAAAAGGACTCCGGGCCACGGGAACGGTGTGGGTGTGTCTGCCGGCAGTATCAAAGACAGTCGTGAAGCGGAAGCGGTAGCCCAGTCGGACGCTGCTGGCAGGGGATCATTGTCAGAGTCGACATTTTCGGTTGTGGCGGTCTGCTGAATGACGGAATTTCGTTTCACTTCGGCTTGCTCCAGTGCTGACTGCAGGCCGCTGATGCCGCCAACTTTGACCATGCCGATCGCCAGCACCAGCAGGCAGCCGGCAATCATCACAATGCACTGCAGCACGTCGGTGTAAACGACAGCGGCCAGTCCGCCGGCGCAGGTGTAGATGCCGACAAGTCCGGCGGTGACAAGGATGCACAACTGCTGATCCCAGCCGAGCATTGAGGACATCAGGCGAGCGGAGGCGAGGAGCATGATGCCGAGGTTGCAGGCCATGAACAGCAGCCAGCAGCAGGCGAGAATGATGCGGACAGAAAGTCCGTAGCGGAGTTCCAAAAACTCGGGGATGGTGCTGACACCGGCTCGATAAAACCACGGGATAAAGACGAAGGCAGCGATGATCATCGCCGGTATGCAGCCGATCCATTCAAAATTGGCGACTGCGAGCCCATGTCTGTAGGCTGCGCCGCCGGCACCAATGATGTCTGTACCACCGATGTCTGTGGCAACCAGCGACATACCGATGGCCCACCACGGAAGCTGGCGTCCGGCGAGGAAGAAATCAGAACCTCCGCTGACGCGTGCACCGATTCGAAGCCCCAGAATCATGGTGCCTGCGAGATAAGCAGCAATAACGAGGTAGTCGAGCAGACTTAGAAGGCTTTCGGGTGACTGCATGCCACGTGATCTCCCGGTAATTTAAGAACAGGAGAAGTATGCTACGTGCCATTTGTGGTGTACGGAAGCAAGTCAGGCCGAGTGTGTTGTGTGTTCAGAGTGGTTGCTGCCGGAGATTCATCGAGAGCAAGTTTTGCATTTGCTGTTCGGCGGTGTCGGGACTGTCGGCGAAACGCCGGGCATCCCAGAGATCCGCAAAGACTCGTCCGCGCCGCCACGAGAGGGCTTCTTTGAGGACGGTTTCTAGTGAAGAGAGTTTTGGGGGGGCGAACTGGGCTGCCTGCTGCAGTCGATCCAGCATGCCGTTTCCGGCTCGCACGGGGATGACGGAACAGCAGGAAACTCCACAGTCGAAGGCAAAACGAACGGACTGCAGTGCGTGCTCGATCCCCTCCTGTTCAGTGCTCCACGGAAGTTTAAGCAGTACAAAACTGCGAATCAGGATGTGCTGTTTTTGCAGCAGCCGGCAGGCGGATTCGAAGTCTGCAAGTGTCATTTGTTTATTGAGCCGAGCGAGGGTGGGTTCATGGGCTGTTTCAAGCCCTATTGCCACTTCAAGCTGAGTCCCGCAGAGTTGCTGGAACTGGTCGCAGCGTTCCGTGCACAGTCGCGGATGATTTTCGACAATGACTGTGTCAAACTGTCGGACGCGTGCAGCGATTGCGGGCAGGTCACGAACAGGCACAGCCGCGGGATCGAAGAAATTGCCGCTGTTATAGAGTTTGAGATGCGGGGCGTGCGGCAGTCTTTGGAGTGCGAAGTCGATCTGCTGCGGGATCAAGCCTGGCGGGACGGTTTCTGTCAGTGTGTTTTGCCAGAGATCACACATCAGACAGTGGAACGGGCATTCACGATTGGTCAGGAAAACAGTGGAGACGGCCTCGATTCGTCCGTGCCTCGAAAATTCCTGTTCACTGAGCCAGTGCCAGGGTTTGCCTGGATCTGGCAGGTTTCTCGGACCGCGAAGACTGATAATCTGTCGGGTGAGTGAATCCATCAGTTTACTGGCAGGTAAATTGATCAGGCTGTGACAAGGCTGACAGCAGCAGCGGCGGCATTCCACAGCCACTGCGGACTGGCGAACAGCAGCAGTGCTGCAACTGCACAGAGAGCAGCAGCGACCGCAGAGGCCGGTCGTGGTTCCGGTTCCAGGATAGTTTTTGGAGCTTCAAAGTACATCAGACCAATCAGTCGCAGGTAGTAGGCTGCTGCAACCACTGCGTTGGCTGCGAGGGCGATGGCAAGAGTTCGGCTGAGTTGACTGTTCACGACCCACGCTGAGACGAACAGATTGAGTTTTCCGAGGAAACCTGCGGTTGGAGGCAGGCCGCTCAGTCCGAACACACAGACAGCCATCATCAGTGCGAGTGCCGGACGAGTCTGACTGAGTCCGTGCAGATCCTCGAGTGAACGCAACGGGCGAGTGCGAGTTCCTGCGGCGGCCAGCACTGCGAACGCGCCGATTGACATGATACCGTAGATCGGCAGGTAGAACATGAGTGCTGCCTGACCACTGGCTTCATTGGGATTCTGACCGCCGTACTGGGTAGCTACAGCGAGACCGACGAGCATATAACCGGCGTGCGAGATGCTGGACCAGGCAAGCATGCGAAGCACACTGGTCTGCCGGACCGCCATAATATTGCCAAAGGTCATTGTCACCAGTGCCATTGTGGTGAAGAGCCATGCCTGATTCTTCGAGGGCACCCAGGCAGCGATGCTGTCGACTCCGGCACACATTGGAAGGATTTGCAGCAGTGCCGCAAAGCCGACGACTTTGGGCAGGAAGGACAACATGGCTGAGGCTGACGGAGCGACACCCTGAAACACATCAGGGGCGTAGAAGTGGAACGGGACTGCGGTGAGTCGGAAGCTGATGCCGGCGATCATCATGATCTGGGCGACGACCAGCATGCTGTGTTCGAAGCCGGGAACCGCGCTGTGAGCACGCTGTGCGATGGACGCCAGATTTGTTGTACCGGAAACACCATAAATCCAAGCAAGTCCGAACAGGACCATGGCAGAAGAGAAGGTGCTCAGCAGGAAGTACTTGATGGTGGCTTCGCGAGACATCCAGTCGGCGCGTCCGATATACAGCAGTATGTAGGTAGGGATGCTGACGAGTTCGAGCCCGAGGAAGATTCCGATGAGGTCGTTTGCGAGAGCGACGAAGGAGGTTCCGGCGAGTGTAGCGAGCAGACAGGCGAAGTTTTCGGCTGCGTGTGCATCATCGATCTGATCCCAGAGGATCAGGGTGAGGAGGAAGCCGGCACCCAGCGAAATTCCTCGGATGTACCACGCGAAAGCATCGGCTTCAAAAGGGCCGACTGAGCCATCTGTTATGGGTGCTTTCAGCCATGCGAAGGCCGAGCACAGCAGCGCCAGAATTGTGAGAGCTCCCCAGCGATGTTTGAGACCGGCTGCGGAGTCGCCATTTTCACTGACCAGAAACGGACCAGTGAGGAACATGATGCAGACCGTGGCGATCAGAATGATCTCAGGAATGATCAGTCCGACTGCCTGGTTCAGTTCGTTAAATGCGGGCACGGCTGGGTCTCGACAACAAAGAAATCAGAACAAAAACAGAAGCACCGGAGGTAGGTTCGGAGCACAGTTACAGGACAGCCTGAGTTGGCTCTGCGGGCTGCACCGGAGCACCGGGGACAGGTCCTGCAGAAATATTGGCGATACGGTCAACAACAAGCTCCACGTCCGGTCGGATAATGTCAATCAGTGGTGCAGGGCGGATGCCGATGAACAGGCAGAGGGCTGCCAGCGGGAACAGCGCGAGGAACTCGCGGGCATTCATGTCTTCGGTGTCGTGATCACCGTGTCCATCATGATGGGGTTCCCGGAGTTTTCCGAAGAACACCTTCTGAACGGCCGTTAGCAGATACCAGGCTCCCAAAATCACACCTGTGGTTCCGAGTGCCGAATACAGCCAGTTGGCTTTGAACATGCCAGCCAGCGATAGAAATTCTCCGATGAACCCGTTGAGCCCTGGCAGGCCAATACTGGACATGGAGATGAAGACCATGCTGATGCCGATCGCCGGAAGTTTTGATGCCAGTCCTCCAAGCTCAGACATTTCGCGGGTGTGGTAGCGTTCGTAGATCATGCCAACAATGATAAAGAGTGCTCCGGTCGACAAACCGTGATTAATCATCTGCAGCACACTGCCCGTGATACCTTCAGTATTGAGGGCGAACAGTCCAAGCATGCAGAAACCGAGGTGGGCAACGGAACTGTAGGCTACCAGTTTCTTGATGTCACTCTGGGCCAGTGCACAGAGGGACCCGTAGATGATTCCGATCACCGAAAGCAATCCGATAACCGGCATACCGATGCTGACAGCGGCTTCAGGAAACAGCGGCAGGCAAAGTCTGAGAAATCCGTAGGTGCCAAGTTTCAGCAGTACTCCGGCCAGCACGATACTGCCGGCGGTTGGGGCTTCAACGTGAGCCAGAGGCAGCCACGTATGGAAAGGGAACACGGGAACCTTGATCAGGAATCCTGCCGAAACGGCGAGGAACAGAGTTGTCTGCAACTGTTGCGGCAGCGGATGTTGCTGGAGCCAGGCGGTCAGCGCCGGCAGGTTTGTCGGGTTCTTCAGGGGATCCGCCTGGCTGGATACGTAGAGCACCAGATAGAGCAGTCCGGAGAGCGTGACCAGGCTTCCCGCCAGAGTGTAGAGGAAGAATTTTACAGCCGCCCACTTGCGGTCCTTGCCACCCCAGACGGCAATCAGGAAGAACAGTGGGATCAGAGTCATCTCGAAGAACACGTAGAACAGAATCAGATCAAACGAACAAAATACACCGATCAGACCGGTCTGCAACAGCAGCAGAGCAGCGTAGAACTCAGCGGCACGATCGCGGACAGCTTCCCACGAGATCAGCACTGCAGACACGGTGAGCAGCGCAGTCAGTGCGATCATAGCCACGCTGATCCCGTCAATTCCGAGGTACAGATCCAGCTTGACGCGTCCCGTATCCAGCCATGGCTGAACGAATTCAACTTTGGGTTTGATGACGGCATTTGCGGGGGCCGTAGAAGCCTTGGGCTGCTTGCCGATTTCGAGGGCCGCCGGTCCGGTGGCGTAGTAGCTGGCCAGCAGGAACACAGACAGCAGCAGAGTTGCTGCCGAACCGCAGACGGCCACCCAGCGCGAGTTATCGACTGTCAGCGAGGAGCGAAACAGCATCAGCAGCACTGCGGTCGCAGCGGGAACAACCAAAACGAGAAAAAGTAGTGCTTGCATGAATCTTGCGCCGAGTGCTGAAAACAGAGAACAGTCTGAAAACACCAACAGGGGATTCGCCGGTCCGTTCAGGAAATTCCAAGACAGATCACAACAAGAACTACCAGACCTGCCCACATCAGTCCGGCATATGCAGTCACCACACCATTTTGAGTTGATCGCACTCGATCACCGAGGACTCGCGGAACGGTCGCCAGCGAATCGATCAGTCCATCAATGACCAGTCGATCAAACAGCGTTGACAGGAATGCGATCCCTCGCAGGGGCAGTACGACCAGCACGTACAGAATTTCATCGAGGTAGAACTTGCCCTGAGAGATGACATACAGGGGTTTCAGTACCACAGCGATCGTGGCTGGAACCTTTGGCATCGCAACGTAGAACATCCAGGCCATGCCGATGCCGGCAGACGCGATGAACACGCTGAGCGCCATGACATCAAGATGGAAATGAGCTTCGAAGGGGGTGAGACCTGTTGTTTTGGCGAGCGTACCGCTGAACAGGTGAGTTGGCCCGACAGCAAGTCCAATGAACAGAGCAGCGACTGCCAGAATTCGCAGTGGCCAGGCCATGATGGGAGTCGCTTCGTGCGGATGATGTCCGGCTTCTTCGGGGAACTTTTCGGGGCCCCAAAATGTCATAAAGTATGATCGGAAGGTATAGAAAGCCGTCAGCAGAGCAGTGAGCGAGGCCACGACCAGTACCGAGCCGAAGAACATCCGATGTTCGCCGGTTTTGGAGGCTGCCATCAGTACGGCCAGGATTTCGTCCTTGCTCCAGAAGCCTGCCAGCAGAGGCACACCAGCAAGTGCGGCGGCTCCGACAAGGAAGGTCCAGTGAGTGATGGGCAGGGCACGGCGGAGACCGCTGAATCTTCGCATGTCGATGACGTCACCCATGGCATGCATAACGCTGCCGGCGGCAAGAAACAGCAGGGCTTTGAAGAACGCGTGAGTGAATAGATGGAACATGCCGGCAGTGACAGCCATGGTGGCGAGGCCGGGGTCAGCAGCACCGCAGCCGAGAGCCATGAACATGAAACCGAGTTGGCTGACAGTTGAATATGCCAGGACTCGTTTGAGGTCAGTCTGTGTGAGTGCAATAAGTGCTGCAATGGCAGCAGTAATGGCTCCGGTGGCCGTCACCAGCAGCTGAGCCTGCGGTGCCAGTATGAAGAGCGGGGTACAGCGTGCTACGAGGTAGACTCCAGCGGTCACCATCGTGGCCGCATGGATGAGGGCACTGACCGGAGTTGGACCTTCCATGGCGTCCGGGAGCCAGACCTGCAGCGGGAATTGAGCTGATTTGCCCATGGCTCCAAGGAACAGGCAGAAACAGATCAGGTTGATGACGCCGCTGTTGGCGGCGGCGACAGCCTCTATGCGGTCAGGGTTGCCCAGTACTCCCGCGAAGTCGACAGTACCGAAATTCGTCCAGATCAGGAACGTTGCCATGATCAGACCGAAGTCACCGATACGATTGACGACGAAGGCTTTTTTGGAGGCGGCGGCGGCGGAAGGCTTACGGAACCAGAATCCGATCAGCAGGTAACTGCAGAGCCCCACCATTTCCCAGAAGACAAACAGCATGACAAAGCTGTTGGACAGCACCAGCATGCACATGGAAAAAACGAACATGGATACTGCCGCGAAGAATCGCGGATAGCCCGGATCGTGATGCATGTAGCCGGATCCGAATAGTGCCACCAGCAGACTGACACCCGTGACCATGGCCAGCATGATTGACGAGATCGAGTCAACTCGCAGTTCCAGTGGAACACGCATGCCGGAACGCTGTCGATTTTTGACTGGAATGGAGTCAGCAACATTGACGTCAGCGATTTCCGGGGATGGTTCGACCGCCAGCCATTCACCGATGTAGACGACAACTTCCGGTTTTTCTGCGGCCGCGACTGCAGCGAGTGGTGCGGGATCAACTGCGGCCGGTTCGGCGGCAGACCCGGCATCGGGCGGTGCCGACGCCTCAGCCGGCGGAATGAATCCTGAAGCGGGACCGGCAGACTGCAGCGGCAGCAACAGGAGCACAGCCAGTGAAGCAGCAAATGACACCGCCAGAGCCGACCAGCAGGGAATATGGCTGCGGTATTTCAGCAGTTTTGGGCCCAGCAAAGCCGTGACCACGGCGGACAGCAGTGGTGCCGCAGGGATCAGACAAAGCAGTGGTGCCAGTAATTCTTGTAGCATGAGAAAGTCTTCCAGCCAGTCAGTTCGGGGCTCGGTAGAGCACTTTATACAGGAGTCCGGTCAGGGCGTTTGGGGTCTGCGTTGACAGTTTTGGGCAGTTCCTGAGGCAGTCGGCCGGCAGGTGTCAGCAGTGGTATACCGTCATAGGCCGACGGCGGCGTCTGAGGTGAGTCAGTATCTGCAGCCACTGGCGACAGCGTATCGAACTCCCGCAGTTCCGACCAAAGCCGAATATCCAGCGAGTGTGTCTGTCGGTAGAGGGCGAGCACGAGTGAAAGTGCCAGTCCTGCTTCACAGGCAGCCACGGTCAGCACGAAAATCGTGAAGGCCTGACCTTCGTGATTCTGATGGATTTTTCCGAAGGTCACGAGGCTGAGTGAGACTCCGTGCAGCATGAGTTCTGCGGAGAGCACCAGCAGAATCAGATTACGACGGGTCAGGAATCCAATTGCGCCAAGCACAAACAGTCCGGCCGCAACCATCAGGGATCGCAGTTCTTCGTAGTTGAGAGGCGTTACTTCAGACATCAGAGTGCTCCTTCTTCACGCCGCGGAGCAATGGCGATTGCACCGATGCTGGCCACCAGCAGAATGGTCCCTGCCAGTTCGACGGCAAACAGGTAATCGCCAAAGAGCGACCGCCCAAGACCTTTCATGCCGCCGACGGGAGTATCAGCAGTGGCCTTGCTGAGCATTGCTGGTATAGCCGGCGGCGGTGGCGGGTTGACAGGAGCGTCGGGGGAAGGCAGAGCAGGCGGGCTAGTGACCGACCCGCGAGCCGAGCCCTGTTTTTCAGCCACAGCGATTTTAGTGCGTTCCACCTTGAGCGGGCTGGTCTGCAGTTGCTGGACAATCAGTCCGAGCAGCACAAACGAAGACAGCACCGCAGGAATGGTGAACTGGGCACGGCGGTCGTAGCCGGCAGCCCCGGACTGTTGCGCCAGCATGATCACGAACAGAAAGGTCACGATCACAGCACCGGCGTAAACAATAATGGTGGCTGCCGCGAGGAACGGTGCACTCTGCAGCATGAACAGCCCGCAGGTGCCGAGTGTGGCAAGTGCAAACCAAAGTGCGCCATAGACCGGGTTTTTGGAAGTGATCATGAGTGCTGCGCACAGGAGTGCTGTGACTGCAAAGGTCCAGAACATGACCTCTGACTGAAGTGTGTCCACGCCGCGACCTGCACTGAGGCAGAACGACAGGACGCCAGCGGCGACCAGGACTACGCCGGGCAGGACCGGTCGCGATTTTCCGGGTTTGCCGGATGGCATCAGCCACATTAGGCCGATGGCCCAGAGCACCAGTCCGCCGATTGAGGCAGGGTGCTGCTGCAACCACTCATTCATTGCTGTCCCTCCCGACCGGTCGTACGAATGACACCGGCTGCTTCTGCCTTTGCCGAACGATCACTGACCGGCACCGTTGTGGCTGGTCCCACGGCGGGAAGCTGCACAAACTCTGAGGCTGGTCCGAGTTTTCCGCGACCTGTTCGCACCGGGTCACGGGGATCGTTTTTAGTTCGGTCGAATACTCCGAGCAGTTTTTCGCGGTCGTACATCAGGTCCGAGCGGGATTCACCGGTCAGGTCGTAAATATGAGTCAGTTCGATGGCGTCCACCGGACAGGCTTCTTCGCACATGCCGCAGTAGATGCAGCGAAGTTCATCGAGCACGAAGGATTTGGGAAATTTGTCGCGGTCAGGCCATTCCGGAGGAGCAGCCTGAGCTTCGATGGTGATGCAGCGAGCCGGACAGGCCGTAGCACACATCATGCACGCGACACATTTCACGCGATCCTTTTCATCGCGATTCAGGCGGTGTACGCCTCGGTAGTGCAGCGGCAGTTCGGGCTTCACTTCGGGGAACTGCTGCGTCACAGGCTTGCGGTCGACGACGTGCTTGAGAGTGGTTCTCAAGCCCTGCATAATGGCCGGAACAAAGGTGGATTCCCAGAACCCAAGTTCCGGCTCCTCCACCCAGCGGACATTTTTTTTCTTCTGAGTATCAGTCATGTTTCAGAGCCTTGATTAAATCAGTGAGCGGCGACATGCCCGGCGGTATGGCTGTCATGGTGAGCTTCAACCTTTTTGCGACGGACATAACCCGGGCGAGACCTGCGTTCCGCTTCCCGCAGGCTGGCGCTGATCATGCCCCAGGCGGCAAACAGGACTGCGGAACCGGGCAACATCCACCACTGGCTCAGTTCGAAATGACGCACAAACATCACCATCAGCAGATTGGCCAGTGACAGCGGAATCATGACTCGCCACGCCAGTTCCATCAGTTGGTCGAAACGGAAGCGGGGAATTGTCCAGCGAAGCATGATGATCACACAGATAAAGAAGAAGGCCTTGCCCATCAGCACCAGCATCTTTACTAGCCATGCGAGTGGGTAAACACTGTCAGCTTCGGCAATTCCGGGCAGATGCCATCCGCCGAGGAACAAGATTGACGTGAGGAAGCTGATCGTGATCATGTGGGTGTATTCACCGAGGAAAAACAGGGCCCACTTCAGAGCGCTGTACTCGGTGTGCCAGCCACCCACCAACTCTTGTTCACACTCAGCCAGGTCGAACGGCAGGCGGTTGGCTTCGGCCAGCGAAGCAGTGAAGAACAGCAGTGCGGCCAGTGGCTGGAACCAGATGTTCCATGCCGCGAGGCCACCGGAAATCTGACGCTGCATGATCTCTTCAAGGTTGACGGTGCCAGACAGCAGGGCGATTCCGAGCACTGACATGCCGAGCGGGATTTCATAGCTGACGACCTGAGCACTTGCTCGCAGGGCCCCAAGGGCACTGTATTTGTTGTTCGAGGCCCAGCCACCGAGAACGATGCCGTAAACAGCCAGGCTGCCCACAGCGAAAATGAACACCAGCCCGATGTCGATGCCCGGGGCGATGATGAATCTCAGGAAGCCGGGAGCACCCTCAACGCCAACCGGACCAAACGGAACAACGGCGAACGCCAGCAGTGCGGTAAAGACCGAGATCCCGGGAGCAATCAGGAACAGCACGCGGTCCACGTGCGGCGGAATGACTTCTTCCTTGAGCAGCAGCTTGACGCCGTCTGCAAGCGGCTGCAGCAGACCCATCGGACCGACTCGGTTTGGCCCGACACGGTCCTGCATCCAGGCGGACAACTTGCGTTCAAGCAGAATCAGGTAATTGCAGACGCCTGGGATAGCCCCGACGACGATGGCGATTGTGATAATCGTGATCAGAAGTTCCGGCATGGCAGTCTGTCAGAAAGAGAAAACAACGAGCGGGTCAGTTTTGAGTGTTTTGTTGCAGCAGTCCCTGCCGGTCAGATCGTGACCTGCTGGGCTGATTCGAGGAGTACCCCGGTAGATTTCAGATCCGGGTGTGTGAGTCCGGCCAGTGCGGGCACCGCGGCAGCAATTTCGGCTCGCAGCGATTCCGACTGGAACAACCCCTTGCGTCCGGACAGTTCCCAGAGGATTCGTGAGTCGGGCCGACTGCCGTCCGGACCACGGACGGCCCGTCGGATTAGTTGTGCCAGACCACGATGGTTGACAACGATTCCCTCGCGTTCCACGAATGTTCCTGAGGGCAAAATATGGGTCGCATGCTGCAGAACAGGCGAGGGCAGGAAGTCCTGAACGATGACGGTTTCGACGTCACTGAGGGCTTCTGCCTGCATCTCGGAGATCCAGCCCTGCGGGTCTCCGCCGGTCAGGTACACGGCTGAGAACTGCCCGCTGGAGGCCAGTCGGAGCAACTCTTCGAAGGGCATCAGGTCGCTCATGAAGTGAGCTGCCACGGCCTGCACACCAGCCCGGTTTGGGCATTTTTCGGCTCGAATCGTAAACTTCACCGGCTCAATGACGTTGCCTCGCAGATCTCTGGGGAAGTGTTCATCAGTGCCGGAAACGCGGACAGGTCCCACGGCGAGGACGGCCTGCGGCGACAGTGAACGAATCCAGGTGGCCAGCAGCCACGCTTCCTCAACGGTCATCCACGGCGACAGAACGGCAGCGATCTTCTGCTTTCCGGCTGCTGCCTTCTGCAAAGACGAGCGGACTGAGCCGAGGACATCTTCCCAGGACTGTGAGGTCGAGTGCCCGTTGCTGACGATCTTGGGAACATTCAGACGCTCTTCGGAGTGCGTGTATTTCCAGCCGAAACGACCTTCGTCGCACATGAAATGGCCCTGTGCCATTTCGTTGACTCGCGGCTTCAGTCGATAGACTTTGTCTTCGTTCTGATCGACGGTTACGCTGCAGCCGGTGCTGCAGCCCTGACAGACGGAGTTTGTGCTCTTCAGCCACCAGACTCTCTGCTGATACAAGAAGTCTTTGCTGCACAGCGCACCGACAGGGCAGAGGTCAACGACGTTGCCGGCCAGCGGGTTATTGACCGGGTGACCGGGGAAGATATCGATTTCTTCATGTGACCCGCGGCTTACGACCTGCAGTTCTGCTGAGCCGCTGACTTCGCGAGTGAAGCGAACGCAGCGAGTACACATGATGCAGCGGTCGGTGAACAGAGTAATCTGGTCGCCAATGTAATCTTTGTCTGGTTTGATGTTCTTGGGTTCGTTAAGGCGGCTGTAACCACGTCCGTAGTTGAAGCTGTAATCCTGCAGATAGCATTCACCGGCCTGATCGCAGGTGGGGCAGTCAAGCGGGTGGTTGAGCAGCAGGTATTCAAGGGTGGCCTTGCGGGCATCCTTGACTTTCTGGCTGTCGGCGATGATGACGGTGCCGTCTTTGACAGGAGTCTGGCAGCCGGGTACCAGCTTGGGCTGCATCGCGACCGTGCCGTCCGGTTTTTTGTCACCGACTTCGACGAGGCACATGCGGCAGCTGGCCACGACTGACAGGGCAGGGTGCCAGCAGTAGGCCGGAATTTCGACACCGACTTTGGCGGCAGCCTGAATGCAGTTCAGGCGTTCGTTCGAGCCGATTTCCACATCTTTACCGTTGATTGTCACCGTGGCCATGCTGGTCCCTGATCGCTGTAATTCAGAACTGAATTCAGAACTGTCCGGTTTCGAAGTGGTGATTTTCAGTGAACTGCCATGAGCTGCTGAGCAGACGTGACAGAGGCTTTGCGGCTGCGAATGTAATCTTCAAACTCGCTGCGGAATTTGCTGATGGCATTCTTGACCGGCCATGCGGCACCGTCTGAGAGTCCGCAGATGGTGGTGCCGGGGATGATGCCCATCGAGCCGGCGACTTCCATCAGCAGATCCAGGTCTTCGGTGCGACCCTGACCAGTACGGATACGCTCCAGGATTTTCGTCATCCAGGCAGTGCCTTCGCGGCAGGGGGTACACTGACCGCAGGATTCATGCGACATAAAGCGACAGCAGTTGTACAGCACGTCGACCATGCTGGTCTGGTCATCCACGACCACAACAGCGGCGGTGCCCAGGCCCAGGCAACCGACTTTGCCGGGTCCGGCAAAATCGAGCGGCGTATCAAGTTCGCTGGCTGAGAGGAACCCCATGCTGATGCCGCCTGGTACGACGGCTTTGGCACGGCGACCTTTCCAGACGCCGCCGGCATGTTCTTCGATCAGTTGCCGAGCAGTGACGCCCAGCGGCAGCTCGACGCAGCAGGGCTGATTGACGTGTCCGCTGACACAGTACAGTTTGGGGCCGTAGCTGCCGGGGTCGCGAGGATTATTGGGATCAGCCGGAACGCCCATGGATTTGAACCATGCTGTGCCTCGGTACAGGATCTGAGTCACGCAGCACAGGGTTTCCACGTTATTGACGATGGTTGGCTTGCGGAACAGACCTTCAATTGCCGGGAACGGCGGTTTGATGCGAGGCCAGGCACGCTTGCCTTCCAGGCTTTCGATCAGTCCCGTTTCCTCACCACAGATGTAGGCCCCGGCGCCGCGGTGCAGGATGATGTCGCAGCTGACTCCGGTGCCAAGAATGTTGGTACCCAGGATACCGGCGGCGCGGCATTCGCGGATCGCGGCATCCAGGACTCGATAGCTGGTACCGTATTCATACCGCAGGTAGAGATATGCTTTTTGGGAGCGGATCGCGTGGCAGGCCAGAATGATGCCTTCGATCAACTGGTGCGGATCGAGTTCCATCAGGTAGCGGTTATTGAAAGTTCCCGGTTCACTTTCATCAGCGTTGACGGCGAGATAGATCGGACCGGGGTAATCTTTGGGCAGGAAGGTCCATTTAAGCCCTGTGGGGAAACCGGCTCCGCCACGACCGCGCAGGCCCGAGTCCTTGACGATGTTGGTGACATCGCCGGGGGCCATGCTGAGGAATTCCTTCAGACGTGAGTATCCGCCGTCGGCCTGATAAGTCTTCAGCGAAGCGCTGTCAGGCTTATTGATGCGGGCGAACAGTGCTGGTTCGAAAGTGGCCACTGGAAACCTCTGTATTGAGCAAATCAGGGAATCAGAGTTTGTCGATGAGGGCGGAAGCGGTTGACGGATTCACATTCATGTGACAGACGTCGTCCACGAGAATACATGGTGCGCCTTCGCAGGCTCCCAGACATTCCGCAAATTCGACAGTCATGCGTCCGTCGGCAGTGGTTTCACCGGGATGGACGTTGTAGTGGTGGCAGACATTTTCCAGCAGTTCCTCGCCACCTCGGAGCATGCACGAGATACTGCGGCAGAACCAGACTCGATGTCTGCCGAGCGGATTCTTTTCGTCTTTGAAGAAGTTGTAGAAGGTCATGGTGTCATGAACTTCCGCCGGATGCAGTTCTAGCAGTTCGGCAATTTCCACGATGGCTTCCCGCGAGACGGCCCGCAGGTTGTCGTGGACGAGATGCAGAGCAGGCAGGGTCACCGCGCGTTTGTTCGGGTAATTGGGAAATTCAGCCCGAATCTTTTCTCGCAGCTCTTCACTGAGAACGCTCATAACAGTCAGCCAGAATGAGGAATCAGAGGATCAGAAGGACACAGGCAGTTTGGTTCAGCGGTCAAGTTCCGCAGCGATGATATTGATGCTTCCAAGCACAGCGACGACGTCGCTGAGCTGGTGGTTGCGAATCATGTGCGGGAACATGGAAAAATGAATGTAGGATGGTGGACGTGTGCGAGTTCTGTAGGCGCGAGTTTCGGCGTTGCCGACGATGTAGAATCCAAGTTCGCCGTTGGGGGATTCTGTGGCCGCATAGATCTGTTCGCGAGGCACATCGTAGCCGCGGTTGGGCATGATCACTTCGAAGTGCTGAATGAGACCTTCGATGCTGCGGTAAACGGCCGGTTTGGACGGCAGCACCATGTCCGAGTCGACACCGATATTCACCGGACCCCCGGGAATGTTTTCCACGGCCTGTTCGATGATTTTCAGACTTTCGAGCAATTCCTGCATGCGAACGAGGTAGCGGTGATAGCAGTCGCCACCGCGTGAGCAGATGACGTCGAAGTCGAGATCGCCGTAGGCGAGGTACGGTTCGTCGCGACGAAGGTCTCGTTCGACACCGCTGGCGCGAGCCACCGGGCCGACGGCACTGAAGTTGATGGCTTCCTCTCGGCTGATGTAACCGATACCCTTGGTGCGGTCGACAAAGATGCGGTTTTTGGTGAGCAGCCGGTCGACTTCGTCGTAAACCTTTGGGAATTCGCGAATGAATTTGCGAACGCGGTTGATCCAGTCGGTATTGACATCAAAGAGCACTCCGCCGACACGCGTGTAGCTGGTGTGAAATCGCTGTCCGGATGCCAGCTCGACGATGTCGTAGATGTGTTCGCGCTGCTGGAAGAAGTACAGGAACGCTGTGAAGCCGCCCAGGTCCAGTGCCGTGGTGCCAAGATTCAGCAGGTGGTCGTGCATTCGCATGAGTTCGGCGAGAATCGTGCGGAGATATTTGCAGCGGGGAGTCAGGTCAATGCCGAGCAGTTTTTCGACGGCATGGTGCCAGGCAATTTCGTTGGCCAGCGGCGACAGGTAATTCATGCGGTCAACGATGGTGACATACTGGTTGAAGTCCAGATGTTCTCCAAGTTTTTCGAAGCCGCTGTGCAGGTACCCAATGTAAGGAACAGCGTTGAGAACGCGTTCACCGTCGAGAGTCAGTACCAGCCGCAGAGTGGTGTGAGTAGCGGGGTGCTGTGGCCCGAAATTCAGAGTCCACACATACTCGCGTTCAGCGGATGCTGTTTCGAGTGTATCAACAGGAGTCAGAGGCATTGAAAGCGGCCAGACCAGAAGACCATCGGAATCCCCGACGAGCACCCGCCCGTCGGTCGTTGTAACACCAGTCAGTGGATCAAAACTGTTGCGGCAGGAAAGGTCTGAATCTTAGCTGCCGGAGCGAGTAATTACGGGGAAGTTGTGGCGTTCGCCGCGTCCCTTGAGCGGATAATCCTTCCGCAGCGGGAACGCGTCAAACTCTTCAGGCATCAGAATACGGCGAAGATCAGGATGTCCGGAAAACGAAATTCCGAACATGTCCCAGACTTCACGTTCCATCCAGTCAGCCCCGCGCCACAGGCTGTAGACGGAGGGCAGCAAGGCATCCGGCAGATTGACCGGAACGCGAATGGCCAGCCGTTCGCCGGAATCTACATTCAGCAGCAGGTAGATGACGGAGAAGCGGTCCGGGGCTCCGTCATACTCCAGCCAGTCCACGGCCGTCAGGTCCACCAGCATGTTGAAGCCATAGTCCGACTTCAGGCTGGTGAGCAGCGGCAGGACAGCAGCAGCGGGCACGTCCAGCCGTCGATTGTCACGGAAGTGGCTTTCGGTAATTTCCGAGCTGAATTTCTGCTGCAACTCTGTCAGGCAAACCATCTGCAAAGCCCCCTATCCCCGGGTTGCGCCGCGGCCGGCTGAAGTGGCTGCCGCTGAAAAACCGCCAAGCTGTACCAGTCGGGTGTCTTCGATGCGGTAGCGTTCGTCCGAGTCGAAGGGGGCCGGACCGGAGGGCATGTCGCGGATAGCGAATTCACGCCCCATGATGGTGCCCGTGCGACGCACCTTGGCCTGCATGTCCATCACGGCCTGCAGCAACTGCTCGGGACGCGGAGGACATCCGGGGACGTACATGTCGACCGGAATGAAACGGTCAATGCCCTGCACAACCGCGTAGGTGTCGAAGACACCGCCCGAGCAGGCACAGGCACCCATGGAAATGCACCATTTGGGTTCTGGCATCTGCAGCCAGATTCGCTGCAGCACGGGCAGCATCTTCATCACAACGCGACCGGCAACGATCAGCAGATCGCACTGGCGAGGACTGAAACGCATCACTTCCGCACCGAACCGCGCCAGGTCATGACGCGAAGCAGCAGTGGCCATCAGTTCGATGCCGCAGCAGGCTGTCGCAAACGGCATTGGCCACAGGCTGTTTGAGCGAGCCCAGTTGGCTGCTGCATCAAGCTTTGTGATGAAAATGTTTTCCGGAAGACCTACCGCCATCGAAAAACTCCCTTCCGCCACGCGTAGACCCAGGCGAGTGCCAGAGTCGCCATGAACACAAGCATGACACCGAAAACCGTATCCCGCAGTTCTGCGGGAACTCCAGCGTCACTATAGGCACTGACTGCCCATGGATACAAAAACAGCAGTTCAACGTCAAAAACGAGGAACAGAATGGCCACGAGATAGAACCGGACGTCGAATGGCTGTCGGGCGTCGCCGACAGGGTCCATGCCGGATTCGTAAGGCATGTCCTTGACCGGAGTGTGCTTGCGCGGACCCAGCAGGTGCGCCAGCAGCAGATTGGTCACCACAAATCCGACCAGAATGCCACCATAGACGAATAATGGAGGCAGATCAGGCAGCCACGAAAGATCGGGAAGTGCCACACTTCACCCCTGTTTTACTGAAATTTGGATGCCGATCGGGACGGCAGCAGCAGGAGCCCACACTGGACCCCGGCCTGACGTCTGGAGTGACGCGGCGCGGGCGCAATGTCTTCCCGGAATACTATCCTCTGTTGAGATACGTCCAAATCACTGACGAATCAAGGCCAACCCCCTGATCTCCGCCAATGGTCTCGGTTTCGGAAATTGCCTGCTTAACTATCAATTACCCAGCCGCGAGTTCTCAGTTTTCGGATTTGATCCTGCGACCTCCGATTTTCCGCAGTGTTCACCGGAAGCGGGGTCGTGTTTCGAGTGGCGAATCGCGAGACTTCTTCGAAACTGACTGGCAAGGCCAGCAGATCCATCGGAAAGATCTGCCGATTACCCGCTATTATGTCGCCAGATCTGCCTTTCAGACCCCGCTGCCGCCGGCCACCCCTATGACTCAGTCTGCCGATTCCTCAGTTGCCCCCCGCATAATTGCTCAGCAGGCACACAGCACCGCTGCTGCCCTGGCGGCACTTGCCACAGCCCGAAAGAACACCTGGCTGCGGCTGCTGGCTGAAGCCCTGCGTGCGTCGGTGGTACCGCTGGTGGCAGCCAACCAGCAGGACCTGGCTGCCGCACAGCAGTCGGGCATGAGCCCTGCCATGCTGGACCGCCTGCGGCTGGATGAGGCCGGCATTCGGACGCTGGCGACCGCTGTGGAACAGATCTGTATGCTTCCGGATCCGGTGGGTGAACTGATCAGCGGCGAGCGTCGTCCGAACGGTCTGCAGGTCAGTCGTGTGCGAGTTCCGCTGGGAGTCGTGTTCTTCATTTATGAGTCTCGTCCGAGTGTCACCATCGATGCTGCAGCACTGTGCGTGAAAAGCGGCAATCCGGTGATTCTGCGGGGTGGTTCTGAGGCGATTCGCACAAATCTGGAGCTTGGGCGGCTGATTACTGAAACGCTGGCGGCTGCCGGGCTGCCTAAGCATGCGGTGCAGGTGGTGAGATCGACGGAAAGGCAGCTGGTGAGCGAATTTTTGCAGCTGAGTGATCTAATCAGTCTGGCCATACCGCGGGGGGGCCGTTCGCTGATCGAACGGGTGACTCGCGACGCACGGATGCCCGTGCTGAAACACTTTGACGGTGTCTGTCATGTGTTTGTGGACCAAAGTGCCGAGCTGCAGATGGCGCTGGACATTGTGATCAACAGCAAATGTCAGCGGCCGGCGGTATGCAATGCGGCTGAGACTCTGCTGCTGCATGTGAATGCTGCCGAGCTGTGGCCGTCGCTGTCCGCCGCGCTGCAGCAGCGGGGGGTGGAACTGCGCTGTTGCGAGCGATCGCGAGCAGGGCTTGCCGGAGCAGTCGCGGCCACGGAACAGGATTACCGAACTGAACACGGTGCACTGATTCTGAATGTGCGAGTCGTGGACAGTCTGGAGCAGGCGATTGAGCACATTCGCAGCTATGGTTCAGGACATACGGACGCAATTGTGACTCGCTGTCTGGACGCGGCCGGCCACTTTGAGTCGGCTGTGGATTCGTCAGCCGTAGTGATCAACGCCAGTACTCGGTTTAATGATGGTGGCGAGCTGGGGCTAGGTGCTGAGATCGGGATCAGCACCGACCGATTTCATGCGCGGGGGCCCTGTGGTCTGCGCGAACTGACGACATACAAATACGTGATTCGCGGTACCGGGCAGGTACGCGGCTGAGACAGCGGAGTCAACTTGCGGACCTGGCAAGTTGAAAATGATATTTTTTCAATTCGTCCGGCATCCGATTCAGCTCCTGAAGATTCTGAATGAGCTCATTCAGCAGCCTTTTCCTGCCAGTGGCATTCGGCAGCATGTCGATGAATTTCTTCGCTATATTGAAGCTGGTCAGCCATGCGTTGCCGCTGATGGTGTAATGTCCTCTGTCAGCAGGGCATTGATCAGGTCTCCGCTGACCGACAGATCAGCCAGACGTCGTATCTGTGCTGGTTCAGCGCGGCTGTTTCGGTACATGACCAAAGTGTTGTCATTTGAGAATCGTCTGATGGCTTCAGGATGGTGCGAAGTGATGATCAGTTGCCCGCTGAAGTGCTGGAGGTATTTTCGCAGTTCGATGATAAAGTGCCCGATCTCAGACAGTGCGAGGTGTTTATCAGGTTCATTCCAGAAACAAAAAACCGGTTTCCCGACGGCACTCGCAACAATTAGGATGGCAGCAAAAAACACTTCTCACCGTCTGAAAAGACATTGAAAGGCAGATTTTTTGAACCGTGAGGGTGCTTGAACTGAACCATCAACTGACGTGATTCAGGTGCAGTAGCCGCGTTTTGGATATCGAGGAAATCGGGCAGGACTATGCGGAGACATGAATCCAAATGAGTATATGCAGCGGGTGACTGCATGATGAGTTCACTGAACCAGGCACCAGGGTTGGTGGCATCTCGGCTGGGTGACGGACTTTCGCCGCCGGAACCTCCGTTGATCAGGCTGGGGACAGGCTGCAGGATCAGCATGTTCGCCAGCCAGTTTCGGAAGACAATCATCGGGTCTGTCGCAGATTGTGCCTGAATCAGCGGAAGCGCCACAACGTGCCAGTCAATGACAAAGCGAGCGTCAGTTCCTGCATCGTTGCGATTCAGAGCGACCTGCGATCGGCTTCTGCAGTACACAGTGACGCTGTCACAGCAAAGACGCTCGTCTGCAATCCTGATTTCCCTCAATCCCTGAGGCAGTTCGAAGGTCAGATCATATCGGAAGATTCTGCCGGATCATTCTGCATCGATCTGAAACCGCATCGGCTGATAATTGATGTGCGATGGGGGAATGTGGTGAAGTCAGCAACTCGCGAGCACGATTTCTGCTGCGGGCAATCTGCTGCAGCAACCGCAAAGCAGAAGCGATAATGGTTTTGCCGGCACCATTCTTCCCAATCAGCAGCGTAGCCGGCACGCTGGAGAGCTGCAGTTCAAAGTTCTGGAACACTTTGTAACTGTGGATGTAGAGGCGTCGTATCACGCTGATGTCGCAGGTTTCCTCGCAGTGACTCCAGGTCTGCTCAGCTGATGATCTGTCGGATTGGCTCGATGTGTTCAACTCCAACGAGTTTCTGGTCAAGTCCTGAGTGGAAGTAGCTGAGCCGGTTGGGGTCGATGCCCAGCTGATGCAAAACCGTGGCATGTAGTCGTTTGACATGGAAGGGATCATCGACGGCGGCCGAACCCAGCTCATCGGTGGTCCCTACGCTGACTCCGCCACGAATGCCGCCACCCGCCATCCACATGGTGAAGCCAAATGAGTTATGATCGCGGCCGGTGCCCTCGGCATACTCGGCCGTCGGCTGGCGTCCGAATTCTCCGCCCCAGACCACCAGAGTTTCGTCCAGCAGGTTGCGCTGTTTGAGGTCTTTAAGCAGAGCAGCGATGGGCTGATCGGTGTTGAACGCGTGGTAATCGTGGTTCTTTTTGAGATCTGAGTGAGCATCCCAGTTGTCATCATTGTGAGCACCGCCGGAGTAGACCTGGATGAAACGCACGCCTCGTTCCACAAGTCGGCGAGCCAGCAGGCATTTGGTGCCGAAGTCGCGAGTCCGATCATTATCAAGTCCGTACTGCTGTTGTGTCTGTGCGGTTTCTGAGGATATATCGACGGCTTCGGGGGCGGACTGCTGCATCTGAAACGCCAGCTCGTAACTGGCAATACGGGACGTGAGATCGGAGCGTCCGCCGTGCATTGCTGCGTGCGCTTCGTTCTGCAGTTTCAGTGCATCCAGCAGATCCCGCTGCAGCTCGCGACTGACTTCGGCGCGAGGCTGCAGATCCAGTACCGGGGCGCCCTGCGTGCGGAATGTGGTGCCCTGCAGGCTGGCTGGCATGTAGCCACTGGACCAGTTCTTGGCACCGGAAATTGGTCCGCCGGTGGGATCCAGCATCACGACGAATCCCGGCAGATTGCGATTCACGCTGCCCAGTCCGTAATTCACCCACGACCCCAGGCACGGATGACCACTCTGAACTCGCCCTGAGTTCATCATCAGCATGGCCGAGCCGTGGATGGGTGAATCGGCCGTCATGGAGTGAATAAAGGCCAGATCGTCAGCGCAGGTGGCAAGGTGCGGAAACAGAGTACTGATCCATTTGCCGCACTGCCCGTGCTGCTGGAATTCCCAGCGTGGTTCGACAATGCGACCGGAATTACGACGACCGCCGCGGCCAAAGGTCTTCACCCGAATGGTCTGATTGTCCCGGCCCTTCATCGACGGTTTGTAGTCGAAGGTGTCGATATGGCTGGGACCGCCGTACATGAACAGGAAGATGACACTTTTGGCGTGAGGTGTGAAATGGGGCTGCGGCAAAGCTGCGTCGCCAGCCTGCGCCTGCGCGAAGAAGCCGTCGTCAGACAACTGCCCGGCCAGTGCCGCCGCACCAAATCCGCCACCGGTCTGCCAGAGCATTTCCCGTCGGGTACGCCCACAGAAGTTTGTCGCCATCGCCAGTTCTCCTGAAGTAAGCCGCTGTGCAGACCCCGTGATTATTCAATAAACACAAATTCGTTCAGATTCAGCACGTACAGGCAGTACCATTGCAGTGCCTGATCCGGAGTCAGTCCGTGTTTCTGCAGCAGTGTCTGCAGCAGCTGCTGTCCACGCACAATTTCCTCCCCGCGAATCTCACGACACAGTGCCAGCCGGAAAGCCAACTGCATCTGTTTCGTCACGTCGCCAGGCGATTCCTTGCGCAGCCGGGCGGCGAATGCAGCGGCCTGCTGATTCAGGAATTCACCGTTCAGCAGACTGAGCGCCTGACCGGGCTGCGTCGTGACAAAACGCGCATCACAGCTGGTGTCAGGTTCAGGGAAGTCAAAGCTGGAAAGAAACGGTAGCAGCAGCGATCGTTTCACATGAATATAGATGCTGCGACGAGCCTGATCTTCGGGTGATGACTGCCCCCACCCTGATCCAGGTACGGACTGACCGGCGAGAACTTCATGGGAGATCTGCGGGTAGATGCCGGGTCCGAACATTTTGGGATTGAGGGTTCCGTTGACTGCCAGCACAGAATCCCGCAGCTCTTCAGCGCTTTGTCGACGCAGATCAAACCGGCTGAAAAGATCGTTGTTGGGGTCCTGCTGCAGAGTCTGCGGGTCCGCCACAGTCGTCTGCTGCCACGTGGCCGAGGTCAGAAGCAGGCGATGCAGCTGTTTCATCTGCCAGCCCCCGGCAACAAACTCACTGGCCAGCCAGTCCAGCAGTTCCGGGTGCGTGGGTGGCTCACCCATTTGTCCAAAATTATTGGGTGAACGCACAATGCCGCGACCAAAGTGATGCTGCCAGATGCGGTTGACGAAGACGCGACTGGTTAGCCGGTGCTGCGGGTCCGTAATCCAGCGAGCAAAGGCCAGTCGTCTGCCGGTGGTATTAGTGGCAGGATTGGGAGCAATCTCGGGGGCGGTGCCGCCGAGAATGCCGGGGAAGGCCGGCTGCACCTGATCGGCTTCGGCTTCCGGGCTGCCGCGAGTCAGGATGAAGGTATCGGGCGCATTTGTGCCGGCTTCACTGATGCACAAACCATATTCTTCCCAAGGTTTTCTGCGTTTGTTGTCTTCCATCTGGCGGCGAGTCTGGCGGTAATCCTGAACGAGATTCTGATCCAGTTGTTCGGCTGCCGGCGAACGCAGGAATTCGTTAAGATCGCGGCCGCTGGAACCATCTTCAGCGGTGAGACTGCGACGGGCGAACCCCGGTCCGCTCCACGCCAGCTGCAAACCCTTGCCGAACAGGCCCTGGAAGTATTCCAGTCGCAGCGGGTGTCGTCCCTGAGTCAGTTTCACAGCTGCCCGTTTGGCTCCGCCAAGACCATGAATGCCGTCGTACTCGATCAGTTTCTGTCCGTCGATCAGCAGTCGTGATCCGTCGTCCGAGTCCAGCGTGAATTCGTACTGACCGTCGGCCGGGACGATCAGCGTGCCTGTGAACACGAAACCAAAGTGATCCGGACGTGTTGCCGGTGCAATGGAGATCAGCGGCGGGTCGAGGGCCGCGACTGTTTCCGGTTTCAGTGCATCGAAGTCCGGAAGCTGCTGGAATGAATCACGGTAGAAGTGATATTCGAGATCATCGAGGTCCATGCCGGAGGCTGCCGCGGAGGACACCATGGCAATTTGTTTTTGCAGCTGCATTTCCAGTTCTGTCAGGCGCGCCTGCAGTCGGTCACCGGATTCGCGGATGTCCTTTTCAGCCGCGGCAAATGCCCTGCGATCCGCTTCTGTAGCCAGCAGCGGTCGTTCGACGTTTGGACCGTAGCCATTGGGAGTAATATTGCGGAAGAATGCTAGCGTGCTGTAGTAGTCTTTGGCGGGCAGCGGATCAATTTTGTGATCGTGGCAGCGAGCGCAGTTGAGTGTCAGCCCCAGCATTCCCTGGCCGACGGTGGTCAGGATATCATCGAAGCCTTCGTACATGGCCAGTTTGCGATCGGCCGGTTCGTCATCCCAGATGCCCAGTCGATAGAAGCCGGTAGCGACAAGTGAATCGCGAGTCACTTCGGGAAGTTCGTCGCCGGCCAGTTGTTCCCGGAGAAACTGGTCGTAGGGCTTGTCTTCATTGAAGGCACCGATAACGTAGTCCCGGAACCGCCACGCATTGGGTTTGATGCCGTCACGTTCGAAGCTGTTGGTTTCTGCAAACCTTACGACATCCAGCCAGTGGCGAGCCCAGCGTTCACCATACTGCGGTGATGCCAGCAGTGTGTCAATTTCCTGACGCCACGCCGAGTCGAAGTCGGCGGCCGAGCGATTGAGGAAGTCGCTGACCTGCTGTGGTGCAGGAGGCAGTCCGATGAGGTCGTAGTACAGTCTGCGGAGCAGGACCTGTGGTTCAGCGCGAGGACTGCGGCGGAGATTTTTGCGGGCCAGTGAGTGATCGATGAACGCATCAACAGGATTGACGCTGTCGGCTGGAGCGGTGTTTGTGGCAGCCGCAGGCACGGGTGGTCGAGTCAGCGGTTCGAAGGACCAGTGCTGCTTCCAGACGGCTCCCTGAGCAATCCAGTCACGCAGCAGCCGCTGTTCGGTGTCTGTCAGTGCTGCACCTTCAGGCGGCATGCGGACGCCCTCTTCGGAACTGCCGATGCGAGTCAGCATCTGGCTGTCGGCAATGTTGCCCGGGACAATCGCGGCATGTCCGGATTCAAGCTTTGCTGTGGCCGGTTCCGGGGCGTGCAGGCGGAGCCCGGCTTCGGCCTTGTCCGGTCCGTGACAGGCAAAGCAGCGGCGCGCCAGCAGTGGTCGAATCTGAGCCGGGAAGCTGACGTCGGGCTGCTGAGCCGGGACGACTGAGGCAGGCAGGCTGAACAGCAGCAAAAGCAGTGCAGACAGGCGAAGCTGAGGCTGTTTCATGGGAGATTCCGGGGTTGAACGGCGGCAGACCGACAGGAACGGCTGGCCGGGAAATGTCAGGCGGGAGAGACAGCTGCAACCAGACCCAGCACCGCCGTCCCCTGAATTATGACGGATTCGGCAACGGGAGTCATGCAGAAAAAGACGGGCAATTTCTGCGTTTACGGGTTCCGGGAGTTACGAAAGAATCTGTTTTACAAGGTTTCCATGCACGTCTGTCAATCGGTAGTCGCGGCCCTGGAAGCGGAACGTCAGCCGCTGATGATCCATCCCAAGACAATGCAGAATCGTGGCGTTCAGATCGTGAATATGCACGGGATCAGCTTCGATGTTGTAACCATAGTCGTCGGTGCGTCCCAGTGTCAGGCCTCCCTGAATGCCGCCACCAGCCAGCCAGACTGAGAAACAGCGACCGTGATGATCACGTCCGTAGTCCGCCTGCAGGCCTCCCTGACCATACACCGTCCGTCCGAATTCGCCGCCCCAGACGACAAGCGTGTCCTCCAGCAGTCCGCGCTGCTGCAGATCACGGATCAGAGCCGCCTGCGGCTGATCAATGTCCTGGCATTGTTTGGGCAGATTCGTCGGCAGACCGCCGTGCTGATCCCAGCCGCGATGGAACAACTGCACAAAACGAACGCCCCGTTCCAGCAGCCGACGTGCCAGCAGGCAGTTGGCGGCGAATGTCCCAGGCTTGCGAGACTCCTCACCATACATGCTGAAGGTGGCCTCAGATTCCTGCGACAGGTCAATCAGATCCGGCACCGATGCCTGCATTCGGAACGCCATTTCATACTGCGTGATGCGAGCCGCAATTTCCGGATCTCCGGACTGCTGCAGATGCTGCTGATTCAAAGCCGACACACTGTTCAGCATCGTTCGGCGAAAATCGCGACTGATGCCAGGCGGATCCGACAGATACAGCACCGGGTCACCGCTGCTGCGAAGCTTTACGCCCTGATGGCTGGAGGGCAGAAAGCCACTGCCCCAGAGCCGTTCCAGCAGTCCCTGATTGGCATCGCGGCCACTGCCATGCGAGATCATCACAATGAAGGCCGGCAGATCTTCAGCTTCGCTGCCCAGTCCATAGCTGGCCCAGGCTCCCAGCGAGGGACGCCCAGGCTGCTGAGATCCGGTCTGGATCAGTGTGATGGCCGGGTCATGGTTGATGGCTTCCGTGTGCATCGATCGAATGACGCACAGCTGATCAGCCACAGTTCCCGTGTGGGGCAGCAGTTCACTAAGCCGCAGACCGGACTGACCGAAAGTGCGGAAACCGAATTTCGGAGCGACCACGGGGAAACTGCTTTGCCCCGACGTCATCCCCGTCAGACGCTGGCCGCGACGGATTGAATCCGGCAGCTCGGTCCCGTGCAGTTTCCGCAGTCCCGGCTTCTCATCCAGCAGCTCCAGATGCGAAGGACCGCCGGACTGAAACAGATAAACGACACGTTTTGCCCGCGGGGCAAAGTGTGTGGCGTGAGCAGCCTGAGCGGAGTGCTGCAGCAAAGTGGCCGCAGCGGCCGCACCGGCAGGCATCCGCAGAAAGGCTCGGCGGCAGAGTCCTGACGTGTCCGACATGAGAAACTCCTTGTGATCAGCGGTTGTATGTGGGTGTCAGGGGCGAGTGATGGCTTCGTCAAGATTGAGCAGGACGCTCATGGCCGTGCTCCATGCTGCCAGCTCGTCATCAGGAACGGCAGCGTCGACGACAGCGCGACCAACCTGCCGCAGTTCAGCCGCCATAGCAGGTGCAGCGGCAAAGTTTCGGCGTCCTGCAGCCACCAGTTGCAGCAGCTCGTGCTGTTCGGCCGTCTGAGGTGGCCGGGCCAGCACAATGCGGCAGGCCAGATCAATGCGGGCAGCGTCGTTAGCGGCACCCAGCAGGACTCGTTCCGCCAGTTTTCTGGCAGCTTCCACCCATGTGGGGTCATTGAGCAGTACCAGTGCCTGCAGCGGAGTATTGGTGCGGGAACGTCTGACGAGGCAGGTTTCGCGGTCAGGTGCATCAAAGACGGTCATGGCGGGCGGCGGGCAGGTGCGTTTCCAGAACGTGTACATGCTGCGACGATAAATGCCGTCACCCGGATCCGGCTGATACTTTTCCCGCCGCTCCACCGAAACATCCTCCCACAGGCCTTCCGGCTGCCATGGTCTGGCACTGGGACCTCCGACAGCCGGGTTGAGCAGGGCGGAGGCGGCCAGAGCATTGTCACGCAGCATTTCCGCCGGCAGTCGCAGTCGGACACTGCGGGCGAGCAGTCGGTTTTGCGGGTCAAGTTCCAGCAGCCGGGGAGTGACGTCAGAGGACTGGCTGTAGGTTGCCGACAGCACCATCTGCTTCAGCAGCTGCTTTTGATTCCACCCGCCGGACTGCAGTTCACAGGCCAGCCAGTCCAGCAGCTCAGGGTGCGACGGCAGGGCTCCCTGGATACCAAAGTCTTCGGTCGTTTCCACCAGTCCAACTCCGAACAGCATTTCCCACCAGCGATTGACGGCGACACGAGCAGTCAGAGGGTTGTCGGGGCTGACCAGCCAGCGAGCGAGATCCAGTCGCGACGGTTCCGTCTGCGCGGCTGCGGGATCGGAGACCGGCAGGGTGGCGGCAAACACGGCGGGAATGCCGGCCGTGACCTGTTCTCCGCGATGGTCATACTGCCCGCGGTTCAGAATGAATGAGGGTCTGCGGGGAGTTTGTTCCTGCATCACCATGGTCAGGGGAATCTGCTGTTCAATGGTGCTGCGCCGCGGTGCGATGGCAGCCAGCTCAGTCCGCCAGGTGCCAGCTTCCGTATCGATGTGTTCGACATAGAATCGCTGCAGCTCGGCCTGCTGTTCGAGGGAACGCTGAGCAGGAGTACTGCGGACGATATCGCGGATGCCCGACAGCGTTTTCCCGGCAGCCAGCCGCTGGACATCAGCCTCTGAAAGTGCGCGACTGAAGATCCGCAGATCATCCACCTGTCCGGTAAAAGGAACGGATGCATGTCGCCGGCCGACATGGAACGGTTTTTTGGTTCTGAGCGACCCGCTGACGGCACCATCATTGTCGATCTTCAGTGTCTGCGGTGCACCGTCCACATAAATGCGAATGCCGTCTGCGCGGCGAGTGCCTTGCCAGACCAAAGTGACATGCTGCCACTGCTGCGGTTTCAGCACGGCTGTGGTCGAGACCTTGCAGCCTTTGTCCGGCCAGTGGTCGATGAAGTGCGCATTGAGCCGTCCGCCTTCGACAATCAGGTCGTAGCCGCGATATGCGGCCGCATCATCCATGCGGCTGAAGAGAGTTCCTGAACCGCCGGCTTCCGTGCGGATCCAGGCTGCTGCCGTGAAAGGCTGATCGGCTTCGAAATCTGCGACGTCGGCAGCCGCGATCCAGCTGCTGCCCGTGAACTGCCAGGCCTTGCCGATGCGACCGGGCACACTGCTGCCACCGCCGTGCAGCACCGCCGGTGCTGTGCGACCTGTGCTGTCCTGAAACGGCCCGTCAGATTCATCGAGCGAGAAGTTGTGGGCGAGTCCGGCCAGTTCCATATCGGCGAGCTGCTGTTCGGTCAGGCCGGCAGCCCACGCGGTGGCCGCGTCCGCGACAGCGGTGCTGCGAGCGGCCAGCAGCTGCTGCAGTTCTGTTTCGCGCCGCGACAGTTGTTCCAGTTCAGCCGTCTGGGCCGCCGAAGGGACTTTCAGCAAAGGCTCAGCCATCCGCCCCTGACTGTATGAAACAATGCGGTCCGGCACATTATTAAAGAAGCCGGCAAGACGGTAATAGTCGCGCTGCGAGAACGGATCGTACTTGTGATCATGACAGCGAGCACACTGCAGGGAAAGTCCCAGGAAGACCGTTGAGGTCGTGTGGATGCGATCGGCCACGTACTCCCAGTGATACTCGTCTTCAATAATGCCGCCCTCGGTCGTCAGCACATGATTGCGGATGAATCCCGTGGCCACCTTCTGGCTGACAGTGGCGTCGGGCAGCAGGTCCCCGGCCAACTGTTCAATCAGAAACTGGTCCCAGGGCATTCCGGAGCGGAAAGCTTCGATGACCCAGTCCCGCCAGGGCCACATCGTCCGCATTTCATCGTTGTTGTAGCCGTTGGTGTCGGCATAGCGGGCGGCGTCCAGCCAGTGCATGGCCAGCCGTTCAGCGCAGCGGTCCGACTGTAGCAGGCGATCGGCGACCTGCGCTTTGGCTGCAGGCAGTCCCAGCCGGGTGATTTCGTCCAGAAACTGCTGTTGTTCGGCGGGGGAGGGCGAGATTCCGGTGAGGTCCAGTGAGACGCGGCGGAGCCACATCAGCGGGGGGGCGGGCCGGCTCGGCTGCAGTCCTTCGCGTTCCAGTGTCTGCAGAACGAACAGATCCAGCTGGCTGACCGGCCAGTCGGTCTGCCGCACGGCGGGCAGCGGCGGTCGCCGGGGAGCAATAAAGGACCAGTGTTCTGTATACTGAGCCCCCTGCAGAATCCATTTTTGCAGCGTCGATTTCTGCTGTTCGGAAAGCGGTTTCTGGAATTCCGGAGGCGGCATGATTTCGCCGGCATCGGTGGCCAGAATACGGCTGACAAGCTGGCTGGCGGAATGCTGCCCGGGAACAATGGCCGGCTGGCCACTTTCGCCGGCGGTGAGCGCGGCGTCCCGAGTATCCAGTCGCAGACCGGCTTTTCGGGAAGCTTGGTCACGACCGTGGCAGGACCAGCAGTGATTGGCCAGAATGGGGCGGACATCCCGATTGAAATCGACAGTTTCGTCCCCGGCACTGGCAGCACCGGAGCAGGGCAGTGCGATTCCGGCAAGCAGTGTCAGCAGGATGGTCAGCGGGTGCAGCGGACGCATGGGATGCTTCCATGGGGGCCAGTTGTCAGATGACGAATTCCGCAAAGTGACAGAGTATCGGCCGGGAGGCGGTGTGAAAATACCGCAGGAGCCGCGGTTGGCGGATTTCCCGACTGTGTGCTCCGACGTGCATCGCTTAGTCGTCCAGGTCGCCCCAGGTGGAGACCGGGGGTGGTGCCGGGCCCGAAACCAGCTTGTTTCTGGCCGTGATCAGAACGGCAATACCGGCCGAGCCGGCTCCGAGCAGTCCCGGCAGCAGTGCCAGAAGCTGCACTTCCCAGACGCCGATGAAGCATAAGAAGCCCGAGAGGAAGCCGCTGACGGCGGCCGCGATGATATAATTGCCCCGCGTTTGCTGCTCGGGGCTGAGCATGCGGACGACACCCGTGCAGAGCAGCGAAAGCGGCAGGCTGACGATTGCGGTCAGGGCCAGCCCCAGCATTGCCCCGTAAAAAGCATTGATGGCAGCCAGCAGACCGAGAAACAAAAAGGGCATCAGCCCGATCAGCAGTCCAAACAGCATGCCGCCGCAGATTGTACCTATCCAGGCAGACAAAAAGACACCCAGCCATGGCGGGCGGATGGGAGTGCGGCCAGCGGGATCCGGGAAGCCACCGGGCGGGGTATCCGGCGACAGGCTGTCGCCGGGGAATCCCGCTGCGGCCGAGCTCCAGTCGGCAGTCCACTGTTCAGGATTCTGATCGGGGCCTTTTGCCACAGAAGGGCTCACACCCTCGCAATTTCGAAACCGGCGCGCGGCGTTCTGGCGAAGAATGCGGCTGCCTGATCATCACCCGTAATCTTTTCGGCTTTGGCATCCCATTTGACAACGCGATTCAGTCGAGCAGCGATGACAGCCAGATGACAGGTGTTCATGGTCTGCAAGTGAGAATAGACGTCGGACACGGGCAGACCGCCTTCCGCCAGACAGCGATAGAAGTTGTTCTTGTGACCTTCGAACGGTTTGCCTTTGTAGAGTTCCTGCAACTGTTCCGGGCCGAACTGATCCTTGTCCCAGTTTTCTTCAATGGGCTGTCCGGTGATTTTGCCGCGGTTGACGAAGAAGCGACCTTTCGAGCCTTCGAAGAGGATACCGTTGTCCCCGCGACTGGTAATGTGCATCTCCATGCCGCTCGCAAATTTTGCGATGACGTTGAAGTCGTGGGCCGAGTTGAAGCGGTCGTCCTGTTCCGGGTATCCGTCTTTGAATGACACGGGATGTTTGGCATCGGTGCCATCCACTTCCACGGGGCCGGTACCTTCCTGATCGAGCCCGGCGGCCCACAGTGAAATGTCGACGTGGTGAGCACCCCAGTCGGTGAACTTGCCGCCTGAATATTCGTACCACCAGCGGAACGTGTTATGGCAGCGTTCCTTGATGTAGTCGACTTTGGGAGCCTGACCGAGCCACATATCCCAGTTGAGTCCGGCGGGCGGATCGGATTTCTGGAACGGGCCACCGACATCGCCGCCATTGATGCCGACGGTAATTTTCTGCACGTCACCGATCAGTCCGCGGCGCACCATGTTGACGGCGCGGAGGAAGCGTTCCTGATCACTGCGCTGCTGAGTACCGATAAAGAAGACTCGGTCGCTGTATTTGCGGCAGGCGTTGCGGATCAGCTGATTTTCTTCCAGCGTCAGTGTGAGTGGTTTCTGGCAGAAGACGTGTTTGCCGGCGATGAGTGCTTCGATGGCAATTTTCACGTGCCAGTGGTCTGGAGTCACAATGCTGACGACATCGATATCAGGGCGTTCGAGGACTTTGCGGTAATCGGTACAGAGATCGGCTTTGCCGGCCCCGATATTGGGGTCTTCATTGGCTTTGGCTGCGCGGCTTTCATCGACGTCACAGAGAGCGATGATATCGCCGAAGCTGCGGTGTCCGTGAGCATCACCGCGTCCCATGCCACCGAGTCCGATACAGCCGACTCGCGGCCGATCCATAGCCATGGAATTGGCGAAGGCTTTGGCGGACCATGGGAAAACGGCCGAGGCAGTTGCAGCGGCGAGCAGAGCGGAGGAACCGGAGAGGAAGCTGCGGCGGGAATGTGGCGGGCGTGTCATGTGAGATAGCCTTTTGTGTGCTGGTGGCGTGGGTATACTGGTGGGTAACGGTGGGATTGGCGGCAGCGAGCGGTCGCGCGGGTTAAAGACGCTGTCCTGAACTTTTTGCTTTCCGTGGCCCCTGTGCTTTCCGTAGCCCGTGTTTATCGAGTCTACGAAACGAGGTATCAAAAATCAAAGGCGGCGGCGTGGAATGTGGCAGGAAGGTGGTGATGCCACGGATGTTCTTTTTTCGCCAAGGATGAACACGGATTGTCACGGATAAACGCAGAGAAGCGGAAGTTGGCGGACTGAAGATACGCTTTATACGGTGTCATACAGTGGTGCTCTGCAGGCAGATGGTCTCACGCAAAGCCGCGAAGGGAAGCCGCGAAAGGGCTCTTGAAAGTCTGCGTTGCGGGATGGCCTGGCTGGCTT